>Ga0182748_1000005_pt1 | contig 545390 bp, 531 predicted proteins | sample eDN3rd37CKraftOP_FD_128877 | JGI IMG/M metagenome (GOLD analysis project Ga0182748, IMG submission 128877) | Enriched Organic Plus compost microbial communities from Emeryville, California, USA - eDNA 3rd pass 37_C Kraft OP (version 2) (version 2) ... | reverse complement strand
GCTTGATGCCATCATTGCCCAAAGAGGCAGGCCGTCGACGGTGGTCAGTGACAATGGCACCGAGTTCACCAGCATGGCGATCCTGCGCTGGTCCCAGGACCGGCAGATCGACTGGCACTACATCGCGCCGGGAAAGCCCATGCAGAACGGCTTCATCGAGAGTTTCAATGGCAGCTTCCGCGATGAATGCCTCAACGCGACGCTGTTCACGTCACTGGCCGAAGCCAGGATGCGGATCGGCGCATGGAAGGATGATTACAACGACCATCGACCGCATTCCTCGTTGGGCAATCTCACGCCCAGCGAATTTGCCAGCAATCTGGCACTGGAAAAACAGGCCGCTTAGGGCCAAACATCAACACAAGGACTCTCCGTAAAACCGGAGGGGACTTGGGGCTCAGGTCAAGGTCGAAGGCGTCTCGAGGCCGTCTTGGCTTCGCGTGCGCAGAGCACTCATTACCCAGATGGGGACGAGAGAGTCCTCATTTGAGGGTAGGCATGAAATCGATCCGCTACGGCGAGGCCAATGTGGCTAAGACGTGCCTTGGGCTTGCGGTTCGGTATGTAGATTGTCGGGCCGCGCCGCTTTGAGTTCCACGAAGCGGTCCCGCGTCTCGGAAATTCGACCGATAGCGGAGCCACAGCTCGAACACCTGATGATCAAATTGGCCGGCAGGTCGCTGCCCGCGACCTCGTTCTCGGCATGGCAGTGCGGACAGGTGATGGAGCGGTCGCTTAAATTGACGTCGGACATGATGGCCACCTCGTCAGGCGAAAAGGCCCCGTGTGAAGTTAATAAGTGTGGCGAACCCACGCAAGAGGGGCGATCGGGCAGGGTGAAGGACAGGAACGACCGATCGGGTATCAAATGCTGCTTTTCGACCTTCCTGCCCAAGCGCGGCAAGGAAGCCATTATCTCGCGGTTCCATGCGAAGTCGCGTAAGGGTTTCGCCCCAAATGCACCGGCTGAAACAGGCTCGCTTCATTGAATGCGAGCATGGTCTACCCCATCAGGCGTGTGGGGCTTTGCGGTGCTCGTTCATCCGTGCGGTGTGCTCGGCTGTGATCTTCGCGTGGTGAGCGAGCCTCTGCGCGCGAAGCCGCTCTGTCTTTTCCCGCATTGCCTGCTGTTCGGATTCGATATCGCTCATTGCCGCTTCTTCCCGCCTGGTGATGGCAGCAAAACGGCTTTCGGCGACAGCGCGTAGTGTACTTGTCATAATGGCTTCCAATAAAGAGAAGGGCCGCCTCAAGGGCGGCCCGTTCATTTAGTCGAGTTGCAGATTGGTCGCCGAGGACTTGCCGTCGCGGCCCTGCTGAAGGTCGTATGAGAGCTTCTGGCCTTCGGCGAGGCCGGATAGCCCCGCTTGCTCGACTGCGGAGATATGGACGAATGCGTCATTCGAACCATCGTCCGGCGAGATAAATCCGAAGCCTTTGGTGGAGTTGAAAAACTTCACGGTGCCGTTGATCATGGTGATACCTATTTGTTGGCTCGCATCGACATGCGCGAGCGATTCCCGCCCCGAAATATCTCGGGGGCGGCACGTTCGCAAAAATCGAGGGATAACTAAGCGATCCGGTCAGGCCGGGGATCAGGTAGCCTATGACGGCTGAAAACGTCTACTAAACATAGGCGTTATATTTTGAAACGCAAGGCGTTATATTTTTTTATTTGTCGGCGGGCCGCCGCTTTTCGTGCGAGCGATCGCGTATCATCCGTGCCAGAAAGAGGAGCATCTTTGCTTCTTCTGCCAGGACAGGAGATCGCTATGTCGAAAAAGGACCGCCAACTATTGCGTTTGAAGCATGTGAGCACCGGGGGAAATCTGAGAGCTGGGAAGCCAAGGATCCCTACGAGCTCCCGCAAGTTGGGGCGCTAGTTCATTGCGGCCTGTCTTAGTCGGCAGGCCTCATTCCTCTCGTCTTGCAGCGACGGGTGGAATGAGGGGGGTCAGCTAATTGTTGCCCGCTTTGATGCCGGACACCCATAGATATCCGGTAAGTGCGCCCTTGAAGGGTCGGAGGACGACAACGGAGACTATTGCCGTCACCGGAAACAAGAGTGTGAGGTAAACGACGGGGCTTCCGCCACCGTTGGTCTCTACAATAGCATACACAAGGGCAACAGCGGCCACCACGACCAGTCCAACGGACAAGGCCAGGAGCAGGTCAGGGTCGTATTGGCTAAGCGGCTCATCGCAGACCTCGCAATGTTCCACCTCGGCGAGAAAGCCCTTGAAGAGCTTGCCCTTGCCGCAGTTGGGACACTTGCCGAGGAAGCCTCTGCGGATTGCCAGGGAGGTGGAAGGCGCTTCGGTGTTGTGCTCAGGCACGGTTGTCTCCTTTGTCCGAACAGGCTTGAAGGGCTTCTATGGCCCATTCGACCTTGCTACCCGTGCAGAGGCACTTCAACCGCCAAAGCGCTTTCCTTACCTTCGCGCCGGGCGCTGAGAGACCCGCGCGGGCCGAATAGTGCCTGAATTTTTTTTACACACCTATTGATTCCATTAGAAAATTTCGCCCGGCGCGAGGGTAGTTTTTACAGCCAAGGCGCGGGCATCATTTACATAGAGCCAGCTTCCCAAGCTTACGACGAGGGTTCGATTCCCTTCACCCGCTCCAGTTTGATTTCAAGCATCTAGCAGGTGCTGCGCCACTAGTGACTGGCGTTTTTACGCTCGTTTTTATAAAAGCGCAGCAACCGATAAGCTGGTGCGCAAGGAGATCAAGCCGTTCACAGACGACGTGAAGCGGATGCGGGCGGCCGGTCTTGTATCCTCGGCATCATTGGCTTTCTCGGGAGAACGTTTGGGATCGGTGGGCGAGCCCATCCGTCACGCCTTGGTCGCTTTTCGGACCTGGCTGAGCGGCTGATAGTTCATGCACTCCGATCGGCACCGATTGAACGCGACCCATCGGCAACCATCGCCTCGCCACGTGCGTTAGAAGGGGCGTTTTATTCTAGGGAGTAATGCAATGGCTTTTGATGGCGTTGGTTGGATCGCGGCCATTATCATCGGGGGGCTCGCCGGATGGATTGCGTCCGGCATCATGAAGACCGATACCGGGATCTTCATGAATATCCTGATGGGTATTATCGGGGCGGCTATTGCCAGTTTCCTCTTCGGGCTCGTCGGTATCTCCGTCGGCGGATGGATTGGATATCTGATTGCTGGCCTTGTCGGTGCCTGCATTCTCATTTGGATCGCGCGTGCAGTTAGGCGCTGATCTTCGGTTTGGAGATCAGGTGGCGCAGCAGGTGCGCGAGAGATGACCCGGAAGAGCGGGCAGGATAGCTATTCCATCCGCGCACCTCGCCCAACGTGAACAGGATATCGGGTGGACCATGCTCTCCGATGTCCGCCCTCGCTTCGCGTGACCAGGTCAGCGCGCCGGCGAACGCCCGGGGGAGCCAGGGTCTTCGCCTCGCGGATTGCCTGCTCCTCGCTCTGCATTCGCGTAGCTGGAACGCTGGCTGCGATGCATCAGAGGTTCATGTCCCTCGATAGACTCTGCCGAACCTGCGCCTAGGGGTTGGCGATGTGCGTCCAATATATGGAGGCGCTTGCCGAGATGGTCGTGGCCTGGGGGGGCTCTTCCGGATGCAGTTGGGCCTTGCCGGTGAGGAGGGCATGGGCGGTAAACATCGGCATGACCAGAACGAAGAAGAATGCACAGAGCGGATAGCGCATGATGGTCTCCATATGAGGAGACCATGGGCCGGCCGGCCATAAGTCTGCGCTAGGATAAAGCTCGCAATTTTATGTTCTGCGCGTGGGCGTGAAGGCGATGCTGAGGACTGATTCCAGGGTGAGGTAAGAGCGGAGCAGCCGGAACAGCACATATTCAGGCAGGCCGAGCAGCGCGGCGGGGCGGCCGTTGGCCAAGGCAGCGAAAACCCCCATCAGCGCCGGGGCGCCCAGGAGAACCGCGATGACAGCCTGCCCGGTCAGCGGCGCGGTCGGATCGAGCCCGAGGCCCAGATGCAAGACGCCAAAAATGAAGAGCGGCACCGTCATCGCCCGCCGCGCGGAATTGAGCAGCATGAACGGCAGGATGGCCTTGCCGCGCAGTGACGGCCGCCAATCGTCGAGATAGGTGCGGTTGCGCGCCGAGACATGATAGACCGAGCGGAACCAGCGCATGCGCTGCTCGCGCAAATGCCTGTAGGTATTGGGGACCTCCGAGACATATTGCACGTTCGGATCGCCAATGACCCGATAGCCCATTTCCCCGATGCGCAGGGACACGTCCGTATCCTCTCCATTCATGCCTTGGACGAAGCCTCCGGCCGCGCGCACCGCATCGGTACGGTAGGCGGCGAACATGCCCGGCACGCCCACGATGCCGTCGATCGCGCCATAGGCGATCTGGTAATAGCCGTGCTTGAGCAGCACTTCGAGCATGCGGGCCCGGTCGAAAGGCCCACCGCCCGGCGGCAGGGGAATGCCGCCGACGACCCCGGTTTCGTTGTCCGCGAAATGCCGCATGGCGCGGGCCAGCGCGTCGGGCAGGACCTGGGTGTCGGCATCGATGCGGATGAAGTGATCGGTATCCGTTTCGGCAACGCCCCGATTGAGCGCCACCGCCTTGCCGGGCTGGGGCACGTCCACGATGCGGCCGTGCAGCAGCGGCAGGCCGGCCAGCGCCTCGGCGCTGGCGGCGACGGTCTCGTCGCTCGAATTGTTGTTGAGCACCAGAACGGTGACGGTGCCGCCGTAATGGCGCGCCGCCGCCGCGACGGCGGCCAACGTGCGCCCGATGATATGGGCTTCGTTGTGGGCGGGGATGATGACCGTCACCGGAGGGGCAAAGGCTTGGGGCGGCCGGAGCAGGGCCAGCACGGTGCCCCAGAGGTAAAGGATGAAGAACAGGACCGGCAGGAACAGGAAAACCCCGGGCCCGGTGCCGCCCAGCAGCGACACCTGCCGCAGGTCGCGCACCAGCGGCAGGTCGAGCCCGTCCACCGTGACGGAGATGAGGATTGCCGCCGTCATGGCGAGGCCGAGCCGCAACCAGGCGAAGCGCCGCGCGAAGCGGGGCGCCGGCACCACGGCTCGCGCGGGCATGGAGCCGTGGTCGAGGAGCTTCAAAGAAAAGACGAAAAAGCCGATCAGGCCCGAGAGGATCTCCACCACGTGCAGCGAATAGACGAGGCCGAAAAGCTGGAAGGCGGCGATGTTGATGAGATCGAACAGGCCGCAGACCAGCACGTAGCTCAAGATCAGCTCGCCCAGAAAGCGCAGCCTGGCGCCTGCTCCGGCCCCGACCACGGCGGCGAAGGCGGCGTAAAAGGAGATGATGAAAATCCGCAAGGGCACCGAATGGCTGCCGCTATAGGGCGAAAAGACGATATCGCGATTGGGGAAGGCCTCGACCAGCGCCGGCACCCTGTTGATCAGCAGCAGAAGGAGGGCCGAGATGCCGGTGAACAGCACCAGCACGGCGGGAGCCGCCCAGATGGACAAGGGCTGGGTGAGCCGGGCCGGGGCGCTGTCCACCGACCAGTATTGATGCGGCTGGGCCGCGGACCCGGGGTCAGAGGCCGGAGATGAGAATAACGACATCGTCAGGCCCAAGCCCTGCGAATACCGCGCCCATCTCGGCGCCGGACAGATCGGCCAGAACCGGCGCGCCATTGCCACCCGGGACCGGCGGCACCAGCGCCTTGAGGCCGATTTCGGCATCCCGGTCCGCCAGATGCTGCGCCAGGGCCCGCCGGCCGACCATGGTCAGCCTGACGGCGCCCAAGCCGTCGAAACGCAGGGCGGCCTCGCGCGGCAGGATCATGGCCATCACCTCGCTGGCCCGGGCGGCCTGGGCGAGGCTCAGGCCCGGATCGGCCTCGACGCCGATATCGGAGGCACTAGCCAGATCCTCGACCAGCCTTGCCCAGCCGGCTTCGGCGCGCGCCAGATCCAGGAAAGCGGATTCGGGCTGCAATTGCGCCTGCGCGTCGGGTCCGCGCGTGCAGATGCCTTCATTGGGCGTGGTATCGACGAGTTCGACCACCAGGCTATTGGCCGGCAGCATGCGTTCGGCCGGGAGGGGAACGTCAAAGCCGATCGTATCTGTGGTGCCCGCTACGCGGCGCGTGTCGATGAGATTGCCATTGAGGCTTAGCCGCACCACCCAGTCATTGTTGCCGGCCAGAGGCGTGGTCTTCAGCCGCAGGCGGAACTGTTCGGGCAGTGCGCCGCCGGGCAGGTCTGCGGCGTTGAAGGCGATGGTCCAGCGGCGCGAGCCCCGGAACGACTTGACGATGGTTTCGGCGCCCAGATCGGCGACGCTGACGGGCCAGCTCGATGGCCGCGTTGCCGAAGCGCCCATGGCCGCGACCACCTGACCCACCGCACTCTTGCCGGCCAAACCGTTGCCCGATGCTGCCATGACCGCGTTCTGGGACACCGTGACCGGCGTTTCACCCGCCCCGGCTGCGCCGATCCGCGCTCCGATACCCGACCGGTTGAAGAGCTGATTGGCCCAGAGGGTCAGCGCCATGTCGCCCGCCGATGCGCCCGGCCGCAGCACCAGCGGTTGCGGGGCGACGACCAGGGCCAAGACCGTGTCCTCGAGGGGACGGTCGGACCGCAATTCCAGCGCGCTATCGGGAGTGAGCGTGACGGCGCTGCCCGAATTGGCCGCGTCGGTCGGGCAGATCTGGCCCGAATTGGTGGTGCCGCGCGCCGCCATATGCAGCACGATCCTGTCGGCGGCGAGGTCCGCGGGGGTCAGTTCGATCCGGATCTGGTGATGGGCGCGGCCGCTGTCGAGCACGATCTGGCCGCGCGGCGTGCCGTTGACCGAAAGGGTCAGCAGGCCATCGCCATGTTCGGTCAATTGCGTGTCGAAACCGAGATTGAGCGCCCCGGCCAGGAAGGATTGGCCGCGCGGCAGCGCAAAGGCCACTTCGGCCTGATCGGGAAAGCCGGCGAGACCCGCCCATTGCGCCGCATTGGGACGCGGCAGGACGAGGGTGTGGAGATCGCTTCGGGTGGCCTGCCCTGGGCTTGGTTCGGCCAGCCCGACACGCTCGCCCACCATGGAGACGAAACCGGTGGCACCGTCGCCCACGGTCTGCATCGTGGTCGCCAGGTCGCCGCTCCGCGAATAGACCATGGCAACGCCCACGACGGCAAAGCTGATGAGGGCGAGAAGCAGAAGGCGCAGCAGATCACGCATCACGCCGCATCCGAAGAGCGTTGGACCGTGCCGGGACGGTTCTTGCGCGTCCAGAGCGATGTGGCGGGCACGGCATCGAAATTGGCCCGGTGCTTGAAGCGCTCGACGACTTCGAGCGTTTCGTTCAGCAGCGCATCGCGCAGGAGGATGGGGTTGAGGCCCAGCTTGCGGAAAGACTGGTTGGAGGCCTTGAGGCTGTTCTCGGCTGCTTCCTTGCGCGGATTGTCGACCAGCGCGATTTCGGCCCCGGTCACCTTGGCCACCAGCGCCGCCAGATCGCGTACGCGATGGGTTTCGGCCACCTGGTTGAGGATCCTGACCTTGTCGCCGCGCGCCGGCGGATTGGCCACCGCCAGCATGATGCAGCGCACCGTATCCTCGATATTGATGAAGGCGCGCGTCTGCCCGCCGGTGCCGTGCACGGTCAGGGGATAGCCGCTGGCGGCCTGCATCAGGAAGCGGTTGAGCACCGTGCCGTAATCGCCGTCATAATCGAAACGGTTGACCAGCTCGGGATCGAGACGGGTCTGCTCGGTCTGGGTGCCCCAGACAATGCCCTGATGCAGGTCGGTGATCCGCAGCCCGTCATTGCGGGCGTAGAACTGAAACAGCAACTGATCCATCGACTTGGTCAGATGGTAGATGCTGCCCGGCTGCGTCGGGTAGAGGATGGAGCGCGGATAGGCACGGCCATCGGGGCCCTCGACCTTGACGTCGAGATAGCCCTCGGGGATTTCGAGCCCGTCTCCGTCATAGCCATAGACGCCCATCGTGCCCAGGTGCACCAGATGGGTATCGAGGCCCAATTCGACCAGGCTGGCCAGGACGTTATGGGTGCCGTTGATGTTGTTGTCGACCGTGTAGCGCTTGTGCGCCGCATCGCGCATGGAATAGGGCGCGGCGCGCTGCTCGGCGAAATGGATCACCGTATCGGGGACGATCTCGCGGAAAGCCTCGCCGAGGGCATGGGCATCCTTTGCCACGTCGATGGCGCGGAAGGCGATGGTGCGTCCGGTCACGCGCTTCCAGGCGGCCAGCCGTGCCGTGATATCGGTGATCGGGGTCAGGCTGCCCGCGCCCAGTTCCGCATCGGTGCGGCGGCGCGAGAGGTTGTCGATGATCGTGACCTCGTGCCCTTGCGCCGAAAGCCCAAGAGCGGACGGCCAACCGCAAAAGCCGTCGCCACCCAGTACCACAATGCGTTTCATCGTCAGTCCACCAGAACATGAACGACGCGGTCGTTAATCGACCTGCGTCCCGATAATTAAATCTGTTCATATGAGGCGGAACGGGGCGGTTGAGCCCGGATCGACAAGAGTGCCGACCACCTAAATTCGCATACGGACAGGGAACAGATTTCCCCCTATCCGCTGTGTCAGCGAATCTAATCCCGCAATACCAAGCATGGCGCGCAACGCGATGCTTGCAGCGAAGGGGAAATATGGTTTCTGCCATGAAATATGCAAGAACCATCTTGCCGCATGGGGGAAATACGCAACTGGCAGCCGTTCGGGGGCAGGAGGACGGGCTTTACAGCTTCCCAAGCTTGCGACGCTGCATCCGCCTCGGCTGAACGGCCGGAGGCGCCAATGCTTGTCGCGTCCTGTCCTTCCCTCTAGCATCGCGCCGATCTCAAGAAGATCAAAGCGGAGGAGGGGACTATGACTTCGAGACTATACAAATTTTTCGTCTGTATGCTTGTGCTGTCGGCAAGTCCGGTTGTGGCGGAGGACAATGACAATGCGCGCGAATTGCTCGAGCGCGCGGCCGAAGCCATGGGTGGGCTGGACGTACTCCAGGGCGTGGACAATTTCATCTATACCGGGTTCGGGCAGCGCTATTCCACGAACGGCAATATCAGCGCCGATCTGCGGTCGCCGCCGAAATGGCAGTCGGTCACCGACGCGCAGCGCAGCTTCGATCTTTCGGGAGAACGGGCGCTCAACCAGGAGCGGACGAGCTACATGTTCCCGTTCGCCATTCCGCTCGGCCATTCCTGGAACCGCAGCAACACGCTGCAGACGGGCTGGCGCATGATGGACCATCCGCTTCCGGCCCTGCTCGAGGCGCTCGATCCCGAAACCGTGCTCGGGCCGGTCTCGATCGAGGACGGGCGGCCGGTGGTGCAGTTCACGATCGAGGACGGAAGCCCGATCTGGATCGGCCTCGATCCGCAGACCCACCTGCCGTATTTCACGCGCTGGATCACGGGCAGCGCGACGCTCGGGGACGTGACCAACACCGCGTATTTCACGGGCTATCTGCCCTTCGAGGGGGTGATGCTGCCGATCGGCCTCATGAACGAGATGGATTGGCGCGACCAGACAACGCTGATGTTCCAGGTGGATTCCTATCGCCTGAATATCGCCGACATGCCCGAGTTCCCCGAACCCGCGCCGGGCGCGGCGCCCGCGGCGCCGGCTGTCCCCGAGGTGGAGATCACCGAAGTGGCGGACGGGGTGTGGCACACCCTCGTGCCCGGCTTTTTCGGCCCGAGCGGGGGCGCGGTGATCGAGTTCGAGGATCACCTCGTGATGTTCGAGCCCTATGGCAGCGAGGCACAGGTCTTTGCCCGCATCGATGCCGCCAACCAACTGGTGCCCGGCAAGGAGGTGACGGCGATCATCGTCACCCACCACCACGACGACCACGCCGCGGGCGTGCGCGCCGCGGTCTCGCGCGGCATCGCGATCATCGCCCAGGCGCGCAACCAGGCGCTCTATGAGGAATGGGTCTCGCGCCCGGCGGTGTATTTCCCCGACGCCCTCGCCCGCAATCCGCAACCGATGGACTTCATCCCCGTCGATGAGCAACTGGTGCTGGAGGACGCGACGCAGCGCCTGGAAATCTACCAGGTCGTGGGCAATTTCCATATGTCGGACGCGGTGCTTGCCTACCTTCCGCAGGAGCGGATCCTGATGGAGGGCGACTTCTCCGAAGATTCCTGGACCTGGAACTGGTGGGCCAATTCCCTGCGCGCCAACATGGACCACTACGATCTCGACGCCGAGATCGTCCTGCCCGTGCATGGGGTCGAGGCGACAGTGGAAGAGAAGCTCGCCGAGGCCCAGGACCTGGCCGAGGCGGCGCAGGCGTTCTGCGACGCGCAGCGGGAAGCGGAAATCTATTCCTTCTTCGGGTGCCCGGTGCGCTACGATTCGGAAGGACCGATCCTGCCCTGAGGATCACTGGCCTTGAAGGGTCTCCGGCCGCGATGGCCGGAGATCCTGCAACGGGCGCGCGCTATTCGCCCGCGCCCTGCCCGAGCGTTTCTACGGGAAAAGCCTGTTCCAGGCAGGCGCGAAGCTGCTCCAGGGAGAACGGCTTGGCCAGCACCGGATACCCGGCGCATTCGGGCGGGATGTCGGCCGCGAGATAACCGGTCGTGAACAGCACCGCGGTGCCCGTGGCAAGGCATCTTTGGGCCACCGGAATGCTGGTGGCACCAACCAATTGGATGTCGAGGATAGCGAGATCCGGACGCGTCGCATCCAGCAGCGCATTGGCCCGTGGGAGGTCGCGGGCGATGCCCAGAACCGTCCAGCCAAGCTCGGTAACCATTTGCTCGATTGAGATCGCGATCAACGCCTCGTCTTCTACGATGATCAGTGTCGGCACTTTTTCATTGTTTCAGCTCCTCCTTGCGAGGTTGCCCGACCATAGCCCACTCGGAGAGTCGAAACGTCTTGTGTCTGATATCGTACAATGATTGCTTTGGACGGCGGCCGCACTAGAATGGCGCATCGTCTGCAGGTGACCGGGGCGCGGACGGCTGGGAGATGAAAATGCTCTTGCCCTAAATGACGGGCAGCCGTGTCAGTTCAGCAATCCGAAATCCGCAACTATCTTCTCTCCAAGATCCCTCATCCCGAGTTTGCCCGGCTGGCCGAGCATCTCGAACCCGTCTCGCTTCCCCAGGGCTGCATCATCGCTGCCCCCGGCCAGCCCTTTACCCATGTGTATTTTCCCGAATCGGGGATCGGCTCGGTGCTGGTCGTGTCTCCGGAAGGAAACAAGGCGGAAGCGGGTCTGTTCGGGCGCGACGGGTTTTCGCCCACGGTTGCGTTGACCGGCTCCGACACGAGCCTGCACGAGATCATCATGCAGGTCGCTGGGGCGGGACATCGGGTGCCGACGAACGTCTTCGAGCAGCTTCTGACCGAAACCGACGGGGCCAAGTCCATCCTGGACAATTTCGCCCACGCCCTGGGCACGCAGGTTTCGTTCACGGCCCTGTCGAACGCCATCCACCCGGTTGACGAGCGGCTGGCGCGCTGGCTGCTGATGGTGCACGACCGCTCCGACGGAGACGAGATGGCGCTGACCCACGAGTTCCTGTCCGTGATGCTGGCCGTGCGGCGCCCGACCGTCACGACCTCTCTCCACGTGCTCGAAGGCAATGGCTTCATCCGCGCGGAGAGGGGTTACATTACGATTCGCGACCGGCGCGCGCTGGAGGAATTCGCGCGCGACGCCTATGGCAAGCCCGAGGAAGAGTACCGGCGCCTGCTGGGGACGCCTTAGGACCAATCGATGCTCAGCGTTCCGGGCAAGCACCGTCTGGACCCCGGCAATGAATGCCGGGGTGACAATCGGGAATTGGGCGCGATAGTGCCAAAAAAACTCGGTGGTGTTCCGCTCCAATGCTGCCCGATCCGCGACAGCTGGGGCTCGATCCCGATTTGATCCAAGGCGCGGAGCGGCTCGCCTGCTCCGACCCCTTGCCACTGAACGGCCTGTTTCAGGCGGGCCTGCCGGGCAGCAACGGGAAGACGGCGCGCACGCGAGGGTCGCGCAGCCAGAGTGCGGCCCAGAGGAAGACGCCGAGATAGATGCTGAACAGGGTGTGGCTGAAGAGCGGATTGTCGACCCGCAGATTGGCCGCGAGCGTGGCGCCCAGCAGGCCCGTGGTGAAGATCGCGCCCAGGAGCCCGGTGCGCGGGATGACGAAGAGCACGACGCAGGCGACCTCGATCACCCCGATCAGCAGCAGGTAGTCGAGCGGCCAGCCCACGACGGCCATGGACTCGCGCGCCGCGTCGAGATTGAGGAATTTCGGGACGGCCGAGGCGCCCAGCATAAAGAGCGCAAAAAGCGCGGTCATGATCCATCCGGCGATTTTCATTGGGTTTGCCTCCAGTATCGGGCCGCACCACGCGCCCTTCTCCCCTTAGGACGCGGCGCCTGTGGCCGGCCCCGACATACCGCGTACAATAATCTGCGTCCGAGCGCCCGCTCTTTCAAAAGCGGCGGATAATCCCCACTTGACCTTCCAGTGACTGGAAGGTGCATAGGTCGATGGACAGCACAGAAAAACGAGGCGTCATCGCCATGAGCGAACACGATCACAGCCATCACCACGGCGCCGGCGAGACCGAGATCATCCGCGATCCCGTGTGCGGCATGACCGTCGATCCGGCGGCGGGCAAGCCCACCCATGAGCATGAGGGACGGGTGTTCCACTTCTGCTCGCAAGGGTGCCGGACCAAGTTCGCAGCCGACCCCCAAGCCTATATCACCGCCACCGACCCGGTCTGCGGCATGAAGGTGGATCGCGCCAGCGCGCGGCACTTCGCCAAATACGAGGGCGAGAAATTCTATTTCTGCTCGTCGGGCTGCAAGACCAAGTTCGAGGCCGCGCCGGAAACCTATCTCGCGGGCCGGCCCGCCCCCGAGCCCATGCCCGCGGGCACGCTCTATACCTGCCCGATGCATCCCGAAATCGTCCAGGATCACCCGGGAGACTGCCCGCTCTGCGGCATGGCGCTCGAACCTATGGGCGTGCCCGATCCCGATGCCGGGCCCAATCCGGAGCTGATCGATTTCACGCGCCGGTTCTGGATCAGCGCCGCCTTGTCCATTCCGCTTCTGGTCATCGCCATGGGGCCGATGGTCGGTCTTCCCGTGGAATCATGGCTCGGGGGCGCGGGGCCCTGGATCGAATTGCTGCTGGCGACCCCGGTGGTGCTCTGGGCCGCCTTCCCCTTCTTCAAGCGCGCGGCCAATTCCCTGCGCAACCGCAGCCCCAATATGTGGACCCTGATCGGGCTCGGCGTCGGGGTGGCCTATCTCTATTCCGTGGTCGCGACGCTGGCGCCGGGCATCTTCCCGCCCGCGTTCCAGGAGCACGGGCGCGTGCCGGTCTATTTCGAGGCCGCCGCCGTGATCGTGACGCTGGTGTTCCTCGGGCAGGTGCTGGAATTGCGCGCCCGCGAGCGCACCGGCTCGGCCATTCGCGCCCTGCTCGACCTCGCCCCCAAAACCGCGCGAAAAATCGCGGCGGACGGGACGGAAAGCGACGTGCCGCTGGACCAGATCCATGCGGGCGACCGGCTGCGCGTGCGGCCAGGCGAAAGTGTGCCCGTGGACGGGATGATCTCCGAAGGCGGCTCGACCCTGGACGAATCCATGATCACCGGCGAGCCCCTGCCGGTGGAAAAGCAGAAGGGCGACGCGGTGACCGGCGGCACGCTCAACCGCTCCGGCAGCTTCGTGATGGTCGCCGAGCGCGTGGGCGGGGACACCATGCTGGCGCGCATCATCGACATGGTGGCCAAGGCCCAGCGCTCGCGCGCGCCGATCCAGGGGCTGGCCGACAAGGTCTCGTTCTATTTCGTGCCCGCGGTGGTGCTGGCCGCGATCGTGGCCTTTCTCGCCTGGTCCCTGTTCGGCCCCGAGCCGGCCATGGCGCACGCGCTGCTGGCCGCGGTGGCGGTGCTGATCATCGCCTGCCCCTGTGCGCTCGGGCTCGCGACGCCCATGTCGATCATGATCGCCACGGGGCGGGGCGCGCAGGAGGGCGTGTTGATCCGCGACGCCGAGGCGCTGGAACGTTTCGCTTCGGTCGATACCCTGATCGTGGACAAGACCGGGACGCTGACCGAAGGCAAGCCGAGGCTGACCGATGTGGTGGCACTCGACGGGGTGGACGAAAACGGCCTGCTTGCCGCCGCCGCGAGCCTCGAGAACGGCTCCGAGCATCCGCTGGCCGAGGCGGTGGTGGCCGGGGCGCGCGAGCGCGGGCTGTCCTTATCCGCGGTCGAGGGGTTTGACGCGGTTTCCGGCAAGGGCGTGTCCGGCGTGGTGGACGGCAGGGCCGTGGCCTTGGGCAACGCCATGATGATGGCCGATCTCGGCGTGGACGTTTCCCCGCTGCGCGAGAGGGTGGAGGCGTTCGGCGACGGCGGGAAGTCGGCGGTCTATGTGGCGTTGGACGGAAAACTGGCCGGTCTGGTGGCGGTGGCCGACACCATCAAGCCCACGACGGCCGAGGCGATCCGCGACCTGCACAAGGCCGGGCTGCGGATCATCATGGCCACGGGCGACAACGAGCGCGCCGCCCGCGCCGTGGCGGCGAGCCTGGGGATCGACGAGGTGCGCGCGAGCGTTTTGCCCGAGGACAAGCGCCGGCTGATCGACGACCTGCAAGCCGAGGGGCACGCTGTGGCCATGGCCGGGGACGGGGTCAACGACGCCCCCGCGCTCGCGGCGGCCGATGTCGGCATCGCCATGGGCACGGGCGCGGACGTGGCGGTGGAGAGCGCCGGCATCACCCTGGTCAAGGGCGACCTGCGCGGCATCGTGCGGGCGCGGCGGCTGGCCAAGGCGACCATGCGCAACATCCGCCAGAACCTGTTCCTGGCCTTCGTCTATAACGGCATCGGCGTGCCGATCGCCGCGGGCGTGCTCTATCCGGTCTTCGGCATCCTGCTGTCGCCCATGATCGCGGCGGCGGCCATGAGCCTCTCCTCGGTCTCGGTGATCGGCAACGCCCTGCGGCTGCGGATCAGCAAGGGAGCTTAGCCATGAATATCGGACAGGCGGCGGACCGCTCGGGCCTGCCGCCCAAGACCATCCGTTATTACGAGGAGATCGGGCTGGTGGCGCCCGGGCGCTCGGAGAACGGCTATCGCGACTACGACGAAACCGACGTCCATAATCTGCGTTTCGTGCAAAGGGCCCGCACGCTGGGCTTTACGGTCGAGGAATGCCGCCAGCTCCTGGCGCTCTACCAGGACCGCGACCGCTCCAGCGCCGACGTGCGGGCCTTGGCGAGCGAGAAGCTGGACGAGATCGACAGGCGGATCGCGCAGATGAAGGAATTGCGCGCGACGCTCATGACCCTGGTCAATGCCTGCCACGGCGATACGCGGCCAGAATGCCCCATCCTCGACGGGCTCGCCCGTCCCTGACCACCCCCTAGAAGAGGAAATCCGACATGCGCCTCACCACTTCCGTTCTTCTGGCAACCGGCCTCGTCCTGGCCGCCGGCCCCGTCCTCGCGCAGGACGTCCTGGTGCTGCCCGAAATCTGCGGCGTGCCCGCCGAGGCGCCCGCGGCCATGGACCATGCGGGGATGGACCATGGCGCCATGGATCATGGTGCCATGGGCGATGACGGCCACGCTGCCCTCGCCGCGGGCATGGACGCCATGCACAGCCAGATGGCGGCGGCCATGGAAGCAGAGGATTTCGACGTCGCCTTCATTTGCGGCATGATCCCGCATCACCAGGGCGCCATCGTCATGGCCCAGGCCGCGCTCGACTATTCGGACGACCCGTTCGTGCGTGAGCTGGCCGGGGCGATCGTCACGGCCCAGGAGGGCGAGATCGCTGACATGCTGGCCTGGCTCGACGCGCGCGAATAGGCGCGGCCGGGCTCAGATCCCCGCGTACCAGGCGTAGCCGTTGTCGGCCCAATAGCTGCCATTGCCGCCATGGATGTCGTCGAAGCGCGCCACGGCCTCGATGCGGTGGACGAACTTGGCCATCTTGTAGCCGAGCTGGCGCTCGACCCGCAGGCGCAGCGGCGCGCCGTGGGCGATGGTCAGCGGCGCCCCGTTCATCTCATGGGCGAGGATGGTCTGGGGGTGGAAGGCGTCGAGAAGGTCGATGCTCTCGTAATAGGAGGAGAGGCCCGAGAAATAGAACGGAAACTCGTCGGCGCAGTAAAACACGATATAGCGCGCTTCGGGCAGCAGCCCGACGCGGTTGAGGATGGTCGAGAGCTGCGGGCCGCGCCAGCCGCCGATGACGCTCCAGCCCTCGACGCAATCGTGCCGCGTGATCTGGCTGCGCGCGGGCAGGGCGCGCACCTCGGCGAGGGTGAAGCGCGTCGGCCGCGCGACGAGCCCGCCCACCTCCAGCCGCCATTCGGGAAAGCCGTTCTCGGCGTCTTCCATATATTCGGGCGGCAACCCGCCGGCGTCCTGGGTGCCGTTGGGCTTGAAATAGGGTGAGACATCGGCCGGGCTGTATTCGCGCGCCAGAGCCTCGCGGCCGATCATGGCCTGCTGCAGGCCGCGGTTGAGATGCTCGGCGCTCCCGAGGATTTCGCCCAGGCTCGGCGGGCTGCCCAAGCGGTACCAGGCGCCCAGCGCGCCCGCGCCCACAAGGCTCGCCGCCCCGGTCAGAAGCCGGCGGCGGGTGAGGAACTTATCGCTCATCGCCTCTCTCCCCCTGGTCCTCGGTTTCGATGCGCTCGCGCCGCCAGCCGGTGACGATGCCGACAAGCGCATTGATCGGCCCCGAAAGCAGCGCCATCACCACATGCACGATTGCAAAGAGCGCGAGCGCGATGGCGCAGATGAAATGGATGGTGCGCGCGCTCTGCCGCCCGCCGAAGAGATCGACCAGGAACGGCCAGGCCGCGTTCATCGCCGGGGACATGGTGAGGCCGGTGAGGATGATCAGCGGCAGCACCACGAACAGCACGGCGGCATAGGAAATCTTCTGCACGCTGGAATAGCGGCCCGCGGCATCGTGGAACTTCAACCGCATGTGCTGCCAGGCGCTGGCCGGCAGGTTGCGGAAATCGCGGCCGCGCGGGACGATGTCGCGCTGGAGGTGTCGGGAGACGAGACCCCAGGCGAGATAGAGCGCGAGGCTGCCCACCAGCACCCAGGCGAAGAAGAAATGCCAGAGCCGTCCGTCCGGCAGGGAGCGGTACGCGGGAAGCGTCATCCAGGAGGGCAGGGCCGTGTCATAGGGCGTGAGCCCGTTGCCCCATTCGGCGCCGAGCAACCGGTTGGTGCCGGTCATGGGATCGATGGTGAAGACCGGATTGTCGAAATCCGTGACATCGCCCCAATAGAGCGCCGGGTGGGCGTTGAAGATCTGCAGCCCGCTCATCAGCAGGATGAGGATGGCCCCGGCGGTAATCCAATGGGTGAGGCGCACGGGCAGCGCGTGCCGGTAGCGCCAGACGCGCCGGGGCCTTTCGGCCGGCACGATCTGCGCCTTCTCGATGTCTTTGCGCGCTGCGTCCTCGGACAAGGCCGCATCCTCCTCCCGGATCTCCCGCTCCCTTTCAACCTCAATCGGGCGCGGCCTGCAATGCCGCGCGGCGATGACGCGTCACTGCGTCTCGCCCCGAGGCGCGACGGACCATGCGTCAAAAAGTAGCACAATGGCGTTGACATAACCTGCGGCGATTGCTCAAGTCCTTGCGGCGAAGAGTTTCGCTTGACGAGGCGCGGAGGGGAGACTGCGCCTCCAAAGGGGGGACGGCTGGCGCTGGAGGAGCGCCGCCGTCTCTTCCCCGATTTTCAACGGAGGAGGGATATCCATGAATGGATGTGTGCGGCTGACGCTGTTGGCCGGCGCCGTGGTCTTGGGAGGCATGCAGGGCGCTTTCGCGCTGGACGCCGATTACTGGCGTGGCGGCTGGCGCACCGAACTGGGGACCGACCCCCACATCTATCAGTTCGTGATCGAGGGGGACACGGTCCGGGGCCACTACTGCACCAGTTGCTCCGACGTCACCACGGCCGGCTTTATCGACGGCACGTGGAGCGAGACCGACGGGCTCAGCTACACCGTCCGCTTTCCCAATTCGGACGGCACCATTCATACGACGCTCAATCAGCACGCCATGCTCGAGGGCAGCCAGATCACGGTGACCGGCGACGGCGTCGAGGGGGACCTGATCCTCATCAAGGATCCGCGCGGCCCCGATATCGGCAGCAGTCCGGTGGAGATGTATCCCCCCGGCACGCCTGCGACGCCCGCCATGGAAGAGCCGCCGTCGCAGGGCAAGGGGGCTGGATCGACGGTACAGCCGACTTCCGAGGGCTATTGGCAGCCTGCGCCGTTCTTCGAGGACCTCGCCGTCGATGACGTGGCCGGCACCTGGGTCGCCCTGTTCTGGGGCGGCGTCGGCATGAACAAGCAACTGTTCAATTTCGTCCGGTTCGAGGACGGTCTGCGCGGTTTCGTGTGCGGACGGTGTGACAACCCCTGGACCCACGGGGGCCTTGAGGACATCACGCTTGTCGGCGACGTGGTCTACTTCAAGATCACCCACGAGGACTGGGGCCCTCCAGGCTCCTGGCATCAGGACGCCGGTCGCATCGTCGACAACGAAATGATTGTCGCCGCCTTCCTCGACGACGATGTCAACGCGGACAACATTCCGGCCGAAGGGCCGCCGATCCAGGGCTTCGTCTACTCGATGCTCGGGCCGATCTCGCCGGAGGCAACTGCCGGCACCTCGACAGAGAACGTGGACATCTGGGGTCCCGGCACCGGCGATTCCGTCGAGCCGCCGGAAGGCCGCGAGCCGGTCGCCTTCGCCTTCCCGGAATAGGGTAGGCAGGCTGCATCAAACGAAAAGGCCGGCGGAGCGATCCGCCGGCCTTTTTCATGGGCACTCGAACGCAATCATCATGCGCGGCTGTGGCTGGTCCTACTGGATCCCCGTAATCAATACCGGGGTGACATTCGGTGGGTTGGTCAAGATGGGCGCCACAATCCCGATGTCATTCCGGTATTGATTACCGGAATCCAGCGCGATGCCGCCACATCCGCGGTGATCGAACGTCTCGATTCAGCCTAGCAGGCGACCTGCTGCGGCCCCGCCGTGCCCTGAATGGGAATCGCATGGCCGAGCTTTTCGGCCTTGGTCGCGAGATAATGGGCGCTGTGCGGATTGGCGCCCACGAGCAGGGGCCGCTGCTCGGCAACGGTCAGCCCGAGGGATTCGAGCGCGTCACGCTTGGCCGGGTTGTTCGAGAGCAGGGCGAAACGGTCGATCTCGAGCGCCTTGAGGATATGGGCCGCGACCCAGTATTCGCGGGCATCGACCGGCAGGCCGAGCGCGGCATTGGCATCCACGGTATCGAGCCCCTGATCCTGAAGCCCATAGGCGAGGATCTTGTTGGCGAGCCCGATGCCGCGCCCTTCCTGCCCGCGCAGATAGACCACCGCGCCGCCCTCCTCGCCGATGCGCTTGAGCGATTCCTGGAGCTGGGCGCCGCAATCGCAGCGCAGCGAGCCCAGCGCGTCGCCGGTGAGGCATTCGGAATGCACCCGGACCAGCGGGGTTTCCGGCTGTTCGGCGCTCATGATGACGAGGTGCTCGGTGCCGTCGATCCGGTTGCGGAAGGCATGGACCACGAAGGGTTCGCGCGCGTGCGCGGTGGGCAGCAGCGAGGTGCCGACCTTCTCGACCATGATCTCGCGCGCCAGCCGGTAGGCGCGGATATCGGCGATGGAAAGGACCGGCAGGTTGTGGGTCTTGGCGAAGGCATCGAGCTCGGCGCGGCGCGCCATGGTGCCGTCTTCGCTCATGACCTCGCAGATCGCCGCTGCAGGCGTGAGGCCGGCGAGCCGCATCAGGTCGACGCTGCCCTCGGTATGCCCGTCGCGCGCCATGACGCCGCCTTCGGCCGCGCGCAGGGGAAAGACGTGGCCGGGCGAGACGATGGCGCGCGGATCCACCTCGGGGTCGGCGGCGAGCCGGATGGTATGGGCCCGGTCATGGGCCGAGATGCCGGTGTCGATGCCCTCGCGCGCCTCGATCGAGACCGTGAAGGCGGTCGAGCGGTTGGCGCGGTTGTCGCTGGTCATGGGCGGCAGGCCGAGCCGTTCCACCTGCTCGGGCGCGAGCGCGAGGCAGATGAGGCCGCGCCCGTGCCGGGCCATGAAATTGATCGCTTGGGGGGTGGCGAATTGCGCAGCCACGACGATGTCGCCCTCGTTTTCGCGGGACTCGTCGTCGAGGATGAGAACGCTGCCGCCAGCCCGCACCTGAGCGAGGGCGGCTTCGACGCGAAGGGTCGATGAGGAGGTCATAAGTCGCAAGCCCTGGTTCACGTTACGGTGTCGGGAACGTCCAGGGCAGATAAGGATATCGCGCACGCGACCGGCGTGTGCGCAAACCCTCGCATCTGTTCTCTTCCATCCGGACTGTGACCGTCGGCCCCGGATTGTCACCGGGTCTGCTGACCCTCCGGACCGAAATCCGAAGGCGCTCGCGGGCTCGTGCCGCAATTCCGAAGAATCCTGGCCATCACCGCCGGTGGGGAATTTCACCCCGCCCTGAGAACGTTGCCCGGCCAACCCGGCCGGACAGGGAGAATATAGGGAAGGGGTCGAGGGGTGGCAAGCCGAGTGCAGCATGGTTTGGGTGAACGGACCGTCTTGCAGCGTTGTCCTGTGGGGCGCGTTTTACGCGTGGGCTTGAGGCGGATAGGTTGGTTGGCCCTTGGCCGCACCCCTCACCCCCGACCCCTCTCCCTCAAGGGGAGAGGGGGGGCGATGGAGCCGCGAGCATACAGGTGAAAGCGTCGGCGGGCGGAAAGCGAAACGGCGGAGAACTGAGATGAAGCACGAAGCGCTCTATATCGACGGCCAATGGGTGAAGGCCGATGGCGGCGGGGTGATTCCGGTGGTCAACCCGGCCAATGGCGAAGAGATCGGCGCAGTGCCCGATGCCGGCCGGGCGGAGACGCGGCGCGCCATCGCTGCGGCCGAGGCGGCGTTCGGGGCGTTTTCGCGCACCACCGCCGCCGAGCGGGCCGTGATGCTGCACGGGCTGGCCGACCTGATCCTCGAACGACGCGAGGACCTGGCGCGGCTCCTCACGGAGGAACAGGGCAAGCCGCTCGCCGAATCGCGCGGCGAGATCGGCATGAGCGCGGCCTATGTGCGCTGGTTCGCCGAGGAGGCGCGGCGGATCTATGGCGAGATCATTCCCTCGCCCTGGGAAGGCCGCCAGCTTTTCGCCATGCGCGAGCCCGTGGGCGTGGTGGCCGCGATCACGCCGTGGAACTTTCCGTCTTCGATGCTGGCGCGCAAGATCGCCCCGGCCCTGGCCGCGGGCTGCACGGTTGTGGCCAAGCCCGCCTCGCAGACCCCGTTTTCGGGCCTGGCCTGGGGCGCGTTATGCGCCGAGGCGGGCTTTCCGAAAGGGGTCGTCAACATCGTCACCGGCGGCGCACGCGAGATCGGGGCCGAGCTGTGCGAGAACCCGGCGGTGCGCAAGCTGACCTTCACCGGATCGACCGCGGTGGGCAAGGCGCTGCTGGCCCAGGCCGCGGGCACGGTCAAGACGGTGTCGATGGAATTGGGCGGCAACGCGCCCTTCATCGTCTTTGACGATGCCGATCTCGACGCCGCGGTCGCGGGCGGGATCGCGGCCAAATTCCGCAATTCCGGGCAAACCTGCGTCTGCACCAACCGCTTCTATGTGCAGGACGGGATCTACGACGCGTTCATGGAGAAATTCGTGGCGGCGGTGGAGGACCTCACGGTCGGCGACGGGCTGGAGGAGGGCGTCGAACAGGGACCGCTGATCGACGTCAAGGCGCTGGAGAAGGTCGAGGAGTTCGTGGCCGATGCCGCGGCGCATGGCGGACGCGTGATCGCCGGAGGAGGGCGCCACGCGCTGGGCGGCACGTTCTATCAGCCCACGGTGGTGGCCGAGGCGAGCGAGGCCATGAAGCTGGCGCGCGAGGAGGTGTTCGGCCCGGTGGCGCCGGTGTTCCGCTTTGCCACCGAGGATGAGGCCGTGGCCCGCGCCAACGCCACCGAATACGGGCTCGCCGCCTATTTCTATACGCGCGACCTGGGCCGCGCGTTTCGGGTGTCGCGCGGGCTGGAATACGGCATCGTCGGGGTCAACGAGGGGCTGGTGACCACCGAGGTCGCGCCCTTCGGCGGCTACAAGCATTCCGGCATCGGCCGGGAAGGCAGCCGCCACGGCATCACGGATTATCTGGAGATCAAATACGTCTCCATGGGCGGGCTGGGCGCCTAGAGCGCGTCCGCGCGCCGCCGGTCCCTGGGCAGCATCAGGATGCAGGCGAAGGACAGGAGTGTGGTGATGACGGCGACCCAGAGCGAGGCGCTGTAGTCGCCGGTCCATTCCAGCGACGCGCCGCCGGCATAGACGCCCACGGCGCCGCCCACCTGGTTGAAGACATAGGCGCTGCCGAGAATGGCGCCGATGGCGCGCTTGCCGAAGAGCTCGGAGGCTTGCGCGCCGATCACCCCGATGGCGCCATAACCCAGGAGGCCGAAGACGATGACGAAGGCCGCGAGGCTGACCGGGCCGGGCGCGAGGATGACCGCAAGCGCGGTGACACCGCGCGCCCCGAACATGACGAGCAGCACGTTGCGCCGCCCCATCCGATCCGAGAGCGCGCCGGTGACCACGGTGCCCAGAATGCCGACGCCGGCCAGGGCCGAAAGGCCGAGGGACGCGAGGCTTTCGTCATAGCCCTGGCTCAGGACGAAATTGGGCAGGTGGATGAAGACGAGGTTCATGATCAGCCCGTTGGCGAACAGACTGATGGCGATGAGCCAGAAGGCGGGAACCGCGAAGGCCGCGCGCAGGGTGATGCCGTCGACCGGCGCGGCGGGCGCGGCCAGGGCGTCCTCGTCCGGAGCCGCAGCCGCGCCGCGGGCCGGCTTGCTGCCGGGCGCGGGCTTCAGCAGGAAGAACACCGCCGGGATCAGCAGCAGGGTGACGAGGCCGAAGGCCAGCATGGTCGTGCGCCAGTCGAAGACCACGATCATGGCGGCAAAGAGCGGCGGCAGCACCACCATGGCGACCTTGGTGCCGGCAGTGGCGACCCCGAGCGCGGCGCCCCTGTGCTTGTCGAACCAGCTCGCAACGATCGAGGTGGCCGAGACCGGGCTGACCGCGGCATAGGCCACCGAGCAGCCGATGCCCATGAAGAGGATCAACTGCCAGAGCGCGCCGGACAGCGCCGTGCCTGTGAGCGCCAGCCCGCCGCAGGCGAGCCCGAGCGAGAGCACGACCCGCCCGCCCCATTTGTCGAGCAGCACGCCGATGGCCGGTTGCAGCACCGCCGCGCCGAGCATGGGGATGGCGAGCGCGCCCGATACGGCGGCGGCCGAGGAGTCGAAGGCATCGGGCAGATAGGGCAGGAAGATGCCGATGGAAAAGCGCGAGCCGAGGACGAGCGCGGTGGAGAGGAAGGTGAGCCCCACGATCACCCAGCCATAGGCCGCGTTCGAGATCAGGGGCTTGGTCTCGCTGCCGACGCCGTCGCGCGCGCCTGTGCTCATTTGGGGAACCTGTGCTTGAGGTCGGCGACCTGCGCTGCGGTGAGGGGGCGGACCGGGCGGTCCTTGACGAGGAGGAAGAGCTTCGCGGTCTCCTCCAGCTCCTCGATGGCATATTGGGCATTGGCGAGGCTGGTGCCCGAGACCACGGGCCCGTGATTGGCGAGCAGCACCGCGTGATGCGCGCCGGCCTGGGCGCCCACCGCCTCGGCCAGCGCTTTGTCGCCCGGCGCGAAATAGGGGATGAGCGGCAGGGCGCCGATGCGCATGACGTAATAGGCGGTCAAGGGCGGCAGCACGTCCGCCGGGTCGAGCCCGTCGAGGAGGCTCACGGCCACCGAATGGGTGGAATGGAGATGCACCACCGCGTTGTCGCCGGCGCGGGCGCAATACATGCAGGTGTGGAGGAATGCTTCCTTGGTCGGCGCGTCGCCCGAAAGGTGGTTTCCGTCGGCATCGAGATGCGAGAGTGCGGCAGGATCGAGCGACCCCAGGCTGGCATTGGTCGGCGTCATCAGCATGGAGCCGTCGTCCAGCTTCACGCTGATATTGCCGGTGGACCCGCCGGTGAGCCCCCGGTCGAACAGCGAGCGCCCGACCGAAACGATACGGTCGCGTAGTTTGGTGGCCTCGGAAAGCGTGCCCGTCATGCCAGCTTGTCCCACGCCGTGATGAACATGTCGTCGGACCCGAAATTGCCGGACTTGAGCGCCAGCGCGAGCGGCGCGCCGCTGAAGGTGGCGCGCATCCAGGGCACGCCGGGGTCGATCTCGGGGCCGATGTCGAGGGCGGTGACGCCGAGCCCGGCGATCACCGCGCCCGAGCTTTCCCCGCCGGCAACGATGATGCGGGAGAAGCCGGCGTCCGCGAGCTGGGGCGCAAGGCGGGCGAGGAAATCCTCGACCAGCGCACCGGCGCGATCGCGGCCGAGCAGCCGCTGGCTTTCGGCCACCGCGTCGGGCGCGGCGCTGGCGTAGATCACGGGAATGGTGTTGGCGGCTTGCGCGAACTCGAATGCCTGCGCCACCGTCTGCCGGCCGTCGCTGATGGCCATGGGATCGAGCTGCAACCCGGAAAAGCCGGCCGAAAGCGCGCCCTCGATCTGGCGCCGCGTGGCGGCCGAGCACGAGCCCGCGAGGATCGCGGCGCGGCCCTCGGGCGACGGTGCGGTGGCGGCCGCTGCGTTTTCCGCGAGCGGGAAATTGGCCGGCAGGCCCAGCGCCACGCCCGAGCCGCCCGTGACGAGGCGGAAATCCCTGGCCGCCGCGCCGATGGCCCGGAGGTCGTCATCGGTGATGGCATCGACGATGGCGACGCCCCGGGTCGCCTCGAGGGCGGCGCGCAATCGGTCGCCCCGCACGGTGCCGATGTCGATGCGCGAGACGGGCAGCCTCGTCTGGCGGCCGAGCACGCGCACCAGATCGGCGTCGCGCATGGGGGTCAGCGGATGGTCCTTCATCGGAGAGTCCGAGAGAAGCTGGTCGCCGACGAAAAGGTGCCCCTTGTAGACCGTGCGACCATTGGTCGGGAACGCAGGGCAAGCGAGGGTGCGGGTCTCGCCCAGGAGGTCGAGCAGCGCTTCGATCACCGGGCCGATATTGCCCTGGTCGGTGGAATCGAAGGTCGAGCAATATTTGAAGAAGAGCTGTTGCGCACCTGCTCTGAGCAGCGCCTCGGCGGAGGCGCGGGACAGGGTCACGGCCTCTTCTGCCGGGATGGTGCGCGACTTGAGCGAGACCACGACCGCGTCGGCCCCGGAGAGATCGGTGGCTGCGTCCGGAACGCCCACCACCTGCTTCACCGCCATGCCGCCGCGCGACAGGGTCAGGGCCAGATCGGTTGCGCCGGTCAGGTCGTCGGCGATGGCGCCGATGAACAGCGGGCGCCCGGCCATCAGGCCACCCGCGAGGGCAGGGGCTGCCCGTCGAAATGGGCGACGAGATTCTCGACCACCAGCCGGCCCATGCCCTCCCGGGCCTCCTCGGTGCGGCTGCCCTGGTGCGGCGACAGGACGACGGTGTCGAGGGCGCGCAATTCGGCCGGGACATCGGGCTCGCTGGCATAGACGTCGAGCGCCGCGCCCCCGAGCCGGCCGTCCTTGAGCAGTTCGATCAGCGCGTCCTGGTCCACCAGCGAGCCGCGCGCCACGTTGACGAGCTTGCCTTTGGGGCCGAGCGCCTCGAGCACCGCGCGCGAGACGATCCTGTCGGTGCCCGCCCCGCCCGGCGCGATGACGACGAGCCAGTCCGAGGCCCGGGCCATTTCGGTGAGATCGGAGAAATAGCGATAGGGCTGGCCCTCCTGCGGATTGCGCCCGCAATAGGCGATCTCCATGCCGAACGCGGCGAGCCGGGTGGCGATGCCTTTGCCGATGCGCCCGAGCCCGAGAATGCCGACGCTCTTGCCGAGCAACTGGCTGCCCAGGGGAAACGCGCCTCCGGCCCATTTGCCCTCGCGCACGTAACGGTCCGCCTGCGGGATCTGGCGCGCCAGCGTCAGCATCAACGCGACCCCGAGCTCGGCCACGGCATCGTTGAGCACGTCGGGGGTATTGGTGACCGCGATGCCGCGCGCCTTGGCGGCGGGCACGTCGGTGGTGTCCACGCCCACCCCCTCATTGGCGATGATCTCGAGATTGGGGAGCCGCGCCATGAGGTCGGCCTTGACCTTGCCGCCGGCGATGGCGCGCACGGCCTCCCCGTGCCGGGCGACCACCGCATCGGGGTTTTCGGCGCCGACGAGGCTCACGACCTCGAACCGGCTTTCCAGCGCGGCGATACAGCTCTTGGTGAGGGGCTTGGTGACGAGGACGGTCGGGCGAATGTCGGCCTCCCTTGGACATCGACGCGGGGACTATCCTCGCATACGCCCGCCTCCTGCGTGTGTCCAATATCAATAGGGGCTGCTGTTATTATGTCCAGGCAATGGTGGCCCGGCGCGGCACCGCAGAAAGCGTGCCTCTAACGAATAAATAGCTAGGGTATTGATATTGGACACAGGTAGTCCGCTCGGTTAACCCGGAAAGGAGTTGGAGTGGAATGCGCTGCTCTTCCGGCGGTCTCGGCCGCGGCGCGGGGCATTCCCCCTAGGACAACGATAGAAAAACGTGAGGTTCGGGCAAATGTCCACGGCGGAGACTTTCAATTATCGCGATGAAGTTGCGGAGCGGCTGGCCGATTTCACGGTCAATGTCTCGGGCGATCTCGACGAGGCCGCCCGCAGCGCCGCCAAGCGTGCGCTGAGCGACTCGATCGCGGTGGCGCTGGGCGCCCTCGATCATCAGGCGTCCCATATCGCCCGCAAGTTCGCAGCCCAGTTCGCGACCCCCAACGGCGCGGTGATCTGGGGCACCTCGATGCGCGCCAATCCCGACCTGGCGGGCTTCGTCAACGGCTCGCTGCTGCGCTGCTACGACTATAACGACTTCTATGTCGGCCAGCGCAATTCCGGGCACCCCAGCGACATGGTCGCCGCCGTGATCGCGGCGGGCGAATGGGTCGATGCCTCGGGCGAGGATATCCTCGTCGCCATAGCGGTGGGCTATGAAGTCGTGGGCGCGGCCTTCGACGCCTTCTCCACCGCTCCGGGCGGCTGGGACTATACCAACCTGACCGCCATCGGCGCCTGCGGCGCCATCGCGCGGCTCTTGAAGCTCAATGTAGACCAGACCCGCGAAGCCTATGGCATGACCGTGACCCCGCACTTCGCCACCGACGAGGTGGAAAGCTGCGAGCTCAACGCACGGGGCGACCTGACCCTGTGGAAGCGGTTCAACGGCACCGATGCCGCGCGCAACGCGCTCCTGGCCTGCTTCCTGGCCCAGGCGGGCGTCGAGGCCCCGGTCCGGCCCTTTACCGGCAGCAACGGCTTCATCGCCAAGCTGCGCAACGAGCACGATCCGGTTCCGGTCATCCTCGACCGGCTCCAGACGAATAAGCCGCTCTCGCGCGTGGCCGAGACCTATGTGAAGCTCTGGCCGGTCGGCTCGATGGCCCAGAGCGCCATCCGCGCGGCGCTCGAAGCGCGCGGCAAGATTTCCGATCTCAGCCAGATCAAGGAAGTGCGCGTCTATTCCGAGGAAGGGGCCTATCAGCACTTCATCGAGATGCGCCAGGACCCCTACCATCCGATCAGCCGCGAGACGGCCGATCATTCCATGCCCTATGTCGTGGGCGCGGCCGTGCTCGACGGCTATATCGGCATCGACAGCTTCGACCTCGACAAGGTGCTCGATCCCAAGCGGCAGCATTTCGTGGCCGAGCAGGTCAAGTGCTTCCCCGAGCCCTCACTGGGCGCGCTCAAGGACGGCAAGCTCGCCCGCGCGGCGCGCGGCTATCTCTCGCGCATCGAGATCGAGCTGGCCGACGGCAGCGTGATCCATGGCGAGGCCAAGCCCTTCCCCGGCCATCCCAAGGCGCCGTTCTCGGACGAGGACATCGCCCTGAAGGTGACCCAGAACGCGCTGCCCTTTGCCGGCCAGGAGGTCACCGACCGGATCATCAAGGCGCTGGTGACGTTCGAGACCATCGCCAACGTCAAGGATTTCACCGCGATCCTGGCCTTCGACTGGGCGGCCAAGCAGCAGGAAAAGGCCGCCTGACGACGCAACCGGCGCACCCGCTGCACTTTGCGGCGGGTGTGCTATCCAAGAGGTGCACGCGACAATGACCATGGCCCAGACGACCCAGGCAATGAGCACCGGCTCCCTGACCCAGCTTTGTACCCTCGACGACGTGGACGAGGACGAGCCCTACCGCGCCGAGATCGACGGCTTCGCCTATGCGGTCTTCAAGGTCGGGGACATGATCTATGTGACCGCCGACCTGTGCTCGCACGGTCCGGGCCTGCTTTCCGAAGGCTATGTCGAGGATTGCCAGGTCGAGTGCCCGTTCCACCAGGGCAAGTTCGACATCCGGACCGGCATGCCGACCGAGCCGCCCTGCGAGGAGCCGATCAAGACCTGGACGGCGGTGATCCAGGACGACGCGATCTTCATCGACCCCTCGTCGCCCAACGTCATCTAGGGTTTGCGGCGCCTCAGGACAGCCTGATCGGCATGAAGCGCGCCACGAACCGCTCGCGGATCGGGTTGGTGTTGTTGTTGTTGTAGATGAGGTGGATGCGGCTCTTGACGTTGGGGTCGGCGAGCTCGCGCCACACCACGTCGTGGACGTTGATCGAGCGCAGCGCCTCGGGCGCCACCGTGATCCCCACCCCCGCCGCAACGAGGCCGAGCGTGGTGGTGGCCTCCACCGCCTCCTGCACGATCTGGGGCGAAAAGCCGGCTTCCGCGCACATGTCGAACACCTGCTCGTAGAACCCGGTGCCGCTGCCGCGCGGCCGCAGCACGAATTTCTCGTCCTTGAGCTGGCCGATCGAGAGCGGCCCTTCGGCGGTCGCGAGCGGGTGGTCCACCGGCAGCACCGCCATGAGATTGTCCTCATAGACCGGGATGCCGGTGAGGGTCGTGGGCAGGAGCGTCGAGGTCGAGGGCCGGGTGAAGCCCACGTCCACGGTGCCGAGCAGGACGTCGTCGATGATCTTGACCGAGGACCGGCTCTTGAGTTCGAGATGGACGTCGGGCGAGGCGGTGCGGAAGGCGCGCACCGCGCTGGTGAAGACGTTGACCAGCGGCACCGAGGTGATGAAGGAGAGCCGCAGCGTGCCCATCTCGCCCTTGGCGGCGCGGGTCACGGTCTGGACCGCGCGCTCGGCCTGCAGCAGCGCAAGCCGCGCTTCCTGCAGGAAGAGCTGGCCGGCCGGGGTGAGCTCGACATTGCGGCGCGTGCGCTTGAGCAGCATCACGCCGAGCTCGCGCTCGATGGCCTGGATCTGAAGGCTCAGGGGCGGTTGCCCGATATTGAGCCGCGCCGCGGCGCGGGTGAAGTGCAGCTCCTCTGCCACCGCCACGAAATAGCGGAACTGACGCAGGTCCATCTATGCTGCCCCGGAAATAATAGCATCCACAATTGATATTGGACAGCAAATGTCCGGGGTGTCAACGTTTCGTCACTCACTTCGGTCGCTCGAGGACCCGCGGTTCGACGGCGCGCTCCGCCATTGAAGGGAAAGCTGATCATGATTTCCGAGAAGGACAACGAATATCTCACCCGCACCGGGCCCGAGACGCCCATGGGCGAGATGTTGCGTCGCTACTGGATTCCGGCCCTGCTGGCCTCCGAGCTTCCCGAACCCGATTGCCCGCCCGTGCGGGTCTCGCTGCTGTCCGAGCGCCTGATCGCCTTCAAGGACACCAGCGGCAAGATCGGGCTGATGGACGAGTTCTGCGCCCATCGCGGCGTCTCGCTCTGGTTCGGCCGCAACGAGGAAGGCGGGCTGCGCTGTCCCTATCACGGCTGGAAATACGACACGACCGGCCAGTGCATCGAGGTGCCGTCCGAGCCGGCCTCGTCCGGCTTCTGCCAGAAGATCCGCCTCAAATCCTATCCCTGCGTCGAGCTGGGCGGGGTGATCTGGACCTATATGGGCCCCGAGGAACACACCCCGCCGCTGCCTGAATTCGAATGGACCCAGCTTCCCGCGAGCCACGTCTACCTCTCCAAGCGCTGGCAGCAGTCCAATTATTTGCAGGCCATGGAAGGCGGCATCGATTCGAGCCATGTCTCGTTCCTGCATTCGGGCGACATCAACCGCGACCCGCTGCACAAGGGCACCGAGGGCGCCAAATACGCCCGGTCCACCAACACCACCTTCGATATCCATGAGTCGCTCGGCGGGCTGATGATCGGCGCGCGCCGGCCGGCCGATCCGGGCTTCCATTACTGGCGCGTCACCCAGTGGATGATGCCCTGGTACACGCTGATCCCGCCCTACAAGGGCAATGCGCTCAACGGCCATGCCTGGGTGCCGATGGATGACGAGAACTGCATGGCCTGGACCATGACCTTCCATCCGACCCGTCCGCTCACCCAGGAGGAGCTCGAGCTGATGGAGAATGGCCACGGCGTCCATACCGAGCTGATCCCGGGCACGTTCCGGCCGGTCGCCAATATGGACAACGACTATCTGATGGACCGCGAGGCCCAGCGCCAGAAGATCTACTATTCCGGCATCAAGGGCATCGCCATCCAGGACGCCTCGCTGCAGGAGAGCATGGGCGCGATCGCCGACCGGTCCAAGGAGAACCTCGTCTCCACCGACAACGCGATCATCATGGCCCGCATGCGCCTCAAGAAGGCGGCGCGCGCGCTCGAGAAGGGCAACCCGCCCCCGGGCATCGCGCCCGAGACCCAGAAGGTGCGCTCCGCGTCCTTCATCCTGCCCGAGGACGGCGCCTTCAAGGAAACCGCGCTCGAGGCCACCGAGATGAAGATCGGCGAGCCCTTCGTCGCGGTCTGACCTTACCTCCCGCCGGGCCGGCGCTTTCCCCTCGTTGGCCGGCCCGGCATCCCACCCAGAACCGCGAGGCTTTTATGGCGCAAGAACACGACCCCGTCGTCATCGTCGGCGCCGGCCAGGCGGGCGGCTGGGTCGCCCTGACCGTGCGCCAGCACCAGCCGGACCGGCCGGTCATCCTCATCGGCGAGGAGGACCACCCCCCTTACGAGCGCCCGCCGCTCTCCAAGGACGTGCTGGCGGGCAGGGCCGCCCCGGAAAGCGCCTATATCAAGCCGCTCGACCACTATGCCGATGCGGGGATCGACCTGCGCCTGGGCATGAGGGTCGAGGCGCTGGACCGCGAGGCGGGCACCGTGACGCTCTCCAATGGCGAGACGCTGGCCTATGGCGCGCTGGTGCTCGCCACCGGGCTGAGCCCGCGGGCGCTGCCCGTGCCCGGCGCCGACCATCCCCGCGTGCGCACGCTGCGCGCCATGGCCGATCTCGACGCCATCCGCGCGGCGCTGGTGCCCGGCCGGCACGTGGTCGCGATCGGCGCGGGCTTCATCGGGCTGGAAGTGGCGGCCATCGCCGCGAGCGCCGGCTGCACGGTGACCGTGCTCGAAGCCGCGCCGCACGCCTTGGGCCGCGTGGTGGCGCCCGAAGTGGCCGACGCCATCGCCGCCCGCCACGAGGCGCACGGGGTTTCCTTCCGTTACGGCGCGCAGGTGACGGAGATCGCGGACCGGGACGGGCGCGCGGAGCTGCACCTTGCCGATGGCGGGACCATCGTGGCCGACCTCGTGGTCTGCGGCATAGGCGGGGTGCCCAATGACGCGCTCGCCCGCGTCTCGGGCCTCACCTGCGACAACGGCGTCTGCGTCGATGCCTCTGGCCGGACCGCGGACCCCAGGATCTACGCCGTCGGCGACGTCAGCCGGCAGGAAAGCCTCGCGCTGGGGCGGGCCGTGCGGCTGGAAAGCTGGCAGAACGCGCAGAACCAGGGCATCGCCGTGGGTCGCGAGATAGCCGGCGTGCCGGAGCCCTATACGGACCTGCCCTGGTTCTGGACCGACCAGTACGAGGACAATTTCCAGATCATCGGCCTGCCCGAGCGCTGGGACCGCGTGCTGTGGCGCGGCAGCCCGACCGACGACAAGTTCACCGTGCTCTATCTCGCGGGCGACCGCATCGTGGCCGGCAATACGCTCAACAACGCCCGCGACATCAGGCCGATCAAGCAGATGATCCTCGACCGGACGCCGGTCGATCCCAAGCTGCTGGCCGACACCGAAACCTCCCTCGTCAAGATCCAGAAATTGCAGGCCGCCCTATGACCGTCACCTTCGCCAAGCCCGCATCCGAACGCGCCGCGGGCCTTGCCGGCCAGCGCGCGCTGGTCCTCGGCGCCCATCACGGGGTCGGCCCCGCCGTGGTCGCGGCGCTGCGCGACAGCGGCGCGCGGCTCGCGGTCGATGCGCAGGCTGGGGAGGGAATGACGCTGGTGGACGCGGCCGATCCCGTACGCCTGATCGACGCCGCTTCCGACGCCCTGGGCGGGCTCGATATCCTCGTGCTGTCAGCCCCGCCGGTGCGCAACAAGCCGGTGCTGGAGATGACGCCGGAGGAGATGCGCGGCGTCGCCGAGAGCGAGCTGGTGATCCCGGCCCTGCAGATGCAGGCTGCGGCGCGCCTCATGAGCAAGGCGGGCTATGGCCGCATCGTTTCCTTCATGTCCATGTCCGGCAAGGCCGGCGTGCATCACCACGTGGCGCCCTATGCCGCGGCCAAGGGGGGCATGCTCACCTTCATGCGCGTGCTGGCCGCGGAAACCGCCGAGCACGGCGTCACCGTCAACGCCATCGCCACGGCGCTGTTCGAGCCGCAGACCGTCACCATGCCCGTGGAAAAGCAGGAGCGCCTGCGCACCCAGATCCCGGTGGGGCGCTTCGGCAAGAGCGAGGAAGCCGCCCATGCGGTTTTGTATCTCGCTTCCCCGCTCGGCGGCTTCGTCACCGGAGAATGCCTGAATCTCTCCGGCGGGCGTTTCATGGATTAGGAACGCTGCCAGGACGGACGGGACCGGCTATCCTGGTCCGGCAGCGCGGATAGAAAGAGAGCACAGCGCCATGATCATGCAATCCATCATCAGCCGCTATCCCGGCACGCGCATCCAGGGATATCGCAATTCCGAGCCGCGGATCATCAAGGTGCTCGCGGTGGGCGAGAATGCCCGCGACGTGATCGACGAGGTCAATGCCGAGGAGCGCGATAACGTCTTGATGAGCGGCCCGCTCAACCCGCACGGGTTGCAGCCCATGGACGAGCCGGTGGACGGCATCAAGCCGCACGCGGTCATCGTCGTGCACCAGCAGGGCGACCAGGACAAGTTTCCCTTCCTGATCGAGCGCACCGCCTCCATGCTCTCCTTCATCGTGCTCGAAACCGACGGCATCCTGCGCGAACAATCCGAGAGCCGGAAAGTGCGCGACATCAGAGCCATCGCGGACCTGTTCGTCACCACATCCGATCGGGGATTCGTCAAGGAACTGGTCAACAACCTCGCGAGCTAGGCTCCCTCCCGTCATCGGCCCGAATCCTGCGCGCGGCGCCTCCATTTATTCGGAGGCGCCGCTTTTGTTATTCGCATAGCCAATTTGTATCATTTCCACAGAGGCATGTAGAGTGGCCTCTTCATATCGAGAGGCAATAAAAGGGGGGTGATTAAAAATTGGACGCGTTCTCCGCGATCTCCCTAACATGCCTCTCATCGGCGCCCGGGTATCGGGGCCGGCAGGGGCGACCGGGCAGGCTGAAATCCCGATGACACCGCTCAACGAGGCCAGGGGAAAACGCCTCGAACGGTGCCGCTGAAGCCAGTCTGGAAGGGCAGGCGCCGCTTGGGCGGCCTGTCGGATGTCAACACTTTCAAGGGTTGGAGACTGGCATGCGCATGAACAGACGAACTGCCTTCAAGCTCATGGGCGCCGGCGCGGGCGTGGCCCTGCTGAGCGCCCCGCGCATCACGTTCGGCCAGGAGGGGGGCCAGATCATCGTGGCGATGGACGAGCTTCCGCGCCAGCTCGATCCGCTGCTGTACCAGACCAATCCGGGCTACCGGGTGATGCAGAACATCTACGACAGCCTCCTGACCGTCGATTACGCGGGCGATGGCAGCGTGTTGCCCGCCCTGGCGGAAAGCTGGGAGCGCGAGGACGGCCGCACGCTGGTGCTGACCCTGCGCGAAGGCGTGCTATTCCACGATGGCAGCCCGCTGACCGCCGAGGACGTCGCGTTCAGCTTCGGTCCCGAGCGCCGCACCGATCCCAATTCGCCCGGCTACGGCACGGCGCAGCAATTCCTCAATACGGTGGACACGGTCGAGGCGGTGGATGACCGCACCGTCCGGGTGACCTCGACAGTGGACGACCCGACCCTCGAGCTGCGCCTGGCCGCCTGGGGCGCGCAGATCGTCTCCAAGGCTGCCTTCGAGGCCGCGGGCGGCTTCGAGGGCTTTGCCCAGGCGCCGGTCGGCACCGGTCCGTTCCGCGCGGTCTCGCTCGGCTCCGACACGGTCGATCTCGAAGCTTTCGAGGACTATTGGGGCGGGCCCCCCGATATCGACCGCCTGGTCTTCCGTCTCGCGCCCGAGCTCTCCTCGCGCGTCGCCGGCCTCGTGAGCGGCGATTTCGACATCATCGTGGATATCCCCACCGATCAGTTCGGGCCCATCGAGTCCAATCCCGACCTCGAAGTGGTCGGCGGGCCGGTCGCGAGCTTGCGCATGGTCAAGTTCGATACCCGCAATCCCACGCTCGCCGACCCGCGCATCCGCCGGGCGATGAGCCTGGCGGTGGATCGGCAGGCGGTGGTGGACGCGCTCTGGGGCGGCCTCGTGGATGTGCCCGTCGCCCATCAGCTTCCGACCTTCGGCGCGCTCTACAATCCCGATCGCCCGCCCTATCGCTACGATCCCGACGAGGCCCGGCGCCTGGTCGAGGAAGCCGGCTACGACGGCACGCCGATCCCGTTCCGCACCATGGTGGGCCTTTATGGGCCCGAGCTCGCCACCACCGAAATCCTGATCGCGATGTGGCAGCAGGTCGGGCTTAATTTCGACCTCCAGATCGTCGAGAATTTCGGCCAGTTGATGGTCTATCCGGGAACCGGGATCCGCAGCGGCGTCGATCCCATCCTGGTGCCCGATCCGCTATTCGGCCTCTGGCGCTCGTACAACGAATCCGAGCGCGAGGTCTGGGAGAACGAGACCTTCTACGAATGGGGGCACGTTCTCGAATCCAGCCTCGATCCCGAGGAACGCAAGGCCGCGTTCGAGGCGATGATGGACATTTTCGACGAAGACCCTCCTGCGCTCATCCTGCACACCATGGGGGTCTTCTACGGCAAGCGATCAGCGATCCAGTGGGATCCGATCCCCTCTGTCTACATGGACTTCCGGAACGCCGCGCGGATGGGAGACTGACATGCGCATGAACAGACGAACCGCCTTCAAGCTCGTTGGCGCCGGCGCGGGCGTGGCCCTGCTCGGCGCCCCGCGCATCACCTTCGGCCAGGAGGGCGGCCAGGTCATCGTGGCGCTCGACGAGGTGCCGCGCCAGCTCGATCCGCTTCTGAACCAGCTCAATCCCGGTTACCGGACGCTCTGGAACGTCTACGATTCCCTGCTGACGGTGGATTATGGCGGAACGGGCGAGGTCCTGCCGGGCCTTGCCGAAAGCTGGGAACGTGCCGACGGCCGCACCCTCGACCTCGTTTTGCGCGAGGGTGTGCTGTTCCATGACGGCAGCCCGCTCACTGCCGAGGACGTGGTCTTCAGCTTCGGCCCCGAGCGCCGCACCGACCCGGATTCGCCGGGCTACGGCACGGCCCAGCAGTTCCTCAACACCATCGAATCCGTCGAGGCCCTGGACGAGCGCACGGTGCGCGTCGTCTCCTCGGTCGAGGACCCGACCCTGGAGCTTCGCCTCACCGCCTGGGGCGCGCAGATCGTGTCCAAGGCCGCCTTCGAGGCGGCAGGAGGCTTCGAGGGCTTCGCCCAGGCGCCGGTGGGCACCGGCCCGTTCCGCGTGGCCTCGCTTTCGGCCGACGCGGTCGAGCTCGAAGCCTTTGCCGATTATTGGGGCGGCCGGCCCGATATCGACCGGCTGATCTTCCGCCAGGCGCCCGAGCTCTCCTCGCGCATCGCGGGCCTGGTCAGCGGCGATTTCGACATTATCGTCGACGTGCCGGCCGACCAGTTCGCGCCGATCCAGAACAATGCCGATCTCGAGATCGTGGGCGGGGACGTGGCCTCGATGCGCGTGGTCAAGTTCGACACCCGCAACGAGACCCTGGCCGACCCGCGCATCCGGCGGGCGCTGATCCTCGCGATCGACCGGCAGGCTGTGGTGGATGCGCTCTGGGCCGGGCTCGTGACCGTTCCCGCCAACCATCAGCTCACCTCCTTCGGCGCGCTCTACGATCCCGATCGCGCCATAGTGCCCTACGATCCGGCCGAGGCGCAGCGCCTGATGGCGGAGGCGGGCTATGACGGCACCCCGATCCCCTATCGCGTCCGCGTCGCCGCCTATGGGCCCGAGCTTGCGACCGCGCAGGTTCTCGTCGCCATGTGGGAGGCCGTGGGCTTCGCCATCGACATGCAGATCGTCGAGAATTTCGGGCAGATGATGCAATACCCGGGCACGGGCATGCGCAACGGCGTCGACCCGATCCTGGTGTCCGACCCGCTGTTCGGCCTCTGGCGCTCCTACAACGAATCCGAGCGCGAGGTCTGGGAGAACGAGGACTTCTACGCCCTCGGCCACGTCCTCGAATCCAGCCTCGATCCCGAGGAGCGCAAGGTGGCGTTCAACGGCATGATGGACATTTTCGACGCCGATCCTCCGGCGGTCATCCTGCACCAGATGGGTGTCTTCTACGGCAAGCGCCGGGACATCGACTGGCAGGCGACGGACTCCGTCTACATGCTCTTCAAAGACACCACCGTCTAGTCGACGCACTGAATGAACAAGGTATCGCCCATGACTATCTCCGCCGCCACCGAGGATTGCGTTGTCAGGGTCGAGAACCTCGGCATCGCGATAGCGGCCGATACCCCGATCCAGCTCGTCAACGGCGTGTCCTTCGAGATCCGCAAGGGCGATTATTTCGCCCTTGTGGGCGAAAGCGGCAGCGGCAAGTCGATCACCTGCCACTCCATGATGCGGCTCCTGCCGTTCAAGCCCAGGATCGAAGGCCGCATCTTGATCGACGGCAAGGACGTGTGGTCGCTCAGCAACCGGGAGCTGGTGGATTTCCGCCGCAAGTCGGTGGGCATGGTGTTCCAGGACCCGCTCGCCGCGCTCAACCCCGTGCGCACCATCGGGAGCCAGATGCTCGAAACCCTGCGCATCTACTATCCCAATGCCGACGCGGACGAATTGCGCAACCGGGCCATACAGGCGCTGCGCGAGGTCCACATCCCCGAGCCCGGCTCGCGGCTCGGGGTCTATCCACACCAATTGTCCGGCGGGCTCAACCAGCGCGTGATGATCGCGCTCGCGCTGCTGGGCGAGCCGCGCCTATTGATCGCGGACGAGCCCACCACGGCGCTCGATATGAGCGTGCAGGCCGAGGTGCTCGACCTCATCGACGAATTGCGCCGCAAGAACGACCTGACCGTGCTGCTGGTGACCCACGATCTGGGCATCGTGCGCGATCGCGCCACCGATATCGCGGTGCTCCAGCTCGGCCAGATGGTGGAACAGGGACCGGCGGCCGAGATCGTCTCGGCGCCCAAGGCGGCCTATTCCAAGGAATTGTTCGAGGCCGCCTCTGTGGAATGGCCCGGCCGCGACAATGCCGAGCGCAGGAAGGCCCCGGCCTGCCTGACCTTCGAGAAGGTCAACAAGACCTTCTTTGCCTCCAACCGCGACAAGAAGATGGGCGTGGGCATCCCCGCGGCCAAGGACCTCTCCTTCGAGGTGCGGCGCGGCGAGATCGTGGCGCTGATCGGGGAGAGCGGATCGGGCAAGACCACCGCGGCCAAGATGGCCATGCGGCTGGAGCGGCCAGATTCCGGCCAGATCATCGTCCATCCCTCTCCCGACGACGTCAACAAGCCGCTCAACGTGCAGATGGTGTTCCAGCACCCGCGTGATTCCCTCGATCCGCTGATGCGGGTGGAGGACCAGTTGCACGAGGTGCTCAAGGTCCATGGCTGGCGCGACCGCGCCGCCCGGCGGGATCATATCCTCAAGACCATCGCCGATGTGGGCCTCGCCCCCCACGTGCTGGATCGGCGCCCCACCTATCTTTCGGGCGGCGAGGCGCAGCGCGTGGTCATCGCCCGGGCGCTGCTGCTCGAGCCCGACATGCTGATCGCCGACGAGCCGCTTTCGGCCGTGGACGTGCGCATCCAGAAGCACATCCTCGAATGCCTGCAGCGCCTGCGCGACCGGCTGGGCATCGCGATCCTGCTGATCACCCACGATCTGCGCGTGGTCTTCGAGATCGCCGACCAGGTCGTCGTGCTGCGCCACGGCCGCGTGGTCGAGGACGTGCCGGTCTCGATGTTCGCCGATGGCGCGCGCGACGAATACACCCAGATGCTGATCGATGCCGTGCCCGGCAAGCGGGTCACGAGGCCCAGGGCGGCGGATGCGGACGGGCCGGAGCCGCGCGCGGAGGGAAGGGGTGATTTCGAGCTCGGAGCGCTGGCCGGCAATGCGCGTCTATGAGGCCCTGGCCCAGGCGTTCGCGGCCGAAGGCGTCACGACGCATTTCGGCCTGATGGGCGACGGCAACATGCACTGGATGACCGCCATGGATGCCCTGCCGGGCACGCGCGCCGTCGGCGTTCGCCACGAGCACTGCGCGCTCCTGATGGCGGCCGGCTACTGGAACGCGACCGGCGAGCCCGGCGTCTGCTCGGTCACCCACGGCCCCGGCTTCACCCAGCTCATGACCGGGCTCGCGACTGCGGCGCGCAACAACGTGCCCCTCGTGGTGATGGCGGGCGAGACGGGGCTGGGCGCGGCGTGGAACATCCAGGCCATCGACCAGGCACCCCTGGCCCGCGCCTGCGGCGCCGAATATATCGCAATCCATAGCCTCGACGTGCTGCACGCAAAAGTGCGCGAGGCCTTCTATGTCGCTCGCACCCAGGCCAAGCCGGTGGTGCTGGGCGTGCCGCTCGACCTGCAGAAAAAGCAGATGCCCGAGACCGCGCCCTACGTCCCCTCGCTCGCCTTCCTGCCGCCCGCGACGCCACTGCCCCCGGACCCCGAGGCCATTGCCGATCTCGCGGACCGGCTTCTTTCCGCCCGGGCACCGGTGCTGATCGCTGGGCGCGGCGCGCTGCTCGCCGATGCCGGGCCGGCGATCGAGGCGCTCGCCGACGAGACCGGCGCCCTTCTCGGCACCACGCTCCTGGGCAAGGGCCTGTTCGACCATCACCCGTTTTCGCTCGGCATCGTCGGCGGCTATGCCCGCGAGGCCGCGCGGCCGGCCTCGGAGGCGGCGGACCTCGTGATCGCCTTCGGGGCACAGCTCTCGCGCTTCACGCTGGATGGCGGCAAGATGTTTCCGGCGGCGAAAAGTGTTCAGGTCGATCTTGCGCCCAACGCGCTCAAGGAAGGCCTTGTCGCCGCCGACCACATGGTGCGCGCCGATGCGCGGCGCGCGGCCGAGGCGCTGCGCGATGCGGTGCGCAAGGCGCCCGAGCGCCGGCCCGCCGCGATCCGCACGGCCGATCTGGCCGAGGCCCTGCGCAACGCCCCGGCGGATTCCTTTCCCTTCGACGTGCCCGAAGGGCGGGTCGATCCGCGCCGCTTCTTCGAGGCGCTGGAAGCGGCCATGCCGCCCGATTACCACCTCGTTTCCGGCTCGGCGCACCAGGCCTATTGGCACACCGCCATGCGCGGCAGCCCCGCCGGCACCTATCACGCCATCCGCGCCTTCGGCGCCATCGGCAACGCGCTCTCCTTTGCGACCGGGGTCGCGGTGGCGCGGGGCGACGGCAAGGTGGTGCTCTCGGAAGGCGATGGCGGGCTCCTGATGCATATCCAGGAGTTCGAGACCCTGGTGCGCGAGAACATCAAGCTGCTAGTCATCTGCATCAATGACGGCGCCTTCGGCGCCGAGGTGCACAAGCTGCGCGCCGAAGGCATGGACGCGGCCGGCGCGGTCTTCGGCGCCCCGGACCTGGCTTCGGTTGCGCGGGCCTTCGGGCTCGGCGCGGCCACCATCACCCATACCGATCAGGTGGCGGACCTGATGGACGCGTTCGCGCGCAGCGACAGGGCCTGGCTCTGGGACGTGCGCGTGTCGGACCGCCAGCAGAGCCCCAAGATGCGCGCCGAGCTGGCGGGCAAGCACGGATAAAAAGGAGCAATCCCATGGCTATCGGATTTCGGCTTCTGCGGGCGGTGATTTCGCTCTGGCTGATCGTGACGCTGGTGTTCATCGCCCTGCGCGCCACCGGCGACCCGATCACCGCGATCTTCGACCCCGACAGCAATACCGAGGCCGTGCTCGAGGCCTATCGCCGGCAATGGGGCTATACGGGCACGATCTTCGACCAGTATCTGGTCTATATCCGGAACATCCTCACCGGCGATTTCGGCTTTTCCTCCATGAGCAATCGCGACGCCTGGAGCGTCGTGATGGGCCGCCTGCCCGCGACCCTTCAGCTCGTGGGCTGGAGCGCGGCCGTCATGATGGCCATCGGCATCCCGGTGGGCGCCTTTGCGGCGATCCATTCGGGTGGAAAGCTCGACCGCTTCGTCATGGGCTTTTCGACCGTGGGCTTCGCCCTGCCCAATTTCGTCATGGGGCTGGGGCTCATCCTCCTGTTTTCGGTCAACCTGCACTGGCTGCCCTCCAACGGCATCGGCACGCCGCAGCACCTGGTCATGCCGGTCCTGACCATCGGGCTCTCGCAGGCCGCGATCTTCACCCGCTTCGTGCGCTCCGCCATCCTCGATGCCCTCAAGCTCCAATGCGTGGTCTCGGCCCGCGCGCGCGGGGTGGGCGAATGGACCATTTTCTGGCGCCATGTGGTGCCCAACGCCATGCTGCCGCTCGTCACGATCACCCCGCTTCTGGTGGGCGCCATGGTCGCCGCCTCGGCAGTGGTGGAATCGGTCTTCGGCTGGCCCGGCATCGGACGGCTCATCGTGGAATCGGTGGCCCAGCGCGACCTCGCGGTGCTGCAGATGATCGTGATGATGATCGCCGTGGTCATGATCGCCACCAACCTCATCGTCGATCTCACCTATTCCCGGCTCGACCCGCGCACCGCCGCGGCGCGGGCGCATTAACGAGGGAACCCCGGAATGTCGCTCGCAACCTCCGTCCGCAAGACCGGCATCGGCCTGCTCCACGCCCCGCTCGGGGTGCAACTGGCCATCTTCTGGATGCTGTTCTGCTTCGCGCTGATCATCCTCTTTCCGCTGGTCTCCAACCTCAGCGTCACCGCCATCGACCTCACGGCCCGGCTCGCTCCGCCCGTGGGGTTCGGGGGGGAATGGGGCCATCCGCTGGGCACCGACGACCTCGGGCGCGACGTGCTGGCCCGGCTCGTCTCCTCGCTCCAGACCAGCCTCCTCATCGCGCTGGGTGCGGTCATCATCTCGGCGACCATCGGCACCACCATCGGCATTCTCGCCGCCCATCTCGGCGGCTGGGTCGATCAGGTCGTGGTGGCGGCGGTCGACGCGCAGGTCTCGGTGCCCTTCATCATCATCTCGCTGACCCTGACCGCGATCTTCGGCAACAATATCGTGCTGTTCATCTTCATCCTCGGCCTCTTCGGCTGGGAGCGCTATACGCGCCTGGCGCGTGCCATGGCCATGGCGAGCCGCGGGCGCGGCTATGTGCTCGCCATGACGACGCTGGGCTTTTCCTGGCCGCGCATCTATCTGCGCCACGTGCTGCCCAATATCGCCTCGACCCTCCTGGTCACGGCGACCATCAGCTTCCCCGAGGTCATCCTGCTCGAAACCTCGCTGAGCTTCCTGGGGCTGGGCATCCAGCCGCCGATGACGAGCCTCGGAAACATGCTCGGCTTCGGCCGCTCCTACCTGCTGACCGGCTGGTGGATCGCGGTGGTGCCCGGCCTCGCCATCTTCCTCTGCGCCCTGTCGGTGAGCGTCATCGGCGATTGGGCCCGCTCGGTCATCGGCCGCACCTGACAAGCCCGTCGCGCAACGAAAAGCCCCGGTCGAAAGACCGGGGCTTTTCGTTCCGTATGGGGGAGGGGGATCAGCCTTCGATCAGCGTCCTGAGCCGGGTGACCGCCGCGCCCGGCGCGGTGAGGACGGGGACGGACAGCTTTCCCGAAAGCGCGGGCGCGGCCCGCGAGGTCGAGAAATGCGCCAGCATCACCGTGTCGAAGCCTTCCAGCGCCTCGGCCTCATCGGCGATCAGCCGGTTATGGGTTTCGGCGTCCCCGGCGCGCAGGGCCGTCATGGCCGGCTCGACCACGATGGTCGTGAGCTTTGCGTCCGCGCCCGTCTCGGCGACATAGGCGTTGAATTCGTCCTCCATGGTGACCACGGCCGGACGGAAGGTTGCGACCATGGCGATGTTGGACCCCTGCGCCACGGCGGCGTGGAACATGGCCTCGTTGGGCTTGAGGACCGGGATGGGCAGTTCGCGCGCCATCTCCTCGATCGCGGGCCCGAAGGCCGAGCAGGTGACGAGGATCGCATCGGCGCCCGTCGAATGCCCGTAGCGCCCGAAGGCGACGAAGCGCTCGATCATCGCCGCGGTGAGGTCTTCGCTGCGCGCCCGGTCGGGGCTCAGGCTGTCGTCGAGCAGGTTGACCAGCTCGGGCTCGGGCCAGAGCTCGGCGAAGGCGGCCTTGACCGGATCGACGGCCACGGGGGTCGCGTGCAGCAGCACGATGCGGGGGCGGGCGGCCATGGCCGTCTCCTTTGTGTTCTAGAGCTTTGACGTCAACGGAGTCAAAGCTCTAAGTCCTTGTTTTGTCGCGCTTCCGAACCGCAAAACCGCTACGCACTTTTGCTGGAAGCGCTCTAGAAGCGGACGTTGAGCCCGCGTGCGAGATAGGCTTCGCGCGCCGCGGGGCTCACGAGAGCGTCGATGAAGGCTTGTGCGCCGGCGCGGTTTTGCGCCCGGGTGAACACGCCGGCGGCGAAATCGGTATTCTGCTGCCAGCCCCGGGGCAGAGCGCCCACGATGCGTATGCCGTCCACGGCGAGCAGTTCGCTCATCTGCTGGATGGCGAGCACGGTCTCGCCGTCGCGCACTTTCTCCCCGGTCAGTCCGGCGGGAATGACGAGGCTCTTGGCCCGGACCTCATCGCCGATGCCGAGCCGGTCGATCAGGGTCTCGAAATAGATGCCGCTGGCCCCGGCGCGCGAATAGCAGATCGAGGGCACTTCCAGCAGCAGCGCCTTGAGGTCGTCCCCGGTTTCGAGCTTCGGCGCCGGCCAGTCGCGGCTGATGGCGATGCCGAACTCGGCCTGGACCACGGGCCGGACCGAGGCGGGGTCGACCAGCCCGTCCGCGACCAGCTGGTCGACCGAGGCCTCGATGGCGCAGATGCCGTCCGCGGTTTCGCCCGCCGCGATCCGCTTCATCAGCGCCGCGGTGGGATCCCAGATCAGCTCGGGGGCTTGTGCGCCGAGGCCGGGCAGGACGTGCTGCTCGACCGCGTCGAGGATGACGAGTGCGCACATGAAGCGCGTTGGGGCCATGGAGTCCTCCTTTGCGGGATCTATTCGATCTCGACGGTATAGGGCGCCGCGGCCAGCCGGTCGTCGATCCATTTGCGGTCGACCGTCCCGTTGCGCACGCGATCGCGCTGGGCGTTCTCGCCCTCGAACCGCTTATAGGCCTCCGGATAGAGCGCTTCCACCTCGTCATAGGGGATGCAGATCAGCCCGTCGTCGTCGCCCAGCAGCAGGTCGCCGGGCTCGATCGCCATGCCGGCGATGCCGATGGGGACGTTGACGTGGCCGGGCCCGCTCTGGAACGGGCCGCGCAGGGTGACGCCCGCAGCATAGACCGGGAAGGGATGGTTGCGCACATGGCCGGAATCGCGGATGGCGCCGTAGATCACCACGCCGCCGAGGCCGCGCGTTTCGGCATGGGTCAGCATCATCTCGCCGACGATGGCGTTGTCGAGCGCGCCTCCCGCGTCCACCACGATGATGTCGCCCGGCTGGGCGAGGTCGATGGCCTTGTGCACGAAAAGGTTGTCGCCCGGCCGCGTCTTGACCGTATAGGCCGGTCCCGCGAGCACCGTGCCGCCCGCATGCATGGGCCGCACCCCCGCGCCGGCGGACTGGATGCGCGCCATGCAGTCGCCCACGACCGCGGCGGGAATCTCGCGATATTTCGCGACGAGCTCGGCGCTGACGCGACGCTTGGGCTGGTTGATCTTGAGGGCGTACATGAGGGACTTCTCCAGAACCGGAAATTATGAGGGATTATCCCCATCTAGCGGCCGGGAAGGCGCCGCGCCCAATACAGATTCTTGAGGCATACCCATAAAAAACCTGTATGGTGAGAGCATGCGTGGAACCCTCGATCTGCGGCGCCTCCGCTACTTTCTCGCCATTGCCGAGCACGGTTCGCTGTCGGCCGCCGCGCGGGCGCTCAACCTCGCCCAGCCGGCGCTGAGCTATCACGTGGCCGAGCTCGAACGCCTGACCGGGCTGGTGCTCTTCACGCGCAAGAGCGACGGGGTGGACCTCACCGAGGCCGGCCGCGTGCTGCGCCGGCACGCGCGCGAGATCATCGAGAAGGTCGATGCCGCCGAGCGCGCGCTGGAAAAGCTCGCGCGTCCGGCGGCGCCCACCACGATCGTGCGGATGCGCATCGCCATCATCTCGTCCCTTGCCGCAGTGCTCACCCCGCTGCTGGCGGCGCGGGTCGGGCTGCGTCTGCCCGATGTGAGCCTGCACATCATCGAGGCCGGAACCCGCGACATCGAGCTCAAGCTCGGGCGCGGCGAGGCGGACATGGCGGTCTATCTGGTGTCGACCCACGGGCCGGGCGAGCGGCCGCTGGCCACCGAGCAGCTCTTCTTCCTCGACGCGGCGGCGCCCGGGGAGGAAGGGGAGGGGATCACCCTCGCGGCCCTAGCCGGACAGCCCCTGATCCTGCCGGCGCGCGGCAATCCCCTGCGCGATTTCATGGACGGCGCGGCCGAGCGCGCGGGGCTCGATCTCAACGTGGTGCTGGAGGTGGACGGCTCGCGCTCCCGCCGCAACGCGGTGCTCAACGGCATCGGCGGCACGGTGCTGGGCGCCCAGGCTGTGGCCGGAGAGGGCCGGAATCCGGGGCTTCACGTGCGCGAGATCGTCGAGCCGCGCCTCTATCGTCCGATCTATCTCGGGGTGAGGCGCGACCTCGATCCCGATCTGCGGGACCGGACCAGCGACCTCCTGCGCGAGGCGCTCATCGATCTCGGGTTGGACGCGCCACGGGCTGGCTAAACGGCGGCGTCTGTGCTCTATCGCAAGACGAATAAGTAGCCGGACTATTTATTTGTTCGACAGTGATATTGATTGCCTTGCGAGGAAGAACGCCATGCTGCGCTTCGACGCCAATCTGACGACGCTCTATGGAAATCTTCCGTTGCTTCAAGCACTTGGTGCCGCCAAGGCGGATGGCTTCGCGGCGGTGGAATGCCGCTCGCCCTTTTCCGAGCCCAAGGAGAAGGTTGCCGAAGCGCTGGCGGAACTGGGGCTGGAGATGGTGCAGTTCAACTGCCCCATGGGCGATTTCGCGGCCGGCGACCGCGGCATTGCCTGCGTGCCCGGACGCGAGGACGAGTTTCGCGAGTCGATCGCACAAACCATTGATTACGCAAAGGCTTTGGGCGTCACCCAGGTCAATTGCGTTGCCGGACTGCGCCTGCCCGGCGCCGGTGACGGCGAGATCGAGGACGTATTCGTCGCCAACCTGAAATTCGCCGCTCCGCGGCTGGCCGAGGCGGGGATAAGGCTGCAGATCGAGCCGATAAACCCCTTCGACACCCCGGGGGTCTTCTTTGCCACCATGGACCAGTTCGAGCGCGTCAGGGAGCGGGTCGGAAGCGACAATCTCTTCCTTCAATACGACTTCTATCACGCTCAAAGGCTCGGAGGAGACCTTGTATCCCGGTTTGAAGCCCTTAAACCGCACATTGGTCACGTGCAGGTGGCGGACAATCCCGGCCGGCACGAACCGGGCACCGGAGAGATCGCCTATCCCTTCATTTTCTCCGCGCTGGAGCGTCTGGGTTATGCCGGATGGGTGGGACTCGAATACGTGCCCCGCACCACGGCCGCCGAGGGGCTCGGCTGGCTCGACGCCTATCGCGCGAGCGCGCGCTAGAGCCGCCGGAAGATCATGATGCCCGCGATCGCGACGGCGGCGATGATGAGGACGACGAACAGCCCCATCATGGCCGCGGCGCCGATGACCGCGGCGAACGTGTTCCAGAAGCCGAACTGGGCGATCAGGACGACGAGGATGATGAGCAGAAGAATGGGCATGGCAGAATCCCCCGATTGACTGCCCGGTCAACGGGCTGGCCCTGAGCGGGGTTCCTCAGGCGGGCGGCGGAAGCGTGGATTCGCGGACGACCAGCTCGACCGGCCAGAGCTCCTGCAACTGGCCGACCGGCACGCCGGCGAGGCGCTTGAGCATCAGCTCGGCGATGCGCTTGCCGGCCAGCCGGACGGGGGAATGGATGGTCGTGAGGCGCGGCACCATGGCGTCGGCGTTGAGATAGGGGAAGCCGTCGTCATGGGCGATGAGCGAGACGTCGCGCCCCACCACGAGCCCTTGCGCGCGCACCGCGCGAATGATGCCGAGTGCCGTCATCATCGAGCCGGCGAGAAACGCCGTGGGGCGCGGGCTGGCCTGCAGCAGCTCGCTGGCGAAACGGAAGCCGTTCTCGTCGGTGAAGATGCAATGGCGCATCAGCCCGGGATCGGCGACGAGACCCTGGGCGGCATGGGCATCGCTGTAGCCCGCGTCGCGATGCTGGGCGAAGGTTAGCTCCCTGGGCCCGTTGATCGTGGCGATGCGCCTGTGCCCGAGCGCCAGCAGATGCGCGGTGGCGTCGTAGAAGGCCTGACGGTTGTCGATGTCGAGCCAGGCATGGGGCGGCGCGCCCTCCGAGCGGCCATGCACCACGAAGGGCATGCGCAGCGATTCGAGCAGCGGAATGCGCGGATCGTCGGGCACGGGCGAATGCAGCACCACGGCGTCCACCTTGCGCGAGGCAGCGAGGCGGCGATAGGCCTGGGTCTGGTCGGGATTGGGTTCGAGCGGGGTGATGACGATGTCGATCTCCTCGCGCGAGAACCGCGAGCCCATGCCGATCAGGAGCTCGCTGATATGCAATTCGCCCGCGGGCTCGACCACCACGCCCACGGCGTTGCAGCGCCCGGTCGCGAGACGGCGCGCGCTGTCATTGGGGCGGTAGCCATGCCGCAGCGCCGCATCCGCCACCCGGATACGGGTCTGTTCGTTGACTTCCGGATACCCGTTGAGCGCACGACTCACCGTCGTCTGGGACAGGCCCAGCTCGAGCGCAAGGTCCTTGAGTTTGATCACTGTCGTGGCATCCTCCGCGAACCAGTCTTTCCGATCGCGGGCCGGGCTTCAAGATGCGAAGGGAGCCGGGGAGGCTAGCCTTTGGTCGAGTGTCGCGGCCAGGGCGCACGCAGGAGGCGCAACCATGCCTGACGATCCCATCGTCGCCTTTGCTCGAGATTTTTCCGGAAACGACCGGGCCGTGGTCGATCGCGTGCGGGGGCTGGTTGCGGAGCCGCCGGCGGATACGCCCGCGATCGGGTTTCATGGAATGGGGAGCGCGCCGGCGCGCGTTCGCGCCTTCCTCGCCAGTGTGGTCGTGCTCGAAGGGGCTGGGCTGATCCATGCGGTCGAGGACAAATACGTCTACGAGGCGCTGTGGCGCTGGGTCGAGACCGGTGCGGTGAACCCGGCGCGCCTTCCGCCGACCGCCAGCGCGGTTTTCGGTCCACTGCTCGGGCCGTGGGATATCGAGGCCCTCGACACGCCGGCCTATCGCGAGCGGCTGTGGAACGACTACGGCCAGGCCACGAGGGAACTCGAAGACCATATCGCGGCGAACGGCCGCGTCCTGCTCTCGATCGACGCAACGCAAGGCGACACGCAGTTCTTCGCTCTCGTTGAACCCGGCATCGCCGAGAGATGGCGCGACAAGGCCTTGTGCGCGCGCGACGGTTACCGCTCCGGCGTCAGAGCGCCGATGTGGGATCGCTTCTGGGACCACCTGAGCTATGCAGGCGCCGAGATCCTCGTGGCGCACGATCGCGAAGGCTACCCTCCGGGAACGAGGATACGTTCAGACGCGATCCCCTTCGCCGGATAGGCGCGCTTCAAGATCGAACAGAGGGACGGGACGCTAGCCTTTGGTCGCGTGCTGCGCCGACGGGGGCATGGAGGCGTCGTCCGGCCGGGCAAGGCCGGCCTGGAGGGCGCGAATGATCGCGCCGAGTTGGCCCGATGCGAGAAGCCCGGGCCCCAGAGGACCCGACCGGTTCGCGCCGACCGGCGGAAGGGCCCGCAGGGCGGCGCGGACATCCGCGGTCATATGGGCAAGCTGCCAGCCCGTCTCGTCCCGGCCCGCTTCGGGCCGCTCGGGGGCGGCCAGGCCGGCGGCCCTGACCGCATAGGCGGCGGCGCCGAGCGCATGCGCGCCCATGAGGCAGACGGCGGAGGCCTGCCCCGCGGCCCTGGCGGCGGCAGCGGCGGCCGGAGATTTCGCCTCGCGGGCAGCGCCGCCATCCGCGAAGCGCCGGAGAATTTCGTGAGCGATGTCCAGCTCGCCGCGCGCAAACGCCCGTGTCCGCTCGATCGCGGCGCGCGGCCGGCCATCGGCCGGCCGTTCCGTCTCGAACACCCAGAGAACCCGCTCGGCGCAGTCGGCGGCCCATTCTGCGACGAGGCGCCGGTCGGATTCGCTGAGGGTTTGAGGTGACGTCATTCCACGCGGGCCTCGATCAGCGAGAAGGCGGTGGTGGTGGGATGGGTCGCGACGTGCTTGAGACCGGCTTTTTCCAGCAGAGCCTCGTACTCCGCGGCCGAGCGCTCCCGGCCGGGCAGCATGACGAGCATGTTGAGGTCCATCATCCGGGCTTCGGAGAATTCGTCTCCGTCCGGCAGCACGAACTCGACGATGATGACGCGGCCGCCGGGCCGCAGGCTACGGGCGCAATTGGCGAGGATCGTCACGCATTGCTCGTCGGTCCAATCGTGCAGGACCTGCTTGAGGAGATAGACGTCGGCCTCGGGCACCGCCTTGAAGAAGTCTCCGCCGACCAGGCGCATGCGTTCGGCGAGCCCGGTCCGCGCGACCACGCTTTCCGACGCCGCGACGACGTTGGGCAGGTCGAGCAGGATGCCTTGCGCCGTGGGATCGGCATGCAGGATCGCGGAGGCCAATAGGCCTTCCGCGCCGCCGATATCGGCGACCGTGGCGCCGCGCGGCACGAGGCCGCTGGCGGCAAGGTCGCGGGCGACCCAGCGGCCCATGCTGCTCATGCCGCCCGAGAACCAGCGCGCCTCTTCCGGATTGTCGGCGAGATAATCCCACATCTCCTTGCCGAGCGCGCCGGGCGAGGCGCGATTGCCGGTGCGGACGGAATATTCCAGATTGTTCCAGGTCAGCCAGTGGCCCGGCTCGGTCTCGCCGACCGCATAGGCGCGCATCGACTCCTCGCCGTCGCTGCGCAGCAACTGCCCGAGTTCGGTGAGCCGATAGACCCCGGGCCGACTCTGCGCCAGCAGGCCGAGGGCGGCGATGCCGCGAATCAGGCGTTCGGTGGCCGATGGATCGGTGCCGAGGGCGGTGGCTATTTCGGCCGCCGTCTTCTCGCCGTCGCCGATCTCGTCGGCTATGCCGAGCTTGGCCGCCACTCCCACGGCCTTGCTGTGCCAGTAGCGCGTTATGAGATCGAACATCACCGCGGCCGGGCGTTTGTCAGTGCTCACGATTCCTCCCAAAATTCTCGCCTGAAGAAACAGGTCCGGCGAGCGAACCGCCGCGATCTTGCGCCCCTTCGGGGCCGAAGACAAATGGCCGGGGCAGGCGCGCGCCCGGAAACCAATCCGGAACTGAGACACTCCCGCGCACCCGACGGGGGCTTGAGTGTGACGCCCCCTGCCGCTAGAAACCGCGTTCGCGCCGCGCGACGGCGCGCACTGACGAGCATTGGCCGGCCCGCGGGGAGGTTCGACGTAAAGATTGGCGCTGCAGACCCCTTATTATCTCATCGACGAGAGACGGCTTCTCGAGAATCTCGAGAAGATTTCTGACCTGCGGGAAAAGTCCGGCGTCAAATGCCTGCTCGCGCTCAAGGCGTTCGCGACCTGGTCGGTCTTCGACCTCATGGCGCAGCATATGGACGGCACCACCTCGTCCTCGCTCAACGAGGTGCGGCTCGGGCGCGAAAAGTTCGGCGGCGAGACCCATGCCTATTCGGTGGCCTGGTCCGATCACGAGATCGACGAGGCGCTGGAGCTCTCCGACAAGATCATCTTCAATACGGTGGGCCAGCTCGAACGCTATGCCGACAAGGCCGAGGCCGCGGGCAAGCCCATCGGGCTGCGCATCAATCCGGGCCTCTCCCACTCCCATTTCATCCTCGCCGACCCCGCGCGCCCGTTCTCGCGCCTGGGCGAATGGGACATGGAGCGGATCAGGCCGGTGCTCGGGCGCATCAGTGGCGCCATGTTCCATTTCAACTGCGAGAACGACGAATACGACAGCCTCGACAGCCTGCTGACGCGCATCGAGGAGCGCTATGCCGATGTCCTCTATCAGCTCGAATGGGTGAGCCTGGGGGGCGGCATCCGCTTCACCAACGCCAACTATCCGATGGATAAACTGGCGACCCGGCTCAAGCAGATGCGCGAGCGTTACGGCATAGATCTTTATCTCGAGCCCGGCGAGGCGGCGGTCACGAAGTCGACAACGCTGGAAGTCAGCGTGATCGATACGCTTTACAACGGAAAGTCGCTCGCTATTGTAGACGCCTCGACCGAGGCCCACATGTTGGACCTCCTGGTTTACAGCGAGAGCGCTGCGGTAGCGCCCGATACGGGCGACTTTACCTATATGATCTGCGGCAAGACCTGTCTTGCCGGCGATATTTTTGGGGAGTTCCGGTTCGAAAGGGAACTGGCCGTGGGGGATCGCATCAGCCTGCTGGATGCAGGCGGCTACACCATGGTCAAGAAGAACTGGTTCAACGGGGTTCAGATGCCGTCGATTGTCGTGCGGCACCTGGATGGGCGTGAGGCGCTCGTGAGGGCCTTCACGTATGAGGACTACGCGCAAAGCCTCTCTTGAGGCGAGTGCTTTGGGGGCAGGTGCCCTGGGGCTGATGCCCTGATGCGCGTGGATTGGGTCAATCTCTCACAAAGGTGTTTCGTGCGAAGTGAAAAAGAACGTCTTGATAATCGGTGCCGGAGGTGTGGCGCAGGTCGCCGCCCATAAGTGTGCAATGCACAACGACGTGCTGGGCGACATCCATATCGCCTCACGCACCGAGGAAAAATGCCGCAAGATCGTGTCGAGCATCCTCGACAAGCGCTCGCTCAAGAAGCCTGGCGTGCTCCAGGCCCATGAGCTTGACGCCATGGATGTCGAGGCCACCAAGGCCCTGATCGAAAAGACACGCAGCCAGATCGTCCTCAATCTTGGTTCCGCCTTCGTCAACATGTCGGTCCTCGAGGCCTGCATGGCGACGGGTGCCGCCTATATCGACACCGCGATCCACGAGGACCCGGCCAAGGTCTGCGAGACGCCGCCCTGGTACGCCAATTACGAGTGGAGGCGACGCCAGGCCTGCAAGGAGAAGGGCATCACCGCCATTCTCGGCGCGGGATTCGACCCCGGCGTGGTCAACGCCTACGCGGCGCTGGCGCGCGACGACTATTTCGACACGATCGACTCCATCGATATCATCGACGTCAACGCCGGCAGTCACGGGCGTTACTTCGCGACCAATTTCGACCCCGAGATCAATTTCCGGGAATTCACCGGCGAGGTCTATTCCTGGCAGAACGGCGCCTGGCAGACCAACCAGATGTTCGAGGTCTCGCGCACCGACGACCTGCCGGTCGTGGGCAGCCAGACCACCTATCTCGCCGGCCATGACGAGCTGCATTCGCTCTCGCGCAATCTCGACGTGCCCAATATCCGCTTCTGGATGGGGTTCGGCGCCCATTACATCAACGTCTTCACGGTCTTGAAGAATCTCGGCCTACTGTCCGAAAAGCCGGTCAGGACCGCCGAGGGCCTCGAGGTGGTGCCGCTCAAGGTGGTGAAGGCCGTGCTGCCCGATCCCTCTTCGCTGGCGCCGAACTATACGGGCAAGACCTGCATCGGCGACCTCGTCAAGGGCACCAAGGACGGCAAGGAACGCGAGGTCTTCATCTATCAGATCTCCGACCACGCCGAGGCCTATGCCGAGGTCGGCAGCCAGGCCATCTCCTATACCGCCGGGGTTCCGGCGGCGGCCGCCGCGATCCTCGTGGCCCAGGGCCAGTGGGACGTCCACGCCATGGCCAATGTGGAGGAACTGCCCCCGCAGCCCTTCCTCGATCTCCTGAATCGGATCGGGCTTCCGAGCCGCATCAGGGACGAGAACGGCGACCGGGCGCTGACCTTCGCCGACCGGCCCGCCGAGCGCGAGGCGCCGGCACGCGCCGCAGCCCGGCGCTGAGCGCCGATAACACCGGTTGAACGAGAGTATGGGCGGGGAACACGGTCCCCGCCCATTCGTTTTCGGCCGGTGGTTTACATCGCGCCAGCGATCCCTAAACTGGGCGCGACTGGCAAAGTCGCTCCGCACGATACGCTCTGCGGACTTTGTGCAACCGTCGAACGCGCGCTGGCGCGGGCGGGACAATTTCTCCCTCACGAACAAAGGACACCAGCATGACACAGGCCAGCAAGGGCGACACCGTGCGCATCCATTATACGGGCCGGCTGACCGACGGCACCGAGTTCGATTCCTCGGAAGGCCGCGCGCCGCTCGAATTCCAGGTCGGCTCCGGCCAGATCATTTCCGGGCTCGACGCGCGGATCGAGGGCATGAACGTGGGCGAGAAGGCCACGGTCACCATCCCCGCCGCGCAGGCCTATGGCGAGCACCGCCCCGAGGGCGTGCAGACCCTGCCGCGCGAACGCATTCCGGAAAATGTCGACGTGAGCCTGGGCGCCCGCCTGCAGGCCACCTCGCCCGACGGCCAGCAGATGACGCTGACCGTGATCGACGTGAACGACGCCGAAGTGACGGTGGACGCCAACCACCCGCTCGCGGGCAAGGACCTGGTCTTCGACGTCGAGCTGGTCGAGGTCATCGCGGCTTAGGCTGATTTCCGGAGGCACCCCTCACCCCCGACTTTTCTTCGGCTCAAATCGCCCCACCGGGGCGATTTGAATGACGAACGTGGCCGGGGCGAACGGAGGTCGGATGAGGGGTGCCCTTCCCGCATCCTGCCGACTTTTACCGGATCATAACCACGCTCCGGAAAAACCCGCACTGCCGGGCGCCTTTGCGGCGCTGCGTTAGGCTTCGCTAGCGGATCGGGGCTAGGCTGACCGCTTTCGAGACCGATGGCGGGACTGCCCCATGTCGCAAATCGTTGCCGAGCCCCTCGTTTCCCGGGAGCGTCCGCCTCCGGCAGCGATAGGGGCGGATGCGCTGACGGTGACCGTCCATGCCGATCTCGCCGCCGCGGAGCCGGTCTGGCGTGCGCTCGAAGCCCGCGGCGTGCTGACGCCCTATCAGCGCTTCGACTGGGTCCGGCACTATTGCGACGCTGGCTTTGAAGATCACTCTACGCTCCGCATCGTGGAGCTGGCCGCGCACGGCACGCCTTTCGCCATCCTGCCACTGGCCATCGCGCCCTGGATGGGCGCGGCGCGCGGGCGGGTGATCGGCTCGGACATCTCCAACGGCGATTTCATCATCATGGATCGCGAGCGCGCGGGCCTGGTGACCCCCGCTGTCCTGACGGAAGCGCTCGACGCGGTGCGCGCGGGCGGCACGGCGCTCGACATGGTGCTGTTCGCGAACTGGCCGGCGCGCTGGCAGGGGGTGGACAATCCGCTGCTCGCCCTGCCGCATACGCTCGCGCCCAATACGTTCTACCGGGTCGATCTGCCGGAGGCCAAGGGCGGCGCCTTCATCGAGGAAGCCTTCCCCCACAAGCGGCGCACCAATATCCGGCGCTCGCTGCGCCGGCTCACCGAACAGTTCGGCGAATTGACGCTTCTGCGCGCGAAAACGCCCGAGGAGGTCGAGCGCATGCATGCGGTATTCCTCGACCAGCGCGCCCGGCGCTTCCGGCAGATGGGGGTGGAGAACGTTTTCGCCCGCCCCCCGTTTCAGCGTTTTTTCCTCGCGGCCGCCAAGGCGGAGCTCGGCAAGGCCCAGCCCGCGCTGAGCTTCCATGCGGTCGTCGCGGGCGGCGACGCGGTGCTCGCGACGAGCGTGGGCACCTATGCCAACGGGCATTATTCGCAATACATCAATTCGACCACCGACGGACCGGCCTCGAAATATTCGCTGATGGGCGTGCTCATGGCCATGCTGGTGGACGAATTGCGCGCCAGCGGCGTCACCTCACTCGACATGGGGCTGGGCGATTTCGACTACAAGGTGGACTGGACCGAGCCCGAGCCGGTCCATGACAGCATCATCGCCGTGACCCCGCGCGGCCGCGTGATGGCGCGGGCCCTGGGCGCGGGGCGCGCGCTCAAGCGCGGCATCAAGCAGAACCCCGCGGCCTGGAAGCTCGCGCGCGGCGCCATGAGCCTCAAGGCGAAGATCTCCGGACGCTAGGCGGCGGCCGGACGGCTATCCGGCGCCCAACGCCAGCATGACCACCAGAACCAGCGCAGCGCCGGCCAGCGGCGCGGCAAGGCGCAGGATCCACAGCGGCAGGCGCGCGAGGCGCGCCCCGCCGGTGATGACCGTCATCGCGACCACGCCGGCGCAATAGACCGCAGTGGCGGCGAAGGCCGCCGAGGTCGAGCCGAACAGCGTTATCAGCGCAACGACGATGGCCGCGAACAGGCCCGCCAGCCCCAGAAGGGCGAGGATATAATCGATGCCGGTCCCGGCCGGTTTGTTTCCGCGTGCCAAAATTGCATACCCTCTCCCTGATCGAGAAAAGCCCGTGACAGGCTGCCCCACCGGGTGGTGGAGCACTCTATTCGCCGGGAGCGGATGCGTCAGCGGACCCCGGACCACGACGGGTATAGGCCGCGAGGTCTTCGCGGGCATAGTGCGGCCGAGCCGGTCCGGCATGGTCTGTCTTGGCCCAGTAATACGGGTTGCGGATCAGGCCCCAGAGCGCGGAGAGCGCAGCCAGACCGCCCATAAGCCAGTAGGCGGGCAAGGTAAAGAGGTAGAGTCCGAGATCGCGCCGGCCGATGCGCCTCAGCCCGGTCAGACTTGCGGCCGCGGCGCCGAGATAACCGAGCAGCAGGATGAGGATATAGAGCCCGCTCTGGGGCGCGACGCTGCCGGTCGTGGCCAGTTGGCCGACAACGGAAAGCAGCAGCGCGGCGAGGAACACGCAATGCAGCGCGGTCGAGACCACCATGCCGCCGATGAAGATGTTGACCGCGAGCGCGCTGCCCAGGCCAAGCTCGCGCACCAGCCTCAAGGGCCGGTGGTTGTGAACGATCAGGGTCTGCATCCAGCCCTTCATCCAGCGGCTGCGCTGGCGGTGCCAGCTACGCCAGGACAGCGGCGCTTCCTCGAAGGTGCGGCTGTCGAGCGCGGCGCAGGTGAACCCCATGCGCGCCAGCCGCAAGCCCAGGTCGGCGTCCTCGGTGACGTTGAACGAGTCCCAGCCGCCGGCGTCCTCTAGCGCGGCGAGCCGCAGGTGATTGCTGGTGCCGCCCAGGGGCATGGGCAGCGCGGCATAGCCGATCGCGGGGAGGAGAACCTCGAAATGGCCGGCATATTCGGCCGCGAACATGCGCGCGATCCAATGGCGGTCCGCGTTGTCTATGGTGAGCGAGGCCTGGAGGCACGCGATATCGGGCCATTGCGCGAAGGCGCTGGCCGCCTTGCGCAACTGGTCGGGCTCGGCCACGTCCTCGGCGTCGAAGATCACGACATAGCGGCCGCGCGCGAGCGGCAGCGCATAGTTGAGCGCCTTGGGCTTGGTGGCGGGCTTGCCCGGCGGCACGACCACGAGGGAGAAGCGCGGATCGTCGGTATAGCGGGCGGCGGCGGCCACGGTTTCCGGGCTCTCGGCCTCGACCACGAGCTTGATGTCCAATTTCTCGGGCGGGTAGTCCAGCGCCCGGATCGCGGCCGCGATCTGGGGCAGCATATGGGCCTCGTCGCGCAGCGGGACCAGCACGGTGTAATCGGGCAGCTCGGCATCGCTCAGCAGGCGTTCGGGCGCCAGCGGCCTGGCCCGCGGCCCGGCGAAGGTGGCCCAGAGCCGGAAGGCGGACGGGATCAGAAGCACCAGCGATATGAGGGCCGCGGGCACGAGGTAGAGCCCGAAGGGCGAGACGAGCGCGGTGACGAGGCAGAGGGCGAGAAACCCCAGAACGGCCACCGCGGCGGGAGAGCGCAGCCCGATCCGCGCCGTGGGGCCCGGCCAGGAGCCTGAGGGCCGCGCCACGGCCTGGCGCATGAGGCGCGGCGCGCAATGACGCGTGATCGCCCGGGCAAACGCATCGGGCGGCACGATGCACATGCGCCCGCGCAGGGAATCGTCCGGGGCGAGGCTGCGGCCAAGCGCCACCAGGGTGGCGAAATCGGGCGCGGCGAACAGCACGTCCTCGTCCCCCACCCGGGCGCGCAGGCTGCGCATGCCGGCAAAGGCGGAGAGGGGGAGCGGGGTGAATTCCGCCGGCGTCACGAGATCGGAGACGTGCTCGGAAAAGGCGAAGCCCAGGCGCTCGGCGGCGCAGCCATAGACCTCGGCAAGGGTGAGATCGAGGCGGAAGGCGAGAACCCGAAGCGGATCGACGCCCAGGGACTGGGCGCGCAGGATCACCTCTCCGGCCAGGAGCGGAGACGCGCCCAACGCGGAGAGCAGATCGCCGATCAAGGCGATCGCCGTCTCGGCCTCGCTGCCCCTGTTCTGCACTCGCGCCCCGCGCCCGACCCAAAACTCCGTGTCTTTGCCAGAGTGCGCATTTGGGCGTTATAGCTCAAGTGCTGTGGCGCAACGCCCAAGGAGTTTATGACATGCCCATGCCCGTGCGGGCCCTGCTCTGCCTCCTCGCCTTCGCGCTGTGCGCGCCCGCCATGGCCCAGACCTTCCCCAACCATGTCGACCCGAGGGCGCGCGAGGAGGTCCCCAATCTTTCCGCGGTGCCCACGCTGCGCTTTCTCACCAGCGCCGATTTTCCGCCCTTCAACTACAGGGACGGCGGGGGCAATCTCGTGGGCTACCACATCGACCTCGCCGAGGAGATCTGCGCCCGCATCTCGGCGCGCTGCACGATCCAGGCCTGGCCCTGGGAGAACGTCGCCGATGCGCTCGCCGACAACCAGGGCGACGCGCTGATCGCGGGGCTGGCCTTGAGCCCGGAGGCCGGCGAGGATTTCGATTTCTCGCGCATCTATCTCGCGCTGCCCGGACGGTTCGTGACCCCGGCCGAAGACGCGGAGCGCTTTTCGCCTGACCGGCCGGGCGGTCCTGTCGCGGTGCGTACGGGCAGCGCCCATGAGCGCTTTGTGCGCGAGCAGCTTTCGTCCGCGCAGATCGTGGGTTTTGCGACCGAGCTCGAAGCGCTGGAGGCGGTGCAGGCGGGCGAGGTCCGGGCTTTCTTCGGCGATGCCATGCGGGCCGCGTTCTGGCTCAACGAGAATCCAGACTGCTGCGCCTTTGCGGGCAGGCCCTATTTCCGGCCCGATTATTTCGGGCCGGGCCTCGCCATCGCCTTTCCGCGTGGCCGCGACGAGATGCGCGAGGCCGTCAACTGGGCGCTGGTCCGGCTGCAGCAGGAGGGGCGGATGGACGACCTCTATCTGCGGTGGTTTCCGGTGAGTTTTTATTAGAGCGCATGCTTATTGGGCTTTGCGCGTGGGCTGCCATCGAACTGGACCCCGGTAATAAATACCGGGGTGACGTCTGTGGATGGGGCGGGATGGATGCAAAGCCCGCGATGTCATTCCGGCATTCATTGCCGGAATCCAGGCGATGCTGCCACATCCACGAAGATCGGCGCTGGTCGGCGCCTAACCCAACCGCCGATGCCGAATCCGCGCGGAGGTCTCGATGGCGGCGGTGATGAGCCGGTCGATGGCGAAGGCGTCGCGGATCATTTCGAGCAGCCGCAATTCCTCCTGGTTGACCGAGAGGTCGACGGCGGTGATTTCCACGGCCAGCGCGTAGCCGGTTTCCTGCAGGCGCGGCTCGAGGCTCGACGCGATCAGTTCCAGAAGCGCGTCCAGCCCGCCCTGGTTGAGCAGTTCGACGCAATCGTGGACAACGGCCGAAAGCCTGCCGATCTCGAACCGCTCGAAGACGGGCCAGCGGCTCATGAGCGCCGCGATGCGATCGATCTCGCGGTCGGTCACTTCCTTGTCCGAGGCGGCGGCCACCACCATGAGGTAAACGAGGGCATCGGTGGAAGGAAGCTGCATGGGCAAACCTGAACGCTGCGGGACGGGCGGAGGGTAGAAAGGGGCGCGCGCCGATGCAAGGCCGGAAAACGAATCGCGCGTGAGCGCGATGCTTGACCTCGCCGGAGCCATGGTGCAACACCAGCGCCACTCCCTTTATGTCCCAGTTTTCAAAGGATCGGCCCCGTGCCCGCCACTTTGCCTCCGCTCGACCCCGCTGCCATCGCGGCAGCGCAGACCGCCCGCGCCTGGCCCTTCGAGGAAGCGCGCAAGCTGGTCAAGCGGATCGAGAAAACGGGCAAGTCCGAGGTGCTGTTCGAGACCGGATACGGTCCCTCGGGCCTGCCCCATATCGGCACGTTTGGCGAAGTGGCGCGCACGACCATGGTGCGCACCGCCTTCCGGCTGCTGACCGGTGACAGGTATAAGACGCGCCTCGTCTCGTTTTCTGACGACATGGACGCGCTGCGCAAGGTGCCGACCAATGTCCCCAATCAGGAGATGATGGCGCAATATCTGGGCTATCCGGTCTCGCGCGTGCCCGACCCGTTCTCCAATGAATATCCGAGCTTTGCAGCGCACAACAACGCGCGGCTGCGGGCCTTTCTCGACGATTTCGGCTTCGATTACGAGTTCGCCTCGTCCTCGGACTATTACGGCTCCGGCCGGTTCGACGCGGCGCTCCTGCGCATGCTGGAGGTCTATGACGAGGTCATGGCCATCATCCTGCCCACCCTCGGGGAGGAGCGTCGCGAGACCTATTCGCCCTTCCTGCCCATCTCGGAGACCACGGGCAAGGTGCTGCAGGTGCCGATCGTCGAGCGCGACGTGGCGGCCGGCATGATCGCTTATATCGATCCCGATACCGGGGCGCGGGTCGAGACCACCGTCACCGGCGGCAAGGTCAAGTGCCAGTGGAAGGCGGACTGGGCCCTGCGCTGGTACGCGCTGGGGGTCGATTACGAGATGGCGGGCAAGGATCTGATCGACTCGGTCAAGCTCTCGAGCCGGATCGTCACCGCGCTCGGCGGGACGCCGCCCGAGGGGTTCAACTACGAGCTGTTCCTCGACAAGGACGGGGCGAAGATTTCCAAGTCCAAGGGCAACGGCCTCTCGATCGAGGAATGGCTGACCTATGCCTCGCCCCAGAGCCTCTCGCTCTTCATGTTCATGAAGCCGCGGGCGGCCAAGCGGCTGCATTTCGACGTGATCCCCAAGACGGTGGACGAATATTACGCCTTCGCCGAAGCGGCCCAGACCCAGAGCGCCGAAGCGCTGCTGGAGAACCCGGCCTTCCACATCCATTCCGGGCGCCCGCCGGCCTACAACCTGCCGGTGAGCTTTGCGCTGCTGATGAACCTCGTTTCGGCCTCGAACGCGTCCGAGCCCGAGGTGCTGTGGGGTTTTATCCGCGGCTATGCGCCCGAGGCGTCGCCCGAGACGCTTCCCGAGCTCGACCGGCTGGTCGGATACGCGATCCGGTATTTCAACGATTTCGTGAAGCCGGAAAAGACCTTCCGCGCGCCCACGGCGCTGGAGGAGCAGGCGCTGCGCGCGCTCTACGATGCGCTGGAGCCCGAGATTGGTTCGACCGACGGCAAGGCCTTGCAGGATATCGTCTACGCGGTGGGCAATGCCTATCCGTTCGAGACCCTGCGCGACTGGTTCAAGGCGATCTACCAGGTGCTGCTCGGCGCCGACCAGGGCCCGCGCTTCGGCTCGTTCATCGCGCTTTACGGCGTCGAGAACACCCGCGCCCTGATCGCGAAGGGGCTGGCGGGCGCGCTGGTCGACGGGCAGGACAGTTAGAATTTGACGGTCTGCCGCTCGCGTGTTCGGCGTGCGTCCCGCGGGGCCTCATGTCACTGGCTGGCCCAGAGAATCCGGGCGATCCAGTCGATCTCGCTGGGCTTGAAGATGCGCGGCGGATGGTCGGGATTGATCGAGTGCAATTCGATCTGCTTTTCGGTCTGGCGGTAGAGAATCTTGGCCATGACCTCACCCTCATGCGTGCGCACGACCACGCGGTCGCCGCGGCGCAATTGCTCGGTGGGGGAGATGATCAGCCGGTCGCCGTCGCGATAGAGCGGCTGCATGGAATCGCCTGTGACTTCAAGCGCATAGGCGGTGCCGTCGGTGAGGCCGGGGAAGCGCACCTCGTCCCAGCCCTGGCCCACGGGAAAGCCGGCGGAATCGAAATAGCCGCCCGAGCCGGCCTGGGCGAAGCCCAGGAGCGGCACCGTGGTGCCCCCGTTCGGCCCGCCCTGCGGATAAGGCACGCCGCCGGCGAGGAAATCCTCGATGGCCTCGTTGGTGGCCTCCAGTACCTTGGCAATGGATTCGGTGGAGGGCCAGCGCTCGCGCCCGTCCTTGCTGATCCGCTTGGAGGGATTGAAGGCGGTGGAATCGAGCCCGGCCAGCTTGGCAAGCCCGGAGGCCGATAGCCCATGGCGCTCCGCCAGAGCGTCCAGAGCCTCCCAGATTGCGCGGTGTGACAGCATGGCCGATCCGTGCCGGCGCCGGGACAGGAATGAAGTCCCCATCGTGCCGGAAATAAATCCTAACGGGTTTTTAAGCTCCGTAAACGGCGCTGTAAAGGCACCAAGCGCGTCTTTATGGCTCTTGGCAGCCTTATATGCGCGCAATAGGGTCGCGCCCGTTCCAACCTTCGGGAAAATGCGATGCCAGATCCGATCTACAAGATCGCCGAACGCGAAATCTGGGAGGCGGCGCGCGCCGCCGGCCGGCTCGACGGGACGGCGGTGGACCGTGCGGACGGATACATCCATTTTTCCACGGCCGCGCAATTGCGCGAAACCCTGGACAAGCACTATGCGGGCCGCACCGGACTGGTGCTGGTGACGGTCGATCCGGATGCCCTGGGGGAAGCCCTCAGGTGGGAACTCTCGCGCGGCGGGGCGCTGTTTCCCCATCTCTATGCGCCGCTGGGCATGGAGGCGGTGATCGCCGAGCGGATGCTCGACGCGCGCGCCGATGGCGGGTTCGACCTGCCGGAGGCAAGGCCATGATCCTCGACCGCCTGATCGGTGCGGCCGGACCGCAGCGCCTGGCGCTCAAGGCCCTGTCGCTCATGGAGCCCGAGACCGCGCATCGCGCCACGCTGACCGCGCTCGCGACCGGGCTCGCGCCCAAATCGGGTTTTGCCTCGCGGAAGCTGGCAGTGACGCTCTGCGGGCTGGACCTGCCCAACCCGCTCGGCATGGCCGCGGGCTTCGACAAGAACGCCGAGGTGCCGGGCGCGCTGCTCGCCTGCGGCTTCGGCTTCATCGAGGTGGGCACCGTGACCCCGCGCGCCCAGGAGGGCAATCCGCGGCCGCGCCTGTTCCGGCTGCCCGAAGCGGGGGGCGTCATCAACCGCATGGGCTTCAACAACGAGGGGCACGACGCGGTTTACGAGCGGCTGGCGCGGCGCGAAAAGAGCGGCGTCGTCGGGGTCAATATCGGCGCCAACAAGGACAGCGCCGATTTCGTCGCCGACTACGTGAAGGGGGTGGAGCGGTTCTCCGATGTCGCGGACTATTTGACCGCCAACGTCTCCTCGCCCAATACGCCGGGGCTGCGCGACCTGCAGGCCGACGAGGCCTTACGGCGCCTGCTCGACGCGGTGCTGGAGGCGCGGGGCAGGCAGGCGCGACAGGTTCCGGTGCTGCTCAAGATCGCGCCGGACCTCGACGAGGCGCAGATGGACGCCATCGCCCGGGTGGTCGGCGAAAGCGGCGTGGACGGGCTGATCGTCTCCAACACCACGATCTCGCGCGATGCGGTGGCCGGGGCGCGCGAAGCGGGCGAGGCGGGCGGGCTTTCGGGCAAGCCGCTGTTCGCGCTGGCCACCCGCCGGCTGGCGCAGATGCGCCAGCGCCTGGGTCCCGATTTCCCGATCATCGGCGTGGGCGGCATCCATTCGGCAGAGACGGCCATCGCCAAGTTCGAGGCCGGCGCCAACGCGATCCAGCTCTATTCCGCGCTGGTCTATGGCGGCATGACCCTGGCCGACGAAATCCTCTCCGGCCTCGATGCCGAAATGTCCCGGCGCGGGCTGGCCTCGGTCGCGGACCTGACGGGCAGCCGCGTGGCGGAATACGCCGCGGGCTAGGCCGTCGCGAAGAGGCTCGGCTTGATGCGCTCGATGGCCAGGGCGTAGATCGCGGCCCGGGCCAGCATGAGGACGTGCAGCGCGATCCACAGGCCCCAGAGCCCGAGAAGGGGCTGGAGCAGGAAGGCGCAGGCGAGATAGGCCGCGAGCGAGATCAGCATGCCGTTGCGCATGACCACGTTGAGCGTGGCGCCGATCATCACCCCGTCATAGACCCAGGCCGGCATGCCGGTGAGCGGGGTGAGCGCGGCCATGACGAGGTAGACGCGCGCGGTCTCGCGCACTTCCTCGCTCGTGGTCATGAGGTCGATGACGACCCCGCCCCCGAAATAGAGGATGACGCTGAGCGTGCCCGCGATGACGAGGCCCCAGCCGAGGCCGAGCCGGCGCGCCTTCTCGAAGGCCGGGCGCCAGTTGGCGCCCACGGCCCTTCCGCTCAACTGCTCGACCGCCGTGGCGATGCCGTCGAGAAAGAAGGCGGAGATGGAAAAGAGCTGCAAGAGGATGGTGTTGGCCGAGAGGATCACCTCGCCCATGCGCGCGGTCTGGGCCGAGAAATAGACGAAGGTCGAGATCAGCGCGAGCGAACGGATGATGAGGTCGCGGCTGAGCCCAAGCATGCGCCGGATGGCTTGGAGGTCGAGCAACTCGGCCCGCGGTGTCAGCGCGAGGATGCGCTTGACCCCGCCATAGTGGCGCAAAGCGATGGCGAGGCCGAGCGCGGCGGCCGCGATCTGGCCGATGACCGTGGCCGACGCATTGCCGATGACGCCCCAGCCGAGGCCGAAGACGAAGAGGATCGAGAGGATGATGTTGACCACGTTGACGAGAATCTGCAGCGCCATGCCGGTGCGTGCCTTGGCGCGCCCGTAGAACCAGCCCAGCAGCACGAAATTGACGAGCACGAACGGCACCGAGAGCATGCGGACAAAGACATATTCGGCAAAGGCCTGGGCCGAGGGCGGCGGGGGCGCCAGCATCACCTCGAAGATTTTGAAGATGGGCCAGGAGAGCGCCAGCAGCACCAGCCCGAGCACCACCGCGATGACGAGCGCGCGCACGAGGTGCAAAAGCCCGTCATGGGGATCGCGCGCGCCGACCGCCTGGGCCGTGAGACCGGCGGTGCCGAAGCGCAGGAAGAAGGCCAGCGCGAACAGGACCGAGAACACAGTGGTGCCGAGCGCGAGCCCGCCCAGAAGCCCCGGATCGCCCAGCCGGCCGATGACGGCGGTGTCGACCAGCCCGGCCACGGGCTCGGTGATATAGGCGATCGAGGCCGGGATCGCGATGGCCCAGATGTTTCTGTGCGTGACGGTGAACGGGTGCTGCGGGCGCGCCATGCGGGGACCGGGGTGCGGGGTGAACGGGAGGAAAAAGAGGAGCTTAGGCGATTCCGGAACGATCCAGCATAGTCAGTATCCGGCCTCGCGCATATGCCGGATGGCGAGCAGTCCGGAATGTCCGCCGTGAAGAAATGTGATCGGCGGCCAGAGCCCCCTCATCGGTCTCGGCCCTTCGGGCCGATCCACCGTCTCCCACGAGGGGAGAAGGGGGCCTGTGGCTCATGGGGTCTTCTGAAAAGGTCTTCGTCGGCGCGGCGGCATCGTACTGGATTCCGGCAATGAATGCCGCAATGACATTGGGAGTGGGGCCATATCTCGCCCCACCTTCGATCGTCACCCCGGCATTCATTGCCGGGGTCCAGACGATGCCAGCCAAAAACCCGCACTTACGGCAGCTCGTCGCGCTTCAAGATGATCGGGCGCGCGGGGACCTGGCAGACGGGCATGATCTCCATGATGTTGATGTTCACATGCGCGGGCAGGTTGGCGATCCACCAGACGGCTTCGGCGATGTCCTCGGGCAGGAGCGGGTCGTTGTCGGCGTACATCGCTTCGTTGGCGGCGAAATCGCCGCCCGTGCGCACGGCGGTGAACTCGGTCTTGGAATGGCCCGGCTCCAGCACGGTGACGCGGATGCCGGTGCCCGCGAGATCGGTGCGCAGGTTCATCGAGAACTGGTGCACGAAGGCCTTGGTGGCGCCGTAGACATTACCGCCCGGATAGGGGATGCGCGCCGCGATCGAGCCGGTGTTGATGATCGAGGCGCCGCGCCCGACCTCTTCGAGGAAGGGCAGCAGCGCCAGGGTGGTCTCGTAGAGCCCCACGATGTTTGTCTCGACCATGGTGCGCCACTGGCCGGTGTCGATATCGGGAATCGGCCTGGTGCCCAGCGCCAGCCCGCCATTGTTGAAGAGGCACGTGATGGGCTGGAATTCGACCGGGATGACGCTGGCCGCGGCCTTGATGGACTCGGCGTCGGTGAGATCGAGGACGAGGCCGCAGACCGCGCCGGGAAACTCGGCTTCCAGTGCTTCGAGCCGCTCGCGGCGGCGTCCGGTGGCGATCACCTTCCAGCCGTCCTTGGCGAAGCGGCGCGCGGAGGCGAGCCCGAAGCCCGAGGTCGCGCCGGTGATGAAGATGACGGGGCGGTCGGCCATGGCGGGCTCCTGATGGTGAGAGTCGGTCCGGGGGAGCCTAGAGCAGTTTGGGTGGGGACGGGAAGGGATCGTGGGCTGGTGTTTAGGGCGGCGTTGTCTGGACCCGATCCATCCCTCTCGTCACCCCCGGGCTTGCCCCGGGGGTCTGCGTGCATGCCCAGGGCGCATGATGGTGCGCAGCAACGCCTCTCGGCGAAGCGGCCGCCATCGCGGGTCCTCGGGTCAAGCCCGAGGACGACGAAGGGCGGGGGGAATGTGCTCTACCGCCCGCGCCCCACGCGCAACAGTCGGAGGATCAGCCAGATCGGGATCACGACCGCGGCGCCCGTGAGGACGTAGGTGAGGATGGTGCGCAGCATGGCGCCCGAATTGGCCCAGGCATCGCGCAGCGCGGCTTCGAGCGAGGTGAACAGGTCGGCCGGGGAGAGGCCGAGCCAGGTCATCACGAAGCCGACCAGCAGCGACATGATGAGGAGGCGCACGATCACCCCGCCGGGGGAGCCGCCGAAAAAGGCGCGTACGGGATCGCGCCGCAGGCGTTCGTCATTGCTCAAGGGTCATCTCCCGTTTCGCAGTCCTGCCTCAGAGATGAGGGGTCGAGGCGGCGACTGCAACCGCCGGGCGCGGGAAATCTCGCCTAGTCCAGCTCGGCGGCCTTGCGCAGGGCGGCGTTGATGCGGTCCTGCCAGCCCGGTCCGTCATCCTGGAAATGGGCGAGGACGTCGCGGTCGATGCGGATCGACACCAGTTCCTTGCCCTTGGGAATGGTGTTGCTTTTCGGCTTGGGCGCGTCCGGCTTGGTGGTCGCGGCCTTGAACAGCGCTTCGGCCCGCTCGGTGGCGCTGGTGGGTCGGCGGGGCGTCGATGCCATGTGTGTCACGCCATGTGGGGGACATGAATGACCCGGCCAGGAGGTGGAAACTCCGGCCGGGCCAAACCCTCGGTCGGCGAAGACCAAGGGCATCCGAAAGGGTAGGACAACCGTTCTTCCGGTGCAAGCCCCCTGGTCGGGCTTGCGCGCCCTTAGGCTCGAACCGGAAAAGTGCTATGCGTTTGCCGAAACGCTCCTGTCCGAGGTTCTCTTGACGATACTTTCCCGGCCCGTCGCGGACTGGTTCGCCGCCCGGGGCTGGCAGCCGAGACAGCACCAGTTCGACGTGCTCGCCGCGACCCAGGCCGGCAATTCGGTGCTGCTGATCGCACCCACGGGGGCGGGCAAGACGCTGGCCGGGTTCCTGCCCTCGATCGAGGACCTGATCGCGCGCCCGATGGAGGGGCTGCACACGCTCTATATCTCGCCCTTGAAGGCCCTGGCGGTGGACGTGGCGCGAAACCTGACGACGCCCATCAGCGAGATGGGGCTTCCGATCCGGGTCGAGACCCGCACTGGCGACACGCCGGCGGCGCGGCGGCAGCGCCAGCGCTTCGACCCGCCCCATATCCTGATGACGACGCCGGAACAGCTCGCGCTGCTGCTCAGCCATCCCGACAGCGCGCGCCTCTTCGGCAGCCTGCGGCGCATCGTGCTCGACGAATTGCACGCGCTGGTCACCTCCAAGCGCGGCGACCTGCTGGCGCTGGGGGTCGCGCGGCTGGCGCGGCTGGCGCCGGAGATGGCGATCACCGCGCTCTCGGCCACGGTTGCCGAGCCCGAGACGCTGCGCGACTGGATCGGCGCGCCCGTGGCGCCGCGTCCGGCGGTGCTGCTGACGGCGCCAGGCGGGGCCATGCCCGAGCTCTCGATCCTCGAAAGCGAGGACCGGTTGCCCTGGGCCGGCCATTCGGCGGCCTATGCGGTGCCCGAGCTCTACGAGGTCATCAAGCGGCACGGCACGACGCTGCTGTTCGTCAACACCCGCAGCCAGGCCGAGATGCTGTTCCAGAACCTCTGGGCCATCAACGCCGAAAGCCTGCCCATTGCGCTGCATCACGGCTCGCTCTCGGTCGAACAGCGCCGCAAGGTCGAGGCGGCGATGGCCGCGGGCAGCCTGCGGGCGGTGGTGTGTACCTCGACGCTGGACCTCGGCATCGACTGGGGCGACGTGGACCTGGTGGTCCAGATCGGCGCGCCCAAGGGGTCTTCGCGCATGCTGCAAAGGATCGGCCGCGCCAATCACCGGCTGGACGAGCCCTCCAAGGCCCTGTTCGTGCCCGCCAACCGCTTCGAGGTGCTCGAATGCGAGGCCGCGCTCGAGGCGGTGGAAGAGGGGGCGCAGGATTCCGAGACGCCGAGCCCGGGCGGGCTGGACGTGCTGGCCCAGCATATCCTCGGGCTCGCCTGCGCCGCGCCGCTGGACGCGGACGAGACCTATGCGGAGATCGCGTCCGCGTGGCCCTACCGCGATCTGGCGCGGGAAAAGTTCGACCGGGTGCTCGATTTCGTCGCCACGGGCGGCTACGCGCTGCGCGCCTATGAGCGCTACGCCAAGCTGCGCAGGACGCCCGAGGGGCTTTGGCGCATCTCCCATCCGGGCATCGCGCAGCAATACCGGCTCAATGTCGGCACCATCGTGGAAGAGCCGATGCTGCGCGTGCGGCTGGTGCGCGGGCGGGGGCAGAAACGGGGCGCGACCACGGGGCCGATCGGGCGGGGCGGGCGCGTACTGGGCGAGATCGAGGAATATTTCATCGACCAGCTCGTGCCGCGCGACACCTTTGCCTTCGGCGGCGAGATCGTGGCCTTCGAGGCCGTGGTCGAGACCGAAGCCTATGTCAGCCGGTCTTTTTCCGACAATCCCAAGGTGCCGTCCTATTACGGCGGAAAATTCCCGCTCTCGACCTATCTGGCCGACCGGGTGCGCAAGCTGGTGGCCGAGCCGGATAGCTGGCGCGCGCTGCCCGACCAGGTGCGCGACTGGCTCGAGCTGCAACGCGAGGTCTCCGTGCTGCCGGGGCGCGAGAGCCTTCTGGTCGAGACCTTCCCGCGCGCCGACAAGCACTACATGGTGTGCTATCCCTTCGAGGGGCGGCTGGCGCACCAGACCCTGGGCATGCTGCTGACGCGGCGGCTGGAGCGGGCGCGGGCCAAGCCCCTTGGATTCGTGGCCTCGGAATATTCATTGGCCGTCTGGTGCGCGAGCGACCTTTCGGCGCTGATCGCGTCGGGGCGGCTGAGCCTCGACGCGCTGTTCGACGAGGACATGCTGGGCGACGACCTGGAAGCCTGGCTCGACGAATCGGCGCTGATGAAGCGGACCTTCCGCAACTGCGCCATCATCGCCGGGCTGATCGAGCGGCGCCATCCGGGCAAGGAAAAGACCGGGCGGCAGATCACCATGAGCGCGGACATCATCTACGACGTGCTCTACCAGCACGAGCCCGACCATATCCTGATCGAGGCGACGCGGCGCGATGCGGCGCGCGGGCTGCTCGACATCGAGCGGCTGGGGCAGGCGCTGCGGCGCATCCGCCGGCATATCCAGCACCAGCCGCTGCCGCGCATCTCGCCGCTGGCGGTGCCGGTGATGCTCGATATCGGCAAGGAGCCGGTATTCGGGGAGGCGCGCGAGGCGGTGCTGGCCGATGCGGCCGACGACCTCATCGCCGAGGCCATGGGGCGGACTGTATGATGGCCGGAACGCCCACTGATTCGGTTCCGCTTCGCCCGTGTCCCTCGCCCAGCCCCGTCCCGCAGCGGACCCTGACCCCATGATCCGGTTCCACGGCCAGGTGTTCCAGCCCCTGCCTTCGGGCGCGCTGGCCTGGCCGGCCGGCGAGGCGCTGCTGGTGGCGGACCTGCATTTCGAGAAGATGAGCGCCTTCGCGCCCTTCGGCCAGCTATTGCCGCCCTACGACACGCGCATGACGCTGGCGCGGCTCGAGCGCGACCTGGCCCTTACCGGGGCGAAGCGCGTGATCGCGCTCGGCGATAGTTTCCATCGCGATTCCGGCACGACGACGCTCTTGCCTTCCGACCGCGAGCGGCTTCTGGCGTTGACCCGCCGGGCCGAATGGACCTGGCTCGCGGGCAATCACGACCCCAGCCCGCACGCGCTGGGCGGGGTGTGCCGGGCCGAGATCGTGCTGGGCGGGTGCCGTCTGTCGCACCATCCGGAACGGGGAACGCGCGGGCTGATCGCGGGGCATCTGCATCCGGCCGCGCGGGTGGCGCTGAACGGCAGGTCCTCGCGCCGCCCCTGCTTCGTCTGGGACGAGAACCTCATGATCCTGCCCGCCTATGGCGCCTCGACGGGAAGCCTCAACATCCTCTCGCCGGCCTTCGCGGGCCTGTTCTCCCACGCCAGCCTGCAGGTGGCGATGCTGGGGCGGGACAGGGTCTATCCGGTGAGCGCCAGGCGATTGGTGGCAGGCTAGCGCGGGCAGCAGAATGCCCGCCGCAGGGCGGCGGGCACGCAAGGGGTCAGTCGATGATCTCGATGCCGAAACGCCCGAGCTGGGCGAGCACGGTCTCCTGAGCCTCGTCGGTCGAGGAGGCGGTGGCCGTGCGGCTGACCTGGATGTTGATGTCGGGGAAGAAGTTCAGCAGGATGACCGCGTTGTTGATGACGCAGGCCGTGGTCGCGACCCCGATCAGCTCGATGGTGTCGATGCTGGTGCCCTGATGAATGATGTGCTCGATGACCGAGGGAAGCTGGGACGAGCCATATGTCCCCTTCTTGATCATCGTGGCCCCCTCGGCGAGAGCTTCGCGCACCGAACCGTAAAGTTCCCAGCCCTCGGTTCCGGGAATGCAATGGGGCGCCACGCGCTTGCCTTCGCGGGTGTCGGCATAGGTGTCGGCCGGGTGGGTGTCCATCGTGTAGAGCACCACGTCGCCATTCTGCTTATAGGCGGCGATCTTGTCGTAGACGGCGGTCTCGATGGCCTGGGCGTTGTCGTTTCCGAACACCCCGCTCACGAAATCCACCTGGTAGTCGACGACCACGAGGAGCTTCTTGACGTTGGCTTCCCGCTCGTCGGCGGTCACGACGTCTGCGTCGAGATAGGGAGTCAGCCCTTCCTGCGCGGCAGCGCTGGAGGTGCTGGCGACGCTTGCAGCGATTGCAGCCGCCCCCACGAGCGCCCCGCCCTTGAGAAAATCACGGCGGGACGAGGATAGTCGTTCAGTAGACATAGGTGAATGTGCCTTGGTTGATGTGTCCTCCCACCCGCCGATGATGGCGGGGATCGCAGCTGGCGACAACCCAAATCTGCACCTTATATAGACACTTATTTTATTTGCCTATTTTTTAGACTTTCTGCCGTTTTTCGCACTGTAGAGCGGGTGCCGCGGGGCTGAAGCCGCGCAGCCGGAATGTCGGAAACACGTAAGAGGTGAGCGCTTCAGCGCCGGAACAGAACGCCGCCGAGCCAGCCGGTCACGATGGCGAGCAGCACGGTGGCGAGGCCATAGAGCAGCGGTGTGTCGCGGGCGGACTCGGCGAGAAAGCGCTCGAAGCCCTCGGTGCGCACGAAGAAGCGCGACGCCCGTTGAGCTACGACCTCGCCATTGGAAAAGACGATGGTGCGGGCCAGGAAGCTGCCATTGGGGACATTGGCCGGCAGCGCGACCCGCGCCGAGAACAGGGTGGGCGAGAGGAATTGCACCCCGCGCGGATCGGTGGCGAACAGCCCTTCCTCGCGCATCAGCCGCACGAGCTCGGCATCGAAGGTGTCCGCGGTTCCGGTGGTTTCGGCCAGGGCCCGGTCGGCCAGCCCTTCGAGGGTGAGCGCGTGGGCCTCGAGCACCTCTTCGTCGGCAAGGGCCGAAAGCGGGCGGCTGGAGAGCACGCGGTAGAAGGAGGGCAGGCTCTGGTAGAGCGCGAAATCGGAATTGAGGATCAGCCCCAACTGGCGCGATTTCTGGCGCACGACGCGGTCGGCGGCCGGGCCGCGCAGCACCACCACGACGTCATAGGGGCCTGGGGGCAATTCGCCCGCGGCATCGGGCTCGATATTGCCGAAAAGCGTGATGGTCTCGCCGGTGAAGGTGGACTGCACCCGGATCGTGGGGTCCGACGTGGCCGTGACCACGCCCTGGGCCAGCGCCACCCCGCCCGCAACGAGCGCGAAAAGCAGGGCGAGGAGGACGCGCGCGGCCACTAGATCGTCTCCCCGAAGCGCAGGACCGCCATGGAAAAGGGATCGGCCGGGTCGATCAGCACCGAGGCCCCGAACCGGGCCGCGACGCCCAGCACCAGCAGGGCCAGCAGGGCGCGCAATTGATCGCCGCGCAGGAACTGGCCGGCCGAGGCGCCGAACTGCGCGCCCGCCACGCTGCCTACCATCAGCGAAAAGGCCAGGAGCGCATCGACGCTCTGGCTCTGGACGGCGTGCAGGACGCAGGTCACGGCCATGACCGCGAGCACGTGGAGGAGGGACGTGCCGACCACGATCGAGGCGGGAATGCGCAACAGATAGACCAGCGCCGGCACGAGGATGAAGCCGCCGCCGATGCCGAGCAGCGAGCCGATGACCCCGATGACCGCGCCGATGGCTATGATCGGAATGACCGAGAGATAGAGCCGGGACTGCTTGAAGCGCATGCGCAGGGGCAGGCCCTGGAACCAGGTGTGCTGGCCGGGCTTGCGCCGCGTCCGCGCCGCGCCCGAGCGGTTGCGGATCAGCGTGCGGATGGCCTCGATCAGCATCACGGTGCCGATGAAGCCGAGGAAGATCAGGTAGCCCATGGAGATCGCGAGATCGAGCTGCCCGACCTGGCGCAGGAGCGAGAAGATCCAGACCCCGACAAAGGAGCCGACGACGCCGCCGAGGACGAGGAAGCCGGCCAGTTGCAGGTCGATGCCGCCGCGCCGCCAATAGGAAAGGGCGCCCGAGGTCGAGGCCGCGACCACCTGCCCGGTGACCGAGGACACGGCGACCGGGGCTGGCACGCCCGAAAAGATCAGGAGCGGGGTGAGCAGGAACCCGCCGCCCACGCCGAACAGGCCCGAAAGGAACCCGATCGCGGCACCGATCCCCACGAGGAAGAACAGGTTGACCGACATCTCGGCGATGGGCAGGTAGATTTGCACGGCAAGCGGCCCGGTCCCAGGAAAGCAGCACGGTGCCGCGAGTATAGGCACCTGGCTGCAACAAGCCGTTAATCAGGGCAAGGATGGGGCCTTGGTTGGGTGTCGTTGGGGCGGGGTTCGCGGTGAATGGGCCCCGGGGCGTCTGGCGCGTTTTTGGGGATGGATGCCGGCGTACGCCGGAGGTGGGGATTGGGGGTGTGGGAGAGGCGCCTTGGGCGGTCCATCCATCGCTGCTGTCTCGGCGTGTGGCAGGGTAACGATGGGATGTGGGGGAGGCACGCACGACCGCCCCCGTCTCCGTTGCTGTCCCGGCGTGGGTGGGGGGTGATGGGTAGGGACGGCGTATGCTTTGTCCTTGCTCCACCGCGATTTCGCTGTCCCGGCGTAGGCCGGGACCCATCCTGAGATGGTGTCTCTCCGGCGAAAGGTGACGATTTCGTTTCGGGGCTGATGCAGCCCTGCGTGTGTCGGCGAGACCTCAGGATGGACCCCGGCCTACGCCGGGGTAGCGATGGGAGTGTGGGAGAGCGCTTTGGATTGTTCATCCACCGCTGTTGTCCTGGCGAAGGCCCGGAGCCATCCCTGAACCTTAAACTTTCGGTTCGTCACCCCCGGGCTTGACCCGGGGGTCCAGAAAGATCTTCCGCGTGCGCGGGACGCCCGGCTGGATTGCCGGGTCGAGCCCGGCAATGACGAGAGGAGGGTGACGTGCGCGGGACGCCGGCTGGATGGCCGGGGCGAACCCGGCCATGACGACATTGGATGAACGCGACCCGTTAGACCGGCTGGCTGCCGAGGACGGCGAGGAGGCGGGGGTTGATTTCGCCGGTTTCGCTCATGCCCGTGGCGCGCTCGAAGCTGGAGATGGCCTGGCGGGTCAGGGGGCCCGAGAGCCCGTCCGGCGTGCCCACGTCATAGCCGAGCTTGGCGAGCACCTGCTGCACCCGCAGCACCACGTCGCGGTTGGCGATGGCCGTGCCGGCGTCGAACTCGTCCGCCCAGGTGCCGATCGGGGCGAAATTGGCGGCCATGTCGATGCTGGTGGGCGCCCAGGCGGCGATTTCGGCGTCGAGCGCCTGAAGCGTCTCGGCATCGAGCGAGCGCACCATGTCGTCGCGCGCCTGGGCTGCGTCCGCGTCCCCTGCGGCAGCGGCGAGGGAGAACCAGAAATAGGAGGTCGAAAAGCTCTGCTCGACCCCCAGGCCCCGCGCGTAGAGCATGCCGAGATTGAACTGACTGTCGGTGAGCCCGCGCGACGCGGCCTCCTCGAACCAGTGCGCCGCGGCGGCGAAATCCTGACTGTCGAGCTGGCCGCCGGCATAGAGCGAGGCCAGGTTGTGCATGGACATGCGGTTGCCGAGCTCGGCGGCGCGCTGATACCAGAGCCGGGCCTGATCGAGGTCGGCGACCACGCCCTGGCCGCTCTCGTAGAGATTGCCGAGCCGGTACTGCGCCGGGGCGAAGCCCTGGGCCGCGGCGCGCTCGTACCAGGCTGCGGCCTGGGTGAGGTCCTGCTCGACCACCTGGCCCTCGGTGAGGATGGCGGCGATCTCGAATTGGGCGAACATGTCGCCGCCCATGGCGGCCTCGCGAAGCTCCTGCGGTCCGATCCCGTCCGGAATCTGGGCCACGGGCATGGGCTGGGGCGCGGGATCGCCGGCGCCCGACAGCGTGATGGCGCGGATCGGCTGGTTGCCGAGCGCGGCGGTGGAGATGGCGTCGATCGCCGGGGAATCGAGGGTGGCGGCCGTGTCGAGCCCGCCCGCGGCAAAGGCCGCCGGCTGGCTTCCGAGCGCCACGGGATCGGTGAGGGGATCGCGCGGAGCGGCCTCCGGAGCGGCGGCGGGCGTTTCGAGACCGGGCGCGTCTTCCGGAAGCGCCTCGACCGCGGGGGCGGGCGAATCGAGGACGATCTCGTCCTCGGCCGGCGCCTCTTGTGCCGGCTGCGCCGGTTCGGAGACCGCGGCCTCCGGCTGGGCGCCGGCGGCATCGGGGCCGGACAGAAGGCGCTGGGACACCAGATTGGCGGTCAGAAGCAGGGCGACGGCCAGCGCCGCGCCGAGCAGCAGAACACGGCGGTGACGGCGCAGGACGCTTTCGCCGCCGGCGGCGGCCGCTTCGGTTTCCACGGCCTCGGAGGGGAAAGGCACGTCGGGCTCGATACGCTCGGCTTCCACGTCCCTGCGCTTGCGCTTCCCGGCTTGGGGCGCCTCGGCGGCCGCCGCGGGGGCGGGATCGGCTGCCGCTTCGTTGGACTGGAACCGGGCGAAGGCGCGACCGATCAGCGAGCGCGGCGCGTCCTCGGGTTCGACGGTTTCGGCGTGATTGCGCGCGGCCCGGCGCGCGGCCTCGATGAAGCTGGCGCGGCTGACGGCGCTGTGCAGGTCTTCGGCGTGGAGGGCAGGCGCTTCGGGCTCGGAAGCGGCGGGGGCGAAGCCGCTCTCGCCGGCCGCGTCCTCGGCAAAGCTCGAAACCGGCTTTTCCGGACGCGCGATGCGCTCGGGATCGAGGTGGAAGCCCTGGCCGGCCGGCGCCAGTGGGCTGGTCGCGGCGCGCGCTTCGCGGGCAAGGGCTTCGGGATCGGGGATGGGCGTGCGGACCGCGCCGGGCCGGGACGGAAGAGGCGCGTCCGAATCCGGGTTCTGCGGCATGAGATCGCGCAGCCCGGTGCCCGGAGCGGGCGCGGCGCCGATGGCCATGCTGTCGTCGACCGGCGGGCGGCGCAGGATGGGGCCCTGCGCGGTGCGCGCATCGAGCGTGGCCTCGAGCCGCGCCAGGCGGGTATCGACGCTGGCGATGGTGTCGCCGAGCCGGGTGAGCGGCATGGTGTCGGGGGCAGGGCGCGTTTCGGTGAAGAGCCGGGAAAGCCGGGCTTCGAGCGCGTCGAGATCTGTGCCTGCCGAAGCGGCCGGAACACGGGACTGGGCGAGCAGGTCCTCGATCTGGCTGTTGGTCTGCTCGATGCGGCTGCTGATGTGGCGGAGTTGGGCCTCGATGCCGGAGGTGTCGACGGCGGGCGCCGCATCGCGGGCCGCGAGCGTATCGAGCTTGTCTTCGATGGTCGCAAAGCGCGGGGCGAGGCTGTCGAGCACGGCGGCGCGCAGCGAGCCGATGCTGTCCTTGAGCGCATCGGCGCTGTTGCGTTCGGGCAGACCAAGGGCGTCGATCCGGGTTTCGAGCGCGCTGAAATGCTCGGCCAGGGTCTCGCGCGCCTGGGTTTCGCGGCTGTCGAGCGCGCGGGCGAGGGCGGAGAGCTCGGTGCTCAGGCGCTCGAGCTCCTGGGGCGCCGCGACGCGGGCGCCGTCGATGGCGTCGATGCGCTCGTAGATCGAGCGGATGCCGTCTTCGACCAGGCGCAGGGTCTCGTCGGTGCGCGTGGATTCGGCGTGGTGGCGCTCGGCCATGACGGCCTGGGAATCCGAGAGCCCTTCGAGGGTGCGCGAGAGGGCGTCGAGCCGGGCGAGAATGGCGCTGTCCTCGGATGCGGGGGCATGGGCCACGGCCTCGGCCAATTCGGCGATCTGGCCCTCGATGCGGCGCATATTGCCGCTTTCGCCGATGGCGCCGGCGAGCAGTTCGACCACTTCGGCGAGCTGGGCCACCTGGCCGGCGACCTCGCGGTTCGAGCCGAGATCGGCGATCTGGGCGGAAAAGCGCGCCTCGAAGCTTTCAATGCGCGCGTTCATGTCGAGAAGGGTCCGGCGTAGGTCGAGCAGCGCCGCCGGATCGGCGGGCGCGGGAGCCTGAGCGGGAGACGCGGCGCTGGAGGCCTGGCGGAAGCGTTCGCCGACGGGCCGCGCATCGGACCGGGTGAGGGCGGGGCGGATGCCCTGGCGGGCGCGGATCTGGCCGATGGCCTCGGCGATCTCCTCGCTGCGCGCCGGCTGGGCATGGTCCTCATGCCGGTCGGAATAGCGGTTGATGGCGTGGCGTACAGAGCGCAGGGCCTGCTCGTGCCGGTCCGCGGCCTCGCTGCGCTCCGGATGGGCGGGGCGCGCGGCGGGCTTGTGCTCGGGGTGCTGCTGGGGGGCGTCGGCGTGGCTGAGGAGCCGCGATTCCACCTGATCGATCAGGGTGGCGAGCTCGCCGCGCAGCGCGTCCCATTCCGAACCCGCAGCACGGTGCCGCTCCTCCGCGCGCGTCTCTGACCAGTCGTCCTGCGGTTGGGTGAGGGCCATGGTGCTTTCCACAGGTTAGGGAAAAGACGCAGGACGCGTCGATTCCATTGGTTAACCAACTGTCACCCTTCCTGACTTATGGTAAAAAACGCGTTAATACCGGCGCCCGTAGACTTCCCTTATGCGATTCCGGCCGAACCGGAGCCGGCAACGGGATGCTTGCGCTCGGTGCCGGGCCATGCTCATGTTTGTGCCTCTATCGGGCGCCATGATGAGCGGCGCGACCCGTATTGTTTCTTTCGAGCCAAGGCCACAGATGTCCGCACCCATGACATCCGCGTCGTCTCCCAAACCCGAACAGCCGGCCGGACGCAGCGAAGGCCCTGCGATCTACACCATTGCCGAGTTGGCGGAAGCCTTCGACATCAGCCACCGCACCCTGCGCTTCTACGAAGACAAGGGCATGCTGCGGCCGCGCCGGGTCGGCAACAAGCGGCTCTATACCAATCGCGACCGGCGGCGGCTGCGCATCATCCTCGACGGCAAGCAGGTCGGGCTGACCCTGCGCGAGATCCAGCAATATCTCGACACCTACGACCTGCGCGACGGCAGCTACGACCATCTGCGGCGCGCGCTCGACAAGGTGCATCACCAGCGGCACCTGTTGCAGCAGCGGCGCGCGGCCATCGAGAAGTCGCTCGAGGAACTGGCGCGGGTCGAGGAGATCATCGAAGGCATGCTGGCCGAGCCCCAGGACCCGGATGGCCACGGGGACAAGATCTAGGGTGGACAGGCCAAGGGCGTTTTGCTTGTCCCGCGGCGGACGATCCGTTAAAGCCCCGAAAGGGACTTGAGGCAGGACCCGCGCATGGCCACTCACCGCATCATCATCGTCGACGATCACCCGCTGTTCCGCAGTGCGCTGAGCCAGACGCTCGCGTCCGAGGACGTGGCGGTCGAGGAAGCGGGCGGGCTCGACGCGCTGACCGCTGCGCTGGAGGCCAATCGCGATTGCGACCTCGTGCTGCTCGACCTCAACATGCCGGGCGTGCGCGGGTTTTCCGGCCTGCTGCTGGTGCGGGCGCAATACCCGGAAATCCCGGTGATGATCGTCTCGGCGGTGGAGGACCCCGCCATCATCCGGCGCTGCTTCGACCTCGGCGCTTCGGGGTATCTCTCCAAATCGGAAAGCGCGGCCAATATCCGCACCTCGATCCGCACCGTGCTGGACGGGGGGCTGTGGCTGCCCGAGGGCATTTCGCTCGATGCCGAAGAGGACGACGCGCAAAAGGACATGCTGGCCCGGCTCGCGACCCTCACCCCGCAGCAGGTGCGCGTCCTCATGATGCTGTCGGACGGGCTGATGAACAAGCAGGTCGCCTACGAGCTCTCGATCTCCGAGGCGACGGTCAAGGCGCACGTCTCTGCCATCCTGCAAAAGCTCAACGTGGATAGCCGTACCCAGGCGGTGATCGCCGCCGCGCGGATCGAGCAGGGCCAATTCGCCCCGCTGGTCGAGGACGAGAGCGCCTAGGCTGATCGGCGGTCAAAGCTGCCGCCTTCGGGGGCTTCCCGCTGGACCCCGGCAATGAATGCCGGGGTGACGCGCGGTAGGCGAGGCAGATGTCGATTGCTCCTAGCTCGGCAGGGCCTCGGGCGCGTATTGGGCGGCGAATTCGGCGGTGGGCGGGATGGGCTTGATGACGTCGATCAGCACGCCATTGGGGTCGGCGACGATGAAGTGACGCTGGCCGAAGGGCTCGTCGCGCAGGTCGAGCAGCATGGGGAGGCCCGCTGCCTTGAGGCGCGCGTATTCGGCATCGACATCGGCGACCTCGAAGGAGAGGAGCGCGCCGCCGAGCTTGCCGCGGCCGGGCGCTGGAATGGACTCGTGGTTGAGATCCAGGATGCCGAAATTGACCACCGGGTTCTCGATGGACTGGAGATGGATGTACCAGTCGCTCTCGAAAAGGGTCTTGAACCCGAAATGAGTCTTGTAGAAATCCGAAGTCGCCGCGACGGCATCGGACAGGATGACGGGGTAGTAGCTGGTCGGACGCATGGGGTTTCCTTTCGCATCGAACAGACATACAGTCTGTATGTAGATTGCTAACATACAGGCTGCATGTATGCAAACGGAAACTGCGCGCCGTTCGAACAGGGACCGCTCGGATGCCACGCGCGCCGCGCTGATCGCGGCCGGCCGGGCGCTTTTCACCGAACGGCCCTATGGCGAGATCGGCACCCCGGAGATCGTGGCCAGGGCGGGCGTGACCCGCGGCGCCCTCTATCACCACTTCGCCGACAAGCAGGCGCTGTTCGCCGCGGTGGCCGATGCCGAGGCCGCGGCCGTGGCGCGGGAGATCGAGACGTCTTCGCCCGCGGGGACCGATGCCATGGAGGCCCTGCTCAACGGGGGCCGGGCCTATCTCGACGCCATGGCGGTTCCCGGCCGGACCCGGCTCCTCTTGCTCGATGCGCCCGCGGTGCTCGGGCATGCCGATGCCAAGGCCATCGACATGTGCCACAGCGCCAAGACACTGCGCGACGGGCTGGCCATGGCCATCGCGGCGGGCGCGCTGCCCGACCTGCCGCTCGACCCGCTGACCCAGACCATCTCCTCGGCCTTCGACAGCGCGGCGCTCGATATCGAAGCGGGCGCGGATCGCGGCGCGTGGGAGCGGGTGCTGGCGCATCTGCTGCGCGGGCTGGCGGGGGGCTAGAGTCCGAATTGGCCCAGTGTATGTGGCAGCACCGTTCTGGACCCCGGTCATAAAGACCGGGGTGACATCTGTGAGTGGGGCGGAATGGTAGCCAAGCCCCGATGTCACCCCGGCATTCATTGCCGGGGTCCAGACGATGCCGCCTCACCCATAAGGCTCCGAGCCTATCTCTGCTTGCTCATCTGATTGAGCAGCGCGCGCAGGGCGGCGGGCTTGATGGGCTTGGGCAGGATAGGGATGCCGCGATTGTCGGCCAACGCGCGGACCTGGTGCGAGCGATCGGCGGTGAGCAGGGCCGCGGGCAGATGGCCGCCCACCTGCTGGCGCAGCCATTCGATGGCGTCGAGGCCGGAGGTCTGGTCGAGATGGTAATCCATCAAAACCAGGTCGGGCACCCAGCCTTCGATCATGCCCTCCTGGGCGATCTGGCGCAGCGAGGTCGCGGTCTTGACCGTGCAGCCCCAGCCGCCCAGCAGCGTCTCCATGGCCGAGAGGATGGCGCTTTCGTTATCGACGCACAGCACGTTGAGCCCGGCCAGGCTGGCATCCACCGGCGGCGGAGCGGGGGGCTCGGGCTCCGGGGCCGCAGGCACGCCCATGACGCGCGGCACGAAGACCGAGAAGCGCGAGCCCTTCCCCACGCGGCTGTCGAGCTCGATGGCGTGGTCGAGGGCCGAGACGATGCGCTTGACGATCGAGAGGCCCAGCCCGAGGCCGGGGGCGATGCGCGCGCCCTGCTCGAGCCGTGAGAATTCGGTGAAGATCAGGTGATGCTGGTGCAGGTCGATGCCGATCCCGGTGTCGATCACGTCGACCCGGACCGTATTGCCGCGTATGCGGCCGCCCACGAGCACCCGTCCCCCCGGCTTTGTGTACTTGATGGCGTTGGAGACGAGGTTCTGGACCACGCGCGCGAGCAGCATGCGGTCGGAATGGACCACGCGCGAGGTGGCGACCACGTCGAGCCGGATGGACTTCTCCTCGGCCTGGGGCCGGAACTCGATCTCGATCTTGCGCAGCAGCTCGCGGATGTCGAATTGCGCCATCGACACCTTGAGCGCGCCGCTGTCCATGCGCGAGATGTCGAGCAGGGCGCTCATGATGTCCTCGACCGCCCCCAGCGAGGCGTCGATACTTTCCGCGAGGCTGGCAAGCGCGGTGCCGCGCGAGCGCTCGTAAAGGGTCGAGGTGTAGAGCCGGGCTGCGTTGAGCGGCTGCAAGAGGTCGTGGCTCGCGGCGGCCAGGAACTGGGTCTTGTCGAGATTGGCCGCGTCGGCCTTGGCGCGGGCGCGCTCGAGCTCGGCATTGAGGCGCGAGAGCGCCCGCGTGCGCTCATGGACGCGCTCTTCGAGGGTGTGGTTCATCTCCGCCAGCGCCGCTTCCGCCTGGGCGCGGTCGGTGACGTCGGTGAAGCTGATGACCATCTCGCCCGTCGCCGTGCGGCTGGTGTGGATCTCCAGATGCCGGCCGAAAACGCTCATGCGCCTTGTGAGGGTCGTGCTCTGGCCCTTGATATAGGCGATCCGCGCCGAGGCGAGCGCGGCCGGATCGCCCGGCCCCAGATCGCCGCGCCCGCCCATGAACAGCAGGATGGCCTCGAGCGCGGTTCCCGGCGCGACCAGCTCGGGCGGCAGCAGCAGCTTTTCGCCATAGGCGCGATTGGCGGCGATGAGCTTGAGGCCGGTATCGAACAGCGCCACGCCATAGGGCAGGTGGGAGAACGCCGTCTCCAGGGAGAAGGCATGGGAAGCGCCCGGAGAGGCCTGCCCTGTCTCGATTTCATCGCTCATGCCGCGTCCCCGCTCCGTAAGCCTCCGCTGGACAAGGCGCAGGCCGACCGCTTAGCGTCCGTTCCGGGGGGCGTGTCATGCCCAGTCCCGCGGGTGCAATAACACGAGGCTATGCACATGTTTAAGGAATTCAAGGAATTCGCCCTCAAGGGCAATATGATCGATCTCGCTATCGGCATCATCATCGGCACCGCGTTCGGCGCCATCGTATCCTCGCTGGTGGACGATATCTTCATGCCGGTGATCGGATTGATCATCGGCGGCATCGATTTTTCCAACCTGTTCATCGTGCTGTCCAACCCCACCGGCGCGCCGGTGCCCTCGCTCGCGGCCGCGCAGGCGGCGGGCGTCGCAACGCTCAATATCGGCCTGTTCATCAACGCGGTGGTGAAATTCGCCATCGTCGCCTTTGCGCTGTTCCTCGTGGTCAAGGGCATCAACTCCCTGCGCCGCGAGCAGCCCAAGCCCGACGACGCGCCCCCGGCGCCGACCCGCGAAGAGGAGCTGCTGGCCGAAATCCGCGACGCGATTAAAAGCCGCCCCGCGGTCTGACGGTAAAAGTTCCTGTTGCGTTCCGATAAATAGGATGATACTCCTATTTTCGATCCGGTTTAGTGCGCGGGCCGGCACCCTAGGCAAATGCCGTACGCATTTGTCCGCTAGCCCCGCACGAGCCCGTATCGCAAACTGCGTGCGCGATTGACTCAAGGTCGAGCCGCGGACGGGAATGTATCAGAGGAATCAACGGTATGCGCAGGGATGGCGAGCCGGATCGGCTGCCGGACCGATCGCGCCTACCCGGAAGAATAAAAGACATTATTCCTAGGTTCTCGTCAGCTCGGGTGTGGGCATTGCGCTGAATACGTGGCCGGACGAAGCCCTTCGGGGCCGTCGGAACGAGGAACAAGGGATATGACAGAGGATGTTTCTTATCGCGCCTTTCTCAACCGGGACCGCCTGGTCTCCGTTCTGGACAGCGACCCGGGGACCTGCGAGGCCCTGAGCGTCCTGTTCAGGCTGGAGGGGTTCCAGACGACCTACGCGCAGGAGGCGCGCGATTTCTTCACCACCTTCGATCAGCGCCGCCCGGACGTGGTGATGCTCAATTTCGAGGTGTCCGGGCTCGATATGATGCCCCTGCTGACGCGCATCAAGGAGATGCGCACGGGCATTCCGGTCTTCATGCTGGCGGACCGCGGCGACGTCGACCGGGCGGTCGAGGCCATGCGCCGCAGCGCCAGCGGCGTGTTCGCCAAGCCGTTCGACAAGGAGAAGCTGGTGAGCGCGGTGCGCGAGGCCCTGCGCAAGGACGTGCATGTGGGCGCCGACAGCAACGGGCTGCGCACGGTCGAGATCCGCGGCTTCAATCAATTGACCCCGCGCGAGCGCGAGGTGCTGCAACTGATCACCAACGGCCAGTCGAACAAGGAAGCCGGGCGCGAGCTCGGGATCTCGCCGCGCACCATCGAGGTGCATCGCGCCCGCGTGATGGAAAAGCTCGGCGCCCGCAACACGGCCGACCTCATCCGCATCGTGCTCACGAGCTGAGAGCGGCGCGCGACCAAAAGGGGGGAAGGGGTGTCCCTGTGCATCGTCTTCCCCGGCAACCGGACGCGATAGGCGTCAGACAAGGTTCATCGGCCCGTCATCGGCGCGACATGGGGCGAGCCTACCTCAGGGCACCCATTCCGCTGGAGGCCACCCATGATCACTCGTCGCAACCTTCTCAAGGGCGCCGGCGCCGCCGCCCTCGTCACGCCCTTTGCCGGCTTTGCCGCGCGCACGGCCTTCGCCCAGGGCGAGCCGCTGTTCCGCTTCGGGCTCATCACCGACCCGCAATACGCGCCGGTTCCCCCGCAGCCCGGCGGCACGCGCTATTATGCCAATAGCCTGTGGAAGCTCGACGAGGCGCTCAAGGCCCTCAACGCCGAGCCGCTTGAATTCGTCACCACCCTGGGCGACATCATCGACCGGCACTGGGACAGCTTCGGCGATATCCTGCCGATCTACGATCAGTTGACTCATCCGCACTTCTTCGTGCTCGGCAACCACGATTTCGAGGTCGGCAACGACTATCTGCGCTCCGTGGTGCGCACGGTGGGGCTCGAGCGCGCCTATTACGATTTCCCGGGCGGCGGCTATCGCTTCCTCGTCATCGACGGCAACGACGTCTCGACCTTCGCGCCCCCGGCCGGCGACCCGCGCCGCGAGATTGCCGCCGAACGCCTCGCCCGGCTCACCGAAGCCGGCGCGGAGAACGCCCAGAGCTGGAACGGTTCGCTCAGCGACGAGCAGTTCGCCTGGATGGAAGAGCGCCTGCAGGCGGCCCAGGACGCCGGCGAGCGCGTCATCGTCCTCGGCCACTACCCGGTCTATCCGGCCAATATCCACAATCTGTGGGACAGCGAGCGCATCGTCGACCTCTTGACCAGCTACGACAACTTCGTGGCCTATTTCAACGGCCACAACCACGCCGGTAATTACGGCGCCATCGGCAACCAGCACTTCGTCAACTTCAAGGGCATGGTCGAGACCCCGGACCAGACCGCCTATGCGACGATCGCGGTGCACGAGGACAGCATCGAGATCACCGGCCACGGCCTCGAAGAGACCCGCAGCCTGACCATCGGCGCGTAACCCGTTCGCGCAAGGGAGCCGGCGTCAGGCCGGCTCCCTTTGCTTTTCCGGCGCGGGCGGCGCGACGACGGCCGCAAGGCCGGCATGCAGGGCGCCCAGCCGCTCCTCTCCCAGTTCCTGGTCGAGGGCGCCGTGTTCGCGGTGCCAGATCGGCACGGCCTGCGCCAGGAGGGCAAGACCGTCATCGGTCAATACCAGCAGCCGGCTGCGCCTGTCCCTGGGATCGGCCTCCGACCGGACGAGCCCGCGCCGCTCCAGTGGTTTGAGCGCCGCGGTCAGGGTGGTCCGGTCCATGGCCAGGAACGCCGCGACCGCCGAAAGGGGCGCAGGCTCGGGCCGGTTGAGCGCCATCAGCAGCGAGAACTGACCGTTGCTGAGCCCGAGCGGGCGAAACGCGGCATCGAAGCGCCGCGCAAGGGCCCGCGCGGCCCGCTGGGCGGCGAGGCACAGGCAGTGATCGCGGACATGGATTGTGGTGGCGAAGGGGACGGGACGGTCGGCGTTTGACATGAGTCATTTATGTTGATATCAACGTAAAAAGTCAAGACCCACAGATGCTTTCGCAGGGAGATGAAGCCATGAGCTATGTCGTCGGATTCGTCGCGGCCGTGCCCGAGGCCAACAAGGACGCCTACCGTGCTCACGTGCAGGACGCGGTCGCCCCGTTCAAGCGGCTCGGGACCGGGCGCATGGTGGAGGCATGGGGCGACGACGTGCCCAGGGGCGAGCAGACCGATTTCTACCGCGCCGTCGATGCGCGCGAGGATGAGGCGATCGTCTACGCGGTTTACGAATATGCCGACAGGCAAACCGCCGACGCCGCGGACGCCGCCATGGCCAACGATCTGGACATGGAGGCGATGATGGCCGACATGCCGTTCGATGCCACCCGCATGATCTTCGGCGGGTTCGAGGTGCTGTTCGACAAGCGCCGGAGCGGAGAGACGAGCTATATCGACGGCTCCATCCTCGCGGTGCCCTCCGAAAAGCGCGACGCTTATGTCGAGACCCATTCGGCCCTGAGCGAGGCGATCTTCGAAGAGGGCGCGGTGCGGGTGACCGATGCCTGGGGCGTCAACGTGCCCGATGGCAAGGTCACCGATTACCGCCGCGCCGTTAAGGCCTTGCCCGACGAGACGGTGGTGCTGTCCTGCGTCGAATGGCCCGACAAGGCCACCCGCGACGCGGCCTGGGAAAAGCTCTATCGGGATCCGCGCTTCCAGTCCGCGGGAGGCCTCTTCGATGAAGGCCGGCGCGTCTGGGGCGGCTTCGTGCCCATTCTCGACCGTTAGGGGCAGGGATGAGGGACGCGATCGTTCTCACGACCTATGACTGGGTGCCCCAGGGACCGCGCGGCCATGTCCGCGAGATTCGGGTGCGCTGGGCGCTCGAGGAGGCAGGGCTGGACTATCGGGTCGAAACCACCCCGTTCCACGATCGCGGCCCGGCCCATTTCGAGCGCCAGCCCTTTGGGCAGATCCCGTTCATCACGGATGGCGATATCCGCCTGTTCGAAAGCGGCGCGATCCTGCTGCATCTGGGCAGGAAAAGCGAAAAGCTCATGCCGCGCGATCCCAAGGGCGAGGCCGATGTCACCCAATGGCTGATCGCGGCGCTCAACTCGGTCGAGATGGTGACCGTGCCCTGGTGGTATATCGGCTTGAACGGGGAAAGCGACAATCCGCTCGCGGGCTGGATGACCAGCCGGTTCGAAAGGCTCGAAGCGGTGCTGGACACGCGCGCATGGCTCGCCGCAGGGCGCTTCACGGTCGCCGACATCCTGATGGCGGACGTCTTGCGCATACCCAAGAAGCTCGGGGCACTCGATGCTTTTCCGGCCCTGCGGGCCTATGTGGACCGCGTGACCGCCCGGCCCGCCTTCGAGAAGGCGCGTGCCGACCAGGTGGCGCATTTTGCCGCCGCCGATGCCGTCCAGTAGGAGGATGAAATGCAGATCATGGGAGTCTACGCCGCCCTGTGCGTCTCGGATCTCGACACGGCAGCGCAATGGTATGGAAAGCTGATCGGCCGGGCGCCCGACCACCATCCCATCCCCACCATGGTGCAATGGCTGACCCCGGTGGGCGGCATCCAGCTCTTCCACGAGCCCGAGCGCGCCGGATCGAGCGTGATGACGATCGTGACGCCCGACCTCGCCGCCGCGCGGACAGAGCTTGCGGCGGCCGGGTTGGAGCTCGGCCCGGAAAGCCGGGGCGATTTCGGCGCCGTGGCGCAGATCCACGATGCCGACGGCAACCGCATTACCCTCGCCGAGCCGCCCCGCGGCGCTTGACGCCTGGATTGACAGGGCCGGCGGCCGGTGTCAGCCTGACCGGAGGCTGATACGGCCCGCCGCTCGCGCCCCAGGGGTTCGGTAAACGTATCCATGACACCCAACGGTTTGACCTTCTCGGGCAGGCTGTCGGTAATGCGAGCGCTGACAATGATCTTGCCCCAGCAAGGATCAGATCATGTTGGATTTTCCGGCACCCAAAACCATGGCCAAGGCGCTGCGCAGCGCATTGGCCGAACGCGACATCGCGCTGTCGCACGCCCAATGCCTCGACGTCGTGGCGCGGCAACTGGGCTTTGCCGACTGGAACGTGCTGGCGCCGCGCCTCGATGACGCAAAGCCGCTGGTGATGCCCGAGGGCTGGTTCCCCGCGGGCCATTCCAGTCCCGAGCACTTCCGCATGGGCATCGCCCCGGACATGCCCGGTGTCGCGCTGGTCGAGACCGTCTCGGGGACGAGGATTCCCGATGGCGCGACGGGCGTGCTCATGCAGGCCATCTCGGCAGCGGCTTTTGCCGGAAAGAGGCTGCGGCTCACCGCCGAGCTCAAGACCCGCATGGCCGGGTCGGGCACCATCTGGATGCGTGTCGATCCGAAAGGTGGCGGAGGCCGTTTCCTGGCCTTCGACAACACCATGGGCCGGCGCGAGAACGGCCCGCTCACGGGCGATACCGACTGGAGTGAACGCGCCATCGTCCTCGACGTGCCCGAGGACGCCGAAAGCGTCCATTTCGGCTTTCTCCTCAAGGCGCCCGGGAGCCTGTGGGGCCGCGCGGTCCGGCTGGAAGCCGTTGGCCAGGACGTGCCGGTGACCGGCGGACGCAATTTCCCGCCGGAGCCGACCAATCTGGGCTTCGAGTAGCCCGGCCCCATCGGGAAAGTTTCTCCTATAAGGGCGGCATATTCTGCCGCCCTGCGCTGCGCCGCTCCGCCAAGCCCTTGAGCGCATTGCGTTTGCGCATAGGCACGGAAGTTGCTTCGCCTCTGAGCGAGCGATCGGGCGGGAGAATGGCGATGCACATCACGAGCTATGGCAGCAAGGGCTTCTACGGCACTCCGGCCAGCCAGGCCTATGCCTCCGGCGGGGCGAGCGCCCAGGCCACCAAGACCGGCGGGCAGCGCGACGCGGGCGCGGCCACCGTCGTCAGCCTCTCGGACGCAGCGCGCGCCGCGACGGCCGAGCCCGATTTCGCCGCGGTGATCGTCACGGCCCGCGAAACGCTCAACCGGCTGCTCGCCGAGACCGACCGCGCTTCCCCGCTCGAAGGCGGCGCGCTGGCGCTCGACATGGGCAGCCTCACCCAGCGCGAGCTGCACGCCATTGCCGTGACCGCCGACGGGCTGTTCACCGGCGAGGAACGCAAGGCCGCGCAACTGGAGATGGACCGGCGCTTCGATCTGGCCCTCTCGGGTCCCGCGGCGGTGAGTGAACTGACCGGCGACTACCGCGCGCTCTACAAGGCGGCCGCCACCTATCTCGATGGCCTGAGCGCCGAACAGAAGGCCAAGCCCGCCTGGCAGGCGGCGCGCACCGCGCTCGACAAGGCGCTGGCCGCGCTCGACGGCGATCGCGCTTCCCCGCCCAAGGGCATCGCGAACGATCCGGTGGCGTCGTGGCTGGCCGCGCGGAAGGACAAGAAGGAGGGCGACGGCGATGCGGCCCTTGCGGGCAACCTGCGCACGATCCTCGACAAGCGCTATGACGCCGGCGAGACCCAGCGCCGCAAGCCCGATCTCAGCCAGTTCAACTCGCGCGCGGTCTCGACCGTGGCGCTCAATCGCGACGGCCTGTTCTCGGCCGACGAGGTGGGCGCGGCCAAGGCCGAAATCCGGGCGCGCGCCAATGCCGCGCTGTCCGAAGGCTATAAGGATGCCGGGCGCAGCAGCGATCCCACCGCGTTCGCGCGCAATATCATGGCGATCTACTCGGCGATGAGCGCCGACGAGCGCCAGGCGGCCGGGTTTTCCGACGCGCTTCTGGATACCGCGGTCTCCAGCTATCAATCCACCATGCGGCTCATGGACATGATGGCGACGAGCATGAATGCCGGCGGCGCGGCGGGCTGGTTCGCGCGCTAGGCTGTCGGGGTTCGTTCGACCGCCGCGGATGTCGGAATGACATTGGGGCTTTGGCCTTCACCTTGCCCTAGCCACACAACGTCACCCCGGTATTGATTACCGGGGTCGGTAACACGATCGCTTGATCCTAAGGCGCGACCAGCGCGGGCCAGTCGGCGATCAGGGCGTCGCGGGCGCGCAGGCCCGGAGAGTCGGCATGGCGCTCCTCGTCCTGCGTCAGACGCACGAAGACCAGGCGCCGGCCCGGCGCGTCCGCCCAGCCCACGAACCAACCCCAGCCGCGCGCGTAGTCGAAGCTCGCGTCGGGATTGCGTGGATAGGCGCCGCCGGTCTTGCCGTGGAGCGTCCAGCCGTTCGCGGCCGGGAAGGCCTGGATGATCGCGAGGGTATTGTCGATCGCGTCCGGGGAGACCGGCAGGCGGCGATCGAGCAGATCGAGCAGGAAATCGGCCTGGTTGCGCGGGGAGATGGTGAGCGAGGAGCTGATCCAGGCGCGCTCGAGCCCGTTGTCGGCGCCCGGATCGCCCGAGAAATCGGCATTGCCGTAGCCGAACGCGCTGACATAGGCGGTCATGACGTCGGTGCCGAGCGCATGGGTGATACGCTGGGAATACCAGACCACCGAGTGCTCCATCCAATGGGCGGGATCGGTGTCCTCGCGCCAGGCGGGTCCGCCCCAATCGGGATCGCCGGGCTGGAAGGCGAGGGCAGGACTGTGCGGGCCCACCAGCACGCCGGTATCGAAGCCGATGACCGCGAGCGGGATCTTGAAGGTCGAGGCCGGGGTGGCCGGCGTGGTGCAGTCGCCCGCCTCGACCAGCGTCTGGCGGGTATTGGCGTCCACGACCAGGGTGCAGATCTCGGCGGCCGGGAACGATGTGGCCGCGAGCATCAGGATGCCCGCGGCCACGGCGAAAACGGAGACGAGACGGCGCAAGCCTAGCCGCCGACGGTCGGCAGGGTGAGGTCGCCGGCGCGGAGCTGGCTTTCCATCAGCGAGATGTCGTAGTCGCGCGGCAGGTCGAGAGCCTGCCATACCGCGATCAGCGCCTCGCACAGGGCGTCGATCATCGCGTCGGAATGGTAGGGCGTGGGCGTGATGCGCAGCCGCTCGGTGCCCTTGGGCACGGTGGGGTAGTTGATGGGCTGGATATAGATGTTGTGCCGGGTCATCAGCATGTCGCTGGCGGCCTTGCACAGGCGCGCGTCGCCCACGATCAGCGGCACGATATGGGTCTCGGTCGGCAGAACCGGCAGGCCGGCCTCGGCCAGGACCTGCTTGGTGCGCGCGGCCTGGCGCTGATGGCGCTCGCGCTCGGCCGTGGAGCTCTTGAGATGCTCGATCGAGGCGCGCGCCGCGGCGCAGAGCGAAGGGGGAAGCGCGGTGGTGAAGATGAACTCGGGCGCATAGGACCGCACCGCGTCGATGATGCCCTTGTTGGCGGTGATATAGCCGCCCATTGTGCCGAAGCCCTTGGCCAGCGTGCCCTCGATCACGTCGATGCGGTCCATGAGGCCTTCGCGCTCGCAGATGCCGCCGCCGCGCTCGCCGTAAAGGCCCACGGCATGGACCTCGTCGATATAGGTGAGGGCGTTGAACTCCTCGGCGAGGTCCGCGATCTCGCGGATCGGGGCCACGTCGCCATCCATGGAATAGATCGACTCGAAGACGATCATCTTCGGCCGCGCCCGGCCGGCAGCGGTGAGGAGCTCGCGCAGATGCGCCACGTCATTGTGGCGGAAAATCTTCTTCTCCATGCCCGACTGGCGCACGCCCTGGATCATCGAGGCGTGGTTGAGCTGGTCGGAAAGGATGAGGCAATCGGGGATCAGCCGGGCGATGGTGGAGATCGAGGCCTCGTTGGACACGAATCCCGAGGTGAAGATCAGGGCGTCTTCCTTGCGGTGCAGGTCGGCGAGCGAACGCTCGAGCTGCACCAGAGGGTGGTTGGTGCCCGCGATGTTGCGGGTGCCGCCCGCGCCGGCGCCGAGGCGCCCGGCGGCCTCCTGCATGGCCGCGATCACCTTGGGATGTTGGCCCATGCCGAGATAGTCGTTGGAGCACCAGATGGTGATTTCCCGGGTATTGCCGGCATCGTCGCGATAGAGCGCCTCGGGGAACTTGCCCACCATGCGCTCGAGGTCGGCGAACACGCGATAGCGCTTTTCGGCGCGCAGAGCGTCGACCGCATCTTCGAAAATGCCACGGTAATCCACGAATATATCTCCTCGCCCCGCTTGCTTGCGGACGCAGATCGAGAGTCACGGACGCCTGAGACCGGCCTGGACAGGATTGCGACGCCGCGCGATGTCCCCCGCACTTTATAACGGTTCTTATCTACGACGATTGCCACCATTTCGCCAGCGGCGCAATGACGCTATGGTCGCACCCTTCGCGATCTCGAATCACGAGGCAGTGAAGCCAGCCTCCGATTGTGGCCATGAGGCGGGTGCGGCAACATGAAGCTGCCGCAATTGGCCTTAACATCCATGCCATCGCAAGCAACATGTAGAGTCACCATGAAGAGAACAGCGATCCTGGCCGTCTCGATCTCGGCTTTTGTCCTCGCCGGTTGCACCACCAATCCCTATACGGGGCAATCCCAGATCTCCAACACGGCCGGTGGAGCGCTTCTCGGCGGCGCCGGCGGCGGCATCGGCGGTGCGCTGATCGGCACGGCCGTGGGGGGTGATCCGCGTATCGGCGCGCTGATCGGCGCCGGCGTGGGTGCCCTGGCCGGCGGCGCCATCGGCAACTACATGGACCAGCAGGAGGCCGAGCTGCGTGCCCAGCTTCAGGGCACCGGCGTGTCGGTGACCCGTCAGGGCAACAACATCGTCCTCAACATGCCGTCCAACATCACGTTCGCGACCAACCAGTCCGACGTGTCGCCGCAGTTCATGAACACGCTGCGTTCCGTCGCCCTGGTGCTGCAGGAATATGACAGCACCCTGGTCGACATCATCGGCCACACCGACAATGTCGGCTCGGCGAGCTACAACCTCACCCTGTCGCAGAACCGCGCCACCTCGGTCGCCCGCGTTCTTCAGCAGAACGGCGTGGATTCCCGCCGCTTCTTCGTGGAGGGCCGTGGCCTCACCCAGCCCATCGCCTCGAACGACACCGAAGCCGGCCGGTCGCAGAACCGCCGCGTGGAGATCCGCATCGTTCCGATCGCGAACTGACGCCTTCGCCTTCGGGCGAGACGATCCATACAAAAAAAAGCGCGCTCCGGAAACGGAGCGCGCTTTTGTTTTGCGGGGGGAGGAGCGCTCTAGAGCGCGAAGGGTTCCGCGGTGTTGCCCTGGGTCACGCCCGTGAAGGGCATGGGCTCGGTCGAGGGCAGGACCACGAGCGCGCTGCCGGAGCGCACGCGGTCGTAGAGATCGATGATGTCGTGGTTGAGCAGGCGCACGCAGCCCGAGGAGACGGCGCGGCCGATCGACCAGTCCTCGCTCGTGCCGTGCAGGCGGTAGAGCGTGTCCTGGCCGCCCTGATGAATATAGAGCGCGCGCGCCCCGAGCGGATTGGTGAGCCCCGGGGGCTGGCCGTGGCGCCATTGTTCAAGCTCCGGCTGGCGCTCGATCATCGCGGAAGGCGGCGTCCAGACCGGCCATTCGCGCTTATAGGCGATATGGGCCCGGCCCGACCAGGTGAAGCCGGCGCGGCCGATGCCCACGCCGTAGCGCATGGCGGTGCCGCCCTCTTCCACGTGGTAGAGGAAGCGCGCGCCCGTATCGACGATGACCGTGCCCGGCGTCTCGTTGGTCGGATAATCGACGCGCTGACGCCAGAATTGCGGCTCGATCTGCCGCAGATCGACCGCGGGCAGGGGGAATTGCTCGTCGAACTTGGGCCCATACATCAGCAGCGCCCATTCCGGAATGGGGGGCGCGGGCGGAACCACGGGCGCGGTGGGACGAGAGGTGGTGCAGCCGGCGGCTGCCAGAGCAAGAACGCTGGCGGCTCCGACGAGGAAACGGCGGCGCGCGAGGGGCGCCGAAGGAGAGGCGATGTCGGTCATAATGACTCCCGGTTAATGCCGGCAGGGAGACAACGCCGGCCAGGGAAACAGGTTCAAGGAAGATTGGCGGTTCAGGCCGAGCGCCGCGGTGGACGCAGGTCTACAACGTCCGGCGCGGTGGCCAGTGCCGTGGGGCGCGACGCGACACGCGGGGCAAAGCCCGCACGATCGAACAGCACGGGCGGGGTAGGGGTCACGAGAACCTTGCCCTGACACCCGTGGCTTTCGTCGTCCCCGCCCGGCGCCACGCAACTGGTCAGCAGCTTGGCGGTCACCGGGATGGATACAGCTTCAAAGGGGGCATCGAACGTGGTGTGGATGTCCTGCGGTGGATGCGGCGACGCCACCCCGCCCGAAAAGGCAGGGCCGAGAAGGGCGGCAAACCCCGCCAGCAGTACGAAAACCGTCACCAGACGAACCATGCTTTAAGTCCTAGGGCACCAAATCGAGCAGGTTCGTGGCAAAACCGTGCACGGAAGTGTGAAACCGGTGCCGGTGCACGCGCATTGTTGCCGATGGGCCACAGAAATCCCGCTGCCACCCGCAATTGTGGGCGGCTTTTGCCCGCGCCGCGCCGGGTTGTCGATACCGCGATCGCGACGATTGATACTAGACTAACTTAATAGAGTATGCAGGATGGAGACGTGGCTTCCGCCATCCCGCGCCGTTACAGGAGGAAACGGAAATGACCCAGGTGTCGTCCAAAAGCCGCTGACGCGGGCTTTGCTTCTTCTCTTCTTTCACCGATCGATCAACGCGTTTTGCGCGTACGCCGTCGTGCGCGCGCTATTGCCGAGGAGACGACCCATGCTCCGACGACGTGAAGACGCCCTCTCCAGGGGAACCGCTATTGCCGGCCTTGCCGCCTCGGTTGTCCTTGTCTGTGCAGCCCTTCTGGCTGGCCCAACCTTTCTCTCGAGCCGGGACCCTGCGCTCGTTTCCGGCCCGGACGCCGCCTTCTCCCATCCGCTCTCCGCTTCAGCCGCGCTTCCCGCCAAAACCGCCGGACGCTGACCGCGAAGCGGAACGATACGAGAGAGGAGACGGCCCGATGAACTATCTCGCCTATCCCACCCAGTCGGTCGCCATCATCGGCGGCGGGGCCAGCGGGGTACTCCTCGCCGCCCAGCTTCTGCGCGATCCCGCAACCGACGTGCTGGTCACCCTGATCGAGAAGGCGCCCAGCTTCGGGCGCGGGCTCGCCTACGGAACGCCCAATCCCGAGCACGTGCTCAACATCCCGGCCAGAGGCATGAGCGCCTTCCCCGATGATCCGGACCATTTCCTCCGCTGGTTGCGCAACCGCGACGAAATGGCCGATCCCGACGCCTTTCCGCCCCGGGCGCACTACGGACACTATCTCGCCGCGCTGCTTTCGGAAGCCGATGACGGCGCGCCGCGCTCGCGCCTCACCCTGGTGCGCGACCTCGCAACCGACCTGGAAGAACAGGAGCACGGCGTTCTGGTGCGGCTCGCCTCGGGCGGGGCGGTGCTGGCCCATGCGGCCGTGCTGGCCGTCGGGCATGAGGAGCGCCAGATTCGCGGCCGCGCCATCGCGGTGCGCGCCGGCAGCACGGCCGACACCTTGCTCGACCCCGAAGCGCCCGTGATGGTGCTGGGATCGGGGCTCAGCATGGTCGATGCCTGGCTGACGCTCGCGGGCCGGAACCATCGCGGCCCGATCCACGTGGTCTCGCGTCACGGCTTCCTGCCGCAACGACACGAAAAGACCGAGCCCCTCGCCATCGCCGCCGAGGAGGTGCCCTTCGGCGCCTCGACGGCCCGGTTCGCGCGCTGGTTCGTGGGAAAGGTCAGGCACGCGGTGGCGGCCGGCGGCGATTGGCGCGGCGTGGTCGATGGCTTGCGGCCGCATAACCAGCGCATCTGGCAGAGCTGGAGCACGCCCGACCGGCGCCGATTCCTGCGCTACGTCCGGCCGCTCTGGAACATTCATCGCCACCGCCTGCCGCCCGCGCTGCATGACCGCCTCGTCGCGGCCGTCGAGTCGGGCCAGATCACGCTGATCGCGGGGGAATTCCTCGACGTGGTGCGCGATGGCGACGCCGTGGTCGCGACCCTGCGCCGGCGGGGCCGGGCGGAGATCGAGGAGATGAGGGTCGCACGCGTCTATGATTGCGGCGGGGTCGCGGTCAATGTCGCGAGCAGCTCCAACCGCCTGATCCAGGGATTGGTCGGCGCGGGCCGTGCCCGTCCCGATCCCCTGCGCATCGGGCTGGACGTGACCCAGGGCTGCGCGCTGATCGACAGCGCGGGCATCGCATCCGAACGCCTGTTCGCCATCGGCCCGCTCACGCGCAGCACGTTTTTCGAGGTCGAATCCGTGCCCGAAATCCGGGTGCAGGCGGCAAGGCTGGCAGAAAGGCTGCTGGCCGCGCCTCCCGCCTCATGGGATGAGAGACGGCACTCCGCCGTGGGTTTCTCCTAGCCCGGCATACGCCCGATGCAATCGGCCGCGGCGCGCCAAAAGAACCTGCCGCCCAAGGGGGCGATCCGTAAGGTATTGGTATTAAGAAGAAAATGGTGCTGCTGGACAGGATTGAACTGTCGGCCTCTCCCTTACCAAGGGAGTGCTCTACCACTGAGCTACAGCAGCAGCCTTAAGGGCCGCGGGCCGGGCCGCGCGACGTGGCGGTTACTGCCATAGACCCCTTGTGGACGCAAGCGCTAAAAGAAGCGAGTTTTGAGTCGGAAAGAGCCGGTCGCGAACCGGTCCGCGAGTGCCATGAGCAAGGACGACGAGAGAAAACAAAGACTGGCCGAGCAGCTCCGCGCCAATCTGCGGCGCCGCAAGGCCCAGGCCAAGGCGCGCGGGGCGACGGACACGGCCCGTGCAGACAAGGCCGGCACGGCACGGAACGATCAAGGTGCGGTTCCGGAGGATGCGGAGGGGAAGTGACCGGTTTCCTTGTTCTGGCCTGTTTGTTGGGCTAGCAAGCGCGCTCGCCTCGCCGCAGGATTGTCTTTCGGTGATTCGCGGCAATCTCCAGGAGTGATGTGATGGATCGGATCCGGCTCGTCGGCGGCAACACGCTCAACGGCGAAATCCCGATTTCGGGAGCCAAGAACGCAGCCCTGCCGCTGATGATCGCATCGCTCCTCACCGACCAGCCGCTCGAATTGCACAACGTGCCGCGCCTCGCGGACGTCAAGCAGCTCGAACGCATCCTTGAAAACCACGGCGTCGATATCGCAGTGCACGGCCGCCGCCGCGGCGACGCGGACATGGGCGGCCAGCGCATCACCCTCACCGCCGGCGAGATCGTCGACACCACGGCCCCCTACGACCTCGTCTCCAAGATGCGCGCGAGCTTCTGGGTCATCGGCCCGCTCCTGGCGCGCGCGCACGAGGCGAGGGTGTCCCTGCCCGGCGGCTGCGCCATCGGCACGCGCCCGGTGGATTTCTTCCTCTACGGCCTCGCCCAGCTCGGGGCCGAGATCGATATCGACGGCGGCGACGTCGTCGCCCGCGCCCCCAAGGGCGGGCTCGTGGGCGGCCGGGTCGCGCTGCCCAAGGTCTCGGTGGGCGCCACCCACACCATCATGATGGCGGCGACCCTGGCGCGCGGCACCACGGTGATCGAAAACGCGGCCATGGAGCCCGAGATCGACAATGTCGCCCAATGCCTCATCGCCATGGGCGCGCGCATTTCCGGCATCGGGACGCGGACGCTCACCATCGAGGGCGTCGACCAACTGCATGGCGCCAGCGTCGAGGTGATCCCGGATCGTATCGAAACCGGAACCTTCGCCATGGCCGCGGCCATGACGGGCGGCGACGTGCTGCTGACCGGCGCCCGGGCCGACCATCTGCAATCGGCCCTCGATCTCCTGGGACAGGCCGGCGCCCATATCGCGGTGGAGGAGAGGGGCATCCGGGTCGCCCGCAATGGCAACGGCCTGCAATCGGTCGATGTCGAGATCGATCCCTTTCCGGGCTTTCCCACCGATCTCCAGGCCCAGTTCATGGCGCTGATGACCCGGGCGGACGGCAAATCGGCGATCCGCGAGACCATTTTCGAGAATCGCTTCATGCACGTGGCCGAACTGGCGCGCTTCGGCGCCAGGATCCACGTGGACGGCCAGACCGCCACCGTGACCGGCGTGCCCGAACTGCGCGGCGCCCAGGTGATGGCGACCGACCTGCGCGCCTCGGTGTCGCTGGTGATCGCAGGACTGGCGGCGCGGGGCGAGACCGTGGTCAACCGCATCTACCACCTCGACCGCGGTTTCGAGCGGCTCGAGGAAAAGCTCAGCCGCTGCGGCGCCGATATCGAGCGCCTCGCCGGATAATAGGTTTCGCGTATTCCCGCTCGCCCTCGGGCCGATTTGCGGCTAACTAGTCCCACCTTGCAGCTTTGCGACGGGATGCCCAGATTTGCGGCATTCCGGCAGTAACCTTGAGGCCAGTGGACAGTTTATGACCGACACGCAGCCCAACGATCTCAAGCTCCTCGCGCTCGACGCCCAGGATCTTCAGGTCATCTCGGCCTTCACCCAGGACGCGGTGATCAAGGTCGAGGATATCGGTTTCGCCCGCGCCGACCGCCGCTTCGTGCTGCTGATGAACCGCTATGCCTGGGAGCGCAGCGACACGCGCGGGCGCGGGGTGCGCAAGCGTGCCGGCCTGCATTTCGACAACGTGCTTTCGGCCCGGGCCGAAGGGTTCGACCTCGCCAAGAAGGACGGCGTGCTCGAACTGCTCGCCATCACCTTCGCCGAGACCGACGCGCCCTCGGGCGAGATCGTCCTGGTCTTCGCCGGCGGCGCGACCATCCGGCTCGGCGTCGAGGCGCTGGAAGCGCGGCTGCGCGATCTCGGCGCCGAATGGGCGGCCAAGGCGGCTCCCGGGCACGATCTCGACGACATGGACGATATGGGCGGACGCGCCTGATGCCGGTCTTCCTCGATACCCGCGACGCCGGATTTGCGGCGGCGTTCGAAACGCTGCTCGGCTCTAAGCGCGAGGCCTCCCAGGACGTTTCCGAGACCGTGGCCGCGATCATCGCCGATGTCCGCAAGCGCGGCGACGCGGCCGTATTGGCGCTGACCGCGAAATTCGACCGGCTGGAACTGACCCCCGAGACCATGCGCTTTTCCGCCGAGGATATCGCGGCGGCCTATCGCGACGTCGATCCGAAAGTGCGCGCGGCGCTGGAACTCGCCCATGCGCGCATCACCGCGCATCACGAAAAGCAGAAGCCCCAGGACAGCCGCTATACCGATGCCATCGGCGTGACCCTGGGCACAATCTGGACGCCGGTGGAATCGGTGGGGCTCTACGTACCCGGCGGGCTCGCTTCCTATCCCTCCTCGGTGCTGATGAACGCCATTCCGGCCCGCGTCGCTGGGGTCGAGCGCCTCGCCATGGTGGTGCCGACGCCCGATGGGGTGGTCAATCCCGCCATCCTCGCGGCCGCCAAGATCGCAGGCGTGGACGAGATCTACCGGATCGGCGGCGCCCAGGCCGTGGCCGCGCTGGCCTTCGGCACCGATACGATCGCGCCGGTCGCCAAGATCGTCGGGCCGGGCAACGCCTTCGTCGCCGCCGCCAAGCGCCAGGTCTTCGGCACGGTGGGCATCGACATGATCGCCGGGCCGTCCGAAGTGCTGGTGATCGCTGATTCCACCGCCAATCCCGCCTGGGTCGCCGCCGATCTTCTGGCCCAGGCCGAACACGGCGGCGGCGCGCAATCCATCGTCCTGACCACCGATACTGCGCTGGGCGCGGCGGTGGCCGAGGAGGTCGAGCGCCAGCTCGCCACCCTGCGCAATCCCGAGCACGCCCGCGAGGGCTGGGAGGCGTTTGGCGCGATCATCACCGCGCACGGCCGGAACGAGGTGATCGCGCTCGCCAACCGTATCGCCTCGGAACACGTGGAGTTGGCGGTCGATGACCCCGAGGACCTGCTGCCCGCGATCCGCAATGCCGGGGCCATTTTCCTCGGCCACCATACGCCCGAGGCCATCGGGGATTATGTGGGCGGCTCGAACCATGTTCTGCCCACGGCGCGCTCCGCCCGCTTCGCCTCCGGGCTCGGCGTGCTGGATTTCGTGAAGCGCACCTCGATCCTGGGCTGCACGCCCTCGGCCCTGGCCGAGCTTGCCGGTGCGGCGGTGACGTTGGCGGAAACCGAGCGTCTCCAAGCCCATGGCCGTTCGGTATCGATCCGGCTCAACGGGTAGCGGAAATGGCGGAGCGGGCCTTCACGGAGACCGACCGCATCGTGACGGTGACGCTCGATCCGTCCACCATCACCTCGACCGATCCCGACGAGGTGCATGAGTGGCGGGTCGCCACCTACGACCTCATCGAATCCAACCGCTTCTATCCCGCGCGGGTTGCGGCCCGCGGGCCTTATGCGCTGCACCTTTCGATCGTGGGCAACCACATCGTGCTCGACGTGCGCGACCCGGAGACCTTCTCGCCCATTGCCGCGCATTACCTGTCGCTGACCCCGTTCCGGGGCCTGATCCGCGATTATTTCCGCATCCGCGAAAGCTACTATGACGCCATCCGCTCGGCCTCGACCTATCAGATCGAGGCCGTGGACATGGGGCGGCGCGGGCTGCACAACCAGGCGGCCGAGCTGCTGATCGAGCGGCTCAGGAACAAGCTGGTGATGGATCTCGAGACCGCCCGGCGGCTCTTCACCCTGGTCTGCGCCATCCAGCCCTATGCCGCGCGCGTATCCGAGCGCGACAGCGAGCTGCCCACGATCCTCTTCGTGTGCTCCATGAATTCGGTGCGCTCGCCCATGGCCGCGGCCTTGGCGCGAAAGCTGTTCCCGGCCCGGCTCATCGCCCGCTCGGCCGGCGTCAGGTCGGGCAAGGTCGATCATTTCGTGCACGAGGTGATGGATGAGGTGGGCATCGACATGTCGGTGCACACCCCCCACACCATGGACGAGCTCATGGCGTCGCGCTTCGATCTCATCGTCACCCTTGCCGAGGACGCGGCCGCGGCCGTGCTCGACCGGGGGCTGGAGGCCGGGGCCATCGAGCACTGGCCGGTGATCGACCCGACCGAGGCCGAAGGCAGCCGCGAAACGCGGCTCGACGCCTATCGGCAATTGCGCGACGGCCTCGAGGAGCGCTTGCGCACGCGATTGGGTGCGCTTATATCCCGAAAGGATTGATTTCCCCTCGTTTGCGGCCTTTTCATTGCGCGCGCGTCCGGCTAGGTTGCGCGCCACATTGCGTGCCGCTCCTGCGGGGAAAGGCTCGCTAGGGCAAGTCCGCTCCGATCGAATCGGCGCGCATGCTCTAGGCTTTGTGTTGTCGCGCTTTCCAACCGGAAAAGTCCTGCAGCTTTTCTGAAAGCGCTCTAGGAGACAGAATGGCAAAAGAAGAAGTGCTCGAATTCCCGGGCGTGGTCTTGGAACTGCTTCCCAATGCGACCTTCAGGGTCAAGCTCGAGAACGATCACGAGATCATCGCTCACACCGCCGGCCGCATGCGCAAGAACCGTATCCGCGTTCTCGCCGGCGACAAGGTTCTGGTCGAGATGACCCCCTACGATCTCACCAAGGGCCGGATCACCTACCGGTTCAAGTAAACTCCGGTCCGGGGAGAGTCCCGCATTGTCCCGCCGCCCCGAACTGATCCTCGCGTCCGCTTCGCCCCGCCGTCTCGCGCTGCTCAACCAGATCGGCGTCGAGCCCGAGCACATGATTCCGGCCCATGTGGACGAGACGCCGGAACGGGGCGAGGTGCCGCGCCGGCTGGCGCAGCGGTTGGCCCACGCCAAGGCGGTGGCCGCCTATAACAAGGTCAAGCAGGCCGGGCTGGCCCCGGATAGCCTGGTGCTGGCCGCCGATACCGTGGTGGCCGTGGGGCGCCGCATCCTGCCCAAGACCGAGATCATGGAGGAGGCGGCCTCCTGCCTGCGCCTGCTCTCGGGCCGCACCCACCGGGTGTTCACCGGCGTGTGCCTCGTCAACGCCGCGGGCCATGCCCGCGAGCGGCTGGTGGAAACCAAGGTGCGCTTCAAGCGCCTGTCGAACAAGGAAATTGAGAGCTATCTCGCCAGCGCCGAGTGGCGCGACAAGGCGGGCGGCTATGCCATCCAGGGCATTGCGGGGGCCTTCGTGGTCAAGCTCTCGGGCTCCTATTTCGGCGTGGTCGGCCTGCCGCTCCACGAGACCGCGCAACTGCTCGCCGGAGAGGGTTATCCGGTGCATTTCAACTGGCTCAACCCCAGCGCGCTGCCGGGCGTTTAGCCTGATAAAAGGCAAGGATTAGAGGTCCTTGCCCGGAATATTGCCATGACCAAGGACAACGTCACCCCCCTGCGCCCGCCCAAGCCGTGCCCGGTGTGCGGCAAGCCTTCGGTGCGGGCCTTCCATCCCTTCTGCTCGGCGCGCTGCGCCGATGTGGACCTCAACCGCTGGCTATCGAACAGCTATGTCATTCCCGGCGGGGCGAACGAGAACGCCGAGGAACCCGAAGGCGTGCCGACCCCGCCCACGCAGGACGAGGACGAATAGATTGTCCTGCAAATCCGGGACCTTGGCGGATATGCAAAAGGCTTGGAAAAACCGCCCCGGGGGTGCTGGACAGGCCAGGTTCTTCCCCCTATAACCCACGCCACCTGCCCGGCGCTCTCGCGCTGCGAGGCGATGCCCAGGTAGCTCAGTTGGTAGAGCAGCGGATTGAAAATCCGCGTGTCGGCGGTTCAATTCCGTCCCTGGGCACCAAAAATTCCCTTTTAGTTTCAGATAGTTACAGAGGAAGATCGCGTTCTTTGCGGCCCTTCCATGTGCCGTCCGTGTGCCAAGCGATGCCCCCCATTTCCGGGGGTTTCAGTTTGCTCCCGGCAGCTCCATGGCACATGATCGGCACATGGAATCAGCCGGGAGACGGCGAATCCAAGCGAGACGTTCGGGACATGCGTGGGGGGCGACTATGCTAGATCGCAAGCAATTGATTTTTCGAGCAGCACAGCGTCTCGTCGACGAAGCTCTGACAAAGTGCCGCGAGCAAATTCAAACCAGCCGACGTCAGTTAGCTTCTCAAGGACTTTTACAGAGTGGCAGTGCGTTGATCTCCGCTAAGGAGACGGCCGAAACGTCGTTCCGTGAAGCATGCATTAGCGTCATGGACAAGATACAGCGCGAAGACCGAGAAAACGCGTTGGACCTAGCCGGGGAAGCCTCGCAAAAGATTCTCACACCGCTCCGCCAGCAGGTTTTGCATGTCTATCTCGATGCGGTAGGAGCTGGTCGCCCCAGGAGTACGAGCGGAGTTTTTGTTCCGCCGTTTGACCCCAAACGGCATCAAACGGAACAAGACATGACAAAGTCTCTCGCATCCATCCAAGAGAATGTGATCGAAGAATTTCAACTGGCAGTTACGCGCCAAATGCCTCCATCACGGGAGCGGGTACACCATAGTTCTTATGTTGACAGACAGCGTATTGAGGAGCTTCGGTCGATCACATCAATCGAGCACGACTTTTCCCGTCTCATAGCTCTTTGTGAAGAACTCAACATTGTATGGCTTTATGGGGCAAATCATGCCGTCGCGATGTTGATGCGGTCTGTATTGGACCACGTGCCTCCCGTCTTTGGGTGCGCCACGTTCAAAGAGGTTGCCAATAACTACGGCAGCAAATCGTTCAAGTGATCGGCCACTCTGACAAAACTTGTGTTCTCTTGCCAGGTTTATTCGGGGGCCACGAGGCCGGGCGGGGCGAGGCTTCAGCCGGGGGCCCGCATCAGATCCTCGTAGACCGAGGGCGCGCCCGGGGCGGGGAGGGTCCGCGTGAGGCGGAACGGGGTTTCCAACTGGATGCCGGCTGAAGCCAGCCCCTGCTCGGTCAGGCTGTGGAGGGACTGGATGGCCTTTGCGACCGACGCGGTATTGCTCCAGAACAGCATGGTCAACTGATAGCCGTCGCCGGTGACGGCTTCGACGACCACTTTCGGCGCGGGGCTGACCATGGCGAAATCGGCGGCCGCGAGCGCCGCGCCCAGCGCGGTGCAGACCGCCTTGGGATCGGCGGACAGCGGGACGGTGATTTCGGCGGCCACCAGCCGCCGTTGCACCCTGCTGTAGTTCCTGAGCGAGAAGGTCCATATCGTGGCGTTCGGCGCGATCACCACCGGGCCGTCGGCCGATTGCAGGCGGGAGACGAACAGCCCGATCTCCAGCACCTCGCCGGAAATGTTCTGATTGGCGACCTCGATATAGTCGCCGACCCTGAACGGGCGCAGCCACAGCAGCATCAGGCCGGCGGCGATGTTGGAGAGCGTGCCCTGCAGCGCGAGGCCGATGGCGATGCCCGCGGCGCCGATCACGGCGATCAGCGACGTCGTCTGCACCCCGAGCTGGTTGAGCGCGATCAGCAGCACCAGCAGGGTGGCGCCGTATTGGACGACGCTGACCAGGATCGGGTGCAGGGTGCGATCGAGGTGTCCCGCCCGTTGAAGCCCGCGGGAAACGCCGATCGAAAGCCAGCGCGCGGCCGTGAGCCCCACGACCACCACAAGGGTCGCGGCGATGAGGTGGGGCGTGAAGGCGATGAGCCAGGCCACCGCGGCATCGGCCAGCGATCCGATCTCGTTTGCGGAGACTTCAAGGTTCATGCGGTGATCCCTTTCAAAGGCAGGCCGATATGAAAAGTGCCGGGGCAAACGTTATGGCAGAAGCGGCGAGGGCCGCCACGGTCAGTGTGACAGCGATGGCGCCCAGATGCGAGCCGGCCGTCTGCCGCTGGCGGATCAGCAGCGCGCCGAGCGCCGCCAGGCCCGCGGCATAGAAGAGGACCAGCACGGTGCGGTGGACCGCCGGAGGCCAACCCCAGAAACAGCCGAGATGCTGCACGGCGTAGAGTGCCACGAAACCGGTTGCCCAGAGAGAGAATCCCACGAGAACCGGCCACAGGGTGCGGTTCATGGCGAGGCTCCCCAGGCAAGGACGATAAGGACGATCCAGGCCGGGACCAGGGCGAGGGCCGCGTAATCGGTCCAGGCCACGGCGATGCGGACATCCGTCGCCCGGATGGCGGAGACGAAGCCGCCGCGCCAGCGCAGGGCGGCGTGGAACGCGATCAGCATCGCGACCCCGGCATGGACGGCGCAATAGGCGAGCAGCGCCAGGCGCAGCGCCGGGTTCGCGTGCGCCGTGGCCAGGGGCAGCAGGGTCACGACGCCAACGACGCAGAACAGGGTCGCGATGCCCGAGAGCAGCGCCGCCCCGAGCAGCAGGGCAAAGGGCGACCGGCTCGCGGCATTGGCGTGGCGCGCGCGCCGGGCGAGCAGCGCCGCGCCGAACCCGGCGAGGAGGGCGAAGGCCGGCACGCCGTCTATGGGCAGGGCCCCGTCCTCCCAGCCCGGCGCCACCACCGGCAGGTAGACCGCGCCGAAGAGCAGCGAGGCGTAGAGCGCCGCGTCGGCGGCCAGCGCCAGCAGCGTGCCCCACCAGGCGGCATTGTCCTTGACCTCGACCGCGACCGGCGCCGCCTTGCCCTGGCCGATGGCGATGGGCCCGGCGTCCGCGCGCGCGCCGAGCGTGCGCGGCCAGAGGAAGAAGAGGACGATGACCGCCGCGGCGGCGAAGGGCACGATCCAGTAGATCTTGAACAGCAGTCCGAGGAAGAAGACCCCGGTCGGCAGCGCGGTCCAGAGCGGGAGGAAGGTGGGCTTGGGCAGGACCATGACCTGGTCGGGCTCGCCGGTCATCATGTCGACGCCCAGGGTCTCCTGCCGGTTCTCGCGCGCAAAGCCGAGATAGCCCTCGCCGCCGGCGAGGATATGGCCGAGCGCGTTGGGATCGACCCGGTCGGCCCGTTCGGTGATCTCCGGCAGGGCGGCGAAGTTATAGGCCGGGGGCGGGATCGGTGTGGCCCATTCGAGCGTGCCGGCCTTCCAGGGATTGCGGGTCTCGTGCCGGCCGAAGCGGAACTGGGTGATGATGTCGATGAGCACCAGCCCGAAGCCGATGGCGGTGACGAAGCCGCCGACCGAGGACAGGAGGTTGAGCCAGTCCCAGCCCCAGGCGGAAGGGTAGGTCGAGACCCGGCGCGGCATGCCCATGAGCCCGGTCACGTGCATGAGCAGGAAGGTCATGTTGAAGCCGATGAAGATCAGCCAGAAGGCGGGCACCGACAGGCGATAAACGCTGCGGCGGCCGGTGAAATGGGGCAGCCAGTAATAGAGCGCGGCGAGCATGGGGAAGACGAAGCCGCCGATCAGCACGTAATGGAGGTGGGCGACCACGAAATGGCTGTCATGGGCCTGGGTGTTGAAGGGCACCATGGCCAGCATGACGCCGGTGAGCCCGCCGATGACGAAGACGACGAAAAAGCCCACGACATAGAGCATGGGCACGTCAAATTTCGGCTTGCCCGATGCCAGCGTGGCGATCCAGGAGAAGATCTGCACCGCCGTGGGGATGGCGACCAGGGCGCTGGCGGCCGAGAAGAAGGCCAGCGCTAGGTGCGGGATGCCCACGGTGAACATGTGGTGCACCCAGAGCCCGAAAGAGAGGAAGGCCATGGCGACGATGGCGACCACGATGGCCGAATAGCCGGCGAGCGGGCGGCGGGCGAAGGTGGGGATGATGGTGGAGAGCACCGCGGCCCCGGGCAGGAAGATGATGTAGACCTCGGGATGGCCGAAGAGCCAGAACAGGTGCTGCCAGAGCAGCGGATCGCCGCCGCGCGTGGGATCGAAATAGGGCAGGTCGAAGGCCCGCTCCATCTCCAGGAGGATCGAGCCCAGGATCAGGGGTGGAAAGCCGATCAGCATCATGCCGGCGGTGACCAGCATGTACCAGCCGTAGATCGGCATGCGGGTGAGCGTCATGCCCGGCGCGCGCATCTTGAGCACGGTGACGATCAACTCGATCGCGGCGGTGACGGCGGAAATCTCGACGAAGGTGATGCCGAGCAGCCAGACATCGGAATTGATGCCCGGCGCATAGGTGCTCGAGGAGAGCGGGGTGTACATGAACCAACCCGAGGCCGGCGCGTAGCCCGCGACCATGGCGCCGATGAGGATGGCGCCGCCGGAGATATAGCACCAGAAGCCATAGGCGGTGACGCGGGGAAAGGCGAGATCGCGCGCGCCGAGGAGCTTGGGCAGCATGTAGATCGCCAGGCCCTCGAACATGGGGATGGCGAAGAGGAACATCATCACCGTGCCGTGCATGGTGAAGATCTGGGCGTAGAGGTCCGGCCCGACGAAGCCGCTGTCGGGGGTGGCGAGCTGGGCGCGGATCAGCATGGCGAGAAGCCCGCCGATGGTGAAGAACACCAGCGCGGCGATCATGAAGCGCTTGCCGAGGATATTGTGGTTGACCGCCGAAAGGCGCCCCCAGCCCGGCGGGGTGGCCCAAGCGGTGGCGAGCGCCTTGTGGAGGGCGACGGGGGTTGGTTTTTCGGGGCTCATAGGGGCCTCGGGGCGCTGGTCTTCGGGTTTACGCGAAGAAGGGCACCCCTCACCCCCGGCCCCTCTCCCTCAAGGGGAGAGGGGGGCGATAGGGCCAATAAGCCACGGGCTCCCCTTCTCCCCTTGAGGGAGAAGGTGGGCTTTCGCGAAGCGAAAGGTCGGATGAGGGGTGCTCTCGCAGCGCTACGCGGTTTCACGGCCCCACCCCCAATGCAGCAGCGAAATCCTCCGGGGCGTGCGCCTCGACCACGAAGCTCATGATGTCGTGGCCGACCCCGCAATATTCGGCGCAGACGCCGCGATAGGTGCCGGGCCGGTCGGCCGAGAGGCGGATCACGTTGGTGTGGCCGGGCACGGCGTCGATCTTGCCGCCGAGGCGCGGCACCCAGAAGCTGTGGACGACGTCGGCGGAGGTGACGACGATATCGACGGGTTCGCCGGCCGGGATGTGGAGCACGTTGACGGTGTCCCCGGCCCCGGGCGTATCGGGATAGCTCACCTGCCAGGCGAACTGGCTGGCCTCGACCGCGACGCGCAGGGGCGCGGTGCCTTCGACGCGCGGCAGCAGCCGTTCGCCGAGGACGAGGGCGGCGATCAGCAGGGCGACGAGGATGGGCACGGGCATCACCAGTCCGCCGCCCACGATCCAGTGCATGGGCCTGAGCCCCGACAGCGCGGCGGGGCGCAGGTATGAGAGGGCGAGCAGCGCGAGGACCAGGACAAAGAGCGCGAGCGCGCCCCAGAACATCACCCACCAGAGCGTGGCGATGTTGGCGGCGGCCGGGCCGGCGGGATCGAGGGTGGAGAGCGGCGCGTTGCAACCGGCGAGCAGGACAGGCGTTGCAGCAACAGCCGCCCTGCCGATCCACCGGGAAAGACCATGAGCAACGACACGGACGCGTTCGAGAGCGAAGCCAAGCAGGAAGAACTGCCCCAGGAGGCCAATAGCCACCATCCCAATCCCGCGATCCGGGAGGTGGCCGAGCAGGATATCGGGTCGGCCATCGCGGTGGCGGGCCACCCGATCCACGCCATGCTGGTGCATTTTCCCATCGCGCTCGTGATCTCGACCCTGGGCATCGACGGGCTCTACTGGATCACGGGCGATCCGTTCTGGGTGCGGGCCGGCCTCTGGTCCTCGGGCTTCGCCTTCGCGTTCGGGGTGGTGGCCTCGCTTGCAGGCACCGCCGAGCTGCTCGCGGTGCCGGGCATAAGGGTACGGGTCGCGAGCTGGAACCACGCCATCGCCGCCATGACCCTGGTGGCCGTGGCCGGCACCAATTGGGGCCTGCGGCTCAGCTTTCCCGAGGCCGTTCTGCCCCAGGGCATCGCGCTCTCGCTGCTGGCCTCGGTGCTGACGGGGCTGGCGGGCTGGCATGGGGGCAAGCTGGTCTTCGATCATGGGGTGGGCCTCATCATCTCGACCAAGCAATGAGCCCGCCCAGCATCTCGCCGAGCGCGCCGGGAACGAAGACTGGCTCCAGCGCCGCGATGCGCCCGATCTCGGGCTTGGCGAGGACGGTGAGCAGGATGGAGCCGACCACGCCGAGCGTGAGCGTCGTGATGCCGAGAAAGCGCCAGAATGGATAGGACCGGCCCGGCTCGAACAGGCGCAGGATCACGAGGCCGCTGGTCGCGTGGATGGCGACCATGACCGCGACCAGCGCGAGCTTGAGCGAAAACCACGGCGCGTAGGTCTCCTGCACGAAGACGAGCGCGGTGCCGCTGGCCACCGCCACGAAGGCGGCGGGCGAGACCAGCGCGACGTAAAAGAAGCGCGTGAAATTGTGCAGCCGGTGCAGCGCGTCCCCGACCAGCCGCCGCCTTTGCAGGTGGAGGAAGGGCAGGCAGATGAGCCCGGCCGACCAGAGCGCGATGCCGAAGACATGCGCGAATTTCAAAAGGATCGCGGTCACGCGCGCCTAGCCTCCGGCGGGTTGAGCCAGAGGAGGAGGCGGACGAGGGCGACCGCGAGATAGGGCAGGGCGGCGGGCACCCACATGATGAGCCCGGCGAGCTGCTGGTCGGCCAGCGCATCGAGCCCGAAGGGCGCCGTGGTCGAGAAATGCGGCGCATAGAGGGGGCGGGCGGCGAAGACGAGCAGGGCGCCGAGCAGGCCCATCTGGATGGTGGCGAAGACCAGGGCCGTGATGGCGCGCCCGGCCGCGGCATCGAAGGCCGCGCGCCAGAAGAGGAGCGCGGTGCCGAGAAGGCTCGCCTGCATCAGCCAGTAGACCGCGGTGTCCGAGAGGGCCAGCGCGTAGGCGTCCGGCGCGTGCCAGAGCCAGAACACGGCCGTGTGCAGCAACAGGAGCGGGGTGAGCAGGGCGGAAAGCCGCACGCGTGCGAAGGGCAGGGCCAGGGCGAGGAGCGGCGCCGCCACCGCCACCAGCAGCACGTGGTGGACGACCCGCGCCGAGAACAGCGCCACGGTCAGCGCGCAGAGCGGGGACACGAAGGCAATGGCGAGCCCGGCCACGCCGGCGCAAAAGCTCCAGCGCTCGCGCGGCGCGGCCTCGCGCCGGAGCGAGAAAAAGAGGCCGATGGCGAGCGCCAGCACCGTCAGCAGGACGGGATCGGCATTCCACCGCCCCCAGAGGGTTTCCGGGAGCGGTGGCGGGCCGCAATAGGTGAGGTCGGCAATGTGGTCCGGCATGATGGTTCAGCCCCCGAGGCGCCTATTCTCCTTCCGGCAGGGCATAGGCGATGAAGTAGTCGCCGATGGGCGTCTCCATGAAATTGTGGCCCCCCGCGTTGATGACGAGATATTGCCGCCCGTCGACCTCGTAGACGGCGGGGCCCGCCTGGCCGCCCGCGGGCAGCTCGGTGGTCCAGAGCTCCTCGCCGGTCTCGATGTCGATGGCGCGCAGCAGATCGTCGGTGGCGGCGGCGATGAAGATGAGGCCCGAGGCCGTGACCACCGCGCCGCCATTGTTCGGCGTGCCGATGGTGAAGGGCAGCCTCGAGGGAATGCCCCAGGGCCCGTCACCGCGCGCGGTGCCGAAAGGCCGGTCCCACAGCACCTCGCGGGTCTGGAGGTCCACCGCCATGATGCCGCCATAGGGGGGCTGGGTGCACAAGAGGCCCGTGAACGGCACGCGCCAGCCGGCATTGACCTCCACGCCATAGGGGGTTTCGGCCTGGGGGTTGATGTCGGTGTCGGGATTGTCGGCATAGGCCGGATCGTCCACCGGCGCCACGCCTATGGCGTCCACCTCCTCGCGCGGCACGAGCCGGTTGCGGTTGGCGGTGTTGTTGTAGTTCGAGACCATGATGCCACGCTCGACATCGACGGCGATCCCGCCCCAGTCCGAGCCGCCGTTATAGCCTGGGAACTGCAGCCACCAGTCGGTCGAGGGCGGGGTGAACATGCCCTCGTAAAGGCTCTCGTGATACTGGATGCGGCACCAGAGCTGGTCGAGCGGGGTCATGCCCCACATGTGCCGTTCCTCGATCTCCGGCTTGAGCGCGGTGGGGAAATCCACGACGAACGGCTGGGTCGGCGAAAGCCTCTCGGGCTCGACCCCGCCCTGGGGCACCGGCCGCTCCTCGACCTCGACCAGCAATTCGCCATTCCGGCGGTCGAAGACGAAATACATGGCCTGCTTGGTGGGCAGGATCAGCGCCGGGACCGTGCCCTCGGCGGTGGGGAAATCCACCAGCGTGCCCTGGGAGCCGAGGTCGTAGTCCCACAGATCGTAATGGACGGTCTGATAGTACCAGGCGACCTCGCCATTGGTGACGTCCAAAGCCACGACGGCGGTGGAATAGGTGTTCTCCGCCTCGGTCCGCTCGCCACCCCAGTAATCGACCGATGCGTTGCCCACCGGCAGATAGACGTGGCCGAGTTCGTTGTCGCCCGAGGCGATGGTCCAGACATTGGGCGTGCCGCGCGAATAGGTCTCGCCTTCGGGCGGCAGGCCATTGAGCTCGGGATTGTCCATGTCCCAGACCCAGGCGAGCTCGCCGGTGACGACGTCATAGCCGCGCACCACGCCCGAGGGCGCGTCGCGCCGCTGGCCGTCGCGGACCTGGGAATGCACCACGGCGATGTTGCGCACGATGGTGGGGGGCGAGGTGGGCGCGTACCAGCCGGGCACGGTGCGGCCGATGCCTTCCTCGAGATCGACGATGCCGCCGGTGCCGAAATCGGCGCAGAGCTGGCCGGTCTGCGTATCGACCGCGATCAGCCGCGCGTCGAGCGTGTTCATGATCAGGCGCGCGGCGCAGAGATCGGCCTCGGCCAGCTCGGGCGCCTCGTAATAGGCGAGCCCGCGGCAGGAGGCGTTGTAGGGAATGGCGTCGGTGGGGACCTGGGGATCGTAGCGCCAGATTTCGAGGCCCGTGGCCGCATCGAGCGCGATGATCTTGTTCATGGCCGAGCACAGATACAGCCGCTCGCCGATCTTGATGGGCGTGTTCTGGTTCGAGTAGCGCTCGTCGCCCTCGGGCATGTCGCCGGTGCGGAATTCCCACACCCTTTCGAGTTGGTCGACATTGTCGGGGGTGATCTGGGCGAGCGGCGAATAGCGCGTCGCGTGGTGCGTGCCGCCATAGGCGGGCCAGTCGGCGCCGGTTTCCAGCATGGCGTATTCGATCGCGGCCGGAAGGGCGTCGTCGGCGGGCACGTCGGGAACGATCGCCGGCTCCTCGACGGCGGCGGGCGCATCTTCGGCCTCGCTCTCCTGGGCGAAAAGCGGCATGTCGCGGCCCGTGAGCGTCAGCGCGGAAATGCCCAGGGCGACGATGCCGACCATGGCCGCGGCGAAGGCGCCGCGCGGCGCCGCGGGCCGGTTGCGCAGGGCGGGAATGGCGAGGAGGACGAGAACCAGCACCACCGTGGGCGCGACGAGACGGGGCACCTGGGCCCAGCCGTCGAGCCCGGCTTCCCAAAGCGCCCAGACCAGGGTTCCGGCAAAGGTGAGGAGATAGACCCAGACCCCGACCGTGGAATGGCGGAAGAGGAAGAAGGCCGAGACGAGCAACCCGAGCCCCGCGAGCGCGTAATACCACGAGCCGCCCAAGACGATCAGCCAGAGGCCGCCGAGGAAGATGGGCAGGCCGAACAGAACCATGAGAAGGGCGAGGACGATGACGGCCCAGTAGCCGAAGCCGCGGGTCGATCGGGCCATGGAAGCGCTCCTGAGTTTGTGTCTCAGGTACGCAACGGGCGAATGCCACCACGGTTCCGCCATAAATCGAGGCGGATGCCGTGGCTCCGTCCTCCAAGGGCGCTGCATTCGGGAGAGCGGGGCAGCAGCGCCGCTTGCGATCGGGGCGGGGACCGGTGGATGGACCCCGGCCTTCGCCGGGGTAGCGAGGGGAGGGTTGGGGGTTGTGGCGAGACGGGTTGGGGGGATTGGGTCACGGGGAAGGGCGGGGTCATGCGGGAGGGTTGGAGGCGTGTTGCAGGTGCCGTTCCACCGCCTTGGCTATCCCGGCGAAAGCCGGGATCCATCCTGAGGTCTTGAAGCCGCGCTCCGGGGGCGCTGTGTTCGGGAGGGCGGGGCAGTTGCGCCGCTTGCGATCGGGGGGGGTTCGGTGGATGGACCCCGGCTTTCGCCGGGGTAGCGAGGGGAGGGTTGGGGTAGCGACGGGGGTTGGGGGAGCGAGGAGGAAGGGGCGGGGAGATGAGGGAGGGGGTCACGGTGCAGGCGTCCCCGTCCCATCTCTCCGGGCGCAGGCAACGAGATCGTCAGAACCCGAAGAGGTCGGGCGTCCGGTCAGGGCGCGCCATGCCCTCCTCATGGTAGTATTCCCAGATCTGCGCCCAGGGCCGGTTGAACCAGTCGGGCTGGTGCAATTCGAAGGCGCTGCCGGCGGCCTCGTATTGCGGCACTCCGTCCACGGGATAGATGGTGGGGTTGCATTCGATGAAGGCGAAGGGCTCGCCCGCGTTGAGCGCGCCTTGACGGTCGAGGTCGCGCAAGAGGCGCACCGGCTCGACCAGGGCTTCGGGATCGTAGAACACCGTCTCATGCCGCAGGCCGACCATCGCGCCGTCTTCGCCGTAGCGGGGCGTGTAGATCTCGATGGTCTGCATCAGGTCGGAGAATTCGAAGCTCGCGTTCGCGGTCCAGCCCTGGATGTTGGAGGTCCAGGTGACGAGCACGTCTCCGTCCCAGAACCCCACGGTTTCCCCGTACCAGCGCGCCACCGGCGCGCCGAGCCGGGGCACGGGGCCGTCCATGACGAAATCGCGGCCGAGCTGGACCTGGCGGATGAAATTGTCGGCAAAGGCGGTGATGAACATCACCTGCTCGGGCAGGACGTAGAGATCGATGAAGGGCGCGGGGGCGCCGGAGAAATAGCGCAGGAACCCCTCGGGCCAGCAATAGGAGGCGGGCCATTGCGGCGCCTGGCTGACCGCCACGTGATAGGCCTGCTGCACGAAGCGGATGCGGTACTCCTCGGTGAGGAGGGAAAGGATGGTGGGCACCTGGTTGAGGTGCATGTTCATCCATTGCGGCAGGCCGTCGAAATTGAGGGTGTAGCGCCCGCTCCAGGTTCCCGCCCCGGGCGGCATGGCGCCCGGGCCGCCGCGCGCCTCGGCTTCGGCCATCAGCGCCGCGTAATGCGCCTGGGCCGTCGCGAACGGGTAGGGGCTGACGATGGATTCGCGCGGATAGTCGCGCTCGCAATGGCCCCAGGGCGCGATATCGGGCGGGTTGTCGCCGATGAGGTCCGGCGTGGCGTCGTAGCCGCCATAGAGGGAATCGAGGGCGAGCGCGCTGTTGCAGCGGAAATAGCGCGGATCGTCCCAGAGGGCCGCGTCGATATAGAAATCGTCCGAGGTGAAGAGGTCGCGCGGCAGCGGGGCGATTCCGGCGGGCGCTTCGCCGTCGCGCGCCGCGATGGCGACGGGATAGGCGATGCCGCGCCGCGGAGACGTGCTGCCCCCGAACGGCCCGCCGGCACCCACGGGTTCGGCCGCGGTGACGGCAAGGGGCGCGCCGCGCGCCGGGCTTTCCAGTGCGCTGACCGGGCCATTGTCCTGGGACAGGGCGGGAGCGGAGAGAAGGGTGAGGAGGCCGGCGAGGAGCGCGGCGGAGGGGATGGGCATCACGACGACTGCCCTTTCACATACAAATACTGCGTACCCCTTTAGGCAAAAAATTTGGCGAAAACGATGCGACTAATGACGGGGCGGGCTACTTGCGCGGGGAGAGGCCGGGGGGATAGAGCTAGCTGACACTTTGCCTTGGGCGGGCGCTGCTCTGGACCCCGGTCATGAAGACCGGATGACATCCCGAGCGGGCTGGATGGACGTCAACTCTCCGATGTCATTCCGGCCTTCATTGCCGGAATCCGGCCCGAGGCCGCCACACCAACGAAGATCGGAAACGATGGATACGCTGCCGCCCCGGCCCGAACACCTTACCCTCGACGCGCTGATCGACGCCGCCCTCGCGGCGGGCGCGGAGATCATGGCCGTCTATGCCGGGGACTTCGCGGTGATCGAAAAGCCCGATGCGACGCCGGTGACCGAGGCGGACCTGCGGGCCGAGGCGGTGATCCTGGCCCGGCTGGGGGCGATCGCGCCGGGGGTTCCCGTGGTGGCCGAGGAGGCCGCGGCGGCGGGGATCGTGCCCGAGATCGCGGACCGGTTCTTCCTCGTCGACCCGCTCGACGGCAGCAAGGAATTCATCGCGCGCAACGGCGAGTTCACCGTCAATATCGCGCTGGTCGAGCACGGGGTTCCGGTGGCGGGCGTGGTCTATGCGCCCGCGCTCGGCACGATCTGGTGGGGCGAGGCGGGCAGGGGCGCCTTCGCCGCCACGACGGCGGGGGGCGGAATGAGCGCGCCGCGCGCCATCGCCTGCGGTCCGTGCGCCCCGGACGGGATGCGCGTCGTGGGCAGCCGCTCCCATGCCGGGCCCGCCGAGGCGGATTACCTCAAGACCATTCCGGTGGCCGCGGTGGTGACGGCGGGGTCCTCGCTCAAGTTCTGCCTCCTGGCGGAAGGGAGGGCCGACCTCTATCCCCGCTTCGGACGCACCATGGAATGGGATACGGCGGCGGGCGACGCCATCCTGCGCGCCGCGGGGGGGACGGTCGAGACGCTGGATTCCCGGCCGCTCGCCTATGGCAAGCGCAACCAGCAGGGCGAGACCGATTTCGCCAATCCCCATTTCATCGCCCGGGCGGGACGGGGATAGACCCGGCATTCATGCCCAGGGGCCGGGGAGATGCCGGCCCGCAGCGGGAACGCGGCGCGGGGTATGGCGCTTTCCTTGCCGGCAAGATGCGGAGATGCGCGTGGACACTTTCCTTGATGTGATCGGCTACAATCCGACCGAGATCGAGGCTCTTTCGATTTTGGGGCGCCTGCTTCTGGCGCTGATCCTGGGCGGAGCCATCGGCTTCGAACGGCAGATCCACCACCAGGCCAGCGGCTTTCGCACCCATATGCTGGTGTCGACCGCCGCGGCGATGTTCACCATCCTGACCATGGAGCTCTATCACTACATGGACGGATTGGGCTCGACCACCGCCCGGCTCGACCCGATCCGCGTCATCGAGGCGGTGACCGCGGGGGTGGCCTTTCTCGCCGCCGGCTCGATCATCCGCTCGGGCACCAATGTGAAGGGCCTCACCACCGGGGCCGTGATGTGGATGGCCGGGGCGATCGGGGTCGCCTGCGGGGCGGGCTTCATGCTGGTGGCGCTGATCGGCACCGGGCTCGCGCTTTTGATCACCTTCGTGCTCAAGCGGGTCGAGGGCCGCGCGCTGCCCGATACCGGGCCGCACGGCAAATAGAGGAACCCGCGCCCGCGGCTCGCCGTTTTCCGGCAAGGACAACGGAGTACCGACCATGCCGGCACAATCGAAGGCACAGCAGAAGGCGGCGGGCGCGGCCCTTTCCGCCAAGCGCGGCGACACCAAGAAGAGCGAGCTCAAGGGCGCATCCAAGGGGATGTACGAGTCCATGAGCGAAAAGGAGCTCGAGGAGATGGCGTCCACCAAGCGCAAGAAACTGCCCGAAAAGAAATCGGACTGAAGGAGGGCGTAAATCCCGCGAATCCGGCGCGCCGCCTCAATCGACACGCATTGCTGCCCAAAGGTGCCGGCCTCACAACGAATTGACCGATTCGCTGTTCGCGTTAGGCTGTCGCCATGCCGGGTTCTGATTCACGGGATACCATGATCAACGCTTCGCCGCATGAAACCGTCCTGAGCAAGGCGAGCATCGCCTGGAATCTCACCCGGCTCGAACAGGTCGGCGAGACCGGCGAGGCCTGGATATTCAAGGGCGAAGGCGAGAACCGCCAGCCGCTCGCGCTCTTTATCTTCAAGCCGGACGTCACCGGGCCTTTGCGCCGGGCCGGCCCCTTGCTGGAATTTTACGAGGGCGACGGCGCGCTGCGCGTCCACGGCTATACGTCGGACGCGCTCTGCACCGAATGGGTCGAGGGCCCGACCCTCGAGGAGCCCGCACGATCCGGACGTGACAGCGAGGCCACGGCCGCGATCGCGACGCTGGCGGGCCTCCTGCATACCCCGCGCCCCAATCCACCGGCCGGGCTGATCCCGTTGCGCGACTATCTCCAGCCCCTGTTCGAGGCCGATGTGCGGCTCTGGCCGGATACCGCGCGCGACCTCTATGCGCGTTCGGTGGGCATCGCCTACGGCGCTTTCGACCGCCCGGCGCCCGAAGTGCCGCTGCACGGCATGCTGATCCATTCCAACATCGTCCTCGCGCTGCGCGGCTGGGTCGCTCGCGAGGGAATCGGGCTGCTCGGCGATCCGGCCTACGACCTGGCGCCGTCCTTCCTCGCCCCGGCCGGCGAGGTCAAGCTCGCCGCCAACCCGGTGCGCATCAACGCGATGACCGATGCCTATGCCACCCGGCTCAACCTGCCGCGCAAGCGCATCCTGGCCTGGGCAGCCGTACACGCGGCGTTTTCCGCCTGCCGAGAGGTGGACAAGGGCCGCTCGATCAACTGGCACCTGGCGGTGCTGCCGAACCTCCTTGCGGTTTACGACGCGGCTTAGGACGTCGGCATTCGCGGTTTTGGCGGGCCTTGGCTGGACCCCGGCAATGAATGCCGGGGTGACGGCTAGAGATTGGGCAGGATAGAGGCAAAAGCCCCGATGTCATTCCGGTGTTTATTGCCGGAATCCAGTCCGGCGCCGTTGATTGTCGCTCAACCCAGGAGCTTCAGGAGAGCACCCCTCACCCCCAGCCCCTCTCCCTCAAGGGGAGAGGGGGGCGATAGAGCCGATAAGCCACAGGCTTCCCTTCTCCCCTTGAGGGAGAAGGTGGCCGGAGCGAAGCGGAGGTCGGATGAGGGGTGCTCTCGCCACAACGCACCTTCGGAGCATTAAGCCCCGCTCCCTATTCGTCCCCGGGCTCGATCCGCGGACGAGGAGGAGGGGTGTCTTACGTCTCCTTGGGCGTGCCGAGAGATGGCAGATGGCCGGGTCACGCCCGGCCATGACGAGGAGAGGGATCGCGCCCACGAGACGGCCGACATCCCAGTTCTCGACAGCCCCTCTCCCTCAAGGGGAGAGGGGGGCGATGGAGCCGATGAGCCACGGGCTCCCCTTCTCCCCTTGAGGGGGAAGGGGGGCTTTCGCGAAGCGAAAGGTCGGATGAGGGGTGCTGCCGCCCCGAACGCGATTTAGCGGCTCAGCGTGCGTGAGACTGCGTCGCGCCAGCCGGCGATTTTCTTGTCGCGCGTTGCGGCGTTCATCTGGGGCGTGAAGCGGCGGTCGAGGGACCAGCGTTTGGCGAAATCCGCGCGGTCGGGATAGAGCCCCACCGCCTGGCCGGCGAGCCAGGCGGCGCCGAGCGCGGTGGTTTCGAGGATTGTCGGCCGGTCCACGGGCGCGTCGAGGATGTCGGCGAGGAACTGCATGGTGAAATCCGAGGCGACCATGCCGCCATCGACGCGCAGCACCATGCGCTCGCGCCCGCTCCAGTCGCGATGCATGGCCTCGATCAGGTCGAGGGTCTGGTAGCAGACTGCTTCCAGCGCCGCGCGGGCGAATTCGGCCGGACCTGTGTTGCGCGTGAGCCCGAAGAGGGCGCCGCGCGCGTCGCTGTCCCACCACGGCGCGCCGAGCCCGACAAAGGCCGGGACGAGATAGACGTCCTGGCCCGGGTCGGCCTCCTCTGCCAGCGCGCCGGACTGGCTGGCGTTCTCGATGATCCCGAGCCCGTCGCGCAGCCATTGCACGGCGGCGCCGGCAACGAAGATCGAGCCTTCGAGCGCATAGGCGGTTTCGCCCGAGAGGCGATAGGCGATGGTGGAGAGCAGGCGATTGTCCGAGCGGCAGAGGGTCGGGCCGGTGTTGAGCACGGCAAAGCACCCCGTGCCATAGGTGGATTTGACCATACCGGGGGTGAAGCAGGCCTGGCCGAGGACGGCGGCGTGCTGGTCTCCGGCAACGCCCCGGATCGGGATGGCGGCGCCGAGCACGGAGGGGTCGGTCGGCCCGAAATCGCCGTCGCAATCGAGCACGTCCGGCAGCAGCGCGGCGGGAATGCCGAAAAGGGCGAGAAGATCCTCGTCCCAGCGCTGGGCCTCGATGTCGAAGAGCAGCGTGCGCGCCGCATTGGTGGCGTCGGTGACGTGGCGCGCGCCGCCGGTGAGGCGCCAGACGAGGAAGCTGTCCACCGTGCCGAAGGCGAGCGCGCCCGCTTCGGCCTTTTCGCGCGCGCCGGGGACGTTTTCGAGCAGCCAGGCGAGCTTGGTGGCCGAGAAATAGGGGTCGAGCAGCAGGCCGGTCTTCGCGCTGACCATGGGCTCGTGCCCCTGCGCGCGCAGGCGGGCGCAGAGCGCGGCGGTGCGCCGGTCCTGCCAGACGATGGCGTTGTGGATCGGCGCGCCGGTGTGCCGGTCCCAGACCACGACGGTCTCGCGCTGGTTGGTGATGCCGATGGCTTCGAGGTCGGCAGCCGCGATGTCCGCGGTTGCGAGGGCTTCGGAGATGGAGGCGGTGACCGAGGACCAGATCTCGCCGGGATCGTGCTCGACCCAGCCGCTCCTGGGGAAATGCTGCGGGAATTCGCGCTGGCCGACGCCGCGGCTCTGCAGGTCGCGATCATAGACGATGGCGCGGCTCGACGTGGTGCCCTGATCGATGGCGAGGACGTACCCGGTCATGCTTCCTCCCGCATGTGGTTCAGGAGGGAGTATCGAGGGTGGCGGCGAGCGCCGCAATCTCCGCTTCGCTCATTTTGAGGCCCAGCTTGCTGCGCCGCCAGACGATATCCTCGGCCGTGCGCGCCCATTCGCGATCCACGAGATATCTGACTTCGGCCTCGTGGAGCCCGGCGCCGAAGGCGCGGCCGAGATCGGCCATGGTGGTGGCATTGCCGAGCACGGTCCGGGCGAGGGTGCCGTATTGCCGGACCAGGCGCCGGGCGTTTGCGCGCGGCAGGAAAGGATAGTCGCGCCCGAGCCGGGCGACGAGATTGGGGACCTCCTGCACCCCGAAATCCCCGCCCGGCAGGTGGCTCTCCCCGGTCCACGCCGCGCCGCGCGCGCCGAGCGCCGATCCCACATGGTCGAGGGCTTCCTCGGCCAGGCGGCGATAGGTGGTGAGCTTTCCGCCGAAGATGTTGAGCAGGGGCGCGCCGTCGTTTTCGAGCTTCAGGACGTAGTCGCGCGTGGCGTCCTGCGCCTTGCCCGCGCCGTCGTCATAGAGCGGGCGCACGCCCGAATAGGTCCAGACGATGGCTTCGCGCGAGAGCGGGGTCTTGAAATACTCGCTCGCGGCCGAGAGCAGGTAGTCGATCTCGTCCTGGGTGATGCGGACATTGACCGGATCGCCGGAATAGTCGCGGTCCGTGGTGCCGATCAGGGTGAAGTCTTCCTCGTAGGGGATGGCGAAGACGATGCGGCCATCCCCGTTCTGGAAGATATAGGCCTTGGGGTGATCGAACAGTTTTCGCACAACGATATGGCTGCCTTGAACCAGCCGGATCGCATGGCTGCCGCGTTGACCCGAGATGTCGGACAGCACCTGATCGACCCACGGGCCGGCGGCATTGACCAGCATGGCGGCGGTGACGACGCTGGCCTTGCCGGTCACGGTGTCCTGCATCTCCGCGTGCCAGATGCCGTCGGCGCGCCGGGCACCGAGGACGCGGGTGCGCGTGCGGATCACCGCGCCCCGGTCGGCCGCGTCGCGGGCGTTGAGCACCACGAGCCGCGCGTCGTCCACCCAGCAGTCGGAATATTCGAACCCGGTGGAGAATTCGGGACGCAGCGGCGCGCCGGCGGGATCGGACGCGAGGTCGACGGTCCTGGTGGCCGGCAGCTTCCGGCGCCCGCCGATATGATCGTAGAGGAAGAGGCCCGTGCGCAGGATCCACTTGGGGCGCAGGTCCTTCTGGTAGGGCAGCACGAAGCGCAGGGGCCGGATGACGTGCGGCGCCATGGCCCAGAGCCGCTCGCGCTCGTAAAGCGATTCCCGCACGAGGCGGAACGCGTAGTGCTCGAGATAGCGCAGCCCGCCATGCACCAGCTTGGTGGCGGCCGAGGACGTGCCCGAGGCGAGATCGCCCATCTCGGCCAGCATCACCGAATAGCCCCGCCCGACGGCGTCGCGGGCTATGCCCGCGCCATTGATGCCCCCGCCGATGATGAGGAGATCGTATTGCGGCGCTTGGCTCATGAGCTTCGATCCTGTGAAGGGCGGGCGGCGCAGGGATATCCGCCGATTGTGACAGGGCGGCGACCGGGTTCAAGGGGTTGTGGGGGCTCTCTGCAAGAGGCACCCCTCATCCCCGGCCCCTCTCCCTCAAGGGGAGAGGGGGGCACAAGAACCGATAAGCCACAGGCTCCCCTTCTCCCCTTGAGGGAGAAGGTGGCCGGAGCGAAGCGGAGGTCGGATGAGGGGTGCCTCTCGCAGCAGGTTCGATGTCGAGGTTGTCAGGCCGGCGCCTCGAGGAATGTCTGCACGATCTCGCCGTTGTCGTGCAGGCACATCATCTTGAGCGGGCCGTCTCCGATATTGGTGAAGCCGTGGGCGGTTTCGGGCTCGACGATGACGATGTCGCCGGGGCCGGCCTCGAAGGATTCGGAAGGCGTCGAGAAGCGTACGGAGCCGGACTGGACCATCCAGATCTCGCTATAGGGATGGACGTGCAGCCGCACGGTGTGGCCGGGGTCGGAATCCACGGCGAAGAAACTCATTTCGGCTCCGAACGCGCGGCCTTCGAACCTTATCGTGCGGCTGGGCGTTGGTGGACGGTCGGCGGCGCGAAGGATTCGGGGCATGGGCGTGTCTCCTCTGAAAACGGCACGAGCGGACGGCCCGGACCCTTTGTCGCGCGCCCGAACCGCGGAAAGCGTTTCCAGTTTTGCCGGAAGCGCGTCAGAAACCAAGAGACTCCCGAAAGCGCTTTGGAAGGTGGTGACGTATGACGGAATGGTGGCGTGGCGGCGTGATCTACCAGATCTATCCCCGCTCGTTCATGGACGCGAGCGGCGATGGCGTCGGGGATCTGCGCGGCATCATCGGCAAGCTCGACTACGTGGCCGGCCTCGGCGTGGACGCGGTCTGGCTGTCGCCGATCTTCACCTCGCCCATGGCCGACATGGGCTATGACGTCTCGAACTATACCGATATCGACCCCCTGTTCGGCACGCTGGAGGATTTCGACGATCTCGTCGCCAAGGCGCACGAGCTGGGCTTGAAGCTGATGATCGACCAGGTGCTGAGCCACACCTCGGACCGCCATCCCTGGTTCATCGAATCCAAGTCCTCGCGCACCAATCCGCGCGCCGACTGGTATGTCTGGGCCGATCCCAAGGACGACGGCACGCCGCCCAACAACTGGCCGTCGGTCTTCGGCGGCCCGGCCTGGGAATGGAACGGGGTGCGGCGGCAATATTACCTGCACAATTTTTTGACCGGCCAGCCCGACCTCAATTTCCATAACCGCGAGGTGCAGGACGCGATCCTCGACACCATGGCCTTCTGGCTCGACCGCGGCGTCGACGGCTTCCGCTTCGACACGGTGAATTATTATTTCCACGACGACGACCTGCGCGACAACCCGCCGGCGCCGCTGGAGGAGGAGACCCCGCTCGAGGCCGACCCCTACGGCATGCAGTTCCATCTCTATTCCAAGAACCGGCCGGAAAACCTCGATTTCCTGCGGCGGGTGCGCGCGCTCATGGACCGCTATCCGGGCACCACGACGGTGGGCGAGGTCGGCGAGGCGCACCGCCCCATCGAGATCATGGCGGAATATACGGCCGGCGATGACCTGCTGCACATGTGCTATTCCTTCGCCATGCTGGGGGACGCGTTCACGCCCGAGCATTTCCGCGGCACGATCGAGCGCTTCTTTGCCGGGGCGCCGGACGGCTGGCCGTGCTGGAGCTTTTCCAACCACGACGTCAACCGCCACATGACGCGCTGGCAGGGCCATGCCGCCAGCACGCTCGCGCTGGGCAAGCTCTCGATCGCGCTGCTGCTCTCGCTGCGCGGCTCGGTATGCATCTATCAGGGCGAGGAGCTGGGCCTGCCCGAGGCCGAGCTCGACTATTCCGAACTGACCGACCCGCCGGGCCTGCGCTTCTGGCCGCACAACAAGGGCCGCGACGGCTGCCGCACGCCCATGCCCTGGACGGACGCCGAGTTCGGCGGCTTTTCGGTGACCAAGCCCTGGCTGCCGATGAAATCGCCGCACCGCGTGCTCAACGTGGACAAGCAGGAGGCCGACCGGGAGTCGCTGCTGCACTTCTACCGCGCCATCCTCGCTTACCGGAAGGCGCATCCGGCGCTCTCCAAGGGCGAAATCGCGTTCCCGGAGGTCGAGGCGCCGCTCTTTGCCGCCGTGCGCTGGACCGAGGACGACGCGCTGGTCTGCGTGCTCAACCTCTCGCCCAATGCGGTGAACGTCAGGATCGAGGGCCTGCCCACGGCGCTGGAACTGGCGCCGGTCTCCTCGGGCGCGACGCTCGAAAGGGACTCCCTGCGCCTTGCGGGCAACGGCTTTGCCTATATCGAGGCGGTGGGCGTCAAGCCCGAGGCGATCGCGTTCAGCCCGAGCTAGCTTCGCCCCGGCGCACGAGGAAGACCACCAGGGGGATGCCGAAGCCCAGCAGCAGCAGGCGCGCCACCTGGTGGGCGGCGATGAAGGCCGTGTCATAGCCGAGCGCCACGCCCAGCGCGCCCATGGCTTCGAGCGCGCCGGGCGAAAGCCCGATCCAGATCTGGCCGAAGGGCATCTCGACCAGTTGCGCCGCGCCGAGGGCGAAGAGCGTCACGATGCCGATGGTGATCGCGGTCGAGAGCAGGCCGCCGAGGGCGGCGCTCTGCAGCTCGGCGCGGGTGAGGCCGGCGAAGCGCGAGCCGATCACCGCGCCGATGGCGATGAGGGTGAGGTTGACCAGCCAGGGATGCAGCGCGCCGTCATAGAGCCCGGTGAGCTTGGCGACGGTTGCGAAGGCCATGGACCCCAGCACATAGGCGGCTGGCACCCTGATGCGCGAAAACACCCAGCCGGTGAGGGCGCAGCCGGCGCCGATCAGCGCCAGCTCGGTGACGCTCATGACGTCGGGCGCCGTGGTGACCGGCACCGGATGGGCGATGAGCAGGGCGCCGAAGGGCACGACCAGCGCGAGCATCATCACGCGCGTGACCTGGATGACGGCGATCTTGCGCGGCTCGCCCACCCCGCCGGCGGCGAGCGCCATGATCATGGAGAGGTGCCCGGGAAAGGAGCTGAGATAGGCGGTGCCCCGGTCGAGCTTGAACAGCGCGCGCAGCACGAACCCCACGACCAGCACGATGACCACCAGCTCGAGCACCAGCGCCGCGAGGGTCACCGGCCATTGCATCATGAGCGAGAGGGAATCCGAGGCAACGCTGGCGCCCATCGAGAGCCCGACCAGGACGAAGATCGCGTCGCGGACCCGGTCGGGCACCGCGGTGCGGAAGCCCGCGAGGGTCGCGATCGAGACCACGAGCGCGCCGCCGGCCAGGAGCCCGGCCGGCACCCCAAGGAGCAGCGCCACGAAGCCGCCGATGGCCGACAGGGCGAAGGTGAGGATGAGGTCTATGGTGCGGCGCATGGGCGAGTAGGGGTTCCGGGTCTCTATCGTCTGGTCTTCATGGACGCGGCGGCATCGTACTGGATTCCGGCAATGAATGCCGGAATGACATCGGGAGTTTTAGCTTCCATCTCGCCCCACTCACGGAACGTCACCCCGGTATTCATTACCGGGGTCCAGTGCGGTATCGCCAAAGTCGCGAATGCCGAGCACCTAGCGCAGCGGCAGCGCCATTTCGGCGAGGCGCACCCAGTAGGAGACGCCGTAGGGAATGGCGTCGTCGTTGAAATCATAGGTGTCGCTGTGCAGGTCCGAGGAGGCGCCGTTGCCGATGAAGAGATAGGCGCCGGGGCGGGCGTTGAGCATATAGGCGAAATCCTCCCCGCCCATGGTGGGATCGACATCGGCCTCGACCATGTCGAGGCCGGCCACGTCGCGCGCCACTTCGAGGGCGAAGCCGGTCTGGCGCGGCGCGTTGACGGTGACCGGATAGCCGCGCCGATAGGTGATGCGCGCCTCGGCCCCGAAGGCGCGGGCGAGCTGGGGCGCGAGGGTTTCGATGCCCTGCTGCATCTGGTCGCGCACGGCTTCGTCGAGCGTGCGCACCGTGCCGGTGAGCTTCGCCATGGTCGGAATGACGTTGTGGGCGCTGCCCGCTTCCATGGTGGTGATGGACAGCACCGCCGAGCGGATCGGATCGACATTGCGCGAGACCAGGGTCTGGAGCCCGGTGATGATATGGGCCGCGACCACCACCGGGTCGGTGGCCAGATGCGGCATGGCCGCGTGCCCGCCCTGGCCCTCGATCTCGATGCGGAACTCGTCGGTCGCGGCCATGATCGAGCCTTCGCGGATGGCGAAGCGGCCGACCGGCAGGCCGGGCAGGTTGTGCATGCCGTAGACTTCCGAGATGCCGAAGCGGTCCAGCAGGCCGTCCTCGATCATGGCCAGCCCGCCGCCTCCGCCTTCCTCGGCCGGCTGGAAGATTACGACCACCGTGCCGTTGAAATTGCGGGTTTCGGCGAGGTGGCGCGCCGCGCCCAGCAGCATGGCGGTGTGCCCGTCATGGCCGCAGGCGTGCATCTTGCCGGGGACGGTGGAGGCATAGGGCGCGCCCGTACGCTCGACGATGGGCAGGGCGTCCATGTCGGCGCGCAGCCCGATGACCTTGCTGCTCTCGGTCTGCCGGCCGCGAATGACCCCGACGACCCCGGTGCGCCCGATTCCGGTCGCGACCTCGTCAACGCCGAAATCGCGCAGCCGGGACGCGACTTCCGCCGCCGTGCGGTGGACGTCGTAGAGCAGTTCGGGATGGGCATGGAAGTCGCGCCGCCATTCCGCTATCTCGGAATGGTTCTCGGCAACACGGTTGAGGACGGGCATTAGACGGACCTGACGGGGCTTTGGTAAGCAAGGGGCCAATGTCTGCTTCCCGCCCCGCGCCGTCAACTCCGCCGAAGGAAGGACGGGCGCGTGGGCAGCATCGGGACGGTGACAGGATGGTGAGCGAGGCCGCCTTGCGCATCGACTTCGTGGGTGGCGCCGTGGGGTTCCGGCTCGGCCAGGGCGAGGGCAGGGGCGGGGCGCTGGCCCGCGCCATGGGGCTCGCCAGGGGCCGCAACCCGAGCATAGTCGACGCGACCGCCGGGCTTGGGCGCGACGCGTTCCTTCTGGCTTCGCTGGGGGCCGAGGTGACCCTGATCGAGCGATCGCCACGGGTTCACGCAGCGCTGGCAGCGGCGCTCGAGCGGGCGGCCGAGGCGGGGCCGGACTATGCCGATATCGTCGGGCGGATGCGGTTGCTGGAAGGGGATTCGCGGGTGGCGCTGCCGTCCCTCGCGCCCGAGGCGGTGCTGATCGACCCGATGCACCCGCCGCGGCGCAAGTCGGCGCTGGTGAAAAAGGAGATGCGCGACCTGCGCGAGGTGGTGGGGGATGATCCCGACGCGGCCGAGCTGATCGCGGTGGCGCTGGAGGTGGCGCGGGAGCGGGTGGTGGTCAAGTGGCCGGCCAAGGCGGGGCCGGTGCCCGCGCCGCGTCCGCCGTCGCATGCGATTGCGGGGAAGACGACGCGGTATGATGTGTTCTTGATCCGATAGTGGGGTGGTTGGGGAGAGAGCACCCCTCACCCCCGGCCCCTCTTCGGCTCCCATCGCTCCACCGGAGCGATGGGTGGCTGCGCCACCGCCTCGAAGTCCCTCAAGGGGAGAGGGGGGCGAAAGAGTCGATGAGCCACGGGCTTTCCTTCTCCCCTTGAGGGAGAAGGTGGCTCGGGCCGAAGGCCCGAGACGGATGAGGGGTGCCTCTATGGAAGCCACGAACGTAACGGATTAGCCAAGCACCGGAATACAATCATTCCATTAGCGCTTGCTGCAGGAGCACCCCTCACCCCCAGCCCCTCTCCCACAAGGGGAGAGGGGGGCGACAGAGCCGATAGACCAGAGCATAGCGGGCAGATCGACTGACGGCCCCTCACATCCAACCTTGAGCTTTGCGCTCTTCTTTGCCAAGAGAGCAGCGCCAAGGAGATCGCGTATGAAAATCCTCGTCGCCATCAAGCGCGTGGTTGACCACAATGTGCGCATCCGCGTCAAAGCCGATGGCAGCGGGGTGGAGACCGACAATGTGCGCATGTCGATGAACCCCTTCTGCCGCCACGCCGTCGAGGCCGCGGTGGAGCTGGCCGAGCGCGGTCATGCGACCGAGGTGGTCGCGGTCAGCATCGGGCCGCAAAAGGCGGACGACGTGCTGCTGAGCGCGCTGGCCATGGGCGCGGACCGGGGGCTGCTGGTGCTCGCCGAAGGGCGGGTCGAGCCCTTGGGCGTGGCCAAGCTCCTGGCCAAGGTGGTCGAGGACGAAAAGCCCGACCTCGTGCTTCTGGGCAAGCAGGCCGTGGACGACGATGCCAACCAGACCGGGCAGATGCTGGCCGGGCTGCTCGACTGGCCGCAGGCGACGTTCGCCTCGGGGCTGGCGGTGCGGGCGGACGGGCTGGAAGTGACGCGCGAGGTCGATTTCGGCCGCGCGACCTATGCGGTCGGCCTACCGGCCATCGTCACCGCGGACCTGCGGCTCAATACGCCGCGCAACGTCGCCCTGCCCATGGTGATGAAGGCCAAGAAGAAGCCGCTGGAGGTGCGCCCGGCCGAGAGCTACGGCGTCGATTTCGCGCCCCGGATCACGGTCGAGACCGTCGCGCCGCCGCCCCAACGGCAGCAGGGCGAGATTTTAGGGTCAGTCGATGCGCTGGTCGATGTGATTGCCGGCCGCGTGGCCGCGATGGAGGCGTAAATGGCTGTGCTGCTGCTTGCCGACCATGACCGTGGTCAGTTGACGCCCTCCGTCGCGCGCGCGGTCAAGGCGCTCGCCGCGCTGGGGCAGCCCATCGACGTGCTGGTGGTGGGCGCCGGTGTCGGCTCTGCCGCCGAAGCTGCGGCGCAGCTCGACGGGGTATCGCGCGTGCTGCGCGCCGAGGGCGCGGGCTGGGATAACGTGGACGCGAAAAGCCTTGCCGCGCTGCTCGAAAGCCTTGCCCCGGATTATAGCCATATCGCGGCCGTGGCGGCCGCGATGGGGCGCGACGTGATCCCGCGCCTCGCCGCCCGGCTCGACGTGATGCCGGTGACCGATGTGGTCGCCATTCATGATGCCAACCGTTTCGACCGGCCGATCTATGCCGGCAATGCCATCGAGACCGTGCGGGTGGAGGGCGCGCCGGTGCTGCTGACCATCCGGCCGTCGGCCTTTGGCGCGGCCGGAAAGGGCGGTTCGGCAGCGGTGGAACCGGTGGCGGCGGGCCCGGTGGAGAGCCTCGCGCATTTCCTCGTCGAGCACCGCACGCAATCGGACGTGCCGGACCTCGCGACCGCGAGCGTCGTGGTGTCGGGCGGCGTCGCGCTGGGCTCGACCCATAATTTCGAGATGATCGAGCGCCTGGCCCATGTGCTGGGCGCCGCGGTCGGGGCGACCCGGGCGGCGGTCGATGCGGGCTATGCGCCAAACGACTGGCAGGTGGGGCAGACCGGCAAGGTGATCGCGCCGGACCTCTATATCGCCATCGGCGTTTCCGGCGCGCTGCAGCACCTTGCGGGGATTCAGGGCGCCAAGACCATCGTGGCGATCAACACCGATCCCGAGGCGCCGCTGGTCAAGATCGCCGATTATGCGCTGATCGGGGATTTGTTCGAGGTGGTGCCGGCGCTGACTTCGGCGTTGGAGAAGAGGCTGGGGCGGTAGGGTTTGGGGCCGCCCCCTCACCCCCGGCCCCTCTCCCACGAGGGGAGAGGGGGCGCGAGAACCGAAGAGCCACCGGCTCCCCTTCTCCCCTCGTGGGAGAAGGTGGCGCGAAGCGCCGGATGAGGGGGTGCCGCGCGACCCGAAGCCGCAATTGTCGATACACTCCGGCCCGACTCCATTGCAAAGGCGCGCGCGGGGATTATAAAGGCGCCGATCCTTCCCCTCCATTCTCGAGGCGTTCATGTTCGAGACGCTGCACAAGGCCCCTGCAGACACCATTTTCGCGCTCATGGCGGAATATGCGGCCGACACCAATCCCGCCAAGATCGACCTGGGCGTCGGCGTCTACAAGGACGAGGCCGGCAAGACCCCGATCATGAGCGCGGTCAAAAAGGCCGAGCAGCGCATCGCCGAAAGCGCGACCACCAAGACCTATGTCGGCGTGGCCGGCAACAAGGCGTTCTCCGCCGCCATGATCGGGCTGGCGCTGGGCGATGCGGTTGACGCGTCCCGCGTGCGCGGCATCCAGGCGCCGGGGGGCACGGGAGCGCTCTGGGTGCTCCTGAAGCTGCTGCAGCGCGCCAAGCCGGGCGGCACGGTGTGGATTTCGGACCCGAGCTGGCCCAACCACAAGCCCATGGTCGAGGGCGTGGGGCTGAACGCGAAATTCTATCCCTATTTCGACGCCTCGACCGGCGCGGTCGATTTCGACGCCATGATGAGCGTGATCGACGGGCTGGGCGCCAACGACATCGTACTGCTGCACGGCTGCTGCCACAACCCGACCGGCGCGAACCTTTCGCCGGACCAGTGGGACCAGGTGGCCGCGAGCCTTTCGGCCTCGGGCGCCTTCCCGCTGATCGACCTCGCCTATCAGGGCTTCGGGGACGGGCTGGAGGAAGACACCTATGGGGCGCGGGCGATCGTCAAGGCCGTGCCCGAGGCGCTGATCGCGACGAGCTGCTCGAAAAATTTCGGCCTCTATCGCGAGCGCGTGGGGTGCTCGATCGCCGTGGCGCGCGATGCGGCGCAGGCCGATATCGTGATGTCGCAGATGATGAACATCGCGCGCGCCGCCTATTCCCAGCCGCCCGACCATGGCGCCGAGATCGTGCGCATCGTGCTGGAAGACGCCGAGCTGCGCGCCGAATGGCAGGCCGAGCTCGAGCACATGCGCACGCGCATGATCGCCAATCGCGAGGCCCTGGCCGAGGCGATCCGCCAGCGCTCGAACCGGCACGATTTCGATTTCGTCGCCGAGCACCGGGGCATGTTCTCGCTCCTGGGCCTCGACAAGAAGGACGTCGATGCGCTCAAGGGCAGCCATTCGATCTACATGCTGGACGACAGCCGCATCAATATCGCGGGGCTCGGGCCACGCGAGATCGAAACCCTCGCCGAGGCGCTGACGCAGACCGTTTGACCGGAGGGCCTCGATTTCGCCGGGGCGAATGACTACCTTGGCCTTAGGACCGAGCCGACAGATTCCTTGAGGGGAGCGCTATGAAATTCTTCGTCGATACCGCGGATGTGGACGCCATTCGCGAGCTGCACGAGATCGGGCTCCTCGATGGCGTCACGACCAATCCCAGCCTCGTGGCCAAATCGGGCCGCGACTTCAAGGACGTGGTCCGGGAAATCTGCGAGCTGCTGCCGGGCCTGCCGGTCTCGGCCGAGGTCGCGGCCACAGATTTCGACGGCATGATGGCCGAGGGCCGCGTGCTGGCCGACCTCGCCGACAATGTCGTGGTCAAGATTCCGCTGACCTTCCCGGGCCTCAAGGCCTGCCGGCACATGACCGAGGCGGGGATCCGGACCAACGTCACCCTGTGCTTTTCGGCGGTGCAGGCCCTGCTCGCGGCCAAGGCGGGGGCGACCTATATCTCGCCCTTCATCGGCCGGCTCGACGACATCAATCTCGACGGCATGCAACTGATCGCCGATATCCGCCAGATCTACGACAATTACGCCTTCGACACCCAGGTGCTGGCCGCCTCGATCCGCTCGACCAACCACGTGTCCGAAGCCGCGCTCGCGGGCGCGGACGTGGCGACCGTGCCCCCGGGCGTGCTCAAGAAGCTGGTCGAGCACCCGCTGACCGACAAGGGGCTCGAGGCCTTCGTCAAGGATTGGCAGTCCACCGGCCAGTCGATCCTGTAGCGCCGGGATGGCGGACGACGACGTCGCAGCCGCGATCCGCGCAGCGCTCGGAACCGTGGAGGTTCCCGGCGGCGGCGCGCTGTCGGACTTCCCCGGCCTCTCCGAGATCATCGTCACCAAGAGCGCCGTGGCCTTCGCCATCTCGGTCGAGCCCGGCATGGAAGCCGCCTTCGGCCCGGCGCGCGAGGCGGCCCAGCACGCGGCCGAGCCGGTCGCGGGCGGGCGCAAGGTCATGGTGTCGCTGACCGCAGGCAAGGCGCCGCCCGCATCGGGCGCAGCCAAGGCGCGGCAGGCGCCCCCTGCCAAGACGCCGGTTCCAGGTATCAGAGCCATCGTGGCCGTGGGCTCGGGCAAGGGCGGGGTGGGCAAGTCCACGGTCGCGGTCAACCTGGCGCTGGCCTTCGAAAAGGCCGGGCTGCGCACCGGGATTCTCGACGCCGACCTCTATGGCCCCTCGCTGCCCAAGATGCTCGGCCTCGAAGGCAAGCCGGCGCTGCGCGAGGACGGCATCTTCCATCCGTTCGAGAAATACGGGCTCAAGGCCATGTCCATCGGCCCGATGCTGGAGGGCAACCAGGCCGTGGTCTGGCGCGGGCCCATGGCGACCTCGGCCCTGCGCCAGCTCTTGCGCGAGACCGACTGGGGCGAACTCGACGTGCTGGTGGTGGACCTGCCGCCGGGCACGGGGGACATCCATATTTCGCTGGTCCAGCAGGTGCCGCTCGAGGGCGTCGTGATCGTCTCGACGCCCCAGGACGTGGCCCTAATCGACGCCAAGAAGGCGATCGACATGTTTACGCGCGTCAGGGTGCCGATCCTCGGCATCGTCGAGAACATGAGCTTCTTCGTCGCGCCGGATACGGGCACACGCTACGACATCTTCGGCCATGGCGGCGCGCGGGCGGCGGCGGACGAATACGCCGTGCCCTTCCTCGCGGAAATCCCCCTGGTCATGGCCATCCGCGAAGGCGCGGATGCCGGCGTGCCGACCATACTGGCCGAGCCGGAGGGGCCGGAAGCGGCCGCTTTTTCCAACATTGCCACCTCCCTCATGGAACGGATCGCGCTCAAACGCGCTGAATAGCAAACCGCGATAGACGAAGCGGACTTGCGATGTTAGGCTTCATGTAATCGTTTTCATGACGAGGGAGGAGCGCCATGGCCCGCAATGGGTTCTCGCACCTGCGGTCCGATTTCGGCGAGGGGTTCGTGTTCGGCGCCGCGACCGCCGCCTATCAGATCGAAGGCGGCCAGACCGACGGCCGCGGCCCCTCGATCTGGGACAGCTTCGCGGCCACGCCAGGCAATGTGGTGGGGCGGGAGACCGGCCGCGTCGCCTGCGACCATTACCATCTCTGGCCCGAGGACCTGGACCTCCTGGAGCGCGCCGGGTTCGACGCCTATCGCTTCTCCTTTGCCTGGCCGCGCATCATTCCCGAGGGCACCGGCGCGATCAACGACACGGGTATCGCGTTCTACGACCGGCTGCTCGACGGCATGCTGGAGCGCGGGCTCAAACCCTTCGCGACGCTCTATCACTGGGACCTGCCCAGCGCCCTGCAGGACAAGGGCGGCTGGATGAACCGCGACGTCGCGGGCTGGTTCGCCGACTACGCCGAGGTGATCGCGCGCTATTTCGGCGACCGGCTGGAGGCGACCGCGACGATCAACGAGCCGTGGTGCGTCGCCTTCCTGAGCCATTATCTCGGCAAGCACGCGCCCGGCTATCGCGACATCCGCGCCGCGGCCCGCGCCAGCCATCACGTGCTGCTGGCGCACGGCACCGCGATCGCGGCGCTGCGCGCGGCCGGGCTCGACAATCTCGGCATCGTGACCAATCACGAGATCGCCCAGCCGGCGAGCGAGCGCCCCGAGGACGCGGCGGCCGCACGGCTCTGGGACGGCATCTTCAACCGCTGGTATCTCGATGGCGTCCTCAAGGGGAGCTATCCCGGCGACGTGCTCGATTTCTTCGGTGAGCACATGCCCGAGGGGTTTGGGCGCGACCTCGGAACCATTTCCGCGCCCATCGACTGGCTCGGGGTCAATTACTACACCCGCAGCCTGTGGCGCGCCGGCGAGGACGGCCAGCCCGAGGCTGTGCCCGGCCCGCTGGAAAAGACGGACATGGGCTGGGAGATCTATCCGCAGGGCCTGCGCGACATCCTGCTGCGCATCGCGCGCGACTATCCGCACGTGCCGCTCTACGTGACCGAGAACGGCATGGCCGAGGTCGAGGGGCTCGACGACACGCGCCGGGTCACGTTCTACGACGACCACCTCGGCGCGGTGCTGGAGGCGCAAAAACAGGGCGCCGACATGCGCGGTTACTTCGCCTGGTCTCTGCTCGACAATTACGAATGGGCCGAAGGCTACGCCAAGCGCTTCGGCCTCGTGCACGTGGATTACCAAACCCAGACCCGGACGCCCAAGCAGAGCTACGCGGCGTTCCGCAACATGCTGGCGCCGAGCCAGATGCGAGAAAAGGTGTGATTTGACAAAGTTTTAAGCGCCGAAAACGGAACCGATCACGCCGGTGATAGGTTCTTGGCAAGCCCGGCTCTTTGTGCAAGGCTTGCCTATCGTTCGGTCCCGCAACTGTTACCCATCACTGAGTCCAAAGCGATTTGGAAGGTGGCCAAAGCGTTTTGGAGTGCGGGCTCGAATAAAAGGCGCTCAACATGTTTGTTGCTGTGCAATGGGAGGAATACATGCACAAGACACTACTGGCCGGCGCATCCGCGTTGGCGATCGCCCTGTCGATGAACCCGGTTTCCGCTCAGGAGATCGTGCGCGGCGAGGGCGGCTTCTCCTGGGATTCGCTCGATGCCTTCGAGGAGGCCCATTCGGGGCTTTCCGGACAGAGTCTCACCGTGTGGTCGCCCTGGCGCGACGATCCGGGCGACGCGTCCCAGTGGGAGGCCGTGGTCTCCTTCTTCGAGGACGTGACCGGGGTCGACGTCCAGCTCGGTTCCTCGCCCAATTATGAGGAGCAGGCGCGCATCGACATCGCCGCCGGGTCTCCCGCCAACATCACCATCCTGCCTCAGCCGGGCCTGCTCGCCGACTTCGCCGCCCAGGGGGCGCTGACCGATCTGGGCGCAGAGACCACCGCCTGGCTCGAGGACAATTACGCGGCCGGCGATTCCTGGGCCGCGCTCGGCCAGTACGAAGGGCCGGACGGAACGGTTGCCCAGTATGCCTTCCCCTTCAAGCAGGAAGTGAAATCGCTGATCTGGTACTCGCCGGATTATTTCGCCGAGATGGGCTACGAGGTCCCCGAGACCATGGAGCAGCTCATCGCGCTGCAGGACCAGATCGTCGCCGATGGCGGCACGCCCTGGTGCGTGGGCATCGAATCCGGCGGCGCTACGGGCTGGCCCGCGACCGACTGGATCGAGGACCTGATGCTGCGCGTCAACACGCCCGAGGACTACGACGCCTGGGTGACCAACGAACTGCCGTTCAACGATCCCAAGGTGGTCGAGGTCATCGAGCTCTTCGGCCAGTTCGTCAAGAACGACGCCAATGTGGCCGGCGGCACCGCCTCGGTCGCGACCACGGCCTTCGGCGACAGCCCGCTCGGCCTCTTCACGGTTCCGCCCCAGTGCTACCTGCACAAGCAGGCCTCGTTCATCGCGTCCTTCTTCCCCGAAGGCACCGAGGCGGGCGTGGATTACGACTTCTTCTACATGCCGCCCTATGAATCGCACCCCGAACTCGGGCGGCCGGTTCTGGGCTCGGGCACGCTGGTCTCGATCACCAGCGATTCCGAGGCGGCGCGCGCCTTCCTCGAATATCTCCAGACGCCCATCGCGCACGAGATCTGGATGGCGCAGGAGAATTCGAGCTTCCTCACCGCCTTCCAGGACGCCAATATCGACGTCTATTCCTCCGACGCGCTGCGCGACCAGGGCCAGATCCTGCTCGACGCGACCACCTTCCGCTTCGACGGTTCGGACATGATGCCCGGTGCCATCGGCGCCGGCGCCTTCTGGACCGGCATGGTGGACTTCATCAACGGCGCCAGCGCCCAGGAAGCGGCGGACTCGATCCAGCGGGCCTGGGACCAGCTCTGAGCCCGATGAAAGAGCTTGGCGGAATGCGCCGGGCTCGCTAGCCTTCGGAGCGCTTCCAGCAAGACCACAAAGCGGTTTTGCGGTTCGGAAGCGCGGCAGAACGAAGACCTGGAGCTTGGATTTTGAAGTCATCGAAATCCAGGCTCCCCCTCGCGGCGGGGGAACCCGCCGCGGACATCTGACTTCGGAAGGCGCGGCGGCGCCGTTTCGGCTGCCGCGCGGGGACCGGGGAGTGGAGGACAGATGCTCGAACAGGTTCTCGGCGCCGCGGTCGCGGTGATCGTCGCGCTGCTGGCGGCAGCCGCCTATTTCTGGGGCAGCAACTGGCTGCTCGACAAGGTGCTCGCGACCGAGCGCCCGGGCATGGCGCCCGCGGTGTCGGTGCGCCGCGACATGCGCCGCACGGCGATCCGGCCCTGGCTCTTCCTGCTGCCGGCCCTGCTGTTCCTCTCCTTCTACCTCGTCTATCCGGTCTTCGAGACCGTGCGGCTGAGCCTCATGAACGCCAATTCCACCCGCTTCGTGGGGTTGAGCAATTATGTGTGGGCCATAAACGACCCGACCTTCCGGCAATCGCTGCTCAACAATTTCCTCTGGCTGCTGATCGTGCCGGCGCTCTCGACCGCCTTCGGGCTGGTGATCGCCGTGCTGGCGGACCGTGTCTGGTGGGGCAATATCGCCAAGTCCCTGATCTTCATGCCCATGGCGATCTCCTTCGTCGGCGCCTCGGTCATCTGGCGCTTCGTCTACGCCTATCGCGGCCCGGACCAGGAGCAGATCGGCGTGCTCAACGCCCTGGTCACGGGCCTGGGCTATCCGCCGCAGAACTGGCTGACCAACATTCCCTGGAACTCGTTCCTGCTCATGGTGATCCTGATCTGGATCCAGACCGGCTTTGCCATGGTGATCCTCTCGGCCGCGCTGCGCGGCATTCCCGAGGAGACGCTGGAGGCGGCGCGCATCGACGGCGCCAACGAGGTGCAGATCTTCTTCACCATCATGATCCCGCAGATCACGGGCACGCTGATCGTGGTCTGGACCACCATCACCATCACGGTGCTCAAGGTGTTCGACATCGTCTTCGCCATGACCGGCGGCCAGTTCCAGACCGAGGTTCTGGCCAACCTCATGTATTCCTGGATGTTCCGCTCGGGCGATTTCGGCCGCGGCTCGACCATTGCGGTGGTGATCCTCATCGCGGTGCTGCCGATCATGATCTGGAACATCCGCAACGCCAGCAAAGAGCAGGGGACGCGCTGATGGCTACGGCAACGCCCACCGCGACCGCAACGGTCGCCGCGCCCACCGCGGAATCCCGCTCCTTTTTCGGCCGGCTCAAGGTCGGGCGGCTGGTCGCCAATATCGCGCTGCTGCTGATCGTGGCGCTCTGGACCTTTCCCACGGCAGGCCTATTGATCTCCTCGATCCGCGACGCCGATCAATTGGCCCTGTCCGGCTGGTGGACCTCGCTCGCGCCCTCCACCGCCCAATCGGCCGCGCGGCTCGGTTCCGCCGAGAGCCAGGCCGAGGAGGGCGGGCAATATGTCATCACCGGCGACATCTTCGCGGGGGATGGCGGCATGGAGTTGCAGGCCTTCGGCACCACGGCCCGCGATCCGGGCCAATACGCCATCGGCGAGACCGTGGAGATGAACCAGGGCGGATTGCTGACCGTGGAGCCCGACGGGTCGTATCGCTGGGTGTCGGATACCCCGTTCGAATTCACGCGCGCCCCCCAGATCTATTACGTCGCCGTATCCCCGCCGCGCTTCACGCTGGAAAACTACGAGACCGTGCTGCAATCGAACGGGGTGGCGCGCTCCTTCATCAATTCGCTGACCGTCGCCATCCCCGCGACCGTCATCCCCATCCTCGTCGCCGCCTTCGCCGCCTATGCGCTGGCCTGGATGAGCTTTCCCGGCCGCGGGGTGCTGATCGCCATCATCGTGGGCCTCCTGGTCGTGCCCTTGCAGATGTCGCTGATCCCGATCCTGCGCATCTATAACGGGGTCGCCGGGATCACCGGGGGACAGGCGCAGGGCTATTTCGGGGTCTGGCTGGCCCATACCGGCTTCGGCCTGCCGCTCGCGATCTTCCTTTTGCGCAACTACATGGTGGGGCTGCCGCGCGAGATCATGGAAAGCGCGCGCATGGACGGCGCCAACCACTTCCAGATCTTCACCTCCATGGTGCTGCCGCTCTCGTTCCCGGCGCTGGCGTCCTTCGCGATCTTCCAGTTCCTCTGGGTGTGGAACGACCTTCTGGTGGCGCTGATCTTCCTCGGCAGCCAGGATTCCCAGCTCGTCCTCACGGGCCGGCTGGTCAACCTCCTGGGCACGCGCGGCAACAATTGGGAGCTTTTGACAGCGGGCGCCTTCGTCTCCATCATCGTGCCGCTGATTGTGTTCTTCTCGCTGCAGCGCTACTTCGTGCGCGGCCTCCTGGCCGGCTCGGTCAAAGGCGGCTGATCCCTGCCGCTTCGCTTCGAGTGCCGCCCCTTCCGGGGCGGTCGCCTTCCCACCTGTCCCTTTTTCCACACCGCTTAGAATGCCCTAAATGAGCTATTTCGCGTCCGACACTCCCCCGCCGCACCTCGTCGATCAATCCCCGAAATCCCGGGACTGGTGGCGCGGCGCGGTGATCTACCAGATCTATCCGCGCTCCTTCCAGGACCACAATGGCGACGGGGTCGGCGACCTCGTCGGCATCACCAGCCGGCTCGAATACGTCGCGGACCTGGGGGTGGACGCCATTTGGCTGTCGCCGGTCTTCACCTCGCCCATGAAGGATTTCGGCTACGACGTCAGCAATTACCGCGACATCGACCCGATCTTCGGCACGCTCGAGGATTTCGACCGGCTGGTGGAAAAGGCGCATGCGCTGGGGCTCAAGGTCATCATCGACCAGGTGATCTCCCACACCTCGGACCGCCATCCCTGGTTTTCCGAGAGCCGCATCTCGCGCACCAACAGCAAGGCCGACTGGTATGTCTGGGCCGAGCCCAAGCCGGACGGCACGCCGCCCAACAACTGGCTCTCGATCTTCGGCGGCTCTGCCTGGGCCTGGGATTCGCGCCGGATGCAGTATTACCTGCACAATTTCCTGGCCGCCCAGCCCGACCTCAACTTCCACAATCCGGACGTGCAGGACGCGCTGCTCGACGACATGCGGTTCTGGCTGGAACGGGGCGTCGACGGCTTCCGGCTCGACACGGTGAACTTCTATTTCCATTCCGAGGGGCTGGAGGACAATCCGCCCGTGCGCCCCGAGGATTTCAACGCCTCGACCGCGCCGGCGGTCAACCCCTACAATCTCCAGGAACACCTCTACGACAAGAGCCGGCCCGAGAACCTCGAGTTCTTGAAGCGCGTCCGCCGGCTGCTCGACGAATATCCCGGCACGACCACAGTGGGTGAGATCGGGGACGCCCAGCACCAGCTCGAGCTGATGGCGCAATACACCTCGGGCAGCGAGCGCCTGCACATGTGCTACACTTTCGATTACCTGGGCGGCGAGTTCAGCGCGCAGCATTTCGCCAGGTCGATCCGCGAAACCGAGGCGGGAGCGCCCGACGGGTGGATCTGCCTCGCCTTTTCCAACCACGACGTGGTGCGCCACATCTCGCGCTGGGCGCCGCACGGGCACGAGGAGCGCTTCGCTCGGCTCGCGGCGCTCATGCTGCTGACCCTCAAGGGCTCGGTCTGCCTCTACCAGGGCGAGGAGCTGGGCCTGACCGAAGCCGAGCTGGCCTTCGAGGACCTGGCCGACCCCTATGGCATCGAGTTCTGGCCCGAGTTCAAGGGCCGCGACGGATGCCGCACGCCCATGGTGTGGCAGGCCCATACCCGCAACGGCGGATTCAGCGGCGCGCAGCGGACCTGGCTGCCGGTGCCCGCGGCCCATCTCGGCCACGCGGTGGACCAGCAGGAGCACGTCGCCAATTCGGTGCTCGAATTCTACCGCGCCGCGCTGCGGTTCCGGAGCGAGCATCCCGCGCTGCGCCGCGGCAGCATCACCGTGCTCGACGCCGAGCCGCCGCTGCTCGTCTACACGCGGGACCATGAGGGCGAGACCCTGTTCTGCGCCTTCAACATGAGCCCGGAGCCGGCCGAGTACCCACTGCCCGCCGGTTATCGGTTGACCAATGCCGGAGCGCCGGGTTCTGATGCGATCGAGGAAGGCGCGACGCTGAAGTTCGGCCCGTTCGGGGCCTATGTCGGCACCACGACCGAGGGGTGAGACCCGCGGGGAGGAGGAGCAATGTCTGACTTGAAGATCACCAACCTCTACAAGAGCTACGGCCAGGTGGAGGTGTTGAAGGACATCAATCTCGACATCAAATCGGGCGAGTTCGTGGTGTTCGTCGGCCCCTCGGGCTGCGGCAAGTCCACGCTGCTGCGCACGATCTCGGGGCTGGAGACCATCACCAGCGGCACGCTCGAGATCGGCGGGCGGGTGGTCAACGACGTCGCGCCGAGCAAGCGCGGCATCGCCATGGTGTTCCAGTCCTATGCGCTCTATCCGCATATGACCGTGTTCGACAACATGGCCTATTCGTTGAAACTCCAGCGGACGCCCCGGGAGGACATCCGCCAGAAGGTCGAGGCCGCGGCCGACATGCTGCAATTGCGGCCCTATCTCGACCGCCTGCCCAAGGCGCTTTCAGGCGGCCAGCGCCAGCGCGTCGCCATCGGCCGCGCCATCGTGCGCAACCCGCAGGTCTTCCTGTTCGACGAGCCGCTCTCCAATCTCGACGCCGCCCTGCGCGTCGCGACCCGCATGGAGATCGCGCGGCTGGCCGACAGCCTGCCGGACACGACCATGATCTACGTCACTCACGACCAGGTGGAGGCCATGACCCTGGCCGACAAGATCGTGGTGCTGAACGCCGGCGAGATCATGCAGGTCGGCACGCCCATGGAGCTCTACGACCACCCGCAATCGCTGTTCGTGGCCGGCTTCATCGGCAGCCCCAAGATGAACTTCCTGACCGGCGCCCATGCCGCGCCCTATGACGCGCAGACCGTGGGCGTGCGCCCCGAGCACATGGAGATCCGCGACGCGGGCGAGGCGCCCTGGAGCGGCAAGGTGATCTATTCGGAGGACCTGGGCTCGGACAGCTATATCTATGTCGATATCGGCGAGGAGGACGCGGTCATCATCCGCCAGGACGGCAAGACGCCCTATCGCGCCGGCGCCAATGTGAGCTTCGGCCCCAAGGGCAACCTCTATCACCGCTTTGACGGCAATGGCCGCCCCATTACCGGGGGCGTGTCGGCTCCGATTGTTGCCGCGCCGGCAACGGAAGCACCGAGCGCCGAAGAGCCGGTGGTGCCCGTGGAAGACGGAACCGTGGACGAGGGCGTGGTGGGCAGCGCCGGCGCGGTCGTGACGCCCGCCAAGCCCCGGCGCACGCGGATCGCGCCCACCGAACCCGCCCCCAAGGCCGCGCCGATCAAGACCGCGTCGGCCCGGAAGCCGGCGACCCCTTCGCGCCGCCCGTCGCGGCCGAAGCCTTAGGTTGATCGAGGCTCGCCTTCGGGTCTGGGTGGCATCGCACTGGATTCCGGCAATGAATGCCGGAATGACATCGGGGGTGGGGCGCTATCTTGCCCGCTCTCGGGTCGTCACCCCGGTATTTATTACCGGGGTCCAGGGGAGTCCGGCCAAAATCGCGAATGGCGAGTGGTGCTAGGATCACCGCGTCGTCCTGGCTGCAGTGGGTGTGGCGGCATCGGACTGGATTCCGGCAATGAATGCCGGAATGACATGGGGTATGGGGCGCTATCCTGCTCAATCCCCGGTCCCGGCGACAGGCCCCTAGTCTTCGGCCACCACCCGGTCGGCGGGAATCACCAGCGTCATCAGCGTGCCCGTATCGGTCGCCGGGTCGATGGAGAAGCTGAGCGCGTTGACGGCGATCAGCGAGCGCGTGAGGGTGAGCCCGATGCTCGAGGTGGTGGGCTGGCGGGCGGTGCCGTCGCGCTCGCGGCCTTCGCGGAACACCACGAACCGATCCGCGATGTCCCCGGCCGTCGTGGCGGTGTCGCGCACATGGATCGCCACGGCGCCGCTCCGTTCCTGCTGGGCCGAGAGCACGACCCGCCCGCCGCTTTCGGTATGTCTGATGGCGCTGGCCAAGAGGTTGAGCACCGCCTGGCTCAGGGTCGGCGCATCGACCCGCACGCGCGGCAGGCGCTCGGAGATCGAGCTGCGTAAAAGGACCCGCGCGGCGATGGCCTCGGCGCGGATCTTGGAGAGGCACACCGAAAGCAGCGCCGCGAGGTCGACCACTTCGCCCTCGGCGGGCGGGTGCTGCGCCCCGGCGAGGGTGACGAATTCGTCGAGCTCGTCGGCCAGGTCGCTGATGGCGCGTCCGGCGCTTTCGATGTCGCGGACATATTCGCGATAGCGCTCATTGCCCAGGGGGCCGAAGGATTCGCCGGCCATGATCTCGGAGAACCCGAGGATCGTGTTGAGCGGCCCGCGCACCTCGCGGCTGATGCGGACCAGGGCGTCACTGGAAAGCCCGTCGCCGGCCCGGGCAGGCGCGGCCTGCGGCGCGCGGCGCTCGGGCAGGAGGAAGCCAAAATAGCCGGACACGAGCCCGGCCCGGCCTTCGGTGAAGAGCACGACCGCGCCCCCGCCCTGGGCCGCGAGCCGGACCATGGGGCGCTGGGTTTCGGCCCGCCGGGCCGGGGCATCGAGAAAGGCGCGGAGCGCCACGCGATCCTGCGGCGCGACGAGCTGGGCCAGCGTATCGCCCCGCTGTGTCGGGGCACCGGTTTCGCCGCGCGGGGCAAAGCCGGAAAGAATGCCGGCCGGATCGGCCTCGAAGAAATCGGCCGCCAGAGCGCCCGCGAGCAGGCGGGCAAAGGCTTTGACCGAAGGCTCGTCCTGCGGTCGCGTATCCGCGACCCGCGCCGACAGCATGAAAGCGGGGCGGCCCTGCCAGGAAACGCTTTGGAGCCGCGCCTGCACCGCAATGCGCCCGCCATCGGCGCGCAGGAGCTGGGAGACGGGGCCGATCAGAGCCTCGCCATCGGTGCTGGGGATGACGGCGGAAAGCCCGGCAGCGCGCACTGCGCTCGCGGAGGGATGGCCGGTGAGATCGACCAGCGCCCGGTTGACGAAGACGATGTCCTGATCCCGGAACACGAGGATGCCGAGCGGAATGCGATTGAGGACCAGGGATTCGTCGCTGAGCGGCACCACGGGGGAGCCCGAAACCTTCGGCGCGGGCGCGGTTTCGGGCCGATAGGGCTCGGGCTCGCGGCCCACGCGATCGGTGAGGATGCGCGACAGCTCCTCGAAATTGTAGCGCGATACCCGGTCCATGGTCTCGGGCGGCGAAGGCGGGGCCGGGGGGACTTCTTCCGTGGCCACCGGCGCGTGCGTCTCGGCGGGCGGGGCTTCCTGCGTCTCGGTATCCGTCTCCGTCTCAGGCGCTGCGGCTCCGGCGCCGGGGCTCAGGGTCAGGCCGCGGCCCGTGACCTGCCAGAGCCGGCCGGGCAGCGGTTCTTCTTCGGAGTCTTCGAGCGCGTAAGAGTCTTCCGGTTCGTCCGCGAGAAGGACGGGCTCGTCGGGCCGGTCCTCGGCGAGCAACTCGTCGGCGTCTTCCTCGGCCACCTCCTGCCAGGTTTCGGCATCCGGCGCGGCAGCGTCGAGCGGCTCGTCTTCCTCGGGTTGGGCGAGGGCGTGATCGTGCACGAGGTCGGGATCGAAACGGTCGTCGCCTTCGTCGAGCGGGCTATAGAGCGCTTCGTCCTGGGACAGGCGGTCGAGGAGGTCCGCGAGCCCGGACCGCTCCGTAGGCCCGGCGGCCTCGGGAAGGGTTGCGGCGGGCTCGGGTTCGGACTCTGGCTGAGGCGCTTCGGGCGCGGCGGACGCCCGATCCGCTTCCGTCATCGGCAGGGCGATGGCGAGCACCGCGCCTTGCGGACCGGCCGGAAAGCGCGCGACCATGCTGTCGCCTTCGGCGCGGAAATCATGCGGGTCGCGCTTGGCGAGCCGGTCGCCGTCGCGCTCGGCGATGCGGTTGCCATCCGGAAGGTCCAGTGCGAAGCCGGCGCCCGCGATCAACGGACGAATGCTCGGCTGTGCCTCGGGCGCCTCCAGGATGGCGGGATCGATGGGAGCATCGGCGACGATCAGCACGGCAAGCCCGGTCTCTCCGAAGGAAATCGGCGTGCAGACGCAGGGCGCGGCGAGCGGGGTGCGGCCGGCGAGGAACTGCACGCGGCTGCGGATCGGCTGGTTGACCAGCCCCAGCCGGACGATGCGCGCGACCTGGCCCTTGATCGGGCGCGCGGGCGGCAGGATCGCGAGCCCGGCCGCACGGGTGCGCGCGCCGAGCACCGCGGCCGCGCCGTTGCGCCAGAGCAGGGTTTCGCCATCGGGTGTCCACAGCCAGGCTGGACGGGGGTCCGCCGTCAGCGCCAGTACGCCGGAAGCTGCGGGATGCCTGAGCCAGTCCAAGTCCATTCCATATCCGTCTCTGGCGGCGGGCGCCTGTCCCGCCTCGGGACACCGCACCTGGAACCGCTAACCTTTCCTTAAATATAGAGGCACGGGGTCGGGGTCCATGGAGACCGCCGATTCCGCACCACCTGACGCGCGCAATGGTTAAGACGGCGGATTTGCCAGGAGGCGTGGAGCGCAAAACGGGTCTTGTCAGCGCCCGTGACTCGACCTATGTTCCGCCGCGCTTGAAGAGGGGCTTACGGCCCGAAGCGTGCCGCCTTAGCTCAGTTGGTTAGAGCGCTAGATTGTGGATCTAGAGGTCCCCCGTTCAATCCGGGGAGGCGGTACCATTTCTCCTTAAATGACAATGACTTGAGCGCCCACGGCCACGCGGGCGTAAAGGTCGGTGACGTCCGCGTTCGTCATGCGGATGCAGCCTGAGGAGACGTCGGTGCCGATGGTCCAGGGCTCGTTGGTGCCGTGGATTCGGTAGAGCGTGTCGCCAAGATAGAGCGCCCTTGCCCCCAGGGGATTATTCGGCCCTCCGGGAACGGTCGCGGGCAGGCCCGGCTGGCGCGCGTGCATCTCGGCCGTGGGCGTCCAACTCGGCCATTCGCGCTTGGCGCTCACAGGAAACCGGCCGGTAAAGCCAAAGCCCTCGCGCCCCACCGCGATGGCGTAGCGCAGGGCGCGGCCTTCGCCAAGTATCAGATAAAGCGCATGATTTCCCGTATCGACGATGACGGTGCCCGCCGGCTCGGCGCTCGCATAGGCCATCTCCCGGCGGATCGGATCGACGTGGGGCTGCGGGATCGGGACGGGCTGGGAGGCCTGGGGCGCGGGGCCGAACATGGCGTCGAGATAGGGCCGTTCGTCCGCGAAACCGGTGTTCGCGACCGCCAGAATCACCGCCAGAACGGCGCCCCGATTGAGTCCCTTGTCCATGCTGCAACCCTTGCCGGCAAACCGACAACAGAGGCTTAAACCGCGCTCTACGCGTTCGAAGCGCGTCTTTATGGGGCCATGAAGGCCGTAGATCGGCGTTGTGACGGCCGGGCGCGAAAAAAGCCCGCTCCCGGCCCCTCGCATCAGTAGAGATGCTTATGGTGGCATGGCGGATCCGCCCTGGGCGGCAACCCGATGTCGCGACGGATATAGTCCGGCAGGGTGCGGTCGAAAGCGCGCGCCACGCGCGTGCGTTTCTTGCGGATCGCTACGATGAGCGTGGCGCGCAGAACGTGCAGCACGCCATATTGGGAGACCACGGCCTCGATGCGCTGCCGCTCGCGGTTGGTGAGGGAGCGGGCGCGCGGGGAAATGTCGATCAGAGTCATTTGAGCACACAACAGCCGTCGCGAAACGGCTGGTCCGTTTGCGTTGAAGGAGCGAGGCCCGAAGGAGAGCGCAATGCACCCCGTGTCGGACACCCGGTTTTGGCGATGTGTTGAGGAAGAAGCCGGTTGGTTTTGCTTTGTCGGGCTTTCGCACCGCAGAAGTCATAAACTTCTGCTGAAAACCCTCCAGAGACCCGGCATTCGCCTAACCGTAATCAGAAGCCGCTTTTTCGCGGCGCTACGGTTTGGAGGCGATAGGCAACACCACCGCGGGAAGGGGCGCGGACGAATACTGTCATGAAGGCGCCTCCCTTGGGCTGGCGTTGGAACGGAGCGATTTTTAGCGCCGACAAGTCGAGTCGCCAACCCATGCTGTGGCGCGATGCCGCACTTGCGGCTTGGCTGTGGCAAAGCGGTGACACCCCGCGCCGGCGCGGCGCGCGCCGCTTGCCTTGTCTCACGGGGAGCGATCGGCTAACAGAACGCCAGATTTCGCGACAAAACGCGACATCGCACAACATTTCGTCACATCGAAACGAGGCTGCGAGCGGAGCCTCGACAGAACGTCCAAGGTAGGCCTCATGGGCAAGTCCACAGCGCTGATCGAGCCGCGCCTGCCGCGCGGCTTTGTCGATTCCGAGGCCGAAGAGCTCAAGGCCATCGAGGAGATGGTGGGCAAGATCAAGGCGGTCTACGAGCGCTACGGCTTCGACCCCATCCAGACCCCGTTCTTCGAATATACCGAGACGCTGGGAAAATTCCTGCCCGACACCGACCGGCCGAACGCGGGCGTGTTCTCGGTGCAGGACGACGACGAGCAGTGGATGAGCCTGCGCTACGACCTGACCGCGCCGCTCGCCCGCTATTTCGCCCAGAACTACCAGGACCTGCCCAAGCCGTTCCGCTCCTACCGCCAGGGCTGGGTGTTCCGCAACGAAAAGCCCGGTCCCGGGCGGTTCCGGCAGTTCATGCAGTTCGACGCCGACACGGTCGGCGCGGCCGGGCCCGAGGCGGACGCGGAAATCTGCATGATGATGGCCGACACGATGGACGCGCTCGGGCTGGCCGGCAAATACGTGGTGCGGGTCAACAACCGCAAGGTGCTGGACGGGGTGATGCAGGCGATCGGCGTCACGGACGAAGCGCAGAAGCTCACCGTGCTCCGCGCGATCGACAAGCTGGACAAGTTCGGGCCCGAGGGTGTCGCGCTCCTGCTCGGCAAGGGCCGCAAGGATGAGAGCGGGGATTTCACCGAGGGCGCGGGGCTCGATGAGGCCCAGGCGGCCACGGTGCTCGACTATGTTTCGGGCAAGCAGCCCGCCGACAACGAGGGTGTGACCGAACTGGTCGCCATGCAAGCGTTGTTCGATGCGGGCGGTTACGGCCCCGACCGCATCAAGATCGACCCGTCCGTGGTGCGCGGGCTCGAATATTACACCGGCCCGGTCTTCGAGATCGAGCTGATCTTTCCGGTTCAGAACGAGAAGGGCCAGGACGTGGTGTTCGGCTCGGTGGGCGGCGGCGGGCGCTATGACGGGCTGGTCTCGCGCTTCCGCAACGAGGAAACCCCGGCCACGGGCTTTTCCATCGGCGTGTCGCGGCTGGCGAGCGCCTTGCGGCTGACGGGGAACCTCTCGTCGGCGCGGACCATGGGGCCGGTCGTGGTGACGGTGATGGAAAAGGAGCGCGTCGCCGATTACCAGCAGATGGTCGCGGAGCTGCGTGCTGCCGGCATCCGCGCCGAGATGTTTTTGGGGTCATCGAAGAACCTCGGCAAGCAGATGAAATACGCCGACAAGCGCAACGCGCCGGCGGTCATCATCCAGGGGAGCGACGAGCGCGACCAGGGCGTGGTGCAGGTCAAGGACCTGGCCGAAGGCGCCGAGGCCGCCGCCGCGATCACCGACAACGCCGCCTGGAAGATGGAGCGGCCGGGGCAGTATACGGTGCCGCGCGGGGAATTGGTGGAATTCGTCAAGACCATCCCCGCGGTGGCGGAATGGCTGAGGGCGCGGGGGTGATGGCTGCGTTCGGCGTCCCTGGCTGCCCCCTCACCCCCGACCCCTCTCCCACGAGGGGAGAGGGGGGCGAAGGAGCCGAAGAGCCACGGTTCCCCTTCTCCCCTCGTGGGAGAAGGTGGCGCGAAGCGCCGGATGAGGGGGGGAGAGGCACGGTCTTCGCGTCAACCGGGGCACAGTTTTTCCAGTCGTCCTGGCCGGGCTTGACCCGTCCAGCCAGCCGGGCGTTCCGCGCGCGGGGAGGGGCTGTCTGGATCCCCGGGTCGAGCCCGGGGATGACGAGGGGAGAGATGGGCGCGTGGGCTCGGGCGGTTTGCGGAGGAGCTCTTCGCCTGGATTCCGGCAATGAATGCCGGAATGACATTGGAGTTTGGGGTGCGATCCTGCCCCAACCGGGATCGTCGCTCCGGCGCCCCTCTTCCCCAAGAGACAGGGGCGGCATCTCAGGATGGGCCCCGGCTTTCGCCGGGGCAGCGAAGGCCGAGAGTGCATTGGCGGCCGGAGCACACACTCTCAGCTCGTCATGGCCGGGCTTGACCGTGCCATCCGCGGTGTTTCCGCCGAGGAGGAGAGAGGCGTGGGTTTCGTCTCCTCTTTGCGCAGGGGCAGCCTCGCGGGTCCTCGGGTCGAGCCCGAGGACGACGAAGGGAGAGAGCGGGGCTGAGGCTCGGGTGACCTGCGGAGGAGCCTTTCGGCTGGATTCCGGCAATGAATGCCGGAATGACGTTGGAGTTTGTGGGGCGATCCTGCCTCGGTTCGGATCGTCACCCCGGCGCGCCTCTTCCCCAAGAGACAGGGGCGGCATCTCAGGATGGGCCCCGGCTTTCGCCGGGGCAGCGAAGGCCGGGAGTGCATTGGCGACCGGAGCACACTCTCTCAGCTCGTCATGGCCGGGCTTGACCCCGCCATCCAGCAGGGCGTTCCACGCGCGGGGAGGCTTGTCGTGACCGCTGAAACCCGTCGCGATCACCTCAAGGGGCTCGTCTCGGGCGAGGGCGTGCGTTTTGCCACGACCCCGATCCTGCTGCCGACTGCGCCGTATTTCGACCTTGCGGGCGAGGAGTTCGGGGCGCGGTTGATTCTGGCTGTGGGGGCGGATGGGAGCGAGTTTTGCCTGCGGCCGGACTTTACCCTGCCCATTGCCATGAGCCACATCGCGGCGGGGGCGGCGACGCCGGCGGCTTATGGGTATCTGGGGCCGATCTTCCGCCAGCGCAGCGACGGGCCGGCCGAGTTCGACCAGGCGGGACTGGAGTTTCTTGCCCATCCGGACGCGGAAGCGGCCTTTGCCGGGGTGCTGGATTTCGCGCGCGCGGCGCTGGCGCTCTATGGCGCGCGCGAGACGCGGCTGCGCTTCGGGTCGGTGGCCCTGTTCGAGGCGCTGCTCGCGGAATGCGACATGCCCGAGGTCTGGCGCCCGCGCATCCGCGCGCGCTTCGGCCATCCCGAGGCCCTCGAGCGGCTGCTGGACCGGCTCGCCGCGCCGCAGGCGCCGACCGCCGGACCGCAGGGCATGAAGCGCGAGGAGATCGAGGATTGGGTCGCCGAGCTGATGCTCACCAATGGGCTGAGCGTCAACGAGGGGCGCTCGCCCGGCGAGATCGTGGAACGCTACCTGGAAAAGCAGGCGCTCGACGCCGCCCAGGTGCCCGCGAAGACCATTGCGCTGCTGCGCGCCTATCTGGCGCTGGCGGGCGAGGCCGGGCCGACGCTCGATGCGGTGGAAACCCTGGCGCGCGAGAACGGCATCGCGCTTTCCGACGCGCTGGCGGCCGCGCGGGCGCGGGCGGACCAGCTGCGCGCGGGGAACGGGAATATCGTGTTCGATGCCGGGTTCAGCCCGCGCCTCGACTATTATACCGGCGTGGTGTTCGAGATCACGGACCGCGACGGGGCCGTGCTCGCCTCGGGCGGGCAATATGACCTTCTGCTGACCCGGCTGGGGGCAGAGGGCGAAGTGCCCGCCGTGGGCTGCGCGGTCTGGGTCGACCGGCTGGAAGCGGAGGCGCGCCGATGAGCACCATCATGCTGGCGCTGCCCTCCAAGGGACGGCTGCAGGAACAGGCCATGGCCCATTTCGCGGAAGCCGGGCTCGAGATCGAACGGCCGGGCGGCGCGCGCTCCTACCAGGGCAGCATGGCGGCCCTGCCCGATGTGGTGGTGCGCTTCCTCTCGGCCAGCGAGATCGCGCGCGAGCTGATCCGCGGCGCCATCGATCTCGGCATCACAGGCGAGGACCTGATCCACGAAAGCGCCGAAACCGGGCCCGAGCAGGTGGAGATCGTAGAGCGCCTGGGTTTCGGGCGCGCCGACGTGGTGACCGCGGTGCCCGACGCCTGGATCGACGTGACGGACATGGCCGATCTCTCGGACGTGGCCGCCGATTTCCGCGCAAGGCACGGGCGCTGGCTGCGGGTGGCGACCAAGTACGTGAACCTCACGCGCCGGCATTTTTCGCGCGCGGGGATCGCCGAATACCGGATCGTCGAGAGCCTGGGGGCGACCGAGGCGGCGCCGGCTTCGGGCGCGGCGGACCTGATCGTGGACATCACCACCACGGGATCGACGCTCAAGGCCAACGGGCTGCGCGTGATCGCGGACGGGGTGATGCTGGAAAGCGAGGCCGTGCTGATGGTCTCGCGCAATGCCGACTGGGCCGATGATGGCCGGCGGGCGCTGCGCGATGCGCTGCTGGGGCGGTTGGGCTTGGGGCGGTCGGATTAGCGTGTCTCACGCCGGCTCCTGCGGCGCGGCCTGCATTGTCTGGACCCCGGCAATGAATGCCGGGGTGACGATTGTGAATGGGGCGGAGTGCAGATAACCCCTCCGGCGTCATTCCGGCATTTATTGCCGGAATCCAGGAGACGCCGGCCCCGAACGCAAGGGGCCGGCGCGCGTCGTTACTTCCGGTTGTCCACCGAGAACGCCCCGGCGCCATAGGCGATGACGTAGAGGAAGCCGCCGGTGATGGCGAGATTCTTCATGAAATTGATCATCTCGTTCTGGTCGGCGAAGTTGGTGTGGAAGATCAGGCCCGAGACCAGGGTGAAGGCCCCGAGGGCCGCCGCGGCCCAGCGGGTCTGATAGCCTACGATCAGCATGATCGCGCCGACGATCTCGAGCACGATGGTCGGCCAGATGAGGATGCCCGGCACGCCGAAGGCTTCCATGTAACCGACATAGAACTCGGTGCCGGTGATCTTGCCGATGCCGGACATAAGGAAGATGATCGAAAGCAGAACGCGCCCGATGACGGGCAGATAGGTTTGCAACCCACTCATAACGTAGCCCCTTTTTCTTGGTTGAACGCCACGGGCAAGGTGCCTCGATTCGAGCGGACCCGATAGAGCGCGAACGCCTCACACAGTGTTCGCTTCTGACGTCCGCCGGATGCGGATCGTTCGATGGAGGAGACCGGCGGTGCTGGAGCTTTGGACCCTCGTGGCGCTGGCCGGGGTGGGCGTTCTCGCCGGGTTCGTGGACGCGGTGGCGGGCGGGGGCGGGCTGATCGCCCTGCCGGCGCTGCTCTCGTTCGGCGTGCCGCCGGTGGCCGCGCTCGCCACCAACAAGGCCCAGAGCGTGGTCGGCACCCTCACGGCGGCCTTCACCTTCTGGCGCGGCGGCTATGTGACGCTGAGGATGCTGGTGCCGGCGGTCGTCACCACCTTCGCTGGCTCCTATGCCGGGGCCGCCGTCGTCAAGGCCATCGACACCTCGGCGCTGGCCGTGGCCGTGCCCGTGACGATCATCGCGGTGGCGCTGTATTTTGCCTTCTCCCCCGCGATCGGGGATGTCGACCGGACGGCGCGGCTGAAATTCTCCCTGTTCGTGCCGGTGATGGGGTTCGTCATCGGCTTCTACGACGGGATCTTCGGACCGGGCACGGGTTCGTTCCTGATGCTGGGATTCGTGGCGCTGTTCGGGCTCTCGGCCGTCCGGGCCTCGGCCCATACCAAGGTGCTCAACGTGACCTCGAACCTCGCGGCGCTTGCGCTGTTCATTCCGGCGGGGGACGTGCTCTGGCCGGCCGCTATCGCGATGGCGGTCGGGCAATTGGTGGGCGGCTATCTCGGCGCGCTGACCGGCATCCGGTTCGGGGCGAAGGTGATCCGGCCGCTGGTGATCGTGGTGTCGGTCGCGCTGGCGGCGCGGCTGCTGGTGTTCGGGTAGGGGCGGAGATTCGAGAGGGCTGCTTCTGGACCCCGGCAATGAATGCCGGGGTGACGATCGGGAGTGGGGAAGGATCGAAGCCAGGCTCTAAACTCTCAGCTCGTCATGGCCGGGCTTGACCCGGCCATCCGCGATGCTTCGGCCTGCACGGCGGGTTGCGGCATTGCGGGTCCTCGGGTCGAGCCCGAGGACGACGAGGGGATGGGGGGGGCGAGTCGCGGAAGAGAGGAGGCGCCTAGAAAACGAAAGAGCGGCCCCGAAGGACCGCTCTCCCGTTCGAGCCCCGGAGACCGGGCCTCGTGTTCTGTGAGCCGCAGGGCTTCCTTAGAAGTCCATGCCACCCATGCCGCCCATGCCGCCGCCGCCCGGCATGGCCGGGGCTTCGGGCTTGGGGGAGTCGGCGATCATGGCTTCGGTCGTGATCAGGAGGCCCGCCACCGAGGCGGCGTCTTCCAGCGCGGTGCGCACGACCTTGACGGGATCGATGATGCCCATCTGGATGAGGTCGCCATACTCGCTGGTCTGGGCGTCGTAGCCGAAGGTGTCCGAGGCGTTGTCGAGGATCTTGCCCACGACCACCGAGCCTTCGTCGCCGGCATTGTTGGCGATGGTGCGGACCGGCTCCTGCAGGGCGCGGCGCACGATGTTGATGCCCGCGTCCTGATCGGCGTTCTCGCCCTTGGCCTGGAGGGCGTTCGAGGCGCGCAGCAGCGCGACGCCGCCGCCCGGCACGATGCCTTCCTCGACCGCGGCGCGGGTGGCGTTGAGCGCGTCATCGACGCGGTCCTTGCGCTCCTTGACCTCGACCTCGGTCGAGCCGCCGACGCGGATCACCGCGACGCCGCCCGCGAGCTTGGCCAGGCGCTCCTGGAGCTTCTCGCGGTCGTAGTCCGAGGTGGTCTCCTCGATCTGCGCCTTGATCTGGGCCACGCGGGCCTGGATGTCGTCCTTGGAGCCGGCGCCATCGACGATGGTGGTGTTCTCCTTGGAGATCTCCACGCGCTTGGCGGTGCCGAGCATGTCGAGGGTGACGTTCTCGAGCTTGATGCCGAGGTCTTCGGAAATGACCTGGCCGCCGGTGAGGATCGCGATGTCCTCGAGCATGGCCTTGCGGCGGTCACCGAAGCCCGGGGCCTTGACGGCCGCGACCTTGAGGCCGGCGCGCAGGCGGTTGACGACGAGCGTCGGGAGGGCCTCGCCGTCCACGTCCTCGGCGATGATGAGGAGCGGACGCTGGCTCTGCACCACGGCCTCGAGGACCGGCAGCAGGGACTGGAGGTTGGAGAGCTTCTTCTCGTGCAGGAGGATCAGCGGATCCTCGAGGGTCGCGACCATCTTCTCGGTGTTGGTCACGAAATAGGGCGAGAGGTAGCCACGGTCGAACTGCATGCCCTCGACCACGTCGAGCTCGGTCTCGGCCGTCTTGGCTTCCTCGACGGTGATGACGCCCTCGTTGCCGACCTTCTGCATGGCTTCGGCGATCATGTCGCCGATGGCCTTCTCGCCATTGGCCGAGATGGTGCCGACCTGGGCGACTTCGCCCGAGGAGGTGATCTTGACGGCCTTGGAGGCGAGGTTGGAGATCACCTCGGTGACCGCGAGGTCGATGCCGCGCTTGAGGTCCATCGGGTTCATACCGGCCGCGACGGCCTTGACGCCCTCGTTGACGATGGACTGGGCCAGCACGGTGGAGGTGGTGGTGCCGTCACCGGCGATGTCGTTGGTCTTGGAGGCCACGGTGCGCAGCATCTGCGCGCCCATGTTCTCGAACTTGTCCTCGAGCTCGATCTCCTTGGCGACGGTCACGCCGTCCTTGGTGATGCGCGGCGCGCCGAAGGATTTCTCGATGACGACGTTGCGGCCCTTGGGGCCCAGGGTCACCTTGACCGCGTTGGCCAGGATGTTGACGCCGCGCAGCATCTTGTCGCGCGCATCGGTGGAGAACTTTACGTCCTTTGCAGCCATTTGCTCGGCTCCTTAAGAAAAGGGGGAAGGGCTGGGTGACTCGAAAAGGCCTTACGCCTCGATCACGCCCAGGATGTCGGATTCCTTCATGATCAGCAGGTCTTCGCCGTTGATCTTGACCTCGGTGCCGCTCCACTTGCCGAACAGCACGCGGTCGCCGGCCTTCACATCGAGAGCATTGACCTTGCCGCTCTCGTCGCGGGCGCCCGGGCCGGCCGAAACGATCACGCCCTCGGAGGGCTTTTCCTTGGCGGTGTCGGGGATGATGATGCCGCCAGCGGTCTTCTCTTCGCTGTCGACGCGCCGGACAACGACACGGTCGTGCAGGGGACGGAAGCTCATGTTCGCTCCTTAGAACGGATTGGTGTGACGTTGAATTGCAGCAGTGTTAGCACTCTCACGAGGCGAGTGCCAACACGCGTGCTGGGCACATAGGAAAGCGCCCGGACGGAGTCAAGAAAGACGATCGCGAAATTTTCGTCTTCCCGCCGCGCTTCGGCGAGCAGGCCGGTTGTTCCGGTCCGGGTTCGACGGTAAGAGCGATGCGTGACCGAGAACCCATCCGAGCCCATGGCTGGCCAGACCCTTGCCCAACAGACGCCCGCTTCCCATCCGGTCGCGGCGGCGCCCGAGCTGTCGGTGATCGTCCCCAGCTTCAACGAGCGCGACAATATTGCGCCCTTGGTCGAGAAGCTGGAGGCGGCGCTGGCCGGCATTCCCTTCGAGGTGATCGTCGTGGACGACGACAGCCCGGACGGGACCGCCGAAGCCGCCAAGGCCATCTCGCGCGGAAAGCCGTTCGTGCGCTGCATCCACCGGGTGGGCCGGCGCGGCCTGTCCTCGGCCGTGATCGAGGGCATGAGCGCCAGCGCCGCGCCCTATGTCGCTGTGATCGACGCCGACCACCAGCACGACGAGACCATCCTGCCGCTCATGCTCGAGCGGCTGCAGGGCGGCGCGGACATCGCGGTGGGCTCGCGCTATGTGGGCGAGGGCTCGTCCCGGGCCGGGTTCAGCGCCGGGCGCCAGCGGGCCAGCACCTGGGCGACCAGGATGGCGGGCGTGCTGACCGGCAAGCGGCTGACCGATCCCATGAGCGGGTTCTTCATGATCCCGCGGCAATTGTTCCTCGCGGTTTCCCCCAAGCTGGCGCGCGAGGGCTTCAAGATCCTGCTCGACATCATCGTGGCCGCGCGCGGCGCGCTGGGCCGCGATCCGGTCATCGCGGAGATTCCCTATAATTTCCGCGCGCGAAATGCGGGCGAAAGCAAGATGAGCGCCCTGATCGGGGTGCAGTTCCTGGGCCTGATCGTCTCGCGGCTGTCCATGGGCCTGCTGCCGACGACGTTCCTTCTGTTCGCGCTGGTGGGCGCGACGGGCGTCGTGGTGCATCTCTCGATCCTGAGCCTCACCTTCGAGGTTCTGGACTTCAATTTCGCCAACAGCCAGCTCGTGGCGACGCTGGTGGCCATGACCACCAATTTCCTGCTCAACAACGAACTGACCTATGCCGACAAGAAGCTGCGCGGGCGCGACTTCTGGTGGGGGCTGCTGAGCTTTTATCTGGTGTGCAGCTTCGGTACGCTGGCCAATATCTCGGTGGCGAGCATCATCTTCGAGACGCGGCTGATGAACTTCTTCCTCGCCGGGATCGCCGGAGCGGTGATGAGCGTGGTGTTCAACTATTCGGTGACGCGGGTGTTCACATGGCGTCAGGCATAGGCGCGCGGCTTTTTGCGCGCGACGCGAAGACCGGAGTGCTGTGGCTGATCGCGGTGACCGCGCTCTGGCGCATCGTCGCGGCCTGGGCGATCGGCTATGGCACGGGCGAGGCCTATTACGTGGCCACGGCGCGCGGGCTCGAGCTCTCCTATTTCGACCAGCCCCCGCTCTCGCTCTGGATTACCTGGACCACCATGGCGCTGACCGGCACCGACAATCCGGTGGTGCTGCGCCTGCCCTTCATCGCGCTGTTCGCGGTTTCGACCTGGCTGGTGTTCCGCATCGGGGAGAAGCTGCATTCCCCGGCCGCGGGGCTGTTCTCGGCCGTGATCCTCAATGCCTCCATCCTGTTCTGGGTCTCGATCGGAAGCTGGATCCAGCCCGACGCGCCCATGGTGACCTTCTGGCTCGCGACCACGCTGGTGCTGGTGGATATCTTCTTCGGCGACGGCGGGCGCACGCCCTATCGCAGCTGGCTCTGGGCGGGACTACTGCTGGGGCTCACGCTGCTCTCGAAATATCACGGCGCGTTCCTCCTGGGCGGAGCCGGGCTCTACATGCTCGCCAACCGCGACGCGCGGCGCTGGCTGCGCCATCCCGCGCCATGGCTGGGCGTCGCGCTGGCGCTCGTGATCTTCGTGCCCGTGGTGGTGTGGAACGCGCAGAACGACTGGGCCTCCTTCGGCTTCCAGGGCGGCCGCGCGCTGGGGGAATCCGGGCTGCGCTGGGGCGGGTTGCTGCTCATGGTGGTGGGGCAATTGCTCTACATGACCCCCTGGCTGGCGATCCCGGCGCTGGTGCTGGGGGTCAAGGCGCTGCAGGCGGGCCCCGAGGGGCGCTATCCGGCGGCGCTGCAGCCGGGGGTGGCGGCGTTCCTCGCCTATTCGGCCTGGCCGGCGATCGTGGTCTTCACCCTCGTGGCGCTCTGGAGCGACACCCAGTTCCATTTCCACTGGCAGGCGCCGGGCTATCTGATGCTCTTCATCCTCATGGGATGCTGGAGCGCGGAAATGCTGATCCGGCGGCCGCGCGCGGTGCGGGTGTGGCTCTATGGCAGCCTCGCCGTCACGGCGCTGATCCTCACGGTGCTGATGGTGCACGCCGCCACGGGGTTTTTGCGCGGGGTGGTGCCGGGCGATTGGGAGGACCCGACCGCGGTGCAACTGCCCTGGACCGAGGCCGGGGCCGTGCTGGCGCGCGAGGGGGCGTTTGAGGCGGACCGGACCTTTGTCGCCGGGGACAACTGGATCGACTGCGGCTATGTGGACAACCAGGTTTCGGGGCGGGTGCCGTTCCTGTGCCTGGGGGCCGAGCCGCGCAATCTGGGGTTCATCGCCGATCCGGCCGACTATGCGGGATGGAACGGCTACATGGTCGTGACCGAGCGCGACATGGAGCAGGCCCTGGCGCGCAACGCGGGGCGGTTCGAGACCGTGACGCCGGTAGAGGAGGTGTTCGTGCGCCGCGGCGGGGTGGCGGAGATCGGGCCGATCCAGGTGCTGTATGGGGAAGGGTTTTTGGGGGAGTAGGCCCTAGCGCGAAGGGTGCGGCGGGATCGCGCCGGATTCCGGCAATGAATGCCGGAATGACGTTGGGTTTGCTTCTCCGTCCTTGCCCGACCTCGGTCGTCACCCCGGCATTCATTGCCGGGGTCCAGAGGATGCTTGCCCCCAGCGCCCAACTCTCAATTCGTCATGGCCGGGCTTGACGCGGGGCCTTCCGAGCGCGCGGAGGGTCTTTCTGGATCCCCGGGTCAAGCCCGGGGATGACGAAGGGAGAGATGGGGGACGGAAGCCTGTTGGGGTGGGTACAGCGCTCGGTGTTCGCGGCGGGCCCCTCAGGATGGGTCCCGGCTTTCGCCGGGACAGCGAGATTTGTGAGCTGGGGCTGCACCAGCCATGATCGCTACCCCCGCGAAGTTTGGGGGGCGAGATTTGTGAGCTGGGCCGGCATCAACCACTGTCGCTACGCTGGCGAAGCCGGACAACGGGATTTGTGAGCCGGGCCGGCACCAACTACGGTCGCTATGCTGGCCTGCGCCGAATAGCGTGAGCCGGGCCCGACACCAACCACAGTCGCTACCCCGGCGCAGGCCGGGGTCCATCCTGAGATGCTGCCCCGTGCAGGGAAGGGAGCGGGGCGCCCTAAGCCGCGCCGGCCACCTTGCCCTCGCGCTCCCAGGACAGGCGCTTGCGGTAGATGGTGGAGGGGCTGATCTCCAGCGCCGCGGCGGCGCGGGCGATGTTGCCGCCGAAGGCGTCGAGCGCTTCCTCGATGATGCGCTGCTCCTGCTGCCACATGGGCTGGATCGCGAGGGGTTCGCGCCGGGTGGCGGCGCGCATCGGCTCGCCGCGCGCCTCGACATCGGCGGCCGTGACCATGGCGACGCTGACCGCGCCGCCGTCGAACATCACGACGATCCGGCGCACGAGGTTCTGGAGCTGGCGCACATTGCCCGGCCATTCGCGGCCCACGAACAGGTCCGCGGCCTCGGGCGAGAAGCCGGAAAAGCGCTTGTTCTCCTCGGCCGAGAAGCGATCGAGGAAGGATTCGGCGAGCGGCAGGATGTCGCCGGGGCGCTGGCGCAGGGGCGGCAGGTGGATCGGCAGCACGTGCAGGCGGTAGAAGAGGTCCTCGCGGAAGCGCTTTTCGGCCACGAGCTGCATGGGATTGCGGTTGGTGGCGCAAATGACGCGGACATCGACCGGAACCGGAGTGGCGTCGCCGACGCGCGAAATGGTGCCGGTCTGGAGGAAGCGCAGGAGCTTGGCCTGGAGGCCCAGGTCCATCTCGCCGATCTCGTCGAGGAACAGGGTGCCCCCGTCCGCGAGCTCAACCGCGCCCTTCCTGTCCTGGTGCGCGCCGGTATAGGCGCCGCGCACCGCGCCGAACAATTCGCTTTCCATCAATTCGCCGGGGATCGCCCCGGCATTGACTGCGATGAACGGGCGGCCCGAGCGCGGGGAGCGCCGGTGCAGGGCCTCGGCGGTCACCTCCTTGCCCGTGCCGCTCTCGCCGGTGATGAACACCGGGGCCGAGGAGGGGGCGACGCGCACGATCTGGTCGTAGATCTCGCACATCTGGGCCGAATTGCCCACGAACCCCTCGAAATCGGAGGGGCGCGGGGCAGCGGCGACCGGGCTGATGGCGCGCGCCTTGCCGTGGCGGCGGCCGAGCTCTTCGAGCCGGCAGGCGAGCATGGCGCCCGAGACCGGGCGCACCAGCGTATCATGGGCGCCCGAGCGCATGGCCTCGACCGCGACGGACACCGAGGTGCCGTCCGAAAGCGCGAGGATCAGCGCGCCGCCGGCCAGCGCGGCGAGGCGGGAGAACCCCGCTTCGAGCCCACCGGCGACCGCCAGGGTCTCGCAATCGGCCAGCACCACGTCGATGGGCGTGGTGCGCAGCACCTGGGCGGCCGCGGCCACGTCCGCGCAGGCCACGGTCTCGACCCCTTCGCCCCAATGGCCGGCCAGCGCCTCGCGGGTCATGCGCAGGCCGGAGCGGCACTGGTCGATCAGCAGCAGCCTGACAACGGCGCCGTGGGCGGGGGCGGATGGCATAAAGGCGAGAGTCTCCGCGAGGGGTGGGGAGGGCTTTGGGCGACAGTATTGAAATGTTAGGGTAAATAAACCGTAGCGCGGCTTCGCTTTTGCCGGGCGGGCTGGGATGGTAAACAGAAGGTGACGCGATTCCTCGGAAGCGTTCTAGGGGGGCATCGGGCGCGTGAGCGGCTTGGTCTATCTTTTCATTGCGCTGTGCGGGGTCGCGCTCGGGGTCGCGGCCTATTTCGGGCTCGCCTTCTCGCTGATCGAGGCGGGGCTGCTGGCGCTGATCGCGGCGCTGGCCGGGGTCGTGGTGCTGGAGCGCACGCTGCGCCATCGCGCCGAGTCGCGGCTGGAAAAGGGGATCTCGGAGCTTTCCCGCCTGCTTTCGACCGACGCCCAGGCCGGGCAGATCCTCAGCCAGCGCATCAATGCCCTCGCCGATCTCGATCTCGGGACGCGGCTCGAGGTGGTGGAGGCCGACGTCTCGGTGCTGGGCACGGTGATCCGCCAGGTGGCCGAGGCGGTCTCGGACCTCGAAGCCGGACGCGGCGCCCCGGCGGAGGCGCCGGCCGATGCGCCCGTGCAGGTCGGGCCCGCCGTGCCCCTGGCCACGGTGGAAAAGGCGCTGGACGAGGGGCGGCTGGTCCATCATCTCCAGCCCATCGTGACCCTGCCCCAGCGCAAGACCCATGGCCACGCGCTGGTGCCGCGCCTCGCGACCGCGAGCGGGGAGTTCTTCGATCCGCCCGATTTCCTGCCCGCGCCGGGCGGCGCCGGCGACCGGGCGCTTCGCCGCATCGAGCGGCTGGGGATCGAGGAGGCGGTGGGCCTCGTGCGCCGCGCGCGGGTGATGGGCCGCTCGACCCGGGCCTTCGTCGCGCTTTCGGCGGCCAGCCTTGGCGATGGCGACAGCCTGGATCGCATCCTGTCGGTCATCGCGGCGCACCGCGCGGTGGCCTCCGACCTGATGGTGGCGCTGGACGATGCCGGATGGGCGGGCCTCGCGACCGAGGTGCTCGGCCGCCTGACCGGGGAGGGCGTGGGGCTGGCGCTCTGGAACGCGAAAACCCTGCGGCGCGATTTCGCGGCCCTGGCCGGGCGCGGGGTGCGCTATATCGGGGTGGACGCGGGCCGGTTCCTGACCGAGCCCGAAACGCTCACCGATTTCCATTCCGCCGACGTGACCGACTACGCGCGGCGCTTCGGCATCCAGATCGTGATGACCGGGGTGGCGACCGAGGGACAGATCCTCTCGCTGCTTGACGACCGCGCCGGGCTGGCGCAAGGACCGGCCATCGCCATGCCCGGCCCCGACCGGACCGCGCTCGGCGAACCCGAAGACCAGATGCAGCGCGCCGCCACGCGCTGAGTCTCAACACTTGTCGCGCGTCCGAACCGAAAAGCCGCTTCGCGCTTGTTCTGGAAACGCTCCAGCCGTCCGGAGAAGCCCAACGTGACCTCGTATCCGCCGGCCCTGCCGGGCCTTTCCGTCCTGTCCCGCCGCTATCCGGCGATCCTGTGCGACGTCTGGGGCGTGGTGCATAACGGGGTCGACCAGCACCCCGCGGCCGTGGACGCGCTGCTGACCTATCGCCGCGAAGGCGGGCGGGTGGTGCTGATCACCAACGCCCCGCGCCCGGCGCCCTTCGTCATCGCCCGCATGGACGAGCTGGGCGTGCCGCACGAGGCCTATGACGCCGTGGTGTCCTCGGGCGACGCCACCCGCACGCTGCTCGAAGCGTTCCGCGGCAGGACGGTGCACCGGGTGGGCCCCAATTACGACGACGTGCTGTTCGAGGGGCTGGATCTGACGCTGGGCGCGCCCGAGGCGGCGAGCGCGGTGGTGGTGACCGATCTCGACGACGGCAGGACCCCGGCCGATTATCGCGAGGAAATGGCGCACTGGCTGGCGCTCGGCCTGCCTTTGATCTGCGCCAATCCCGACAAGGTGGTGGAGGAGGGCGACCGGCTGGTCTATTGCGGCGGCGCGCTGGCCGATGCCTATGAGGATATCGGCGGGCGCGTGGCCATGGCGGGCAAGCCCTATAACCCGATCTACCTGCAGGCCAAGGCGCTGCTCGACGCGGCCGCGGGCCAGGACTTCGCCCGGGAGGACATTCTCGCCATCGGCGATTCGGTGCGCACCGACGCCGTGGGCGCGGCCCAGTTCGGCGTCGACCTGCTGTTCATCACCGGCTCGATCCACGCCGAGGAGCTGGACGCCTTCGGCAATCCCGACCCCAAGCGGGTCAGCGACCTGGTGTCGCGCAGCCGCGCCAATGTGGTGGGCTTCATGCCGCGGCTGACCTGGTGACCGGGAGGGCGTGACGGAAGACCCCGAAGGCTTCATCGCCCGTAACCTGCCCGTGCTGCAGGTGCGCGGCTTACCCGCGATAAGGCTGCATATGGGGGCGCCCAACAGCGGGGTGTGGCGCCTGGCCTCGGATGGCGCGCCGCCCTATTGGCCCTGGTGCTGGGCCGGCGGGCTGGCGCTGGCGCACCATGTCGCCGCGCGGCCCGGGACGGTGCGGGGCAAGCGGGTGTTCGACCTCGGCACGGGTTCGGGGTTGGTGGCTATTGCCGCAGCGCGGGCGGGGGCGGAGAGCGTTGTGGCGTGCGATGCGGACGCCAATGCCGCGATGGCCGCAAGGCTCAACGCGGGATTGAACGGGGTTGCGGTCGAGGTGATCGCGGCCGACCCGCTGGAGGGGCCGACGCCGGAGGCGGACGTGGTGCTGGGGGGCGACGTGTTCTATTCGCCAGCGTTGGCGGAGCGCGTGGTGCCGTTCCTTGCGCGCTGCCGGGCGGCGGGGGTCGAGGTGCTTGTGGGGGACCCGGGGCGCGACAGCCTTTCGCGTGGGGCGCTGGAGCTGGTGGCGGAGTATGCGGTGCCCGATTTCGGAGATCCGCCGAACGCGCCGCTGCGGGTGGCGGGGGTGTATCGGTTCGTGGGCTGAGCGCTAAGAAAATAGCCCCTCTCCGAACATCGGAGAGGGGCCGGCGGTTAAGCATCCTCGAGGATCAGGTGCAGGCGCTTGCCGAGTGCCGCCAATCCCTGCTCAAGGGCCGGCAGCTTGGTGGCGTGATGAGGGTCGAGCATACGCCGTACCTCGGCCTCGTCCTTGCCCAGCCTTTTCGCCAAGGCGACCCGGGACAACCCGGACGCCTTGAACGCTTCATAGAAGGCGAGCTTGGCGCCCGCTTGGGCGGAGAGACCGATGCGATCCTTACCTGGGCTGCCAAGTCCGGCAGGGATAGTGTCGCCGTCCTTCATGCGGCCCAGGAGGGCCACCTCAAGCGCGTCTGCGCCATTGGCGAGCGCTTCCTCACGGGTTGCGCCCTCGGAGATCGCTTCCGCTACATCCTCAAAGGTAATGATGTAGCCCCCCTCTCCGTTAGGGCGAAGTCGATACTGATAAAACATTGGCCATATTGCTCCATGTCCTTCGGTTGGATTTCGAAAGCGCTGGAGCTACGAGAGCCCTAGCTGCTCACGTATGAGTGCGATGTAGCCAGGAGAGAGATCCCCGGATTTGACCGTGGTTTTACGACCATTGACCGAAATCCGATAATGGGAACCCTTTCCCAGGTTCTTGTCGACTTCGAGGACCCATCCGTGCGTGCGGCACTCCTTGCGGAGCGCCCTAAGAAACTGTTCTCGTTTCATGGCCAGGTCCTCGAACGACCGAGATAATATCGGGCATTTTTATCCGAATTACAATTGGTGTCGGACAAAATTATCCGAACTCGGTAAAGGCCTAGCACCCCTTGCAATCTCGGCCGCAAAACGTCACGTTCCGGCCTCGCGCGCACAAACAACTCCCGCTACCCATGACCCCAGCCAAAAAGTTCACCCGCCTCGACGGGCTGGAAGCCGTTCCGGCCCATCTCAGGGGCGCGGTGGTTGCCATCGGGAATTTCGACGGCTGCCATCGCGGGCATCAGGCGGTGTTTGCCGAGGCGCTGCGGCTGGCGCAGGCGCGGGGGGTGCCGGCGCTGGTCTTGACCTTCGAGCCGCATCCGCGCGACGTGTTCGCGCCGAAGCCGTTTCTCTATAGGCTGAGCGGGCCGGACGCCAAGGCCGAACTGGTCGCGGCGCTGGGCTTCGACGGGCTCGTGATCCTGAAATTCGACCGCGAATTGGCCGGGGTGGCCCCGGACCGGTTCATTGCCGATACCCTGGTCGATGCGCTGGCGGTTTCCGGCGCGGTGGTGGGCGCGGATTTTCATTTCGGCAAGGCGCGCGCCGGTACGCCGGCCTATCTGGCCGAGGCGGGCAGCGCGAAGGGATTTTCGGTGACCGTGCTGCCCATGCTGGTCGAGGGCGACGATCACGTGTCCTCGACCCGGATCAGGGCGGCGCTGGAAGCGGGGGACGTCGAGACCGCCAACAGGCTGCTCGGCTATCATCACTTCTTTTCCGGCGTGGTGGTGCCGGGGGACAGGCGCGGGCGCGAGCTGGGCTATCCCACGGCCAATATCGCCATGCCGGCGACCACGACGCTGTTCCAGGGCGTCTATGCGGTCAAGCTGCGCGTGGGGGGCGAGGTGTTCGGCGGGGTGGCGGCCTATGGCAAGCCCATGTTCGACGAGGCGCCGCCGCCCTTCGAGACCTTCATCTTCGATTTCGACCGCGACATCTATGGCGAGACCGTCACCGTGGCGCTGCTGGATTTCCTGCGGCCTTCGGTCAAGTTCGAGGGGCTCGCAGCGCTGATCGCGCAGATGGACAGGGACGCGGAGGCGGCCCGAATTACTATCGCCCGGGCGGTCCCGCTCTCCGAGCTGGATGCCGCCCTGGGCTTTGTCGTTGGATAAACCGGCCCGCGCTGTTAAAACGCGGGCCAAATTTCAGAATACTCAGACGATTTCCTGCGAGTGTGCATGACCGAGACCGCACCGGGCGCGACCCAAGAGCGCGACTATTCCACGACCCTGTTCCTGCCGCAGACCGAATTTCCCATGCGCGCCGGCCTGCCCCAGCGCGAGCCCGAATGGCTCGCCCGCTGGGAAGAGATGGGGCTTTATAAAAAGCTGCGCGAGATCAGCCAGGACCGGCCGAAATTCGTGCTGCATGACGGCCCGCCCTATGCCAACGGCAATATCCATATCGGGCACGCGCTCAACAAGACCATGAAGGACCTCGTGGCCCGCTCCAAGCAGATGCTGGGCTACAACTCGGCCTATGTGCCGGGCTGGGACTGCCACGGCCTGCCGATCGAATGGAAGATCGAGGAGCAGTATCGCGCCAAGGGGCGCAACAAGGACGAGGTGCCGACGAACGAATTCCGCGCCGAATGCCGGAGCTTTGCCGAGCACTGGGTGAACGTGCAGCGCGAGGAGTTCAAGCGGCTGGGCGTCGTCGGCGATTGGGATAACCCGTACCTGACCATGAGCTTCGACGCCGAGGCCCAGATCGCGCGCGAGCTGATGAAGGTGGCCAAGGCGGGGCAGCTCTATCGCGGGAGCAAGCCCGTGATGTGGAGCGTGGTCGAGCGCACGGCGCTGGCCGAGGCCGAGATCGAGTATCACGACTATGAGTCGGATGCGGTCTGGGTGAAGTTTCCGGTGGCCTCCGGTGCTCACGCGGACGGGGCCTTCGTCGTCATCTGGACCACGACGCCCTGGACACTTCCGGCCAACCGCGCGGTCTCCTATTCCTCGCGCATCGCGTACGGGCTCTACGAGGTCGAGACCGCCGAAAACGCTTTCGGGCCGCAGCCCTGCGAGAAGCTGATCTTTGCCGACAAGCTGGCCGAGGAGAGCGCGAAGAAGGCCAAGCTGACGTTCAAGCGGTTGGGCGATGTGAGTAGCGATGAGTTAGCGGCCATGGTGCTGCACCATCCGCTGCGCGATCTCGGCTATGATTTCGACGTGCCGCTGCTCGATGGCGAGCATGTGACCGACGATGCGGGCACGGGGTTCGTGCATACCGCGCCCGGCCACGGCGCGGACGACTTCGAGGTCTGGATGGCCAATGCGCGCCCGCTTGCCGCGCGCGGCATCGAGACCAATGTGCCGTTTCTCGTGGATGCGGACGGGTTCTATACGCGCGACGTGCCGGGCTTCGGGCCCGATTCCGAGGGCGGCGCGGCGCGGGTGATCGACGACAAGGGCAAGAAGGGCGACGCCAACGACCGCGTCATCAAGGCCCTGATCGCGGCCGATGCGCTGTTCGCGCGCGGGCGGATCAAGCACCAGTATCCCCATTCGTGGCGTTCCAAGAAGCCGATCATCTATCGCAACACCCCGCAATGGTTCGTCTATATGGACAAGGACATCGGCGGGCCGGGCGACACCCTGCGCACGCGCGCGCTCGACGCCATCGAGGCGACGCAGTTCGTGCCGCCGGCCGGGCAGAACCGGCTGCGGTCCATGATCGCCGAGCGCCCGGACTGGGTGCTGAGCCGCCAGCGGGCCTGGGGCGTGCCGATCTGCGTTTTCGTCAACGCGGATGGCGAGATCCTGGTGGACGACGCAGTCAACACGCGGATCGCCGATGCCTTCGAGGCCGAGGGCGCCGATGCCTGGTTCGCCGAGGGCGCCAAGGCGCGGTTCCTGGGCGATGCGGTCGAGAACCCGGACGCCTGGGAGCAGGTGACCGACATTCTCGACGTCTGGTTCGATTCCGGCTCGACCCACGCGTTCGTCCTCGAGAACCATACGAAATGGCCGGATCTGAAATGGCCGGCCTCGATGTATCTCGAAGGCTCGGACCAGCATCGCGGCTGGTTCCATTCGTCCTTGCTGGAAAGCTGCGTCACGCGCGGCCGCGCGCCCTATGACGCGGTGCTGACCCATGGCTTCACCATGGACCAGAACGGGCACAAGATGAGCAAGTCCCAGGGCAATGTCATCGCGCCCCAGGACATCATCAAGCAATACGGCGCCGATATCCTGCGCCTCTGGGCCGCGACCATCGACTATGCCGAGGACCACCGGCTGGGCGACGAGATATTGAAAAATACCGTCGAGACCTATCGCAAGATCCGCAATTCCTTCCGCTGGCTGTTGGGCAATCTCGCCCATTTCCGGCCCGAGGAGGCGGTGGCGGTCGTGGACATGCCCGAGCTCGAACGGCTGATCCTGCACCGGCTCTCGGTGCTCGATGCCGAGGTGCGCGCGGCCTACGAGGCCTATGACTACAAGCGCGTGGTCTCGCTGGTCGGCAATTTCATGAATCTGGAACTGTCCGCCTTCTATTTCGACATCCGCAAGGACGCGCTCTATTGCGACCCGATCTCCTCGATCCGGCGCAGATCGGCCCTGACCGTGCTAGACCATCTCTATGCCGCGCTGACCGTATGGCTGGCGCCGGTGCTGGTCTTCACCATGGAAGAGGTGTGGCTGGAACGGCACAAGGAGGCCGGGACCACGGTGCATGCCGAGACCTTCCCGCAGCTTCCCCATGCCTGGCGCGACGACGCGCTGGCCGAGAAGTGGAGCCGCATCCGCACCGTGCGCCGGGTCGTGACCGGTGCGCTGGAGGTCGAGCGCCGCAACAAGACCATCGGCGCATCCCTGGAGGCCGCGCCAAACGTGTTCATCTCCGATCCGGTGCTCTACGCGGCGCTGGAGGGGCAGGACTTCGCCGATATCTGCATCACCTCGGGCATCGCGGTGGAGCAGGTGGACGCGCTGCCCGAGGGCGCTTTCACGCTCGATGACGTCAAGGACGTGGCCGTGGTGTTCGCCCGCGCCGAGGGCAAGCGCTGCGCCCGGAGCTGGAAGGTGACGCCCGAGGTGGGCAGCGATCCGGACTATCCGGACCTCACCCCGCGCGACGCCCTGGCCATGCGCGAGCGCGCCCAGGCGGGCTTGTCCGCGTGAGCCGCTGGGCCCCCTCGGTCACCTGGAGCCTCGCGCTGGGTCTCGGCGCGCTGGCGCTCGACCGGCTGCACAAGCTCTTGCAGCTCGACGTCATCGGCTGGCACGGCGGGGAGACGGTGACGCTCACCCCGTTCTTCGACTATGTGCTGGTGTGGAACACGGGCATCTCCTATGGGCTCCTGGGCGGGCTGCCCGCGGAAGGCCTGCTGGCCATCATGGTCGCGGCCATGGCGCTGTTGGTCATCTGGTGGTGGCGGGACAAGTCGTTCCTCACCCGCATCGGCATCGCGCTCGCCATCGGGGGGGCGGTCTCGAACGCGCTCGACCGGGTGATCTGGGGCGCGGTCGCCGATTTCTTCCATTTCCATGCTTTCGGCTGGTCGTTCTACGTCTTCAACATCGCGGACGTGGCGATCTCGGCCGGCGTGGTGCTGCTGATCGTGGACGTGCTCTGGCCGAACCGGAGGCGCGGGGATTCCGCGCAACAGACGGCGGGCGCCGCGAACCCCGATTCTGGCCACGGGCCGGACAATGGGCTATAACCCTGCGACCCGGCGGCAAAGACCGGGGCAAAAAACCCCGGACTCGAGGCGGTCGATGAGTATTTTGCGCAGGATGATCGAAGGCAGGCTGGCGCGTGCCGCAGCCGTTGCGGGCGTGGCGCTGGTGTCGCTTTCCGCCTGCACCACGCTCGAAGGCACCAATGCCTTCACCGATGGCGCCACCTTCGAGCGCGAGGTGCTGCGCTCCACCCTGCAGGGGATCGGCGTGGTTCCGGCCGAGCCGGGGCCGACCAATACCCAGACCCAGCGCGCCCCGCTCGTGGTGCCGGGCTCGGGCGCCGTGCCGCCCCCGCCGCAGCAGGCCGCGACCGCGGCGCTGCCGGCCAATTCCGACCAGGTGGTGCTGGACCGCTCCGGGCTCACCGACGCGGACCTCGCCTTTCTGCGCGACGGCCGCGTGGTCGACGTCAACCAGGTGCAGGGCCGGCCCCTGACCGAAACCGAGGCGCGCCAGCTCGCGGCCCGCATGGCGGCCTATCGCCAGGCCCAGGGCCAGGGCGAGCGCTCGATCTACCTGCCGCCGGAAGCCTATTTCAACCGGGTCGGCGGGCAGCAACTGATTTGTCTTGCGTCCAACGGCACTCTGGTGCCACTAAACGATCCGACCTGCCCGCCCGAAGTGCGGGCGCAATTGCTGGCCGCGCAACGCTAGCAGAAGATCATGTGCAGTGCAGTATGAGGAGCGGGGTTCGACGGAACCTCGCTTTTCCGTACTGGCCGCCACACCCGAAAAAGGCTTTCGTACCCTTCAATGCCCCAGGATACTCCTTCTCCCAGTGGTGAACGCCTCGCCAAGGTCATGTCCCGAGCGGGCCTCTGCTCGCGCCGCGAGGCCGAAAGCTGGATCGCGGCGGGCCGCGTCGCGGTCAATGGCGAGACCGTCAAGTCGCCCGCGATCAACGTCACCGAAAAGGACGCGATCGCGGTGGACGGCAAGCCGATCGCGCGCCGCGAGCCGACCCAGGCCTGGATCTATCACAAGCCCGCCGGGCTCATGGTGACCGAGCGCGACCCCGAGGGACGCCCCACCGTGTTCCAGGAATTCGAGAAGCTCGGCCTGCCGCGCGTCGTGACCGTGGGCCGGCTCGACTTTTCCACCGAGGGCCTCTTGATCCTCACCAATGACGGCGGGCTGAAGCGCACGCTGGAGCTGCCCGCCACCGGCTGGGTGCGGCGCTATCGCGTGCGCGCCTTCGGCAAGGTGACCCAGGAGCAGCTCGACGGGCTGAGGAACGGCATCACCGTGGACGGGGTGGATTACGGCCCCATCGACGCCGCGCTCGACAGCGAGAAGGGCGCCAATGTCTGGCTGACCCTGGGGCTGCGCGAGGGCAAGAACCGCGAGGTGCGCAACGTGCTGGGCGCGCTGGGCCTCGAGGTCAACCGCCTGATCCGCATCTCCTACGGCCCGTTCCAGCTCGGCGAATTGCCGGTGGGCGCGGTCGAGAAGATCAAGACCCGCATTCTCAAGGACCAGCTCGGCCAGCGGCTGGCCACGGCCGCGGGCGCCGAGTTCGATTCGGCGGAGCCCGAAGGCAACCAGCCGCGCCGCCGGCTGCCGGAAAAGCCGGCGAGCCGCGCGCCCGAGCGCGACCGGCTGGGCGGCGGCATCAGGCGCCGGCCCGAGCGCGTGGAGCGCGAGCGCCCGGCGGAACGGCCGCGCACGCTGCATTTCGACGATGGCAGGCCATCCGAGAGTTTTGTGCCGCGCGGGGACGGACGCAAGGGCCGCGACGAGCGCCCGGCGCGCGACGGCGCGCGACCGGCGCGTGGCGGCGAGGGCAAGCGTTTTTCCGACGGGCCGCGTCCGCAACGGCGGGACGGGGACCGGCCGTTCGGCGACCGCCCGCCGCGCCGCGATGGCGACAGGCCGGACCGGCCCTTCCGCCGCGACGGCGACAAGCCTTTCGGGGATCGTCCCCCGCGGCGCGACGGCGACAGGCCCTTTGCCAGGGGCCCGCGCCGCAGCGAGGAGGGCGCGGAGCGCCCGTTCCGCAAGGAGGGTGCAAAGCCCTTCGCCAAGGGCCCCCGCCGCGAGGGCGACAAGTCGTTCGGCGATCGTCCGCCCCGGCGTGATGGCGACAGGCCCTTTGCCAAAGGTCCGCGCCGCAGCGAGGAAGGCGCGGAGCGCCCCTTCCGCCGCGAGCGGGATTCGGTGGCCGGCGAGCGCCCGCCGCGCCGCGACGGCGGCAAGCCCTTCGTCAAGCGCGGCGAGGGGCCGGCACGCGGCGGCAAGCCTGGGGGAAAACCCGGCGGCAAGCCCTATGCGGGCAAGCCGGGCAGCGCGCGTCCGGGTGCCGGACGGCCTTCGGGCGAGCGGCCCGCGCGCCCGCCGCGTAAACCCCGGCGCGACGGCGAATAGCGCCGCCCATGCGCATCGTCGCGGGAAAATTCCGGGGCAAGCAGCTCGCCACGCCCCAAGGCCAGGACATCAGGCCAACGGCCGACCGGGTGCGCGAGGCGGTGTTCTCGATCGTCGCCAGCCGCATCGGCACCCATTTCGCCGGCCAGCGCGTGCTCGACCTGTTCGCCGGCACCGGCGCCATGGGGCTGGAGGCGCTTTCGCGCGGGGCGGACCATGCCATCTTCGTGGATACGGGGATCGAGGCGCGCGGGCTGATCCGGGGGCATATCGAGGCCTTCGGCGTCGGTGGAACGACGCGGCTCCTGCGCCGTGACGCGACCGACCTGGGCCCCACCGAGCGGCTGAAGCCGGCAACGCTGGTGTTCGCCGACCCGCCCTATGGACAGGGGCTGGGAGAAAAGGCCATCGCCAGCGCGCTCGACGGCGGCTGGATCGCGCCCGGCGCGCTGATCGTGCTGGAGGAAAAGAAGGGCGTGGTGATCGCGGCGCCCGAGGGCACGCGGATCGTGGATGCGCGGGATTATGGGGACACGACCGTGACGCTGCTGGAGGTGGAGGGGTAGGGTCGACGTTTGCCACCTTGCGGGCGGAGGCATCCCAGGATGGGTCCCGGCCTTCGCCGGGACAGCGAGATTTGTAAGCGGGGCAACATTGGTGTCCCCATCCCCGTCGCTACCCCGGCAAAGGCCGGGGTCCAGCCAGCTGGACTGTCCAAGCGCGTGGAGCGGCGGCGAGAGCACCCCTCATCCGACCTTTCGCTTCGCGAAAGCCCACCTTCTCCCTCAAGGGGAGAAGGGGACCCTGTGGCTTATCGGTCCTATCGCCACCGCCTCGAAGTCCCTCAAGGGGAGAAGGGAGTCGGTGGCGTATCGGCTCTATCGCCCCCCTCTCCCCTTGAGGGAGAGGGGTCGGGGGTGAGGGGTGCCTTCCTCGGTGACGAGGGAATCCGTTCACACCTCCAGCCGCATGACATGGCGGCGTTTGCCGGTGCGGCCGGCGGGGGTGAAGCCGTGGGTCTGGTAGAGCGGGACGAAGCCCATGAAGCGGTAGCTGGGGGAGTCGGGGTCCACGGGATAGCTTTCGACCACTTTTGCGCCGCGCTTTTTCGCGTGGGCGATCGCCGCCTCCAGCATTTGGGCCGAGAGGCCCTGGCCGCGATGGTCGCGGCGGATGAAGAAGCAGGTGACGGACCAGACGCCCTCTTCGCCGTCGTCCTGGGCCTCGGAGAGCTTGATATGGGTGTCTCGCGGGGCGATCGAGCACCAGGCAACCGGCTCGCCGTCGTGGTAGCCGACGAGGCCGACGGGGGTGCGGGCCTCGACCATGGCTTTCAGCGCCCGCTTGCGCCCGGGGCCCTTCACCGCCTGGCGCGGGCCGTCCAGCGGCCGCCAGACCATGCACCAGCAATGCTTGGGCCCGCCGCGGCCTTCGAACAGGATCTCGAGATCGGACCAGGTGGCCTTGGTGACCGGCTTCGTGGTGAACGCGGCCATGGTGTCCCTCGCCTTGTTTGTCGCGCTGCGGCTAGCGCCGTCCGAACAGGCGTTCGAGATCGCCCTTCTTGAGCTCGATATAGGTCGGGCGGCCGTGGATGCACTGGCCGGAATGGGGCGTGGCCTCCATCTCGCGCAGCAGCGCGTTCATCTCCTCGGGCTTGAGGCGGCGGCCCGAGCGCACCGAGCCGTGGCAGGCCATGCGCGCAATGATGGCGTCCATGCGCTCTTCCAGCACCGCGACCGAATCCCATTCCGCCAGCCCGTCCGCGAGGTCGCGCACCAGGGCGGCGATGTCGGGTTGGCCGAGGAGGGCCGGGGTCTCGTGCACGGCGACGCAGTCATCGCCGAAGCGTTCGAGATAGAGCCCGAGCCTTTCGAGGACCGGCCGGGCGTCGTCCAACCGGGCGCAATCCTCCTCGGGCAGTTCGACCACGGCCGGGATCAGATGGCGCTGGCTCGCCACCGGTCCGGAGCGGAGCTGGGCGCGAAAGCGCTCGTAGACCAGGCGCTCATGGGCCGCGTGCTGGTCGACGAGGATGAGCCCGGTGCCGGTCTGGGCGACGATATAGTTCTCGAACATCTGGGCCCGGGCGACCCCGAGCGGGAAATCCGGAATGTCGGCCCCCTCGGGCTCGGGCGGCGGAGCGTCGTAGCGCGCGCTGGGGAGGGCGAGGGTGTCCATCACCGGCGCATCGGCCACGCGCTGGCTGGCGAGCACGGCCGGGCTCCAGCGCTCGGGCGCGTAGCGCGCCTGCTCGGGGGCGGCAAAGCCGCGCCAGGACGCATCCTGCGCCGGCTGGGGGGCGGTGAAGGCGGCGAGCGCGTTCCCGGCCACCGAGGACGAGGCGCGGAACCCCGCCGCGGCCAGGGCCTCGCCGATGGCGCGGATCACCGTGCCGCGCACCCCGCTCGGATCGCGGAAGCGCAATTCGGCCTTGGCCGGGTGCACGTTGACATCCACCTCGGCCGGGTCGATGGCGATGAACAGCGCGATGACCGGGAAGCGGTCGCGGTGGAGGAAATCGGCATAGGCCGCGCGCACCGCGCCCAGCAGCACCTTGTCGCGCACCGAGCGGCCGTTGACGAAATAATATTGCGAGAGGGAATTGGCGCGGCTGAAGGTGGGCAGCCCCGCGAGCCCGCCGACCACAACCCCGTTGCGGGCAAAGGCGATCTCCTGCGCGTTCTCGGGGAAATCCGCGCCGATCAATTGCGCGAGGCGGGCGTGGACCGCGTTGTCCCCGGTCTGGGCCGGCCAGTTGAGCGCCGTGCGGTCCGCGCCCGACAGCGAGAACGAGACGCCGCGATGGGCCATGGCCAGGCGCTTGACCGTATCGGTGATGGCGGACGCCTCGGCGCGGTCGGATTTGAGGAACTTGAGCCGCGCCGGCACGGCGGCAAAGAGGTTCCTGACCTCGACCACCGTGCCCCGGTTCATCCCGCAGGGCATGGGACCCTCGCGGCGGCCGCGATTGACGGTGAGCTTCAATCCAGACTCCGCGTCCGCCGGGCGGGAGGCGATGGACAGGTCCGAGACCGCGCCGATCGAGGCCAGCGCCTCGCCGCGGAACCCCAGCGAGCGGATGGCGTCGAGGCTGTCGGCGTCGAGCTTGGAGGTGGCGTGGCGTTCGACGGAGAGGACCAGGTCCGCTTCGTCCATGCCATGGCCGTTGTCCTCGATGCGGATCAGCGACTTGCCGCCGCCCGCGGTGGTGATGGCGATTCGGGTGGCGCCGGCGTCGAGCGCGTTCTCGACCAGTTCCTTGACCACGCTCGCGGGACGCTCGACCACCTCGCCGGCGGCGATCTTGTTGACGAGGTCGTCGGGCAACTGGCGGATGGCCATGGTGATTCTCCTTGCCGCCAGCATAAAGCGCATGGCGGGCCGGCGCATCCCGCGACAGGCTTTTGCAAACCTGTTATCGAGCCGGAATGGACAATCCCATGGACATAGCGCTGGCGCTGGCCGAGCAGGCGGCGCTCGCGGGCGAGGTGCCGGTCGGCGCGGTGATCATCCGCGACGGGCAACTGGTCGTGGCCGAGCGCAACCGCATGCGCGGCTCGGGCGACCCCACGGCGCATGCCGAGATGCTGGCCATCCGCTCGGCCCTCAAGAAGATCGGCAGCGGGCGATTGCAGACCTGCGACCTCTACGTGACCTTGGAGCCCTGCACCATGTGCGCCGGGGCGATCTCGGCGGCCAAGATCAGGCGGCTCTATTACGGGGCAGAGGATTTGAAGGGCGGGGCCGTGGACAATGGCGTGCGCTTCTTCCATTCGCCGACCTGCCACCACCGGCCCGAGGTGATCGGCGGGCTGGGCGAGGCGCGGTCGGGCGAGATGCTCAGACGGTTCTTTGCCGAGCGGCGATGAAGCCCTCGACGCGTTGGGAGAGCTGGCGCTTGAACCGCTCCTTGCTCGCCTCCCCCGCCGCGATGATCTCGCGCACGCGCCAGAATTCGTGCAAGCCGATGGCGTGCAGGTGCGGCCGGACATAGAGGTCGGGCGGATAGGCGGCCATCATGTGCGCGGTGAGCTGGTGCATCATGATCTGGGTCGCGCCCAGCCCGATATCGAGGGGCGAGGGGAGCATGGCGCGCGGCCATTCGCCGGGCTCGCCATTGACGTCGATGCCGATGAGGATGTCGCTGCCGGGCGCGGCGACGTCGAGCGGCAGCGGATTGACCACGCCGCCATCGATCAGCAGCGTGTCGTTGTAGGCGACCGGCTTGAAGACGCTGGGGATGGCGAGCGAGCCGGCTACCGCCGGATGCAGCGGGCCGGCGGTGAAGACCACCTGGTGCCAGGCCTTGAAGTCGGCGGCGACGCTGGAGAAGGGAATGGACAGGTCCTCGATCCGCTGCGGCATGGAAGAAGGCAGCACGGCCTCGACCACGCGTAACGGATCGATCTGGAGCGAGAGGCCTTCGGAGAAAAGGTGCCGCACGGACGGCATCTGCAGGGCGACGACCCGGCCGAGCAGCCCGTTCATCGAGCCGAGCATGTCATAGGCGATCTGGCGGATGTCGCGGCCCGAGAGACCCGAGGCCCATCCGGCGCCGAGCAGGGCGCCGATGGAGGTGCCCGCGATGGCCGCGGGGACGAGGCCCAGCTCGTCCATAGCCTCGATGAAGGCGATATGGGCCAGCCCGCGCGCCGACCCGCCGCCCAGCGCGATGCCGATCCTGGGATCGCCGATGGTGGTCATCCGTGTTCGTGCCCCCCGTGTTTGGGGGAGGTTAGGATGGGTGGGCGCGGGAGGGAAGGGTGGCGATTGCCGCGGGGCGGACGGCGGCATCGGAGGTTGTGGCAAGAGCACCCCTCACCCCCGGTCCTTCATCGGCTCCCATCGCTCCACCGGAGCGATGGGTGGCTACGCCACCGCCTCGAAGTCCCTCAAGGGGAGAGGGGGGCGATGGAGCCGACAAGCCACGGACTCCCCTTCTCCCCTTGAGGGAGAAGGTGGATCGGGCCGAAGGCCCGAGACGGATGAGGGGTGCTCTTTCTGGACCTTGAAGCTTTTGACTACAGCGCCCGCCAGCCGATGTCGCGGCGGCAGAAGCCTTGGGGCCAGTCGATGGCGTCGACGGCGCGGTAGGCGGCGTCGCGGGCTTCGGCCACGGTGGCGCCCGTCGCGGTGACGTTGAGCACGCGGCCTCCGGTGGCGATCAACTGGCCGTCCCGGAGCGCGGTGCCGGCGTGGAAGACCTGCACGGTCTCGGAATTGACCGCATCGGCCCCGGAGATGACGCTGCCCTTTTCGTAGGCGCCCGGATACCCGTTGGCGGCCATGACCACGGTGAGGGCGACGGCATCGGAGAAATGCGGGGTCACGCGGTCGAGCGTGCCACTGGCCGCGGCTTCGAGGAGGTCGAGGAGGTCGCTTTCGAGCCGGACCATCAGCACCTGGCATTCGGGATCGCCGAACCTTGTGTTGAACTCGATGAGCTTGGGCCCGTCCGCGGTGATCATCAGCCCGGCGAAGAGCACGCCGACAAAGGGCGTGCCGCGCGCGGCCATGCCCGCGATGGCGGGGGCGATGATCTCGTCATAGGCGCGCCGCGTCATGACCTCGGTCATGACCGGAGCGGGGGAATAGGCGCCCATGCCCCCGGTATTGGGGCCGGTGTCGCCGTCGCCGACGCGCTTATGATCCTGCGCGGCGGGCAGCAGCACGATGGAGACGCCGTCCGAGACCGCGAACAGGCTCGCTTCCTCGCCCACGAGACAGTCCTCGATCACGACCTCGGCCCCGGCCTCGCCGAAGGCGCCGGAAAAACAGGCGCGCACCGCGTCTTCGGCCTCGGCCAAGGTGGTCGCGACGGTGACGCCCTTGCCCGCGGCGAGGCCATCGGCCTTGACCACGATGGGCGCGCCCCGCTCGCGCAGATAGGCGAGGGCGGGCTCGATGCTGGTGAAGCGGGCATAGGCGGCGGTGGGGATGCCGACCTCGTCGCACAGCGCCTTGGTGAAGGCTTTCGAGCCTTCGAGCTGGGCCGCGGCCTGCGAGGGGCCGAAGACGGGAATGCCGGCATCGCGCAGCGCGTCGGTGAGCCCGGCGACCAGTGGCGCCTCGGGCCCCACGACCACGAGGCCGATGGCCTCGGTGCGGCAGAATTCCACCACCGCTGCGTGATCGTCCGGATCGAGCGCAACGTTTTCGGCAACCTGGGCCGTGCCGCCATTGCCGGGGGCCACGAACAGCTTTTCGAGCCGCGGCGAGCGGTTCATCGCCCAGGCCAGGGCGTGCTCGCGCCCTCCCGATCCGATCAGCAGCACCCGCATATCCCGCTCCTTATAATGGCGTTGCCGGCGCCTCTAGCACGCGCAGCATGAAGCCGCCACCCTTGACGCTGGCGCGGCGAAGGCTCACCAACGGGCCATGAGCACGCTTCTCTCCAATGCCGCCGAGTTCACGGTTTCCGAGATTTCCCAGGCGGTCAAACGCACCGTCGAGGACGGGTTCGGCCATGTGCGGGTGCGCGGCGAAATCTCGGGCTTTCGTGGCCGCCACAGCTCCGGCCACTGCTATTTCACCCTGAAGGACGAGGGCGCCTGCATCGACGCCGTGGTCTGGAAGGGCAATTACGACCGGCTGGCCTTCAAGCCCGAGGAAGGGCTGGAGGTGATCGCCACGGGGCGGCTGACCACCTATCCGCGCTCCTCGAAATACCAGATCGTCATCGAGCAGATCGAGCCCGCGGGCGCGGGCGCGCTGATGGCGCTCCTGGAGGAACGGCGCAAGAAACTGCTGGCCGAGGGCCTGTTCGCGCCCGAGCGCAAGCGCGAGCTGCCCTATCTGCCGCGCGTCATCGGCGTGGTGACGAGCCCCACGGGTGCGGTGATTCGCGACATCCTGCACCGGCTGGAGGATCGCTTCCCGACCCATGTCATCGTCTGGCCCGTGCGGGTGCAGGGCGAGACCTGCGCCCCCGAGGTCACGGCGGCGATCAGGGGCTTCAACGCGCTGGCGCCCGATGGGGCGATTCCGCGGCCGGACCTGTTGATCGTCGCGCGCGGCGGCGGCTCTATCGAGGACCTCTGGGGCTTCAACGAGGAAATGGTGGTGCGCGCGGTCGCCGAGTCGGCGATCCCCGTGATCTCGGCCGTGGGGCACGAGACCGATACCACGCTCGTCGACTATGCCGCCGATCGGCGCGCCCCGACCCCGACCGGGGCCGCGGAAATGGCCGTGCCCGTGCGCGGCGAGCTTGTCGCCTATGTCGAGGATCAGGGCGCGCGCCAGCGCAATGCGGCGCGGCGCATGACGGCGCAGTTGCGCGACCGGCTGCGGGCGGCTGCGGCTGGCTTGCCGCGGCCGGCTGACCTGGTGGCGACCCAGCGCCAGCGGCTCGATCTGGCGAGCCATCGGCTCGAGGTGGGGCTGACCGCCAGCCACCAGCGCAAGGCGCTGCGCTTCTCGCAACTGGCGGGCGGATTCGGCCCGGCCATGCTGGCGCGCAGGCTCGACCGCGAGCGGCTGCGGGTGACGGGGCTGGCGGCGCGGCTGCAGCCTGGGGTGCTGACACGGCGGACGGGCGAATTCGCGCGCCGGCTGGCCCAGGCTTTTGCGCGGGCTCCCGTGGCGCTGGAGAACCGGGCGAAACGCGAGCGCCTGCGGGCGCAGCCCTGTTTCGACCGGCTGACGCCGGCGTTCCGGCGCGGGCTGGACGAGCGGACGCGCCGGCTGGAGCAGCAGGGCAAGCTGCTGGACACCCTGAGCTATCGACGCATCCTCGACCGCGGATTCGCGCTGGTCGAGACCGAGGCGGGCGTGCTGGTGCGCGCGGCGGGGCAAGTCGCGCCCGGCGAGATGCTGAAGGTGACGGTGGCGGAGGGCGATTTCGCCGTGCAGGTCGGGGCGGGGGCGGCGGCGCCGAAGCGGAGGGCGAGGCCGGCGGGCGGGGATGATCCGCAGGAGAGCTTGTTTTAGGTTCGGGGGGTTCGGGGCTTTCCAAGAGGCCCCCTCATCCGACCTTTCGCTTCGCGAAAGCCCACCTTCTCCCACGAGGGGAGAAGGGGAGACCGTGGCTTATCAGCTCTATCGCCCCCCTCTCCCCTCGTGGGAGAGGGGTCGGGGGTGAGGGGGCTCTTGGGAAGCCCCGATGCCGGTCTTCCAAACCTGTCAGCGCGGCGGAAAACCGGCTATAGTGGGGCCTGAAAGGCATGGCCATGAATATCCTCGAAAAGAACTTCGCGCCCTCCGAAGCGCAGCTCAAATATCTCGACGCCGATTTCGTGGTGCTCAAGCCCGGCACCTTCGTGCGCTGCGCGGTGACGGGCGTGCCCATCGCTCTGGACGACCTGGCCTATTGGAGCGTGGACCGGCAGGAGCCCTATGCCAATGCCGAGGTCGCGACCCAGGCTTATGCCAAGGCGCGGGGGCGGTAAGTTTCGGCTTTCGCGCTTGGGGCTCCCCCTCACCCCCTCACCCCCGACCCCTCTCCCGCGAGGGGAGAGGGGGGCGAAGAGTTCATAAGCCACGGTCTCCCCTTCTCCCCTCGTGGGAGAAGGTGGGCTTTCGCGAAGCGAAAGGTCGGATGAGGGGGGCTAAGCCGCGCCTACTTCTCGTCCAGCGAGGGATCGAGCAGGCGGTGCAGGTGGACGATGAAGTAGCGGGTTTCCGCGTCGTCCACGGTCATCTGCGCCTTCTGCTTCCAGACGTCGTAGGCGGCGCGGTAGTTGGGGTAGATCCCGACGATGTCGACCGCGTTGAGGTCCTTGAACTCGGTCCCGTGCAGGCCGGTGAGCTGGCCTCCGATCACCAGGTGGAGAAGCTGTTTGGTGGAGGTGATCTCGGTCATGATGGGCGCGGCTCTCTATATCTCTGACGCGGGGGCGGGTTCGGGACAGCCATAGACTTTTCGCAAGGCCTTGTGCAGCAGCGCTTTTAGCGAAGCATCCGCGGTGGCGGCAAGGGCGGCGTGGCGGGTTTCGGGACGGTTGAAGCGCACGGGGCCGACGCAGACATCGGCGAAATCCACCCCGGCCTCGGCCAGGATGAGCGCCGCGCCGGCGATGTCCCAATCCTGCGCCCCGCGCCGGGCGACGGCCGCGTCGAGCGCGCCCGAGGCGACCTGCACCAGCCGGTAGGCCAGCGAAGGATAGGCCGGGCCGCGCACGTAAACGAGGCCGGCATGAGCAAGCTCGCTATGGACCGCCATGGGCGCGGGGATCACCGGATCGCGCCCGACCGGCCGGCTGCGCTGCAGCGGGCTGCCGTTGAGGGTGGCGCCGCGCCCGCGCGCCGCGCAATACATCTCGTCGCGCACCGGCGCATAGACCACGCCCGCGACGGGCGCGCCGTTTTCCACCACGGCGAGGGAAATGGTCCAGGAATCCTCGCCCTTGATGAAGCCGCGCGTGCCGTCGATGGGATCGATGATGAAGACGCGCTCACGCCCCAGGCGCTCGGGATTGTCCGGAGTTTCTTCGCTGAGCCAGCCGTAATCCGGGCGCACCGCGCGCAGCGCCTGGGTGAGGAAGCCGTCCACGGCGATGTCGGCGTCCGAGACCGGCGAGGACTGGCCCTTGAGCCAGGTGTTGTATTCGCGCCGGAAAAAGCCGAGCGCGATGATGCCCGCGTGCACGGCGGCGCTGCGCAGAAGCTCGAGATCCTCGTCGGGGGTAAACGGGCCGTCCGGGGCCATGGTCCATCCAGAGCGGGAGGGTTGACGGGAAACCGCGGTGAGGCGGGGCTGTCTGGCCGCCTAGTTATGCGCCGCGGGCCTATTTCGCAAGGCTTCGTTTAGCGCGGTTACCAAGGTCTCACCCATGGTCAGAATCCGCTAACCCATTTCAATTCAAGAGAAACTTAACTCCGTTTTTTAAGCGGATCGACAAGGGGCGGGCGTAGGCTGGAGCCACAAAAGAGAGCGGACACAACCAGCTCTCGAAAGTTGACAGGAAGGCACAGCATGGTTCGCGGCATTTCGATCAAGGGCACGCCCCCGATGATCCTCAACAGGGCGCATATGGCGGTGGCATTCTCTTTCACCCCCGCCAACGAGAACGGCGCCCGCGAGACGCGCACGGTCACGGTGCGGCGCACGCTGGAAAAGAGCGGCATCGAGGTGAAGGTCAAGGTGCCGGTGTCCGAGTTCTACGGCGTGGCGGTCTCGACCGAGATCTCGGAGGACGGCGAACTGACCAGCGCCATCGAGCTGGTGCACGCGGACCCGGATCTGAGCTATCGCGTGTTCGAGGAAGCCGGCAACCACGCGGTGGTGGCCGAATGGCAGAACTGGGGCAAGACCCTGCGCCTGCCGCTCTATATCAGGGCGGGCAATGGCGAGCTGGTGCCCTATTCGCAGCAGGTCGGCGGGCTGATGGTCGGCGCGCAGCACGAGCGCCGCATGCTGAGCGCGGAAGCCGAGCGGCGCACGCGCTTTGCGCGGCGGCGGAAGACGGGGAACGACGTGCTCTGAGGATTCCGAAACGGATTGCGAAGAAAGAAAGCGCCCCGTTGTGGGCGCTTTTGTTTTTTGGGAGAGAGCACCCCTCACCCCCGGCCCCTCTCCCTCAAGGGGAGAGGGGTGCACAGGAGCCGATAAGCCACCGACTCCCCTTCTCCCCTTGAGGGAGAAGGTGGCCGGAGCGAAGCGGAGGTCGGATGAGGGGTGCCTCTTCTAGATAAGCCCCGCAACCCCCAGGGCCAGCGTCAGCGCCAGCCCGACCCAGTGGTTTACCCGGAAGCGGATGAGGCAGTTTTGCGAATCCTTGGGGTCGAGGGTCGCGATCTGCCAGGCGAGGAGGGCGGTGGGCGCGAGCCAGAGCAGGGCGAAGAGCCAGCCGCCGCCCACGAGCAGCCCGGCCAGGAGCCAGAGCAGGGACGCGGCGGCGTAGAAGCCGGCGACGAAGCGGCGCGGCCAGTGCTCGGCGAGCCGGGCCGTGGACTTGACCCCGATCAGCACGTCGTCCTCGATATCCTGCAGCGCGTAGATCGTATCGTAGCCGATGGTCCAGAGGATGCAGGCGAGATAGAGGACGAGCGGGGCCCAGCCGAGCCCGCCGGTGATCGCGCTCCAGCCCAGGAACGCGCCCCAGGAGAAGGCGAGGCCGAGGAAGAGCTGCGGCCAATAGGTGACCCGCTTCATGAAGGGATAGATCGCGACCAGGACGAGGGATGCGACGCCCAGAAGGATGGTGGTGAGGTTGAACTGGACGAGGACGAGGAGGCCGACGAGGGAGAGGCCGACCATCCAGACCGCGGCCTGCTTGACAGTGACCTGCCCCGAGGGGATGGGCCGCGAGCGCGTGCGGGCGACCTTGTCGTCGATGTCGCGGTCCACGATGTCGTTGAAGGTGCAGCCCGCGCCGCGCATCACCACCGCGCCGACGAAGAACAGCGCCAGATACCATAGGTTGAACGGGGTTTCGGTCGCGAGCGCCGCGAGGCCGAGCGCGAAGCCGCAGGGCCAGAACAGCAGCCAGAAGCCGATGGGCCGGTCGAACCGCGCCATGCGGAAATAGGGTTTCGCCGCCTCGGGCGCGAAGCGATCGACCCAATTGTCCTTCGGCGCGTCGGCGACGGTTCCGGGCTTGGGGTCTGTTTCCATGGCTCGGGTTAATCCCTATTGTCGCGCCTGTTCACATCGACCCCAGCACTAGCCCCCATGCCCAGAACGCACAAGACGCTGCCCCGCCTCTATCTCGCCGCGCCCATGACCCAGGGCGCGAGCCTCGACCTCGACAAGGCTCAGACCAATTACCTGGTCAACGTGCTGCGGCGCGGCGACGGGGACGACGTGGTGGTGTTCAACGGCCGCGACGGGGCGTGGCTGGCGCGGTTGCGCCAGACGGGCAAGAAGACCGTGGAGCTGGACCTCGTTGTGCAGAGCGCGGCCCAGACCACGGCCAACGATCTCTGGTGCGGCTTCGCCCCCATCAAGCGGCAGGATTACCTGGTGCAGAAGGCGACCGAGATGGGTGCGGGGGTGATCCAGCCGGTGCTGACGGCGCATGTGCAGAATCCGCGCGTGGCAACGGAAAAGTGGCGCGCCAACGCCATCGAGGCGGCCGAGCAGTGCGAGGTGCTGTCGGTGCCGGAGATTGTCGAGCAGGTGACGCTGGCGGGCCTGCTCGACGGGTGGGGCGAAGCGCATGGCGACCGGGTGCTGGTCTTCGCCGACGAATCGGCGGCGGCGTCCTCGCCGGTGGAGACGTTGGCCGGGCTGCGGGGACGGCGGCTGGGTTTGCTGATCGGGCCCGAGGGCGGGTTTTCCGATGCGGAGCGGGAGAGTGTGCTGGGGCGGGACTTCGTTGCGCCGATCAGCCTTGGGCCGCGGATTTTGCGTGCCGATACCGCCGCGGTGGCGGCGCTGGCGCTGATTCAGGCGGTTGCGGGGGATTGGTGACGGGTGGTCGGGGTTTGGAGGCGTGGCGGTAGCCCCCTCATCCGTCTCGCCCTTCGGGCGATCCACCTTCTCCCACGAGGGGAGAAGGGGAGCCTGTGGCTTATCGGCTCTTTCGCCCCCCTCTCCCCTCGTGGGAGAGGGGCCGGGGGTGAGGGGGGCCTTCCCCCTGCTCAATCGTCACACGCCGATGAAAGGGATTGAAACGGCAAAGCGGATCGCTATTGTCGCCGCGCCCGCCACTGCACTCCACAGGGCAAAGAATTGAGGTCGTCCATGGCCGCTGCCGGCGCGTCATCCCCGGTCATCGAATCCCGCAGCGATCTGGTCGAGGCGCTTGCCCGGGGCTGCAAGCCCGAGCAGGCGTTCAGGGTCGGCACCGAGCACGAGAAGTTCACCTTCTTCCGCGACAGTTTCAAACCCGTGCCCTATGAGGGCGAGAACGGCATCGGCGCGCTGCTCGGCCACGTGCGGGCGGAGACCGGCTGGGAGCCGGTCCATGACCGCGGCAAGGTGATCGGGCTCAACAATCCCAGGGGCGGCGGCGCGATCTCGCTGGAGCCGGGCGGGCAGTTCGAGCTCTCGGGCGCGCCGCTGGAGACCATCCACCAGACCTGCGTCGAGGCCGGCGACCATCTGCGCATGCTCAAGACGTTCACCGAGCCCATGGGCATCGAGTTCCTGGGGCTGGGGGTGGCGCCCACCTGGTCGCTGGCCGAGATCCCGATGATGCCGAAATCGCGCTACGCGATCATGGCGCCCTATATGGAAAAGGTCGGCACGCTCGGCACCTCGATGATGTTCCGCTCCTGCACCGTGCAGGCCAATCTGGATTTCTCCTCCGAGGCGGACATGGTGAAAAAGCTGCGGGTGAGCCTTGCCCTGCAGCCCATCGCCACGGCGCTTTTCGCCAATTCGCCGTTCCTCGACGGCAAGCCCTCGGGCTATCTCTCGTTCCGCTCGCAGATCTGGCTTCATACCGATGCGGCGCGCACGGGCATGCTGCCCTTCGCCTTCGAGGACGGCATGGGGTTCGAGCGCTATGTGGATTACGCGCTCGACGTGCCGATGTATTTCATCGTCCGGGACGGGGAATACATCAATTGCGCCGGCGAGAGCTTTCGCGCGTTCTTGGAAGGGAAGCTGCCGCAGCGGCCGGGCGAGAAGCCGACCAAGAAGGATTGGGAGGACCACCTCTCGACCATCTTCCCCGAGGTGCGGCTCAAGCAGTTCCTCGAAATGCGCGGCGCGGACGGCGGGCCGTGGGAAGGCATCTGCGCGCTGCCCGCGCTCTGGACCGGGCTGCTTTATGATGGCGAGGCGCTCGACGCGGCCTGGGATCTCGTCAAGGCCTGGACCGCGGAGGAGCGCGAGACGCTGCGGCGCCGCGTGCCCGAGACCGCGTTGTCCACGCCGTTCCGTTCAGTGACGGTGCTCGATATTGCCCGCGAGGTGACCGAGATCGCGCGGCTGGGCCTGAAGAAGCGCAACCGGCTCAATTGGGAAGGGGCCGACGAGAGCGTGTTCCTCGGCCCGATCCACCACACGCTGCGCACCGGCAAGACGCCGGCCGAGCGGTTGCTCGACCTCTATCATGGCGAGTGGGGCGGGGATATTTCGCGGGTGTTCACCGATTACGCGATGGAGCGGGTGGGGGGCTGAGGCGAGGACTCCGTTTCGGGACTGGCATCGCGCACCCCTCATCCGACCTCCGCTTCGCTCCGGCCACCTTCTCCCTCAAGGGGAGAAGGGGAGCCTGTGGCTCATCGATTCTATCGCCCCCCTCTCCCCTTGAGGGAGAGGGGCCGGGGGTGAGGGTGCGCCTAGCCACCATGGCGCTTGAGGAACTCGGCTACCACCGGCGCGGCGTCGGGGGAGAATTCCTCGTAGAACGAGAGCTTGCCGCGGTCGAGGACGCGGGATTCCACATTGGGCAGCTCGGCCAGGGCGTCCATCTCGGCCCGCGAGCGGCGCGGGGTGCGGGCACCGTAGAGCACGAGATGCGGCACGGCGATCTGGCGGGCGAGGGCGAGGAAATCCTCGCGGCTCTCCACCCGGTCGAGACCCCCCGAGACGAAGCGGACCGAGCCGAAACGCGCGCCGGGCGCGTCGACCACGGCCTTCTTGCTGGCGCGGGTCGCCTCCGGCATCCAGTCGCGATCGACATAGACGTGGCCGCCCACCATCATGTTCATCACCGGCGGGCTCATGTTGACCGCATAGAGCACCGGCCCGACGCCGGGCGCGTCGAGGGCCGAGCGCACGCTCGAGAACCAGCTCTTCTGGCCGCCCATCATGGTGGGGAACGGCCCGCGCCACGTCGGCGCCAGCGAGACCAGGCGCTGGGTCGCGCCCGGATGCCGGGCGAGGTGGTGATAGGCATAGGTGGCCGCGTGGCCCGCGGCGACGATCGCGAAGGGCGCGGGCGCCAGATGGGCGAGCAGCGCATCGAGATAGGCGCTCAGGAGCGCCGGGGTCCACTTGACCCCGGGCTTGGCGGTTTCCCCGAACCCCGGCCAGTCGGCGGCGATGGTGCGGAAATCGGCCGAGAGGACGGCGGCGAGGCCGTCCATCTCGTGCCGGGTCGAAATCGAGGAGAGCGCGGGCAGCAGCAGGACCGGACGCCCTTCGCCCTGGATGCTGAGTTCGACCTCGACGGGCTGGCCGTCGGCGCTGAAGGTGAAGCTCTCGATGATTTCGGCCATGTCCGGGACGTTCCTACTTGGTCTGGCGGTTGAATACCCGTACGCCGAATGCCGTGCCGATGGCAACGAAGACCAGGGCGAGCAGCACGCCGAGCCCGGTGGTGCCCGAGATGATCTCGCCCCGGAACACCGCGCGAAGACCCTCGACGATGTGCTTGATCGGGTTGAAATCCGAGACGATCTGGAGCCAGCCGGGCGCAAAGCTCATGGGCAGCAGGATGCCCGAGAGCAGGAGGATCGGCAGGGCGAACATGTTGACCAGCGGCGCGAAGGCGTTCTCGCTCTTGAGCGAGAGCGCGGCGCCATAGGAGATGGCGGAAAAGGCCGCGCCGAGAAGCCCGACGATGAGCAGGCCCACGACGATGACCTCGACCGGGGCGCGCAGGCCCATGACGAAGGCTGCGGCCACGAGGATGGCGCCCTGCACCATGACCATGAGCGTATCGTGCAGCACGCGCCCACCGATGAGCGCGACCCGGCTCGCCGGGGTCACGAGCATGCGGTCCACGACCCCAAGCCGCCATTCGGCGATGATGCCGAAGCCGACGAAGGACGCGCCGAAGATGCCGAGCTGCACGAGGAGCCCGGGCACGAACACGGTCCAGGCGTCGCCCTCGGGAAAGCCCGGGGTGAGCGCGACCTGCTGCAGGAGCGGGCCGAACAGGGTGAGATAGAGGATCGGCTGCAGGATGGAGATCAGCATCCAGATAGGGTTGGCCAGCGACAGGCGCAGCGCGCGCATGAACACGGTCCAGACTTCCGAGAAAAATCGCATCGAGGTATCTCCGTCAGGCCGCGTCGCGCAGCGAGCGCCCGGTCAGGGTGAGGAAGACGTCGTCCAGCGTCGGGCGCTTGACCTCGACGCCGATGGCGGTGAGCGCGTTCTGGTCGAGAAGACGCAAAAGGCCGGGCAGGGCCGCCCCGCCATCGGGCAGGTAGAGGCGCACGGTGCTGCCCTCGGTCACGACTTCGGTGGCGCCGGGAAGGCTGCCGGCCAGCTCGGCCGCGCGCGAAACCTCCTCGGGGGAGGCGAGGGTCAGGGTGAGCGCGTCGCCCGAGACGCGCTTCTTGAGCGCATCGGGCGTGCCCTCGGCGACGATCTCGCCGTGGTCGACCACGAGGATGCGGTCGCACAGCATGTCGGCCTCGTCCATGTAATGGGTGGTGAGGAAGACCGTGGTGTCGAACTCGTCGCGCAACCGGCGGATATGCTGCCAGAGATTGGCGCGGCTCTGGGGGTCGAGCCCGGTCGAGGGCTCGTCGAGAAAGACCAGGGCCGGCTCGTGGATCAGGCCCATGACGATGTCGAGGCGCCGCCGCTGCCCGCCCGAAAGCGCGCTGCATTTGCGGTCCCAGATGCCTTCGAGGTCGAGCGCGTTGAGCAGCGCCATGGCGCGGGCCCGCGCGGTCTGGCTGTCGATGCCGTAGAGCCGGGCGTGGTCCATGAGCTCGTTGCCGACCTTCGCCTCGCCCAGCGTGCTGCCCGCCTGGCTGACATAGCCGATGCGCCGGCGCACGCCTGTGGGATCGGCGCGCAGGTCGATGCCCGCGACCGTGGCGGTGCCCGCCGTCGGCTCGAGCAGCGTGCACAGCATCTTGAGCGTCGTGGTCTTGCCCGCCCCGTTGGGGCCGAGAAACCCGACGATCTCGCCGCGCTTGACCGATAGGTCGATGCCGCGCACGGCCTCCACTTCGCTCTTGCGGCCCTTGTATGTGCGCTTGAGGCCGCTGGCGCTGATCATGATCTCGGGAGGTTCGGGCTGGGACATGGGACAACCATATATCTTGACACACAGAACTCTTAATAACTAAGATAATTACATGTCAAGAGAGAATGCCCTCGCTTTGCGCTTCAAGGAGGCGATCCGCGCCAATCAGGCGGCCACGGACCTGTTCGACGAAACCTTCTGCCACTTCCTCGGCATCAACCGCACGGACGGGCGGTGCCTCGATATCGTGGATCGTTTCGGCAAGGTGAGCGCCGGCCAGCTCGCGATCGAGAGCGGGCTGAGCACGGGGGCGGTGACCGCGGTGATCGACCGGCTCGAGGCGGCCGGCTACCTGCGCCGGGTCCGCGACGCGGTGGACCGCCGCAAGGTCTGGGTCGAGACCACCGAGACCGTGCGCGAGATCACCCGGCAGGTGTTCAGCTATTATATGAGCATGGGCGGAGCGATCGAGGCGCAGTTCACCCCGGTCGAGCTCGACGCGATCATGCGCTTCCTCAATATCGGGTCCTTCCTCAATATCGAGCTCGCCGCGGCGCTGCGCGAGCATTTCAACCCCGACGCCCGCACCGCCGAAGCGCGCGCTGAGCAGGCCCGGCTCTTCGCCCGCGCCATGGCCGCCTCCGCCCCGCGCCTCGACGCCGAGGTGAGGGCGATCGATTCCGGGTTCTGCGATCCGGCGAAGAAGGGGCGGTAGCCTCCGCGTTCGCGGCGGCATGGCGCTGGATTCCGGCAATGAATGCCGCAATGACATGGGGGCTTGTGCTGTGATTCCGCCACGCGCTCGACCGTTCTGTGGCAGTCCGGCGCTCGAAGTTCGAGGCGGTATCTCAGGATGGGTCCCGGCTTTCGCCGGGACAGCGAGATTGAGGTCGTGGCCATACGCGTGCCCACTTGCGGCCTAGGGCCATCCGTCGACGTCTCCCCGACCTCGGGCCTTCGGCTATTCCGCTGCGGCGGCCTCGCTTGCGGGCGCGGCGTCGTCGTGGGGCGCGCGGCCGGGCAAATTGCCCATGCTGCCCACGATATGGGTGACGAGCGCGTCGTAGATGCCGCCATAGGCGTGCGAGCCGCGCAGCAGCGCGATCTGGGCGTCGTTGATCCGCGGCAGGTTGAAATCCTCCGCGATCACGCGCATGCCCGGCTGGAGCGCGCTTTCGGGCAGGAAGCCGACCGCGAGGTCCGCGAGCACGGCGCTGGTGATCGCGGTGGCGTTCGAGGAGGTGTAGGCGATGCGGAAATCGCGGCCGATCCGGCCGAGCGATTCCACGGCCTCGGCGCGCCAGATGCAGTATTGCGGCCCGCAGGCCAGCGGCAGCGGTTCGGTGGCCAGCGCCCGCCCGCCATGGCTCGCGACCCAGAACATCTTCTCGGTGCGGAACAGTTCGCCGAAGGAATGCAGCGTGCCCTGGGTGAAGACGATGATGTCGTACTTGCCCGAGCGCATGCCCTCGAGCAGCTCCTCGGACGGCTGGCAGCGCACGTCGACCGCGATCTTGGGATGGGTGCGCTGGAAGTTCGAAAGGATCACCGGCAGCAGCCGGACCGCGTAATCGTCGGGCACGCCGAACCGGATGGTGCCCGAGAGGTCGTCGCCCGCGAAGATGTCCACGATCTCGGCATTGAGCTTGAGCATGCGCCGCGCCCGGGCATAGACCGCCTCGCCCTCGTCGGTGAGCGCCACGCTGCGCCCCTCGCGCGAAAACAGCGGCTTGCCCAGCCGCTCCTCCAGCCGCTTGATCTGCATCGAGACCGCCGACTGGGTCTTGAACACCCGGCGCGCGGCCTCGGTGAAGCTGCCGCAATCGGCAATGGTGCAGAAGGTCTGGAGCTGGTCGAGATCGAGGGGCGTGGCCATGTCGTCCATCACCAGAAATCATGGGAGTGATAAAATCTATTTGCTCGACTGATGGAAATCAACGCCCTATATGCCGGCCAGCACGATGGCGCGACTCCCGCGCGCCGACCGTTCCGCCGCGGTGCATGGCGGCGTTGGAGCATTCGAGATGGCACTGTTTTTCAATCGGGCCCGCGGCCGCATGAGCCGGGCCTCGCTGCACACCCTCATGGGGCTTGACCCCAGGCAGCTTTCCGATATTGGGCTTACGCGTCACGATGTGGCCGACGCCATGCGTCAGACCAACATCGCCGCCGATCTTCTGAGCGCGCGCCGGCATGAGCGCGCCCTCAGCTGGCTTCGCTGAACTTTTCAGCGAAGCGGGTCCGTTCGCGGACCCAACCCCGCAGCTTCCTCGTCCGGGCGTTTTTGCCGGCGTTCCGGATATCCAAAAGGCGGCGGCGGGCGAAAGGCCGAAGTGTTTCAGCCTTGTTTCCCTACCTTGCCGGGCCTTCGGGTCCGGCTTTTTCGTTTTTGGGGGTTGAGATAATTCGGCTTCTTGTGGGGCCTGCGGCATCTCAGGATAGACCCCGGCCTGCGCCGGGGTAGCGAGATATGGGATTAGGGCAGGCGCCAGCTTGTCCCCCATGCCGTCCCGGCGCAGGCCGGGACCCATCCTGAGGTGTTGCCCGGCGCGCAGGACGCGATACTGCCTTACGGAAGCGCGGCAAAGCCTTCGGCGAAGCCGTTGAGCGAGATCGGGATGCCGATGCCTTCTTCGGGCGTGCGGAAGATGACGAAGATGCCCGTTTCGCCATTCGAGAGCAGGGCCAGCAGGTCGTCGTCCATCACCACTTCGGCGACGCACCCATTGGGCAGGCAGCGCACGAAGGGCACGCGGCCCTGATTGGCCCCGTCCACGTCGAGCCCGAGCCCGTTGGGCAGCAGCACCCCGAGCGGGGCCAGGACGCGCAGCAGGCGCGCCTGCTGGTCGGCGGTCTTGAGGACGATGACCGAGAGCGCGACATTGGGCTGGTCCTCGGCGGTGACGTTCTGGATCAGCGCGCATTGCTCGGTGCTGGCGCCCGGGATCATGTCGCAGGTCATCTGCCAGTCCCCGTGGGTGGAGCGCACCGCGCCCTGGGCATGGGCGGTGGAGGTGCTGACAAGGCCGATGCCCATGGCGAGAACCCCCGCGATCAGCAGCGCGACGGGAGAGGCGAGCGGACGGAGAAGTTGGCGAAGCACGGTCATGGTGTTCCCTTGTGGCAGCGTCGCGGGACAGGGCGTCAAGCGATCTGTGATCCGGCTGCACCGCCCCTGTCAACGGCGGCGCGCGCGAAACGTGAATTGTCGCGGATTCAGTCCCCTACCTTTCCGCCAAGTGCGGCGAGCATGGGGCAAATCACCCCCCGAGCGCGACAAATGCGGCAAGGCGATGTCTGTGGCATTCTGATCAATTGCCTTGGCGCGCCGGATATGGTTTAGGTGCCCCAATACCAACAGCGGGCCCGGCGGCGAGTCGGCCAGCGTCGGGCGGGTGCGCCCGGCGCGGTATGTCACAACCGCCCTTCGCCGCGGCCACAACGCGACTAGGAGAGAACCAGGTGTCAGGCATGTTGTCCCGCCTAAAATTGGGCATGTTCGCGGCCCTTGCTGCAATTCTTCCCGCAACAGCCCACGGACAGACCTACGGTCACGCCGAACCGGGACAGCTCGGGCTTCAGCCGCCGGTCACCCCGATCATGGAATCCGTTCACGCGTTCCATGACGGCTTGCTGCTCTGGATCATCACCATCATCACCCTCGTGGTGCTGGCGCTGCTGGTCTGGGTGATGGTGCGCTACAACCACAAGGCCAATCCCACGCCGAGCCAGGTGACCCACAACACCCTGGTGGAAGTGGTCTGGACCGTGCTGCCGATCCTGATCCTCGTCATCATCGCCATCCCGTCCTTCGGCGTCCTCGCCGACCAGGAGACGGTGCCCGATGGCGAGCGCGCCTATCTCGCCGGGAACATCTTCTCGGGCGGGGAGACCGTGCTCCCGGCGCCCGAGATCACCATCAAGGCCACCGGCTACCAGTGGTACTGGGGCTACGAGTACATGGACGAGGGCGTGAGTGTCACCCAGATCATGCTGGGCGACGAGGCCCGCCTCGAGCGCAAGCCCGACGAGCCGCGCCTTCTGGCCGTGGACAACGAGGTGATCGTGCCCGTCAACACCACCGTGCGCGTGCAGGTGACCGCGGGCGACGTGATCCACTCCTTCGCCGTTCCGTCCTTCGGCATCAAGGTCGACGCCGTTCCCGGCCGTCTCAACGAGACCTGGTTCCATGCCACGCGCGAAGGCATCTATTACGGGCAGTGCTCCGAGCTGTGCGGCAAGGACCACGCCTTCATGCCCATTGCGATCCGGGTCGTGAGCCAGGAGGTCTACGACACGTGGATCGAAACCGCTACGTCGAGCAATGTGCGCGACGCTTACCTGACCCTGGCGAGCGCGCAGTAAGCGCCGCACGCCCGACTGTTGTATTGAGGAACGAGCACAATGGCTGAAGCGCACGCGGTACACGGACACGCGGACCACGGTGTCCCCACCGGCTGGAAACGCTGGATCTTTTCGACCAACCACAAGGATATCGGCATCCTCTACCTGATCTTCGCGATCGTGGCGGGGGTGATCGGCGGTGCCCTGTCCGGCTTCATGCGGTGGGAGCTGGCTGAGCCCGGCATCCAGGTGTTCCATGGCCTTGCCTCCATGGTCTACGGCAGCGAGGGCGCGGCCGCGCTCGACGCCGGCAAGCACATGTACAACGTGTTCACCACGGCCCACGGCCTGATCATGATCTTCTTCATGGTCATGCCCGCGCTGATCGGCGGCTTCTCGAACTATTTCGTGCCGCTGATGATCGGTTCGCCCGACATGGCGTTCCCGCGCATGAACAACATCTCGTTCTGGCTCCTGCCGCCGGCGCTGCTCCTGCTGCTGATGTCCTTCTTCTTCGAGGGCCCTCCGGGCGCCATGGGCACCGGCGGCGGCTGGACCGTCTACCCGCCGTTCTCGACGACCGGCCAGCCTGGCCCGGCCATGGACTTCGCCATCCTGTCGCTGCACATCGCGGGCGCGTCCTCGATCCTGGGCGCGATCAACTTCATCACCACCATCTTCAACATGCGTGCCCCCGGCATGACGCTGTTCAAGATGCCGCTCTTCCCCTGGGCCATCCTGATCACCGCGTTCCTGCTGCTGATCTCCCTGCCGGTCCTTGCCGGCGGCATCACGATGCTGCTGACCGACCGCAATTTCGGCACGACCTTCTTCACGCCCTCGGGCGGCGGTGACCCGATCCTGTTCCAGCACCTGTTCTGGTTCTTCGGCCACCCCGAAGTGTACATCATGATCCTGCCGGCCTTCGGCATCGTCAGCCACATCGTCTCGACCTTCTCGCGCAAGCCGGTCTTCGGCTACATGGGCATGGTCTATGCGATGATCGCGATCGGCGCCGTCGGGTTCATCGTGTGGGCGCACCACATGTTCACCACCGGCATCTCGCTCAACACGCAGCGCTACTTCACGGCCGCGACCATGATCATCGCGGTGCCCACGGGCATCAAGATCTTCTCCTGGATCGCGACCATGTGGGGCGGCTCGATCAGGTTCGCCACGCCCATGCTGTGGGCCGTCGGCTTCATCTTCCTGTTCACCGTGGGCGGCGTGACGGGCGTGGTGCTCGCCAATGCCGGCGCCGACCGCGCCATGCACGACACCTATTACGTGGTGGCGCACTTCCACTACGTGCTCTCGCTCGGTGCGGTGTTCGGCATCTTCGCGGCCTGGTACTACTGGTTCCCGAAAATGTTCGGCGTCATGTACAGCGAGACGCTCGGCAAGCTGCATTTCTGGGTGATGTTCGTGGGTGTGAACCTCGTGTTCTTCCCGCAGCACTTCCTCGGCCTCGCCGGCATGCCGCGCCGCTACATCGACTACCCGGACGCCTATTCGCTCTGGAACTATGTCAGCTCGATCGGCTACGTCGTGACCATCGTGGGCATGGTGTTCTTCTTCTGGAGCGTGATCGACGCCTTCGCCAAGAAGCGCAAGGCTGCCGACAATCCCTGGGGCGAAGGGGCCACGACGCTGGAATGGACCCTGCCGTCGCCGCCGCCGTACCACCAGTTCGAGACCCTGCCGCGCTTCCAGTAAGCCGCGGGTTCGAACGGAACGATCTCTGCATGGCCCGGCCTTCCGGGCCATGCATTTAAGGACAAGGGCCTGAGGCTGCGGTGCCCTGTGCTCGAGGCATCCGCAAAGCGGGTCCAGGACCTGCAGCCGACGCTTTCCCTTGCCGAACGTAAGGTCCGCGCAACCAAGCGCGACCAAGGGCCGCCTGGAGCGTTACCTCGCCGATGAGGTAGGCTATGGGCGCGAATGACAACCATCGGGAGTGTGCCGTGGCTTACGCCGAAGACAGCACCAGCTACACCAATATTGCGGCCGGGGGGCGCGTCGAAGACTATTTCACGCTCCTCAAGCCGCGCGTGATGACGCTCGTCGTCTTCACGGCGGTGGTGGGCATGCTGATGGCGCCGGTCGCCATCCACCCGGTGATCGGGCTCGTGTCCGTGCTCTGCATCGCCGTGGGCGCGGGCGCCTCGGGCGCGCTCAACATGTGGTATGACGCCGATATCGACGCCGTGATGAGCCGCACGCTCAACCGGCCGATCCCCGCGGGCCGCATCACCCGCGACGAGGCCTTCACCTTCGGCATCGTGCTCGCGGCCTTCTCGGTGGCGCTGCTCGGGCTCGCGGCCAACTGGGTCGCGGCCGGGCTGCTTGCGTTCACCATCTTCTTTTACGCCGTGATCTACACCGTCTGGCTCAAGCGCTCGACGCCGCAGAACATCGTGATCGGCGGCGCCGCCGGCGCCTTCCCGCCCGTCGTGGGCTGGGCCGCGGCCACGGGCACGGTCTCGCTGGATTCGATCATCCTCTTTGCCATCATCTTCCTCTGGACCCCGCCGCATTTCTGGGCCCTCGCGCTTTACAAGAAGGGCGACTACGAGGCGGCCGGCGTGCCCATGATGCCCAACGTGGCCGGCGAGCGCTCGACCCAGAACCAGATCCTCGTCTATGCGGTGATCCTGGCCGTGGTCGGCTTCGCCCCGCTCGCGACCGGGCTCGCTGGCGCGCTCTATGGGGTCGTGACCGCGATCCTGGGCGCGGTGTTCGTGTTCCTGTCTTGGCGCCTGTGGCGCGCCGAGGGCAAGGAGATGAAGCGCCGGGCCCGCGTCCTTTTCACCTATTCCTTGAGCTACCTGTTCGTGCTCTTCCTGGCGCTGGTCGCCGATGCCGGCTTGGCCGCATGGATTGGAGGGCTGTAAAATGGCCAATGAACTTCAGCAGATGAACACCGTCACGCAGGAGGAATTCCAGCGCCGCCGCCGCAAGCGCTCCATTGCGCTCGCGCTGGTCCTGGCCGCGCTGGTCATCATCTTCTACGCCGTCACCGTGGTCCGGCTCGGGCCAGAGGTGATGAACCGTCCGCTTTAGGCCGAACCATGAGCGCGACCCATCCCCATCCCGCAACCGACCGCAACCTGCGCGTCCTGCTCCTGTGCGTCGGCATCGTGGTCGGCATGGCGGGGCTCGCCGCAGCCGCGGTTCCGCTCTACAACCTGTTCTGCGCCGTGACCGGCTATGCGGGCACGACGCAGCGATCGGCGGGCAATGCCCGCGGCATCATCGACCGCGAAATGTCCGTGCGCTTCGACGCAAACATCGCCGGCGGCCTGCCGCTGCGTGTGGAACCGGCCCGGATCGAGACCAATCCCATGGGAACGGTCAGCACCGTGGTCTATCGGGCGACCAACCTGACGGACGAGCCGCTCTCGACCACGGCCGGCTTCAACGTCGCGCCCCAGACCACCGGTGCGTATTTCAACAAGATCGAATGCTTCTGCTTTACAGAGCAGACGATTGCGCCCAATGAGACGGTCGAGATGCCGGTGACCTATTTCATCGATCCCGCGCTGGACGAGAACGATGAACTGCATACCGTGCACGAGATCACGCTGTCTTACACTTTCTACGGATCCTAAGAGGGGGAATTGCGGACATGGCAGCCCAAACCAATAACCACGATTATCATCTTGTCCCGCTGAGTCCCTGGCCGCTCGTCGGCTCGATCTCTGCCTTCATCATGGCGGTCGGCGGCATCTTCTGGATGCACGATGGCGTGCCCTGGGGCTTTTTCGTCGGCCTGGCCGGCGTACTCTACACCATGTATGGCTGGTGGTCGGACGTCATCCGCGAGGCCGAGAGCGGCGATCACACCCCCATCGTCCAGCTCCATCACCGCTATGGCATGATCCTGTTCATCGCCTCCGAGGTGATGTTCTTCGTGGCCTGGTTCTGGGCCTATTTCGATGCCGCCTGGTACACCGACGAGGCCGTGCAGACCGCGCGTGTCGCCTTCACCGGCGGCGTGTGGCCCCCGCAGGGCACCGAGGTCTTCGACCCCTGGCACCTGCCGCTGTTCAACACGCTCGTGCTGCTGCTGTCGGGCACGACCGTCACCTGGGCGCACCACGCGCTGCTCGAAAACGACCGCCGCGGCCTCGTCTGGGGCCTGGTGTGCACCGTGCTGCTCGGCGCGCTGTTCTCGGCCGTCCAGATCTTCGAGTATTCCGAGGCGGCGTTCAGCTTCTCGGGCAACATCTATGCGGCCACCTTCTTCATGGCCACCGGCTTCCACGGCTTCCACGTCTTCATCGGCACCGTGTTCCTGCTGGTCTGCCTGATCCGTGCCCTGCGCGGCCAGTTCACGCCCAAGCAGCACCTCGGCTTCGAATTCGCCGCCTGGTACTGGCACTTCGTCGACGTGGTTTGGCTCTTCCTGTTCGCCTCGATCTATGTCTGGGGCTCCTGGGGCGCGCCCCTCGCTCACTAACCTCATGAAAGGCCGGATGCACCTCCCGGTGCATCCGGCGACTCGATACCCATGACGACACAGACCTCGTACGAAGGCGTTTCCCCTTTCATCGCCGGCCTGAGGTCCCGCTGTCCGCGCTGCGGCGAAGGCCACCTGTTCTCGGGCTTCCTGACGGTCGCCGACCATTGCGATTCCTGCGGCCAGTCCTATGACTTCGCCGACAGCGGCGACGGTCCGGCCATCCTCATCATGTTCCCGGTCGGCACCATCGTGGTGCTGCTCTGGATCATCACGGACATGCTGTTCGGCCTGCCCGTCATGGTCCATCTGGTGCTCTGGATGGCCGCCACGGTCATCCTCTCGCTGCTGTTCCTGCGCCCGTTCAAGGGCCTGCTCATCGCCATGCAATACGCCGCCCATGGCGGCAAGAAGCCGCCGCTCAACGGAGGCGATGCGTGACCGAGGCCGAGCCGCGCCCTGCCATGGGGGCGGTGACCCGCTGGGCCTTCGTGGTCTTCATGCTGGCGCTGACCGCCCTGTTCGTGAGCCTGGGCGTCTGGCAGGTCAACCGGCTGGGCGAGAAGGAAGCCCTGATCGCCGCGGTCGAGGAGCGGGCGGGGCTCGATCCCGTCGCCCTGCCGCCGGTGGCCGAATGGCCGGCGCTCGATCCCGAAAGCTTCGATTTCCGCCCCATCACCGTCAGCGGCGTCTATGTGCCCGAGGCGACGGTGCAGGTCTTCACCTCGCTCTCGGATGCGCGCGGCCCCTATGGCGGCGCCGGCTACTGGCTGATGACCCCGCTGGTGCTGGAGGACGGCTCAGGCCTCATCTGGGTCAACCGCGGCTTCGTGCCCCAGGACCTGGCGCAGGACTATCGCGGCGGCACGGACATCGCCCAGCAGGACGTCACCCTGTCGGGGCTCGCCCGCAAGCCCGAACTCGCCAATACCTTCACCCCGCCCGCCGACGGGGACGAGGGCAGGGACTGGATCCGCGATCCCCAGCGCCTGAGCGAGTGGCTTTCGCCGCCGCTGTCCGAGCTGCCCGTGGCGCCCGTGACGCTCGACCGCTTTGCCGGCGAAGCGGGTGAGCTGCCCCAGGGCGGCGAGACCGTGATGAGCTTTTCCAACCGGCATCTCGAATATGCCGGCACCTGGTTCGCCTTCGCGCTCATCACGCCGCTGATGCTGGGGTACTGGTTCTGGCGCAACCGCAAGGCCTAGGCGATCGACGCTGGCTGGTTTCCCGACCGGGAGCCGGGACTTGACCCCCGCAAACATCCCCCTTTAGGGTGCGCGCCACCATTCCGAGGACTTCACGCTTCATGCATTATCTGAGTACGCGCGGCGAGGCGCCGGTGCTGGGGTTTTGCGATGCCGTTCTGGCGGGTCTCGCGCGCGACGGCGGCCTCTATCTCCCGCAGACCTGGCCGCAGATCGACGCCGACGAGATCGCGGGCTTCGCCAACAGGCCCTTTGCCGAGGTGGCGTTCGCGATCCTCTCGCGCTTCACGGGCGGGGAAATCCCCGACGCGGTGCTCAAGGATATCTGCGCCTCGGCCTTCGCGACCTTCCGGCACCCCTCGACGGCGCCCATCGTCGAGCTGGAGCCGGGCCATTTCGTGCTCGAGCTGTGGCACGGCCCGACCCTGGCGTTCAAGGACGTGGCCATGCAGGTCCTCGCCCGGCTGATGGACCATATTCTCGGCCAGCGCGGCAAGAAGGCGACCATCGTCGGCGCCACATCGGGGGATACCGGGTCGGCGGCCATCGAGGCGTTCCGCGGCCGCGAGAACACCGATATCGTGATCCTGCATCCGGAGGGGCGGACCTCCGCGATCCAGCGGTTGCAGATGACCACGGTACTGGACGCCAATGTGCACAATATCGCGCTCAAGGGTACGTTCGACGATTGCCAGACCCTGGTGAAGGGCCTGTTCAACAATCACGCCTTCCGCGATCGCGTGCGCCTCTCGGGCGTCAACTCGATCAACTGGGGCCGGATCGTCGCCCAGATCGTCTATTATTTCACCGCCGCCGTGGCGCTGGGCGCGCCGTATCGGAAGGTGTCCTTCACCGTGCCCACGGGCAATTTCGGCGACATCTTCGCGGGCTATTGCGCCAAGCAGATGGGCCTGCCCATCGACCGGCTGGTGATCGCGACCAATGCCAACGACATCCTGCGCCGCACGCTGGAAACCGGCCGCTACGAGAAGCAGGGCGTCGCGGCGACGCAAAGCCCATCGATGGATATCGAGATCTCCTCGAATTTCGAGCGCCTGCTGTTCGACGCCCAGGACCGCGACGCCGCGGCCACGGCCCGGCAGATGGCCTCGCTCGGCCAGTCGGGCGGCTTTGCCGTGCCCGAGGCGGCGCTGGCGCGCATGCGCCGCGACTTTTCCGCCGGCACGACCGGGGAGCAGGAGACCGCGCAGGTGATCCGCGACGTGCATGAACGCGCGGGCTACGTGGTCGATCCCCATACCGCCGTGGGGATCGGGGTGGCGCGCGGCCATCTCGACCGCGCCACGCCCATGATCACGCTCTCGACCGCGCACCCGGCCAAGTTCCCCGACGCGGTGCGCGCGGCCACGGGGGAGGCGCCGGTTCTGCCGGGCTGGCTCGCCGACCTGCCGCAGCGCCCCGAACGCGTGACGGTGCTGGAAAACGACCCGGCTGTTGTGGAAGACTTCATTTTGGCGCGCACGCGTGCCAGGGAGGACTAGCCCTTGACCGTCAGAAGCACCACGCTCGACAACGGCATCACCGTGATCACCGACACGATGCCGCATCTGGAAAGCGCGGCGCTCGGCGTCTGGGTGCAATCGGGCTCGCGCTTCGAATCCCCCAACGAGCACGGCATCTCGCACCTGCTCGAGCACATGGCCTTCAAGGGCACGACGACGCGCTCCGCGCGTGAGATCGCCGAGCAGGTGGAATCGGTGGGGGGAGACCTCAACGCCGCGACCTCGATCGAGCATACGGGCTATTTCGCCCGCGTGCTCAAGGACGACGTGGTGCTGGCCGCCGACATCCTGGCCGACATCCTGCAGAACTCGGTGTTCGAGCCGGGCGAATTGAGCCGCGAGCAGCATGTCATCCTGCAGGAGATCGGCGCCAGCCACGACGCGCCCGACGATCACGTCTTCGACCTGTTCCAGGACGCGGCCTATCCCGGCCAGCCCATCGGCCGCACCATCCTGGGGACCGAGGAATCGGTGACCGGCTTCGATTCCGGCGCCGTGCGCGCCTATCTCGACCGCTATTACGTGGGCGACCGCATGGTGTTCTCGGCCGCCGGCAATGTCGACCACGACCAGTTGGTCGACGTGGCCCAGGACCGGTTCCACGCCATCCGCCCCACCGGCGCGCCCGAGCCCGAGGAAGCGCGCTATGTCGGCGGCGACAGCCGCGAGTCCTCCGGCCACGAGCAGGTGCACGTGGTCATGGGCTTCGAGGGCCGGGCCTATAATTCGGACGGGTTCTACGCCGTGCAGGTGCTGTCCTCGATCCTGGGCGGCGGCATGAGCTCGCGCCTGTTCCAGGAAGTGCGCGAGCAGCGCGGCCTTTGCTATTCGGTCTATGCCTTCCACTGGGCCTTTTCGGATTCCGGCGTCTTCGGGGTGGCCGCGGCCACCGGCGAGAACGAGATCGGCGATCTGATGCCGGTGATTTTGGGGGAACTGGAAAAGGCCAGCCGCGACATCACCGAGGAAGAGGTTGCCCGGGTGCGGGCCCAGATCCGGGCCGGGCTGCTGATGAGCCTCGAAAGCCCGTCCTCGCGCGCCGGCCAGTTGGCCCGCCAGCAGATCCTCTGGGGCCGGACGATCCCGCTGCAGGAGACCGTGGACCGGATCAACCGCATCGACGCCCAGCGCGTGCGCGAGGTGGCCGAGCAGATCCTTGCGTCCGGCAAGCCTTCGGTCGCGAGCATCGGACCCATCGGCCGCATGCCCGACTACGACCTCCTGGCGCGGCGCTTCGGGTAAAGATGTTCAGCTTCGCGGCCTTGCGCGATCCCACCCCCATGGTCCGCGGCGACGGGCTGCTGCTGCGCGGCCCGGTGCAGAGCGATTTCGAGGAATGGCGCGCGGTGCGCCTCAAGAGCCGCGCCTTCCTCGCGCCCTTCGAGCCGCGCTGGAGCGAGGCCGACCTGACCGCGGCGACCTTCGCCGCGCGCCTCAAGCGCAACAAGCGCGAGGCCGCCTCGGGCACCGAGCTCAGCTTCCTGATCTTCGAGGCGCGCCCGCCCCAGAACCTCCTGGGCGGGCTGACCCTCTCCAATATCCGCCGCCGCGCGGCCCAGACCGCCACCCTGGGCTATTGGATGAGTGTGGATTACGCGGGAAAGGGCATCATGACCCGCGCCGTTGCCCTGATCCTGCCGCTTGTCTTCGACACGCTCAAGCTCCATCGTGTCGAAGCAGCGTGCCTGCCCGACAACATCGCCTCCCGCCGCGTCCTCACCGCCAACGGTTTTCAGGAGATCGGCATTGCCGAGCACTATCTGCACATCAACGGCGCTTGGCGCGACCACCTGCTTTTCGGCCTAAGCCGCGAGCGCTACGACAGTTTCCACGGCTGATCGTCCCGATAACGGCGCCCTCGGTTGTGGGGGCATGCAATGCCGGGTACGAATGACGGTCTTTGAACTAAAAAAGATCCTTATGGCTTTATCCCGCATCCGCCTGCTGCTGTTTGTCATGTTCGCGCTGATCGGCGGAAGCGGGGCCACCGGCTTCGACGTGGTGCCAGTCCCCGACAACGTGAACGCGGTCAACCTGCTCTCGGCCATCGACCTCGTCGAGGGCCAGCAGGGCAGCATCGAGGTGTCGACCGCTCCGGGCAATGACGGCATCATCCGGCGCATCGAGATCATTGCCAGCGAGCCGGGGGTCAATCCCCATTGGGCGGTGCTGGCGCTGCGCAACGACAGCGACGTGCAACTCGAACGGCTGCTGGTGGCGCCGTTCTTCCGGCTGCCCGGCTCGGGCATCTTCTATCCTGACCTCGGCTCGCGCCGCATCGCCGCGCTGACCGCCAACCAGGGCCTGCGGCCCGAGCGCGTGCCCGATCCGCAGGCGGACGTGTTCGAGATCGTGCTCGATCCCGGCTCCACCGTGACGCTGGTGGCCGAGCTGCGCTCCGACGCGCTGCCCGAATTGACCCTGTGGGAGCCGGACGCCTATCGCGATTACGTCAACTCCTTCACCCTGTTCCGCGGCACGGTTTTGGGCGTGTCCGCCCTGGCGGCGATCTTCCTGACCATCATGTTCGTGGTGAAGGGCAGGGGCGTGTTCCCCGCCACCGCGGCGCTGGCCTGGGGCGTGCTGGCTTATCTGCTGATCGATTTCGGGATTTTCGGCCAGCTCTTCGGCATCGGCAACGCCAATATCCAGCCCTATCGGGCGGCGGCCGAAGCGGGGCTGGCGACGACCCTGTTCGGGTTCCTCTTCATCTATCTCAACCTGCACCGATGGCATTTCCGCTTCGTCCACCTGGCGCTGGCCCTGACCGCGATCTTCGTGGCGCTGCTGGCCTATGCCTTCATCGATCCGCCCATGGCGGCCGGAATCGCGCGCGCCGCGCTGGCGCTGATCGGGCTGCTGGGCCTGTTCCTCATCGCGCTGCTGGCGATCCGCGGCTATGACCGCGCCGTGCTGCTGGTGCCCACCTGGGTCATCCTGATCGCCTGGCTGTTCTATGGCTGGGTGGTGCTGCGCGGGCAGATCTCCAACGACGTCGCCCAATCGGCCGTGGCCGGCGGGCTGGTGCTCATCGTCATGCTCCTGGGCTTCACCGCAGTGCAGCACGCCTTCGCCGACGGCCAGGTGTCGGTGGGGACGGTCTCGGAGGTCGAGCGCCGGGCGCTGGCGCTGACCGGCAGCGGCGATTTCGTCTTCGACTGGAACATCGACCGCGATCGCGTGAACGTCTCCGACGATCTCGCGACCCGGCTGGGCGAACGCAAGGGCGCCCTGCGCGGCGCCATCAAGCGATGGCTCGACCGCGTGCATCCGGAGGACCGCGACCGCTTCCGCACGGCGCTCGATACCCTGGCCGAGCTGAAGCGCGGCAAGATCAACACCGATATCCGCATGGCCGCCTATGACGGCAGCTACCGCACCTTCCGCATGCGGGTGAAGCCGGTGGTGGGCGGCGACAACCAGGTGACCCGCATCGTGGGCACGCTGCAGGACGTGACCGACGAGCGCGCGGCCCGGGCGCGGCTGCTGCACGACGCGATCCACGACAGCCTGACCGGCCTGCCCAACCGCCAGCTCTTTTTCGACCGGCTCGAACGCGCCCTGCTGCGCGCCCGCGAATTCGGCGAAACCAGACCCGCCGTGGTCTATCTCGATATCGATGGCTTCACCGGCATCGACGAGCATGTGGGCCAGTCTTCGGCCGATTCGGTCCTGCTGGCGGTTTCGCGCCGCATTGCACGGCTCATCAGGCCGCTGGATACGCTCGCCCGCATCGGCGGCGACTGCTTCGCGGTCATCATCCTGAGCGAGCAGGATGCCGAACGGATCGCCGAACTGGCCGAGCAGATGCGCAAGGCGTTGCGCGCGCCCCTGAGCTTCGGCGAGCGCGAGCTGACCCTGACCGCTTCGATCGGGGTCACCGTGTTCGACAACAGCGCCGCTGGCGCCGAGGACCTGCTGCGCGACGCCGAACTGGCCATGCAGCATGCCAAGCGCCATGGCGGCGACCGGGTCGAGGCCTTCCGCCCCGCCACCCGCTCGCTGGCCGTGCACTATGCCCGCGCGCTCGAGGAGGATCTGGAGCAGGCGATCGCCCGCCGCGACCTCAACCTCCTCTACCAGCCGATCTACGACATCCATTCCAACCGCATCGCCGGCGCCGAGGCGCTGATGCGCTGGCAGCATCCCGAACGCGGCCAGATCAGCCCTTCGTCCTTCATTCCCCTGGCCGAACGCACCGGCAAGATCGAGCGGCTCGGCCGGCTGGCCTTCGAGCAGGCCGCGCAGCAGACCCGCGAATGGGTGACGGGCATGGCCGTGACCGAGGACTTCTTCGTCTCGGTCAACCTCTCGGCCAGCCAGTTGACCAGCGAAAGCCTGCTCAACGAGATGCGCGCCCTCGTGGGCGAGCACCGCTCCATCGCCCGGCACTTAAAGCTCGAAATCACCGAGAGCCAGGTGATGACCAATCCCGAGCACTCGGCCTATATCCTCTCCGCCCTGCGCGAAATGGGCATCGGGCTGGCGCTCGACGATTTCGGAACCGGCTATTCCTCGCTCTCCTATCTCCACCGCTTCCCCTTCGACACGGTGAAGCTGCCGGCCTCCTTCGTGCAGATCAGCGACGACAACGGCATCACCCATACCCAGATCCCGATCATCAAGGCGGTGCTGGGTCTCGGGCGCGAGCTCGATCTCATGGTGATCGCGGAAGGGGTGGAGACCGAGGCGGAAACCGAGCGGCTGCGCGAGCTCAATTGCCGCTACGCGCAGGGCTATGCCTTCGGGCCCGCCATGCCGGCCCCCGAGTTCCAGCGTAAATACGCGGCCCAGGCGAATCGGTAGAAGCGTCGGTCTGGTGCGCGTGGAAAAGGGTGCACCGGAGTCCGGCAATGAATGCCGGAATGACCTTAGGGGTGTGGCTTAGTCCCGCTGAACCCGTGGTCGTCCACGCCAAGCTAGCCGAATATGAGGATCGGCGTCAGGCGCTGCCCGCGTAGGGGCTCAGGGTCGCGCGGCTGATGCCGAGCGTCGCGAGCGCCCGGTCGTAGCGGCGCGCGGCGGGCACCGAGAACATCAGGTCCGGGGAATGGGCCAGGGTCAGCCAGCCATTCTGCTTGAGCTCGGCTTCGAGCTGCCCCGCGCCCCAGCCGCAATAGCCGAGCGCCAGAACGCTGTGCGAGGGGCCGGTGCCGTCCGCGATGGCGCGCAACACGTCGAGCGTGGCGGTGAGGCACACTTCCTCGCCCACGACGAAGGAATTGCCGTCGCGGAAATAGTCGGGCGAATGCAGCACGAAGCCGCGGCTGGTGTCCACGGGACCGCCCTTGAGCACGTCCTGCTCCAGGCGTTCCTCGGAAATCCGGATCGCCTCGGCTTCCTCGTCCATGTCCATTTCGTCGAGGATGTCGGAAAGATGCATGCCGCCCATGGGCTTGTTGACCACGAGCCCCATGGCGCCGTCCTCGCCATGGGCGACGACATAGACCACGGTGTCGATGAACCGGTCGTCGGCCATGCCGGGCATGGCGACCAGATATTGGCCCTTGAGAGTATCCATGGCGCTCATCCTCGCGTTCTCTCCCTCGACAGTCTAGCCCCCAAGCGCGCAACGCTGCAAACCAAGGAATGTTCACGAGGCGATGACACTTCGCTCTATGGCAGTCTCGGCGCCGGTCCGCTATGGCTTGGTTATGAGAACGCGCTTGTTCGTCCGCTTTGCTCTCCTGGCCGCGCTGTTTGCGCCGGCGCCGGCCCTTGCCGGGGAAACGCCCTGGCAGGAGCTCGCGCCCGGCAGCCGGATGCGCGTCGTCTCCGACGATGCGGTGGACGCAGCCGGGCGCACATGGCTGGCGCTGGAGATCGAGCTGGCGCCAGGCACCAATACCTATTGGTCCCTGCCCGGCGAGACCGGCATTCCGATCGTCGTCGCGCTGGAGGGCGGGGGCGCGGAGATCGCCGAGATCGTGTGGCCCTATCCAACCCGCGAGGACGGCCCCTATCTCGACTATGTCTATTACGAGCGGCTGGTGCTGCCCATGGCGGTCGAGGGGGCGGTTGACGGCGAGCGGGCGGCGCTCGAGGTGCGGCTGGGCCTTTGCGCCGATCTCTGCGTCCCGGTCAGCGCCAGTTTCGAGCACCGCTTCAGTCTCGGAAGGCAGGACCTGGCGCAAACCGTGCGGATCGCGCAGGCCAAGGCGCTGGCGCCGCTGGAATGGCCGGCGGGCAGCGGCGCCGTTGCGTCCGGCCTCGCTTTCGCGGACGGAACGCTGACGCTCGCGGACCTTCATGCGGACATCGCGCCGCAGAGCGCGATCCTCGAACTGGCCGGCACACAAACCCTGTTCGACGCGCCGGCGCAGCAGCCGGACGGCAGTCTCGCCTTCGCGCTGCTCGACGGCGACGCGGACGCGGTAAGCGAGGGCGCTCTGCGCCTGACCTTCCTCACCGAGGAGGGCGCCTATTGGGCCTGGCTTCCGGCTGTCGAAGCGCACCGCTAAGCGCTCGACCTTTGTTGGTTCATGCCCTAAAACACTGGGGCGCGCGGCCGCGGCTGCGTTCGTCCATGCGTATCGAAGGCAAATCAGAGGTCACAGCATGTCGATCAAACCCGGCGACGCCATTCCCGATGTTCCCGTAAAAAGGGTGACCGCAGACGGCGTGAGCGACGCATCGACGGCTGAAATTCTCGGCAAGGGCAGGGTGGTCCTGTTCACCGTACCCGGCGCCTTCACCCCGACCTGCACCGTCAACCATCTGCCCGGCTATGTCGCCGCCGCCCAGGCGCTGCGCGACGCGGGGGCCGATGCCATCGTCTGCGCCGCGGCCAACGACCAGCACGTGGTCAAGGCCTGGGCCGAGGCGACCGGCGCGCTGGGCAAGGTGGATTTCATCGCCGACGGGCTCGCCGCCTTTGCCAAGGCGCTGGGCATCGAGCGCGACCTTTCAGCCGGTGGGCTGGGCATCCGCTATGCCCGCGCCGCTCTCCTCATCGAGGACGGCGTGGTCGAGGCGGTCAATGTCGAGACCGTGCCCGGCGAGGTGGACGCCTCGAGCGCCGAAACCATGCTCGCGCTGCTGCGCGGAAAGGCGGCCTGACCATGGCCGCGCCGGTGATGTTTCGCACGCTTCGCGTCGCGGTCGTGGCGGGGGCCGCTCTGGCGCTCTCCGCCTGCTCCATGGGCTCGCTGTTCGGCGGCAGCTCGGACGCCTCCTATGCCGATGTGAGCGCCAGCGCGGCGCAGATCGCCCAGGCCGCGCCGGGCCTGCCCGCGATCGCCACCGAGTGTCCGCCGATTCGCGTGCGCGAAGGCGCCGGCACCTACCGCATCTTCAACGGCAACCGCACCAATGACGCCAACGCGCTGCGCTATCAGGGCGTGATCGAGCAATATACCCGCAATTGCGTGGTCTCGAACGGGCTGATCACGGTGCAGATGGGCGCGTCGGGCCGCATCATCACCGGCCCCTCCATGAGCGAGGGCAGCGTCACCGTGCCGCTGCGATTCGCCGTGGAGCGCGACGGGGTCGCGGTGTTCTCCCAGCGCTACAGCGTGCCGGCCACGGTGTCGCCGGGCGGCGCCAACGTCTTCTCCCAGACGGTGGAGAACGTCCAGATCCCCTATACGGGCGGGGAGAGCATCACCATCTGGGTCGGCTTCGACGCCTGACGGGCCGGGGAGCGGGCGGCTGCGGAATAGGGAAAAAGCAGTCTCCACATTTGCGCCAAACGCACTACACTCCGCCGAGTCGGTGTCGGAGAGTCGCGTATGCCGCAAATGACGGGTCACGTGGCGGAGACCTTCCGCTATCAGGCCAATGCCTGCCGCAGCCTGGGCTCTCCCTTCACGGCGATGCTGTGCGAGCTGCTGGCCGAGCATCTGGACGAGTCGTCGCGCTTCGGCGAACGCATCCTCAACTGGCCCGAGACCGCCAAGCCCGATGCCCTGGCCCTGCGCGCCTGCGGCGCGCTGCACTCCCTCGCCCGCTCCGGCCGGGCCCGCGAGCTGGCGACGCTCTATCCACCCAGCGAGGCCAAGCCGGAGGCGCTGTGGGAGGCGATCGCCGGCGCGATCGCCAAGCATGACGACTTCCTGCACGACTTCCTCGATTCCCCGCCCCAGACCAACGAGGTGGCGCGCTCCTCGGCCCTGCTCGGCATGATGCTGGGTGTCGCGGAGCGCTTTCCCCAGCCGCTCTCGGTGTATGAAATCGGCGCCAGCGCCGGGCTGAACCTGGCGTTCGACCGCTATCACTACGTCCTGGGCGAGGACCGCGAATGGGGCGACCCCAACGCGATCGTCCATATCGAGAGCGAGTGGCGCGGCGTCATTCCGCCGCTGGAGGCGCCCCTCGACGTCGCCCGGCGGCAGGGCTGCGACCGCAATCCGCTCGATCCGCGCGATCCGCAAGCCACCGAGCGGCTCCTGGCCTATGTCTGGGCCGACCAGCAGACCCGGCTCGCCCGGCTCTCAGGCGCGCTCTCGGCAGCCGCCCGCATGGATTACAGCGTCGAGAAGGCCGACGCCGCGGACTGGGTGGAGGCTCGGCTCGCCGAGCCGGCCGAACCGGGGATCACCCGGGTCTTCTTCCACACCATCGTCTGGCAATACCTACCCGAGCGGACCAAGGACCGCATCCGCAACGCCTTGACCGCGGCCGGCACCGAGGCGACCGAGGAAACCCCGCTGGTCTGGATGCAGATGGAATCGGAGAACCATCCCGGCGGCGCGCTGCTGCGGCGCACGGTGTGGCCGGGCGGGGAAATCGAGGTGCTCGGTCTAGCCGACTATCACGGCCGCTGGGTGGATTGGGCGTAGCAGGCGCGACGTCGCGTTTGGGGTCCGGGTTGTGGCCGTCGCGGGGATTGCAGCGACGCGCCCTTATCTCTCATCTCGTCACGGCCGGGCTTCCGCGTGCGCGGAGAGCTTCGCTGGACCCCCGGGTCAAGCCCGGGGGTGACGAATTGAGAGAACGAAGCGCTGTCTTCCGAGGGATCGGCGCGGGTCGTTATCCTTCCGCTCGTCATGGCCGGGCTTGACCCGGCCATCCAGCCGAGGCTTTCGCGTGTGGAGAGGGCTTTCTGGCTCCCAGGTGACGAACTGGGGACAGAGGCGGGGCAGCATCTCAGGATGGGTCCCGGCCTGCGCCGGGACAGCGAGATTGGGGGTGAGGCGGCTTGAGGTTATTACCCGCAGTTCCTCCGATCCTCTGATCGCTACCCCGGCGCAGGCCGGGGTCCATCCTGAATGGACTGCCGCATGCGGGGAGGGGGTTATGGACACGTGGGTCGGCGGGGAACGACCAGGCGCTGCGTGGAAACAAAAAAGGCGGGCCCAAGCCCGCCTTAGAAATCCGGCATGAACGCCCGCTCAGTTGAGCCGCGAGCCGACGTCCTGGATCGACTGGTCGACGAGGGTATCGCCCTGTTCGCGGGCCTGGTCGGCGAGCATGAGACGGGCGGCCTCGATGGCGATGTCGGCGGAACGGGCGCGGACCTCGGCGAGGGCCTGGGCTTCGGCCTGGGCGATCTTGTCCTCGACCGCCTTGGTGCGGCGGGCGACCAGGTCCTGCAGCGCGACCTCGGCTTCCGCGGTCATGCGCTCGGCCTCGTCACGGGCGTTGGCGACGATCTCCTCGGCCTCGGTCTCGGCCGCCTTGCGCTTGCGCTCGTATTCGGCAAGCAGCTCCTGGGCTTCCTCGCGCAGGCGGCGGGCCTGCTCGAGATCGGCTTCGATCTTGCGGATACGGTCGTCCAGCACCCGGGTGATCATGCCCGGGACCTTGAGCACGACGACGATGGCGAGGAAGATCAGGAGGGCGATGAACGCCCAGAACGTATTATCGAATTCCACGGGCCTATCCCTTCACCACTTTGGCCACGGCGTCGCGCGCGGCCTTGATCGTGGGCTTGCCCAGAAGCTGGGCGGCGACGGCCTGGGCCGTGTCGGCCGCGATCTCGTCCACATGGGCGAGCACGCCGTTCTTGGTCTCGGCAATGCTGGCCTCGGCGGCCGCGACCCGGCGGGTGAGGTCGGCTTCGACCTTGGCGCGGCGCGCGTCGAGATCGGCCTTGATCTGCCCGCGGGTGGTCTCGGCGATGCCGTGCGCCTTGGCGCGGGCATCGGCCAGCGCGGCCTCGTAGCTTTCGATCGCCTGCTCGGTCTTCTTGCGCAGCCGGTCGGCCTCGGCGAGATCGCCCTCGATGCGGTCGCGCCGCACCTCGATGATTTCGCCGATGCGGGGCAGCGCCACCTTGCTCATGAGGTAGTAGAGCGCGGCAAAGGAGATCGCCAGCCAGAGGATCTGGGACGCAAAGGTGGTGTAGTCGAACGGCGGAAACACGCCGGTCGTGTGCTCCTCGCCATCGGCCCCGATCACCTCATGGGTTTCCCCATCCGGCGATTCCTCGAGCGTTATGATATTCGCATCGAGCGTGTCGAAGGCTTGTTCGACCTGGGTTTCCTGTGCCACGGCCTGGCTTTCCATGCGTCACCCGCAATTGTCTTGGGTGGATCCAAAAGGGGATCCAAACACGGGACGCGGGCCGGAGCATGCCCCGGCCGCGTCGTCTTATAGGCTGTCCCGACGGATCGGGCGCGGCAATTACACCGCGAACAACAGCAGAAGGGCGACCAGGAACGAGAAGATGCCCAGAGCTTCGGTCACGGCGAAACCGAAGATCAGGTTACCGCTCTGGCTGGCAGCAGCCGACGGGTTGCGCAGGGCACCCGAGAGGAAGTTGCCGAAGATGTTGGCCACGCCGATGGCGGCGCCCGCCATGCCGAAACAGGCGATACCGGCACCAATGAACTTTGCGGCTTCAGCTTCCATGTTGAGTTCCTTTCAAAGCCTTGGAAACAGTCTTGAGGTGGAGCGGCCGGAGCCGCGAGGGGCACGGCGATCCTTAGTGGCTCGGGTGGATCGCATCGTTGAGATACATCGAGGTCAGCACGGCGAAGACATAGGCCTGAACCGCGGACACCATGAATTCGAGCGCCGTGATCGCCACGCCCATGATGAGCGGGAGCGACGCGCCCAGCACGCCCAGGAACCCGAGCGAGCCCAGCGAGACGACGAAGCCGGTGAAGACCTTGAGCGTGATATGGCCGGCCAGCATGTTGCCGAACAGACGGACCGAGAGGGAGATCGGACGCGAGAGGAAGGAAATGACCTCGATCGGCGTCACGATGGGGATGATGTAGCCCGGCACGCCGGCGGGCACGAAGAGCTTGAGGAAGCGCGGCCCGTTCTTGATGAAGCCGTAGGCCACGACCACGGTCATCACCAGCATGGAGAGCGCGAAGGTGACGATGATGTGGCTGGTGAAGGTGAAGAAATACGGCACCATGCCGTAGAAATTGCCGATGAGGATGAAGACGAACAGCGAGAACACAAAGGGGAAGAACTTCATGCCCTCGGTGCCGGCGTTACTTCGGACCATGTTGGCCACGAATTCATAGGCCATTTCCGAGGTGAGCTGCCACCGGTTCGGCACCAGCCCGCGCCCGCGGGTGGAGAGGATGAGATAGGCCGCGACGGTCGCGACGGTCAGCACCATGAACAGGGCGGAATTGGTGAAACCGATGGTGAAGCCGCCATGGCCCTCGGCATCAGCACCAATCCGTCCGAACGTGAAAAGATCGTAGATGACGAATTGGTGAATGGGATCGTTTGCCACGCGTGCCTCGCCCGGTCCTATGTGTTTCGGTCGTCGTCATCGGTCCCCTGGACCGCTTCGGACGCCGACCTTGCGTTCAATTCCGCCACTACACGAGTGACATTGAGAATGCCAGCGGCAAAGCCCAGCATGAAAAAGCCGAGCATCGCCCAGGGCCGCGTCCCCGCGAACAGGTCGATCACATAGCCTACGCCCGTGCCGACCAGGATCGCCGCGACGAACTCGGTGCCGATCCGCAACCCGCGGGCCAGTCCCGACATGTCGCCCTGACGCGAGGCCTGCGCGTCCGGCCTGGACGCGACATAGCGCTCCTGCGCCTGCCTGATCCGGTCGGCAAGATCGGAGGGATCGGGAGCCGGCCGGGGCATGCGCGTGGGTTGCTTGTCCGGGTTGTTGTCGGGATCGGTCAAACTACCATCCTCCGGCCCACCCGTGGCAAGCACCCAACGTCAAGGGGTGCCCTGAAAAGTCGCGCGCACCATAGTGGCGGGCTTTTGCGAAGTCAAGAAAGCGTGCGCTGGAAATTTTCATTGATATTCAAGCGCTTACGACGAAGGTCGTAGGCCGTGGCGCGCAAGTTGCATGGTTTGCGGCGGGAGGGGCAAAGCCGGGGGCGGACCAGCCCCCGTCCTACACGGCCTCGCGGAAGGATTCGGCGGTCGAAAGGTCCACCGAGACGAGCTGGCTCACTCCGCGTTCGGGCATGGTGACGCCGAACAGCCGGTCCACCCGGCTCATGGTGATGGGGTTGTGGGTGATGACCACGAAGCGCGTGTCCGTGCGCGTGCGCATGGAATCGAGCAGGGCGCAGAAGCGCTCCACATTGGCGTCGTCCAGCGGGGCATCGACCTCGTCGAGCACGCAGATCGGCGCGGGATTGGTGAGGAAGACCGCGAAGATGAGGCTCGTGGCGGTCAGCGCCTGCTCGCCGCCCGAGAGCAGGGTCATGGTCTGCGGCTTCTTGCCCGGGGGGCGGGCGATGATCTCGAGGCCGGCTTCGAGGGGGTCGTCGCTCTCGACGAAGGTCAGTTCGGCCGTGCCGCCGCCGAAGAGCGAGGTGAAGAGGTCGCGGAAATGGAAGTTGACCTTCTCGAAGGCCTCGGTGAGCCGGGCGCGGCCCTCGCGGTTGAGGCTGGAAATGCCGGTCCGCAGCTTGGCGATGGCCGCGATCAGGTCCTCGCGGTCGGCGACCATCTGGTCGCGCTTTTCCTGGATCTCGCGCGCCTCTTCCTCGGCCATGAGGTTGACCCCGCCCAGGCGTTCGCGCTCGGCCTTGAGGCGTTCGACGCGCTGCTCGGTCGCCGCCTCCTGGGGCAGCGGGTCCTCGGGGCGGATGCCCGCGACCTCGGCGGTGCGCTCGGCCGGGATCGACAGGGTCTCCTGGACCAGCCGTTCGATCTGGTGGCGCGCGGTGATATTGCCCTTGAGCCGCTCCTCGACGCGGGCCAGCTCGGCGCGCACGCCGGCAAGCCCTTCGCTCGCGAGCCGCAGCGCCTTGTCGGCTTCGCGGAACGCGGTCTCCCCGCGCGAGAGGGCGTCGGCGGCGGCTTTCCGCGCCTCTTCGCCCTCCTCGATCCTGTCGTCCAGCGCGGCGCGCTGCTCGGCAAACGCATCGGGCGTGGCCGCGAGCGCGGCAAGCTGGGCTTCGATATCCTGCTGGCGGCCCTTCAAGGTTTCGAGCTGGGCGCGCGCGCTGTCGCGGCGCCGGGTCCAGCTTTCGCGCTCCTGGGCGATGCGTGAAAGCCGCGTCTCGCGCATCCTGGCCGCGCTCTCGAACCCGGCGAGCCGGCCCGCGGCCTGCTGGAACGTTTCGCGCGCGGCGGTGACGGCGCGCTGCCGTGCTTCGGCATCCGCCAAGGCATCGCCCTCGCTGCCGATCTCGGCTTCGGCGGCGCGGGCGCGGGCCAGCTCGCCTTCCGCCTCGGCGAGCGATTCGGCGATCCGCGCGGCGGTTTCCGCGAGCGCGGTCTGCCGGGCGGTGAGGTTGGCGAGGTCCTTCTGCGCGGCGTCGAGCCCGGCCTGGGCGGCCGAGATGGCGCGTTGCGCATCGCGCCATTCGGCGCGCAGGCGATTCTCGGTTTCGCGCGCCTGCGCGAGAGCGGCGGCGAGGGATTCGGCCTCGGCCTTGAGTCGCATGCGCTCGGCGCGCAAGGCGGCGATCTCGCCGTCGAGCTCCTTGAGCCGGTTGCGCTGCGCCAGCTGCTGCGCCGCGGGCGTGGGCGCATCGGCCGCCGCCACCAGCCCGTCCCAGCGCCACAGGGCGCCGTCGCGGCTGACCAGCCGCTGGCCCGGGCGGAGCAGGGCCATGAGGCGCGGGCCGTCCTCGGCTTCGACCAAGCCGATCTGGGCGAGACGGCGGGCGAGGGCGGGGGCGCCCGAGACGAGCCCCGAAAAGGGCGCCGCACCTTCGGGCAGGCTGGGATCGTCCGGATGGAGGGCGGCGCCGGCCCAGTGGATCGGCGCGGCATCGTCGCCTGAGGCGTCGAGATCGTCCCCGAGCGCGGCGCCGAGCGCGGTTTCGAGGCCCGCCGGCACGTGCAGCGCGTCGACGATGGCAGGCCAAAGGCTGGCGCCGCCCGCGTTGAGCACGCGCGAAAGGGTTTCGGCCTCGCTTTCGATGCGGTTGAGCCGGGCTTCCGTCTCGGCCAAGAGGGGCCGCGCGGCCTCGTTGGCCTCGCGGGCCGCGGCGACGGCGCGTTCGGCCGCCTCCGTGCCGCGTTCGGCGTCCAGTGCCCGCGCCTGCGCGGCGTCGCGCAAAGCGCGGCGCTGGGCCACGGTTTCGTCGGCCGCAAGGCTGCGTTCCACGGCCTCGGCATCGCGGGCGATCTCGTCGCGCTGGCGCGCAAGCCGGGTGACGCGGGCCTCGGCCTCGGCAACGGCGCGCTGCGCCTGGGTCCGCGCGGCGCGGATCTGGGCCAGGAAAGCGGCCGCGTCCTGGGCCGCCTGCTCGGCCTCCGCGAGGTGCAGCCGGGCGGATTCGGCCTCCTGGCGCGCGCGGGCGCTCGCGTCCTGCTCGCCCTCGGCGGCCTGGCGCAGCTCGCCGGCCTCCTCCTCGAGCGCGGCGCCGGCCGCGTCGCTTTCGGCAACCAGCGCGGTCTCGCGTTCGAGGTCGGTGGCGATCTGGGTCTGGCGATCGCGCAGGTCGGCGCGCGTCCGGTCGGCCCGCCGCATTTCCTCTTCCAGTTGCTCGCGCGCGATGGTCAGGCGCTGCACCAGCGCCGCGGCCGCGGCATCGGCCTCGCGCAGGGGCCTCAGCGCCGCGTCCTTGGCCTCGTGCAGCGCCCGGGCCTTCAATTCGAGGCTGTTGGCTTCGGCCAGTTGCGAGATCAGCCGGCCTTGCGCCGCCTCGGTCTCCTTTTCGGCAAAGCGCGAGGCAACCCAGCGCACGTGGTAGAGCGCGGCCTCGGCCTTGCGGATTTCGCCCGAAAGGGCGCGATAGCGCGTGGCTTGGCGTGCCTGCCGCTTGAGGATTTCGAGCTGGCTCTCGATCTGGGCGACGACGTCGTCCACGCGTTCGAGATTGGCTTCGGCGCCCCGCAGGCGAATTTCGGCCTCGTGACGGCGGGAGTGAAGCCCGGAAATGCCGGCAGCCTCCTCGAGCAGCGCCCGGCGCTGAGTCGGCTTGGCGGCGATCAGCTCGCCGATCTGACCCTGGCGCACGAGGGCCGGGGAATGGGCGCCGGTCGAGGCATCTGCAAACAGAAGCTGCACGTCGCGGGCGCGCACCTCGCGGCCGTTGATGCGATAGACCGAGCCGCTCTCGCGCTCGATCCGCCGGCTGACCTCAAGCACTTCGGAGGCGTTGAAGGGCGCGGGCGCGGTGTGGTCGGAATTGTCGAGGACGACCGTGACCTCGGCGGTGTTGCGCGCCGGGCGGTTGGCCGAGCCCGAGAAGATGACATCGTCCATCCCCGAGCCGCGCATGGCCTTGTACGAGCTTTCGCCCATGACGAAGCGCAAGGCCTCGACGAGGTTGGACTTGCCGCAGCCATTGGGGCCGACCACGCCCGTGAGGCCGGGTTCGAGCACCAGCTCGACGGGATCGGAAAAGGATTTGAAGCCGAGGAGCTTGAGGCGCGAAAACTTCATCCCGCGCCCCGCATCGGGTCAGGATCAGAGCCGGCTGTTGATGGCTGCCGACAGTTCCTCATAGGTGTAGTTGCCGGTGAAGCGTTGGCCATTGATGTAGAAAGCCGGAGTGCCGGTAAGACCGAAATCGTTGAGCGCCTGATCGCGCAGGCTTTCCAATGCTGCGAACATTTCCTGGTCGGTCAAGACTTCCTCGAACCTTTCCTGTGTAAACCCGAACTGCTGGGCGATGGTGAAGATCGCATCGCGCGGGTTCTGGGCCGCGGCCCACTGGTTCTGGGTCGAGAGATAGGTCTCGATGATCTGGTAATAGGCCTCACCCGAGCCGGCCGCCTCGGCCAGCAGGAAGACCACCGCGTCGAGCACGTTGCGCATGAACGGGCGCGAGATGAAGGTGATGCGGCCGGTGTCGATGAACTCCGACTTGATCTGCGGATAGACCGTTGCGTTGAAATTGGCGCAATGGGGGCAGGTGGGCGAGAGATATTCGATCAGCGTCACCGGCGCGCCCACGCCGCCCAGCGGGCGATCGGGCAGGCCGGCGGGATTCATGATCGCCTCGCCCGAAAGCGGCTCGACCGGCGAGCCGTCGTAAAGCTCCACGTCGCCCGCGGGCTCGGCAGGGGTCTGCACCGCGCCGATCTCGACGGTTTCCTCGGGGGCCTGCTCGCAGCCCATCAGCAGGGCTGCGACACCGGCGCTCGATCCGGCGATGAGTACTTGTCTGCGCGATACGGGCACGGGCGCCACTCCCTCTTGAGCAATCACTTCAAAGTGTCCGCACACTACACGGAGAAACTGGGGCGGCAAGGGGGCGAGGGGACACGACGAGGTTACAATCCGTTAACGTTTGCGCAACAACCCCTCGCCGAGCCGGGCAAGGGCTGCGCGCAGCCCCTCGTCCTCGATGGGCGCAAGGGCGTGCGCGAGGCGCGCGGCGGCGTCCGGGGTCAGCGGGATTTCCGGCTCGGGAGCGAGGGGCGCGGAGGGCACCAGCGGCTCGGGCGAGACGCGTATGGCAGCAACCAGGAAATAGCCGAAATAGCGGTTGACCGCGCCGGCGATGGTTTCGGCCTCGTGCTGGATCGCGAGCGCGTGGCCCTCGCGGCAGCGCAGATAGAGCGTCGCGCCCTCGGCCTGCGCGCCGCGCCGGGGCCAGGCCAGCCGGTCGGGCAGGCTGACGGAATCATAGGGGGAGGGCGCGATGACGCCCCAATGGGCGACGAGATCGCGGCTGGCGAAGCCGCGCTTTTTCAGCGCAGGGTCGAGCGCATTGCCGATCATGTCGCCCAGCCGCACCGCGCGATTGCTCCGTTTGGGCGGGGAAGATTTTCCGGCCATGCTTGCATATCCGCCGCGCTTGCGCTTCAACCGGCTTTACTATGCCCGCTCCCGCGCCGCGACAACACCCCGATCCCCTTTCCCTCGACGCTGCGGCGGTGCTGGCCTGGTACGACCGCCATGCCCGCGCGCTGCCCTGGCGCGTGTCGCCGGCCGACCGGGCGCGCGGGGTCCGGCCGAACCCCTATCACGTCTGGCTCAGCGAGATCATGCTGCAGCAGACGACCATCGCGGCGGTGCGCGCCTATTTCGGCAAATTCGTTTCGGCCTGGCCGACCGTCGACGATCTCGCCGCCGCGCCGCTCGACGACGTGCTCGCCGCCTGGGCGGGGCTGGGCTATTACGCCCGGGCCCGGAACCTCCATGCCTGCGCCCAGGAGGTCGCCATCCGGCATGGCGGGGTGTTTCCCGATACGGCCGCGGCGCTGCGTGAGCTGCCGGGGATCGGTGCCTATACCAGCGCCGCCATTGCCGCGATCTGTTTCGACGAGCGCGCGGCGGTGGTGGACGGCAATGTCGAGCGCGTCGCCGCGCGCTTCACCGCGCTGCCGGTGCCTGTGCGCGAGGCTAAGCCGGAGATCCACGCCCTGGTGCAGGAAGCGGTGCCCGAACGGGCCGGCGATTTCGCCCAGGCCATGATGGATATCGGGGCCACGGTCTGCGCGCCGCGCCGGGCCAATTGCCTCGTCTGCCCGCTCACCGGCGATTGTCGCGGCCATCGCAGCGGCGCGCCGCTCGCCTATCCCGTGCCGGCCGAGAAGAAGGCGAGGCCCGAACGCTATGGCCATGCCTTCGTGATGCGGCGCGGGGACGGCGCGGTGTTCGTGCGCCAGCGCGGGCCCAAGGGCATGCTGGCCAAGATGACCGAGGTGCCGGGCTCGGACTGGCTCGACGCCAAGGCCGCGCCGTCCTTTCCTGTGGCCGCCGCGTGGCGGCCGGCGGGGGAGGTGGTGCACGTCTTCACCCATTTCCGGCTGACGCTTTCGGTCTGGTCGGCCGAGACCGGCGAGGCACTGGACGAAGGCTGGTGGAGCGCGCGCGAGGCGCTGTCCGGGGAGGCCTTGCCCAGCCTTTTCCGCAAGGTGCTGAAGCAGGCAGGCCTCGTGGCCTAGCGCAGCGCCTTAACCCGGTCTGCGTCCAGCGCAGGGCCGCGTTGCGCGGGAGGGACTAACTGTCGCAGCCTTCCGCGGCTATATGACGCTCAGACACTGATTTTTCCGAGGGAAGTCCAATGACCACCGCTGAACGTGAAGCCCCCCGCAAACCCGTCGCCTCCGTCGAGGCCGATGCCCCCAAGGCCAAGAGCCTCTGGAGCCAGGTGCGTCGCTACCTGCCCAAGTACTTCATCTAGTCGGAAACGCCTTCCGGCCGCCAAGAACCCCGCTGTCCGGCGGGGTTTTTTATTGCCTGAAAACAAGAGGCCCCCGGCCGGAGCCGGGGGCCTTGCGCCTGAGAATTGGAGGTCGGATCAGGCGGAAAGGTTTTGCAGGCGCAGCCGGATCTGGGCCCGCATGTCGTCGATGGGATTGAGCGTGCCGCCGTTTTCCACGTGCCAGAAAGTCCAGCCGTTGCAAGCGGCCGCGCCCTGCACCTGCGCCCCGACGCGGTGGATCGAGCCCGCGTGGCTGTCGCTCACGATGGAGCCGTCGGCGCGCACCGTGGCGGTATAGCGCCGCTGGCCATCATAGAGCTTGGCGCCCGGCGCGATCAGCCCCTGCTCGACCAGCGAGCCGAAGGGCACGCGCGGTTCGGCGCGCTTGGAGCCCGTGGTCTCGAAGGCGGCGGTATCGCCCGGCTTGATCGCGGCGATGCGCTTGAGGGCCGCGTTGATGTAGTCGCGCTCGCGCTCGATACCGATGAAGTGGCGCCCCAGCTTCTTGGCCACCGCGCCTGTGGTGCCGGTGCCGAAGAACGGATCGAGGATGACGTCGCCGGGCCGGCTGGTGCCGACGAGGATGCGATGCAGCAGCGCCTCGGGCTTCTGGGTCGGATGCACCTTGCGATCCTCGGAATCCTTGAGCCGCTCGGCGCCGGTGCAGATCGGAAACAGCCAGTCGGACCGCATCTGCACGTCGTCATTGGCGAGCTTGAGCGCATCGTAGTTGAAGACCGGGCGGCTCTTGGGGTCGCGCGACGCCCAGATCAGCGTCTCGTGCGCATTGGTGAAGCGCGTGCCGCGGAAGTTCGGCATGGGATTGGCCTTGCGCCAGACGATATCGTTGAGCAGCCAGAATCCCAGGTCCTGCAGCGCCGTGCCGACGCGGAAGATGTTGTGATAGGAGCCGATGACCCAGATCGCGCCATTGGGCTTCAAGAGCCGGCGCGCGGCCGCGAGCCAGGCCCGGGTGAAGGCGTCGTAATGGGCGAAGCTCTCGAACTTGTCCCAGTCGTCGTCCACCGCGTCCACGCGCGACTGGTCGGGGCGGGTCAGCCCCTCTTCGAGCTGGAGATTATAGGGCGGGTCGGCGAAGATCAGGTCCACCGAGCCGGCCGGCAGGCTCTCCATGATCTCGATGCAATCGCCCACGAGCAGCGTGTCGATAGGCAGGTGGCTCCCCTGAGCCTCCGGGACGCGCTTGCGCGCGCTCGAACCGGTACGCAACATACTGATAACCCTAACGCAATACCAACGCGCCTATTGGTAGGACGTTAGGGTTAAACCGCGCCTAAGCGACAGGGTTAACGGGGGGTTGCCGAGGGCGCGCCTCCAGCAAGGACATTAAGCATGGCCATTCCCCTCCAGACGCTCGTCGTCTATCTCGCCGCCGCGCTCGCTGAAATCGCGGGGTGCTTTGCGTTCTGGGCCGTGGTGCGGGGCGGGCATGGCGCGGCCTGGCTGGCGCCTGGCCTCGTGGCGCTGGCGCTCTTTGCCTGGTTGCTGACCTTTGCGCCCGCCGAACACGCCGGCCGCGCCTATGCCGCCTATGGCGGCATCTACATCCTCGCCTCGATCTTCTGGCTCTGGGCAGTGGAGCGGCAGGCGCCGGACCTGTGGGACGCGCTCGGGGTCGCGGTTGCCCTCGCGGGCACCGCGATCATTCTCTTTGCGCCGCGGGGGTAGGGCGGTTTTCAGCGCGGCTCGGTGCTTGCGGCCATATCGCGCTGGATTCCGGCGATGAATGCCGGAACGGCATCGAGTTTGTTTCCCGATCGTGTTCCGACCCCGATGGTCACCCCGGCATTCATTGCCGGGGTCCAGGCGATGCTGCAGAGCAGAGAGTACGATCAAAAGGCGCCTCAGCGCCGGGCGGCCATCACCGGGGCAAAACTCTGGCGGTGGTGATCGGTCGGCCCGAAGGTGTTGAGCGCTTCGAGATGCACCGCCGTGCCATAGCCCTTGTGCCGGGCGAAGCCGTAATCCGGATGCCCGCAATCGATGATGGAGCACATGCGGTCGCGCACCACCTTGGCGACGATCGAGGCGGCGGCGATGGAGGCGGAGAGCCCGTCGCCGCCGATGACGTATTGGCCGGAGCAGGCGAGGCCTTCGGGCACGTCCTTGCCGTCGATCAGCGCCAGGTCGGGGCGGATGGGGAGGGAGTCGAGCGCGCGGCACATGGCCCAGAGCGTCGCGCCGCGGATGTTGAGCGTGTCGATTACGTGGGGCGGCGCGGCGCAGAAGCCGACCTGGGCCGTGGCGCAAAGCGTGGCGAACAGCGCTTCCCGCCGTTCGGCCGTCAGCTTCTTGGAATCGTCTAGTCCTTCGGGAATGCGCTCGGGATCGAGCACAACCGCGGCAGCGACCACGGGCCCCGCCAGCGGACCGCGCCCGGCCTCGTCGATCCCGGCCACGTAGCGTGCGCCCTGCGCATAGGCGAGGGCTTCGCGGGAAAAATCGGGGCAGACAATGGGCGAATCGAGCGCGGGCATGGCGTCCAGACTCGCCCGGATCGACCGCTTGCGTAAAGAGGCAAGCGATCAAAACAGGGTCAATTGCGCCTCGTCCTTCTCGGGATGGACGAAGAGATCGGTGCGCAGCGGCACCGTGTCGGCGTCCAGCCCATAACGCACCCGCGCCTTTTCGAAGCGCTGCTGCATCAGCACCGCATAGGGGCCTTCACCCACGAAACGCGAGCCGAAGCGCGGATCGTTGTCGCGCCCGTTCCGCGCATCGCGCACGAGGTTCATCACGTGGCGCAGCTTGTCCGGATAGGTCTTCAGCAGCCACTCGCGAAAAATGTCGCGCACTTCGCCGGGCAGGCGCACGAGGATCATCGAAGCCGCCCGCGCGCCCTGGGCCGCGCCCGCATCGAGGATGCGTTCGAGTTCGGTATCGTTGATCGCCGGAATCATCGGCGCTGCCATGACCCGCACCGGAATGCCCGATTCGGAAAGGAGCCTGATGGCTTCGAGCCGGCGCGCGGGGGTCGAGGCCCGCGGCTCCATGAAGCGGGAAAGCTTGTGATCCATGGAGGTGACCGAAATTCCCACCGAGACCAGGCCCAACTTATTGAGCTTGGTGAGGAGATCGAGGTCGCGCACGATCAGGGCCGATTTGGTGACGATGGTGACTGGATGCCGGGCCTCCAGCAGCACCTTCAGGATGCCGCGCATCAGCTTGTGCTTGCGCTCTGCCGGTTGGTAGGGGTCGGTATTGGTGCCCATGGCGATGGGCTTGGGCGTGTAGCGCGGATTGGCCAGCTCGCGCCGCAAGAGCTCGGGCGCGTTCACCTTGACATAGATCTCGCGCTCGAAATCGATCCCTGCCGAATGGCCGAGATAGGCGTGGCTGGGACGCGCGAAGCAATAGGTGCAACCATGCTCGCAGCCGCGATAGGGGTTGATCGAGCGGTCGAAGCCGATATCGGGCGACACGTTCCGGGTGATGATGGACTTGGCGCGCTCGATATGCTCGCGCGTCTCGAACTTCTCGGCGTCCTCGTCCTCGAGGTCCCAGCCATCCGAAAAGCTCTCGCGCTTCAGGAGCTCGAACCGGCCGGTCTCGTTGCTGGCCGCGCCGCGCCCGCGCAGCTTCTTCGAATCCAGGATGGGGCGGGAGAGCAGGTCCATGTCGCGGGTGCCGAACAGGCGTCCCCGCGCTTCCCCGCCGATTCCGTTGCTGAGTGGTTCGGCCATGCCGCTCTCCTGTACGGACGCTTCCCTTGGGGAACGCGCCCGACTCGTTCTTGTTTCCATCCGTTAACCCTAGCAGAGCGTGAGAACAGATCAAGAACAAAGACGAGAAGAGCCGATCAGCCTTCTGAGAGGCGCGGCATGATCTCGATGAAGTTGCAAGGCAGGTGGCGGCTGTCGAACTGATATTTGAGGATGCCGTCCCAGGCGTCGCGGCAGGCGCCGCGCGAGCCGGGCAGGCAGAAGACGAAGGTGGAGCCGATCAGCCCGGCCGTCGCCCTCGACTGGATGGTCGAAGTCCCCACGGTCTGGGCGGAATATTGGTGGAAGAGCACGGAAAAGCCGTCCATCCGCTTGTCGAACAGCGGTTCGATCGCGTCGGGGGTCACGTCGCGGCCGGAAAAGCCGGTGCCCCCGGTCGTGAGCACCACGTCGATATCCTCGGCCGCGGCCCAGGCTTGGACTTGGGCGGCGATCGCCTCCCTGTCGTCCTTGACCAGGGCGCGACCGAAGCAGCGGTGGCCTGCTTCCTCGATCAGGGTGGCGAGCAGCGCCCCCGAGGTATCGTCCTCCAGCGTGCGCGTGTCGGACACGGCCAGCACCGCGAAGGTCACGGGAACGAAGGGGCGCTGCGCGTCGATCTTGAAGGGGAACATGGTCGTCTCCTGGACAAAGGATTAGGCCGGCTCGCGCGCCTCGTCGAGGGTTTCGGTCTCCTCGGTGCGCGGGTCGAGCGCGATGGTTTCGGCGGTCACGGTCTTTTCGGTGGGCAGGGGCTGGAACGGTGCCCGTTCCTCCTCGCTGGCGCGGGCGCGCACCTGCATGCGCAGGAATGCCGCTCCGGCGAGCACGGCGTGAAACAGGATGGGCACGAAGAACAGCGCCCAGGGCCCGAGACGCTCCATCAGGAGCGAGGCCGCGATGGGCCCCAGCATCGTGCCCGCGCCCAGGATCAGCAGCATGCCCGAGGCGATCTTGCCGAATTCCCCGTGGCTCGCATAGTCGTTGGCGTGGGCCACGGCGATGGCATAGAGCGAATTGGCCGAAAGGCCGTAAAGCCCGATCAGGACATAGAGCCAAAGTCCGCCTGCCGGGTTGACCAGCATCATCAGGATGCCCGCGACCACGCCGTTGAGCGCCACCCCCACAAGGACGAGCCGGCGGTCGATCCGGTCGGAAAGCCGGCCGAGCGGAACCTGCGCGATGGCCCCGATCAACACCGAAAGGCCGACGAAATAGGCAACGGTTGTGGTATCGAAGCCGCGTTCCAGCCCATAGACCGGCGCCAGCGTGTTGAAGGCGCCATTGGCCATACCCACAGAAAAGGCCGCGACGACTGCCACCGGCGAGGTGCGGATCAGAAGCCCCAGATCGAGCCCCGCCGAATTGAGCGGCTGGGGCTGGGGCGTGCGCGAGATCGCGGTGGGCAGCACGGCGCCAATATAGGCGATCGCCGCCAGGACGAAGGGCAGGAAGCCGGCGTAACCGATGACCGAGATGACGAGCTGGCCGGCGGTCGAGGCGAACAGGGTGACGCTGGTATAGATCGAGAACGTGGTGCCGCGAGAAGCGTTGTCGGACACCTCGTTGAGCCAGCTTTCCACCACCATGGCCGCGCCCGCGAAGCAGAAGCCGGAAAACACCCGCAGGACGATCCAGGCCCAGTCGTTAACGAAGATGAGGTTGAACAGGATGGTCATGCAGGCGATCGAGGCCATCACCGAATAGGACCGGATATGGCCGACCCGGCGCACCAGCATGGGCACGGCCAGCGAGCCGGCGATGAAGCCCACCGACCATCCCGCGCCGATCAGCCCGAGCGCGGGCAGCGAAAAGCCCTCGGCCGTGCCGCGCATGGGCAGCAGCATGCCGTGCAGCCCGCCGGCGAACATCAAGAGCGCCGAGCTGAGGAGAAGGGCGAAGATGCGGACCATTTGCGACATGAAGACCTGCCGGGGGGAGAGTGTGGTCGGTGCCCGCGGCGCTTCCCCCTGCGCCGCGCGATCAGCCTATCAGCGCCAGCGCCCACGTCCATCGGCCGCGGGCATGGCCGTGCAGACAATACGCTTAGACGCCGATCCATGTTCCGAATGTGACGTTGGCTTGCTTTGTCCCGCCCGCACGGCTAGCGATTGAAAGCGCCGCACCGCAGCGCTTTGCGCCATTTCAGAAAATGTCCCGTGTCCGATCCCGCCCAGCCTTCACCGAACCCGTTCGCGCCGCGCGGCGCCATGCTGGGGATCGTGCTCAAGGTGCTTTCGGTCATGTTCTTCGTGGCCATGAGCGCCATGCTCAAGTCGGTCCCCGACGTGCCCGTGGGGCAGATGATCTTCTTCCGTTCGTTCTTCGCCGCGTTCCCCATCCTGCTCTTCCTCGCCTGGCGGGGCGAATTGATCGAAGGCTTCAGGACGAGCCGTCCGCTGGGCCATGTGGGGCGCGGGCTGATCGGCATGGCGGGCATGTCGCTGATCTTTTTTGCCCTGACCCGCCTGCCGCTGCCCGAGGCCACGACCATCAATTACGGCACGCCGCTCATCATCGTCATCTTCGGGGCGGTATTCCTCAAGGAAACCGTGCGGCTGTCGCGCTGGACGGCGGTGGTCGTCGGGCTGGTGGGCGTGCTCATCGTCATGTGGCCGCGCCTCACGGTCCTCTCCGCGGGCGGAGCGGGGCTGGATGAGACCCTCGGCGCGCTGGCGGCGCTGGGCGGATGCGTCACCGCGGCCTCGGCCTCGCTGATGATCCGCAATCTGCTGCGGACCGAGCGCAGTTCGACCATCGTCGTCTATTTTTCGCTGTCCTGTTCGGCCTTCGCGCTCCTGACCCTGCCCTTCGGCTGGGTCGTGCCCGATCCGCTCATGCTGGTGCTGCTCGTGGGGTCGGGCGTTCTCGGCGGGCTCGGCCAGATCTGCCTCACCGAAGCCTATCGCCACGCCGATATCTCGGTGGTGGCGCCGTTCGAATATTCCTCGATGCTGGTCGCCATCGTGCTCGGCTACGTGTTTTTCGGCGACGTGCCGACCGTCCAGATGCTGTTGGGCGGCAGCATCGTCGTGGCCTCGGGCATCTTCATCATCCTGCGCGAGCGCCGGCTCGGGCTGGAGCGCGTCAGGGCCAAGCAGGTGGTGACGCCGAGCGGGTGAGGGCGCGTTCAGGGTTGCGGCACGTGCGCGTCGCCCAGGCTGAACAGCTCCTCGACGCTCGTGCCGAGCGCGGCGGCGAGCTTCAGCGCCACGATGACCGAGGGTATGAAAATCCCGTTCTCGACCGTGTTTACGGTCTTGCGGCTTACCCCCGTGCGCTCGGCCAGGTGCGCCTGGGTCCAACCCCTGGCCTCCCGCACCTCGCGGATGCGGTTTGCAAGCGACTCAGCCAAGCGAACGAATCTCCTCGAGCCCGAAGGACAACAGCGTCATCGCAAGGCCGAAACTGACGATGAGGTGCGCCGCCCGCTGCGCCGAAAGCGGCTCGAACGGAGCGACCACAAAGACGATCATCGCCGTGATCATGGCGGCGATGAAGCCGCGCATCACCGCCTTGTCGCGATTGGCGCGCGTGACGTCGTCATTGGCGAGCGGGCGCAGCGATCTCGGCACGAGCCACGAGCCGCCGCTTACCGCGACGACCAGCACGCCGAGCGCGAGCGCCGTCCAGATGCCCATGGCCACGAAATTGACCGCGTCCCAGTCCCAGTTGAAGAACACGCCCTGATGGGCGAGGAGCACCGCCAGCCCGAGGAAGGGGGCCGCGACGGCACGGCCCCAACTGGCCTTGTCCGCCTTCTCGGTATCCGAATCCATGCCGAACCCTCCTTTGTAACCTATGGGTTACATGTAACCCATAGGTTACATGGGGTCAAGGGGAAGCGGGCGCGAGCGCGTCATAGGCCGCCTTGATCGCGAGCAGATCGGCCCAGGCCAGGCGCTTGAGCGCCGGCTGGCGCAGCAGATAGGCGGGATGCAGCGTCGCCAGCGCCTTCATGGAGTGGGCGCCGACGGTGAGGTCCCGCCATTGCCCGCGCAGCTTGGTGATGCCGACAGTGGTCTCGAACAGCGTGCTCGCCGCCGAGCCGCCCAGCGGCACCACGATGTCCGGCGCGACCAGCTCGATCTGGCGATAGAGGAAGGGCAGGCATACTGCGACCTCGGAAGGGGCCGGCGTGCGGTTGCCGGGCGGGCGCCAGGGCAGGGTATTGGCGATATAGACCGACGAGCGGTCGAGCCCGATGGCCTTGAGCATGCGGTCGAGCAATTGCCCGGAGCGGCCGACGAAGGGCTTGCCCTGCAGGTCCTCCTCGCGGCCCGGCGCTTCGCCCACGAACATGATGCGCGCCTGCGGGTTGCCGTCCGCGAAGACGAGATTGGTGGCGCGCAGCTTGAGCCCGCACCCCTCGAAATTGGCCAGCGCCTCGCGCAGCGCCTCGAGGGTCTGCGCCTGCGCGGCCACCGTGCGCGCTTCCTCCGGATCGCCGTCGAGCCCGGCCCCGCTCAAGGCCGGGGCGGGGAGAGGCGGGGGCGCGGAGGGCGAAGGCTGGGCTGCGACGCGCGGCTGCGCCGGCGCGGCGCCGGGCCGGGCGCGCGACAGCGCGAAGCGGTCGAGCGGGGTCTCGCCGACCGCGAGATCCACCCCGGCGGCCAGAGACCAGTCGAGCGCGGCGATCAGCTCCTCGCGATTTAGCGGTCGATCTGTCATGACGGGGTTGTTATGTCATAGCCCGACCGCGCCCGCCACTCACGAGACCCGTTCATGACCGATGCCTCTGCCCGCGAAACCATCGAAACCGACGTCGTGATCGTCGGCGCGGGACCGGCGGGGCTGGCGGCGGCGATCCGGCTCAAGCAGGCCGCCCCCGACCTTTCGGTCACCGTGATCGAAAAGGCAGCCGAAGTGGGCGGGCATATCCTCTCGGGCGCCGTGATGGACCCGGCCGGCATGGACGCGCTGCTGCCCGGATGGCGCGATGAACCGGGAGCGCCCGCGACGACCCCGGTCGTCTCCGACCGCATGATAGTCCTGGGCGAAAAGAGCGCGACCCCGTTCCCCGAATTCCTGATCCCGCCCCTGATGAAGACGAAGGGCGCCGTAATCCTCTCGCTGGGCGAGCTCTGCCGCTGGCTGGCTGAAAGGGCCGAAGCCCTTGGCGTGGATATCTTCCCCGCGACCGCGGCCGTGGACGTGATCACGGACGAAAGCGGAGCGATCGGCGGCATCGTCACGGGCGATCTCGGCCGCGCGCGCGACGGGTCCGAGACCGCGAATTTCGTCCCCGGCATCGGGCTGGCGGCGAAATACACCCTGGTCGCGGAAGGCGCGCGCGGGTCGCTCAGCAAGGGGCTGATCGCGCGCTTCGGTCTGGCGGAAGGTAAGGCGCCGCAGAAATACGGCCTCGGCATCAAGGAAATCTGGCGCATCGACCCCAGCCTGCACGAGCCCGGCAAGGTCGAGCACTTCATGGGCTTTCCCTTGGGAAACACCACCTCGGGCGGCGGGTTCTGTTACCACGCCCATGGCGGGCGCATCTTTCTGGGGCTCGTCGCCCATCTCGATTACGACAACCCGACCTTCTCGCCCTTCGAGGCGTTCCAGCGCTTCAAGACCCACCCCCATGTCGCGCGCCTGCTTGAGGGTGCCGAATGCCTCGGCTATGGCGCGCGGGCGCTGACGTCGGGGGGCTGGCAATCGATCCCGAAACTCGCCTTTCCCGGCGGGGCGCTGATCGGCTGCGCCGCGGGGTTCATGAACGTGCCGCGGTTGAAAGCCATCCACAACGCCATCCGCTCCGGCATGGCGGCCGCCGACGCGGTGGCGGGGGCGATCGCCGAAGGGCGGGGAGGCGACACCATCGCGGAGCTCGACGAGAAGGTGCTGGCCAGCGGCATCCGCGACGACCTCTATCCGGTCCGCGCCGTCAAGCCGCTCTGGGCGCGCTTCGGCACCCGAATCGGGGTCGGGCTCTCGGGGCTCGAGCTGTGGGCCGCGAGCCTCGCCAAAACCTCGCTGCTGTCGCGCCTGGGGCGCAGCAGGCCCGATTACGCGACCTTGAAGCCGATCTCGGACGTCACCCCCATCGTCTATCCGGCGCCGGACGGGAAAACCACGTTTTCGCGCAGCCACGCCGTGCACCTCGCCAATATCGCCCATGACGAGGACCAGCCGGTGCACCTCAAGCTGCGCGATCCGGACGTTCCCATCCAGGAGAACCTGCCGCGCTATGGCGAGCCGGCGCCGCTCTATTGCCCGGCCGGGGTCTACGAGGTCTCCGAGGTCGACGGAAAGCCGGTATTCCGCATCCACGCGCAGAACTGCGTGCACTGCAAGACCTGCGATATCAAGGACCCGGCTCAGAACATCGACTGGGTGCCGCCCGAGGGCGGCAGCGGCCCGAACTATGCCGGAATGTGAGGGCGCAAGCGGGCGCACTTGCGGCGCGCGGCAAATTGCGGAACAGTCCGCCCGGCAAAGACCTGACCGATCCGGACGGACCGGGCCTCAAAATCGACATGCTGATCGCACCTTCTCGACGGGGCGGGTTGCCGAGGAGAATCAAAGCCTGTGAGTAGTGAAGCTGTGCGCGGCGCCAAGGCGCTTCTGGTGGCCGTCCTCGTTGCCCTGTCCCTCAGTCCTGCGGCGGGTTGGGCGCAATCCTCGTTTTATCGCTCCAGTGCGCTGGGCAGCTATCTTGCCGGTATCGAGGCGCTGAACGCCCTCGACAGCGCCGCGGCGGCCGACAGGCTGCTGGAGGCTGCGGTGCGCGACCCGGGCGACCCCATCGTCGTGAGCCGCGCCTTCCTCGCCCATCTGGTGGCGGGGCGCATGAACGACGCCGCCTGGCTCGCCGGGCGCGTGCTCGACATCGAGCCGACGGACGAACTGGCCATGCTGACCCTGGGCACGGTGGCCTTCTCCGAAGGCCGCTACGATGCGGCGATCGCGCGTTTCGAGGACATGTCCGACGCCACCATCGTCGGCATCATCGGCACCGTGCTGCGCGCCTGGGCGGAACTGGGCAATGGCGATCCGGAAGCCGCCCAGCAAGCCTTCGCGGAACTGGACGAAAGCGGCTTCGGCGAGTTCCTGACCGTGCATCGGGCCCTGCTGGCCGAGGTGGCCGGGGATACCGAAACCGCGCTGGACTATGCCGAGCAGGCCTATGAGATCGATCCCTTCGTCGTGCGCACCGCCGAGGCCTATGCACGCATCCTCGCCAATGCAGGCCGTTTCGACGAGGCCCAGCAGGTCATCGACGATTTCGGCGCCATCTCCATCGACCACCCGCTGATCGCCGCCATCGCCGGCCCGATCGCCGAGGGTCGCGCGCCCGGTCCCTTCGCCGCCAATGTCGAGGACGGCGCGGCCGAGCTGCTGCACGGGCTGGGCGCCGCGCTGGCCCGGGAGGGCTCGACCGAGCTCGGCGTGACCCTGTTGCGGCTCTCGCTCTATCTCAAGCCCGATTTCGGGCTCGCCGCCATCACCCTCGGCAATACGCTGTCGGGCGCGGGAAAATATCAGGACGCCAACCTGATCCTGGCGAGCCTGTCCACCGATTCCGTCCTGGCGAGCACCGCGCAGGTGCAGATGGCGCATAATTTCGATCGCATGGGCGAGGTCGACCAGGCGGTGGAGCAATTGACCGAGCTGGCCGAGCGCGAGCCGAACAATATCGAGGTTCTCGGCGCGCTGGGCGACGTGCTGCGCGTCAACCAGCGCTGGGAGCCGGCCGCGGAGGTCTATACGCGTCTGGTCGACCAGATCGACCCCGACAATCCCCGCAACTGGCGCTATTATTACGTGCGCGCCATTGCGCTCGAACGCGCGGGGCGCTGGGACGAGGCGGAAGCCGACTTCCTGCAGGCGCTTGAACTCAGCCCCAATCATCCGGACGTGCTGAACTATCTCGGCTACACCTGGGTCGATATGGGCATGAATCTCGACCGTGCGCTCGGGATGATCCAGCAGGCGGTCGCGCTCGATCCCGGCAACGGCTATATCATCGACAGCCTCGGCTGGGCCTATTACCGCCTCGGCCACTACGCCGAAGCCGTGCCCGTGCTCGAATGCGCCGTGGACCTGGTGCCCGACGATCCCGATCTCAACGATCACCTGGGCGACGCCTATTGGCAGGCCGGCCGCCAGCTCGAAGCGACCTTCCAGTGGCGCATTGCCGCCGATACGGATGACAGGGGCGGGCAGGTACGCGAGCGTGCGCTGGACAAGCTCACCGCCGGCCTCGAAACGGGTACGGTCGCCGAGATTCCCCTGGAGCTTTCACAAGACAGCAATCCGTGCCAGTCGAACACGCGCCGGCTAAGGTAAACCTCGCCCTCCACGTGCTCGGGCGCCGCGCGGACGGCTATCACGAGCTGCATTCGCTCTGCGTGTTCACCGAGCTGGGCGACACGCTGAGGGCCGAGCCAGCGGGGGCCGACCGGTTGACCGTGGGCGGCCCGTTCGGGGCCGATCTGCCCACGGGCCGGTCGAATCTCATCGTTCGCGCGCTGGAAAAATTCCGCACTCGCTTTCCCGGCGCGCTGCCCGAGGGCGTCGCCATCCATCTCGACAAGCATCTGCCGGTCGCCGCCGGGCTCGGGGGCGGGTCGGCCGACGCGGCCGCGGCGCTGCGCCTGCTCCTGGGGCTGAGCCGGGCGGAGATCGCGCCGGCCGCGCTCTTCGATCTGGCGGCGACCCTCGGGGCCGACGTGCCCATGTGCCTGGCCTCGCGCGCCTGCGAGATCTCGGGCATCGGTGAGATCGTCCGGCCCCTGGCGCTGTTCCCGCCCATCCATCTGGTGCTCGCCAATCCAGGCGAGGCCCTGGGGACGGCAGACGTGTTCCGCACGCTGGAAACGCGCGACAACCCGCCCATGCCGCCGATCGGCGACGGGTTCGACCGGGCGGCCGCGCTTTCGCTCTGGCTCGCCGACACCCGCAACGATCTCGAAGCGCCGGCGCGGGCTCTGGTGCCCGCCATCGGCACCCTGATCGCGCAACTGGCGGCAAGCCCCGGCTGCGCCCTGGCCCGGATGTCCGGATCCGGAGCGACGGTATTCGGGCTTTTCGGCAGCGCGGCCGCGGCGCATCAGGCCGCGCAGGACCTGCGCCGCGCGGTGCCGGGAGCGTGGGTCGCGGCGACGCCGGTGGTTGTCTGAGGCTTTCGGGCGTGGCGGAGAGAGGCACCCCTCACCCCGACCCTTCTGCGGCTCCAATCGCCCCACTGGGGCGATGGGTGGCTTCGCCACCGCCTCGAAGTCCCTCAAGGGGAGAGGGGGCGCAGGAACTGGTAAGCCACGGACTCCCCTTCTCCCCTTGAGGGAGAAGGTGGCCGGAGCGAAGCGGAGGTCGGATGAGGGGTGCTCTTGCCTTAATAAGCCCGCGAGACGCAGAACTCCGGCACGGCGTAGAGGATGTCGCGGATGGGCGAGGGGGGCAGGGTGTCGAGCGCGTCGCGCGCGGCCTGGGCATGGCGCTCGGCCTCGGCCATGGTGCGGGCCAGCGTGTCGTGGCGCGTGAAGATGGCGAGCACCGCGTCCAGCACCGCCCGATCGGCGTCGCGGTTGCCTAGCGCCGCGGCCAGCGTGTCGCGCTCCTCGGCGGTGGCGCCGCCGAGCGCCAGGATCACCGGCAGGGTCATCTTGCCCTCGCGCAGATCGTCGCCCGTGTTCTTGCCCAGCGCGCCGTTGACCCCGCCATAGTCGAGCACGTCGTCGACGAGCTGGAAGGCCATGCCGAGCGCGCGGCCGTAATCGGCCAGCGCCTTGCGCTCCGCGGCGCTCGCGCCGCCGGCAATGGCGCCGACCTCGGTCGCGGCCTCGAACAGGGTCGCGGTCTTGGCGTGGATGATCCGTGTATAGTCCTCTTCGGTCGCGTCGAGATCGCGCGCCTTGGCGAGCTGGAACACCTCGCCCTCCGCAATCACCGCGGCCGCACGGCTGAGAACGCCCAGGGCGTCGAGGTCCCGGCTTTCCACCATCATCAGGAAGGCCTGGCCGAGAAGGAAGTCGCCCACCAGCACCGAGGCCTGGTTGCCCCAGATGGTGCGGGCCGCGGGCCGGCCGCGGCGCATGTCGCTTTCGTCCACCACGTCGTCGTGCAGCAGCGTGGCGTTGTGCATGAATTCGACCGCGGCCGCGAAGCGGATGTGGTTCTCCCCACTCGCGTCGAACCCCTTCGCCGCGGCGAGGGTCAGCATGGGGCGCAACCGCTTGCCGCCGGCGTCGATCAGATGGCTGGCAACTTCGGGCACCATCTCCACCGGACTGTCGGAGCGCGAGAGGATCAGCCGGTTGACGGCGTCCATGTCCTGTGCCGTCGCGGCGACCAGTCGGTCGAGGCTGGCCGTGGGAGAGGCCGTTTCACGCGCGAGTGCTGAGTCGAATGCCATGCCTTGGCTGGCTCCAGAAATGGGCGGCGGATTGTGTTGGAGCATCCCCGCTGTCTATTCTTGTAGCGTCAGGCCATGCGAGACCCGTTGCGATGTCGGTAAACCACGCCGCCGAGTTTGTAAAACGCATACCGCAGACAGACGATGCGTTCCTGGGCGGAAGATTGTCCATCGCCCAGCCGCGCGATGGCTTCCGGGCCGGTACGGAATCGGTGCTTCTGGCCGCGGCCGTCTCGCCCGCGAGCGCCACTTTGCTCGATCTGGGGGCCGGGGCCGGGGTCGCCGGGCTGTGCGCCCTGGCCAACAATCCCGGGCTTCGCGCGACCCTTGTGGACAACGATCCGCACGCCGTGGCTTTCGCCCGCCATAACGCGCAGGCCAATGCGCTGGCCGACCGCACCGAGGTGATCGAGCTCGACCTGACCGCGCGCGGCGCCGACCGTCAGGCGGCCGGGCTCTATACGGACCGCTACGATACGGTGATCTCCAATCCGCCCTTCTTCGAGACGCGTTCGGGTACGCTGGCGCCCACGCCGCGCCGCGCCGCGGCCCGGCACATGAACCAGCAGGCCATCGCCGCCTGGATCAAGACCGCCGCATCCTGCTCGAACGCGGATGCCGAGATCATCTTCATCCATTCGGCCCAGGCCCTGCCGGCGCTCCTCGCCGGCTTTGCCGAGCGCTTCGGCGGGATCAGCGTCCTGCCCATCGTGTCGCGCCCGGGCGAGCCCGCCACGCGGGTGCTGGTGCGCGGATTGAAGGCCTCGCGCTCGCCCCTGCAACTGCTCGCGCCCTTCGTGATGCACGGGGTGGAGGGCAACAAGTTCTCGCCCGAGGCGGATGCGATTTTCCGCGGGCGCAGCACGCTGGACTGGCGCAGGGCCTCCTGAGTGCCTAAATGACCGCGAGACATCCATCCTGGACCCGGACATGACCGAGACGACGCATCCCGCAGCGCCACCCCGGCCCTGGTACGCAAAGCTGTTCCGAGCCTCGGGCCCGGTAATCCCCGTGGTCCGGCTGCAGGGCGTGATCGCGTCCGACCCGCGGCCCGGCCGGCTCAATATCGCCGGCGTGGCGCCGCTGCTGAAAAAGGCCTTCGCCTTCCGCCGTGCGCCGGCCGTGGCGCTGATCGTCAACTCGCCCGGCGGCTCGCCGGTGCAGTCGCGGCTGATCGCCGAGCACATCCGGTATCTGGCGCAAAAGCACGACAAGAAAGTGCTGGTCTTCGTCGAGGACGCCGCGGCGTCAGGCGGCTATTTCATTGCCGTGGCCGGGGACGAGATCATCGCCGATCCCTCCTCGATCGTCGGTTCGATCGGCGTGATCTATGCCGGCTTCGGCTTTGTGGAGGCGATCGCCAAGCTTGGCGTCACGCGCCGGCTCTATACGGCGGGCGAGAACAAGTCGACGCTCGATCCCTTCCTGCCCGAAAAGGAAGAGGACATCGAGCGCATCAAGCAGCTCGAGCTCGATACGCACGAGACTTTCATCGACTACGTCAAGGCGCGCCGCGGGCCGCGCCTCAAGGGGCCGGACGCCGAGCTGTTCACCGGAGAGTTCTGGACCGCAAGGCGCGGGCTGGGTCTGGGGCTGGTGGACGGGCTGGGGGACATCCATTCGACCCTGGCCGACCGCTATGGCCCCGATGTCCAGCTCAAGCCCATCGCGCCGAAGCGGAGCTGGTTCCAGCTCCCGAGCTTCGGCCTTCCGGCGCGCGCCGAAGCCGATCTCGTCGGCGACGCGCTCGCCCGCATCGAGGACCGCACCGTCTGGTCGCGGATCGGATTGTAGCCCATGAACTGGCGGATTCTCACCTATCTCGTGCTGATCGGCCTCGTCTATTGGGGCGTGCGTTCGATCTGGAAGGACTGGCGCAGGAAATTCGCCGCCGACGACGCGGAGGACCAGGTCCGGCGTCAGGCGCGGCTTGCCCGCAACCGCGAGCAGGCCAAGGCCCCCGACGTCATCGAACTAAAGCAGGGCGAGGACGGCGTGTTCCGTCCTGGCAGCCTGGAGCGTGACAAGGAAAAATGACCGGCGCGACCCATCCGTCGCGCGGTATCGGAGGATGGATCATGACAAGAATGGGTGTTCTTGCCGGCGCGGGGATGCTTCTTGCCTTCGCAGCCCATGCCGCTCCCCCTCTGCCCGAAGACATCGACAGCGTGTGTCTTGAGACCATTCTTGAGAATTGCGAAGTGACAGGGTCAGGCCGCACCAGCGCATTCGAGGGTCCGAGCATCGCCTTCCAGCTTCAACGTGGCGAGTCCGCGCTTAACGGGCTGGGCGGCGGCGTTGTGCTGTTCGCAGACAGGGGCGGGGATTGGACCCTGCTTGCAACCGATTTCGAGGGCTTCGAATACGAGGTGCCACTTCTCACCGCCCGAGCGATGACCCTGCTTCACGTGCCGGGCCTGGTTGCCGGAACCGGCTCCATCAATGCCGATCTGCTGTTTTCATACGACGACGATGAAGACGCGTGGCGGCCCGTGGATACCGAAAGCTGGAAAGCGGAGGTGGGACCGTTGCTGCCTGACGGTCTCGAAATCTGGAAGGGTGTGGATTACGACTTTGCCGATTGGTATTATGCCGAATATACCGCCCGCACCGAGCTGTGGCGGGCGGGCGACGCCAATTGCTGCCCCTCCGGAGGGTGGGCGATCATCCATTTCAATATCGTGAACAACGTGCTCGTCCCGGTTTCGGTCGACCATTCGCCTCCCGATCGGGAATCCTGAAGGTTCGCCGACTTGACCTCGCTTGGGGCGGTCACTAGGTTCGCGCCGCTCCCCGTATCGGCCGGACCCAGCTATGCCCGCTTTGCCAAAGCACCTCGATCCGCGGTCCTCCTTCCAGGGCCTGATCCTCACATTGCAGAATTTCTGGGCCGAGCAGGGCTGCGTGATCCTGCAGCCCTATGACATGCAGATGGGCGCGGGCACCTTCCATACGGCCACGACGCTGCGCTCGCTAGGCCCCAGGCCCTGGAACGCGGCCTATGTGCAGCCCTCGCGCCGCCCGACCGACGGCCGCTATGGCGAGAACCCCAACCGGCTGCAGCATTATTACCAGTTCCAGGTCATCCTGAAGCCCTCGCCCCCCAATATCCAGGATCTCTATCTGGCCTCGCTCGCCGCCATCGGGCTCGATGCCAAGCTGCACGATATCCGGTTCGTGGAGGACGACTGGGAAAGCCCGACCCTGGGCGCCTGGGGCCTGGGCTGGGAGTGCTGGTGTGACGGCATGGAGGTGAGCCAGTTCACCTATTTCCAGCAGGTCGCGGGCTTCGAATGCTCTCCTGTGCCCGGCGAGATCACCTATGGGCTCGAACGCCTCGCCATGTACGTGCAGGGGGTCGAGAACGTCTACGATCTCAACTTCAACGGGCGCGAGGGGGCCGAAAAGGTCACCTATGGCGATGTCTTCCTGCAGAACGAGCGGGAATCCTCGAAATACAATTTCGAGATCGCCGATACCGAGATGCTGTTCCGGCACTTCGCCGATGCGGAAAAGGAATGCCGCGCCCTGCTCGCGGCGGGCAACGAAGGCGCGCGCCACACCCTTGCGATCCCCGCCTATGAGCAGGTCATCAAGGCGTCGCACACCTTCAATCTGCTGGATGCGCGCGGCGTGATCTCGGTGACCGAACGCCAGAGCTACATCCTGCGCATCCGCGAGCTGGCCAAGGCCTGCGGCGAAGCCTGGCTCAAGACCGAAGGCGGCGGGGCGCAATAAAGCCCCTCCGCGCTCAGGCCTCCGCGGCGTTGTCCGCGACCGGAGGCAGAACCTCCAGAACGGTCAGCACGTGGCGCTTGTCGCTGCGATCGCGCCAGGAGATCGCCTGCCCGGCACGCAGGCCGATCAGCGCCGTCCCGATCGGCGTCATCACCGAAACGCGGCCCAGGGCGATGTCGGCTTCCGCCGGGTAAACCAGCGTCACCGTCTGCTCCTGGCCGGAATCGGTGCGGTAGCGGATGCGCGATCCCATGCGCGCGATGTCCTGGGGCACCTCGGAATCGGCCACGACCTTGGCGCGATCCAGCTCGGAAAGCAGCGTGTCCGACACCTCGGGCGTGCGGTCGAGGCTGGCCATGGCCAGCCGGTTGAGCATCTCGTGATCGGCCTTGCTCAGAACGATGGCCGGAAGAGAATCCTTTTGAATGTCTGTCATGATGACGGTCCTCGTCGCCTCCGCGGCGCAGGGCGCTGCCGGCGGATCGGTTGAATGTCTTGGAGTATGAACGTTGGGTGCGCCGGAGATGGCAAGATGCCTGCCTGCCCTAAGCAGGCTCCGACGCGAGCGAGCCTAGGGCTGTAGTCCTTCGAGGAGGATCGTGCGGCTATGGATGCGACGCGTGTTCATGACTTCAAAGTAGTGACACGTTCGGCCAAGTCAAGCGGTCGCAAACGGGACATTTCCGGCCCGCCTTCCCGCGAGGCCGTTGATTCGGCTGCCGCGACCTGCCAGTCTCTTTCCCGAACGGGGTGAGGAGCCGACACCATGGAATGGGTACTGATCGTTCTGCTTGTTCTCGTCGTGGCCATCGTCGGCTACGCGATCATTCTCTACAACCAGCTCGTGCGCAACCGCCAGCTCGTTGCCGAGGGCTGGTCGGGCATCGACGTGCAGTTGAAGCGCCGCACCGATCTCATTCCCAACATGCTCGAAACCGTGAAGGGCTACATGGCCCATGAGCGCGAGACGCTGCAGGCGGTGACCGACGCGCGCACCGCGGCCCAGGCAGCGCAGAACGGCTCCCCGGCCGAACGCGGCCAGGCCGAGGGCATCCTGTCGGGCGCGCTGGGCCGCCTGTTTGCCGTGGCTGAGAACTATCCGGACTTGAAGGCCAACACGACCTTCCTCGAATTCCAGTCCGCGCTCCAGACCGTCGAGGACGAGATCCAGCTCTCGCGCCGCTACTACAATGGCGCGGTGCGCAATCTCAACATCGCGGTGGAATCCTTCCCCTCCAACCTCGTGGCCGGGGGCTTCGGCTTCTCCAAGGCCGAGTATTTCGAGCTGGAGAACGAGGCCGACCGCGCGGTTCCCAACGTCTCGTTCTCCTGATGGCCTCGATCCTGCGCGGCCTCTGGGCCGCGATCCTGCTGATCGTCCTTGCGGTTCCCGCGACGGCCCAGGAGGTGATCCGGTCCTTCGACGCCGCGATCGTGCTCGAAACCGATCTCTCGGCGACCATCACCGAGACCATCGCGGTCAACGCCCAGGGGCTCGATATCAGGCGCGGCATCTTCCGCGACATCCCCACCGTGCTCGCGACCGATAGCGGCGGACGGATGACCCTGGCGCTCGACGTGCTGTCGGTGAGCCGCGACGGCCAGCCCGAGGCCTATGAAATCGAGTCGATCCGCGACGGCATCCGCATTCGCATCGGCGACGCCGACATGCTGCTCCAGCGCGGCGTCCACACCTACGAGATCGCCTATCGCGTGGAGCGCGCCGCGCGCCTCTTTGCCGATCACGACGAGCTGTATTGGAACATCACCGGCAATTACTGGCAGTTCCCCATCCTCGCCGCATCGGCCGAGGTGACCTTGCCCGAAGGCGCCGAAATCGTCGATGTCACGGCCTTTACCGGCCCCCAGGGCGCGACCGGCGCCGCCGCACAGATCGAGGAACTGGCGCCCAACCGCGTGCGTTTCGTCGCCGCCGAGGCGCTCGGCCCCCAAGAGGGCATGACCATCGCCATCGCCATGCGCAAGGGCGTGCTCCAGGCGCCCGAAGGCCTGCAGGCGGCCGGCTACTGGCTCTCGGACAATCGCGGCATCATCCTGCCCATCATCGCGATCCTGGCCGTCCTGGCCTACAATGCCCTGGCCTGGAACGCGGTGGGGCGCGACCCGGCCAAGGGCGCCATCTTTCCGCGCTTCCATCCGCCCAAGGGCTATTCTCCCGCGCTCGTGCATTACATCCACAATTACGGCTGGAAGAATTCGGGCTGGCTCGCCTTTTCGGCGGCCCTGGTTTCGCTGGCCACCAAGGGGCTGGTCGAGCTCGAGACCGAGGGCAAGACCAACCGCATCCGCGCCACGGGCAAGCAGCCGGAAGAACCGCTACCCGCTGGCGAGGCCGTGATCTTTTCCTTTGTCGACGCCCGGCGCGACATCACCATCGACACCACGACCGGGCCGGAGCTCAACGCCCAGCGCGGCAAGTTCGTGCAGGCGATCGAGAAGGAGAACCGCTACGTCTATTTCAACCACCACATTCTCTACGTGGTGCTGGGCGTGGTGATCGCCGCGGCCGCATTGGGCGCCATGGTGCTGTTCGGCGTGCTCAACCCGGTTGTGCTCATCGCCTGCGTCGTGGCGGCGTTCATCGTGACGGTCCTGGGCGGGGTGATGCGCGGCGTCTGGCAGGGGCGCGGAATCGGCCGGTTCTTCTCGATGTTCGTGGTCGGGATCTTCGTCTTCAACTTCGGCGGCATGCTCATCAGCATGGCGTCCGACCTCTCCATCGACCTCGCGATGACCGCCGCGGTCACCATCGTGGTCATCACCGTGCTGTTCGGCATCCTGATGCGCGCGCCGACCGTGCACGGCCGCAAGCTCATGGACGAGATCGACGGGTTCAAGATGTATCTCGAAACCGCCGAGAAGGAGCGCCTGAACTTCTCCGACGAACCGGAAATGACCGTGGGACGCTTCGAGCGCATCCTGCCCTATGCCATGGCGCTGGGCGTGGAAAAGCCCTGGTCCGAGCGCTTCGAGAACGATCTGGCGCGCAACGCCGTGCCCGACGCGCCCCCAGGCTATCATCCGGTCTGGTATCACGGCGGCAATTTCAGCGCCGGTAATTTCGCCGCGACCATGGGCGGGGTCGCCGGGGGCCTCAGCGCGGCCATGATCTCGGCCCAGCCGGCCCAGTCGTCATCCTCGGGCTTTTCCGGCGGCGGCGGCTTCTCCGGCGGGGGCGGCGGCGGCGGTGGAGGCGGGGGCTGGTAGTCTCCGCCCGTAATGGACAACCAACCAACCGGCTGCTACCGCTCTGGCGCGCATTTCCGATCTCCAAGGCCCATCCATGCCCGAACTTCTGCTCGAACTCTTTTCCGAGGAAATCCCGGCCCGCCTGCAGCGCCGTGCGGCCGAGGACCTGAAGAAAGCGGTGACCAATGCGCTGGTGGAGGCCGGGCTGGTCTATGAGAGCGCCGGCGCCTTCGCGACCCCGCGTCGCCTCGCGCTGACCGTCACCGGCCTGCCGCCCGCTTCCCCCGATACGCGCGAGGAGCGCAAGGGGCCCAAGGTCGGCGCGCCCGAACAGGCGATCGAAGGCTTTTTGCGCGCCGCGGGGCTTGGCTCCATCGAAGAGGCGACGATCCAGTCAGACCCCAAGAAGGGCGATTTCTACGTCGCGGTGCTCGAGAAGAAGGGCGCGCCCGCGCCCGAAATCCTCTCGCGGATCATTCCCGAGATCGTGCGGAAGTTTCCCTGGGGCAAGCCCATGCGCTGGGGCAGTGGCCGGCTCGAATGGGTGCGCCCGCTGCGCGCCATCACCGCGACCTTCGGGCCGGACGGCGAGGAGCCGCAGGTGGTCGATGTCGAGATCAACGGGCTCACGGCATCGAACGTCACCTATGGGCACCGCTTCATGGCGCCCGAGCCGATCCGCGTGCGCCGCTTCGACGATTACGTGCAGGCGCTGGAGAAGGCCAGGGTCGTGCTCGACATCGACCGGCGCAAGCAGATCATCCGCAGCGACGCCGAGCACCTGGCCTTCGCCCAGGGCCTGGAGCTGATCGCCGACGAAGGCCTGCTCGAGGAAGTGGCCGGACTGGTCGAATGGCCGGTCGTGATGATGGGGAGCTTCGAGGAGAGCTTCCTCAAGGTGCCCGAGGAGGCGATCATCGCCACCATCCGCGCCAACCAGAAATGCTTCTGCCTGCGCGACAGCGCCACGGGCAAGCTCGCCAACAAGTTCATCCTGACCGCCAATCTTCTGGCCGAGGATGGCGGCGCGACCATCACCGCCGGCAACGAGCGCGTGATCCGGGCCCGGCTTTCAGACGCCAAGTTCTTCTACGAGCAGGACCTTTCCGCCCGGCTCGAAACCCGGCTGCCCAAGCTCGAAACCATGGTGTTCCACGAAAAGCTCGGCACTCAGAAGGACCGGGTGGAGCGCCTGGCCCTCCTGGCGCGCCGGATCGCGCCGCTTGTGGGCGCCGATGCCGCGGCCGCCGAGCGCGCGGCGCGGCTGGCCAAGGCCGACCTCGTCACCGAAATGGTCGGGGAATTCCCCGAGCTCCAGGGCCTGATGGGCCGCTATTATGCCCTGGCCCAGGGCGAGAGCCCGGAGATCGCCACGGCCATCGAAGACCATTACCGCCCCGTCGGCCCCTCCGATCGAGTGCCGTCCGAGCCGGTGGCCATTGCCGTGGCGCTGGCCGACAAGCTCGACCTCCTGACCGGCTTCTGGTCCATCGACGAGAAGCCGACCGGCAGCAAGGACCCTTACGCCCTGCGCCGCGCGGCCCTCGGCGTCATCCGTATCATCACCGAGAACGGCCTCCGGCTGCACTTGGCGAACGTCATGGTTGATCTGGGCGACCTGCTCGCCTTTTTCCACGACCGGCTCAAGGTGTCGCTGCGCGATGCTGGCGCGCGGCACGATCTCGTGGATGCGGTGATTGCCGAGGACAGCGACGACCTGCTCCAGATCAGCCAGCGCGTGACCGCGCTGGGCGCTTTGCTCGCGACCGAGGACGGCGCCGCGCTGCTCGCCGGCTACAAGCGCGCCGCCAATATTCTCGCCGCCGAGGAGAAGAAGGATGGCCGGACCTATTCCGGCGAGGGCGGCGTCGAGGCGCTGGGCGGTGGCGAGGAGACCGCGCTGGCCAGGGCCATTGCCGAGGCGCGGGACAGGGTGCCGGCGCTGCTCGGCAAGGACGACTACCCCGGCGCCGTCGCGGCGCTGGCCGGGCTCCGCGCGCCGGTGGATGCATTCTTCGACGCCGTGCTGGTCAACGATCCGAATCCCGCAATCCGCGAACAGCGCCTGACGCTGCTGGCGCGCCTGCGCGACACCATGCATCTGGTCGCCGATTTCGGGAAGGTCGCAGGCTAGGCGGGAAAGCGTGCATCGCGCTCATGGGTCCGGCGCGCTACGGGTTCTTCGAGGGTTGGCATCGGCCGCCGCCCTATGAAAGATAACCGGCGCGGCGTGGGAACCACCTGCGCCGCCTCGGCATTTTCAGACACTTCTGCCCGGGAGCAAACATGAGCGTCGGCCTTCTAGCCCTTCTCGACGATGTCGCCGCGCTCGCCAAGGTGGCAGCGGCCTCGATAGACGATATCGCCGGACAGGCGGCCAAGGCGGGCGCCAAGGCCGCGGGCGCGGTGATCGACGATGCCGCGGTAACCCCCAATTATGTCCAGGGCTTCACGGCCGACCGCGAGCTGCCCATCGTCGGCAAGATCGCGCTGGGCTCGATCCGCAACAAGCTGATCATCCTCTTGCCCGCAGCGCTGCTGCTCAGCGTTTTCGTCCCCTGGATCATCAGCCCGCTCCTGATGCTGGGCGGCGCCTATCTTTGCTACGAGGGCGCCGAGAAGATCTGGGGCAAGCTGTTTCCGCACGAGGCCGAGCACCACGAGGAAAAGATCGAGCCGGGCGCCGACACCCCGATGAAGCTCGAAGAAGAGCGGGTGGCCGGGGCGATCAAGACCGATTTCATCCTGTCCGCCGAGATCATGGTGCTGGCCCTCGCGACCCTGCCCGACAGCAGCTGGATCAACCAGGCTTTGGTCCTGATCCTCGTGGCGATCGGGATCACGGCCGCGGTCTATGGCGGCGTGGCGCTGATCGTGAAGGCCGACGATATCGGCGTCTATCTCGCGCGCTCCGCGCATACGGGCGCGGGCCGGGCCTTCGGCCGGGGCCTCGTGGTCGCCATGCCCCATTTCATGACGCTGCTTTCGATCGTGGGCACCGCGGCCATGCTGTGGGTCGGCGGCGGCATCATCCTGCACGGGTTGGCCGGCCTCGGCTTCGATGCGCCCGAGCATGTGGTCCACGATATATCCGAGGCGGTGGGCAGCGCGGTTCCCGCGATTTCGGGCGTTCTCGCATGGCTCACCACCGCGGTGATCTCGGCCATTGGCGGCGTCGTGATCGGGATGATCCTGATCCCGGTCGTCGAATTCGTCATCGCCCCGGTGCTGGGCCTGTTCCGCCGCCGCGACACTTCCGCGTCAGCCCACTAGAACGCGCATCAGTTCCTGAGGAAAGCGGGCAGGGCGCTGGGCATGGTGCGCTTGGGCTTGAACGGGGCCATGCCTTCGTTGGCGAGTTGGTCGGCGCGCTCGTTGAGCCTGTTGCCGGCGTGGCCGCGCACCCAGTGCCACTCCACCTCGTGCTTGCTCACGGCCTCGTCCAGCGCCTGCCAGAGCTCGACATTCTTGACCGGCTTCTTGTCGGCCGTCTTCCAGCCGTTGCGCTTCCAGCCCGCGATCCAGCTATTGATGCCGTTCTTGACGTATTGGCTGTCGGTATGCAGCTCCACCTTGCACGGACGCTTGAGGGCGTTGAGCGCCTCGATGGCCGCCGTCAGCTCCATCTGGTTGTTGGTGGTCTGCGCCGCCCCGCCGCTCATTTCCTTGTAGTGCCCGTCATATTCGAGGATCGCGCCCCAGCCTCCGGGGCCGGGATTGCCCGAACAGGCGCCGTCGGTAAAAATCAGAACGCGGTGGCTCATTGCGCGGCGGCTTCCTCGAGTTGGCGCAGAACGCGCGGAATGTTGAAGGCGATAGTCTCCTGCGCGGTCACGGCCACCTCGACCTTGACCGCATAGCGCTCGGCAAAGGCTTCGATCACCTCGTCCACGAGGGTCTCCGGCGCCGAGGCCCCGGCTGTGATCCCCAGCGACCTCAGCCCCGAGAACCGGGTCCAGTCGATATCGGACGCGCGCTGCACCAGCTCGGCATGGGCGCAGCCGGCGCGCTCGGCGACCTCGACCAGCCGCATGGAATTGGAGGAATTGGGCGCGCCCACCACGATCATGGCATCGACGCGCGGGGCGACGGCCTTGACCGCCTCCTGCCGGTTGGTGGTGGCGTAGCAGATGTCTTCCTTGTGCGGCACCTGCAGCGCGGGAAAGCGCGCCTTGAGCACCATGGCGATGGCGCTGGTATCGTCCACCGAGAGCGTGGTCTGGGTGACGAGCGCCAGCCGGGAGGGATCGCGCGGCGTGAAGGCTTCGGCGTCCGCCATGGTCTCGACCAGGGTGATGGCGCCCTCGGGCAATTGCCCCATGGTGCCCACGACTTCCGGGTGCCCCCGGTGCCCGATCAGCACCACGTCGTCGCCGGCCTCGAAATGGCGCTGGGCCTCCACATGCACCTTGGTGACCAGGGGGCAGGTGGCGTCGAGCACGAACATGTTGCGCCCGCGCGCCTCCGCCGGCACCGCCTTGGCGACGCCATGGGCGGAAAAGATCACCGGTGCGTCGGTATCCTCGGGGATCTCGGACAGCTCCTCCACGAAGATCGCGCCCTTGGCGCGCAATCCGTCCACCACGTATTTGTTGTGCACGATCTCGTGGCGCACATAGACCGGCGCCCCGTATTTCTGCAGCGCGACTTCCACGATCTGGATAGCGCGATCGACGCCCGCGCAAAAGCCGCGCGGGGCGCACAGAAGAATGTCGAGGGAGGGTTTGCCGGTCATCGGGCAACACATGGCCTTGGCTCCTTGCCAAGTCAAGAAATCATCACGAGGGACCGTGACGTTCCATAGGCGAGATCGTGCCGTCTCTTTCGCGTCGCCTCGGCCATGACGAGGGGAGGGAGCGGTTCGAAAGGAGCGGAAGGGTCGGGGCTCGCCCAGACCTCTATTTCGCTGTCCCGGCGAAGGCCGGGACCCATCCTGGGATGCCACCTCGCGCGCGGACGGTTCCATGGAGCTCCCACACGCCCCGAGGGCGTGGAGCACGTCAGGGATGGACCCCGGCCTTCGCCGGGGTAGGGAGGTGTGGGTTGGCGGCTCAGTGGGAGCGCCTCCTGAGATGCCACCATCCCGCGAGGCAAAACATGTGCGGTTACGCCATGTTGCGGCAATCCCTTGCAATGGGCATGATGATTTCGACTCACTCAAGGCGTCTTTCGTGGTTCCCTCGCAGCAGATTTTCGCCATAGCGCCGGCAAGCGGCAGGGCCAGCCTGAGCAAGGCCCAGGCGCGCCTGCTCACGGGCAAGGCGAAATGGCTGCACGCCGCGGCGGAAGCCGGCCAGCCGGTGCTGCCCTCGATCGCCATCACGCGGGCCGCCTGGACGGCGCTGCAGGCCGAGGAGAGCGAGAGCGCCAATCTGCTCCATATCTGGGTCGCGACCCTGTTCCGGCTGGTTCCGCGCGGCGAAAAGCCGCCCCATCTCGTGGTGCGCACCGCCGCCGGCCGGCACCGCGCCGGCCTGATGCGCGCCCGGATCGGCATTGCCCCGCCCAATGACGAGCGCGAGGCCGTCGATCCCGATCGCCCCCTGGGCCGCGCCATCACCGCCGCCTTCGCCACCTATGGCCGGTTCGATCCCCTCTGGGCCGACGAAGCGGTGGAGGAGGTGCGCGACCACCAGATCGTCATCGTCCAGCCCGTGGCGCGCGGGCGGCTCGAACATTTCCTCTCGCGCAATCCCAATACCGGCGCCATGGGGCCGCACCCGCTCCCCGGGCAGCCGGTGCCGGACCTGACGCCCGATTGCGCGGGTATCGCCCGGGCGCTCGACGCGGTGGCCGGGCAGCACATGGCCTGCCTGGTCGAGATCGTCGGCGGCAAGGCGCGCCTGGTCTCGGCCCGCTCCGTCCAGGTCAGCGCGGGCGCGCAACTGGAGGCCGCGGTGGACCGGGTCGACAGCCGCGTCTGGTCGCCAGACGACGCGGTGCGCCGCTTCAATCCGGCGCAATTGCCCCAATTGCTGCACCCCCGCCTTGCCGCCGCGATCCAGGCCGAGCCCATCGCCCACGGGCTGGGCGTCTCGCCGGGCGCGGCGAGCGGCGAGATCTGCTTTTCGCCCGACGATGCCGCGCGGATGCGGGCGCGCGGCCGCCACTGCATCCTCGTCGTGCAGGAGACCGGGCCCGGCGATGTCGAGGGCATGGCCGCGGCCACGGGGGTCCTCACGGCGCGCGGCGGCATGACCAGCCACGCAGCGGTGATCGCGCGCATCTCGGGCAAGCCTTGCGTCGCGGGGGTCGCTTCGCTCGTGATCGACGCCGAGAACGGCACCTGCCGCATCGGCAGCCATACCCTCGCGGCAGGAGACCGGATCACCATCGAGGGCAGCGAAGGCGAGATCTATCTCGGCGCCCTGCCGCTCTCGCGGCCCCATATCGGCGGCGCGCTGTCGCGGCTGCTCGATTGGGCCGACGACAGCCGCACCATAAAGGTGCGCACCAATGCCGAGACCGTGGATTCAGCCCGCACGGCCCTGTCCTTCGGGGCCGAGGGCATCGGGCTCGCGCGCGCCGAGCACATGTTCTTTTCCACCGAGCGCCTGACCGCGCTGCGCCGCATGATCCTCTCGGAGAACGACAAGGACCGGGCCTCGGCGCTCGAAGGCCTTGTCGATTACCAGGCCGAGGATTACGCGCAGCTCTTTGCCACCATGGCCGGCAAGCCGGTAACCGTGCGCCTGTTCGATCCGCCGCTGCACGAGTTCCTGCCGCGCAGTGAGGACGACATCCAGGATACGGCGGCTTCGCTCGGGCTCTCGGCCAAGGCCATGCGCGCACGGCTGCAGCGCCTCGCCGAGGTCAATCCCATGCTGGGCCATCGCGGCTGCAGGCTGTTCATCACCTATCCCGAAATCCTCAGCATGCAATTGCGTGCGCTGATCGCGGGGGTGGAGACCGCCATGGCGCGGCAGGACCAGCCCGTCGATCTCGAGGTCATGGTGCCCTTCGTCTCCTCGGCGCGCGAGGTGGCGTGGGTCAAGTCCCAGATCATGCCGCTGGTCCAGGGCGCGCGGATCTTCCGCCAGGGCGCGACCTTCTCGCTCGGCACCATGATCGAGCTGCCGCGCGCGGCGCTGCGCGCCGGGGAGATCGCGCGCGAGGTCGATTTCTTCTCCTTCGGCACCAACGACCTCACCCAGACCACCTTCGGCATTTCGCGCGACGACGCGCCGGCCTTCCTTGCCAGCTATCAGCGCAAGGGGCTCTATGACGGCGATCCCTTCGTCACCCTCGACCAGCGCGGCGTCGGCGAACTGATCCGCATCGCGATCGAACGGGGCAGGGCGGTCAACCCGCACCTCAAGATCGGCATCTGCGGCGAGCACGCGGGCGAGCCCAATTCGCTGAAATTCTTCTCTGCGCTCGAGATCGATTACGTGAGCTGCTCGCCCTATCGCGTGCCGGTCGCGCGGCTCGCTTTGGCACAATAGGATGCTCCGGGCACACGCGCGTTAACCAAGTTTGGCAGCGCGACAAAACAGCCGGCCCGGGCAAAAGTCGGAAAAACGCCCCTGTGCCGCCACTGTCCCCTCATTGTGGGGCCATGGTTATCCGCTTTTACCGCTTGCTAACCCTAATGACCGATCATCCCGACTGTCGGCATTCGATCCGACACATTTGAATGAAAATGTGTCGAGAGAGATACAGGTGCCGGGCGTCCCGTCACGAGTTTCGGCGGATGTCCCGGCGGCCGGCATCGCGTTCGAGTGTTGCGTAGAGTAGAAAAGCGGTAGCGATGGCCGACCGGCACCCTCCGGCAAGACAAGCAAAATCGGGCCGCGCACCGCGGGCCTTCCGCAGCGCAGCCGGGCTCATCTTCGCGGCAACCTTCTACGCTGCCGCGGTCACCACCACCGGCGCGAGCGCCGAGGGCGAATTCGACATCCGGCTTCCCGACCTGGCCGAGGCGCCGGTTCTCTCCTACGAGGGCGACGCGCCCGTGATCGTGGGCTCGGTCGGACATCTCTTCGATACAGGAATCTTTTCGGGCACCAATCGTTCCGAAAAACAGGCCCGTGCCCGCACGTCGCCCGATGTGGCGACCTTTGCCGAGGGCTTCCAGCCCCTCTGGACGCAGGTCGCCGCGCAACGCGCCGAGGCCGAGACGATAAGGGTCGCGGCCCTGCAGGCCGACGACGACGGCCCGCGCCTTTCGGTCGCCGCCATCGACCCGGGCGTTCTGGGCGGCGGCGGGCTGGCCGCGATCGACGCCCTTACCGATCCCTCGATCCCGCGCCCGGCTACGGTGCCCGAGACCCTGGCTTACGCCCGGGCCACCAACCCCGCGACCGACTTCACCCCGCAGCACGAATATTCCGAGCGCGAGCAATGGTGCCTGGCCACCGGCATCTATTTCGAGGCGCGTGGCGAGAGCTATCGCGGGCAGGTCGCTGTGGCCCAGGTCATCATGAACCGCGTCGCCGACTATCGCTATCCCGATACCATCTGCGGCGTCGTCTACCAGAACCAGAGCCGGCGCAACGCCTGCCAGTTCTCCTTCGCCTGCGACGGCATCCCCGACACCATCACCGAGCCGCGCGCCTGGGCCATTGCCCAGGAGATCACCCAGGACGTGCTCAACGGCAATATCTACCTGACCGAGGTGGCGGACTCGACCCATTACCACGCCACCTATGTACGGCCTGCCTGGGCCGGGCGCATGGACCGCGTGACCCAGATCGGGCTGCACCTCTTCTACCGCTTCAAGCCGGGCTGGCGCTTCGGCTAACGGGAGCTCTTCCAGAAAAAGTGCGAAGCGGTTTTTCGGTTCGGAAGCGCGACAATCAGGACTAGTACGAGGCGCAATAGGTGAAGCTGCCGCTGAGCTGGCAGCTCGCGAACCCGCGCGATCCGGCATCGACCACGACGAAGTTTCCGTTGGGGTCGGCCGTGATGGCGACGAAGGACGATCCCCTGACGCCGCCGAGCCCGGTGCGTACCGCGACGAACGTGCCGCGTTGCGGCACCGGCTCCACCACGATGCCGGGATAGCGGATATAGGGCGAGGTCAACCCGTCGCTCGAATAGGTGCCGCTGGCGGTCGTCGCGATATTGACCTCCGTCGTGCGGCCATAGCCGATCTTGGTCACCGTGGCCTGGGACAGCGGGTCGAGCGAGACGTCCTGATCGTAGCTGATGGTGTAATCGCGCTCCTCGAACCGCACCAGGGTCGAAAGCGGCGCCGGCGCGCCGGGCGAGAACACCCCGGCATCGGCGAGCGCGGCCGAAGCGGTCGCGGCCATGCCGGCGAAAAGCATCGCCGCAACGAGCGGAACTGTCCTGATCTGGCGCATGAAGCCGACTCCGGTTGGCGCGCGGTTAACGCTTTATCAACCACCGGGCTCCCTCTGCGCAAAGCCAGCCTTTCGGAAGGGTTAATGCGTAAACTTTGTGTTAAAGTTTAGCTTTAGGCGGGGAAAGGTCCCGTAACTGGACCCCGGTAATAAATACCGGGGTGACGTCCTGTGGATGGGGCGGGATGGAGGTACGAACTCCGACGTCATTCCGGCATTTATTGCCGGAATCCAGTGCGACGCCGCCGCGCCCACAAAGATCGCGGTCCCTACACCGCCGCGATCAGCGTCTCGGCCACCTCGACGAAGCGATCATGCGCCTCCTGAGTCGGCCAGGGCCGGATCAGCCGCTCGAAGCCGGGCAGGTCGAAGCCGGCAAGGCTGGGCTCGCCGAAATAGCGCCGCGCCTCCTCGGGGTTGAACCCCGCGAGGTTCACCGCCTCGATGAAGGCCGCTTCGGTATCGGCGCGCTTGATGAGCTTGGTGAGCGCCGCCGGGCGCTTGGCGGGCAGGCCGAAGCGGATATGGATGGCGCCCAGAAGGCGCTCCTCGACATTCTTGTAGTCGCCCCCGATCGCCGCCTTGAGCGGGGAGATGATGTCGCCCACCACATATTCGGGCGCGTCGTGCAGCAGCGCGTGAAGCTGGGCCCGGTCATTGAGCGCGGGATCGAGCGCCAGCGCGATTTCGAACACCAGCACCGAATGCTGCGCCACCGAGAAGGCATAGTCGCCGCGCGTCTGCCCGTTCCAGCGCGCCACCCGGGCGAGCCCATGGGCGATATCGGGCAGTTCCACGTCGAGCGGGGAGGGGTCGAGAAGATCGAGGCGGCGGCCCGAGAGCATACGTTGCCAGGCGCGTTGCGGTGCGCGTGCCATCCGGGTCCTCGGGCGCGAGTGCGGGTCTCTGTGGATCAGGCGTCGGCGGCCCCGGCCGACTCGGCAAAACCGTAACGCGCCCAGGATGGCAGGGCAAGATTGACCGGCGCCTCGCCGAGCGTCGCCACGCCGTCCGGCCGCAGCTTGTCGATCCGCACGATCGCCACCGCGCGCCCCTCGAGCGGAGCGCCGATGGTGCCGACCGTGCGGCCCTCGATGGTGAGGCTGTCCCCGGCCGCGCCCTGCGTCACGCCCGCGACCAGCACCGGCCGCCGCCGCGCCGTGCCGCGATGCTGCATGCGCGACACCACCTCCTGGCCCACGAAGCATCCCTTCTTGAAATCCACCCCGCCGAGATGGTCCATGCCGATATCGTGCGGAAACGCGTCCTCGGCGGGAAAGTCGGGGCCGAGCTCGAGCACGCCCGCCGCGATCCGGGCTCGGGCCTGGCCCTGGCTCGCCGCCCAGTCCAGCGCCTCGACCCTGGGCGCGATCACGCGATAGCCCAGTCCCTCGGCGCGGCTGTCGCGGTGGCAGATCGCGCCCGCAACCGGCCCGGCATTCCAGCCCACGGCATGGCTTTCCGTCAGATTCTCGATCTCGAGCTTGGCGCGCAGCCGGTACATCTTCATGCGCTTCAGAAAATTCTCCGCCACGCTTTCATGCACGTCGAGCCAATAGGCGCCATCGGCCCAGCCGATCAGCCCCTCGGCCAGGATCTTGCCCTGCGGGGCCAGGAGCGCGAACCAGCGCGCGTCGCCCTCGTCTTCCTTGACCGTGGTGGTGACCACGTCGTGCAGAAGGTGCGTCGCGTCGGGTCCCGCGATCCTGAAAACCGCCCGGTCGCCGCGCAATTCGATGCCCATAACTCGCTCCTGCTTGCCTGCCGGCGCTTCCGTCCGCTACACCCTGCGCCAGAACGCGAAGGAGTGCCCATGCCCCGCCATTTCGACAGACTCTTCCGGGCCGGAACGCTGGTCAACCACGACGGCATAGGTGGGGCGGATATCGGCGTCGTCAATGGCCGTATCGCCGCCATCGGCGATCTCGCCGCGGATACGGCCGAGGACGTGGTGGATTGCACGGGCCTCCACATCCTGCCCGGCGTCATCGACACCCAGGTGCATTTCCGCGAGCCGGGGCTCGACCACAAGGAAGACCTCGAATCCGGCTCGCGCTCGGCGGTCATGGGCGGGGTCACGGGCGTCTTCGAGATGCCCAACACCAACCCGCTGACCACGACCCGCGAAGCCTTCGCCGACAAGATTGCCCGCGCCACCGGCCGCATGCATTGCGATTTCGCCTTCTATATCGGCGGCACCCACGAGAATGTCGGCGAGCTGGCCGCGCTCGAAAAGCTGCCAGGCTGCGCCGGGGTCAAGGTCTTCATGGGCTCGTCCACCGGCGCGCTGCTGGTCGCCGACGATTCGGGGGTGGAAGCCATCCTCTCCGCGATCTCGCGCCGCGCCGCCTTCCATTCGGAGGATGAATTCCGGCTGGAGGAGCGCAAGAGCCTGCGCGTCGAAGGCGATCCCTCGAGCCACCCGGTCTGGCGCGATCCCCAGGCCGCGCTGCAATGCACCCAGCGGCTCGTGCGCATCGCGCGGAAGACCGGAAAGCGCATCCATGTGCTGCACATCTCCACCGCCGAGGAAATGGTGTTCCTCGCCGACCACAAGGACGTGGCGAGCGTCGAGGTCACCCCGCACCACCTGACCCTCGACGAGACCGCCTATGACCGTCTTGGCACCTATGTGCAGATGAATCCCCCGGTGCGCGACAAGGCGCATCGCGAGGGCATCTGGGCCGGCGTCCACAACGGGGTCGCCGACATCCTGGGGTCGGACCATGCGCCCCACACGCGCGAGGAGAAGGCCAAGCCCTATCCCGCCTCGCCCTCGGGCATGACGGGGGTGCAGACCCTGGTGCCCATCATGCTCGATCACGTCAATGCCGGGCGCATGAGCCTCGAACGCTTCGTGGACATGACCAGCCACGGGCCGAATCGCCTGTTCGGCATCGCGGGCAAGGGCCGCATCGCCGTGGGCTATGATGCCGACCTCACCATCGTGGACCTCAAGCGCCGCGAGACCATCACCGATGCCTGGACCGCGTCCAAGGCGGGCTGGACGCCCTATGACGGGGTGGCCGTCACCGGCTGGCCCGTGGGCACCGTTCTGCGCGGGCACAAGGTGATGTGGGAGGGCGAATTGCTGACCCCGTCCCAGGGCCAGCCCATGCGCTTCCTCGAAGCGCTGGACCCCTCGCTTTAAGCCCCCGAGGACTGCCCCCGACCCCGGAGCGATCTCTGTGCAATGGCACGGCCCTTACCCCGGAACGGGGGTAGGAGGGCTGCCCGCCCCTGCGTAGCGTGACGCACAGAACATAGGGGGTCATCAATGAAGTCATTAGTCATTTCCGCCGCTGCCCTGGCGCTCGTCGCCACGCCTTCCCTCGCAGCCGATGTCCTGTATACGGTGCCCGTGGTGCCCACGGTCGCCATCGATACCAGCGTTCATGATTGGACCGGCCCCTATCTCGGCCTGAGCATCGGCGGGCAGCGGGTTGCCGTCGGTTCTCCGTCCCTCTTGCCCGATGGCGGCACCGGTGTCGTCGGCGGCGCCTATGCCGGCTACAACTGGCAGCGCGATCATTTCGTCTTCGGTCTTGAAGGCGGCCTGGGCTATTCCGCGTTCAGCGCCACCCAGCCCTGCGCCAATGCCGCCTGGGACTGCACCGTCTCCCTCGATTGGCACGGCTCCCTCGTGGGCCGCGTGGGCGTCGCCGCAGATGCGGTTCTGTTCTATCTGGCCGGCGGTGTCGCCGGCGCGCATCTGGGCGGGGAGACGGTCAACGCCGCTGGTGACGTGTTCGCCGATTCCGAAACGCGGTACGGCTACACCGTTGGCGGCGGTATCGAAGTGGCGCTGACCGACAACATGACCGGCCGTATCGACTATCGCTACGCCGATTATGGAGTCGGCGATTTCGACTTCGACGTGGCCTATCCCGACGTGTCGTTCACCTCGCACGCGATCACCCTCGGGATTTCGTTCGCCTTCTAAAACCTGCGCGCGGTGAATGCCGCGACGTGCCGGCCTTCACGGTCGCATAGCCGGACTTGGCCGCAGAGCCGCGCTGACATCGCGGCTCTGCGCGTCGCGGACCCAGCCCCGCACCCGCGCGTCCGCCCTCGCAGAGGCCGCGCGGGTGCGGTTTCGTGTCGGTCGCGCGTCCAGAATCTAGTCGAGGGTGATGCGGAACAGCTCGCCCAGGTGCGTGTCGCCATTGTATCGCTCGACCACGAGCGTGGCCTCGTCGATCCAGAGAAAATCGCCCCACCAGTCCGTGGCCGACATATCGGCGAGGAGATGGCCGGCATTAATGTCCCAGGCAGCGAGCTTGGAGCCTTCGTTGCCCCAGCGGTGATTGCATTCGAAGGTCGCGGCGATGCGGCCGCCGCCCGGGCTGAACCCGATATCGACGAATGTGGGGGAGCAATCCTCGGGAACGCGGGTGGCGAGCAGCAATCCGCTCACATCGGGCCGCTCGACCAGCCCCGCGCGCAGGCCAGCGACCCCGCGGCCGCGCAGCGCCGGAAGCGCCTGCGCGAACAGCGTTCCGTCGGGGCTGAAGGCGAGATTGAGCCCCGCGCTGAGGATCGTCCCCGCCGCCGCGATATCCACCGCCACCGGCTCGGCGTCCGGCGTGGCCGGATCGTAGGCCAGGATCTCCTGGGCGGGGTCGAGGCCGTATTCGTTCCCGAGCCGCCGCATCAGCACCCGGCCCTCCGCGTCGAAGCCGAAAAAGGCGGGGAGCGAAGGAGAGAACGCAGCCACGGGATTGCCCGAGCGATCGATGACCTGCGTATCCTCGTTGAGCACCGACAGGGCAACGCGTGTGGCGTCGCCATTGACCGCGATGCCGCTGACCGAAGCCTCGGGTGCCAGCACGTCGAGCGCGATCTGCGAAATGATTGCGCCGGTCTCCGCGTCGATGGTGGCGAGCTCCTGGCCCGTTTCGGGGAAGGGGCCGGAGCCGCGGGTGACCGCCAGGACGGCCCCGTCCGGCAGAAGCGTCATCGCGCTGATCTGGCGGCCGTCGAGGGAAAGTATGCGTTCGCAATTGCCGTTGCCGCGGCCCAGCGCCTCGCACGGCCAGAAGAGCCCCGCACCCCAGGCATAGATCGCCCCCATAGCGACCAGAACCACCACGACACCGCCGCCCCAGCCCAACCAGCGCATATACCGTCTCCCGTTCAAGCCTGCCTCTTATACAGAACTTGGACGATATGAAGTCCGGCAATCCGGGCGGGCCTCAGCGCGCCACCGGCAGGCCCTCGAGGTCGCGCAGCCAGAGCTGGCCGCAGGCCGCGGTGATGTCGCGGCCCTGCGTGTCGCGAACCACCACGGGCACACCGGCGCGCTCCAGCCCGAGCCGGAAGGCGGCGAGCGTGCGGTCGTCCGTGCGCCCGAGCGCGACCCCGTCCACGGGGTTCCAGCGCATCAGGTTCACCCGCGCCGGCTGTCCGGCCATCATGGCGCACAGCCGGTCGAGATCGGCGCGGCTGTCATTGATGCCCGGCAGCACCAGATAGACGAACGTGACGGTGCGGTTGTGCCGCTCGGCCCAGGAGAGCGCCCGGGCCACGACCTCGCTGATGGCGTGCTTGCGGGCGCCGGGGATGAGCTGGCTCCGCACTTCTTGGGTGGTCGCGTGTAGCGAGATGGTGAGATTGATCTTCACGTGCTCCTCGCGCAGCGCCATCAATCCCTTGGGAATGCCGATGGTCGAAACCGTGATGCCCGAGGTCGGGAAGGCGAGGCCGCGCCGGTCGCGCAGGATGCGAACGGCCTTCAGCACATTGTCGTAATTGTTGAGCGGCTCGCCGATGCCCATGAAGACGATGCGGTTGACCCTGGGCCCGAGCCGCACGACCTGCTCGACGATCTCGCCGGGCGAGAGATTGCGCTTCAACCCGGCCTGGCCCGAGGCGCAGAACCGGCAGGCAAAGGCGCATCCCACCTGCGACGAGACGCAGGCCGTGAACCCGTCGCGCCGGCGGATCAGCACCGTCTCGATCGCGTAGCCGTCGTCGAGCCTGAAGAGAAATTTCTCGCTTCGCCCGCCGCGCTCGCGCGAGCGCAACGACAGCCGCCGCAGGGCGATGCCCTCGGATCCGGCCCAGCGCTGCAGCCGCCTGGGCAGGTCGGCATGCGGGCTGAACAGGTCGCGATAAGCGAGCCCCGCCGCCTCGCCGCCCAGCGCGACGAAGGCGTCGTAATCGAGATCGAGCGCAAAGGCGCCGGCCGTGCCGCGCGCCGAGGGGCGCGCAGCCCGGGAAAGGGATGCAACGGACATGAGGGAACCTGAAAACCATTCGGCGCCGATCCGGCAGCGCCAATCTAGTTTATAACAGTCGCGTCGGTTATTATCAAGTCCGCGTCAGTCGAAGCGGTGGTGTGGATAGAGCGCGGCAAGGCAAAGCCGCGTCTGGTCGGCGACGAAGGCGTTGAGCGGGCCGGATTTTTCGATCAGCCATTGCATGGTCGCGCCCTGGATCACGGCCTGCACGAGGCTCGCAGCACCTTGCCGGGCAGGCCCCTCGTCGGGCAGGCGATCGAGGATCGCCTGACGCACCAGCCGGTTGCGCTCCTGCGCCAGGGCATTGAGCGCCGGATCGGTCACGTCGCTCCATTCGAGCAGCAGGTAGCCGGCAAAGCCATCGCCCGCGCCCATGCCGTCGATCAGGTCCTGCAGCATCGTCCATAGGGCGTCCAGCCCGGTGGCGCGCGGCGCGGCGACGAAATAGTCGCGCACCTCCTGCGTGTTGCGCTCCATCACCCTGAGATGCAGCGTCGCCCTGTCGGTGAAGCGCTGGATCAGCGCCGCGCGCGAGATCCCGACCTCCTTGGCCACGTCCGACAGCGTGAACTGGGCCGGCCCGTTGCGCAGCAGCACGCGTTGCGCCGCGTCGAGAATCGTTTCGTCGCTATGGAGCTTGGGACGCGGCACGCTTAAGCCTCCGGATGTCGATCGCGCGGCAGCCCGGGGGTTTCCGGGCTGCCTCATTCGCGGGGAAACATTCCCTTCGCATCGTTTGCCCCGCTTTGCCAGCCATGCGGCTCCACGGCCTGCTGATGCGGCCGCGTCTGGTTGCGGATCGCGTCCCAGGGCGCGTGCATCAGCCACTCCACCGGCCCGCGCCGCCCGACGAAGCGCTGCCAGAGCATGGCCGCGATGGTCATGAGCGTGGTGAAGACGAGCACCGAGAGCGTCGCGGCCCCCACCGTGTCGTGCTGCAGCACGTCGCGCCAGGCCGCGAGCGCGAAGAGCTGCGCCACATAGGCCGTGAGCACGAATTGCCCCAGAACCACCATGGGCCGCGCGAACCGGCCGAGAAGGTCGCCGGCAAAGAGCGAGAGCCCGAGGGTCGCGGTCGCGACCGCGGTGGAATTGATCAGCCAGAGCGGCATCTCGCTATGCGGCGCGGCCGAAAAGATCGTCTGCCAGGCCGCGCGGCTCGCCGGCTCGCCGAACAGGGCCATGCCGAGAGCGGAAAGCGGCGCGGTCAGCAAGGCCCCGCCGATCCCGAGCGCGATCATGGTCCAGCGCGTCTGGCTGTCCCTGAGGTCAGAGCGGCCGAGGAAAAGGCCGAAGGCGATGGGGCCGGCCCAGGTCAGCAGCGGATAGGGACCGGCCACCAGCATCGCGAGGAAGATGTCCAGCGCGCTGTCGCCCAGTTCCACCGATTGGCGGTTGAAGAACGCCAGCCCCAGCACCATCCGCCCCGCGAGGTAGAGCGCCGGCCCGATGAAGGTCGCGCCCACGGCGAGCGCCAGCAGCGCCCTTCGCGGCAAGCCGCAGATCGCGATGCCGAAGAGGAAGAAGAAGGCATAGTGATGCAGGATCACCGCGATCGGGTGGGGCAGGGTCTGCAGCCAGAGGCCCAGGGGCATCAGCACCAGGGCGAACCAGGCCATGCGCAGCCGCGCCGCCCCGCGCCCCTCCTTCCGCGCCGTCAGCAGCGCCATGCCGACGCCGGCCACCACCACGAACAGGATCGAGGCCCGCCCATGCGCAAAGCCATAGAGCGCGCCCTCGAGGCCTGGGGCGCCGCTCGGCCCGAAATGCACCATCAGCATGCCGATGAGCGCGATGGCGCGCGCGATATCCACCCCCGCGATGCGGCCAGCTGGCGTGGCGGCGGTCGGGGTTTCGGATGCGGCTGCGGCCATGGGCGATCCCGTCGCGGTCATGCGGAGGCAATCGCGGGATTGGCCGCCGGTTCCGGCTTACGAGAGTGCGATGAAGGCGGCGCGCGCCGCAACGCCTATTGCAGCACGCGGTCGAGCGAGTAATCGCCGCTGTCGATGCGGGTTGGGATCTCGCCGATCATCCGGGCAACGGCGTCCTCGCCATAGTCGCGCACCAGGGTCGCGATGGCCGCGAACAGGGCCGCATGGGCCAGCGCCTCGGAATCGACCCCGTCCTCGCTGGCCGAATTCCAAGCTTCGGCCAGGTATTCGAGCGCGATCTCGCGTTCCTGCTGCACCCCTTCGGGCAGGGCAGTGGTCCGGTCAAAGGGAAAAGTAAGCTTGCCGTATGTCATGCTGCGCGTGGTAGCACGCCCGGTGGCCGCTGCCGAGCGGAAATAACCGAAAGGTTAACGCAACCCCACAAATGGAGGAGAGTGGAAGTCCTATTCGGCATAACGCGAATGGATGTCCCGCGCCGCTTCCTCGCCCTGAATCAGCAGGCGCCGCATCGCTTCGCGCGCGGATTCCGTACAACTGCGATAAAACCGCGCATAAGCCTCGTAACCCGCGTTAAAAGCCCCCGCCAAACGCGCTTCACGGTCCGCTTCGGGCTCGTCCAGCGCGATGAGGTCCGCCATCTCGGCCCGCCAGTCGATCTCGCTATGGCCGCACAGGGGCTGCAGGAAATAGAGGCTGCCCATGGCCCCGGCCAGCCGCTCCATCTGCGCCTGGTAGGGCGGATCGACGGCCAGGGCCGCGCCGGGGCAGGAGAGGGCGGCGGCGAAAAGCGCCGCGCGCAAAAGGGAAAAGCGCGTGCCGGCCATCAATGCGCCTGCCCCACATCCGCAAGCCGTCCGAGGCAGCGCCTCACGATCTCGGTGAGGTTGGGCGTGGTGCGATAACCCTTGATTTCCTCGGGAGTCACCCATTCCCAGTTGAGAATTTCGTCCGAGGCCACCGGCGCCCGGTGCGGCATGAAGGCGGCGAAGACCTTGAGCCGGTATTTGCGTTTTTCGTCGGCGATGCTCTTGGTGAGGATCGGCACGGGTGCGGGCGCAATGAGGCCCAGTTCCTCCCAGACCTCGCGGCAGACGGCGTCCTCAGGGCTCTCCCCGAGCTCGATGCGCCCGCCGGGCAAGGTCCAGAATCCCGCGAAAGGCGCCCGTGCCCGCTGCACCAGAAGCACGGCCCGCCCGTCATAGAGCGCGATGGAGCACGCTTCCTGTTCCATGCGGTGTTCCTGCCGGTCATTATTGTGCATGACGATGGAGTGCGTAACCATTCCGCCGATTCTGCCCCAAGGGGCGTAAATCGCCGGTGAACCGCTGCGCCTCCGGCGGGGACTGTAGCGGAAAACCCGTGGCGGGGAGAACACAATGTGCGGACGATATGCCCTCACGCTGGGCCCGAGGGACATCCAGGACCTCTACGCGGTGCTCGCCGAGATCGAGGATTTCCCGCCGCGCTACAACATCGCCCCGACCCAGCCCGTCCTCGCCGTCTGGCAGGAGGCGGGGCGGCGCGTCGCCCGGCTGGTGCGCTGGGGCCTGGTGCCCGGCTGGGTCAAGGATCCGCGCGAGTTTCCGCTGCTGATCAATGCCCGCGCCGAAACCATGATGGACAAGCCCGCCTTCCGGAACAGCGTGCGGAACCAGCGCTGCATCGTGCCCGCCAGCGGCTATTACGAATGGCGCGCCGCGCCGGGCGGCGCCAAGACGCCCTTCTATATCGCCTTTGCCGATGGCGCGCCCATGAGCCTTGCCGGGCTTCTCTCCACCTGGGTGGGACCGAACGGCGAGGAGGTCGATACCGTTGCCCTCGTCACGACCGACGCCAATGCCGAGCTGACAGCGATCCACAACCGCATGCCAGCCATTCTCGAAGGCGAATCGATGGAGCTCTGGCTCGACACCGCCCATGTCGAATCGCGCGGCGCGCGTGCGCTGGCCCAGCCGCTCGAACCGGGGCGCCTGGCCTTCCATCCGGTCGCGACGCGCGTCAATTCCGCCCGCAACGATGGGCCGGACCTCATCGCCCCGGTCGCCGATACGCCTCCCGAGCCGCCAGCCGCGCCAGCTAAGGGCAAGGACAGGGTCGAGGATCAGCTCGACCTGTTCTGAAAAAGGCTCCGGGAACTGTCCCCTGTCCAGTTGCGCTTTCGGGCACGGATATTTCCGCCAAACGGGCGCGCGGAGCATGGGCGGGCTCGCTTTTCGCCGCAATTTAGGGTATTGGTAAGACTATCGGTAAGCCGTCCTGGCCGGAGGACAGAACATGACATCGCTGAACATCGTCAACGGTCCCGCTTTCCGTGCAGTCGCTCTCGTACGCATCGGGACGCGAAAACATTGCAACGACATGTGGTGCGTATCGGCCGCGTAAGCCGCGCAACCACTTCCCCCTCTTCTCGTTACAATGTGCGATCCGGTTCGCCCGGATCGGGACTGCCAAGGATTCTCAGCAATGTCGTCCAAGCCCGTTTCCGTGCCGCAACGCGGCGAGCCCCAGGGCATACTTGTCGATAACGGCGGTACTTACCGCTTCGTCGCCGTCAAGTTCGGGGTGTTTCCGCTCGATGGCCGCGCCTTCTCCAGCGTTGCCGAGGCCGAAGAGGCCATCGCCGTGGTGCTATCCCAGGATAATTCCGATTCGGATGCGCTCAGCGACGGGCTGGTAGCGTAAACAGCGGCATTGGCGCTCGGCAAGCAGCACCCCTCATCCGTCTCGGCCCTACGAGCCGATCCACCTTCTCCCTCAAGGGGGAGAAGGGGAGCCTGTGGCTTATCGGCTCCCGTGCACGCCTCTCCCCTTGAGGGACAGGGGCTGGGCGTGAGGGGTACTTCCGCATAAATCCAATAGTGTGATCGACCTGAAGGGCTCGCCCTAAACCCCGATGTCGTAATACCCCAGCGCGTCCCCGATCGACTCCTCCTCATACCCCAGATGGGAGAGCAGGATCCGCTCGAAGGCATCATAGAGCGCCTTGACGTCGGCGAAGGTCTCTTCGCCCGGGTTGCGCGCCATGGCCTGGAGCGCGCCGATCAGCCGCACAAGCACGTCGTGCACTACCTCGTGCTCGGCGATGAGGCGCTCGACGACTTTGGCGAAGGCGGCCGCCTTGGCGCTCAGCACTGGGAAGATCGCCTGGTCCTCGATGGAATGATGCATGTGCACGATCTGGCACTGCTGGCCGCAGAGCGAGCCGAAGCGCCGGTAATTCTCCACCAGCGGCATGGTCTCGGCCACCTGCTCCACCTCGGCCGCGCTCATCTCGCCGCGCGCGACCGCGTCGATCATGGAGCGCAGAACGCTCATGTTCTGGCGCAGATGATCGTGGATCATCTTGAGGTGCTGTCCTGGCGCCTTCTGCGCCGGAGTGAGGTTTTCGAGCTTGGGGCCTTGCGGCCGGGTGGCGTCGTCGAGGAAGGTGATATCTAAGAGCATGAGCGCCGATATGGTTCAGGAACGGGCGATGTCCAGCGTCATCGCAGAACCTTGCCCGGATTGAGAATGCCGTTGGGGTCGAGCGCCGATTTGATGGCGCGCATCATCGCCAGCGCCACCGGGTCCTGCACCTCGGCCAGCAACGTGGTCTTGAGCTGGCCGATGCCGTGCTCGGCCGAGATCGAGCCGCCCAGATCGGCGACGATGGCATAGATCGCCGCGTGGATCGGCTCCGCGCCGTCCATGAAGGCCGCGGCGCTCGTCCCTGCGGGCTGGCTGAAATTGAAATGGATATTGCCGTCGCCCAGATGCCCGAACGGCACGGGCCGGATGCCGGGCACGAGACGTTCCGCTTCCGTCACCCCGCGCGCGATCAGTTCCGGGACCTTGGCCACCGGCACCGAGACATCGTGCTTGATCGAAGCGCCTTCCCGGCTCTGGACCTCGCTCATCTGCTCGCGCACCAGCCACATGGCTTCGCGTTGAGCCTCCGAATCCGCGATCGCCGCATTCGAGATCAGCCCCGATTCGAAGGCCGCCTCCAGCGCCCCGGCGAGCACGCCGTCCGCGCTGCCGCGCGGCACCGAGATTTCGACCAGCGCATACCAGGGCGAGATGTCGGCCGCCGGATCATGGGGGATCATGGAATGGGCGAGCTGGAAGTCGAAGCCGATGCGCGGCATCAGCTCGAAAGCGGTGAGCGTCGTTCCGGCGCGCTCTGAAACCAGCGAGAACAGCGCCAGCGCCGCCTCCGGCCCCGCCACGTTGACCAGCGCGGTCTCGTGTCCGTCCGGGCGCGGAAACAGTTTCAGCGTTGCCGCGGTGATCAAGCCCAGCGTGCCTTCCGCGCCCACCAGCAGGTCCTTGAGGTCGTAGCCGGTATTGTTCTTCCGCAGCGCGTTGAGCCCCTGATAGAGCGAGCCGTCCGCCAGAACCGCCTCGACCCCGAGGCACAATTGGCGGGCATTACCGTAGGCTAGAACTTGCACCCCGCCCGCGTTGGACGACAGCACGCCCCCGATGCGCGCCGAGCCCTGCGAGGCGATGAACAGCGGGAACAGCCGCTCGGCATCGTCGGCGATCTGCCGCGCCGCCTGCAGGGTCACCCCGGCCTCGAGCGTCATCGTATTGCCCACCGGATCGACCCCGCGCACTGCATCCAGCCGGTTGAGCGAAACGATCACCTCATTGCCCGCGAGCGGCACCTGCCCGCCGACGAGGCCGGTATTGCCGCCCTGCGGGATCAGAGGAACCCGATATTCGTTTGCCCAGCGGGCGATGGCCTGTACCTGCGCGACCGTGCGCGGCAGCGCGACCGCGGTCGCGGGCGCATGGAAGCGGCGGCGCGGCTCGGCCAGGTAGCTCGTCATGCGCGCGGGCTCGGCCACCACGCTGTCGGGCCCGAGCAGGGCGACGAGGCCGGAAACGATGGCATCGGGGGAGAGAGGCATGTCCTCTCATATCCTTGCGCACGGGGGCGGTAAAGCGACCTTGCCCATACATCGGCCCTGTGCCAAAACCGGCGCGAGATGACAGTTGGAGAGAAGCGTATGGCTGGTCTGATGGAAGGCAAGTGCGGGCTCATCATGGGGGTCGCGAACAACCGGTCCATTGCCTATGGCATTGCCAAGGCGCTCCATGGCCAGGGCGCGCAGCTCGCCTTCACCTATCAGGGCGAGGCCTTGCAGCGCCGGGTGGAGCCCATCGCGGCCGAGCTCGGCTCCGACATGGTGATCCCCTGCGACGTCACCAATGAAGACGCCATGGACGCCGTCTTCAACGTGATCAAGAGCCAGTGGGGCAAGCTCGACTTCCTCGTCCACGCCATCGGCTTTTCCAACAAGGAAGAGCTGGACGGCCGCTATCTCGATACCACCCCGGGCAATTTCGCCCTCACCATGAACATCTCGGTGTATTCACTGACCGCGCTGGCGCGCCGCGCCGAAGCGCTGATGGCGCCAGGCTCCTCGATCCTGACGCTGACCTATTACGGCGCCGAGAAGGTCCTGCCCAATTACAACGTCATGGGCGTGGCCAAGGCGGCGCTGGAAGCGTCGGTACGCTATCTCGCCTCCGACATGGGCCCCAACGGCATCAGGGTGAACGCGATCTCCGCGGGCCCCATCAAGACCCTCGCCGCCTCGGGCATCGCGGACCTGCGCGAAATGCTCAAGTGGAACGAGGAGAACGCCCCGCTGCGCAAGAACGTCTCCATCGAGGAGGTCGGCAACTCGGCGCTCTACCTGCTGTCCGATCTTTCGAGCGGCGTCACCGGCGAGATCCATTACGTGGATTCCGGCTACAACATCATCGGCATGAAGGCGATGCCGAAGGAATAACGAGCAGCGATATGACCGTTTCGGCCTGGCCGGATTTCTATTTTGCCCGCCATGGCGAGACCGACTGGAACCGCGAACGCCGCTATCAGGGCAGCCGCGACATTCCGCTCAACGCGACGGGACGTCTCCAGGCCAACGCCAATGGCGAGCTTCTGCGGTTCCTGTTCGAGGAAGCCGGAGCCGATCCGGCGGCCTTCAACTGGTACGCGTCGCCCCTCAGCCGTGCGCGGGAGACCATGGAGCGCATGCGCGCGGCGTTCGACGTGCCGCTGCCCGAAGTCGTCTACGACCATCGGCTGGTGGAGATTTCCTTCGGCGCGCTCGAAGGCCGGCTGCACGACGAGATCGCGCGCGAGGTCCAGGCCCCCGGCGAGCGCGACGACGGCTTCTGGCATTTCCGCCCCGAAAACGGCGAGAACTACGACGACCTGGCGGCCCGCCTGCTCGATTTCGCGCGCGGGCTCACCGATCATTCCGTGATCGTCGCCCATGGCGGGGTGTTGCGCGTGCTGCGCCACCTTGTCGAGGGCGCCGAGCGCGGCGAGGTGCTGAACTGGATTCCGCCCCAGGGCGTCGTGGCCCATTTCGAAGGCGGCCGCATGACGCTGCACACGGCGCGGAAAACCTGGTGACGCGCGGGCGCGATTGACCGGTCATCCGTGCCTGCCTAGAAAGCCGCAACACGCGCGGGGTCTAACATGTCCTTCAACAGCTTCGGTCACCTGTTCCGCTTCACCACATGGGGCGAGAGCCACGGTCCCGCCCTCGGGGTGGTGGTCGATGGCTGCCCGCCGGGCATCGCCATTTCGGAAGAGGCGATCCAGCGCGATCTCGACCGGCGCAAGCCCGGCCAGTCCCGCTACACCACCCAGCGGCGCGAGGCCGACGCGGTCAAGATCCTCTCCGGCGTCTTCGAGGACGAGCGCACCGACGGGCTGCGCACCACGGGCACGCCCATCTCGCTGATGATCGAGAACACCGACCAGCGCTCCAAGGACTACTCCGAGATCCGCGACAAGTTCCGGCCCGGCCATGCCGACTACACCTATTTCCAGAAATACGGCATCCGCGACTATCGCGGCGGCGGGCGCTCGTCCGCGCGCGAGACCGCGGCGCGGGTGGCGGCCGGCGCCGTCGCACGGCTGGTGATCCCAGAGGTCACGATCCGCGCCTCGCTGATCCAGGTCGGTCCGCACCGTATCGACCACGCCAATTTCGACTGGGACCAGGTGGACCAGAACCCGTTCTTCTGCGCCGACGCCGCGGCGGCCGCACTCTGGGCCGATTATCTCGACGGCATCCGCAAGGCCGGCTCGTCGGTGGGCGCGGTTGTTGAAGTGGTCGCCGAAGGAGTGCCGGCGGGCTGGGGCGCGCCGGTCTATGGCAAGCTCGATCAGGACATCGCCTCGGCGATGATGAGCATCAACGCGGTCAAGGGCGTGGAGATCGGCGCGGGCTTCGCCAGCGCTGCCTTCACCGGCGAGGAGAATGCCGACGAGATGCGCTCGGCCCGTCCCTTGCCGAAATTCCTCTCCAACCACGCCGGCGGCATCCTGGGTGGCATTTCCAACGGCGACCCGGTCGTTGCCCGCTTTGCGGTCAAGCCAACCTCTTCGATCCTCCAGCCGCGCGAGACGGTGACGATCGAGAACGAGGATACCGACATCGTGACCAAGGGCCGGCATGACCCCTGCGTCGGCATCCGCGCCGTGCCCATCGGCGAGGCCATGATGGCGTGCGTGCTGGCCGACCACTTCCTGCGCCACCGGGCCCAAACCGGCCGCGAGGGCGGCATCGGCTTTGCTCATGGTTAAGGCAAGATTAAAGCTAAGATCCTAGAAAATCTCAGCTTTTTGCCTTCGATTTGTCTTAAAGGTCGCCGATCTTGAACTCGGGCAGCAGCGATGCGTTGCCCTATCAAACCAATGTTCGAGTCGAGGCCTTCGCGCAGGTCGGTGCAGCGGGGGAGAGTGAATTATGCCCGCCATGTACCTGTGTTCCTCCTGCGACGGTCCCATTCCCGGCGCGTCCCGCCGCTGCCCGTGGTGCCACGCGGAGACGAGCGAGACCCCGCACCGCCCCGAGCATCTCTACGCCACCTTCGAGGGTCAGGCGCCGCGTGCCCGGCTGGCGCCGCCGCCCGATGCACGACTGGCGGAAAGCGATTGGCCGACGCCGCTGGCGGCGCGCACAGCGCGGTAATAAACGGGAGGGCCTTGCCCTCCCGTCTTTCCTCATGCCGGGCGCGCGGTTGCCAGGTCCGAGATCGCAGGAGCCGCGTCCGAGACCGTAGACCGGGGCGCGTTCGGCCATCCCAGCTTGTGGTCGATGACCAGGCCCGCGGCGATGACGGCCAGCGCAAACAGCCAGAGCGCCGCCCGCAGCCAGCGGCTGCGATGAGTGCTCGGCTGTCCGCCGCGATAAAGTGCAATCACGGCAGCGTATCCGGGAACAGGCTCTTGAGCGTGTCCCGGTCCTCGACGCTTGCGACCCGTACGGTCAGCGCGGTAGCCTCGATGGGGACCTGCGGAGGCAGGCTATAGGAAAGGTTCGGCACGGTCTTGCCGGCCCACTCCTTGAAGCGGGGAATCTTCCTGGGGCCCTTGGCGGGCACTATGACGGCGAATTTGAAGCTCATGACTATCCACACAGCATGACGCGGCGCCTGGGGTGGCGCTTGCGTGCGATCAACGGAATGGGGAAAGGGTCATCCTAGCCGGGTGCTTGCTCGCGCAGGTCACCCGGCTAGGCCGTCAGCCAATGAGGAGACGGCCTCGAATCCGGATACGGCGGTGGACGAAACGGCGTTTCATGCTGCCTATCATCGGCGGGTCCGCGGCGAAGTCAACCGCCGCGTATGAGACCAAGGTCGTATTGGGGCATAATGCTCGGTTCGCATGCTTGAAAAGCGCGGCCGGACGGCCATGTTGAGGCTATCGTCCCGACGATATGTTCCTTCACCGCCAGAAAAAGGGCTGCTCGCATGCCGCGAGAGCCAGGGGAGACTTATGCCTGCCAGTCGTTTGTGCCGAGCCTGTTCGGGGCCGGTGCCGCGCGCGTCCCGCCGTTGTCCATGGTGCCTATCGGATTTGCCCGGCATGAACCGCCGGCCGGAGCATCTCTATTCCACCTATGACGGCCAGGGCACGCGTCGCGTGCCGCCACCGCCCGGCCTGGTGCGGGCGGAAGGCGACTGATCAGGCGCGGATGAAGGCGGCGATGGTTTCGCTATTGCCGTCGCCGCCCTCGATGGGCGAGGGGAGCGTCAACGCATGCCGCCAGCCGAGCTCGGCCATCGTCGCGATCACTCGCGCGATGGCCGCATCCACATGGGGACCCGGCACCACGATGCCGCCCTTGCCGATATGCTCGCGCCCCACTTCGAATTGCGGCTTGACCAGCAGGATGGCGTGCGCGCCCGCCGCCGCCAGCGCCGAAGGCGCGGCGATGATCTTGGTTATCGACACGAAGCTCGCATCGCACACCAGGAAATCGATCGGCTCGGGGATGATCGCGGCCGTCAGGTCGCGCGCATTGAGCCCCTCGCGTGAAATCACCTGGGGCAGCGCCGCGATATCGGGGTGCAACTGGCCGTGCCCGACGTCAACCGCATAGACTTTCGCCGCCCCCGCCTCGGCCAGCACCTGCGTGAACCCGCCGGTCGAAGCGCCGATATCGAGGCAGATCTTTCCCGCGACATGCCAGCCCGTAGCCTTCAGCCCTGCCTTGAGTTTGAGCGCGGCGCGGGACACATAGCCAGCCGCAGGGTCAGAGAGCGTGATCGTATCTGCGTCCGAAACCGGCGCCGCCGGCTTGGTGACCACCGTGCCATTGACCGAGACCGTGCCGCGCAGCACCGCGTCGCGCGCCCGGGCGCGGCTCGGCGCGAGGCCGCGCGCTTCCAGCGCGATATCGAGCCGTTGGCGCGGATTCATGACGCGACGAGGCGGCGGATCTTGTCCAGAGCGGTTTGCCGGTCCTCTTCATAGGCGATGGTGCCGACGAACTGGCCGTCGTCGTCGATCAGGTAGATCGAGGCGGTGTGATTGACCAGATAAGTGGCCGCGCCATCCGCCTCGACCTTTTCGGAAAAGACGCCATAGGAGCGCTTGATCTGGTCGGTCTGCTCCTGGGTGCCCACGAGGCCGATGACGTCATCCCCGAAATTGGAGAGATAGGCCGTCACCTGCTCGAGCGAGTCGCGCTCGGGGTCGACGGTCACGAAGAGGACGCGCAGATCGTCCGCGCCGAGCCCGAGCTCGGCTTTCCACGCCTGTGCCTGGGCCAGCGTCAGCGGGCAGACATCGGGACAGAACGTGTAGCCGAAGAACATGAGCGAGGGCGTGCCCGCGAGGTCTGCCTGCGTGAACGTGCCCCCTTGGGTCGAGCTCATCTCGAACGGGCCGCCGAACATGCCCCCCGAGCGCTCGAACGGTCGCATGAAATAGATCACCGTCGCCGCGATCGCGGCAACCGCCACCAGCGCCCAGAGAACGAGGCGTGCGGTCCGCAGGGCAGGGGACGTTGCGGCGTTTTCAGGCATCCAGCGGTTCGGTGCCCGTGGGCGTGCCGTCCTTGGCCAGCGTGATCTTCTCGATCCGCGCCTCGGCCTGTTTCAGCAGATATTCGCAATGGCGCTTCAAAGCCTCGCCGCGTTCGTAGATCGCGATGGACTCCTGAAGCGGCGCGCGCCCGCTTTCGAGCTGCGCGACGATCTTTTCCAGTTCGTCCAGCGCGGCTTCGAACGAGAGATCGGAAACGGGGGTGGTGGGTTCGGTCATGGGTAAAGTCCTTTGGCGCGGATCGGAGGTCAGCCGGCCTGGCCGGTCAGAAGCGTCCTGACATGGGCCGAAACGCCAGCGGCGAGGCCATCGAGATCGTATCCGCCTTCGAGCAGGGACACGATGCGGTTTGAACAACGCTTCTCGGCGATGTCCAGCACTTTTCCCGTGATCCAGGCGAAATCGCCCGGATCCCAGTTGATCTGCGCCAAGGGGTCGCGGCGGTCGGCGTCGAACCCGGCGGAAATGAGGATGATGTCGGGATGGAAGGCATCGAGCGCCGGCAGGATACGCTCGCGATAGGCCTCGCGCATCAACGCGCCGTCGCTGCCGGCGGTGAGCGCGGTGTTGACGATGTTGCCCACCCCGGCCTCGTCGGGCCGCCCGGTATAGGGAAACAGCGGCATCTGGTGCGAGGACGCATAGAAGACGCTGCCATCCTCCATGAAGATGTCCTGGGTGCCATTGCCGTGATGCACGTCGAAATCGACGATCGCGATCCGGTCCGCGCCATAGAGCTTCTGGGCCTGGCGCGCCACGATGGCGATGGTGTTGACCAGGCAGAAGCCCATGGAGCGGTTGCGCTCGGCATGATGCCCCGGCGGGCGGATGGCGCAGAATGCGTTGTCCACCTCTCCCAGTACCACCGCTTCGAGCCCGCGCAATCCGGCCCCAAGCGCCGTCGCCGAGGCTTCGAGGCTGTCGCCCGAGATGAAGGTGTCCGCGGTGAGCGGGCGGATGCCTTCGACTGGCCGGACATCGCGGATGGTATCGAGCACGGAAGGGCCGTGCACCAACTCGGCGAGGGTGAGGTCAGCCGATGGGGCGTCCTCACGCGCTAGGGCCGCGAACCCGTCCTGCGCCAGCGCCTCACCGACCGCTTCGAGCCGTTCCGGCCCTTCGGGATGCCCTGCCGGCGTCAGATGGCGCGCGAAATTGGTCTGGCTGACGAGGAGCGTGGACATGGAGCTGGATGGTTCCCGTTGCCGCCTTCTTGACGCGGCCCCCGGGGCTTGTCAAACAGCCGTTCCATGGCCCTACCTCCCGATCCGCAGACCCCACGGCAGGCCGCGGACCTTATCCGCGCCGGAAAGCTCTGCGCCATCCCCACCGAGACCGTTTACGGGCTCGCGGGAGACGCGGCCAATTCCGATGCCGTGCTGTCGATCTACGAGACCAAGGGCAGGCCCCGCTTCAACCCGCTGATCTGCCATTGTGCGGATATCGCCATGGCCGAGACCCTCGCGATCTTCGATGCCCGTGCGAAAATGCTGGCGGAGCACTTCTGGCCCGGCCCGCTTACCCTCGTGCTGCCGCTGCGCGACGGCGCACGGATCAGCGATCTCGTGACCGCAGGGCTCGGGACGGTGGCCCTGCGGATACCGGATCATCCGCTCGCCCGCGCCGTGATCGAGGCGGTGGGACGGCCGCTCGCAGCGCCGTCGGCCAATCCGTCCGGCCAGCTTTCGCCCACGACCGCCGAGCATGTGCGGCAAGCCTTCGGCGGCGCAGTGCCCGTGCTCGATGGCGGCCCATGCATCGCCGGCGTGGAATCCACAATCGTCGCGCTCGAAGAGGGCGGGGCGGTGCTGCTGCGTCCCGGTGCACTTCCGGCCGAAGAGATCGAGGCGGTATTGGGCCAGGCGCTCGACCGCGCCGCGCCCGGCGCAGCCATCGCCGCCCCCGGCATGATGGCAAGCCACTACGCGCCGCGCGCGCAACTCAGGCTTGACGCGGAGGCCGCCCAACCCGGCGAAGCCTGGCTCGGCTTCGGCCCCGATAGCGGCGAGGGTCTGAATCTGTCACCCAAGGGCGATCTGCGCGAAGCAGCGCGCAACCTCTTCGGCTACCTCGCGCGGCTCGACGCCCAGGGAGTCGCCCGCATCGCCGTGGCGCCCATCCCGGAAACCGGACTGGGCGAGGCGATCAACGACCGCCTGCGGCGGGCAGCGGCTCCGCGTTAAGCGGTGTCCGGCACCAAATCGATCTGAAGCCTGGAGCCGGTCGCCTGGGCGTAGCGCTTGAGCGTAGACAGCGAGGGGGAAACGCCACCTCCCTCGAGCCGTGCAATCGCCGATTGCGTGGTCCCGATCTTCGCCGCGAGTTCGGCTTGAGAGAGTTTTGCATTGGTGCGCGCCCGCACCAGCGCTTCGATAAGCGCGAACTCTACATCCGCCTTTTCATATTCCGCGCGGAACTCGGGGTTCTCCAGCAAGCGTTTCTTGAGATCGGCGAGTTTGGTCATTTCAATACCTGTTGCATTCGCTTCCGCGCAATTGCGAGCGCGGTGCCGGGCAGCCTCTGGGTTTTCTTCACAAAAACATGGAGCACCACGACCCTGCGTCCGGAGAGAGTCACGTAAAGGCCCCGTGCAATGCCTTCGCTGGCTTTGGCCCGCAACTCCCAGAGCTTGCCCTCCACGTGCTTGACGTGAGGCTCACGCAGGTTCTCGAGGCCAACGGTCTCGATCATTTCGAGCAGGCGAACCAACCTGGCCTGCAGCCCAGGAGGGAGTGCCTCGATTTCGGAATCGACTGCGTCGAGGAACTCAACCGTCCATAGCATTTACGCTATATAGCTCAAATGCTATGAAAGTCAACACTTCAATCCCGCACGTTATACGGCTTCTGGTCGCGCCAGAACCGCATCAGGCTTTCGAGGTCCGGGTCGCCGCCCTCGGGCAGCACGATGCGCAGGTTGACGTAGAGGTCGCCCTTTTCGAACAGCCCCTTGCCCTTGAGGCGCAGCGCCTTGGAGGTATCCGGCCCAGGCGGCAGGTTGAGCTCCACCGGCCCCGAGAGGGTTGGCACGCGCACCTTGGCGCCCAGCACCGCCTCGTAGAGCGTGATGGGCACGTCCACGCGCAGGTCGTTGCCGTCGCGGCGGAAGGTCTTGTGCCGCGCGAACTTGACGGTGATCAGCGCGTCGCCCGGCTCCCCGCCCATGGGCGAGGGGCTGCCCTGGCCGCGCAGGCGGATCTGCTGGTTCTCCTCGAGCGGGCGCGGCAGCTTGACCGAAACCGTCTTGCCATTGGGCAGGACGACAGGTACCGCGGCGCCCGCATGGGCGTCTTCCAGCGACACCGCCACCGTGGCATTCACATCCTGGCCCTTCATCGGGCGTTGCGCGCCGGCCGCCCCGGTGAACGGATCCCAGCCCGCACCCGCTTCGGCCCCCGTGGGTCCGCGCCGCGTGCTGGAAAAGCCGCTCATGAATTCCTTGAGGATATCCTCGGCGGAAAAACCCTGCGCGCCGGGGCGCGCCCGGCCGCCATTGCGCCCGGCCGAGGGGTCGAAGCCTCCAAAGCCTGCGAATTTGGGATTGCCGTCCGCGTCGATCTCGCCGCGGTCATATTGCCCCCGCTTGGTCTTGTCCGACAGGAAATCGTAAGCCGCGGTGACCTCCGCGAACTTTTCGTGGGCCGAGGCGTCGTCGGGGTTCTGATCCGGGTGCAGGCTCTTGGCCAGCTTGCGATAAGCGGATTTGATCTCCTTCTCGCTCGCGGTCCGCGACACGCCCAGAACGGAATAAGGATCGCGCATAGTGTCTTTGCTTTGCCTCAGTTCGGACCGGAGCGAAGCGGTCGCGCCGGCCCGAAAACGGTTCGTGCACAGCGGTTGCCGTGCCCTCTATTCGCGTCATATATGGCGATGGCCCCCGTGCTTGTCCAGAATGGCGCATTCGCTAGAGTGCGGTCAGGAAGGGTCGCGAGCGTCTCGGTTCGTCCGCACGACCAGGCTCCAGGATCGAGAATATGACCGATATCACCGCCGCGCTATTCGATGACGCCTTCACCGGCGATCTCGATCCTCTGGCCCTCTTCGAGGCCTGGTTCGCAAAGGCGCGCGAGAGCGAGCCCAACGATCCCAATGCCATGGCGCTCGCCACAGTGGACGCCGAGGGCATGCCGGACGTGCGCATGGTGCTGCTCAACGGCCGTGACGCGCGCGGTTTCGTGTTCTTCACCAATTTCGGCAGCGCCAAGGGGCGGGAGCTCCTGGCCAATCCCCGGGCCGCGCTGCTCTTCCACTGGAAGTCGCTGCGCCGCCAGATCCGCATCCGCGGTCCCGTGGATATCGTGTCCGACGCTGAAGCCGACGCCTATTTCGCGACACGGCACCCCGAATCCCGGCGTGGCGCCCATGCCTCGCAGCAGTCGCGGCCGCTGGAAAACCGAGCCCGGCTGGAGGCCGAATTTGCCGAGATCGCGCAACGCTATCCGGGCGAGACCATTCCACGCCCCGCCTATTGGTCGGGATTCCGGGTGCGGCCGCTCGCCATTGAATTCTGGAAGGACGGTGCCCATCGCCTGCACGATCGCGTGACGTTCCGCCGCGCGGATCTCGACGCGCCCTGGCAGCGCGCCAGGCTCTATCCCTAGCCCATGCGCATCCCCATCCGCACCTCGCGGCTCGCGATCTGGGCCTGGCGGCTTGGGGCCTTTACCCTGCCGCTGCTGATCTTCGCTCTCGTGCTGCGCGTTCTCGGCATCATGGAGCCGGTGGCGTTCGAGGCCATCGTCGCCATCGGCGCGGGGCTCGGCCTCATCGCCCTGATCTGCGCGATACTGGCCTATATCCGCATCTGGAACACCGGCGATCTCGGCTGGACCAAGGCCTCGCTCGGGCTGCTCGCCGGCGTGATCGCCCTGGCTCCGCTGGGCGTATGGCTCGGCTTCGCCCTGCGCTATCCCTCCACCGACGACATCACGACACGGGCCACGGATTTGCCCGCCCTCGCTCTGCGCCCCGACGATCAGGCTGCGAGCCTGCTCGATTCCGGTGGTCTTGCGCGCGCGTTTCCCGGCGTCGTCAGCCGCGCCTATCCATTGGCGCCGGCCCAGCTTTACACGCTGGTCGAGGGATTGGTGGGAGAGCGGGACTGGCCGGTGCTCCGCCGCATCGGGCCCGTCGCCAATAACGGCGTGGGGCTGCTCGATGCCCTGCATACCAGCCTGATCGGGCGGCAGAGCGAAATCGTGTTTGTGGTCGAGCCCGACCCACGCGGCGCGCGGATCAATCTTCGCGCCGCCTCGGTGCGCGACCTCGTCCACGATCTCGGAGTCAACGGGCGGATCGCAGACGCGTTTCTCAACGATCTCGACGACGTCGTGACCATTTTCGAGCGCGACGGCTCCGCGCTGATCGAGCAGGCGCGGGGATCCGCGATCTCCGACCCCGTAGCGGTGGACGCGGGCGACTAGATCCTGGGACCGATGCGCGGCCCGAAAAGTCCGAACCGCACGCGCAACTCGCCCCGCGCCGCGAGATATTCGACATGCGAGAGCAGGGTCTGCCGCGCCGCCAGCGCATGGCGCCCGCGAAGCTGCGGATAGATCATCCGCGTCAGCGCGGAAAGATTGCGCGCGCCCGTTGCCACCGCGTCGAGGACCTGGCGGTTGCGCATTTGCCGATGCGCCAGCAGCGCCCGCGCCATCCCGGGCCCATCAATGATCGCGCCGCCATGCGCGGGCAGGTAAAGCGTGTGCTTTTCGGCCAATAGTGCGTCGAGCGAGGCGAAGTAATCGGCAAGGTTGCCGTCGGGCGTCCCGATCAGCGTCGAATTCCACCCCATGACATGGTCGCCCACCAGCGCCGCGACACCCGCTTCGTCCAGAAGCGCGATATGGTTGGCGCAATGACCCGGCGTCGGCAGCACGCGCCATGTGCCCGCATCGGTTTCGAGCCCGTCGCCCTTCACCAGCAGACGGTCCGGCACCAGGGTGAAATCGCCCGATCGGGCAAAGGGGTTGAACTCGAAGCGCCGCAGCGGCCGCGAAAGCCGATGCGGACCCGCCGACCAGATCGGCGCGGCGAATCGCTCGCGCGCCGCGCGCGCTAGGCCGCAATGGTCCTTGTGCGTATGGGTGAGGACGATCGACTTAACCGGCCGTCCCGCAACCGCCTTTTCGAGCGCATCGAGATGGTCCGCACGATCCGGCCCTGGGTCGACCAGCAGCAGCTCGGATTCGCCCAGGAGAAAGCTGTTGGTGCCCGCGAACGTATAGGGCGAGGCGTTGCGCGCCGTGATCCGGGCCACGCCCGGAGCCACGGTGACCGGCTGGCCGTAGGCGGGTTGGAAATCGGTCGAGAAGGGCAGGGCGGGCTCTGCAGCCATTGCGCGGGACCCATCCTTGCGCATACAAACGACGATGACCATTGGGCTTTACGTGAAGGGACTTTCCATGGCCACGACTTTCGCCACCTCGAACACGCTTTTGGGCACCGCGCTTCAGCCGAAAAGCACAGCCGGCCGGATCGTAACCGGCCTGGCTCTCGCCTTCGTCGCCTCGATCGTCCTCACCCTTTCCGCCAAGATTTCCGTGCCGGTCTGGCCGGTGCCGGTGACGCTCCAGACCATGGCCGTCGCCGCCATCGCGGCCGCGCTCGGCGCCCGGTTGGGCACCGCAGCCGTGGTCCTCTATATCGCTCAGGGCCTTGCCGGCCTGCCGGTCTTTGCCGGCGCCGGCGCCGGCCCGGCTTATCTCATGGGGCCGACCGCCGGCTTCATCGTCGCCTGGATCCCGATGGCCGCGATCATCGGCTACGCCGCGGACAAGGGCCTCTCGCGCAACATCGTCGTGCTTTTCGCCGTCATGGTCGCCGCCGATGCGGTGAGCTTCCTGTTCGGCTTCTCCTGGCTGATGGCGCTTTCCGGTCAGGCCGGCTGGCTCGATCAGTCCAATGTGGTGCTGTCCGCCTATCGTGGCGCGGTCGAGCCCTTCATCGTCTGGGATCTGGTCAAGATGGCCTTCGCGGCCCTCACCATCGCCTCCGGCTGGGCGCTCCTTTCGCGCCGCGCCGAACGCTGACCTTCGCTTTGAGCGCTGCCTGAACACGCGGCGGGCCCCAGGCCCGCCGTTTTTCGTGCAACCTCCCCACGTCCGGACCGTTTTCCCTCAAGGAAACCCCAACATGGGAGTCGGGACATGCCGGAACTGGGACCGATCCTCTGGATCATCGCCTTGGTGGGCGGCGTCATCGTTCTGGGCGCCGCGATCGCTTACGGCACCATGCGCAACCGCAAGGTGACCCCCGCCGAGGAGCGGGCGAGCGATATGAAGACGCGGGAGATCTACCACAAGGACGAACCCGCTCATCGCTGAGCCGGATTGAAAACGCAAACGCCGCGATGGTGAGAACCATCGCGGCGTCGTTCTTTCCGCCTCCTTTTGGGAGCGGTCAGTCCGTGAACGTGAAGGTTGCAACCTCGCAGACGTTCACGCCGTACTGGATAGCCTCGGACCCATCCGCGAACACGGCGCGGAAGTCGAACAGGCAGTATCCCGAGCCGTCATCGATGTTGATCACCACGGATCGTCCTGCCGGAAGCACGGAGGTTCCGAGGATATCCTCTTCCCAGGTCGTGCGATCGACATTGGATGCGTAGAAATACATCATGGTTATGCTTGCGGCGTTCACGATCGTGACGCGGCGATTATATTGCTGAGCCTGCGCCGTGACGCTGTAGAACAGCATCGCCGCAAGCACGACGAAGCCGACAAGTTTGGTTTTCATTTAGATTGCCTCCAACGGGCCCCCTTTTGGCGCGCGGCGGAACCATATCACCTGCCTATTTTTCCGCCAGTCGGAAAGTTTATCAAATGGTAAAGAAAGAACACAAAAGGTGAGGGGTACAGAATCCAGCGTCCGCCGGGAATCCCGGCGGCGCTCTCTGGCCAGCCTATTGACTGCGCAGGGGTTTATTCCTGTTCCGCCGCACCCTTGTCTTCGTGAAGGGCCCACATGAGGCCCACGAGCCCGCCCTTGAACGGTCGGATGATCAGCAGCGTGACCACGGCCGTGATGGGGAAGAGCAGGGTGAGATAGAGAACGGGGCTTCCGCCCCCGGTCAGCTCGATCGCGAAGAACACGTGCGCGGCCACGGTCAGGACCGCAAGGCCCACGAGCAAGGCCAGCAGCAGGTCCGGTTCGAAGCGTTCCAGCGGTTCGCCACACGTCCCGCATCGCGGCACCAGAGCGAGAAAGCCCGAAAAGAGCTTGCCCTTGCCGCAATTGGGGCAGCGGCCGATGATCCCCCGTCCCATCGCACGTAACGCCCGGCGCGGCTCGGCCGGGTGTGCATCTCGCTCGCTCATGGCGACCTCCGTTCAGCAAGGGTCACATCAACCATAGGCCTTGATGGCTGCCGGGGTAAGGGCTGCGGTCAAAGGGCCGCATGTGCGGCGGCCAGCCATCCGTAGGGCGACGACTCGCCAACGTGGCGAAACACAGCTATCTCTGCTGATAACATGAGCCTCGCGGGATAGAATGGTGGCCGCCTCCAGGAAAGACGACGCGCCGCGACGCCCGCGTGGCGCGCGGCGCATGGGTTTCGCCGCAGCGCTGGTCATTCTTCTTGGCCTGGCGGGGGGCTACGCCCTCTGGCAGCGCCCCTGGGAAGCGCGGGGCCAGGGTGTAGCCACCGAAACCCTGTCCCCCGGCCCGATCTCGCTCGTGCTTTCGCTCAACGGCAAGGTGGTCGCGCGCGAGTCCGTGACGGTGCGCAGCAGCGTTTCCGCCCTGGCAACCGCCGTGCCCGTGCGCGAGGGCGCAGAGGTCGATGCGGGAGATGTGCTTGCCCTGCTCGATGGCGCGATCGCGGAAGCGCAGGTGGGGCAGGCGCAGGCCGCATTGGACGCGCAGCAGGTGCGCCAGCGCCAGGCCGAGGCCACGGCCGAGCGCACGCGCGCACTGGGCGAGAATTCCCCACGCTCGGCGCTCGAGGATGCGGAACGCGCCGCGGCCGCGGCCGCGAGCGAGACCGCCCAGTTGCAGGCGGCGCTCGATCTCGCCCGGCGGCAATTGGCGCAATATACCGTGCGCAGCCCTATCTCCGGCCTGGTGCTCTCTCGCGGCGTCGAGGCGGGGCAATTGGTCGATCCCCAGACGGAGATGTTCACGGTGGCGGATACCAGCGAGCTCTTCGTGGAAGCGGATGTCGACGAGTCGTTCTCCGCCTATATCCGCGTAGGCCTCGACGCCTTGCTGCTGCCGGTCGGCGCCACCCAGCCCCACGCGGGCAGCGTCGTCTTCGCCAGCCCGGTCGTCGACAGCGCGACCGGGGGGCGCCGGATACGCATCGCCTTCGCGGAGTCTATGGCCCTTCCGGTCGGCCTCACGGTGAACGCCAGCGTGATCGTGGATGAAACCGACAATGCCCTCTCGCTTTCGCGCCGCGCGATCCTGACGGAAGGCGCGCGCAGCTTCGTCCTGCGGGTCGAGAACGGCATCGCCGTCGAGCGGGCCGTCTCGTTCCTGGATTGGCCGGCCGACCGCGTGATGGTGACCGAGGGCCTGGCCGCCGGCGACGTGGTGATCCTCGATCCCGAAACGGTCGAGCCCGGCGCCCTCGTGACCCCGCGCTGACCCATGCTCTACGCCCTCAAGATCGCCTGGCGCTATCTCACCGCCAACAAGGTGCAGACGGGCCTTCTGGTTGCGGGCGTGGCGGTCGGGGTCTTCGTCTTCATCTTCATCAGTGCCCTGATCGGCGGGCTGGGCACCTATCTCGTCCAGCGCACCGTGGGCAATATTAGCCACGTGACGATCAGCGCCCCCGACGAAGAGATGAGCGTGCTGCCCGATAGCGCCGCCGAGATGCTGGTCGTCCGTCAGGCCAACCGGGCCGACCGCGAGATCCTGCGGAATGCGGAAGCCTTCATTCCCCTGCTCGAAGGCCTCACCAGCGTTGCCGCCGTCTCTCCGCAGATCGTGGGCAACGGCTTTGCGGTGCGGGGCCAGCTCCGGGCCCCCGTCGCGGTGACCGGCGTCGCGCCCGACAAGGTGTCCGCCATCGCGGACCTCGACAGCGCGCTGGTGGCGGGCAACACGCTGCTTACCAATGCCTCCGTCGTGATCGGGGCAAGCCTTGCCGAAGACCTCAATATCGGTGTCGGGCAGGTGCTGCGCCTGCAATCGGACCGGGGCATGGAACGGCCGCTCGTCGTCGCGGGCATTTTCGCCATCGGCGTCGAGGCGCTGGACGCCCGCTCAGCCTTCGTCAGCACCGCCACGGCACGCTTCCTGTTCGAGATCGAGCAGGGATTGAGCCGGATGGAGATCAAGCTCGACGATCTCAACGCCGCTGATACCATAGCCCGGCGCATCGCCGGCATAACGGGCCTGGAGGCAATTCCCTGGACCGCCGGCAATTCCCAGCTTCTCGAAGGATTGCGGGCGCAGTCCAGCTCCGGCGACCTGATCAAGGCCTTCGCCCTCATCACGATCGTCATCGGCGTCGCGAGCGCGCTTCTGCTGTCCACCTACAGGCGCCGGCCGGAAATCGGCATCATGCGCGCCATGGGCGCGAGCCAGCTCTTCGTGGTCGCGGTTTTCGTCATACAGGGCGCCCTGATCGGCATTCTCGGCGCCTGCATCGGGGCGGGGCTCGGCTATCTCGCGCTCTCGCCCTTTCCGGTGCCCGAGAATGCCGCTCCCGGCGGTCTGCCGGTGGACGTGCGCCAGGGCGCCTTCGGCCTCGCCATCGTCCTCACCGCCATAGGCGCGGTTCTGGCCTCGATCCTGCCCGCGCGTTCGGCGGCCAGGGTCGATCCTGTTTCGGTCATCGGACAATGAGCCCGTTCCTCGAGGTCACCGATCTTTTCAAGACCTATGGCGAGGGCGAAACCGCGACGCCCGTGCTGAAGGGGCTCTCGCTCACCCTCGCCCAGGGCGAGCGCGCGGCCCTGCTCGGGCCGTCGGGTTCGGGCAAGAGCACGCTCCTCACCATCCTCGGCACGCTGATGCAGCCGACCTCCGGGCGCCACGTCATGCTGGGCGAGGATCTGACCCGCGCGAGCGACCGGGCGCGCACCGAATTCCGCAACCGCCACATCGGCTTCGTCTTCCAGTTCCATCACCTCCTGCCCGATTTCACGGCGCTCGAGAATGTCGTCTTCCCCTCGGCCGTGGCCGCGGGCCGCGAGACGGCCTCGGCCAGGCACCGCGGCACCGAACTGCTGGCGCGCGTGGGCCTCTCCAATCGCGTGAACTTCCGCGCCACCCAATTGTCCGGCGGGCAGAAGCAACGCGTGGCGATCGCCCGCGCCCTCATGAACCGGCCCGAGCTGATCCTGGCCGATGAGCCCACCGGCAATCTCGACCGTGAATCGGCCAAGCAGGTGATGGACCTCATCACCGAGATCAATCGGGAGGAGAGGACCACCTTCCTCATCTCGACCCACGACGACAACATCGCGCAAGCCTGCGGACGGCAGATCCGCGTCCTCGACGGAAGAACCATCGTGGACGGCCAATGAGATCCTGGCGCGTGAAGGGGGCTTCCGGGCAAAGAAAAACCGGGACCCGAAGGTCCCGGTTTGATTGGTCGGAGTAGGGTGATTCGAACACCCGACCCCCTCGTCCCGAACGAGGTGCGCTACCAGGCTGCGCTATACTCCGCCTGTTGTGGCCGGCGATGCCGAACCATCAGGATGGCGGGGTTATATACAGCCCCGCGGGCCCATTCAAGCCTTTCCGCTTCTGTTGCGCGCTCTGGGCAAACCGTGTAGGGAACCCGCGCTTTGGGGCGTCGCCAAGTGGTAAGGCATCGGTTTTTGGTACCGACATTCGCAGGTTCGAATCCTGCCGCCCCAGCCATCCACACCTCTTGAAAATGCGAAAGAGTACTCTCCGGCGCGAAGGCCCCGGGAATGCGGCGCCTGAGCCGCCGGGTTGTATTGCAGAGACACTTGCTGGCTCGCATACGGGGAGAAAACGGGAGGAAGTCTCTGCTGCCCGAAAAGCACGGAGCCTTTTTGAATGGCTCCGAGTCTGAGAGGTAGGTTGATGCCGCTGATCAGCGAGAGACGCGATCACCAGCTAGGAACATCCGCTCTTGCTCGTGCCAGTCGAGCGGAAGGTCGTTCTGAACCAGCTTCTGGAGCGTCATCGTTTGAGGCTGCGTGCCGTCCAGGATGGCCTGCTGCAACGCTGGCGACAGGAACGCGAGCTGGATACGCGAGCCGACGTAGTATTTTGCGTGTCCGTCACGCCGAGCGATGTCGGCGATGGCTTCTCCCTGAAGTACCCGCTCGAGCCAGCCATGCGCCTTGGCAAGGATCTCGGTCAGTTTCTGATCGGGTTCTGCGACCTTGATCCCGGAGACGATCTTGGCTTCCACACCTCGCCGTCGGAGCTGGAACGGGGAGCCGAAGATCAAAGCATCATCGACGAGATTATCTGGAGCTACCGATAGTGCTCTCGCCAACTGTGACCGATCAAGTGTGACTGTCAACGCGCCTGGAGCGATCGTGCAGGTCTCGATCAGCTCTGCTGCGGCTTCGATGCCGTTTTCCTTGATGTCCTTCGCTATGGACTTCGCGCGGTCGATGAGTGCGAGCCCCTCGGCTGCTTGCGGCAGGGTAATCAAGCGAAGCTGACACGCCAAGCTAGTGATGCGCTCCGCCATGAGCCCGGCAATCTGCTGCTCGAGCTGCTTAGCCGGAAGGCGCCAACCGGATTTGTCGTTGCGTTCTCGGGGATTTTTGATGAGCCGTCTGGAGACATAGTAGCGGTGGCGCTTGCCGTTCTTCTTCGTATGGGTGGGAGTTAAGCGATCACCGGTCTCGTCGTAGAGCTTTCCTGCCAGAGGCGAGGTCTCAATGAAGCTCCGCGATGCAGCTAAAGCGGACTGCCGTGGGCGAGTGGCGTTTATCTCCATCTTCTTCTGAACACGGTTCCATAGTTCGAGGTCCACGATCGGCTCGTGCAGTCCTTCGTATGACTGGCCCTTGTGGCGGATTTTGCCGATGTAGATGGGATTGTGCAGCAGGTAGTAGAGCTGCCCCCGAGTGAATCGACCGCCGCCCACCGTTCTCCCGTCGCTGAGGGTGCGCGGCTTCGAGCATAGTCCCTCCCTGGTTGCCTGCCGGGAGAGCTCATTGACGCACCCCAACTCGTCATAGAGGTCGAACAGGCGCTTGACGGTATCGGCTTCCGAAGGATTGACGACGAGGGTTCGGGCGCGGGGATCAGGATGGAGGTCGTAACCGATCGGGATCGTGCCGCCCATCCACATGCCCTTTTTCTTCGACGCTGCAAGCTTGTCCCGGATGCGTTCCGCCGTCACTTCGCGTTCGAACTGTGCAAAGGAGAGCAGCACGTTCAGAGTCAGCCGTCCCATAGAGGTCGACGTGTTGAAGGCTTGGGTCACGGAGACGAAGGAACAGTTTGCCTCTTCGAACCGCTCCACCAGCTTGGCAAAGTCAGCCAGCGATCGCGTCAACCGGTCGATCTTGTAGACCACGACCATATCGATGCGGCCGGCCTCGATATCGCGAAGCAGGCGCTGTAAGGCCGGGCGGTTCATCGTGCCGCCGGAGATGCCACCATCATCATAGCGTTCGGTGACGAGCTTCCAGCCCTCGTGCCGCTGGCTCAGCACATAGGCGGCAGCGGCATCATACTGGGCATCAAGGGAATTGAATGCCTGGTCCAGCCCTTCCTCGGAGCTCTTGCGCGTGTAGATCGCGCACCGGACCTTGGCGGGCCCGCTCATTTACTCAGACCAAAGAACCGCGGACCGGACCAGTGGGTGCCGGTGATGGCTTGGGAAACGGCGGTCAGCGAGGAGTAGCGTTGTCCGTTCCAGACTATGCCGTCTTCGGTGACATCGACCACATGGCTAACCCCGTTCCACTCCCGCACTAATCGTGCCCCAGGTTCAAGAGTATTTGCAGGTGCGGCCTTTTCCTCCTTTCCCTGCCGAATCTGGGCCAGTCGGCGTTTAACCGAAGGTTTCAGCCCACTGGAACTGCGTGACTGGATTTCGAAGGCGATGAACATGCGCATCATGCGCTGGCTGATGTTCCGGGGAGGGGACCTCCCGAAGATCCCCTCCCAAGCCGCAACCAGTTCCGTTCTGTCCAGTAGAGGCAGATCATCGAGCGTCAATCTCACGACGCTGATCCCGGCACTGCGGTTATCGCGTAGATGGTGGCTCCATCCTCAGCCCTCGTCCTTGTGATGGTGTAACCCCTCTTGCGCAGTCCGGTGAGGGCTGCCCGGACCGAGTGGGCCTGCCAGCCGGTTATGCTGCGGAGCGCCGCCATGTTGGCTCCACCCTTGGCCGATAGGGCCTCAATAAGCTTTGCCGATTTGGTCGCGGGTTTAGTGTCCGCCGGCGCAGCGTTGCTTGTGGCCGGGCCTCTGGTCAATTGCCTGGGCATCGTTTTCTCCTTGGTGTGAGCGAGCCGACCCCGTGTCGGTGCTACTACTGACCAAGGCCCGGAAATGGCCGGGGTGCGCTGACACCAATGCTTGCTATGGCAGGGAAGTCCAGTGAGCTGCGAGGTGCCGGGCCGGGGTTCTGCTTAGTCCAAATGTGCGCAACAAAGAGCAGCTGGGATGACCGCAATGGGGCCGTCTGCTGACGGTCCGGTTCTGGCTGAGAGACCTGGAAAGCTGCCGTTCGGCCAACGACCCCACTGCAGCCTTGCACGCCTCTGGTTTCGCTTCTTGAAAAGCGGCCGGTTTCCTACTGGCAGGTTCTGGTCGAGGCACAATAACGTTGATGGCGTGTAGTCGGTGGGAATAGGCTTTTCAGCTACGTCGGAGACCCGTCGCGATGCTTTCGCACGAAGATGCCAACAGGCTGAACTGGGACGACCGCGCTGATGTTCACGCGACGGATAGATCCGGCGCCTATCCGACCTCGACCGTGATCTCTGGCGGCTCCTCGCTCAGCCCGATCGAGACCAAGGAGATCGGAGACATCAGCGGCAAGGACATTGTCCATAGTGCCACATCGGCCTCGACACGGTAAGCCTCCCCGAGCGCGTCATGGCCTGCGATGACATCCGGCCCGGTCTCCGGAGGTGGGCTGGCACCAGCGCGCGACCATCGCGTTCCTCGTCCGGCCGCCGGTCGTCACCATCGTCCGGATCTATCACGGCGGGCAGGACGCGCGCCTGGACGAGCTCGAGTAGGCGGCCACTAGGTCTGCCGGCCGTTCCAGGTGTTGACCAGAAACGTCGCCATGGCGCCTGCCAGATTCACCGCAAGGGTGGCATGTCGAGCCTTCGGCCGGACCGATGACGGTCCGCGGCCGTGGGCATCGCTCAGTTTGTTCCGGATCGACCCCAGCCCCTCGACGATCGTCTGGCAGCCACCAAGGATACGACGGAACCCGCCGCATCATCCTGCTCCTGACCATCTTGTTTTTGCGTCGGATCGGCGTGCCAGCGCCGCAGATAATTCCGCTACTGGAACGCCATCACGAGTTCTCAAGGCTGTGGGCTACGTCCGGTGTTCCTCGCTGGTAAGTGGAGACACATTCAGTGATTCATCTGTAATAGTCAGCCGATCAAAAATATCGATGCAGAATAGCATAAGAGTTGCTAACAAAACTTATGCGAATTCATCATATTTAGAATTCTATCGGCAGTTCCTCTATCGATCTTCGATCAGCCACTTAGCATAGGCTCGCACGTCGATCATCGGAACGGTGGCCAGATCTTGCAGTCGGGCGATCAGCTCGAAAAGGAACGCAGTGGCGGCTTTGGTACTCGGGTCAACGGTTACGGTTCCGTCCTTCTCGCGCATGAAAATCCCGTGCGCGGCGATACAGCCGAGATCGATCTCCTGGCCTTTGAGCGCTTTGCCAAGATTGTCATGGAGCGGTTTCCCCAGCGCCGGCTTCCAGTCGCTATCAAACGCGAGGTACCCACCGATAATATGCCCTGGCTGTTTCGGTGGCACGAGTCCGCTTGCTGTCTGGATCGGCAGGCTGGTGCGATGCAGCGCGCGGACGCTGGCGATTTTCTCATGCGCATAGGCCAGCAACTCGCTGTTGATCGTCTGCTTGGCCTCGAAAACGGCGTAGACGGCCTCTGCGGGAATGATGTCCTGCTCCTTGAACGTGAAGACGAACGGCGTGTATTGGCGGTCGTAGATGACGACGTCGCATTGCTGGCTGAACTTGCCGTTGCTGTCGACGACATGCGCTTTCCCAACTGCATACCGCTTCGGAAGATAGAGGCGGAGAAGCTCGATCCAGGTGATTTCTGAGGCATCGCCCTTGGTGCCCGGATGGCCGAAGCTTTCCCGCGCTCGCTGCAGGTCGCCTTCGATCTGCTTGTGCAGGTTGCCAAGCAGGACGTTGAGGGAGAAGCCGCTCATGTGACGATCTGGTTCCAATTGGTGGCTTCACGCGCCCTACGGGCTGCGCCGCTGATGCGCTCCCGCTCTTGTTGGCTCAGGTCGTCGGAAATGACATTTGATCCGTTGGCAGGGTCGACGAAGCGTGCGGAGGCGAAGCGGTCGCGAAGCCATGCTAGCGCGGCCCAGACGGCGGCGTCGAGAGATGGAAAATAATGGCCGCGGAGCGCCTCGATCGTAGCGAGTTCGAGATAAAAGGACGGAAAATCCAGCCCCTTTTGGTTCCGCCATAGCTTCAGGATACGCGTCTCATCGATCCTTCCGCCTCGCTGCACATGAGCGATGTGGGTGTCGATGTTGGTCTTTGTCCACGTATCGGCACGCCAGCGATAAAGGCTGTGGTCGGTCGTGTAGGAGTTTTGACGTTTGGCGGGCACCAGGTCGACGTCGTAGGCGCCGACCTTGACGTTGATCGAGACGTTCTGCAGCCGGGCCTTGTAGCCCGCTTCCTCCATCGTCCGGGCGAGCGACGTGTAAATCTCCTTCAGGGTGTTTGTTGTACCCTCGTGCAGCGAGATGAACAGGCCGATATCGGTCCCGCTGTCATTTGCGGTGCCCTTTGCAAAGGACCCGCTCGGCTTCACGTCGACTAGTTGCCTGCCCGCCCAGTTGCTGATGATCGGCATCAGGATGTTCCCGACCTGACGAACAGGAGATGTTAGGCCCGTGTCCACCGCCTCCCTAGCCAGTATCGTTCGCAGATAAGAATCTGAAGTCATAAGCATTCCCCCGATTTACAATACCACAAGGTGGAGACCCCGTAGCCCTCATACTTCTGACGACGTTCAGGAATCGGGCATCCTCAAGCGAGGCTACGCCCCGAGACCGGCAATTCACCACCTTATCCCCCAATTTTCGGAAGCTCCGTCTATTGGGTCGTGAAACTCGGGGATTTCCGCTCGAACTTGGTCGACCAGCTGCGCTTCAGCCCCATCGCCGCCGGCACCAGTGTGTTGCGCCCGAATCTTCGTTTGACCTCGTCCATGGCCTGGTTCAACCGCCGCGGTCCTCCCAGTCGATCGTCGCCAGTAGGGACGTCTCACCATGTCGACCGGCGTCAGCTCGGTAAGCATCAGACCGGCCTTCACGTAGGTTGCGGATGACGGGTAAGAGCTCTCAACACATGTCCGCTTTCGGGAGGGTGTCGACTAGGCGCTGAATGGCGGCATGGGGGCGCGAGCCGACATTTTGATTGTAGGCGCGGACATCTTCTTGGATAGGTTTTGTCGCACCGAAGCGATACAGACGTGCTTGGGGAATTCCCGACGGGCACATCAGGCTAATGTGAGATAGTTGCTGTGTTGTGGGGTGGATCCAATTAGCCCCTGAGAAGCTACCTGCCAACTTTGAGTCCATCAGGCAACGCGTCTTAGTGAGCGCTGTCTAGGTGGCAACGCACGGAAGCCTTGCATACCGTTCTCAAGCCCGGCTACGACTAAGAGAAAATTCTTCTGGGTGGGGGCATGTTTCAATCATTGGAAAGGCTACGTAGCCTGGTTTCCAGGCCAGCGCACACGTATAGGCCGACGATAGAGACCTTCCCCGATCTGGATATACAGCGCATCTCCGAGGAAATGCACCTTATCGAGCGGGGTCAGGCTCGAGGATCTGAGAACCAGCCGCAATCCGATAGCACTTCCCTCGACGCTGTCGAAACCGAGATCATCGAACATGTGGGCGCCGCCCAGAAACGAGCGCACGATCAGTTCGAGAACCATTTGGCGGGGTTCCGCCAACGTTTAATCGATCTGGATTTCGATACCCAGTTCTCGAACATCAAGTCGGCGGCACTCGGAGGTCTGTCCGACCTGAAACAGGAACTCCAGAGTGGCGTCGATGATCTGCATGGTCTTCGCCGGGATCTGACCGCTGCTGAGAAGTGGCATGACTCCTTTCAGACGAAGCACCGACTGGAGCGCCCCGCCAAGATTGGGTCGCCACGGGCCAGCTTCTTTAAATGGGCGCTGATTGTCATCCTAGTGCTGATGGAACTCGTCCTGAATGGCGAGTTGCTCAGCAAGGGGAGCGAACTGGGTCTTGTCGGCGGCATCGTGGAGGCGTTCATCTTCGCCGTGCTCAATGTCAGCGTCGCATTGATGTTCGGCATCTTCTGGATACCATTCGTCAATCACCGCAACTGGTTGCTGAAGCTGTTTGGCCTAATGGGACTTGCGGCCTACTTAGCATGCATGATTGGCATCAACCTTGCACTCGCGCACTATCGCGAGGTCGCGGGCGTGCTGATCGAGGGCGCCGGCGAGGTGGTGATGCAACGGCTCATTCAAGATCCGATGGGCATTCAGGACTTCCGGTCCTGGCTCCTCTTCGGACTGGGCGTGTTGTTCTCGATCATCGCGGTCCTCGATGGCCTCGCATTGCGCGACCCATATCCAGGCTATGGGCGCGTCGACAAGGATCTCCGCACGGCACGCGGCAAGTATGCCGACATGCGGCGCGCGGCCATCGAGGAGTTGGGCGACGTTCGGAAGAATTACGAGGAGCTCTTGACGACCGCCCGATCCGACCTCGGCAAGCAACGGGTCGAGCACGATGCGATCGTTAGTCACCGATCGCGTATGATATCGCTCTTCGACGAGCACCAGGCTCAGATCGAGAAGGCCGGCAATGCCCTACTACGCGATTATCGAGACGCGAATGTAGCCAAGCGAAGTACGTCCGCACCGGCCCGCTTCGGCGAGGCTTACTCTCTTCCCCGGATCACGGTGACCATATCGAAAGAGGGCGAGTGGAATTCCGCCGACCTCAAAACCAGCATCGCCGCAGCCCAAGGCGAGGTCGACTCGATATTCGTGGCCTTGGGCAAAGAGTTTGACGCAGCGCTTGAAGAATATCGCAAACTCGATGTCATCGCGCCGGATCAGCCATGAGTCGTCGCCCTCGTAGCCGTAGGAACCTGCGCCGAGCCGACAGCTTCCCTGTCGGGTGGGCCGCCTTGGGGGGTGTTGTCCTGATCGCCATCATTGGTGGGTTCGGCTGGCTATATCTGGGTGCTGTGGAGCGCAACCCGGCACGAGATCCTGATACTCTTTGTCCCCAGACGGGACCAAGCGAACAGGTGCTGGTGCTCGTGGATGTGACCGATCCTATCGGTTCGATTACGCAACGCGACATCCTCAACCAACTCGATGCCGTCGTGGATGGCCTCTCCAAGGGGGGGCGCTTCGAGCTCCGCGTTCTGGAACCCGATGACAATCGAACCAGGACGATCTTCAGTGCCTGCAATCCGGGTGACGGGTCGGATCTGGACCACTGGACCGGAAATCCCGAGGCCGCGAGACGACGTTGGGAAGAGCGATTCGACATTCCACTTCAGGCTGCGATGGATGCCGCGCTCCACGCGGAGCAGGCAGACACGTCGCCCATTATGGCTAGCATCCAGCAGATTGCCGTGGACAGGCTTGGAACCACGGAAGCAAGGGCAGTCCCCAACAGACTCATCGTGATCTCCGACATGCTGGAGAACACCGCAGCCTTTTCCATGTACCGATCCGGCCCCGACTACCCGGAGTACACGGGTTCTAGGGCAGCAGGAGAGTTCGGAACCGACCTGACTGCAGCAGCCGTGGAGATATGGCTTCTCCGCCGCGACACCCAGTTCCCAAGCTCGGCCGTAGCCGAATTCTGGGCGAACTGGGTGCAGGACAACAACGGACGCTTCGTACGCGCGCTCCAGTTGCAGGGCATATCGCCATGAGATCCCCCAAAGTCATCGAACGCACCACCGACAATGCTGCTCCTGTGGTGTTCGGTATCTTCACCGCACTTGGCGCCGCGTTCATCATCTTCGCCAAGATCTGGGGCGTGGGTAGTGTCGTGGTCACAACAGTGCCCGTCGTGCTGATGCTAGCCTATGCTGGAATGATCGTCATGGCGCGTGGTCTCAGACTGCGCAGCGACCAGACGGGCGACAACTTCTACTACATGGGCTTCATCTTTACCCTGGTGAGCCTTGGGACATCCCTCTACCAATATTCCAGCGGTGGCGGCGTCGATGACATCATTCGCAATTTCGGCGTGGCAGTGGCTTCGACGATCGCCGGCATCATTCTGCGCATCATGTTCAACCAGGTACGTCGAGACCCCATCGAAATCGAGCACGCATCGCGCCTCGACTTGGCCGAGGCGGCGCGAAAAGTGCGCCGCGAGCTGGATGGAATTCAGTATGAGATCGCTCATTTCAGGCGAGCTAACCAGCAGATGGCCCAGGAAGCCTTTCAGGAGACCACGACGCAGTTGGCTGCATTGGGGAAAGTCGCCACCGAAGCAATCGAGACGATCAAGGCAGCGGCGATAACCGACTTGGAGGGAACGGCGCAGGAGATTTCTGGGAATTTCACATCGCCGGAAGTCAAGAAGCAGCTGGATCGCAATTCAAGGAGCCTAGATCGCATCAACACCAAGCTCGAGCAGGCGAGCGAAAAGCTCGCGAACGCGGCGGATGCCTTCGCGGAACGCCTGTCGCAGACACAAATGCCGGACAAGGTGGTGGAAATCAGTCTGCAGCCGACTATTGAAGGCTTGCAGAAGGCGATCTCGGATGCGTTTGATCGCCTCCCCGAGAGCTTGAAGGGCCTCGATCGACTAGCCGCGGAAGTGACAAACTCCTCAGCGCAACACAACGAGACCAAAGCGGATATCGCGAGGATCAATCGTTCTATCGAAGAGCTGCAGACAGCAATCCGCTCCCGCGACATGTTCGGGCGTCAGGATACCCAGAGTGAAGTGCTACTACGGGTTCCGCAGGTTTCACCTGAAAGCGAGCCTAGATGAGGTCGCCGGAGCGGGCCTATCTTCTCGAAGGAGAACGCGGTCATCGCAGGGGTGTCGTTCTCGGCCTGACTATGGCAGAGATCATGCTCCTCTTGCTGTTCTGCCTGCTTTTAGTCGCGGGAGCACTTCTTCAGGACAGAGAACGAGAGATCGCCGAAGTGCAAAGTCGCGTTGATGCGCTCTCCGCCCTTGGCGAGGAAACCATGTCACGGGTGGATCTGGAGCATCTTCTCAACGACCAAGCTGAACTGCAAATACTACGCGAAGAGCGCGATCGTTGGCTGGAACTCGTATCCTCGACAGCCGGTCAAGATGTTGATGCTGCCATACCTGACGAGACTTGGCGCGAGTTGGTCGCCGCTCAGGAACTTGGCCAAACCATGATCGAGCGCAACATAACGCTCGTTGAAGTGGAGCGTCTTGTCGATGATCAAGCCGAATTGCAGAGGCTGCGCGGGTTGATCGCTGCCCGGGAGGTGGGTCAAACAATATCGACATTCATGGAAGCGGTCGGCCTTGCCCGGCCTGGCGAAACATCCTCACCAATTGTACCCGATCAGCACGACTGGCCGCCAATCATTACCTTAGGGAGCGACGAATTCCGGTTTGTTACCAACAGCGCGGAATTGTCATCGGACTGCCAACGTCGACTCGAGACTGACATAGCCCAGCAGGTTCGCGAGCTGCTCGATCAATACGATGTCGATGTGATCGAAGTGGTGGGGCATACTGATGAACAGCCTATCAGAAGCACGCAACAATCGACGCTCGACATCATGGCCATCCCGGTGCTGAACGGCGAAGTGCCGGTCACAGAACTGGTTCCTGCCGACAACGCTGGTCTCGGTCTCGCCAGGGCGATCGCGGTCGCCAATGTTCTTGCTGAGGCGTTGGGGACGGCCGAAGTCAAAATCGTTCCCCTTTCCGGGGCACAACTCATCCTGCCGGGCGACGTGTTGTCCGATGGCCTGGATCCTGGCGACGACCGTGATCGTCGCAGGATCGAATTGCGCGTTCGTCGAAGCGATGAAGGAGGGAACGACTAGTGGGACAGCTCGGTGCGAAGTTGCTGAATAAATGGTTGATCGTGGCAGCGTATGCGTCCTTCCTTGGATTCGCCGCACCAGCCGTTGCATCGGAAGTTCGCATCATGGACGGCGACACTATCTCGATCGATGACATCCACTACCGGCTTCATGGCATCGATGCCCCCGAGGCAGGTCAGTCTTGCAACGATCGAAATGGTGCAACTTGGCGCTGTGGCGACGAAGCGACGCGCTACCTTGAGGAGTTGATCGGAGACGCCATACCCGTGTGCGACCATCGCGGTACCGACGACTATGACCGCATCATCTCGGTCTGCATGGCCAATGGACTAGAGCTCAACCGCGCAATGGTGATGAATGGCTATGCTTGGGCGTTCCGTCGTTTTTCCGAAGACTACGCCGCTGAGGAGGATGAGGCTGCCCTTCACGGCCTCGCGATCTGGCAAGCTATGACCCAGACAGCCTGGGAGTACCGGGCGGCGCGGTGGGAAGTGGCCGCCCAAGAGGCTCCGGAAGGGTGTCCTATCAAGGGGAACATCTCCAATAACGGGCATATCTATCATGCGCCTTGGTCCCCTTGGTACGATAGAACCAAGGTTTCGATCGAAAGAGGCGAACGTTGGTTTTGCTCGGAGCGAGAGGCACTTGATGCAGGCTGGCGAGCGCCCATCTGGGGCCATTGAAGGCGGGTTGGTGCTCGTCGCTGACGTCGATACGGTCCAAGTTTGATGATGGCGTCGCAACCATCAGCGGCTTAAAATGAGAACCATTATTTCTGCTGGGCACAGCGCACTACAACATTGCGAATTTATCGCGCCTTTCACGCGGCTACCTCTAGAAGGATAGGGAACGTGATTGGACCCATGCCGCCCCTAGGCAACGTGATGACCTAGTCCGTAGCCTCGAAGAGCTTCTGCAAATCGTCACTGTCGCTATGCCCGCCTATCTGAGGGCACAGAACCCAAGGGCATCCGAGCCGAGGCCCTACTTGCCAGGCCCAAAGGCGAGCTGAATTGAAGCTCGCCTACGCGCTGGCGGTTTTGGGCGTTATTGGCATCATCCTGAGCGTTACGATGGCCATTGGGCCGTTGGCAGGCCTGATCTAGGCCGCGGCAACTTATCCTCCATCATCGCGCGCGCCCTACTATGGCTCCTCGGTGATGAAGGAGCACGGAGCCATGTACGCTAAGGATTGGAAACTTGTGCTGCGCATCGTCGTCGCCATCTTCGAGTATCTTCTGGGCGATTGATGCGGCTTCACCATGCGGCATCTCGCACCTGCGCCGGCAAGGTCTCCCAGACCCGGATCAGCATACCAATGGATGTCGCTCCCATCTTGCGCATAGCATTGCTGCGGTGGAGCTTGACGGTGACCTCGCTGATCCCAAGGTCGAAGGCGATCTGTTTGTTGAGACGGCCGCGAAGGACCTCGCGCAGCACCTGGCGTTCCCGAGGCGAGAGGGTCTGGTAACGCTCGGCATTGCGCCGCGTGATCTCGGCCTCGGCCCGTTGTGCGGCGTCCATCGCAATACCCGCGGCAATGGCATCGAGCAGCGTCTGGTCGCGCACCGGCTTGGTGAGGAAATCCACAGCCCCGGCTTTCATGGCCTGCACGCTCATGGGGATGTCGCCATGGCCCGTGAGGAAGATAATGGGCTTGGCGTTGCCGTTGCGAACGAACTGGGTTTGCAGGTCGAGCCCGCTCGCGCCGGGCATGCGCACGTCGAGGACCAGGCAGCCCGGCGCATCGAGGATGTCGGCCTCCACCAACTCGCGCGTCGAGCCGAAACCCACCGGCTCGAATCCGGCCGAGCGGACCAATTCGGACAGCGCTTCGCGAACCGCATCATCGTCGTCGACGATGAGGACCAGCGGCCCGCCCGCATCGCCCGAGATCGAGGGCGTTGCCGATTTCTGAACAAGGGGTCGGTCGACTCTCATGGATCATCCTCCATTGTGCTCCCGGTCCACGGCGTCACCGACCGCCGCCAGCAACGCGTGCGCGTCGAAAGGCTTGCGAAAGAAGCCGCTGATGTCTTGCGCATGGCCCTGATCCGCCGTCTCGTGCCGGCCAGTGATCAGGAATACCGGCAGTTCGGGGCGGGCCTGCCGTACCAGGTTGCACAGCGCGAATCCGTCCATCCCCGGCATCCCGATATCAGTGACGAGCACGCTGAGCCCCGCCAGCCCGCGCCGCAACAGAGCGGCGGCCGAGGCAAAAGTATAGGCCTCATATCCGGCGGACTCGAACAATTCCTCAAGCGATTCCAGCAGCCGGGGATCGTCATCGACGATGGCCGCGACCAGCCTGTGCCTAGGGGTGGTCATGGATAGTCCCCGTGATCGGCAGGGTGAAGGCGAGGCGGGCGCCGCGCGGCGTGTTCGGTTCCGCCCACAGCCGCCCGCCGTGGGATTCGACGATGGACCGGCAGATCGCCAGCCCCATGCCCATACCTTGTCCCTTGGTGGAAAAGAACGGCTCGAATATCCGGTCCGGGACGGTAATGCCGGGACCGCAATCGCTGATATCGGTTTGAATCGTATCTTCGGTTCGCCGAACGCCTATCGTCAGCACCCGGTCTCCCATCACCGCGTCCATGGCTTCCATGCCGTTGCGCATAAGGTTGATCAGAACCTGCTGGACCTGCACGCGGTCAATCGTTATCGGCGGCAAGCTACCTGCGACCGCAACTTCCATGCGGACGCCGCGGCGCGTTGCATCCTCGATCATGAGATCGCGCGCTAGCGCGACGACCCCGCCGAATTCCGTTTTCTCCCGGGTTCTAGCCGACTGTTGGAATAATGCGCGGATATGGCTGACAATGTCGGCCGCGGCGTTCGCGTCACGGGTTATGCGCTCAACGGCCTTACGCGCGCGCTCGATATTGGGCGGTTCGGCCGCGAGCCAGCGCTCACCCGCGTGCGAATTGGCCACGATGGCGGCCAGCGGCTGGTTGACCTCATGCGCGATGGAGGCGGAGAGCTCGGCGAGGCTGGCGGCCTGGGTCTGGCGCGCGAGATTTTCCTGAGCGAGCCGGAGCTCCTCCTGAGCGCGCACGCCCTCGTGGATATCGATGGACACGCCGTACCATTGCACGATGGTCCCGTTCGCGTCGCGCAGCGGCTCGCACCTGCCCTCCATCCAGCGATAGATGCCGTCCTTCGACAGACGGCGATAACGCATCACGAAGGGTTCACCGCTGGCAAGACAGTCTGCAGCAAGGTGACGCACGCCAGGCGCGTCCTCAGGATGGACCAGCTTCTCCGTCACCCTGGAAAAATCCTCGAGATTTCCGTCGGTAATTCCGAGATGGGCGAGGTATCGCTTGCTGACATAGGCGAGCTCGCCCGAGGGCGTCCAGCTCCAGATATGGACCGGCACCGCGTCGATGATCTGTTGGAGCTGCCGCTCGCTGCGCCGCAGCGCCTCCTCGGCGTGGATCTGGTCTTCGATATCGTGGCAAAGGCCATACCATTGTACGACGTACCCCTCCGGATTCCGCATCGGCTCCGCTCGGCTCGACATCCAGCGATAGATGCCGTCGGCGCGGCGCAGGCGATAGCGCAGGGCGAAAGGCTCACCCGTAGCGAGGCAGCCGCGAAGCGTGTCTCGGAAGGCGGCCCTGTCTTCCGCATGGATGCCCGCCGCGATCATGGCCTCTAGCCGGGTCATGCCAGGCCGCTCCATATCGGCGAGATCCATGCCGAGGAAATCGATCATGCGTTTGTTGAAGAAGATCGGCTCGCCTTCCGGGGTCAGCCGCCAGAGGTGGCTCGGCACCATGTCCACAAGGTGCGAAAGCTCCCGCTCCCGGGTACGCAGCGCCACCTCTGTCCGCTTGGGGACATCGATATCGAAACCGTTGCCGTACCAGCCGGTGATGCGGCCGTCCTCGGCGCGCGTCGGGCGAATGACGAAGCGGTGCCACACATAATCGCCCGTCGCGCGCAGGACGCGATAGTCGAAATTGAAATGCTCTCCCGTCCGCATGCATTCGCGCAGCCTCGTCGCGGCCGGCTCGTAGTCGTCCGGATGCACGCCCAGCTTCCAGCCGAGATCGCCGCCTTCGAGGAAAGGTCTGCCGTCGAGCGGGCGGTTGAGGTCTTCGAGCGTCATAGCGATGGAGGTCTGGGCGACAGGAGTTGCATAGGTGAACCTGCCGGTGGCATCGAAGGCGAAGGCGGCACCGTGCATGGCCTCAACCACCTTGGCGGCCCGCACGGCGGCGGCGGTTTCCCCAAGGGTGTCCGCTATCGTCCAGGGCTCGTCGGGCGATTGCACCATCGGGCTTGTCGGAACGGCCACGTCGTAATCGGGGTCGGCGCGAAACTCCGCCGTGCGATAGCTGCCGTCCGGCTGGCACTGCCGGCAGGTAATGATCTGGGGCACGCCGCTGCGGAAGGCGCGAGTCACGGCCTGCTCCGCCGCGAGCCTGTCCTCGGGATGGACATGATCCAGAACCGTCCGTCCGGGCGTGCCGCGCGCGCCTGTCGGGTCCGGCCCATCCTTTCCGTCCGGTGCGGGGATACCCGATCGCTCCTGCATCTCCCCTCCATGTCTCCGCTCGCCAGGAGAGACTATCGGAAACGAAGGGCAAAGGGCACCTGTGCCGAGGTATAGGGAGAGCCGGCCACGTCTCACGGCCGGCTCCTTGCACACCATCCTGGCCTCACTGGGCGGTGGCGGCCTCCACGATGATCGCGGTCACCTCGTCGGGATGGGAGATCATCAGCGCATGCGACCCGCCTTCGATGGCCACCGCGTCAGCCACGCCGGCGCGCTCGGCCATGAAGACCTGCACCTCTACCGGGATGTTGAGGTCGGCGGAGCCGTAAATCGTATAGGAGGGCACAGTGCGCCAGGTCGCAACCGTGGTCAGCTCCGAGAGCGCCCCCTGGGTCACCGGACGCTGGGTCGCGGCGAGAAGGGCCGCGACGTCCTCGGGAACATCGGCCGCGAACTGGTCGCGGAACTTCTCGGGGACAATGTAGAGGTCCACGCCGCCTCCGGGCAGCTCGACCGGCTGCAGCGCATCGCCGAGCGTCGAACCCGGAAACAGGGTCGAGAGCGAGAAGGCGGATTCGCCGGCCTCGGGTATGAAGGCGGCGACATAGACCAGCGCCTTGACGTTGTCGTTGCCGCTGGCCGCCTCGGTGATGACCAGCCCGCCATAGGAATGGCCCACCAGTACCACCTCGCCGGGAATGCTCCGGACCAGGGCGTCGACCGAAGCCGCGTCGCCGGCAAGGCTGCGCAGCGGATTGGCGGCGGCAACGGTGCGGTAGCCATTGCGGTTGAGCTGGGCGATGACCCCGTTCCAGCCCGAGGAATCGGCGAAGGCGCCATGGACGAAGACGATGGTCGGCTTGGCCGGCTCCTGCGCCAGGGCACCGCCCGAGGCGCCGATCGCCGCAAAGAGAGCAATAGCTCCAAGAGTTTTCTGCATTTCGGTTCTCCATTTCGGCCGTGATGGCCGTGTCCGAAGCATGGCAAACCGCGCCGGTGGCGACATTGCACGCGGGACCAGGGGCGGCTCAACGGAGGGGTAGGGGACGTGTAGCCGGGGGTCAGCCGATCATCGCGCGCCGGTTGTGGAGCTACGCCTTTCGGACTAGGCAGCCTCGACGCGGGGACAAATGGCCGGGCGCGGCGGAGCACCGTCAGATGGAGACGGAGCGGATCGCCGCTCTCCGATCATTCCCATTGCAAAGGAAGCCGAAATGTCCACCGAACTGCCTCCCCTCATCGAGACGGCTACGCAGGCCTTTCTCGACTCCCTCTCAGGGTCCACCCCGATCCAGACGCTGACCCCGGCCCAGGCGCGAGACGTGCTGGCCGGCGCGCAGAAAGCCGCCCCAGTCACGCTGGCGGATGTCTCCATAAAGGACATCACCCTCCCGATCGGCCCCAGCGGCGAGACCAATATCCGCGTCATGCGCCCGGCGGGCGCGAGCGGCGTGCTGCCGGTCATCATCTACATGCATGGCGGCGGCTGGGTTCTCGGCGACCGCGAAACCCACGACCGGCTGCTGCGTGAGCTGACCGTGGGAACTAACGCGGCCGTTGTCTTCGTCGACTACGAGCGCTCGCCCGAAAGCCGCTACCCGGTGGCGGTCGAGCAGGGCTACGCCGTGGCCAAGCATATCTCAGACAATGCCGAGAGGCTGATGGTCGACCCGGCGCGCATCGCGATCGCGGGCGACAGCGTCGGCGGCAACATGGCCGCGGTGATCGCGCTGCTCGCCAAGGAGCGCAAGGGACCGGCCTTCAAAGCCCAACTCCTGTTCTATCCGGTCACCGACGCTTCCATGTCGACCCCGTCCTATACCGAGTTCGCCGACGGGCCCTGGCTGACCAGGGCGGCGATGGCCTGGTACTGGGCCCAGTACGAGCCCGACATGTCGAAGCGTGCCGACATTCACCTCTCGCTGGTCAACGCCACCCGCGAAGACCTGACCGGCCTGCCGCCGACGCTGCTGATTGTCGACGAAAACGACGTGCTGCGCGACGAGGGCGAGGCCTATGGCCGCAAGCTGGCCGAAGCCGGCGTCCGGGTCACCTCGGTGCGCTACAACGGCACCATCCACGACTTCGTGCTGCTCAACGCCCTGGCCATGACCCCCGCCGTTCGCGGCGCAATCGGGCAGGCCAGCGGCTATCTCCGCTCCGCCTTCTCCGCCGGCTGACGGGCGGCAGTCCTGTGCGGTGGGCCACCTGGGTCCGCCGCACCCAAACCTCACAGGAGCGAACCATGTCGAATACACAGGAGTTTCCCATGAAGATCGTGGTCATCGGCGGTAGCGGCCTCATCGGGTCCAGGCTCGTCGAAAAATTGCGCCAGGGCGGCCATGATGTCGTCGCGGCGTCCCCGTCCTCGGGTGTCAATACAGTAAGCGGCGATGGGCTGCCCGAGGCGATGGAAGGCGCCGCCGTGGTGGTGGACGTCGCCAATTCGATGCAGGCACGGCGGCGCGAGGGGCTCAGAAGTTTCCCCGCGCAGCCTCCGTCAGGATCAGCTTGTCCAGGGTCAGATCGGCCACCGCCTTGCGAAGCCGTTCGTTCTCCTTCTGGAGCTCCTTCAACTGCCGAAGCTGGTCACGGCTCATGCCGCCATACTGCTTGCGCCACCTGTAATACGTCAGCTCCGAAACGCCGATCTGGCGAACCGCATCCGCCATCGCCAGGCCCTGGCCCCGCAAAACCTCAACCTGCCGAAGCTTCGTGACGATCTCCTCAGGCTTGTGTCGCTTGTTTGCCATCGTGGTCCTCCTTTATGGTCAAAACCATACTTCAAGGTGGACCCGTTCAATGGGGGTGGATCAGTTCAGCCAAAAACCGATGGTGCAGAAAAATATAATAGATTCGTATAGTTTTGACGAATAATTAGACGTATTTCTCATCGGAATTACGAATAGTTTAGCTATTATTCTATACTCGTGATCGCAGTTCACTAGTGCGCAGGAAAATTAGACTATTGAGATGGTGATCTCTTCGATGCGCGCGCGGAAGCTAGTGACGCCAGATATAAAGACCATACCTTCCTTGGTCGGTGCGCTTGTCGTTTCGAAAACCGGGTCAAGGACGGCGCGATAACAGCGAAATCGGGCAAGAGCCTTTTCCATCGATAGTCCCGGCTGCTTCTCGTCCGGATCATCAGCAAGGAGAAGGAGTCTGCCGGCCAGCGGATCGGGGTGTCCCTCCAGCATGGTGTAATGGGTAATGCTTCCGCGTAGGCCTTCGTCATCAAAAAAGAGAGAATGATCAGAATCGAGATGTAGAGTATCGATAGCATCGCTGCCTATCTCATTTTTGATTGCCTTGAAGCCCTCTCCCTCGCTCAGTTTGGCCTGCCGAAAAACAGCCATTTGTGGATCGAGAACGTAAGCTATCCGGGTTCCGATCATTCAATCCTCTTGGCAACGCCATCTTGTCCCGTAATGCAATATGGCGGAGCGTTTCGGAATTCGAGGTCACATGAATAGTGCATCAAGAAATTGTAACATGATCAAGCGTCTTCAACATAGCGCCGAAGGGTGCGCACCGTCACGTTGAGGCGCGCGGCAATGGTGTGGGATGGTTCACCACGCTCTAACGACATTCGCGCAGCTTGAATTTGTTCGGGAGACAAAGCCGGCGGACGGCCAAGATGACGCCCGTTTGCTTTTGCCGCGGCCATGCCAGCTCTCGTACGCTCGCTGATCAGGGCGCGCTCAAACTCCGCCAGCGCCGCCATAATATGAAAAACGAGACGACCGCCGGATGAGGTTGTGTTGATGCTTTCCGTCAGGGATTGGAACTCGATTTTGCGGTGTCCGAGGTCTTCTACAAGATGAACCAGCTTCGAGATCGATCGTCCAAGACGGTCCAATCTCCACACGACAAGGACGTCACCTTCGTTTAGCGCAGTCAATGTTGCTCGCAAGCCGGGTCTGTCAAAGCCCTTGCCGGAAATTCCGTAATCCGTGAAAATCCTGGCGCATCCGGCATGTCTTAACGCGTGAAGCTGGAGATCGAGGTTCTGATCCTCCGTCGATACGCGCGCATAGCCGATTTTCATACTTAGATTTCCTCCAGCTCCCTCAAGCCCCCATGGCCTGTTAGATTATTTTTCGCCGCACATATTATTCAATATTTCCCTTTCTTTAGCTCTTGCAAGGCAATGGTTGAATGACCTGCGGGCATAGTTACTGCTGGCATCGCGGACGGTGCCAGCAGTTTCACGATCGCTACCGTGATGCGGGATTCAAAAGGCGATGACTCCCTGACGCGATCATGCGCCTGAGGGCGCGAGGTGTGAGGCCATAGCGGACCGCGACGTCTTGAATCAGTTCACCCTTCCGCTCCACTGCAATCACAATTTCGGAGAGTTCAGAATCGCTAAGAATAGGAGGGCGTCCCAGACGCCGGCCCTTTCTGCGCGCTGCCTCCATGCCGGCGCGGGTACGTTCACTGATCAGGTTTCTTTCGAACTCAGACAGCGCCGCCATCATATGGAAAAGCAGCCGTCCGCCCGACGAAGCCGTGTCGATGCTTTCGGTCAAGGAATGGAAGTGAATTTCCTTTTGGCCAAGTTCGTCCATCAGCTTAACGAGCTGCATAAGCGAGCGTCCTAGGCGGTCGAGCCGCCATACGACCAGTGTGTCGCCTGCCCGAAGCGCTTTGAGCGTGTGATCGAGACCGGGACGATCGAACACGCGCCCCGAAATCCCTTGGTCGCTATAGATTTTGTCGCATCCGGCTTTGCACAAAGCTTGGAGCTGCAAATCAAGTTTCTGGTCCTCGGTGGAAACGCGCGCGTAGCCAATTTTCATCTATCTTTCCGGTACTTATAGCGCAATTCGCTCCTTTCCCAGGTCCATCCATGCGAACGCGTGCGCCATTTTGTTAACAAAGATCTGACGTGTTCCGGACCCAAAGTTGACAGGAAAGGGTCCCTTTTTTCCATCGCCGTGCGCCATCTCCGGGCGGCAAAAAACCGCAACTGAATCAGCAAAATCCCGGAGAGACCGTGCGTTAGATAGCCTATACTCGAAGGGACCCCTTTATGCAGGGCGGCGAGTACAGGTCTAAAGAGAAGGCCGCGCAGGACAGGGGAGCATCGCCACGCGCTGCTTTTGAACTTTATGATGCCGGGTCCGAGTCAAGCGCCGGACGTCTTTTCGGATACGCGATAGTCGCCATGTCGGGCGCAGTGACGGGCTTCCTTTTGGGTGGGGCCCTGCATCTGGGTGTTGCCGTTCTTATGGCCCTGGTGATGGGCGGTCTGCTGGGCTGGCTCGGTAGGGGGCTCGTGCGCTGATGTGGCACGACCTGGGGGCAGTTATCCGGCGCCGCGCTGCGGGTGGGCTGTCATCCGGAACGGCCGTGAGTCGCGCGCCGCACCGGCGTTCAAATTCATCCTCCTGTCCCTGTCGATTTTTCCGTGATCTGGCCCCCGCGAGTTGCCGCAACCTCGATGGGCAGCCAGCTTGGACCACCGGGGCCGCCGTCCCGGTGGTCCATACCCTATCTCGCACGCGTAGCGCTCGGATGGTCGGGAGGGCCGCCCGATGCGCTGGTTGAGAAGAATCGGCGACAGCAACCGGGAGAACGAATCCGGTGCCCGTCCGAGGGGTGATGGGCACGGTAATCTGCTGGATGCGATTAGACGGCTAAAGCAGGAGCCCCAACACAACGCGGCGCTTGGATCCTTTATCGAGCGGAGCCGGCAAGATGGCGAGGGCATGCTTTCAGACATGTCCAGTCTGCAAGCGCGGCTGGAAGACCTGCTTTTAGCTTTTGGGGAGGCGATGGAGGAGGTCGCCTCGCTGAGGAGCGAGCGTGTAAGGCTGACGGCGCGCGTTGAGGATCTCTCGCTGAAAAACGATGAGTTCGGCGCGGCCAACACCACGCTCGGGAAAGAGAACAAGGCCCTCAAGTCGCTTCGAGCCGACCAGGAACTGGCGCTGGATACCCTCCGCGTCGAGCACGCCGCGTTGCAGTTAAGCAATGCGGGTCTCTCGGAGGAATTCGGTGAAGCCCGGCAGCGGGCAGATACGTTCGAGCGGGAGCTGGGCATATCCGCCGAAGCCCTTGAGAAGGCGGAGCGGCAAGGCAAGGCCGCTCGAGATGATCACGATCAGACCCGCGAAAAGCTACGAGCGGTTCAAGCGGTATTGGACGCGGAGCGCACGAACGCTCAATTGCTTGCTGAGCGCACGTCTCGTGAAGTTGGGCACCTCGAAAAGGAAGTGGCGGAGCTCAGGAGTCTCAGTGGCAAGCTGCAGGACGAGAAAACGCATCATGAGCAGCGGATTGGCACGTTGGAGCGCGATCTTGAACGCGCGCGCAACGACTTCCACGAAGCGGATCTGCAACTCCGGCAGAAGACCGAAGAATTGGATGGGCTGCGCAGCGATCTGCACGCGCAATTGGCCAGCCTCAGTGCAAAGAACGAGGCCGTTATAGCCCGAGCGGCGCTCTCCGAGAGGCTTTTGGAGACTGCGCGCGAACGGAATAACAGCCATTCAGGCATTGAGCAGCAGTTACGCCGCGAAATTCAGGCCGCTCGTCGTGAGATCGCAGAGAAGGCGAGCCGGGCAAGCTCCCTGGCCGGTGCGCTGGAACGCGTGCAGGGCGAGAACGCAGAAATGTACCGCTCTCTCAAGGAGCTCGAGCGGGTTCTGGCGGGAACCAACGGCAAGCTCGATGAGGCCTTGGCCGGTCGCGACAAGGCGAACCAAGAGCTCGAACAGATCAGATCCGATACGGCGGAGGTCACGGAGTCCCAAGAGGCTGCCCGAGAGCGGTTGACGGCGCGGCTCAGCATCGCGGAGGCGCAGATTCGTGAACTGACTGCGCAGCGCGACACGCTCTCGGGACAAATCGAACAGATGCGGAGCCGGACCCGACGTGGAGACGCGAAGGGGAGCGGGCAGGCCCTTCCGGTTCCCGAACTGGAGAAGGACCAGATGCCGAGTGCTTTTCGCGGGGCTGGGCTGAACGTCGTTTCAATGGCCGAACTTTCCGCAAAGGGCGAGTGATGGACCTGCGATACACCCATCCGGCAGACGACGTTATCCTGGCAGGGTCGCACGCGATCGTTGCCGGGGAGGCTTTGCCCCTCCCTGTTCACTTGGATCGAGTTGAGCTTTTCCTGGCGAATATCTTGGATATCCAGGATGTCTATGGCCGGTCTGTGGCCCGCGGGGTCGTTGAAGCCCTTGTAGACCGGCTCGAACGTTTTATCGGTCATCGCCACGCGCAGATTGCAGGCGAGCCGAATACGGGGCGTATCAGCATCGTCTCCCATGAGGGACGGTCCGGTCTCGACCAACTTTTGGTCGGTGCGGTCAGCGCGGCGGCTCTCGCTCCCGTTTCAATCGATGGGACCGAGATCGTTGCGTCTCTCGCTTTTGGCGGCGTGGTCCGAAACAGCCCGCAGCGCATCGCCACCCGATCCACTGCGGAATATCGGGCCAACATGGCCGCCGCAGTTGCTGCCCACGCGGCGTTGCTGGACGGTCAGCTCCGCTTCGTCGAGCAAGCGGTTTCATCCAGCGGATGCGATGCAGCTCAGCTCTATCGGGAACGTCTCGCGCGTATCGGCACTGTTGCCGGGCAGACGATCATGCCGGCGGCCTTCCTGCCAGCCCTTGAGCGTCTCGAACTCACGAGGGCATTCGACGCGCTGGTGGTCGGCCTCACCATCGAGGAATTGCGCCGCCGTCCGGATGCTGTCCTCGGCTGCAATATTTCTGCTCTTTCGGTGGCCTTCGATGGCTGGTGGTATCTGATCCTGTCTGAGCTGGGTGCGGACAGGTCATTGGCTCAAAGACTGGTGATCGAGATCACCGAAACCGCCCAGGTGCCCGACGAGGTCTCGGCAGGACGACTGCTGGAGGCGTTGCGCGCCTGCGGCTGCCGTATCGCGCTCGACGATTTCGGAGAAGGCCATAGCTCCATCGCCAGGGCGCGGTGGATGCGCCCCGACATCATCAAAATCGATCGCTCGTTCATCGCGTCCTCGCAGGATGGCTCGGCCCCCTACGCTTTCCTGCGGCGGCTGGTCGGACTGGCAGACATCCTCGCGCCCGTCGTGGTCGTGGAGGGCGTCGATTGCCAGTCCGGCCTTGAAAGCGCGCGTCTGGCCGCAGCGCGCTGGGTCCAGGGCTTTTTCGTCGGCGAGCCGATGCGTCCAGCCGACGGGCAGCGCAAATCGCTGCCGGACGATGCGGGGAGGAAACCCTCATGACCGCACAGTCCGCCACATACGGGTCGTACGGCCCGCGACAGGAGAACACGGCCAACGCTGGCCGCGAGAAGCTCTTTTCCAGCGGCCGTCGGGCTGAAGGGATCAAGCCTGTTTTCGGCAGGCGCAGCGTTGCGCCCGTGCCAAACGTCTCGCTGGCCGCCGAGCGGTTACGGGACCTTCATATGGAGCTGACCCTGGTCTTCCAGGACCTGGCCTATCCGGGGGATACGCTCCCCTTTACCTATCATGGCGGCGATATTCCTCATCTGCGCATCGCGCCCGAGGGGCTTGTGCGCATCGATGGCGAGTCGGGAGCCTACGTCTTTTCCGACGATGCTCCCGCCGGCAGCGGCATCCTGATCACGACAAGCCACGAGCGGCTTCTGGATGCCGTCCTCTCCTATCTGGCCGCTGGGACCGACGCGCCTGCCCCCGAACTTGCCGCGGCGCTGACCAGACGATGCGTAGGCTACTCGGTCGCCGAGATCGAAAAGGCCCTCGTTCTCGCGACACTGCGCCACTGCAAAGGAAACCGAACACACGCGGCGAGGATGCTGGGCATCTCGTTACGCACCCTGCGCAACAAGCTGCGCGCCTACTGGCGCGGTCACGGCGACGAAACGCATCCAGACCCCCGAACAATCCATCCGACACCCGATCCTATTCCAACTGGAGAGCCCAGCAAGGAGCCGCTGTGAGAAATTCATTATTCCATATGGCGTGGCTACTTTCCGTCTGCCTCGTACCTGCGCCCGCTGGAGCCAACGGGCTTGGCGAAAACTGGTCTTGGCAGTTTCAGACCTCTGCCGACCGGGCTAATAATGCAGCGGTCCTTGACCTCATCGCCCGGCGTCAAGGCGGCTATTACGATGGCTTTTCGACCACCGTAAACAATACGACCAATATCGGCACGCAGGTCAACTGCAACAACTATGCCGATGCTCTCGGAAACCAGGCCAGCAACGGCCTGACGGCGAACGCGCCGAACGTCGACAACACCTCCGGGGTCGCGGCGAACGGCACCGGCAATGTGTCCGAGAACGACGGCACCGGCGGTGGTGCGCTCGACAATTCCCAAAGCAATTCCGGAAGCGTGAACGCCGGCGTGGACAACTCGAATTCGAGTTCACAGTCCGGCCCCATCAACGGTGCCCCGACCGACCAGGTTCTCAACAACACGCAGGACAACTCGGGCAACCAGAACGCGAGCATCAGCGACAGTACCGCGTGCAGTCTCGATGAAAGCAACGTCAACGGCGCGGTGGAGGCAAACGGTGTTCTCAATTGAATCGCGGGCGTCCTCGCCACGCAGATATGCGGGCCTGGGATTACTGGTCGCCATGAGCCTCGCGTTGACGGGCTGCACGTCCGTGCCGGGTTCGCTTTGGTCCGTGCAGAACCATCCTCAGGAAGCGGGCATCGTCTATTCTTCGCCTGTGCGCAGCGGCGTGACGCCGATGGACGAGGCTCTGACCTGCCTGGCTGAACGCATTCAGCGTCAGCGCTCGTCGCCACTCAACATCGCTGTAGGCGATATCAGGGATTACACCGGCAAGCAGAGCCCGGATGAAGGCTTCATCATTACGCAGGGTGGGGCGCTCATGGCCTATTCCGCTCTGGGTAAGATGCAGGGCGCGGTTCGGATTCATGAACGTCTCGACACGCGCGTCGCCGAAATGGAGCTGGTCTATAGCGACCGCCGGCAACTCGGGGACGGTCAGATGCACACCGTTCCCAGCAACGATGGGGGCGACACGACCGTTCCGTGGCGGCCTTACCTGGGCGGCAGCATAATCCAGTCCGACTATTTCATCGTCGGGGGCATCACCGAGCTGAACTACAACATACGGTCGGGCGGCGCGGAGGTTTCTATTTCCAACCTCGGTCCGCGGGCACGTACCTTTACGATGAACGTGGCGATCGATCTGCGGATCGTGGGCACGCAGTCCCTGCTGGTCTACGACACGGTCAGCATCGAAAAGCAGATTACCGGCTATGAAGTCGGCTTCGGTGTCTTCCGCTTCTTCGGCAGCGATCTGTTCGACATCAATATCGGCGAGCGGAGTCAGGAACCCCTGCAGCTTGCCGTAAGGACTGCAATCGAGGCCGGTGTTGCGCAACTCGTTGCCAGCATTGCCCGTGTCGATCCGCTTCCATGCATGCCCGAAGTTCTGCAGCCCGTTCATTGGAACGGCGCAGGGGCTCCGCCGGCCACCGCCGCGGTGGCTCCGGCATCCACGGGCACTGCACCTTCGACGGCGGCGCTGGGCTATGCCGGCCCCGCGCTTCGAACGCCGACACAGCAGTCCACGCCAGTCGGAGCGCAGCCGGGATCTCCGGCGGACGGCAGCTCCGTATTCGGCCTCGGCATCACCTACAACGATCCGGGCGAACCGGACAGTTTTTAGGGCAAGCGGGCTCGCGCCGGTACGCCGGCGCGCCAAACACGATGGGGGATATCCGTCATCGACAGCACCGTTCCTGCGTCGTGGCTCCGTGGAGGCGCGCTCAGGAACACACCGACAATGCGCCCCGTCTTTCGGACGTTTGGCGCGAAACGAACTCTGCCGGATCGCACGCCCGCGCTCCGGCCAGGGAGGTTGCCTTCGGGCGAGGAACTTGACTGCAGGTGCAGTCCAGATGGAGAGAAACATGCCAAATCAATACAGACAGCGGCTCAGGAGCGGCGTCAGCACGGTCGTGCTCACGATGGCGCTTACCGGTGCGCTCATGTCGGCCGCGCACGCTGCATCGACCAACGCTTCCTACGCGATCGGTGCGCCGGGCGTCTATTTGGACCAATTGCTGGTCAACGGCGTCGCCGACCCTTCGGGCGACGCGGCCATCAACAGCTATCTCAGCAATGAGCAACTGGTTCAGGCTGCCATAAATGCCGGCGCGATTTCCGGCGCGTTGGACATCGAGGGCAATGCCTCAAGCTTCGTCATCAACAGCAACACCGCAACGGCGGCGGCTATCGGCAACAGCGCCAACAGCACCGCGGACCTGGAAGTATTATCCCTCGACGGGATCGGCATCCAGCATGCTGCGATCAACTACACGTCGGGTGCGGCGGTCCGAAGCGCGGTGGGCGCGACGTCCTTCTCGCTCGACGCGGAAGCAACCGATGGCGACGTTGCCGGGGCCTTCGTTAACTCCGATAACACCATCAGCGCTGTTACGGCTCTCAACCAGAGCGTTATCGACTCCAGCGGCGCCATTCCCAATGGCTTCAGCGACACTACCGACGGGATGATCGACTTCTCGTTCGCGGCTGGCGCCGCGGAGGGGCTTTCGACGGCCGGCACATTGGCCATCGCCAATGCCCAGATCAACTCGCTCGGTGTATCCGGCGCGTCGAGCGCCTCGACCGAAGGCAACAGCGTCACGCTTTCCATTGCGGGAGACGGCGATGCCGTGACCGCGAGCCCTCTGCTCGACGGCAATATCGTGGCTGCGGATTATACCGGCAACGAAGCGGCAGCGCAGGTCCGGATCGAAGTCGACGAGTCGCCCAGCTTTACCGGTTCGGCTGTGATTTCGAACGTGCAGGCCAACCTGAACGGAGATGTCGGCGCCGCTCCTGACCACGTCAACGCGGCGAATACCGGTTCGGCGATCGAAGCGGCAATCGGCACGGGCGTCGATCTGGCAGGTGGCCTTTCGGTCGCCGACAATACGATCTCGTCTTCGGCCGTCGGTAACCGCACCGGCAGCAACACCGCTTACGGGACCGTTCTCCGGGTCGATCCGACGATCAGCGTGAATGGGGTTTCCGACACCGCAGCCAATACGGTGAGCTTTGACGAGGGCGGCGTCGTTGCTGGCCTGTCCGGTGACCTGGCCGTGCTTTCCAGCCAGGCCAACGTGGCATCCTCGATCGTCAGCAGCACCGAAGACGCGACCATCCGGGCCAATATCGATACGCTTTCGGGCAGCAGCCTGATGGAAGCCAACGCGATCGAGGCCGCCGCTACCGCCAATCGGGCATCGACCCTGATCTCCACCAGCGATCCGAACAGCACGGACGATCCGGTGATCACGCCGGTCTTCGACGCTGTGGCCGCATTGTCCAACGTGCAGGTCAACCAGCAGGGCAGCGACGTCGCGTCGAGCGTGAACAACGCCGACATCGCGACGATCGTCGACTCGGTTGACGGGTCCACTGTCCGTCTCGACGGCAATCAGGTGGCGAGCGCGTCCCAAGGCAACACGGGCATGTCCCGGCTCGACCTGACGGCCAATGTTCTGTCTCTCGGCGGCGGTACCGCTTTGGCGACGGGCGGCGATCTGGTTGACGGCACGGCGACCGCAACGGCCGATGCCTCGCTGGTTAACCTTCAGGCCAATTATTCGAGCGCCGTTACTGCCTCCACGACCGATGCGGTCATCGAGATCGATCATGAAGGCGGGACCATCGATGGGGCCAGCCTCAGCAATGTCGACGGTGCCATTTCGTCCTCAGCCCTCGTCAACTCCGCCGGCAATAGCATCGACCTGAACGGAACCACCGTTTCGGGCGCCGCCGCGCTGACCAATGTGCAGATCGCGGAAGGCGCGACCGTCGGGGCGTTGACGAGCGATATCGCCTTCGAGATTGATACCGACGGCACTATCGGCAACACGACTTTGGCTCAGACGGGCAACGCCATATCGGCCACTGCCGACATCAACCGCGCAAGCAGCCTGATCGAAGCCTCGGGCACCAATCTCGTGCTCCAGACCGGATCCGGTGCGAGCGTGCCCTATGCCGGGGGCGGCCTAGTATTTGACAGCGCCATCGCGCAGGCAAGTGCAGCGGGCGGCCTCGTGGCGCTCAACAGCCAGCTTCTCGATCTGGATGGCATTGCCGCTACCGTTCAGGATGGCGGATTCGGGATTGAGGTAGAAGGCTCGACCAACGCGAGCAGCGTTAGCAATGACGGAAACGCCGTTTCCGCCGGTGCAAGAGGCAATTCCGGAGCGACGGGCATTGTCATCGACGCAGGTGCAGGGCTCGCCGCTCTCGGCGACACCGCTGTCGCGTCGGTCGTCAATATCCAGAGCCGTGGTACGGGCAGCGCGATCATTGCCGAAATCGAGAATGCTTCCGTCCGTAGCGATCTCGAAGGCGATGTAATAGCCTCCTCGGTCTCGGCTTCGGATTCTGTGTTCGAGGCGTTCGCACGCGGCAACGCGTCGATCGGAACCGGCAATTCCCTCGTCGTCACGGGTAATGCGATCAATGCCACCGGTGAGGCGAGTGGGCTGACCAACTTCGACGCCGGAGCTATCGTTGCCGACCTGGGCTTCACCGTTACCAGCGCCCAGGCGAGTGCCGCTGGCGCGAACGTCACGGCTAACCAGCAGGGCACGTCGGTTCTGGCCGATATCGAGGGCAACATCGGCGGTTCCTCGGTTGCGGTGGATGGCTCGCAGTTTGTGGCCTCGGCTATCGACAATTCGGTCCTGAACACCGCAACGATCGATGTGACCGGTTTCGCCGGTAGCGCTGGTGTCCTGAACGTCCAGAACGCCAACGCAATCGCAACGGCGACTGTCGGTCTGGAGGGCGTGCCTGGCACCGAAGGTGCGAGCTATCCGTCCTTGACTGGGTCGGGTACCTATAGCGGTGACGCTTGGATCGAGGGGCCAACGGGCGCCCGTGAACTAGTGCTCGACGACGAAACTGTGCTTACCATCAACTTGGCGGGCATTACCGGCCCGGAAAGAGAAGCGCTCGAAGCCGCGCTGCGCGCGATGGATTTCGACATCGTGGGTGACGTGGCGTCGCTCGAAAACCAGACGGGTTCGGAACTCCGGAAGTCGGCTGACGCGTTCGCGAATTTCAACTTCGACACGCTGACCAATTCCATCTCATTTACGGGCGTGGAAGTCGCTGGCGATCTCGGCACCGCTGCCTCACCCTCGGTGATTGCGGCCATCGGCGGAGATATCACCAATTCGGCCGTCACGGTGGACGGCTCGAGAAGCCTGGCTACGGCTGTTTCCAACAGTGCCAGCAATGTCCTCAGCTTGGCGGCCGCGACCGCTGAAGGCGGGGCTGGGCTCGACCTCAACGAAGCTGCCGCGAACATCGACCTCGCGGGCACCTTCGACCTGTTGGCCGATCTGGGCCTCGGCAATACGCAGTCGTTCGGCGAAGACGCCGGTGCGGTGGCTACCGCTAACGGTACATACGCTATCGTGACTGAGGCCGACGAAACCGTCTCTGGCTCGTCGCTTTCGGTCTCGAGCACGCTGCAACAGGCCGTTGCCGCCGCCAACGAGGCCTCCAACGTTCTCGATGTTGCCAGCACGAACTTGCTGGGTATCGAAGATGTTGATCCGGAGGATAACCTTCCAGGGCTGACTGCCGGTATTGTCTCCACTCAGGGCGCGCTGGCCGGTGATGCCGTCACGGCGACCTCCTGGGCGTCGATCGGGGCTACCGCCGCGATCGAAGGATCAAGCCTTGCGCTTGATGGCAATCGCAACGTCGCTTCGTCCGTGGTGAACCGCAACGACAACGCGCTTTCGGTGGCGGGAGTCAATATCGCCTCGCTGGCGACGGAGGCTGCTTCGATTGACGTCGATGCCGTCGGCGAGACCGCCGTGGTTGACGCTGATTATTTCGCGGCGCTCTACCAGGCTTCTGAACGCGATGCGGCTGCTACGGCCACAACGATCGTCGGCAATCTGGATCGCGTTGAAGAGGCGACCAGCGGGCTCGTCAACAGCACGGTCACCGCTTCGGGCAACGTCACCATCGCGGAGACGAGGGACAATATCTCCACAGGCCTAGTTTCGGTGGGTGGCGAGGACGCTGCCAACATCGCTGCTACCAGCGGTTTGGCGAATGTCCAACTTTCCGATGGCGATCTCACGGCGACCTCGGATTCACGGGTCGCGCTGGGCCTGGCCGGAAACGGTGCTCTGGACGGCATCGCCGAATCCTCCACCCTTACGGCATCCGGCAATCAGTCGGCAGCCATCGTTGTCGCCAATCGCACGACCAACACGCTGTCGATCGCGGCAGCCAATATCGGCTCCGTGCAGGATGATGTCGTCGCTATCCTCGGCATCACACACGACAGCGATGAGCCGACGTTCGAGTACGACACGAGCGCCGATCATGTCCTCAACAGCGGACAGGTCTCCTCTGGTCTCGCGACGGCTAGTGCCACCGGCATGGTTTCGGTATCGCTTTCGGGCGACACGGACACGACGGCTCTGCTGAACTCGGCCATCGCGCTCTCCGACAATCTTACGATTGCCGAAGCCAGGGGCAATTCGGCCAGCAATACGGTCGATCTCGACGCCGGTGCCATCCAGTCCGCTTCTGCCGGTCTTCAGAACTTCCAGCTCCGTGAGGCTGGAGGCAACGTGACGGCAACCGCGACCGGCGGGGTAACTGCTTCGGCCGCGACTGGCACCGGAGCGCTGAGCGGATCGTCCATTGCGCTCACCGGCAATGAAACCGCCGCCATCGCATCGGCCAACAGTGCCACCAACGTGCTGAACGGGACGACCGGGGCCGGTTACGGCGACGGTTATGTAGCTAACGCGGCGAGCAGCATCGCGCTGGGCTCCGATGGCTACACCGGCAACACCGCGGCCGGCATGGCGATCCTCAACGGCCAGGGCAACGATGCCGATGTCCGCGCCACAGCCCAGAACGTGGCTTACACGGCCACGCTGGCTAACGGTGTCGGAGGCTCCTCCGCCATCCTTAACGGCAACGCGATTTCCGCCAATGCCTCGGGCAACTCGGTGGCCAATACCATCGCATTGACCGGTGTGGCGGACGTGCTGCCGAGCGCCGCATTGTCCACTGCACAGGTGAACACCGGCACCGTGACCGCGGAAGTGATCGGCGGTCAAATCGGTGTTCTTGCCGGCACACCCGCGGCGGGCGTTAGCGGTTCGTCGCTCAGCATTGGCGGAAACATGATTTCCGCCAGCGCGATCGGCAACAGCGCCGTCAACGTCATCCGCGCGCGCTAACTTTCAAATACGTATCCCGGGCTACGGCCCGGGATACTCGCTATCTGCTGGTGATCCGGGTCCGATCCATTCGGATCGCCCCGAGGGCCGGGATCACCAGCCGATACCGACGTGAAATGGATTCCCCGAGAAATGCGCATTAATCCATCCTGCGGCGCCTTGGTTGCCTTCCTGGCTCTTTCCGCGAGTCCGGGCATGGCTGCAACCGCGGACGGCGCCTTTTCCATTCGCGGCATAGGCGCCCAGAGCTGTGCACAGGTTGTCGAAGGCGTTGACGGTGACGAGGCAGGAACGACGCGGCTGTTTCTCGCGAGTTGGACGGCTGGTTATCTCACCAGGGCCAACCGTGACCACGGCACCGCGTTCGAGACGATGCCCGTCAACGACACGGCTGTCGTGACCGAGGTTGCCATCAACCTGTGCCGCGACAACCCGGATGTTCTGTTTGAAGCCACGGTAGCGGCACTCGTCGCGAACCTTTCGTCTGCGGCTCAAGATCAGGCATCCGACCTGCTCGAGGTGAGTTACGGAGCGGCTGTCCTTTCAGTTCGACGCGAAGTGATCCGTCTGGTCCAGCAGCAACTCGCAGGCCTCGGCCTGCTCCCCGTTGGAACCGATGATGGTCTATTTGGACCCCGCACAGTCGAGGCTTTGCTCATCTTTCAGGAGACCCATGGGCTGCCCCAGACCGGCCTGCCCGACGTCGCAACCCTGGTTGCGATTTTTGCTCCGCAATAACAATACTTTACGCATAAGGATTTCCCCATGACGGATGCCATCATCTCATCGATTTCTCCGCAGGCGATCTGCGAACTGCTTCAACGGCGCGGGTTCCGTGCGAGCATACTGGAGGGGTCCGACGGCCCGATTGTAGAGAGCGCAACCGAGGGACTGACGTTTCAGGTGCGGTTTCGCTCGGTGCCCACGTCGGATGGAACCTGGTCGGATTGGACCAATGTCCTCGTGGTTCGGCTCGACACTCAAATCGACTCCGGTTTTGTCGACACCTGGAACAGAACCTGGAGATATGGCCGCCTGTCTATTTCGGAGAACCATTTGCTTCTGGCGATGGACGTCTCGATCGCCGGAGGCGTTACCGAAGAGCATATTCGTGTACAAAATCAGGTCTGGGACAAGCTCGTTCGCAAACTGGCTGCCGAACTAAGGCACGCGATTGCGTCCGATGCAGCCTGAGAAACATATCCGACTAGATGCTTCAGTATTGCCTTGAGCGCGTATGATCTCCGCTCCTACAAGCCCAAGGTTGTCCAGGGTCAAGCCGCTCGGAATCCTGACCGGAGCCGGCATGGTTGCAATTGCGATTGCCGCGGCGGTTGCATTCTGGCTAACCCAGCAAAATAGCCCCGACGCTGTTGGTGCGGAGTCGCTGGTTCCGAGCGAGCGGAATCCTATCGCAGTTCAGGCTGGTGCCGATGGGATCGGTCACTGTACCGAAGATCTCGACGCGGTCGCGGGGTTTGTAACCGACGGGCGGTCCTTCACCGCCCGCGCGTTCCGGCATGCGATTGCCCCCAACGGTCATCCCTACAACGTCGCAATCGCCGCGAGCGACCAGACCGGCACTTCAGAGGTGTCCCTTGTTTCTGTGACACCGTCGGAAAGTGGATGCTCGGCAGCTTACAGCACAGTTCGTAATTTCGCTTCTTCTTGCGAGGCGGTCATAACGTCCACTGCGGTGGATTTTCCGGTGGAGCTTGGCGTACAGGGCGTCGTTACGATAAAGGCCAATACCGATGAAACGATCGTTCTGTATTTTTTGCCGGCTGGATATAGTAGCTGTACTTTGATAAAGCAGCAAATTCTGCTGTAGTATAATATTATGTTACTGGGCAGAAAAATTTATCGTCGAATATGTTGACGCGACGCTCGGAAGCGCGGAAGGCATACGCTCAAGCCGAAAATGACGTTTTCTCTTCCTTGTTGTTTACCATCCAATTCCCTGTTTTCCGCCGCAAGATTACAATGCGCGAGGGCAATTTCCTCGAAGAATCCGGCAGTTACCGGGATTTTGATTTGAAACTGGCCGATTTCTCCCATTATTTTCCCAGAGAACAGGGAATTTCTCCGAGAGCGGTTAGCTTGCGACTGCACACACAGCCAGCCATTTTCGCAAAAATGCAGATTGCGCTCTCCGGCGCGAAAGCCCCGGATTGCGGCGCCTGAGCGGCTTGTGGCCAGATACCCCCTACGCGCCAAGATAGCTGAAATCGATCCGCAAGCGGCCGCTTCTGTCCGCGTTGATCTCCGCCTCGACGCCATAGACCTCGCGCAGCAGGTCGGGCTGCAGCACCTCTCGCGGCGCGCCGGAGGCCACGATCCGGCCTGCCCGCATCACGATGATCCGGTGGCAGTATTGCGCCGCGAGGTTGAGGTCGTGCAGCGCCGCGAGCGTCGTCACCTTCAGCCGCCGCACCCGTTCGAGCAGGTCGAGCTGGTGGCGGATGTCGAGATGGTTGGTCGGCTCGTCGAGCACGAGGAAGCGGGCCTGCTGCGCCAGGGCGCGCGCCATCAGGACTCGCTGTTTCTCGCCGCCCGAAAGTGAGGAGAAGCTGCGATGGGCAAAGTCGAGGATATGCATTTCCGCAAGGCTGCGCCGCACGATCTCGTGGTCCGCCTTGGTGTCGGCATCGAGCATCCCCTTGTGGGGGATGCGCCCCATGATGACCACTTCCTCGACCGTGAACTCGAAGTCGCTGGCGCGTTCCTGGGTGACGACGGCGCATTGGCGCGCCACCTCGCGCGCATCGGTCTTCCAGACCTCGTTGCCGTCGATGAAAACCGCGCCGCCCGTGGGCTTGAGCACACGATAGATCGTGCGCAGCAGGGTGGACTTGCCGCTGCCATTGGGGCCGACCAGCCCGATGAACTCGCCCGCCTCGATGCCCAGGCTGACGTCCTGAACGATAGGCACGCCATCGACGGCCCAGCTTATGTCCTGTGTCGAAACGAAGCTCATGCGTTGCCCACCCCCTTGCGGCGCGTGGTGGCGAGCAGCCAGATGAAAAACGGTCCGCCCAGAAGCGAGGTGATGACCCCTACGGGCAGTTCGGACGGGGCGATGATCATGCGGGCGCCGACATCGACCCAGATGAGGAAGATCGCGCCGAACAGCACCGCAACCGGCAGCACGCGCCGGTGATCGGTCCCGACCAGCATGCGGGCGATATGCGGCACGACCAGTCCGACGAAGCCGATGGCCCCGCTCACGGCCACCATCACCCCGGTCAGAAGCGACATGACGAGAAAGAGACGCCGGCGGAACCTGACGACGTCCACTCCCAGCGTGGCGGCGGTCTCCTCGCCCATCAGCAACGCATTGAGCGGCCGGGCGCATAGCAGCAGATAAGCCGTTCCTGCGAGCAGGACCAGCGCGGGCACGCTGAGGTCCAGCCAGTCGGCCCCGGCCACGCTGCCGAGCATCCAGGACATGACCGAGCGCGCGAGCTCGTCCTTGTCCGAGGTCAGGGTGATGAAGCTCGTGACGCCCGAAAGGACATAGGCGCAGGCGACCCCCGAGAGGATGAGGCGCCCGGTCGAGAACTGGCCGCCGATCCGCGCGAGCGTGAACACGGCCAGAAAGGTCAGCAGCGAGCCGGCGAAGGCCGCGATGGAAATGGCATAGGCTCCCGCAAAGGCGAGCACGCCGAAGGACAGGACGAGGACCGCGCCAACCGCGGCCCCCGACGAGATGCCGAGAATATAGGGGTCCGCCAGAGGGTTGCGGACCACCGCCTGCATGCTCACGCCCACCGCGGCCAGCCCGGCCCCCACGATCCCGCCGAGAAGCACGCGCGGAAAGCGCAGGTGCCAGACGATATTGGATTGGGCGAGGGACCAGTCGCCGTCCTGCCCGGTGATCTGGGCGAAGGCGATCTGCCACACGCGGGTGAAGGGGATCTGGACCGGGCCGATGGCCACCGCCAGGGTGATGGTGACGAACAGGCCAATCCCCATCAGCACGACGACCGTGGAAAAGGCCAGCCGGCTGGCGTGCCATTGACCGAGCGCCGGGCTGGTCGCCGCTCCCGCGCTCATTGCTCGAACAGTTCCGGATAAAAGCCCTCCGCGAAGCGGCGAACCGTGTCGGCATTGCGCGTGCCCTCATGGACGCGCTGGGGCGGCTGGTCCACCGTGAAGCTATAGGGCCCGTTCTGGATGGTTACGGGATATTGGGTCTCCTGCGCCAGCGACCATTGCGCTCCGGCCGCAAGCAGGCCGATGGAGAGCGCAAGGCGCGCGGTCTTCCGATACATGGTGTTCCTCCCTCAATTCACCGCTCCCACGCGGCTTTCGTCTTGGTGCTAGAACAATTCGGGATAAAAACCTTCCGCGAGATCGCGCACCGCATCGGCATTGCGGACGCCCTCGAACGCTGCCGGCAGCGGCATCACGATGATATGGCCGTTCTGGATCGCGGCGATCGAGGCCAAGGCCTCGTTTTCCTCGAGGAACCGCCGCTTCTCTTCGGCGGGCGTATCGCCATAGTCGTTGATGACGATCACGTCCGGGTTGCGCGCGACCGCTTCCTCCCAGCTCACCGAGGCCCAGGTGCCTTCGAGATCGGCGAATACGTTGCGGCCGCCGGCAAGTTCGATCAGGTGGGTCTGTAGCGCCCGTCCCGCCGTATAGAGGGAGTCCGTCCCTGAATCGTAGACGAGGACATCGACCGGCTCTTCGGCCTGCGAGACGATCTCCTGCACCTCGGCGATTTCGGCCTGAAGATCGGCGATCAGCGCTTCGGCATCGGCCTGTATATCGAAGATGATGCCGAGATTTCGCAGGTCGTTATAGACATTCTCCATGGTCGCGCCCGAAAGCGTGGTGCCCTCGACGACCATGGCGTTCACGCCATATTGCTGCAGGGTCTCCACCGGCCCCACCGCCGACTCCGCATAGGCGGAGCTGCGTCCATAGGTGAAGTCCGGCTCTACGGCCAGCAGGACCTCCAGCGACGGGTTCTGCTCCGCCAGGATCGGAATCTGCGCAAAGGCGTCCATGTACTGATCGAGCACAGGATGGTTGTTGTAGGCCGAACCGACCATGCGGTCGCCAAGCCCCAGCGCGAGAAGATTTTCGGTGGCATGGGCATTGAGCCCCACGACGCGCTGGGGCGCTTCCTCCACCGTGAAGGTGTAAGGCCCGTTCTGGATGGTGACGGGGTAGGTCGTCTCCTGCGCCGATACGGGCTGCAGTGCGGTAGCGGCGAGAAGTGCGGCGATGGCGGCCGTCGTGAATTTTGCGGTCATGAGGTAGTCCTCTCTTGAAATGCAGGGCGCAGCGACCCGGCCGCGTCTCATTCCCGGAAAAGCTCCGGATAAAAGCCTTCCGCCATGGTGCGAACCGCATCCGCGTTGCGCACGCCGGGCTGCAATGCGGGCAGGGAGACCAGCACGTAATTGTCGTTCTGAACCGCTGTGACCGAGGCAAAGGCGGGGCTGCTCTCAAGGAAAGCGATCTTCTCCTCGGCCGTGGTGGTGCCGTAAGGATCGACCACCACGATCACGTCTGGATTGCGGGCGACGATCTCTTCCAGGCTGACCGTGACCATTCGCTCGTTCATGTCCGCAAAGATGTTGCGGCCTCCGGCAAGCTCTATGAGGTAAGATGAGAGTGCTTGACCGTCGGTCAGAACCGTGTCCGTACCGCCGTCATAGAGCAATACGGATACAGGATCGGATACGTCTCCCACCAACGCGCCGACGTCTTCGATCTCGGCCTGCATCTCCGCGATCAGGTCTTGTGCCCGGGGCTGGATATCGAAGATGATCCCGAGATTGCGAATGTCGCTGTAGACGTTCTCCATTGTCGCCCCCAGCACCGAGTCGGCTTCCGGAACCATGGGCGCGATGCCGTATTCCTGCAGCGTCTCAAGCGGAGCGACATCCTGATAGGAACGGTTGGTGCCGTAAGTGAAGTCGGCTTCGGCCCCCAGCACCACCTCCAGCGATGGGTTGCGTTCAGCCAGCGACGGGATGGCGTTGAATTCATCCTCGAATTCGGGCAGCACCGGCGTCGAGCTGGCAAAGGCCGTCCCCACCATCCGATCGGCAAGCCCCAGAGCGAGCATGATTTCGATCTGCTGCGTGCCGATACCGACCGCGCGTTCCGGTGCGTCCTCCACCGTGAAGCTATAGGGCCCGTTCTGGATGGTGACGGGATAGGTCGTCTCCTGCGCGAGCGCCGATGGTGCTGACGCAGCGAGCAGCACGGCCACGATCACACAGCTAATGGTCTCTTCACGCATATTTTCCTCCCTGAAGATCGCGTCCGCGTAGCGTGGCGAGGACGTCGACGCGATGCCGACCTCACTCCTCGAACAGTTCGGGATAGAAGCCTTCGGCCAGTGCCCGCACCGCATTGGCGTTGCGGACGCCGCCTTGCAGCTGCGTAATCGACATGACGACATAGTGGTCATTCTGAACCGCATTGATGGTCGACAGCGCAGGATTGCCCTCAAGAAATGCGATCCGTTCCTCGCCCTCCTCGGGGGTATTGGCGAGTACGATGATGACATCGGGGTTCCGGGCGACGATCTCCTCCATGTTCACCGTCCCCATGCGGCCTGGCATGTCGTCGAAGATGTTTCTGCCCCCCGCGAGACTTATGATGTTGGTGGGCAGGGCATCATGGAAGGGTGTGAGGACCGAATCCGTGCTGCCGTTGTACTGCAGAACAGTGACCGGGTCGGCAACTGTACCGACGACGTCGGTGATCGCATCCATTTCCGCTCGTATCTCGGCGATCAAAGCCTCAGCGCGAGGTTGAACGTCGAAAACGATGCCAAGATTACGAATGTCGCGGTAAACCTCTTCCATGGTAGAAGTCGGAGTGCTGTCCGACTCGGGCACCATCGGTGCAATGCCGTAACCTTTCAGCGTGTCGAGATCAGCGAAGTTCTGAACAAACGAGTTGTTTGTTCCGATGATGAAGTCCGCCTCAACACCTAAAGCGACCTCCAAGGTTAAGTTCTGCTCGGCGAGGATTGGCAGGTTCGCTACCCGTTCCATGAGCCGGTCGAGGATGTTGTCGTAGTTGGGGATGTAGGCCACACCCGCCATCCGGTCTTCGAGCCCGAGCGCAAGCATGAGTTCGATATTTTGCAGGTTGACGCCGATGGCGCGTTGAGGCGCTGCGTCTACCGTGAATGTGTTGAACCCGTTCTGGATGGTGACGGGATAGGACGTCTCCTGCGCCGATACGGGCGGCAGCGAGGCGGCGGCGAGAAGTGCGGCGATGGCGGCGCCGGTTGATCTCGAGATCATTCACATTCCTCCCTCGGAATTTAGGCAGATGCGGAGCGGCGTGCGTTCGCCGTGCGCGCTCAGTTCTGGAAAAGTTCGGGATAGAAGCCTTCCGCCATATGCCGCACGGCATCCGCGTTGCGGACCCCGGCTTCGAGGGCGGCGAGCGCGACGATGACATACCGGCCGTTCTGGACCGCGCTCACGGATGAGAACGCCGGATTGCTCTCGAGGAACGCGATCTTCTCTTCCGCCGTGGTCGCGCCATAGGGATCGAGGATGATGATCACCTCGGGGTCCCGGGCCACCACTTCCTCGAGGCTCACGCTGACCCAGTTGCTGTCCGCATCCTCGAAGATATTGGTGCCGCCGGCGAGCGCGATGAGATTGGTCGCGAGCGCCTTTCCGGAGGTCAGCACCGTTTCTGTGCCGCCATCGTGGAGGAACACCCTGACCGGTTCGGCCACCTGGCTCACCGCGGTCTGGACCTCGGCGATCTCGGCCTGCATCTGCGCGGTCACCTCCTGGGCGCGCGGCTGGACGTCGAAGATGACACCCAGGTTGCGCAGGTCGTCATAGACCGTGTCGATCGTGGTATTGGCCGCCGAGTCCGAGGAGGGGACCATCGGAATGATGCCGTATTCTGCCAGCGCCTCGCGCGAGGCGATCTGCGCGTAGGCGCCATTGTTGGCCAGGGCAAAATCCGCTTCGACCCCGAGCAGCACTTCCAGGGAAGGGCTGCTGTTGCCGAGCGAGGGAATACGCTCCAGCTCTTCGTTCTCCGCGACGACCTGCTGAAAGCTGACCCAGCCGACCATGCGGTCCGCCAGGCCCAGCGCCAGCAGCATCTCGGTCTGCTGCATGCCGATGCTCACCGCGCGCTGCGGCGGCGCTTCCACGGTGAAGGTATAGGGCCCGTTCTGGATGGTGACGGGATAGGCGGTCTCCTGCGCGCCGGCAGGCAGGACCATCAAGGACGCCAGAACGGCGCCGGCGAGAGCCGGAATCGCATGTTTGGCGACGCCGGTCTCCGTTTTGCGAAAACACTCCCCGCGAGGGGTTGCCCGCCCTCCGTTGCGCCGCGATGAGGCGACCCATTCCATATCGTTCTTCCTCCTGCTTTCCGGCTGCGATGCGTCTCATTGCGATGCTGCATCCGCGCCGGTTCTCCCGATCGCCTACGCTATCAAAACCTGCTTGCAATAAACAAGTTTTTGTAGAAAACCTGTCGCCGGTCGGCAGCTTATCGCTCCGGCAGGCCGAATGCCGCGGGAGAACGCGGGGCATCGGCAGCGGCGTCGAGGGCCGCGGAACAGGGTAGGGGAGGAAGTCATGAAGATCGTTGTGCCGCTTTTCGCGGTCGTAGCCGTTGCCGTCGCCGGCGGAAGTCCCGTCGTCGCTCAGGACGCCGACGAGTTGAGAATCGTCCAGACCTTCGAGTTGCAGAGCCTCGAGCCGAGAACCGCCGGCTGGCGGCTGCGTTCGGCGGGCGTCGTTGAATCCATCGTGTCCGCAACGCCCGAAGGCCAGATCGTTCCCGGTCTCGCCGAATCCTGGACGGTCTCGGAAGACGAGCTGTCCTGGACGTTCACACTCCGTGACGACGCGGTGTTCCACGACGGCACTCCGGTCACCGCCGAGGCGGTCGAGCTGTCCTATGAAACGCTTGGGCCGCTCGCGGAAATCTATGGCCGTATCCCGCTCGCCGATATCTCGTCGCAGGGAGAGACGGTGACCTTCACCCTCGATGCGCCCTTCGGCGCGTTCCTCGCCTATGTCATGGACCCATCGGTTCCCGTGCTGGCGCCCGCGTCGTTCGACGCGGATGGCGGCTTCGTCGAGATCGTCGGCACCGGACCCTATCGCATCGTCGAGCTCGATCTCCCGCGCAACCTGCTGCTCGAACGCCACGACGATTACTGGGGACAGGCCGGCGCCTTCGCGCGCGTCCGGCTGGAAGCCGCCACCAATCCCGACACGCGCGTCAACATTGCCCTGGCCGGCGAGGCCGACATCATCCAGGAACTGCCGACCGCCAGCGTTGATCGCATCAACGCCTCGGGGGTCACCCATGTCGAACAGGTCGTGCTTCCCCGGCACATCATGCTGATGATCAACGTCGCCCAGCCGCAATTCGAGACGGCCGACCTGCGCCGCGCCGTCAGCCTCGCCATCGATCGCACCGGCATCGCCGCCGCTGTCCTCGGCGATCCGGCGCTGGCCGCCACCCAATACATGCCGCCCGTGGCGCCCGATTGGTATTTCCCGGCCTTCGATCCCCTGACCTATGATCCCGCCGAGGCCAACCGCATCCTTGACGAGGCCGGTTGGGCGCGGGGCGCCGACGGTATCCGCGAAAAGGACGGTGTGCGCTTCGCCGGCACCGTGCGCACCTTCCCGCAGCGGGCCTATCTGCCGGTGATCGCCGAAATCCTCCAGGGACAGCTCGCCGAGATCGGCTATGATCTCTCAATCTTCGTGGGCGACAGCTCCGAGATCACCGAAGGCCAGATCGACGGCACCCTCGATCTTGCGCTCGGCATCCGCACGATGATGTACCAGGTGCCCGACCCCATCGCGATCCTCGATCTCGATTTCGCGCGCGACGAGGTGCCTCCCGGTGCCGCCGGGTCGACGAACTGGTTCAACCAGGAGATGAGAGACGCCGTGGCCGGCTATCTCTCCACCTCGGACGAGGCGGCCCGCGCGCCCTATCGCGAGGAGATCGCCCGCATCCTGCACGAGGAACTGCCGATCATCCCCATCGCCTGGGTGGCGGAAAATTTCGGCGTCTCCAACCGGCTCGAGAGCTTCCCGATCGACTCGGTCCTGCAGGACTGGCGCCTCAACCAGATCGAGCTGGCGCAATAGGCCAGAAGAGCGCGGCGGCCTAGGGCCGCCGCGACCCCGCCATGATCGCGAGAACCGTCGCCCGCGCCATCCTTGCCCGTCTGATCCAGGCCATTCTCGTGGCTCTGGCGCTGTCGACGCTGTGCTTCATCTTCATTTACATCCTGCCCGGCGATATGGCGCTGCGGGTCGCGGTCGGCCGTTTCGGCCTTGAGCAGCTTTCCCGCGACATGGTGGAAAGCGTCCGGCGCGAAACCTTCATCGAGGCCCCGCTCGCCGGGCAGTATTTCGCCTGGCTCGGCAACGTCTTTACCGGAAATCTCGGATATTCCCTGGTCTCGAACAGATCGGTCGTCTCCGAGCTCTGGCGCGCCGGCGCCAATACCTTCACCCTCGCGCTCATCGGCTGGGCGCTGTCCTACGCCGTGGCCATCCCGTTCGGCATCTGGGCCGGGCTGCGACCCGGGGGGATCGTGGATCGCGTGACCGCCGGCCTCTCCGCGGCCATAGCATCCCTGCCGTCCTTCCTGATCGGCATCATCCTGATCTGGATATTCAGCGTATCGCTCGGCTGGCTGCCGCCGGCGGGAAACCGCGGTCCGCACTACCTCATCCTGCCCGCGGCAACGCTGGGAATCGGGCTGTCCGCGCTCTCGGTCCGCGTCATCCGCAACGCGGTCTCGGCGACCAATGACGCGTTCTTCGTCACCTATTCGCAGATCCGCGGTCTCAGCCCGGGTCGGGCCTTCGTCCGCCACGTGCTGCGCAATGCCTCCACCCCCATCGCGACCTTCGCCGCGCTCCAGTTCGCGATGCTGCTCGATGGTTTCGTCGTGGTCGAAACCCTGTTCAACTATCCGGGGTTGGGAGACATGCTGGTCAAGGCGCTCGTCTCGCGCGACGTGCCCATCATCATGGGCGGCGCTTTGCTGATCGGCTATCTCTATGCCGCGGTCAGCCTCGTGTCGGATCTCGTCTGCCTCTGGCTCGATCCGCGCCAGCTCGAGGGCGCGCGCTCGTGAGCGAGATCGCGCGCTCCGTCGCCGACACCGTCCGCACCGGCCAGCGTTTGCCCTGGGCCGGCCCGGCGCTGATCCTGGCGGTCGTGCTCATCATGATCCTGGGCCCGCGCGTATGGCCGGTCAGTCCCACCGCCCAGAACCTGCTCGATACCCTCGCCGGCCCCAGCCTGGCCCATCCGCTCGGCACCGATCACATCGGCCGCGACATCCTGGCCCGCGTCGTCCATGGCGCTCCTCTCTCGCTGGGGTTTGCCCTGCTCGTGGTCGCGATCGGCGCCGCCATCGGCGTTGTGCTCGGGCTCGTCGCCGCCGAGCGCGGCGGGCTCATCGACATCCTGATCATGCGCTTTACCGATCTCATGCTCGCCTTTCCCGGCGTGCTGCTTGCCCTGCTGTTCGCCGGGTTCATGGGGGGAGGCATGGTGCCGCTGTTCGTGGCCCTGACCATTACGCTCTGGCCGCAATTCGCCCGCATGGCCCGCGCGATCGCGCTGCAGACCCTGGCCGAGCCGCATGTGGAAGCCTCCCGCCTCGCGGGCCTGCCGCCCGCCGCGATCCTCGCGCGCCAGGTGCTGCCGCCGGTCCTGCAGCAGACCGTGGTGCTGGCGGCCTTCTCGGTGGGCGGGACGATCCTCACCATCTCCTCGCTCGGCTTCCTCGGGTTGGGAATGCAGCCGCCCACGCCCGAATGGGGCGCGATGATCACCGAACTGCTGCCCTACATCCATCAGGCGCCGCTCCAACTGGCGGCCCCGTGCCTCTGCATCTTCGTCACCGTCCTGGCCTTCATGCTCGGTGGGGAGGCTTTTGCGCGGCGCGCCATGCGCGGGGAACACGCGCCGTGAGCGCCCCGGCCCTGGTCATACGGGGATTGGTGGTGCGGGACCGTCAGGGTCATGGCCTGGTTCGGGGCGTCGATCTGACCCTTCCCGCCGGCGGCATCCTGACCCTGATCGGCGAGACCGGCAGCGGCAAGTCGCTCATCGCGCAGGCGGTGATGGGGCTTCTTCCGGACGAGTTGCGGGCCGAGGGCGCGATTTCGGTCGCGGGCCGCGAGGCCGAAGCCGGCGACAAGCCTGCATTGCGGCGCCTATGGGCCACCCACACCATGGTCTTGCCTCAGGAGCCCTCCGCCGCGCTCGACCCCACCATGCGCCTCCTGTCACAGCTCGCGGAAACCGCAGGGAAGACGAACGCCACCAGCGCGCTGGACGCGGTGGAGCTCAGCGGCGCGGCCGCGCGGGCCTGGCCTCACGCGCTTTCGGGCGGCATGGCGCAACGCGGGCTGGCGGCCATGGCCCTGGTTTCGAACGCGCCGCTGCTGGTCGCCGACGAGCCGACCAAGGGACTTGACGACGAGAGGGTTGGGATCGCCATCCGCCTTCTCGCCTCCCTGCGCGATCGCGGCAAGGCGCTGCTCGCAATTACGCACGACCTGCGCGTCGCGCGCGGTTTAGGGAGCGCGGTGGCTGTGATCCGGGACGGCGTCATCGTCGAGCAAGGCTCTGCCGAGGCCGTTCTCTCCACCCCAACGCATGCCTATACCCGCGCCTGGCTGGAGGCCGAACCGGCGCGCTGGCCACCGCGGCCTCGGTCTGCCGCCGCCCAGCACCCGGTTCTCGTCTGCGAACAGGTCGGCTTCGGCTATACCCCGCGCGAACGCCTCGCCGAGCGCGTCAGCCTCTCCCTGCGCCCCGGCGAGATCGTCGGCCTGTGCGGCGTGAGCGGACGCGGCAAGACCACGCTCGGCAATGTGCTGCTGGGCCTGCACCGCCCCCATGCGGGCACCGTCAAGTGGATTGGCGGCGCCGATCCCTATGCCGATCCCCCGGCGCAGCGCCGCCTGCGCCGGCAATACCAGAAACTGCACCAGGACCCGGTCCGCGCCTTCGTGCCGTTCCGCTCCCTCGCGCGGCAATTTGCCGACCTCAAACCCGTGCTGCCGCCCCGGGCACTTTCAGACCGGCTTCCCGAGCTGCTCGACCGCGTGCGGATCAAGCCGTCCCTGTTGGCCCGCAAGCCGGCCGAGATTTCCGGCGGAGAGGCACAGCGCCTCGCCATCGTCCGGCTGCTGCTGCTCGAACCGCGCGTGATCGTCGCGGACGAGCCCACCTCGCGCCTGGATCCCATCGTCCAGCGCGAGGTGATCGAGCTGCTCACCGAACTCGCGCGAACCCGCAACCTCGGATTGATCCTGATCAGCCATGACCAGGCACTGCTCGACGCGGTAACGGACGGAGAGCTGCTGCTGTAAGCAGGCCCCCAACGAGATGCGCTGCATCCGCCGAAGACCGGCCAGCAGATGAACCCACCTGGCTATTCGTGATGTTGATAGCTGACTCTTAATTCATATTGGACAGCCCGCCTGCTCTGCGGCCAGCATGGGCCGTTCGATAAGGGGACGGAAGATCATGCACATCATCGATTCCCACTTTCACTATTGGCCGCGCCAGATGTTCGAGCGTTTGAATCGCAAGGGCCAATTCCCCTACGCAGAGCCGAACGCGGCGGGGGGCTACGATTACTGGCGTCGCGAGGGAGACGGCGGAGCGGTGAACAGCTGGGCGGCCTGGCACGATCTCGACCGGCAGTTCGAATATCTGGAAGGGCTCGGGCCGCACCGCATCGATGTGGTCTGCTCGATTGGCCCGCTCTCGGTTCACTTCTCGGACGTCTCGCCCGAACAGGGCCGCGAGGACGCGCTGTGGTGGAACGAGGAGATGGCGTCGCTCCAGCGCAAGTATGCCGGCCGGCTCTGGGCCACCGCAGCGGTGCCGCTTCAGGATACCGGGATGGCCCTCGAAGTGCTGGATCACGCCATCCTCGATCTGGGCCTGATCGGGGTCAACGTGCCCGGCAGCATCGGCCCCGACCCCAACATCGACGCGCCCCGGCTCGAGCCCTTCTACGCCCGCGTTGCCGAGCTGGGCGTGCCCATGTTCATCCACCCCACCGACGCCGTTTTCGCCAAGATGCTCGGGGGCTATGGCGGCGCGCTCCATCTCAGCCTCGGGCGCGTGATCGAGGTCAGCGTCGCTGCCTCGCGCCTCGTCCTCTCCGGCATCATCGCGCGCAATCCCGGGCTCAAGGTGGTGATGTCGCACACCGGCGGCGCGCTGCCCTATCAGGCCGGACGTATGGATAAGAACTCCGGCGCCGCGCAGCTCCCGAAGCCGTTTTCCGAATACCTGAAGGGGATGTACACCGATACCGTGTCGCCGCATTCTGCGGGCATGGGCTTTGCCATCGACTATTTCGGCATCGACAACGTGATGTACGGTTCGGACTATCCCTGCTGGGATCCGGCCATCGCGCTGCGGCTGCTCGAGGAGCTGTCGCTGACCGACGAGCACAAGGCCAAGCTGTTCAGGGAGAATGCCCGGCGCATTCTGGGTCTGGACGCAGCATCCAGTGCGGACCAGGTCCGCCGCGCCGGCTGACCGGTCCTCGCGACATGTTCATCCGAAGGGGCGGCTCGACCGCCCCTTTTTTATGGCCTGCGCTGTTTCGCGCTCTCGACCTTTAAATGCGGCGGGCGGAAATGAGCGGGACGGCTTCAAAGGGATGCATGCAGGGCGCGTGTCATCGCCCGAAATAGCGGCGATCATATAATCATCGCCGATAGATGATGCAGATAAAATATTGGACACCGATAGGTGTTGCCCACAGGCTGTAACAGTCACGATGACGCTGGCTTGGGAGGAAAGCCTCGCCATCCCCGGTTCTGGTACCGCGCGGGAGGCACGTCGTGAAATCAGAAATCAAAATCATTGTTTTCACGCACTTTCAGGGAGGAAGTAGGATGGACAATCGAAAAGTCGCTCGCGTGCTTATTGCCGCGGGCATGGTGCTTGGTCTTTCGATGACGGCGCAGGCGCAGGAAGTTCTGCGTGTGGGAAAGCCGGTCTGGGAATCCGCGGCATTCGCCGTGCTCGAGGTCGGCATGGAGATCGGAGCGTTTTCCGAGCGGGGCATCAGCATCGAGTCCCAGGCTTTTGGCGGGCAGGGCGCGTTGACACAGGCCTTGACCGGCGGCGTGGTGGACATCGCGCTCATGTCCGGGTCGGCCATGGCCCTTATCCCCAATGACGCCCCGTTCTCGGCGGTCGCCGAGTTTGCCAGCCAGCCGCTGAGCATGGTTGTGATCGTGGAGGCGAACAGCCCGATCGACAGCGTCGACGACCTGCAGGGCCAGACGCTCGCGGTCACCTCGACCACCGCGCTCACCGCATCGCTGGCGCGGTTGATGTCCAACGAGATGGGGTGGGGCGTCGACGGCATTCCCGTGGTCGGCCTCGGCGCGACCGAGGCCCAGTGGGCCGGCGTCGTCAGCGGCAATGCCGCAGGGATGGTTGCGGGCATCGAGTTCGCGCACACGCTGGAAACCGCCGGGCAGGGGCGGGTCGCCGTGGTCATCGGCGATCACGTCCAGCACTTCGTGACCCACGCGATCTTTGCCGCCAACCCGCTGATCGACCAGAAACCCGAGGTTGTCCGCGATTTCGTCGCCGGTTTCCTCGAGGCCGTGGCCTATTGCCAGGAAAACCCCGAGGACGCCGCTCGGATCATCGCCCCCATCATTCAGCAGAGTGAGGAAGCCTCGCTGGAACTGCTGAACAGGCAGTCCGACATGTTCCGCGCTGACGGCCGCTTCCTGCCCGAAGACATGGAAGTCATGATCGATTTGTTCATGGATCAGGGCCTGTTCACCGAGCGCCTGGACCCCGCTTCGCTCTTCACCGAAGCGTTCCTGCCCAACTGACCCGAGGGAGCCGATACCCATGAGCCAGACCGGCTTTCACGCGGGGCAGGCCGACGGGCCGGACCCCATCATTGTGGCCCGTGACGTCCGGCAGTCCTTCGGGGTGCCGGGCACGCCCGGACATGTCGTCGCCCTGCAGGATTCCTCGCTCAGCGTCCATGCAGGTGAACTGGTCTGCCTCATCGGCCCCAGCGGCTGCGGCAAGAGCTCGCTGCTCAATATCATAGGCGGCCTCGCAAGGCCGACCTCGGGAGAGGTGCTCGTCAAGGGGCGTCCCGTAAACGGCCCGATGCCGAAGGATATCGCCTTCGTCTTCCAGGAGAGCACGCTCTTTCCCTGGCTGGACGTGATCGACAACATCAAGACCGGGCTCGAGTTCCAGGGCGTCGACCGCGCCCAGCTCGAGGACCGGGCGATCGAGGCGCTCAAGGTGGTGGGGATGCTCGATTTCCGCAATCACCTGCCCCGCCAGCTTTCGGGGGGGATGAAGCAGCGGGTCCAGCTTGCGCGGGCGCTCAGCCTGGATACCGACATCATCCTGATGGACGAGCCCTTCGCCGCCCTGGACGAACAGACCAGGATGGTCCTGGGCGAAGATATCTCGGTGCTGCTCGCACGCTCGCACAAGACCATCGTCTTCGTCACCCATAGCCTCGTCGAGGCGGTGTTCCTCGCCGATCGGGTCGCGACGTTCACCGCGCGCCCCGGTCGCATCAAGTCGATCATAGAGGTCGATGAGCCGCATCCGCGCAGCCGCGAATTCATGACCTCGGAAAAGCTTTCCGTATTGCGCAACGAGCTCTACGAGCTGCTGCACGACGAGGTCCGCCGCACCATGGAGAGCGCCGAACGCCCGATGGCGCAGGCTTTCGCATGATCGCCCGTCGCATCGCCATCCACGCCGTACAAGCCGGGCTGGTGTTCGCGCTTCTCGCCCTGTGGTGGTGGATCACCGCCACCGGGCAGGTTCACCCGTTCGTCCTGCCCCCGCCCATGGCGGTGCTCGACCGGCTGGGAAAGCTGCTCGCGAGCGGGACCTTCTGGTCGCCGTTGTCGATTACCATGTGGGAATTCGGCGTTTCGTTCGTCACCGCGACGCTATTGGGCCTGGTGTTCGGCTTCCTGATCAGCCGGCGCCGGCTGGTGGTCCGGACCTTCGATCCCCTCCTGGCCGCGCTCTATTCGGTTCCCATGGTGCTTTTGCTGCCATTGTTCGTCCTGACCTTCGGGGTCGGCGTGGGGTCCAAGATCGCGCTGGGCTTCGTAGTGGCCTTCTTTCCGGTGGTTCTGTCGACCACTACGGCCTTCCTCACCGTCGATGCGTCGCTCCAGAGGGCAGCGCTGTCGATGGGGGCGAGCCAGAGCCAGCTCTTTGTGCGGGTCCTCCTGCCGGCAAGCCTTCCCATGGTGCTTTCGGGCATGCGGATCGCGCTGATCACGTCGCTGCTGTCGATCCTGGGGGCGGAGACGATCGCCTCCCTCGGAGGCCTGGGCCATGAGATTTTCGCGCGCGTGGAATACATGCAGACCGCCGAGATGTACGCCTACCTCGCCATAACCGTGATCGTCGCCATGATGATCAACGGGCTGGCACTCTGGATCGACGCCTGGGGGCGGAGGAAATTCTCATGACCACGACACGCACCAATATTGCGCCCAACGACGTCGGCGCGGTCTCGGGCGCCTCCCGGCTTCGCTTGACCACGCGGCTCCAGAATTCGCCCGCCGCGTTGCGCGCCGGCATCATCCTTCTGGCCCTTCTCGGCTGGGAAATCGCCGCGCGGCTTTGGGGCAATCCCCTGTTCATGGCGCCGCCCAGCGATGTCGCGGTGGCCTTTGTCGGCCTCGTCGGCAACGGCGCCGTCATGCTGGCGGTCTGGAACGTGCTGGTGGCCTGTTTTCTGGCCTTCGTGCTTTCCGTGGCGCTGGGGCTGCTGATCGGCGTGCCCCTGGGGCTGAACGCCTTTCTGCGCGATGCGCTCTATCCCATGGTGCTGCTGCTCTATGCGGTGCCGCAATCCCCGTTCCTGCCGCTGCTGACCATCGCCTTCGGCACGGGCATCGAGCCCAAGATCGCCTACGGCTTCACCCACGGCATCTTCCCGATCATCGTCACCGTCGTGGGCGGGGTTCAGAACATCGACCGGCGTCTGGTGGTCGCGGCTCAATCCATGGGCGCGAGCCGCGCGCAGATCCTGCGCCGCATCGTGCTGCCCGTTCTGACCCAGAGCCTGTTTTCCGGCATGCGGCTGGCGATGGCGGCGGTCGTGCTCGGGGTGATGCTGGCCGAGCTCTTCGTCTCCGCGGGAGGGGTGGGCTATTTCACCAAGATGTTCTCCAACCGGTTCGAGCCGGAGAACCTCTTTGCCCTGCTGGTGATGCTGGCCCTCATCGCCATCACGCTGAACGAAAGCTGCCGCCAGGTTGAGCGGCACTACACCAAATGGCGTGAGAACGGGTAGGCTACCCGTTCCGCGCCCCGGCCTCGATCCTGACCTCGCGGAGAAGTTTCGATGCCGCGAAGGTCAGGGTGTCGGCCCCCCGATAGGTCACTCCGATCCGGCGTTGCGGCTGTTCGGGAATGCCGTCCTCGGCGACCGGCCAGAACAGTCTGAACTGGCCCGACATCATGCCGAGCTTCAGCGTATCGGCGGCCACCAGCCCCACGTAATCGCTGTTGACCAGAAGATTGGCGATGAACAGCGAGCTTTCCGATCGCAAGACCGAAGGCGTCCGCTGACGCGCGGCGTAAAGGGCGAGAAAGCGCCTTTCCAGCGCGTCGCTGCCGCCGCCGATCGCAAGCGGATAGGACATCATCTCGTCCAGCGTCACGGCCGGGTGCGTCCCCAGCGGGTGGTCGCTGCGGATCGCGAACACGTGCTCGTCGAGCGTCAGCAATTCCTCGGTCAGCCCCTCCGAGCCCTCCTCGGGCCCGAGCTCCCCGAACAGCAGCGCCAGATCGCCGGTCTGCAAGGCGGAGAGCAGGTCGTGCCGCGAGCCGATCCGCACGTTTATCGAGAGCGTCGAGCTCGCGGCGAGCCGGGCGATGCAGTGCCCCAGCGTGCGCGTGACGAAGCCCAGCCCCGGCGGCACGCCGATATGGATGCTGCGCCCCGCATCGCGGGCGCGCGCGGCCATCTCCTCTTCGAGATGCTCGAGCTCGTTCTGCAGCAGCCGATAGCGGCTCATGAGATAGACGCCGAACTCGGTGGGCACCACACCCTGGGCGCCCCGATGCAGAAGCGGAACGCCGTAATGCTCCTCGAGCTGCTGAATGCTTTTCGAAAGCGCCGGTTGCGAGACGTTCAACGCCTGGGCCGCGCGATTGACGCTGCCGTGTTCGACCACCGCTAGAAAGCGGCGGAACATGTTGGTGTCCATGGAGCCCTCCTGCCTTGCGCGGGAGTATATACAAGACCGATATCTAATGCCATTTTAATATTGGACACAGATATCCATTGCCGGAATAACTCCCGTAACAAACGGGAGGCAAGAGGATGCCCGAGGGAGGTTTGGCGGCGCTCAGGCGAGCGCGCGTCATGGAGCTGATGGCGCGGGAGCGCCGGGATGTCCTGGTCGTCTACGGCAATGCCGTACGCCCGGAACTGCTGCGTTACGTCACCGATTTCGCCGTGCTCGAAGGGCACGCCGTCGCCGTTCTGGACGATGACGGGCTGACCTTGTTCGTCGAAACGCCCTACGAGGCGCAGCGCGCGGCGAATGAAACCCGGGGCGTGAAAGTCCGGTTCGTGCCCGATGTCATCGCGGCCGCGCGCGCCGCCGCCGTTGGGCGCAATATCGGGCTTGGTGCCACCGTCTATCTGCCGACCGGCCTCGCCAGGGCCTTCCCCGATGCCGCCGACCTGACCGAAGCGATGCTCCTCATGGCGGTGCACAAGCATCCCCTCGAAGTGGAAGCGGTGGCCGAAGCCGCCGCTGTCGCCGATCGTGGTTACGCGGTTTTCCGCAATGCGGTTCGGCCGGGCCGGCGCGAATACGAGGTCATCGCGGAGGTCGAGGCCTTCCTGCGCGCAGCCGGCTGCGCCGATCATTTCGTCATCATGGCCGCGGGCAACACCGAGGTGAGGGGCATGCGCCCGCCCGGCGACCGCAGAATCCGCGCCGGCGATCTGGTCACCACCGAGATCACGCCGTCGGTCCGCGGCTACTACGCCCAATTGTGCCGCACCCTCGTTGTCGGCGATCCGAGCCCCGAGCAGGCCGCGGCATTCGCCGTCTATCGCGACGCGACCGAGGCCGGGCTGGCTCTTGTCCGCCCCGGCGCCACCGCCGCCGAGGTCGCGCGGGCCGAGAACGACGTGTTCCGCGCCCGCGGTTTGGGCGAGTACACCTCCAGCACCTATACGCGCGTTCGTGGCCACGGGCTGGGGCTGAACGTCGATAGCGTCCCCTCGATCCTCGAATCCGAGGATTTCGTCCTCGAGGCGGGCATGACGCTGATCGTCCACCCCAACACCTACCATCCCGAAACCGGCTATTTCGTTCTCGGCGACGCCGTCGCGGTCACGGACAGCGGCCACCGGCGCCTGGCCGCGACGCCGCTCGAACTCTTCTCGGTGCCGGCATGAGACGGGGTCTGCTGGCCTGGTCCGCCGCCGAGCTTCCGGCCGAAACCCTCGACGCCCGCATCGACGGGGTGCGCGCCGCCGCCCGCGCGGAAGGTCTCGACGCGGTTCTCGTCTATTCCAGCTTCGCCCGCCCGCAGGCCCTGAGCGATCTCACGGGCGTCGTGCCCTTCTTCTTCGATGCGGTGCTGGTCGTGCCGGCCGAAGGCCCGACGCTTCTCGTCGGAGGGTTGCCCAAGCGCGACGTCACCGTGCTGCGTCCCTGCGGCAAGGTCGACGAGGTGCGCTGCAACCCCGACAATCTCGCCGAGCTGATCTCCGCGCTCGATGAACGGGGATTGCTCCAGGGTGAATTGGGCCTGTTCGAAATCGCCGATGTGCCCTGGCGGTTGGTCGCCGGCCTGCAATCGGCGCGCGGCGAGCGGCCGCTGCGCGCGTTTTCCGACCTCCCGGTGATCCAGGCCGACGACGCGAACGCGCTTCTTTTCGAGCGCGCAGCCGACCTGGGCCGCGCCGCGCTGGCGGCCCCGATCCTCCCAATGACGGGGGCCGCCGGCGTGGTCGCGGCGGCCGAACTGGCCGCGCGCTCCGGCGGAGCCGAGGAGGTGCAGGTTCTGCTCGCCCCCGATTTCGACCGCGCTCCGGGCCTGCGTCGCATCGAGGCCGACGAGCCCTTGGGCGCGCGCTACGCGCTCGCGGTTTCGCTCGCCTACAAGGGCCGGTGGCTGCGTGCCGCGCGCCTCATCGAGCGGGCCAGCGGCCTGCAGCAGGTTGGCCCCGCGAGACAGGCGCTCTCGAAAGCCGGAGAGGCGTTGACGCCCGGCCATACCATCGCCGGCGCCGTCGAAGCGCTGAGAGCCACCGGCGGCTGGTGGAGCATCGAAACGGCCGAAGGCGGGCTGCAATTCCGCACGCTTGCCGCCTCCGGTTCCGAGTTTGCGGACGGACCCTCCGACGCCCCGCTGGGCTTGGGCCAGGTGGTCGTCCTTTCCGTCGGCACGTCGGAGGAGATCGCAACGATCAGCGTACGCGTCGGCGGCGGCACCATCCTTTCCTGAGGAGAGGGCGGGCAGGTTTAGGATAGGAGAAACATATGACAAACCCGAGCAGTCCGGGCGGCGCCAGTCTGGCGGTCGATATCGGCGGCACCTTCACCGACATGGTTCACCTGTCCGAAACCGGGCAGATCACCTACACCAAGTCGCTGACCACCTATGACGATCTGGCGCGCGGGGTCTTCGACTGCCTGCGCAAGGGCGATATCGGGGCACAGGACTTGGCCTCCTTCGTCCACGGCTCTACCATCGCGATCAACACCGTGATTCAGCAGAAGGGCGCGCGCACCGGCCTCGTCACGACGCTGGGCTTCCGCGATGCCTACGAGATCGGCCGTTCGAACCGGCCCGATGCCTACAATCTTCGCTACCGCCGCCCCACGCCGCTCATCCCGCGCGACCTCCGTTTCGAGGTGATCGAGCGCGTCGATGCACGCGGCGACGTCCTCGCCGCCCTGGACGAGGAGAGCGTGCGCCAGGTCGCGGCCCGGCTGCGCGCCGAAAAGGTGAAGGCCGTCGCCGTCGTGCTGCTGCACGCCTATGCCAACCCCGCGCACGAAATCCGCGTCGGCGAGATTCTGGACGAGGAGCTGCCGGGCATCCCCGTCTCGCTCAGCCACCGCATCCTGCGCGAATTCCGCGAATACGAGCGCACCTCGACCACGGCGCTCAACGCCTACCTGGCGCCGACAGTGGGCCTCTACCTGCACGATCTCGAAAAATCGCTGCGCAAGGCGAGCTTCCCCGGTCACTTCATGATCATGCAGTCCAACGGTGGCACCATGTCGGCCGATGTCGCGCGCGACCTGCCGGTGGCGACGCTGGAATCCGGGCCCGTCGCCGGCGTGATCGGGGCGGGCAAGCTGGGCGAGATGCTGGGCATCAGCCGGGTGATCTCCTTCGACATGGGCGGCACCACCGCCAAGGCCAGCCTCGTTATCGACGGAGAGGCGCGCGTCGTGACCGGCTACCATATCGGCGGCTATGCCTCGGGCCATCCGATGATGCTGCCGGTCGTCGATATCGTCGAGGTCGGCACGGGTGGCGGCTCGATCGCCTGGATCGATCCCGCCGGCGGCCTCAAGGTCGGGCCGCTCAGCGCTGGGTCCGATCCCGGACCCGCCTGCTACGGCAATGGCGGCCGCGAGCCTACCGTGACTGATGCCAATCTGATCACCGGCCGGCTGGACGCGAAGAACTTCCTCGGCGGGCAGATGAGCCTGGATACCGAGGCGGCGCGCGAAACCATCGCGCGTGTGGTTGCCGGCCCGCTCGACATGCAGGTCGATGCGGCCGCTCTCGGCGTCATCCGCATCGCCGACGCCAAGATGAGCCTCGCGGTACGCGAGGTCTCGGTCGCCAAGGGCTATGATCCGCGCGATTTTGCCCTCGTGGCCACCGGCGGCGCCGGCCCCCTGCATGCCGGCTCCATCGCCCGTGAGCTGGGTATTCCCAAGGTGATCGTGCCCGAGCTGCCCGGAACCTTCTCGGCCTACGGCATGCTGTTCGCCGATCTGCGGCACGATTACGTGCGCACCTATATCCGCCCGCTCGACGCGCTCGACCTCGGCGAAGCCAATGCCGGTTTCGACGACATGGCCGAGGAGGCGACCACGACGCTCGTGCGCGAGGGCGTGGGCGCAGGCGGTATCCGCATCCAGCGCAGCGTGGACCTGCGCTACCGCGGCCAGGAATATACGCTCAGCGTGCCCGTGCCGGACGGTGCCATGACCCCGGAGACCCTGACCGCGCTCCGCAAGGCGTTCGACGAAATGCACGAGGCCAAATACCGCCATTCCGCGCCCCATGAATCGGTGGAAATGGTCAATCTGCGGCTCTCGGGCTTCGGTGCCCTCGGTGGCGCCAATCCCGTGATCCGCTCCGCGCCCCGTCCCACGGCGCCGGCGTCCCCCAAGAACCATCGCCGCGTGGTGTTTGAAAGCGGTGCCGTCGATTGTCCCGTCTACGACCGCGAGGCTCTTGCCGCCGGTCAGGTCGTCGACGGTCCCGCCGTGATCGAAGAGCTCGTCTCGACCACCATCGTCCATCCCGGAGACCGCGCGACGCTCGATCCCGCCGGTCCCATCATCATCGAGATCGGAAACAGCCATGATTGATCCCATCACGCTCGAGGTCGTGCGCAACGCGCTGGTCGCGCATGCGGACGAGATGGCAACCGCCCTGTGCCGGACGGCCTACAACATGATGATCTTCGAGGTGCACGACTATTGCGCCGGCATCGTCGATCTCGAAGGCCAGATCATCTCGCAGAACACCGGCGGCCTGCCGATCTTCCTCGCCGATCTCGGGGCGGCGGTCACCGGCGCCATCGACATCTACGGCGCCGATGGTTTCGCGCCCGGCGACGTGCTGGTCTCGAACGATCCGGAAATCTGCGGCCAGCACCTCAACAACGTGGTGGTCTTCACGCCCTTCTTCCACGAGGGCGAGCTGCTCGCCTTCTGCGCCGTCCGGGCGCACTGGGTCGACGTGGGCGGCGGCAGCTCAGGCTTCGGCTCCACCAACAGCAAGCAGATCCACGACGAAGGGCTCCAGATTCCGGCGATGAAGATCTATCGCGCCGGCGAGCTGGACCAGGATTTCCTGCGCTTCCTGACGATGAACATCCGCTATCCGGAATCCTCGCTCGGCGACCTCCGGGCCCAGATGGCCGCGTGCCGGCTGGGTGAACAGCGCCTGGGCGAATTGTTCTCGCGCTATGGCCGCGACACGGTCCTGGGCGCCATCGGCGAGATCTGGAACCAGGCCGATCTGCTGGCCCGCGAAGAGATCCGCAAGATTCCCAACGGCACCTACACCGCCGAAAGCTATCTCGACAGCGACTATGTCGATCGTGACAAGCGCATCCCGATCAAGATCAAGGTCGTGGTCGAGGACGAGCAGATAACCATCGACTTCTCGGAGATTTCCGACCAGGTCGCGGGACCGATCAATTCCGGCGTATCCGGCGGCATCGCCGCCGCCCGGGTCGCCTACAAGTGCGTCGTCGCCCCCCAGGGCGGGGTGACCCACGGCGAATTCCGGCCGCTCAAGGTCATCCTGCCGCCGGGCAAGCTGCTCTCGGCCAAGAGGCCTGCCCCCCTCGGCGGCTGGAGCCTGTCGCTGCCCACGGTGATCGACACCATCCTGTTGGCGCTGGCCCCGGCCATCCCGGATCTGATCCCCGCCGGCCACAAGGGCGACATGAGCGGCTTTGCCCTCATGGGCCGGGACAGCCGCCGCAACGCGCCCTTCATCTCCCTCAACATCTTCGGCGGCGGCTGGGGCGGGCGGCCCGACGGCGACGGCGACAGCGCCTGCGTGTCGATCTGCCAGGGCAACGTGCAGACCGCGCCGGTCGAAGTGCAGGAGGCCTATTACCCGCTGATCATCGAGTCCTGCGGCTTGCGGCAGAACAGCGGCGGCAGCGGCGAGCGACGCGGCGGGCTGGGCGTGGAGATCGTCGTCCGCAGCATCGAAGACGAGGTCATGCTCAACACCCAGGTCCAGCGCACGATCATGGCGCCCTGGGGCCTGTTCGGCGGCGCCGATGGCGCCCCCAACGCCGCATGGGTGAGGCGCCCCGACGGAACCAAGGTGGACGTGAGCGCGGTCACCCGTTTCCCGATCGGGCCCGAGGACCGGCTGGTCCTCTGCACCGGCGGCGGCGGCGGTTATGGCGACCCGATGCAACGGCCCCTGGCCGAAATCGCCGAAGATTTGCGCCGGGGCTATATCGATGCCGGGCAGGCGCAAGCCGACTACCAGGTCGAGCGCGATGAAGCCGGCAATCTCGCCCGCGCCGCCATCAAACAGCAGCGAGCCGTTCACGCGTGAGCGGCACCGATGCCGGCCTCTTCGCAGCCGCCGAGCTCTGGGCCGGGTTAACGCCCGGCCCGGAGGCCGAGATCGCCATCGCCGCCCATGTCGCCGATACGGCGCTGGCCCTGGCGTTGGGCTGGCGCGCGAAAACCGGGGGTGGCCTGCTGTTTGCGGGCGACTGGACCAACCGCCTGTCGGCCGCCGTCGCCGCCGCCCGTTCCACCGAGATCGACGACATCCACCGCGCGGCCTGCGTGACGGCCGGCGCGGTGATCGTGCCCGTGGTGCTGGCGATGCTCGAAGAGGAATTGGGCGATCCCGCCCACGCCTCCGCGGCAGTGACTGCGGGCTACGACGCCATGGTGTCGATCGCGAAGGCGGCCAGTGGCCCCGGCCTGCTGTCGGAAGGCGTATTGCCGACATTGCGCGTTGCCCCGATGGGGGCGGCCGTCGCGGCGGCTCGGCTTCTTGGACTGGGTCCCGAGACCATGGCGATGGCAATCGCCGCCGCGGCATCGGCAACCACCGGCCGGCCAGGCCACCCCGTAGGGAACGCCCCCTGGCGTTGGCGGGCGGTGGGCGAGGCCGCGCGCACGGGCATGATCGCCGCGCTGGGCGCAGAGGCGGGTTTGACCGCCGACCCGAAGCTCGTCCCGCCCATGGGCCGCCCGATAGGTGAGGGGGCGATCATGCAAACGAGCTTCAAGCCCTTCTGTGCCGCGCGGCAGACCCTCTCGGCGATCCAGGGCTTCCGTGAAATCCTTCCGCGCGTCGATCCGGCGACGATCACCCGGATTCGGGTGGCGGTCCCGTCAGCGACACGCGCCATGATCGCGGCGCCTTTCGACCCCGGAGGGGGACGGATGGGCAGTATCGCGAGCCTGGCATACCATCTGAACCTCTGTCTCGGCGCGCCTGCGCGTCTCCACGACATCGTCAGAACGCCGTTCGTTGCCGGCGTATCGGCGGTGGAAGCGATGCTCGATATCGAAGACGATCCCGATATGGACCGCATGTTCCCGGAGGTTTGGCCGGCGCGCGTCCTCGTCATCGCGGCAGGGCAGGCGCATGAGGCGCTGGTCACCCATGCCGAGGGCGATCCTGAATCGGGCTACGGGCGGGCCGAACTGCAAAGCAAGTTCGCCGGGCACGTTGAAATGCTCGGCGCCCCGGTCGTCTCCCGGATCGGGACATTGCTCTCACCCCGCTGGAGCAGCGAACGCGGCCTGATGGACGCTCTGTGCCCATGACATCCTGAAGCTCATGCGGCAGGAGCAAAGCCGGCGTGGACGCTTGAGCATCAAGATATGTTATGTTATTTCATAACAATCCTGCCGCCCAAAGCGGCCCCTCTCTTCGAATGCTCCCATGACCAGCGCCAGCCTTCCGGCCGCCATCCCCGTCTATCTTCTCACCGGGTTCCTGGGCTCGGGAAAGACCACGCTGCTCAACAGGATACTGGCACGACCCTGCCCGCGCACCGCGATCGTCGTCAACGAATATGGCGACATGCCCATCGACAACGATCTGGTTGCCGTCGATGGCGGCGAGGCGAGCCTCGCCACCACCACAAGCGGATGCATCTGCTGCGAACCGGGCAGCGATATCGTCTCGTCCCTCGAACAGGTCTCGGACGCGTTCGACGAGGCAGGAATCGGCGAGGTCGGGCGGGTCATCGTCGAGACCACGGGGCTGGCCGACCCCGCGCCCATCATCAACCAGATGCTGCGCGCGGAACGCCAAGGCATCGGCGGCCGCCTGTTCTTTCTCGCTGGCGTCATCGCGACCCTCGACGCGCTACGCGGGGAGGGCACGGTCGAAGACCGCATCGTGGGGCACAAGCAGATCGCCTTTGCCGACCGGATCGCGATCACCAAGAGCGACCTTTCCGGCGAAAGCGGCGCCGAGCGGATCGCGCGCCTTTATCGCCTCATCGCCCGCATCAATCCGGGCGCCCATGTGCTCGACGTCCAGAACGCCATGGCCCAGCCCGAATTGCTGCTGGCCGAACGCCGCTACGATCCGGGCCGGCGCGGCGCAAATGTTGAGGCCTGGCTCGCGGCGGAAAGTCCCGTGGCCCGCGCCTTCGCGCCCAAAGCGCCCGCCGCCGGGTTCGATCGGCATACCGGGATCTACACCAAGAGCATCGTCCTCGACGGCGAGATCGACCCCCGGCACTTTTCCGCCTTCCTCGACATGCTGCTGCGCGGCACGGGCGCCCGGCTCCTGCGCCTCAAGGGCCTCGCCGCCTTGCGCGATGACCCCGAGCGCCCGGTGCTGGTCCACGCCGTGCAGGGCCAGTTGCATCCCTTGCACCGGCTCGAGGCCTGGCCGAGCGAAGACCGCCGCACGCGTCTCGTTTTCATCACGGACGGCATCGACGAGCACGCGCTCGAAAGCTTCGTCCGCGCGCTGGTGCCCAAAAAGCGCCGCTCCTCCTGACACCCCCCTTTACCCGCGGAGATCATTCCCGATGAACGCCCCCTTCAGCCCGGCCCAAACGCCCGTCACCGTCCTCACCGGCTTTCTCGGCGCCGGCAAGACGACCCTCCTCAACCGCATCCTCTCCGAGCAGCACGGCAAGAAATACGCGGTGATCGTCAACGAGTTCGGCGAGGTCGGCATCGACAACGACCTCGTCGTCAACGCCGACGAAGAGATTTTCGAGATGAACAATGGCTGCATCTGCTGCACGGTGCGCGGCGATCTGATCCGTATTCTCGACGGGCTCATGAAGCGCGCGGACGCGTTCGACGGCATCATCGTCGAGACCACGGGCCTCGCCGATCCGGCCCCGGTCGCGCAGACCTTCTTCGTCGATGACGAGGTGCGGGAACGCACCAAGCTCGATGCCATCGTCACGGTGGTGGACGCCAAGCACCTCCTCGGCGAGGTCGATTCCGCCCCCGAAGTGGCCGAGCAGCTCGCCTTCGCCGATCTCGTGGTCCTCAACAAGACCGATCTCGTGACCGCCGATGAGCTGGCCGCGGTGGAAGCGCGCATCCGCCATATCAATCCCATGGCCGTGATCCGCCAGTCCGAGCGCTGCAACCTGCCGCTCGAAGAGGTGCTCGGGCGCGACGCCTTCAACCTCCAGCGCGTCCTCGAGATCGAGCCGGACTTCCTCACCGAGGAGCACGATCACGACCACGCCGAGGATATCGGCAGCATCTCGCTTATCAGCGACGCGCCGCTGGACCCGAGCCTGTTCTCGGGCTGGATCCGCCTCATGACCCAAACCTATGGCCCCGACATCCTGCGGCTCAAGGGCATCCTGGCGTTCAGCAACGATCCGGAGCGCTTCGTCGTGCAGGGCGTGCACATGCTGCTCGAAGGCGACTACCAGCGGCCCTGGAAGCCCGACGAGAGGCGCCAGAGCCGGCTGGTCTTCATCGGGCGCAACCTGCCCGAGGAGACCCTGCGCCAGGGGTTCGCGCAATGCCGGGCCTAGACCTGGCCGCCACGCCGCCCGCGTCCGCGGCGCAGGCCAGCATGCAGAGCTGGCAGCTCGGCGCGCCGGCCACCGGGCTCGTCTGGCTCAAGGATACCCTCGTGGCCGCCAGCGGGGACGGACGGCTGCACCTCCACGAGCCCGACGCGGCGCGGCCCGAGGCCCGTATGGTCCACCAGGGCGCCATCCTCGCGCTCGCATCCGACGCCGCAAACGACCGCGTCGTCACCGGAGGCGACGACGGACGCGTGGTCGCGACCGGAGGGGAGGGGTCGGCGGAGCTGTTCTCCCAGCCCGGCCGCTGGATCGACGCGGTCGCCGTCTCGCGCAAGGGGCAGGTCGCCGCCGGCATCGGCAAATCCGTGCTGCTCTGGCGCGGCCAGCGCATGCACGCGATCGATTTCCCCGCCACCCCTTCGGCGCTGGCCTTCGATCGCAAGGGCGCCAGCCTCGCGGTCGCCCATTATGGCGGCGTGAGCCTCGTGGACCCCGCCCATCCCATGCGGGCGCCGCGCCGTCTCGACTGGAAGGGCTCGCATATCGGCACGACCTTCAGCCCGGATGGCCGCTTCGTCGTCTCCGTCATGGGCGAAAACGCGCTCCATGGCTGGAGGATCAAGGACGGCGCCAACATGTCCATGTCCGGCTACCCGTCCAAGCCGCGCGCGCTGTCCTGGTCCGCCGACGGCCTCCTGCTGGCGTCCTCGGGCGCCGGCGGCGCCATCGTCTGGTCCTTCGCCGGCCGCGATGGCCCGATGGGCACGAACGCGGTGACGGTGGGGGAGCGGGACGTGCCCGTGACCGCGCTCGCCTGGCACCCCGCGTCGCCCGTGCTCGTCCTCGGCTATCGCGACGGCGAGCTCCGGCTGTGCCGCACCGATGACGGCGCCACCCTCGTGCTCGGGGAGGCCCATGACGAGAGCATCGCCCATGTCGCGTTCTCGCCTGCGGGCGAGAGCCTCGCCGCGCTCGGCCAGGCAGGCACGCTGGTCCGCGCCCGGATCGCTCTCTAGGCCCCACCTCCCAAACCTGGCGATCGTTGAGAATCGGCGCCGCCTATCTGCTGGCCGCCGACATCGCGGCCCAGCACGTTCTGCCCGTGGCGCTGCCGGCCGGCGCGGTCACCGCCGGGCTCGGCACGCCCTATTTCCTGGTCCTGCTCTGGCGCGGACACGCCCGGCCTTGATCCCGGCGCACGTGAAAAAATAACTTGGCATCCGATAGCAGGTTTTGCTATGAGAGAGGTGTTGATCCTCCCGGGCGCTTCTGACACCGGCTCCAGGGAGCAACAACTTCACTTTGTATGCGTCGCGCGCGGGCACCCCCGTGCTGTCGGCAAATGGCTCGCCATGGCCCCTCGTAATGATGCGGGTGGCGAAGACCGATCCACAGGCTTGGGCGGAGTTCTCCTCATCTCGCCGCCCGGCTCCTGGTCTTCCCCTCTCCTTTTCCCCGCATTGTTTTCTCCACCGGGGGGCCATGGCACCACCGCGCCCTCCCCATGCTCCCATCTTCTGCAAAAACGGAGGCCCCGTGAGCACGGCGCCTCCGCTGCGTTGGGATCAGGTCACCGGCTGACGGGCTTCTCCGCCGTCAGGATGAAGAAGTCCGGCTCTCCCATGGTCTCATAGGGATTGAACGGAATCGCCTCGCCCCAGGACCGCAGATTGGTAAACCCGCCCGCGAGCAGCAGCGCCCGTGCGTCCGCTTCGGTCAGTCCGTTGCGGAACGGCAGCCGCGCGTAGAACTCGGGCGCATCGGGCTCCTCCTTTTGGGTCCGCCAGAGCCCGTCCGACACCAATAGCGTGCCGCGCGGGCGCAGCAGCCTGGCAGCGAGCCGAATCGCGGCCTCCGGCACTTCCAGCGTCCAGATCACGTTCCGCAGCGTCACCACGTCGAAGGCTTCGGAGGGCAGGGCGGCGTCGTCCATGGTCGCGTGCACGAAGTTGACCGGAAGCCCGCGCTCCTCCGCGCCCGCGCGGGCGATGCTCAGCATGCCCTCCGAGCCGTCGACCGCCGTCACCCGATGGCCGATCTCCGCCAGCGTCAGGGCGCAGGCCCCGGTTCCGGTGCCCAGGTCCGCGATCTCGAGCGGGGCCTCGCCCAGCGCCGCCCGGAACATGTCGCGCCAGGCGTCGCCATGCCGGATATGCGAAGCGGCGGCGTTGAAGTGCCCCGATCGTTCCGTCCAATGGTCAGAGGTTTCGCGCGCCGTGGTCGGAGCTACCTGTGCCATGTCCTTCCTCCTCCTATTGTGCATGAGACCAGTTATGCCACACAAAACCTGCTGGCAATAAACAAGTTTTGTGGAGAACCTGTCACCTCTCTGCGACCGTAAAAAGAACCGGTCGCGGTTGATCGAAGTCAACGTCGCTGCGTTGAAGGGGTGCGACTCTCTTATCCGAACCGATGGAGACCATCATGGAACGCGACAAGCACTCGTCCTGGGACACCTTCACCGAAAAGGTCGAGGTCACCGGCCAGAACCTTCTCGAAGAGGTGAACCGGCTGATCCAGGAAGGCAATATCCGCAATCTGCGCATTTCCTCGGCCGAAGGCCAGGTCTTTGTCGACCTGCCGCTGACCGCGGGCGCGGTGGTCGGGGGCGTCGCCGTGCTCGCGGCGCCCTGGCTCGTGCTCATCGCCGCCGTCGCCGGGCTCGCGACCAAGGTGCAGATCGAGATCGTGCGCACCCAGACCGAAGCCCCGCCGCCCGCCGAAGGCGCCGAGGAGCCCCCTTCGGACCAGCCCGAGACGTAAGCGGGCGCCCAATCTCCGACCGTCACCCCGGCATTCATTGCCGGGGTCCAGACGATGCCGCCGCAACCGCCAATGCCGGCGGTTTGCCCGAACCGCTCTAGCCGTAGCCAGAGACTGCCTCTAGCATCGCAGGATCGCGGCCCCGTCCCAGAGTGCTATGGCAGAAACCGTCCCGTCCGACCCGTCCCTCGCCGGCCAGGCGTCCAAGCTGCGGGCCATCCTCGAAACCGCGGTCGATGCCATCATCACCGTGGACAAGCTCGGCACCATCACCACGGTGAACCCGGCGGCCGAGCGCCTGTTCGGCTATGCCCGCGAGGAGTTCCTGGGCCGCAACGTCAATTTCCTCATGCCCGAGCCCTATCATTCCGAGCATGACGGCTATCTCCACGCCTATCGCACCACCGGGCGCCGCAAGATCATCGGCATCGGCCGCGAGGTGGTGGGCCGGCGCGCCGACGGCTCGGTCTTTCCCCTCCATCTCGCGGTCAGCGAGTTCGACATCGACGGCGAGACCTTCTTTGCTGGCATCATCCGCGACCTGTCCGAGCACAAGGCCACCGAGCGCGCCCTGCGCGAGGCCCAGAAGATGGAAGCCCTCGGCCAGTTGACCGGCGGCATCGCCCACGACTTCAACAATCTCCTCACCGTCATTATCGGCAATCTCGAAATGCTGGAAGCGCGTCTCGCCGAGGGCGTCCAGCTCGAGCTCGCCCGCGAGGCGCTGGAGGCCGCCGAGGCCGGCGGGCGGCTCACCTCGCGCCTCCTGGCCTTCGCCCGGCGCAGCCATCTCGAGCCCGAGCCGGTCAACCTCAACACTTTCGTGCTCGGCCTTACCCAGATGCTGCACCGCACCTTGGGGGAAACCGTCTATCTCTCCAATGCCCTGAGCCCCAACCTCTGGACCGTGCGCGCCGACCCCTCCCAGGTTGAAAGCGCCATCGTCAATCTCGCGCTCAACGCCCGCGACGCCATGCCCTCGGGTGGCCGGCTGGTCATCGAGACCGCAAACATGAGCGTCGCATTCGGCGATACCGAAGGCGAGGATGCGTTGCAGCCGGGCGATTACGTGCGGCTCTCGGTCTCCGACACCGGCACCGGCATGGCGCCCATGGTGCGCGAGCACGCCTTCGAGCCCTTCTTCACCACCAAGAGCAAGGGCCAGGGCACCGGGCTCGGCCTGCCTATGGTCTATGGCTTTGCCCGCCAGTCCGGCGGCCACGCCACCATCTACAGCGAGGAGGGCAGGGGCACCACGGTCAACCTCTACCTCCCGCGCCACCGCGGAGACCGCGAAGAGCCCGCCGGCGAGAAAGCGCCCGCCAGCGCCGGCCAGGGCGAATTGGTCCTCGCCGTCGAGGACGACGCGCGCGTCCGCCGCCTCACCGTGAGCCGGCTCGAAGAGCTCGGCTACCGCGTGCTCCAGGCCGCCAGCGGCCGCGAAGCGCTGGAGGTCCTGGCCGCGAACTCCGATGTCGAGCTCCTGTTCTCCGACCTCGTCATGCCCGGCGGCATGTCCGGCTATGACCTCTGCAACCAGGCGCGCGAGGCCTTCCCGGGCCTCAAGGTCTTGCTCACCTCAGGCTACGCCGAGGAGCTGACCCGCTCCGAAACCCTCGCCGCCGCCAACCTGCGCGTGCTGCGCAAACCCTACCGCATGGCCGACCTCGCCGAAGCGATCGCCCAAGCGCTGACCGGGGGATAGCTACGGTGTTGCTTGGGAAGAGGCACCCCTCACCCCCGACCCCTCTCCCTCAAGGGGAGAGGGGGGCGATAGAGCCGATGAGCCACCGGCTCCCCTTCTCCCCTTGAGGGAGAAGGTGGATCGGGCCGAAGGCCCGAGACGGATGAGGGGTGCCGGGCACAATGCCGATCCCGTCGCTCCATGTGGGCGAGAGGAAACGGAAAACACAAATACCGCTGCCTCTCACCCCTCCCGCCCCGGCGTAAAACTATACCCTGCCCCCCGCACCGTCTTGAGCAGCGTCGGATTCCTTGGGTCCGCCTCGATCTTTTTCCGCAGCCGCGCCACCTGGTTGTCGATGCTGCGGTCGAGCGGCGTCCAGTCGTGGCCCTTGAGCAGGTCCATGATCTGGTCGCGGTTGAGCACGCGGTGCGGGTGCCGCGCGAACATCGCCAGAAGGTCGAATTCCCCGCTGGTCAGCGCCACCGGCCCGTCCGGCCCGGTGAGCGCGCGCCGGTCGAGGTCCAGCGCAAAACCGCCGAACCGCGCCACCGCGCCGATCGCCGGCTCGGCTGCCGGCTTGGCCCGCCGCAGCACAGAGCGCACCCGCGCCAGCACTTCGCGCAAGTGGAACGGCTTGGCGATATAATCGTCCGCGCCGATTTCCAGCCCCACGATGCGGTCCACCATGTCGCCCTTGCCGGTGATCATGATGATGGGCACGTCCGAGCCCGCCCGGACCTCGCGCGCGATGGTGAGCCCGTCCGCCTGCCCCAGATTGAGGTCGAGGGTGATGAGGTCCACGCCCGCTCCAAGCGCTGCCGCGACGCCCGTTCCGTCCGCGGCCTCCGACACGCGATAGCCCTCGTCTTCCAGGCACCGCCGCAGCATGCGGCGCACCTTCTCGTCGTCATCCACGATGAGGATGTGGGGAGCGTCGCTCTGAATCATGGTCCTTGATGCGCAACCGTGCCGTCGTGATACAAACCGTTACAGGCCGGGCGCGAGGCCGTTACATACCGCTGCCCATAGTCTCCATGCGATGGACGCGATGTGGAGACTTCGGATGCTTACGACTGCACACGAGACCGGCACCACACCTTTATGGGCCTTTTCGCCGAACGCCGACAAGGGCATGCGCTTCCTGCGCCCCCAGGAGCGCCTGATTTTCGAGGGCGATGACGCAGACCATCTCTACGAGGTGCTCGATGGCGTCCTGCGCATCTACAAGATGTTCCTCGATGGCCGGCGCCAGGTCACGGCCTTCGCCTTCGCCGGCGACGTCATCGGCTTCAGCCAGGGCGAATCCTTCGATTTCGACTGCGATGCCCTGACCGCCGCCCGCGTCCGCGCCATTCCGCGCAGCGGCCTGCTGCGCGCCGTGCGCGAGCGCCCCGAATTCGGCGAGAAGCTGCTGGCGGTCGCCGCGAGCGAGGCCACCTCGGCGCGCAATCTCTCGATCACCCTCGGCCGCAAATCGGCCATCGAGCGCGTCGCCTCGTTCCTGTGTTCCCTCGCCGACCGCCAGGACGGCGCGAAAGGCACGATCGCGCTCGCCATGACCCGGTCCGACATCGCCGACTATCTCGGCCTCACCATCGAGACCGTGAGCCGCAACATCACCAAGCTGCGCGCGCTCGGGCTCATCACGCTCCAGGGAGCCAATGCCGTTCGCGTGGACAACATGCCCCGCCTGCGGCGGATCGCAGAATGCGAAGACGTGGTGAACTGAACGGCGGCGGCCCGGCCACGCCGTCCGGCCGGGCCCGCGTCGCCATCTGTGCCTTCGACGGGGGCACGGGCCTCGCCGCCTGCCTCGACGCCGTGCGCGGCCATGGCGTGCGCGCCGGCGATCTCCTGGTGCTCGAGGGCAACGAGGACGAAGCCTCTGCCGCCGTGGCCGCCTTCGGCGTGCCCCGCGCCAGCGATTGGCTGCCGCCCACCGCGCTCCGCGCCATGGCGCACGATCTCAAGGAGCACCATCCCCTGTTGTTCATCAGGGGAAACCCGTCGAGAATAGAGGCGTTGATGGTGGACATATTGCTCAACACTCCCGCCCTGCGGGTCGAGGTTCACGACCTGCCCACGCGCGGGGCCGGCACCTGACCGCGGCTTCGCGATCGTCGCGGCGCAAGGGCCGCGCCGGTGTTCAACCATGCTGATCCCGGCCATCAGGAGGGCCGCTTTTCATGATCAAGGATATTTGCGTCTATCTCGACGGCGAGGAGTACGATGCCGGACGGCTCGACGTGGCCGGCCAGGTGGCGGGGATGTTCGACGCCTTCGTCGCCGGGGCCTATCTCAACGTCATTCCCGATTTCCAGGCCACGGGCGGCTTCGCCTTCGGCGCCATCGAGATCGACTCGATCTACGAGGAGCTGCGGCGCAAGGGCGACAGCGACATGGAAAAGCTCCGCCCGCTCCTCGATCGGCTCGCCCTGCGCTCCGAGCTCTCCCGCCTCGAGGTGGCCGAGCCGGTCGCCCGCCAGGTCCTTGTCAACGAGGCGCGCTACTACGATCTCTTCATCGCCACGCGCCCCTACGGCACCGACACCGATGTGTCCGGCCTCACCGAAGCGGTGCTGTTCGGCTCCGGCCGCGCGACCCTTCTCGTGCCGCCCGAGGGCGAGCCTCGATTCAACCCCGAAACCGTGGTCATCGCCTGGCGCAACACGCGCGAGGCCGCGCGCGCCGTGTCCGAAGCCATGCCCTTCCTCAAGCGCGCCCAGAACGTCGTCGTCTGCATGATCGGCAATGGCGACAAGAGCAGCGCCGAGAAGGCCGCCGAAGGCACCGACCTGGCCCGCCATCTCGACCGCCACGGCGTGCCCGTGCAGCTCAATCCCGTCTCGCGCGGGCGCGGGGAGGCCGAAACCCTGCTCGAGGAGGCGGCCCTGGCCAATGCCGGCCTGCTCGTCATGGGCGGCTACGGCCATTCCCGCCTGCGCCAATGGGTGCTCGGCGGCATGACCCGCGGCGTACTGAGCGAGGCCAGCATGCCCGTCCTCATCGCGCATTAGGTCGAGTCGAGATCCCACGTCCTGGCTTCCGTGTGTGGCGACATCGGACTGGATTTCGACAATGAATGCCGGAACGACATTAGGGTAGGGCGCTATCCTACCCAATCTCCGGTCGTCACCCCGGCATTCATTGCCGGGGTCCAGGCGATGCCGGCCAAAATCGCAAATGCCGGCTGATCCCAGAGACCAACCGGCATTTCGGTATCATCGCCGGAATCTGGTTCAGCACCTCCGGCCTCACCGCGCCGTATACCCCCCATCCACCAGATGGTAGCTGCCGGTGATGAACGAGGCCTCGTCCGAGAGAAGGAAGCAGGTGAGCGCGGCCACTTCCGCGTCCCTGCCCAGCCGCCCCATAGGATGCAGCGCCGCGATCCCGGCGCGCGCGTCCGCGTCCATCGCGTTCGCCACCAGCGGCGTGTCGATGAAGCCCGGCCCCACGGCATTGATGCGGATGCCCTTCTGGGCGTATTCGAGCGCCGCGGTCTTAGTCAGCCCCACCACGCCGTGCTTGGCCGCGACATAGGCCGGCGATTGCGCGAACCCCACGCTGCCCAGGATCGAGGCCATGTTGACGATGGCCCCGCCTTTTCCCCGCCGCGTCATGGCCGCGATCTGGTATTTGAGCCCGTAGAAGACGCCATTGAGGTTGACGTCGATGACCTTCTGCCAGCCCTCGAGCGGATAATCCGCGAGGGGCACGGATGGCCCGCCGATCCCCGCATTGTTGACCGCCAGGTCGAGCCCGCCGAAACGGCTCTCCGCGGTCTCCACCATGGCTTCGACCTGCGCCGGGTCGGTGACGTCGGTTGGTTGCGCCACGGCTTTGGCGCCCCCGGCTTCGATCTCCGCGACGATCCGCTCCAGCCCGTCGCGGTCGAGGTCGGCCGCAACGATATTGGCCCCGCCGCGGGCCAGGGCCCGCGCGATCGCGGCGCCGATGCCCGCGGCCGCACCGGTGACGATGGCGGTCTTTCCATTGAAATCCGGGGTCACGACGCCCTCCTTTCACGCGGCAGCCTGCCTGCAGGTGAATGAAGCTGGGCCCCGCGCGTTCCCCGCGGCGTGTCCGGTTAGAAGCCGTGCGCTTCCGTGATCTGCGCCAGCGTGCCCGAGGCGGCCATCTCGCCCAAAGCCTGGTCGATCAGCTCGCGCAGGAAGCTGTTCCCCGAGAGCGTCACCATGCCGAAGCTGACCGGGGGCGTGGTCGGCGCGCCGGTCATCAGCGACCAGGCGTCCGGCCCGTCGCCCCCCGCCGCGGCGAGCGTCAGCGCCGGCTCCCAGACGAAAGCCGCGTCGATCGTGCCCTCGTCGAGATTGCGCAGCAGCGAGCGGTGATCCGGATAGGGGATGCGCCGCCAGCGCCCCTCGGCGCTGGCCCCCACATAGGCCGCGAAGATCGCGTCGGCCCCGCTGCCCAGCCGCGTGCCGATGCGCGCCCCGGTCTCGGTCGCCTCCAGCGTCGCCGGCCCGCCCTCGCTTGTCGCAAGCACGAAGCGCGTGACGAGATAGGGCTCGCTCACCGTCAGCCAGCTCGGAAAGGTCAGGTTGCTCATGGCAAAGCCGGTGAACACGTCGCACCGGTTGTTGAGCTCGGTGAAGAGCGATTCCTCGCTCAGCGCGATCTGGAAATCATAGGGCGGGGCGGGGAAGGGGTAGCGGATTTCCAGCCACTCGGTCTCGAGCAGCAGCATCGCCCCGATCTCTTCGGCCACCGCGCGGTCCACCGGTTGCAGCGCCGAGGCCGAGGAGGCGCAGAACCGGATGCTCTCCCCGCCCAGTCGGCGGGTCCTGTCGAGATAATCGTCGGGCACGAAGGGCGTGTCGGGATCCTGCGGCGCCTGCGCCACGGCCGGCACGGCGAGAAGGCAGGCCAGTCCCAGCGCGAGCGCGGTACCGGACAGGCGAAGGAAAAGGGAAGGGGCTTCGGTCACGGGCAATCCCCGACCTGGAGAAAAGGAAACGCCGCCCGGAAGCTCCGGGCGGCGCAAGGCGTGTATCAGTTCGCCGGCAGGGCGAAGACGAACAGGTTGCTGTCCGTCGAGGGCTGGAACTCGGGCGCCAGCCGCAGGGCCGAGCCGCCGGCCAGCGAGGGGCCGGTGGAGACGGCGACATACTGCCGGCCCTCGACCTCGAAGGTCACCGGATAGCCCGACACCTGCGCGCCGAGATTGACCTCCCACACGGCCTCGCCGGTGTTCTGGTCATAGGCGCGGAAGAAGCCGGCCACGTCGCCCGCGAACAGCAGCTCGCTGCCCGTGGTCAGCACCGACAGGGTCGCCGCCGGAGTCTCATTGAGCCACAGGGTCTCGCCGGTCGAGACGTCGATGCCGCGCATGGTGCCGACATATTCGGCGCCCGGCGACAGGCGCTGGTTGGTCATGGCGATCTGGTACGCACCGCCGCCGCCGACACCCGGAATGGTCCCGAGCGTGGTCACGTCCATGCAGGTGTTGAACAGCGAGTAGTACATCACGTTGTTCAGCGGGCTGTAGGCGCCGGTGAAGAAGTTCTTGCCGCCGTTCTGGCTCGGGCAGACTTCAACGGTCTGCTCGGGGCCGGTCGGCACAGCTTCGGCGTTCGTGGTCACCGCACCGGTCTCGCCGTCGATCGACTCGACCACGTTCTGGTACACCGTGGGGGTGGCCCACAGGAACTCGCCGGTCTCGCGGTCGAGGGTATAGACGATGCCGGTCTTGCCCGGCACGCCGGTCACGACGCGGTATTCGCGGCCTTCCTCGATATTGGGGTTGATCCAGGCCACTTCGTCCGGGTTCGGCGCCACAACCGTATCGACGAGCAGGCGCTCGAACGGATGGTCGAGATCCCAGTTGTCGATCAGGTGCTGGTAGTACCACACCCGCTCGCCCGTATCGGCGTCGAGCGCGATGGTCGAGTTGTGGAAGAGGTGCTGGTTCTCCGTGCCGCCCAGCATGAACTTGGGCGCAGGCGCGGTCACCGAAGTGCCGTAGATGATGAGGTTGAGCTCGGGATCGTAGCTCGGGGCCATCCAGGCGCCCACGTGCCAGCGGCCCTCATAGGGCACGTCGCCCCAGGTCTCGTCACCCTCTTCGCCCGGGCGCGGGATGTTGAGCGTGCGCCACAGCAGCTCGCCCGATTCCGCGTCATGGGCCACCACGGCGCAGGCTTCCGGACCCGCGGAGGGCTCGCAGCCCGAGGTCGAGATGATCTTGCCGTTGACCACGATCGGGCCGGTCGTGTGCTGGGCCGGGGTCACCTGATAGTCGTTGATCTGGGTTTCCCACGCCACCTGGCCGGTCTGGGCGTCCAGCGCCAGCAGGTAGTTGTCGCCGGTCGTATCGACGATGATGTCGCCGTAGATCGCCACGTTCCGGTTGATCTGGGTGAACGGCATGTATTCGTTGAGGTCCGCGGGCAGCTCGCGCTGGTAGCGCCAGGCCAGGTTGCCGGTCGCCGCGTCATAGGCCTCGATGATGTCGTTGGTCTGCGGGAAGAACATCCAGCCGTCATAGACCAGCGGCGTGCCTTCGCCGACGCCGGAGGCAAGGCCCCGGGTCCAGACGAGCTGAAGCTGGTTCACGTTCTCGGCGGTGATCTGGTCCAGCGGGCTGTAGCCCCAGCTGTTCACCGTGCGCCGGAAGCTGAGCCAGTTCGCCGGATCGGGATCGAGAATCATTTCGTCGGTGACGGGCACCCACTCCTCGCCCGGCCGGGCGAGCGCCGGCGCGGCAAGGGATGTGGCGAGCAGGGAAACCGTGAGGAACGCCCAGGCTGGGGCTGCCCTCCGCGTGATATGCGACGACATCATGGAATGTCTCCTCCAAGGATTGCGGACGAGAGTCTCCTGCGTCATGGATACGGGCAGGTAAACCTTTGTCCATCACGCGAAAAAGTTTTCGCGCGCGGGCGATCTTGCCCAAGCCGCTCACTGTCGGCAACACAGATTTCAGGGCTTTTTCTGCCTAAAACCGCCCTCAGCCCGCAAGCCTGCCGCGCAGCTCGTCGAGCCGCTGCATGCAGGCTTCGATCTCCGATCGCAGCGCCTGCCGCGCTTCGCGGCTCACCGTTTCCTTCGCCCCGCGCCGGATATCGGCCTCGATCGCCTCGCCCAGGCTCTCGATCTCGCGCGTAACGCGCGCCATTTCGCGGGAGGCTGCCATGGGAAGGTCCTTGTCGGTCGAAGGGTGTCCCCAAACCCTTGAACCAGTTCGGCCATCGTGGCTAGGCGTTTCCAAAAGCGGATACCGCTGTTACGGCTCAAACCGGGTTCGCAAGTCGGAGCGGATCAGCCCCAATCCCTCCCGTCGTCACCCCCGGGCTTGACCCGGGGGTCCGCGATGCCGCCGCGCAGGAAGGGCGCTGTTTGACTCCCCGGCGTTCGCCGCGAGACCGCGGATGGCCGGGTCAAGCCGAGCCATGACGAGCGGAGAGGGCAGGGGCACCGACCGAAAACACCCCCCAATGTCACCCCGGCATTCATTGCCGGGGTCCAGGCGATGCCAGCCAAGATCGCGATCTCAAATCAACCCTAAGACGCGCCCACGTCCTCATCCTCCCGCGCATCGCCCCCGGCGCGCGCGATCAGGTTCTCCAGCGGCTCGGGCCGGTGCATCAGGTAGCCCTGCACCTTGGTGACGCCCAGATCGGCCAGCACCGCCAGGGCTTCCTCGCGCTCCACCTTCTCGGCCACCACGCTGTAATTGAGGCTCCGCGCGATCCCCGTGATCGCCGCCACGATGTCGCGGTCGAAACTGTCGGCGGTCAGTTGCTCGATGAAGCTGCCGTCGATCTTGATGCTGTCCACCCGGAACTTGCGCAGATAGCTGAACGAGCTGAGCCCGGCCCCGAAATCGTCGAGGCTGATCTGGCAGCCCGCGCCGCGCGCCAGGCTCACGAAGCGCTCCGCCGCCTCGAAATTGGTGAAGGCCGCGGTCTCGGTGATCTCGAACACCACCCGTTCGGCCGAGACCCCGGTTTCGCGCAGGGTGAACGCCACGAAATCCCAGAGCAGCGGGTCGCTCAGCGTCTGGGCCGAGAGGTTGAACCCCATGCTGAACCCGTTCTCGCCCCGCATGGCCTCGCCATGGCGGGAAAGCGCGGTGCGGAACACCCAGCGGTCGATGGAGGCCGCGACCCCGAAGCGCTCGGCCGCCGGCACGAAGGCCGCGGGCGGAACCGGAATGCCATCGCGGGTGGAAAGCCGCGCCAGCACCTCCACCGCTCGCGACGGCGTCCAGGGCGATTGGGTGAGGCGCAGCTCCTGTCCGTAAAGCATCAGCCGGCCTTCGCGCTTGGCGTCGTGCAGGTCCGAGACGATGCGCGCGGCGGTGAGGCCCGGCTGGCCCAGCCCGCTGTCGCCCGAAAACAGCGTCCAGCGGTTGCGGCCCTTGGATTTGGCCGTGTAGCAGGCGTCGTCCGCCAAGGCGAGCGCGTCCGGCGGCGCGATGTCGGGCATCCGCACGATGGCCGCGCCCACGCTCGCGCTCAGCATATGGCTGCCGTTGCGGTGGTCGATGCGCGTCTTGCCCACCGCGGTCACGAGCTGGGTCGCCAGGTCCTCGATCGGCTGGTGCGCCGGGGCAGGGGCGAGCAGCGCGAATTCGTCGCCGCCGAGCCGCGCGGCGACGCACCCCGCCGGCAGGCAGGAGCGGATATGCTGGGACACGGCCTTGAGCGCCTCGTCCCCGGCCGCGTGCCCCGCCACGTCGTTGAGCGCCTTGAAGTAATCGAGGTCGAGATAGAGCACCGCAAACGGCTTGGACGGCGCCTCGGCCAGCCAGCCGGCGAGCTCTTCCTCGAAGGCGCTGCGGTTGAGGATGCCGGTGAGCGGATCGTGGCGCGCCGCGTGCGCCAGCTCCTGCTGGCGCCGGTGATCCTGCGTCACGTCCTGGAACGTATGCACCGTGCCCAGCACCGCCCCGCTCGACGCGGTGATCGGGTCGGCCGTGCATCGGATGACCTTCCTCTCACCCTCCGCGTCGGTATATTGCCGATAGTCGGCCTCCCCTTCGCCGCGCGACCAGAGCTCCGAAGGCGCAGGCTGCAGCGCCCCCAGCACCGCGCCCATGTCCTTGCCCAGGATCTTGGCGTCCGCGATCCCGAGCAGCGTCTTGGCCGCGCGGTTGGTGAAGACCACCCGGTTGTCCGTGTCGGTGCTGATCACCGCGTCGCGGATCGAGCGCAGCGTCACCCGGTAGCGCTCCTTCTCGGTTTCGAGCGCCAGGTCCGCCGCCACCTCCTCGGTGATGTCGCGCGTGGTGCCCACGAGGCACCCCTCGGCCCCGAATTCGCGCACGAAGCGGGTAAGCGTCTCCACCTGGCGCACCGCGCCGTCGCTGCGCACGATCCGGTAGCGCACGCGCCGCGCCTTCTCTTCGCTCGGGCTGCCGGGGTCCGGCACCGCATGGGCCCACTCTGCCGCCGCCCGGTCCTGCGGATGCAGCGCCTGGTGCCAGATCACCGGGGAGCGTCCGCCCGGCTCCGGCTCCACCCCGAAAACCTCGCAGGTGCGCGCGTCCCAGTGGATCAGCGCCGTGGCCACGTCGTATTTCCAGATGCCCGTGCGGCTGGCGTCGAGCGCAAGCCGGAACAGCGCATTGGTTTCCGCGAGATCTCCCTCCACGGCCTTCTGCGCCGTGATGTCGGTCTGGACGCCCACGACGCGGGTAGGCCGGCCCTCCGCGTCCCATTCCACCACCCCGCCGCGGTCGAGCACCCAGACCCAGTGCCCCTCCCGGTGGCGCAGCCGCAATTCGGTCTCGATATGGCTGGCCGTGCCGTAGATATGGCTGTCGCCGCTCCGCACCGCGTCCTCGCGGTCGTCCGGATGCACCAGCCGCAGCCAGGTTCCGCTGTCCTGCACCAGCTCGTCCGGGCGGTAGCCCAGCATGTCGAACCAGGAATCGGAATAGCGGCAGGTATCGTTGACGAGGTCCCAGTCCCATACGCCGAGCTGCGCCCGCGCGATGGCGTGCTCCCAGCTCGTCATGTGCTCGTCGGGCTCCGCGCCCTGTCTCGGTGACATAATGCAACCCAAGTGATCGCAAGTAATCGATCGTCCGGACTACAGGTCAGCAAGGCCCAAGAGAATCTTAAAAAACGCCTCTGGCCCTGGCCGCCTCGTTTCAACGTTAACACCGTTTCACCGGGTTACCGGGTTTTTTCCGCTGAACCGAGTCTGAATGCCCGCTTCAGCACCCGTTCGAGCCGGCGGTCCTATTCCTGGTCCCGTTCAAAGGGAAACGCGGTCGGCAACACACACCGCGACAGATCAGGAGACCAGAAAATGAACCGCACCTTCTTCTTGGCGACCATCGCTGCTGCCGCCTTCAGCGTCGTGTCCGTCCCCGCCATGGCCAACGACGTCTTCATCAACCAGTGGGGTTGGGGCCACAACGCCGGCGGCGCGCAGAACGGCTGGAACAATTCGGTCGGCATCGACCAGAGCGGCTGGAACAACACCGGCGTGGTCCAGCAGTGGGGCAACCGCAATGTCGGTGCCGTCGGCCAGTCCGGTTCGCGCCACACCGCCCAGGTCAACCAGACCGGGTCCTACAACCAGGGCGGCGTCGCCCAGTTCGGCTCCAACCACACCACCATCCTGACCCAGGACGGCTACGGCAACATCGCGGCGGGCGTGCAGGTCGGCAATGGCTGCAGCGCCAATGTGAGCCAGACCGGCTCGGGCAATGTCGCCGCCTTCGTCCAGACCTGCCCCTGAGCTCAAGTGGAAACCCGAGCATCCCCGCGCCAAGTGGAAAAACCGGCGCGGGGAGGGCTCAAGCGGAGGACCGCATCATGACCCTCTCCAATAAGCGCCTGATCCTGCCCGTCCTGGCCGGGCTCGGCCTCGCTTCCCTGGGCGGCGGCTTCGCCTTCGCCAACCCGGACCCCCTGTCCGCCACCCCGTTCCGCTGCGGCGTCATCGCAACGCCCCAGGGCGGCGTCACCCGGCTCGAAGCCGTGGTCGAAGCCGACGCCGCGCTCTCGGGCACCTATACCCTGGCCGTGGATTCGGCCTCGGGCGGTAACCGCAGCCGCGTCAACCAGGGCGGCCCCTTCGCCCTCGGCGCCGGCGAAGCCGCGACCCTGGGCACCGTCACCATCGGCGCGGGCGCTGCATCCACCATCGTCTTCGACCTCGACATCGCCGGAAAAACCTGGACCTGCGCCCCCGCCACCGCGTGAACAGGCAACCCGTCCCAAAGCCCCGGGCCATCCCGGGGCTTTTTGCTGTCTCCGGTCCAGGAGTCCGCCGCGAGAGCACCCCTCACCCCCAACCCCTCTCCCTCAAGGGGAGAGGGGGGCGATAGAGCCGAGGAGCCACGGGCTCCCCTTCTCCCCTTGAGGGAGAAGGTGGGCTTTCGCGAAGCGAAAGGTCGGATGAGGGGTGCTCTCTCCCACCCGCACAACGCCCCCGCCACCCCTCACAGCATGAACGCCTCCTAAACGCCCCCTTCCAACCCGGTTCAGTCGCCCCGGTCCACTCTGCACACAACGACACACGAACCCGTCGTAACGCAAAGCAAAGGGAGCAACACACCATGACCCGCCGCATCCGCACCATCCTCGCCTCGACCGTCCTCGCCGCCAGCCTCGGCACCGGCGTTCTCGCCACCACCCCGGCCTATGCCGGCGGCCAGTTCTCCGTCTCGATCGCCCCCGGCAATGCCGATCAGGACCAGCTCATGCGCGCCGGCCTCGGCATCTACGCCCTCGTCAACGGCATCCAGAACGGCTCCATCACCCAGAACGGCTCGGGCAATTCCGGGGGCCTGGCGCAGAACGGCTGGGGCAATCTCGGCGTCGTCCACCAGGAGGGCAACGGCCACAACGGCACCCTGAGCCAGAACGGCAACGGCAATTCGTACGGACTTTTCCAGTTCGGTAACGGCACGAATGCCCATGTCCAGCAAAACGGGCATGGTGGAACCGGCCTCGGATTCATCTTCGGCTGGTAACCCCCCAGCGGAGGCCAGAACTCCTCAAGGCTGACCCCAAGCCTCCTCAGTGCAGCCCCGCCACATTGGCGGGGTCTTTTTTCGCCTGAGGGGGAAAACGCGGCGCCTTCCTGCGACAGGAGCGAAAAAGCGTGTTAATCGAACGGGTTCACGGCGTCGAGGAGTGTCGCGCTTGACCCAGGCCACCGCTATGGCTGCGATCGCAGAACCGCAGGTGACGACCCATGCCGAGGCCGGCGTGCTGGTCGTCGCGCTCGCGGGGGCATGGACCGCGCGCACCGCCCGCCGGGCCGAAGCCGCGCTCGACGCCGCCTTGCGCGATACCATCTCGGCCAACCGCGTGCGCTTCACCGGCGAGGAGATGGCCGCGCTCGACACTGTCGGCTCCTGGCTCATCATCCGCCGCGGGCGCAGCTTGGAGGCGCAGGGCGCCGAGGTCGCGCACCAGGATTTCAGCCCGCCCCACGCCGCGCTGCTCGACCAGATCGCCGCCACCCCGATGGAGACCGCGCCCCCCCGCGCGAAAATTCCCCTGCTGCTCCGCCCCTTCGATGCGCTCGGCCGCGCCGTCGCGGGCACCGGCAGCGGGCTCGTCGAGGCTCAGGCCGTGCAGGGCCGCATCCTCGCGGCCTTCGGCGCCATCCTCGCCTTCCGCGGCAAGATGCGCGTCTCGGCCTTCGTCAACCAGTTCGAGGCCATCGTCTATCGCGCCGTGCCCATCGTGGTGCTGCTCTCGCTCGTGGTCGGCGCCATCGTCACCCAGCAATCCATCCTGCAATTGCGCAATTTCGGCGCCGCCATCTTCGTGGTGGACCTCGCCGCCATCCTCATGCTGCGCGAGATCGGCCTGCTGCTCGCCGCCATCATGGTGGCCGGCCGTTCCGGCTCGGCCATTACCGCGGAACTGGGCTCCATGCGCATGCGCGAGGAAATCGACGCCCTGCGCGTCATGGGCGTCGATCCCTACCAGGCCCTCATCCTGCCGCGCGTCCTCGCCCTCGTGCTGGGCCTGCCGCTGCTCGCCTTTCTCGGCGCCATTGCCGGGCTCGCCGGCGCCGCCATCGTCTCGCAGGTCTATGGCGGCATCGGCTACGAGGTCTTCCTCGACCGGCTCCAGGGCGCGCTCAGCGTCCAGTCCCTGCTGGTCGGGCTGGTCAAGGCCCCGGTCATGGCCTTCATCATCGGCCTCATCGCCACCAACGAGGGCTTCAAGGTCTCGGGCAGCTCGGAATCCCTCGGGCGCCACACCACCGCCTCGGTGGTCAAGTCGATCTTCGCCGTCATCGTCGCCGATGGCCTCTTTGCCGTCTTCTTCACGCTGATCGGGGTGTGAGATGGACACAGGCGAAAACGACATCATCCTCGAGCTCGACGGCCTCAAGGTCGGCTTCGGCGACCGCATGGTGATCGACGGCCTCGATCTCGCCGTGCGCCGCGGCGAGGTGCTGGGCGTCATCGGCCCCTCGGGCTCGGGCAAGTCCGTCACCCTGCGCGCCATCATCGGCCTCTTGCCCAAGCGCGGTGGCACGGTGAGGATCGATGGCGCCGACATGGACGATCTCCCGCGCAATGCCCGCCGCGCGATCGAACGCCGCTGGGGCGTATTGTTCCAGCAGGGCGCGCTGTTCTCCTCATTGAGCGTCTTGGAAAACGTCGAGTTTCCCATGCGCGAGCACCTCGACCTGCCGCCGGCCCTGCGCCGCGAGATCGCCCGGCTCAAGATCGCCCTCGTGGGGCTGGGCCCGGAATCCCACGACCTGCGGCCCTCGGAGCTCTCAGGCGGCATGATCAAGCGCGCCGCGCTCGCCCGCGCCCTGGCGCTCGATCCGGAAATCCTCTTCCTCGACGAGCCCACCGCCGGGCTCGATCCCATCGGCGCGGCGCGTTTTGACGAATTGGTCAGAACCCTGGCCGACACTCTGGGATTGACCGTCTATATGGTCACCCACGACCTCGACAGCCTGGTCGCGGTATGCGACCGCATCGCGGCCCTCAAGGGCGGTAAATTGTTGCAGGTCGGGCCTCTGGCCGACATGCTCGCGTCCGACGACCCTTGGCTGCGTGACTATTTCCACGGTCCCAGAGCCCGACACCTGGAGTTTGAGCGCAATGGAAAGTAAGGCCAATTACGCCCTTGTCGGCCTGTTCGCCACGCTCGTGGTCGCCGCGCTTCTGGGCTTCGTCTATTGGTTCGTCAGCGCCCAGGGCGGCGGCGCCCGCACGCCCTATACGGTTGTGTTCGAGGGCTCGGTCACCGGGCTGACCGCGGGCACCAACGTGCTCTTCAACGGCGTGCCCGTGGGCGCGGTCAGCAATGTGCGGATCGACCCCGACAACCCCACCCAGGTCCTCGCCCGCATCCAGGTCGATGCCGGCGCCCCGGTCAAGACCGACACCACCGCCATCCTCGAGATCCAGGGCCTCACGGGCGGCGCCTATATCCAGCTTCTCGGCGGCTCGCCCGACGCGCCGCCGCTTCTGCCCGCGCCGGGACAGGACGTCGCCGTGCTGCGCGGCCAGGCCTCCGACCTGCAAAACATCCTCGAAGGCGCCGGCGACATCATGGCCAGCGCCGAATCCGCCCTGTCGCGGCTCGATTCCATGCTCGGCGACAACGAGGCGAACATCTCGGCGACCCTCGCCAATCTCGAATCCCTCACCGCCGCGCTCGCCGCCTTCACCGGGGAAACCGGGGAGGGGGCCGGCATCGAGGGCGCGGTGGCCGACCTGCAGCAGACCATCGAGCGCGCCAGCGCCACCTTTACGCGCATCGACGCGTTGATCGCCGGCAGCGCCGACAGCTTCACCGCCACCCTCGCCAATGCCGAGACCTTCTCGTCCACCCTCGCGGGCAACAGCGAGAACATCGACCGCCTGATCGTCAGCCTCGCCGACACCTCCGACCGCATCGGCCCGCTGGCCGAGGAGGTGCAGGGCCTGTCCTCCGATCTCGGCGCCATCGTCGCCGCGGTTTCGCCCGAGCGGGTCGCCGCCAGCCTCGAAGGGCTCGAAGAGACCATCGCCACAGCCAATTCCACCTTCGCCGCCATCGAGGGCGCCGTCGGGCCCAACGCCGCCGCGCTCGCCGCCACCATCGAGAACGCCGAGACCTTCTCGGCCGTCCTGGCCGCCAACGCCTCGGGCGTGGATACCTTCCTCTCGAGCCTCGCCGAGACCTCCGACCAGATCGGCCCGCTGGCCGAGGAGGTCCGCCTGCTCGCCACCGATGTGCGCGCGCTGGTCGAGGCCGTGCCGCCTCGCCGCGTCGCCGATACCGTCGACAGCGTCGCCACCTTCGCTGACGCGCTCTCGCGCAACACCCCCAATATCGAGGCCTTCTTCGTTGATGCGGGCACCCTGGCCAACAATCTCGCCGGCGTCTCGGAGGGGCTGCAATCGACCCTCGATCTCATCGACGAGGCCTCCGAGGCCATCGACGCCCAGGCCATCGGCCGGGCCATGGAGAACATCGACGCCTTCTCGCTGGCCCTCGGTCGCAATGCCGACAATGTCGATCAGATCCTCGTCAACACCCGCAACCTGACCGATACCCTCGCCAGCGCCAGCGAGCAGATCGACGCCATCATCGGCCGCGTCGACGGGTTGGTGGCGACCGAAGGCGGGGAATCGCTCTTCGGCGACCTGTCCGCCGCCTCGCTCTCCATCCGCACCCTGGCCGACAACCTCGACCGCCGCACCGCCGAGATCACCACCGCGATCACGCGCTTTACCAATGTGGGCACGGACGACTATTCTGCCCTGGCGGTCGATGCGCGGACGACGCTGCAGCAATTGCAGCGCGTTCTGAGTGAAATCGAACGGAATCCGCAGGTGCTCGTTTTCGGAGGAGACACCATGCGGGAATTCCAGCGTTGAGGAATGAGTAATGCGTAATCCGGTTTCGCGCAGAGCGTTTTTGAGCCTCTCGGGGGCGGCCGCCGCCGTCACCCTCGCGGGCTGCTCCTTCGGCGGGCGCGCGCCCTTCACCTACGACCTCATGCCCGTGGACCCCGGCGAGGCGCTGCGCCGCCGCACCAACCGGACCATTCTCATCACCGAGCCCACCGCCATCGGCGTCTACGACAGCCAGCGCATCGTGGTGCGCGAGGCGGGCGGCGTGCTCTCCTACCTGCCCGAGGCGCAGCTCTCGGACCGCCTGCCGCTGCTCCTGCGCACGCGCCTGGTGCAGTCCTTCGAGGACCGCGGCGTCAACAACATCGCCCGCTCCGGCGACCGCGTGAACATCGAGATCGCCCTGGCCACCGACGTGCGCGCCTTCGAGCTCGACACCCGCCTCGGCCCCGTGGCGGTCGTCACCATCTCCGCGCGCCTCGTCGATGAGGTCGCGCGCCGGGTCATCGCCACCCGCGCCTTCACCGCCCAGGCCCAGGCCGCCGATCTGGAGAACGCCAATGTCGTCGCGGCCCTCGACATCGCCATGCGCAATGTGATCAACCAGATTCTGGTGTGGACCACGTCCACCGTCTGATTCAATCAAGCGCGGATTCCGGCCGGTGCAGTTCCATAAGAGCGGCGATGCCGTCTTGCATTATCAGGTCGTCTCGGCGGCGCCCGAGCGGCCCGCGCTCGTCTTCATCAATGCGCTGGGCACCGATTTCCGCATCTGGCGCGACGTGATCGTGCGGCTGGTCGGCCAGTTCTCGCTTCTGACCTACGACATGCGCGGCTTCGGCCTCTCCGAATTGGGGGAGGGGGCCATGACCATCGAGCGCCATGCCGCCGATCTCGCCGCCATCATGGATGCCGCCGGGCTGGCCGACGCCTTCGTCTGCGGCCTCTCGGCCGGCGGGCAGGTGGCCCAGCAACTCGCCTTCGACCGCCCCGACCGCGTGCGCGGCCTGGTCCTCGCCGGCACCCTGCCGAAAATCGCCGACGCCGCCTTCTGGGACGCCCGCATCGCCGTCCTCGAACAAAAGGGCCTCGAAGCCGTCGCCGACAGCGTCGTGCCGCGCTGGTTCACCGAGGCCTTCAAGGCCGAACAACCCGAAGCCTATCGCGGCTACCGCACCATGCTCGCCCGCCAGCCACTCGCCGGCTACATCGCGCTCTGCCAAGCCGTCCGCGACTTCGACGCCACCGACCGCGCAAGCGGCCTGTCCACACCCACGATCTGCATCGCGGGCGCCGAGGACAAGGTCACCACCCCCACTGCCATCACCGACTTCGCCCGCGCCATCCCCCGCGCCCGCCTCGAAATCGTCCCCAAAGCCGCCCACATGCTCCCGGTCGAACAGCCCGAAACCCTCTCCGACATCATCACCGCCTTCGCCGACATCGTCCTGCGCGAGGGCTAGGGGCGCCGGTTGCTCTCTACGCATCAGTCAGCGTGGGACGGGACCGTGCTAAAGATCAGAGCCGCATTCACGCCGCCGAAGCCAAAGGAATTCGATAGAGCAAACGCGATGTTCTTCGATCTCGGCTGGTTCGGCACGAGATCGAACTGGGCGGCATCCTCGGTCGGGTTCTCCAGATTGATCGTCGGCGGCAGGGTGGCCGTCTGAAGGGCCTTGACGCAGAACACGGCTTCGATTGCCCCTGCGGCGCCGAGCATGTGCCCTGTGGCCGATTTCGTCGATGATACCGACAAATCCTGTCCACGACCGGCAAAGACCGCCGCCAGCGCGGCGATTTCCGCGCTGTCTCCCACTTCGGTCGAGGTCGCATGGGCATTCACATAGCCGATCTGGGTCGGCTCGATCCCAGCCATCGAGATGGCCTGGCGCATCGCCACCTGGGCGCCGGCACCGTCTGGCGAGCCGGCGGTCAGGTGATAGGCGTCGGCCGAAGTGCCATAGCCGGCCAGTATCGCCAATGGCCGTGCACCGCGCGTCTTGGCGTGACTGAGTTTTTCCAGCACCAGAACGGCTGCACCTTCCGCCAGCACGAAACCGTCATGGGCCGTGTCGAACGGGCGCGAGGCCTTTGCCGGATCATCCGCATAGGACGCGGAAAGAGCGCGTGAGGCGCCAAATCCGCCAATCGAGATCGGATCGACCGAACCCTCCGCGCCACCGACCACGGCAACTTCGGCTTCGCCCGTCAGGAGCAGCCGCATGCCATCACCGATCGCCTGGGCCGAGGCCGCGCAAGCCGTCACCGGCGTTCCGATCGGACCGCGGAATTTGTGAATGATCGATAGCCATCCGGCTGCGAGATTGGCGAGAAAGGAGGGGACGGTGAAGGGGGACAGGCGTCGTGGACCCTTGATCCTGATCGTCTCGACCGCCCTTGCCATCACCGGCGACCCTCCGACGCCGGTGCCGATGACAGTGGCCGTAGCCGCCTGGTCCTCATAGCTTTCGGGGTGCCATGCCGCTTGCTCAAGCGCCTCTGCCGCAGCGGCGATGGCATATTGGATGAAGACATCCATCTTCTTGATGTCTTTGCCATCAATGTAGGCCGTTGGGTCGAACCCGGCGGGATCGTCCTCCCTGGAAGGCACCAGCCCGGCGATATGGGAAACGAAGTCCGTCGTATCGAACCGGCTGTTTCGCACAATTCCGCTTCGGCCTTCCAAAAGCCGGGTCCACGCGGTTTCAACGCCAACACCAAGCGGGCTCACCACACCCATTCCGGTAATGACGATCGGATCGGCAGGGTCAGGCTTCAACATGATGGGGATCTCCGGTGTATATGCACGATAATCTGCAAGAATCTGTGGGTCGGTTCACAGCGCCGACAAATGCCGTAAGCCGGCAATGGTCGTCATGAAGTCCGGGTTCGTCAGGGTTTGACGCAGCTCCTCCTGGGACCGGCGCCATTCGGGAATAACCGACTCAAATTTCTTGCGGCCGGCTTCCGTCAGCTTGGCCTGCCGCTTTCTCGCGTTCTCGCCCGGCCCGATGGACACCAAGCCTTTGCGCTCGAGGACCGAGAGATTGCGGGAAAGGGTGGTCCGGTCCATGGCAAGCGCCTTGGCCATCTCGGTAACGGACCGATCCTGCCGCATGGCCAGCGCCGCCAGAATGTTGAACTGCGCTCCATTGATGCCGAATGGACGAAGCTTGCCATCAGCGCGGCGCGTTATCGCGCGTGCCGCCATACGCGTGTTCAACACAAGGCAATGGTTCAAATCGTCATCCACAAGCGGCGACCATATACGTGCATATGCACGAGTCAATGGTAATGGGACCCCTGTTGCTGCGCACGCTCGGAGTCGTCGGTGACTTGGGGAGTTCATCGAGGATCATGCTATCGCGGCATGCCGTTGCGATGAGCTCACCGCAACAGCGACGGTCTCTGCAGCGAGCAGCCCCATCTTGGTCTCGCCGGAAATCGGGCTTTCCGCTTACGACCCCATTCTAGCCATTCACCCCGCCCCGCTTTATAGAGCTATGGCGTAAACGCAGCGATCACCCCCATCCGTCGCGCCCGGTCATGCGGTGTGTCGCCCGCGCCACCGGTGCCATTGGACCATTGCTAGCCATGCAGGGCAGGGAGCCTCTCGATTCGACCCCGCTCGGGCGGGCCGTCACCGGTCTCGCCGCCGCCACCGCGCTCGCGGGCGGGCTCGTGCTGCTCGCCATGATCGGCGTGGTCCTCGCCAGCGTCGCGGGCAGGGCGCTGCTGCGCTTCGGCTTCACCTCGATCCGCGGCGACTATGAACTGGTCTCGGCCGGCACCGCGGTCGCGGCCTTTGCCTTCCTCGGCTGGGCCCAGCTCAAGGACGGCCACGCCGTGGTCGATCTCCTGGTCGAGCGTTTTCCCGCCCGCCTGCGATCGGCGCTCGCCGCCGCCGTCAACCTGCTCGTCGCGGCCTGCGGCGCCGTCCTCGCCTGGCGTCTCGCCGCCGGCGCCCTCGACAAGCTCGCCTATGGCGAGACCACCCAATTGCTGCGCCTGCCGCTGGTCTGGCCCTACGCCGCCTGCGCCCTGGGCGCCGCGATCTTCGCGCTCACCGCGCTCTACTGCGCCCTGCGCGACGGCCTCGCCATCGCGGAGCCTCACCCATGACGGGCAATGTCTGGCTCGGGATCATGGCCTTTCCGGCGCTCTTCGTCCTCATTGCCCTGCGCGTGCCCATCGGCGTTGCCATGCTGGTGATCGGCGCCGGCGGCAGCGCTCTCGTCTATGGCAGCGTTACCCCGGTCCTCGCCCAGTTCAAGAGCCTCGCCTATGAGAGCGTGGGCATCTACACGCTCTCGGTCGTGCCGCTCTTCCTGCTCATGGGCCAGTTCGCCACCATGGGCGGGCTTTCGCGCGCGCTGTTTTCGGCCGCCGATGCCGCGGTCGGGCACCGTCGCGGCGGCGTGGCGCTGGCCACCATCGCCGGCTGCGCCGGCTTCGGGGCCATCTGCGGCTCCTCCCTCGCCACCGCCGCCGCCATCGGGCGCGTGGCTCTGCCCGAGCTCAAGGCCGCCGGCTATTCCTCGGCTTTCGCCTCGGGCGCGCTGGCGGCCGGCGGCACGCTGGGCATCCTCATCCCGCCCTCGATCATCCTCGTGATCTTCGCCGCGCTCACCGAGCAGAACGTCGCCGATCTCTTCCTCGCCGCCCTCGTGCCCGGCCTCATCGCCATCGCCGGCTACATGGCCGTGGTCGCGGTCCTCGCCCGCCTCAATCCCGGGGAAGCCGGCGCGCTGCGCGCAAAGCCCGCCCGCCGCGACCGCGTCGCCGCCGTCCTGCGCGCCTGGCCCGCCGGCATCATCTTCCTGCTGGTGATCGGCGGCATCTATACCGGCCTGTTCTCGCCCACCGAGGCCGCCGCCATCGGCGCCGCCGCCACCGGGCTCGCCGCCGTCCTCGGCAAGGCCCTCGACCTCGCCGGCCTGCGCGCGGCGCTGCTCGCCACCGCCAGCACCACGGCCATGATCTTCCTCATTCTTATCGGCGCCGCCGCGCTCAACGGCTTCCTGGCGCTTAGCCAACTGCCCCAGGCCCTGGTCGCGGGGGTCGATCTCTTCGACCTCCACCCCATGGCCGTGCTGGCCATCATCCTCGCCGTCCACTTGGTGCTCGCCATCTTCATGGACGAGCTGGCCATGATCCTGCTCACGGTGCCGCTGGTCTATCCGCTGATGCTCTCGCTCGATTTCGGCCTCACCCCGCACCAGGTCGCCATCTGGTTCGGCATCCTCATGCTGACCGTGGTCGAGGTCGGGCTCATCCTGCCCCCGCTCGGCATGAACCTCCTCGTCATCGCCAGCCTCGACCGCGAGGCCCGCCTGCCGGCGCTCTACCGCGGCGTCCTGCCCTTCCTGGCCAGCGACGCGGCCCGCATCGTGCTGCTGGCGGCCGTCCCCGCCATCAGCATCTTCCTGGTCTAGCCGGGCGAGGAGGCTAGAGCGCCGGCGCCATCACCGCCCCGTGCCGCTCGCCGAACACCGGCATTCCCTCGCCGAAGAACACGTATTCCCCGTCCGCGATCCGGGCGATCTCCGTCTCCAGCCACGCCGCCTGCGCGTCGGTCATCGACGAGCGATACGCGGCCAAGAGGTCCGAATTGGGCGGCGCCACCGCCGCTTCGGCCGGCCTGCCAGCGTCCGCCGGGGCCATCTCGGCCCGTCGCAACGCCTCGAGCCGCCGGCGCAACAGCGCCAGCACCGTCTCGCGCGGCAATTCGGCCATGAACGCGAAACCCGCATAAAGCGCGTCCGGCCGCTGCCGCGGCTCGGCCAGCGCCCGCTGCATCAGCGCGAAGAACTCCGCATCCCCCTTTTCCGTGATCTCGTAGTCGGTGCGCGCCCCGTCTTCCCCGTCCCCCTCCGGAATGGCCCTGAGATAGCCTTCTTTGGCGAGTTGTCTCAGCGCGTGATAGATCGAGCCTGTCTTGGTGTTGGCCCATTTGTCGGCGTCCCAAGCCAGAAGCTCCCTGCCGACACGGTAGCCGTGAGCGCGTCCCAGGGTCCTTACGAGACCCAGGACCAATAGTCGTGTAGCCATCAGAACCCGCCTCCTCCTGCGGATTTTAATAGAACTGACATAGTGTCGCATATCGCACCACATGAAAACTGGTCAGGTGCCGATAACCCCGCGGTAACCATGCCATTCCGGCCGGGCGCCGTTCACATGTGGTTGACAGAAGCGGTGTGAACCGCCCCTCTGCGCCCAAGCAGGAGACAAGCAAGGGAATCGCCGGCCCCATGGACGCCAACCCCGTTCTCGCCCGCTTCGTGCGCGGCACCTGGCTCGAAAACCGCCATCGCGGCGCCTTCTGCGTCGCCAATGCCCGGGGCGAAGTCCTGGCCTCGGCCGGCGACATCGATTTTCCCGTGTTCCCGCGCTCCGCCATCAAGGCGATCCAGGCGATCCCCATGTTCGAGACCGGGTCGGTCGCCCGCTTCGGGCTCGAAGCCGATGCGGTCGCCCTGGCCTGCGCCTCCCATCACGGCGAGCCCGAGCACGTCACCCTGGCGGCGAACATGCTCGCGGCCATCGGGCTCGACGTCTCCGCGCTCGAATGCGGCACCCACCCGCCCAGCAATCCCGCCGCGCGTAAAGCCTTGGCCGCGTCGGGCGAAAAACCCACGGCGCTGCACAACAATTGCTCGGGCAAGCACGCGGGCATGCTCTCGGTCGCCCGCGCCCTGGGCATCGACACCCGCGGCTATGTGGAGCGCGGGCACGCGGTCCAGAAGCGCGTGCGCGCCGCCGTCGAGGCCGTGCTGGGCGAGGGGCTGACGGAAGACCGCTGCGGCACCGACGGCTGCTCCATCCCCACCTGGGCCGCGCCCCTCAAAAGCTTCGCCGCCGGCTTTGCCCGCATGGCCACGGGGGAGGGGCTCTCACCCGGCCACGCCCAGGCCGCGCAGCGGATCTTCGACGCCATCGTCGGCCATCCCCATCTCATCGCCGGCACCGACGCCTTCGATACCGAAGTCATCGCCGCCTTCGAGGGCCGGGTCATCACGAAAATCGGCGCCGAAGGCGTCTTCTGCGGCGCCCTGCGCGACAAGGGCCTCGGCTTCGTCCTCAAATGCGACGACGGCAACCGCGACGCCGCCACCGCCATGATCGCCGCCCTCCTCACCGCCATCGCATCCCCCACCGAAGCCCAACGCACCGTCCTCGCGCGTTATACCCGCGCAACCGCAAGGAACTGGCGCGGCATCGAGGTCGGGGTAATGGAAGCCGTCCCGGAGGTGTTTGCCGCTGTGCGCGTGTAGGGCGTTTGCCTGTCCACGAAACGTCACCCCGGCATTCATTGCCGGGGTCCAGACTGGCCTACCCCCTCACAAACCCACCCTCCCTCGCACCCTCGGGAGGAGGCGAAAAGACCCTCCGCGCACGCGGAAAACGCCGTTGGCTGGACCCCGGCCTTCGCCGGGGTAGCGATCGCGTATGGGGCGCACGGATAATCTCAAGCTCCCGCCCAATACCCCTCGCTGAAGCTCCATTCCCAAACCCGCCCGATCCCCGATCCCGCTGTCCCGGCGAAAGCCGGGACCCATCCTGAGATGTTGTCCCTCCACGGAATGTCGCGCAGAACCTCCCATCTCTCCCCTCGTCACCCCCGGGCTTGACCCGGGGGGCCAGAAAGGCCCTCCGCGCAAGCGGAAGGCGCGGCTGGATGGCCGGGTCAAGCCCGGCCATGACGAATTGAGAGGATGTGCCCACAGGGGTATCGATAGCCGGAGGAAGGCCTCCGCATCGAAGCTCCATCCCCAAAACCCGCCCCGCCCCCGATCTCGCTGTCCCGGCGAAAGCCGGGACCCATCCTGAGATGCCGCCAAAACCACCCCTTCTCCCCTTGAGGGAGAAGGTGGCCGGAGCGAAGCGGAGGTCGGATGAGGGGTGTTCTTGCAGCCAGCGCGATTTCTCACGTCGAAAGGATCGACGCCCGACCCACCCCGCCATCCCCCGGGGGTTTGACGGGACCCCAAAGGACCCTCCGCGCAGGCGGAAGGCTCCGCTGGATGGCCGGGTCAAGCCCGGCCATGACGACCTGAGAATAAACTGCCCGGTCTCACTACTCCCGCCGCTCCCAGGCAACGCAACCTTGCCCCCACCTTAATCTCTTGTACGCCCCGTCCCCCATCTCCCCCCTCGTCATTGCCGGGCTCGACCCGGCAATCCAGAAAGACCCTCCACAAACCCGGACCGCGCAGTCCCCCCGACGCCCGCCAATCCCCGTCACACCACCGCGTTCCCCGCCACCGTCAACTGCGGAAACCGCCCCGCATCGGCCTGCAGGTCCGTGCTCTGCACCTCGTCCCAGGCGCTCGCCGCAATGCCGTAGCGCCGCGCGCCCGACACCATGTTGTTGGTGACGACCGCCGCGCCCGCGCCCTCGGCCACCGAAACCACGATCCCCGCGTCCGCGTCGCGCACCATGTTGCCGGTCACCAGCACGTCGCGCAGATACGGCCCCCAGCCCACCGCGATGCCCACGCCATTGCCCGGCTCGACCACATTGCCCGACACCACCGCATCCGCCTCGGCCGCGATGCCATAGGGCGTCGTGTCCGGGTTCACCGCTGAGCGCGGGAAGATGTTGCGCACGATATTGCCCGAGCAGGTCGCGAGCCGGCCGCCGTCGATGTAATTGGTCATCGAAATCCCCGCCGCCGCCCCCTCGATCACGTTGCCCGTGATCGCCGAGCCCGAGAATTCGAACTCGGAAAAGATCGCGACCTCCCCCGAATTGAGGCAGGTATTGCCGCTGACCACCGTGTTGTTGGTTGCGTTGAGCCGGATCGCCGAGAACGTGCAATCGGCGATCGCATTGTCGGAAACCACAACGCCATCGGCGCGGAAGACGTTGATCCCGTTGCCGTTCTGGCCATTGCCGCCGTCGCGCCAGTCGATGGCGCGGATCCGGTTGCCCGTCACCACGGTGCCGTCCGGGCCGCTCTCGCCGCGCCACACCCGCACCCCGCCATTGCGGCAATCGAAGACGTGGTTGCCCGCGACGCGCACCCCGCGGCCGTCGAAGACGAAAATCCCGTTCTGGTCGCTGTCCGACGCCGTGCAGGTCTCCACGCTGGCGCTCGCATCGAGCACCGTGATCGCGTTGAGCCGGGTGTTGCCCGCGATGCAGTCGCGTAGGGTCACGTTGTCCGAGCCCTCCACATGCACCAGCCCGCCATGCCAGCGCTCTCCCCCCGCGCCGCTGCCGTCGAACCCCACGCCCGACACCAGCACCCCCTCGGCCCCTTCGATCAGCAGCAGCGGATCGTCGCCCGCGTGCACCAGCATCGTGGCGCCGGGCACCCCCGTCAGCACCAAACCGGAAGGCAGCCGCAGCCCGCGCGTAAAAAAGCGCCCCGGCGGCAGGTCGAGCCGCCCCGTGCCCGTCGCGGCCGCGTCGATCTCGGCCTGCAGCGTGCCCGTCATGTCGCTGCCCGGGTCCGCGCCCGGCAGCGCCTGCGCGCGCAGCGGCGCAGCGGCCCAGAGCGCCGCCGTCCCCACCCCGAGCCCGGCCAGGACCATTCGCCTCGAAACCATCGCGTTTCCCCCGGAAAAGTGCATGGCCCAGAGTGTACGGAAACCGCGGGCCAGGGCTATCGGCTTTGCCCGGCGTGGTGAATCGCGGTTTGGTGGGCGCTCTCAAACGCTTGTGAATATCTGTCCGCCCCGGTTATAGATTTTCGGCACGCAAGGGCGGAGGACGAATGCTCAAGCCATCGGCCGTCTATCTCGGCACCAGCACCCAGCCCGAATATCTCGCGCTCCGCTACGCCAACCGCCACGGCCTCGTCACCGGCGCCACGGGCACCGGCAAGACCGTGACCCTGCAAATCCTCGCCGAAGGCTTTTCCGCCGCCGGGGTGCCCGTGTTCTGCGCCGACGTCAAAGGCGACGTGGCCGGGCTCGCCGCGCCCGGCGTGCCGCAGGATTTCCTCGCCGAGCGCGCCGAAAAGATCGGCTTTTCCGATTACGCCTTCAGCGCCTTCCCGGTGATCTTCTGGGACCTGTTCGGCCGCCAGGGCCATCCGGTGCGCACCACGATCTCGGAGATGGGCCCGCTGCTGCTCTCGCGCATGCTTGATCTCAACGCGACCCAGGAGGGGGTGCTCAACGCCGCCTTCGCCTATGCCGACGACGAAGGCCTGCTGCTGCTCGACCTCAAGGACCTGCGCAGCCTTCTGACCTATATGAGCGACAACGCGCGCGACATGTCGGCGCGCTACGGCAACATCGCCTCGGCCTCGGTCGGGGCCATCCAGCGCACGCTCCTGGTGCTCGAACAGCAGGGCGGCGCGCAGTTCTTCGGCGAGCCCGCCTTGACCATCGCCGACCTCATGCGCACCGATGCCGAGGGCAGGGGGCTGATCTCCATCCTCGCGGCCGACGAATTGATGCGCGCGCCCCGGCTCTACGCGATCTTCCTCCTCTGGCTATTGTCCGAGCTGTTCGAGGAGCTGCCCGAGGTGGGCGACCCGGAAAAACCCAAGCTCGTCTTCTTTTTCGACGAGGCCCACCTGCTGTTCGACGCGGCGCCCAAGGCGCTGCTCGACAAGATCGAGCAAGTCGTCAAGCTCGTGCGCTCCAAGGGCGTCGGGGTCTATTTCATCACCCAGAACCCCATGGATATCCCCGAGCCCGTGCTCGCCCAGCTCGGCAACCGCATCCAGCACGCGCTCCGCGCCTATACCCCGCGCGAGCAGCGCGCCGTCCGCGCGGCCGCGGACAGTTTCCGCCCCAATCCCGATTTCTCCACCGAAGCGGTCATCACCGAGCTGGGCACCGGCGAGGCGCTGGTCTCGACCATCGGGGATAAGGGCGCGCCCTCCATCGTGGGCCGCACGCTCATCCGCCCGCCGAGCTCGCGTATGGGGCCCTTGACCCCCGATGAACGCGCGCAGGTGATCGCCCAAAGCCCGGTCCACGGCCGCTATGAGGACGTCATCGATCGCGAATCGGCCCACGAAATTCTCGCCCGCAAGGCCGCCGACCGGCTGCGGGACGAAGAGCTGGACGCCCTGCGCAAGGAGGCGGAAAAGCAGGCGAAGCCGAAGCGCCCGACCAGCTCCGGCCGGCGCACGGACAGCCCCTTCGACGCCTTCGCCAAGACCTTCGCCCGTGAGCTCGGGCGGTCCGTCGTGCGCGGCGTCCTCGGCGGCCTGTCGCGGCGCTGATGGCAATGTTCTCGTCCCCCGTGAGCCCCGGAGACTTGAGGCGCTTCGCCATTTTCGGCGACGGGCTGGAGGCCGCGCAGTCCGATCTTTACCGCCGCGCCGCGCGGGCGCTCAAGGCCGCGGAGATCGAGCCCGTCGTCATGTCCGTCCAGGGCCTAGGCGGCCCGTTGCTCGACGCGCTCGTCGCCGAGGATTTTCGCGCCATCACCCTCGTCACCACGCGCGAGGGCGAGGTCGCCCCGGGGGTGGAGGTCGTCCGGGCCGGCGACCGCGCCCAAGCGCGCGCAGAGGCCATCGGTCGCGCCGACGCGCTGCTCGGCCTGCCGTCCACCCTGGGGCCGGTCTCCGAGCTCTATCTCTGCTGGGTGGATGCGCGCGCCGCCGGCCGCGCCATGCCCGTGGGCCTGCTCAACCAGAAAAAGGCCTTCGAGGTCGTGCGCGGCTTCATCGGGGACGTAGCCTCGGTCGGGCTCGAACGCACCGACCGCATGATCCAGTTCTCGGATTCCATCGAGGATCTCATCGCCCGCCTGCGCACCATGAGCGCGCCCTGAGCGCATCCTGCCCGGCTAGGGGTGCCGCGCCGTTCCGTCCCGCGCCGCCCTTTGCGCGGCAAAGGATATCACGTTGCCCCCGTGCCATTCCGGCGCGATCGACACCTCCGGCCCGCCCCGCCGCTCGGGCTCCTGCGCCCTGAGCCGGGCCTCGACCCGTTCCTCGATATAGGCCGGCGACATCGGCTTGACGATCAGCTCGTCGATCCCGCTCGCCCGGCATTCCCGCCGCATGTCCGGAGTGATGGCCCGCGCCATCGCGATGATCGCGAGCCCGGCATCCACCACGAAATCCCCCTCCCGGATCATGAAGGCGAAATCGGCGATGCTGCCGTCCGAGAGGTCGTAATCCGAGACGATCACCGCCACCGGCGCGATCCGCATATAGGTGCCCAGCTCGCGCAGGCTCGCAAAGCACCGCACGCGCCATCCGCTGCGGTGCCGCATTGCCGCCGCCAGCACCGAGGCTAGGGCCGGGCTGGATGAAACGACCGCGATGGTTGCGACGGGCGAGGACACGGGGGACGGCGCTCTTGGGCTGGGCCACGATAGGGTTAACAAAGCCCTACCACGCCAAGGGGTTCCGTAAAAGCGGCCCCGCCCCGCGCCCCCAACAAAAATGCCCGCCCCGGAGGCCGGAGCGGGCATGATTACCAACAGCGGGGAAAATCAGCGCGCGGCTTCGTAGAGCTCGGCCACGTAATCCCAGTTCACGAGGCTGTCGAACCAGGCCTCGAGATATTTCGGCCGGGCATTGCGGTAGTCGATGTAATAGGAATGCTCCCACACATCGACGCCCAGCAGCGGGGTCCCGCCATGCACCAGCGGGTTTTCCCCGTTGGGCGTCTTGGTCACTTCCAGCCGTCCGTCCTTGAGCGTGAGCCAGGCCCAGCCCGAACCGAACTGGGTCGCGCCGGCATTGAGGAAGTCCTCACGGAACTTGTCGAACCCGCCGAGGTCTGAATCGATCGCCGCCTGCAGCGCGCCCGGCACCGAGCGGCCGCCGCCATTCGGCTTCATCCACTTCCAGAAATGGATGTGGTTGTAATGCTGGCCGGCATTGTTGAAGAGCCCCTGGTTCTTGCCGTAGCTCTCCTTGACGATCTCTTCCAGCGACTTGCCTTCCAGCCCCGAGCCCTCGAGCAGCTTGTTGCCGTTGGTCACATAGGCCTGGTGGTGCTTGTCGTGGTGAAATTCGAGGGTTTCGGCCGACATATAGGGCGCCAGCGCGTCCTTGGCATAGGGAAGTTCGGGCAGTTCGAAAGCCATGGGAAGTCCTCCGCGAATGAAGTGACAAGAGCTTGGCGCCGCACGCGGCCTTTTCCAAGCGAATGCTTTGTTTATACCCAAGCCGGTCCGTGGGATCAACGCCGCGGGCGCATTAATCGGCCAGTCCCACACATGAAAGCGCGAACGCATAGATGATCGCGGTTTCCTTGATGCGCTCGAACCGGCCCGAAGCCCCGCCATGCCCGGCGCCCATGTTGGTGCGCAGATACAATGCGTTTCCGTCCGTCTTCGTTGCGCGCAGCTTGGCGACCCACTTGGCCGGCTCCCAATAGGTGACGCGCGGGTCGGTCAGCCCCGCCAGCGCCAGGATGGGCGGATAGGCCTTGGCCGCCACATTGTCATAGGGCGAATAGGCCGCGATGCGCGCAAAGGCCTCGGGGGAGGTGATGGGGTTGCCCCACTCGGGCCATTCCGGCGGGGTCAGCGGCAGCGTGTCGTCCAGCATGGTGTTGAGCACGTCCACGAACGGCACCACCGCCACCACCCCGGCCCAGAGATCGGGCCGCATATTGGCGATCGCGCCCATCAGCATCCCGCCCGCCGAGCCGCCCTCGGCCACGATCCGGTCCTTGTGAACAAAACCCCGCTCGATCAGCGTCTCGGCCGCCGCGATGAAATCGGTGAACGTATTGGCCTTGTGCTCCGCGCGCCCCTGCTTGTACCAGCGATAGCCCTTTTCCATGCCCCCGCGCACATGGGCGATGGCATAGACGAAGCCGCGATCCACCAGCGAAAGCACAGAAATCGAGAACGCCGCCGGAATCGCGTTGCCATAAGCGCCATAGCCATAAAGAAAGCCCGGCGCCGAGCCGTCGAGCGGCGTGGACTTGCGATAGAGCAGGGTGACCGGCACCTCTTCCCCGTCCGATGCCTTGGCGAAAATCCGCCGCGTCTCGTAAAGCGCGGGATCGTGCCCCGAGGGCACCTCCTGCTGCTTGCGCAACACCCGCGCCCCGGTCTCCACGTCATAGTCGAAGATCTGCCCCGGCGTCGTGGGCGAGGAATAGGAAAACCGGATCGTCGTGGTGTCGAACTCGTAACCCCCGATCAGCCCCAGCGAATAGGCTTCCTCGGGAAAGCTGATCGTCTCCTCGCGCCCGTCGCGCAGGTCCCGCACCACGATGCGCGGCAGCCCGTCCACCCGTTCGAGCCGGATCAAGTGGTTGGCCAGCATCTCGATATCGAGGATCAGCCGCCCCGGCTGGTGCGGCACCAGGTCGGTCCAGGTGTCCATCGCGGTTGCCCCCAGCGGCGCGGTCGCGATCTTGAAGTCCTCGGCGCTCTCGGCATTGGTAAGCAGGTAGAGCACGCCCCCGCGCTCCTCGACCGAATATTCCGTGTTCTCGCGCCGCGGCGCGACGCAGAACGCTTCGCCGCCCGCCGAGGCGTCGATCAGCCAGGCTTCGGAGGTCTGATGGTCATGGGCGCTGATGACGATGAACCGGTCCGAAAGCGTCTTGCCCACGCTGACGAAAAAGCCCGGGTCAGCCTCCTCGTAGACCACCGCGTCCGCGTCCTGCGGCGTGCCCAGCCGGTGCAGCCGCACCCGGAACGGCCGGTGGTTCTCGTCGAACTCGGTATAATAGAAGTTGGCGCTGTCATTGGCCCAGACGACGTCCGACGCCGCCTTTTCGATCACCTCGCCACTGTCCTTGCCGGTCGCAAGATCGCGCAGCGTAATCGTCAGATACTCCGATCCATTCCGGTCCGCCGCCCAGGCGAGCAGCCTGTGGTCGGGCGAATGATCCGCCCCGCCAAAGCCAAAATAGCCGTCCCCCGCTTCGGCATTGCAGTCGAGCAGCACCTGCTCCGCGCCGCCCTCGCGCGGCATGCGCGTGATCAGCGGATACTGGTCGCCCTCGCGGGTGCGCGTGCCATAGGCCCAGGGCCCGTCCGGCGTCGGCACGGCGCTGTCGTCTTCCTTGATGCGCCCGCGGATTTCCCGATAGATCGTCTCCCGCAACGCCTCGCTCGGCCCGCCGAACGCGGCCTCGTAATAGGCGTTCTCGGCCTCGACATAGGCGCGGATATCCGCCGGCAGCACCGATGGGTCCGCCATCACCTCGCGCCAATTGTCCGCCCGCAGCCAGGCATAGGGATCGTGCAACGCCGTCCCATGATAGTCACGGCTGGTCTCGCGCCGCTCGGCGCGCGGCGGATTGGGCTGGCTGGACATATGCTCGTTCATCTTGGGCTTGGCCGTATAGCGTTGGATTCCGGCATCGCATGCCGGAATGACATTGAGGGTATCGCTTCTATCCCACCCCACCCACTGCATGTCACCCCGTCGAAGCGGGAAATCAGGTCAGGGCTGGCCATCTCGAAAACGTGCCCGAGGCGAACACCGCACTGGATTCCGGCAATAAATGCCGGAATGACATCGGGATTTTGGCTTCCATCTCGCCCCACCACAACTCGTCACCCCGGTATTTATTACCGGGGTCCAGCAAAATGCCGGCAAAAACCGCGAATGGCGGTCGGGTCCGGCAGGCGCTGCGCGCACTCTTTAGTCTCAGTCGTCGTCCCCGGGCTTGACCCGGGGACCCGCGATGCCGCCGCGCGGCAAAGGAGCAGTCTCAACCCCCGGGTATCGGCTGCAAAACCGCAGATGGCCGGGTCAGGCCCGGCCATGACGACCTGAATCGACGTAACGGCCGCTGCGGCGTGGCTCTTGCTTCCATCCCGCCCCACCCACCGCCCGTCACCCCGGTATTCATTACCCGGGTCCAGCAAGATGCCGGCCAAAACCGCCAATGGCGGCCGGATCCGGCACGCGCTGCGCGCACTCTTTAGTCTCGGTCGTCGTCCCCGGGCTTGACCCGGGGACCCGCGATACCGCCGCGCGGCAAAGGAGCAGTCTCAACCCCCGGGTATCGGCTGCAAAACCGCAGATGGCCGGGTCAGGCCCAGCCATGACGACCTGAATCGACGTAACGGCCGCTTCGGCGAGGCTCTTGCCACTATCCCGCCCCACCCACCGCCCGTCACCCCGGTATTCATTACCGGGGTCCAGTTCGGTGCGGGCCGGAACTACAAAGGTCTATAGGGGTCCGGATTCTATTGAACCCCGAAGGCCCGACCCAGCCCCTCACTCATCCGGCTTGAAATCCAGCGCCACCCCGTTGGTGCAGTAGCGCAGCCCGGTCGGCGCCGGGCCGTCGGGGAACACATGCCCCAGATGCGCGTCGCAATTGCCGCAGCGGATTTCGATCCGGCGCATGAAATATTGCCGGTCGTCGTGCTCGGTGATCGCGTCCGGGGAAACCGGCTGGAAGAAGCTCGGCCAGCCCGAGCCCGAATCGTATTTGGCTTCGCTGGTGAAGAGCGGGGCGCCGCAATTGACGCAGTAATACGTGCCCTCGCGCTTTTCCTCGTTATAGGGGTGGGAAAAGGCGCGCTCCGTCCCATGCTCGCGGGTGACGTGGAACTGCTCGGGGGTCAGCTTGTCCCGCCAGTTGACGTCTGAGAAATCGGTCTTGTCGGTCATCTGCAACGGCCTCCTGGCTGGTTCGGCGCCTCGAAGATAGCGCGCTGTATATGGTCATGAGAAGCCGCCGCAACAAGAGTTGTTCCGCGGCGCGGCCACGCGCGCACCGACCCCTGCACCGGCGTTCCGGTAGTCTTTGACAAGTCATTCCCCGGGCGCTTTAAAACGGAGACGCGCGCAAGCGCCGACCCGATTCCATGCCGCACGCGCATCCGACGGTGATCTATTTGCCCTGGACCCCGGACATTTCGATCCCTCTCGCGGCGCTCGGCCCCTTCCTCGCGGCCCTTGTCGCGCCCTGGGTGAGACGGGCGGCGGGCCCCGCTGCCGGCTGGCTCCTGGCGCTGGTTCCCCTCGCGATTTTCCTTTCGCTCCTGCCCCTGCTCGAACCCGTGGCGGCAGGGGAGGCGGTCAGCGTGTCCGTGCCGTGGATACCCGCGCTCGGCGTCGCGTTCTCCTTCCTTCTGGACGGGTTGAGCCTCACCTTCGCGCTGCTCATCTCGGGCATCGGCACCTTCATCATCCTCTATTCCGGCGGTTACCTCAAAACCCATCCGCAGCAGGGGCGGTTCTTCGCCTTCATGCTGATGTTCATGGGGTCGATGCTCGGGCTGGTGCTGGCCGATGACCTCATCACCCTGTTCGTGTTCTGGGAACTGACCTCGGTCACCTCGTTCCTGCTCATCGGCTTCGATCACACCCGCCAGGCCGCGCGCCGCGCCGCGATCCAGGCCCTGGTCATCACCTCGGGCGGCGGGCTGCTCCTCCTCGTCGGGCTCGTCACCCTCATGGCCGTCACCGGGCAAACCAGCATGTCGGGCCTGCTCGAAGGGCAGGGGAGCGTCCAGGCCCATGGCGCCTACATGCTCGTCCTGCTGCTCGTCGTCGCCGGGGCCTTCGCCAAATCCGCGCAGGTGCCGCTGCACTTCTGGCTGCCCAACGCCATGGAGGCGCCGACCCCGGTTTCGGCCTTCCTGCACTCGGCCACCATGGTCAAGGCGGGCGTCTATCTCCTCGCCCGCATGAACCCGGTGCTGGGCGGCACCGGCGCGTGGTTCTGGATTCTGGTCCTCTTCGGCGGCGCGACCCTGCTCGCCGGCGGGCTTCTGGCTCTGCGCCAGACCGATCTCAAGCAGATGCTGGCCTATACCACCATGGGCTCGCTCGGCCTTCTGGTCCTGCTCATCGGCGTCGGCACTGAGGCGGCGCTCTTCGGCATGACCGCCTATCTCGTGGCGCACGCGCTGTTCAAGGCGGGCCTGTTCATGGTCGCGGGCGCCATCGACCACGGCACCGGCACCCGCGACATCACCATCCTGGGCGGGCTGCGCGAGCATATGCCCGTGACCTTCATCGCTGCCCTCGTCGCCGCCTTCTCCATGGCCGGCCTGCCCATCGCCATGGGCTTCCTCGCCAAGGAAGAAATGTACCTGGCGCTGACCGCCGGGCTCTGGCCCGACCTCGCGATCCTCGCCGTTTTGATCGCCGGCAACGCGCTGATGATGGCGGTGGGGCTCTCCATCGCCATCCGCCCCTTCGCGGGCGACCTGCGTCCCACGCCGCACGATCCGCACGAGGGCGGCGTGACCCTGCTCGCCGGCCCCGTGGTGCTCGGGGTGCTGGGCCTGGTCGCCGGGCTCTTCACCGCCTGGCTCAATACCTACGTGCTCACCCCCACCGGCGCCGCCGTTTCGGGCCGGCCGGTCGCCGCCCATCTGGCGCTCGGTTTCGACCTCGCCAATCCCGCGCTCTGGGCCTCGGCCCTGACCTGGACCATCGGTGGAATCCTCTACTGGAAAGCCGAGGCGATTCGCTTCCGCCTGCGCCGGATCGGCGATGCCATCGGCTGGACCTTCGATGCCGGATTCGATAGCGCGATATACGGCCTCACAACCCTGTCACACCGCGTATTAGAGACCGTACAGCACGGTAGAATGGACCTTTACGTGCTGACCTTCTTCGCTTTGGTCGCCGCCGCGCTCTACCTGCCCCTCCTCGCCATGGGCGGTTTGCCTTCCCTTCCGCCCGTGCCGGATATGCCCTTCTACCTATGGGGCGCGCTGCTCGTGACCGCCGCGGGCCTCCTCGCCGTGGTGCTGTTCCGCATCCGCCTCAACGCGGTGATTGCCTTGGGAATTCAAGGCTTTGGCACCGCGATGATCTTCATGCTGCTCGGCGCGCCCGACCTCTCTTTCACCCAGTTCATGGTGGAAACCCTGTCCGTGGTCATCCTTGCCCTGGTCATGACCCGCCTCGATCTCGACGCCTCCGACAGCCGCGATCTCGAGCACACCGTCCGCGACGCCGCCATAGCCCTCCTCGTCGGCCTCGGCATCCTCCTCCTGATGCTCGCCGTGCTGGAAAATCCTTTGAATACAAGGCTTTCCGACTTCTTCAACGCCACCAGCACCGCCGTCGCGCACGGCCATAACGTGGTCAACGTCATCCTCGTCGACTACCGCGCCATCGACACGCTTGGCGAGATTTCGGTCGTCATGGCCGCGGGCCTCGCCATTCTCGCGCTCATCCGCATCCGGCCGAAAAAGCCTGTTGTTCCAGTCACTTCCCGACCGAGCAGGAGGAGGAAATCCGCATGAACACGGTGATCTTCCGCACCGCCGCACCCGCCCTCGTGGCCCTCATGATGGTCTTTTCCATCTTCGTCCTGCTGCGCGGCCACAACGAGCCCGGCGGCGGCTTCATCGGCGGCCTGATCGGCGCCTCGGCCATCGCCATCTACGCCATCGCCTGCGGCGTGGCGGAGGTCCGTAAGGCCTTGAAAATACACCCGATTACGCTCGCGGGATTCGGCGTCGTGCTGGCCGCATTCAGCGGTCTTCTCTCCCTCTTCGCCGGCCACCCCTTCCTCACTGGCCTCTGGCTCGTCTTCGATCTGCAAGGCACCGAAGTGCCGCTCTCAACCCCCATGCTGTTCGACATCGGCGTCTATGCCGTTGTTTTAGGAGCGCTTTCTTCCGTCGCACTGGCGCTCGAAGGCGACGAAGAAGGGGAGGGCGACTGACATGGAAACCGCGCTTTCCGTCCTCGTCGCCCTGTTCTTCGCCGCCGCGGTCTACCTGCTGCTGTCCCGCTCGGTCATCCGCATGCTGCTCGGCATGGTGGTGCTCGGCAACGGCGTCAACCTTCTGATCTTCACCCTCGGGCGCATCAGCGGCAGCACGCCGCCCATCGTCCCCTGGAATGCCTCCGCTCCCCTCGAAGGCGCCGCTAACCCCTTGCCGCAGGCGCTTATTTTGACCGCCATCGTCATCGGCTTCGCCCTCTTCGCCTTCATGCTGGTGCTGGCCTACCGCGCCTACAAGGCGCTCGGGACCGACGACACCGGTGCCATGCGCGTGGCCGAGCCGGAGCAGTCGCCCCGGCCGCCGCTGAGCTATTAGGGAGCCCGGAAACCATGGCGACAGCCGCTCCCGCGGATATGGACCTGCCCCCGCATTTCATCGGCGCGATGACCGACGCGGCCGATTGGCTGGTGGTCGTGCCCGTTGCGCTGGCCCTGGCGGGCGCAGGCCTTCTGGTCATGCTGCGCGGCCGGGTTGGGCTTCAGGCATGGCTTGCCGCGCTGGTGACCTTCGCGATTGCGGTTTCCAACGGTTTCCTGCTCGCGCGCGTGCTCGCCGAAGGTCCGGTCGCCATGACCATGGGCCGCTGGCTGCCGCCCTTCGGCATCACTTTCGCCGTCGACGCGCTCGGCGCGGTGTTCGCGCTCACCACGTCGCTGGTGATGCTCGCGGTCATGATCTACGCTCCGCTCGAGCTCGATTTCCGCAAGCGCACCTTCGGGTTCTATCCGCTGATGCTGCTGCTCCTGTGCGGCGTGAGCGGGGCCTTCCTCACCGGCGACCTCTTCAACCTCTATGTCTGGTTCGAGGTGATGCTGATCGCCTCCTTCGGGCTCCTGGTCATGGGCGGCGCCCCGATCCAGCTCGACGCGGCGATCAAATACGGCTTCCTCAATATCCTCGCGACGACCATCTTCCTCATCGCCACCGCCTATACCTACGGCCTCACCGGCACGCTCAACATGGCGGACCTGCTGACCGCAACCGCCGAGGCGCCCTTGCCGGCGCTGGTCACCGCGGGCGCCTTGTTCATCGTCGCTTTCGGCGTCAAGGCAGCCGCCTTTCCGGGCAATGCCTGGCTGCCCGCCTCCTATCACGCGCCCATGGTCGCGGTCTCCGCGGTCTTCGGCGCGCTGCTTACCAAGGTCGGCGTCTACGCCTTGATCCGGCTGTTCATGCACGTGATGCCCTCGGCAGGCGACGTGCTGAATCCCGCGATCGCTGCGGTGGCGGTGCTGACGCTGATCACCGCGCCGCTCGGCGCCATCGCCGCGACCAACCTGCGGCGCGCGGTGGGTTTCTTCGTCATCGGTGGCGTGGGCATGATCCTTGCTGGCCTCGCGCTCGGCAACCAGCAGGGATTGGCTGGAGCCGCCGTCTATGCGGTCCATTCCATGCTCGCCATGGCCGCGCTCTATCTCGCCGCCGGGCTCGTCGAGCGCATGACCGGCACCACCGACACCCGCCGCATGGGCGGCGTCTATGCCCAAAGCCCGCTGCTTTCGGCCGCGTTCATCCTCCTCGTCTTCGCGGTCTCGGGCCTGCCGCCTTTCCTCAGCCTCTGGTCCAAGATCCTGCTGCTCCAGGGCGGCGTGTCCGCGGGCGACTGGATCGTCGTGGCCGCGATCCTGCTCAACGCGATCTTGACGATTATCGCTGCAAGCCGGCTCTGGGCGCACGTCTTCTGGCGCTCGGGCCATGAGGGTGAAGGCTCCGAGCGCCCCAATCCCGATATCCGGCCGCTTGACCGGAACGAAAGCCGCGTGGGGCTCGGCGCTTTGGCTGTGCTCATGGTATTGATCATGGCGCTGGGTCTGTTTCCCGACGCGCTGATCGCCGCGGGGCAGACCGCCGCCGCCGATCTGCTCGACCCGCAGCGCTATGTCGGGGCTGTGTTTGCCGAGGTGCCGCAACCATGACCTTCCTGCTTCTGGTTCTCGCCATCACGCTCATGTGGACCGCTGTCACCGGCAGTTTCACCCTGGTGAACCTACTGCTCGGCGCCGTGATCGCCGGCCTTGCGACGCTGCTGATTCGCAGCCGCATAGACAGGCCGCATCTCGGGCGCCGCCTATGGCTGGCCGTCTCGCTCGCCGGCCTGTTCCTCTACGAACTGGCGCTGTCGGCGAGCCGGGTCGCGCTGCTGGTGCTCGCGCCAGACCTGAAAAAGCGCCTCGCGCCTGCGATCTTCGCCTATCCGCTGACCGTCAGGAGCGACGTCGAGATCACGCTGCTGGCCAATCTCGTCACGTTGACGCCGGGCACGCTCAGCGTCGATGTCTCGGAAGACCGCAAGACGCTCTACATCCACGCTCTCGAAATGCGCGACAAGGACGCGGCCATTGCCGCGATCCGTGATGGTTTCGAGGCGCGGATCATCGCGGTATTTGCGTAATGAGCGGCGCGGAGTTCCTCGATCTGGCCTGTCTTGTGGCGCTGGGCATCCTGACCGTCGCCTTCCTGCTGACGATCGTGCGCATCGTCTTGGGGCCGACCCTGCCCGATCGTGTACTCGGCCTCGACATGCTGGTCGCGGTGGTGATCGGCTATATCGCCGTGGTGGCGCTCTATACTGGCTTTGCCCTTTATCTCGACATCGCCATCGCGCTGGGGTTGGTGGGCTTTCTCTCGACCGTGGCGCTGGCGCGTTTCGTGTTGCACCGCGCGCACAATGAGCGCGATAAACAGGCGGTTCGCGGGGAGCAACGCCCATGATTGTGGACCTGCTATATTATGTCGCAGGCGTCGTGGTCCTTATCGGCGCGGTATTCAGCCTGCTGGCGGTCATCGGCATCCTGCGTTTCCCTGATCTCTATACGCGGATGCACGCGGCCTCCAAGGCCGGCACCGTGGGCTCCGGCCTCTGTCTTCTGGCCTTAGCCATAGCTTCTCTCGACCTTTCCGTCGCTATCCGGGCGCTTATCGGCCTGGTATTTCTGGTATTGACCGCCCCGATTTCGGCACATCTTCTGTCCCGTGCTGCCTATATCGCCGGGTTCAAGCCCTCTTCTGAGATGGCGGTAAACGACCTCGGCCGCGCGGAAGTTGTGAAAAAGTAAAGCACAGGGTGCTCTAAATTCCGCCAAGATGACCTGCTGCACTTGCGGCTGGAGCAAAACACTTCTAAACCGCAGCCAGCGTCGTACGCTCCATGAGTCTGAGCGTAGCTGAAAACCTAGTAAAGCATGAAAAGGAAGTTACAATGTCCTTGACGGGAAATGCGGCGGTAACCCCAGATATCGATGTCATCGAATACACTACTGAGATTGTTGCGGCTTATGTCAGCCACAATGCCATTAGTCCGACCGATCTGCCCAAGCTGATCGCCGATGTTCACTCTGCGGTTAAGAACCTCACCAATGAAGAAGTGCCCGCGCCTGCCGAGGAAAAGAAGCCTGCGGTTCCGGTGCGCAAGTCGGTGACCGCGGATTACATCATTTGCCTTGAGGACGGCAAGAAGTTCAAGTCGCTCAAGCGCCATTTGCGGACTCACTATAATCTCTCTCCCGAGGAATACCGGGAGAAGTGGGGCCTGCCTGCCGACTATCCGATGGTGGCCCCCAGCTATTCGGAAACCCGTTCGCGCCTGGCCAAGGACAACGGGCTCGGCCGCAAGGCAAGCTGAGGACAACTGTCCTTTCGACTCACCGTACGGCCGTGCCTCAAGGGCGCGGCCGTTCGCGTTTGCGGGGCATTACGCACCACTTATCCCCGGGTTGATCGCGCCTCGATATAGGATTGTATTCCTATGCTCCTAAGAGGTGCGATTATGCTGTTTGACCTCTCGACCCTCCGGTCTCGCCCCGATCACCAGGCGACGGCCCAGGCGTTCTATCGCGTGGTGCAGGTCATCGCCGAGGAGGAGGGGTTGCGTCCTTCTGATCTCATGGCGCGGACGCGCGGCCTTGCCCCCATAGCCGCGGCGCGCCAAACCGCCATGTATCTGTGCCACGTGGCCGTCGGCCGCAGTCTCACCGATGTCGGCCGTTTCTTCGGCCGCGACCGTACCACGGTCGCCCATGCCTGCCGCATGATCGAGGATCGGCGCGACGATACGGCCGTCGATCTTCGTTTAGAGGCGCTGGAGCGCAAGTGTCTGGGCGGCGACGAAACAAGGATCGGAGAGTGAGCATGGCGAAGTCTTCCGGACAGGATTGTGCGCTCGAAAGCCTTGCCCGCCCAGCGGCGGGCCAGCCCGCCTATCTCGCGCCCCATCAGGCGGAGGCCGGACAGCGCGTGCGGCGGCTTTTCGCCCGGGCCCATCTTCAGCCGCGGGTGACCCAATCCTTCAGCGCGCTGCCGCGGGAGGCGACGCGGCGCAACGGCGCCGAGGAGATAACCGAGATGGCGGCCACCGCCCGCAAGCGTCTCGCCGAGCTCCACGCGATCCTGCCGGCCGAGTGCGCCGGCGTGGTGCTCGACGTCTGCGGCTTCGAGAAGGGATTGCAGCAGATCGAGACCGAGAGGGGCTGGCCGCGCCGCAGTGCCAAGCTCGTCTTGCGTATTGCGCTCGATCGGCTCGCCGAGCATTACCGATTGAGCCCGGCGGCGACCGGAAGCGAGACGCGGACGCTGCAGGGTTGGCAGGACGAGGGCGCGCGCCCGTCCGAAGCTGGCTAGGCCAGGGAAGCGACGGCGCGCGCGTCCGAGCGGATACGGTTCACCATGGAGGCGAGTCCGTTGGCGCGCTGGGTCGAAAGATGCTCGCGCAACCCGATGGAATCGAAAATCTCGAGCGCATCGGTAGCCGCGATATCGCTTGCCCTGCGGCCCGAATAAAGCGCGATCACCACGGCAACGAGCCCCCGCACGATCATGGCGTCGGAATCGCCGCGATAGGCGAGGATAGGGTCCGGTCCCGCCTCCTGCGGGTCCGCGACCAGCCAGACCTGCGAGGCGCAACCGCTGACCTTGGTCTGGGCGTTGCGCTCCGCATCCGTCAGCGGCGCGAGCGTCTGGCCGAGCTCGATCAGGTAGCGATAACGGTCCTCCCAGTCGTCGAGAAAGCCGAGATTGTCTGCGATGTCGTCGAAGGCCGGGCTGGTCTGCATGGCGCGCTTTTAGCGCAGCGGCGCGGCGGTGCCAATGTCCGGGGAGATCAGAGCGTGGCTGGGCGCGGGATCGGCCGGGGCGCCACCGGGGCGGGATCGTGGACTTCGGCCTCGGCAATCAGTGCCGCGAGCGGGTCCGCACCCGGCGCGGGCGTTGGCAGCGCTGCGGGCATGGGCTGGGTGACGGCCTGCGCCTGGCTGGCGGCCGCGGCGGTAAGCATGGTGCGGCCGGTCACGCATTCCAGGGTTTCGCAGTGAATCTGCGGCACATGGGTGGAAACGGCGCTCAATACAGCCCACGGCGCGGTCCTGGCGGTTTCCTGCAGGTCGATCCGCGCGGCCGGCGCGATGATGAGGAACGCTGCGGTGAGCCAGAAGAAAGAGCGGAAGAGGAACATGCGCTTGGGCCTATGACGAACTGTATCGTGGCCTCACCCTAGCGAGGCGGTGCAAAGGCGATATCGACAAATTCGATAAAATTTTCAGCAAATCGTCGCGCCCGCCAAGACCAGCCGTTAAGCAAGAGTCCATTTACTCTATGAGGAAAATGCGGGCTGGCACGTTCTACCTTCCCGTCCACTTAAGGCCGTCTTAGGGGCTTGGGTGGGAGGGTCCTCCCTAACGCCGGCAGCAGAGACCGGCGGCCCAGAACACGTCCGCGTCAGCCCTGTCGAGCACACCCAATGATGACTTCCATACTGCGCAAGGTCAGGACTGCTGTCCGCACGGGCCTTGCCGGCATCACGGACATCCGGGACCGCGACCGCCTCGCTTTCGCCGGCATGGTTGTGGGCGTGCTCGTGCTGGTCGCAGGCATCGGGGCCATCCTGCTGTCGCGTCCTTCGCTGACCACGATCTTCCATCTCGTCGTTACGTCGGGGCTGCTGGCGGCCCTGGGCTTCGGCATCGCGACCTTCTCGCGCCGGCGCAGCGCCGATCGGGAGCAAGACCTTTTCGTTACGCTCATCGAGTCCGTGCGCGACTCGGTGATCCGGTACGATGCCGACGGCAAGGTCAGCTTCCTGTCGCACTCGTCCGAAACCCTGTTCGGCTGCCGCCGCTACGAGCTGGACGGCAACGGGCTCCTGGATCGCGTCCATGTCATGGACCGGCCCGCCTATCTCACCGCGCTCGCCGCCGCCACGCGCGATGGCCATAGCCAGACGGTGGAGATCCGCATGCGCCGCGACGGTGCCGATGCCGGCTATCGCTGGATCGAGCTCGGTCTTTCCCCCGTCGCGCCCGAAGGGCAGGGGCCCTGCGAGGCCGTTGCCGTGCTGCGCGATGTCACTGCCCGCCGCGAGGCCGACGAGGCACTGGAGCGCGCCCGCGCCGCGGCCGAGGAGGCCTCGGAAGCCAAGACGCGGTTCCTCGCCACCATCGGCCACGAGCTGCGCACGCCGCTCAATGCCATTGTGGGGTTCTCGGACATGATGCAGGCCGGCATCGGCGGCACGCTCTCGCCCGGCCATCACGAATATGCCGGCCTTATCCGGCAGAGCGGCGATCACCTGCTCGAGATCATCAACATGCTGCTCGATATTTCCAAGATCGAGGCGGGCAAGTTCGAGCTTAGCGCCGAGCGCTTCGACCCCGCCGTGCTGGCCGTGCCCTGCCTGCAACTGGTGCAGAAGGCGGCGGACGATCGCGGAATCAGCCTCGCGCTCGAGGTCGCCGAAGACCTGCCGGAGATTCTCGCCGATGAGCGGGCCTGCCGCCAGATCCTCATCAACCTGCTCTCGAACGCGGTCAAATTCAGCCACGATGGCGGCACGGTGATTCTCGCGATCAAGCGCCAGGGCGCCTCCATCGCCTTTACGGTGAAGGACGCGGGGATCGGCATGTCGGCGCACACCGTCAGGCGCCTCGGCGAGCCGTTCTACCAGGCCCAGAACGGCCTAAATCGCCACTACGAAGGCACGGGGCTCGGGCTTTCCATCGTCAAGGGCCTCGTGGCGCTGCACGAAGGCCGGCTCCACGTCACCTCGACCAGCGGCGAGGGCACCAAGGTCACGGTCCACCTCCCCATCGCCGGTCCCGGAGCGATCCACTCCGCCGATATCGAACCGTTAAGGATTGATGCGGCATCACATACCCAATCATGGCCAGATCGAAAGCAAAGAAGCGCCGCAAGATGAACGCCTCGCCGATCGCGCAGATGTCGCATTCCGTCACCTCGGTCATGGCGGGCGCTCTGGGCAGCGGGCTTGCCTGGTGCGTCGCCCGATTCTCCCGCGCGCCGGTCACCAGCACCGGAATCGTGCTCATCGTGCTCGCCTATGGCGCCGCCACAGGAAACGCCCTGTTCTGGCAGAGCGAGAGACACCCTGCGCCCATGTTCGCTTCCTACGCGGAAGAGCCCGTGCCGGCGATCGAGCCGGTGGAGGTGGCGAGTACAACGCAGCAGCCCGTCGTCTCGACCCCCGCCGCTACGCCCGGGCCAGCGACGAGCCAGCCCATGCCCGCCGAAGTCCAGACGCCGGCGCCCGAGCAGCAGGCGTCCATCGGCAACGAGGACGTGGCCCGGATGCAGGAAAAGCTCAAGGCCATGGGGCTCTTCAACGGCACGGTGGACGGCTATTACGGTCCGCGAACCGCGGATGCGATTCGAGCTTTCGAGGAGCGTGCCGGGATGCCGCGCACCGGCGCCATCTCTCCCGCGGTCCTCGAGGCGGTCGAAAACGCCGCGCTGACCACGTCCGAGGTTCCGGCCATCGACAGCGCCAGCGTCGCCACCCTCATTGCCGAAAGCCCCGAGGTTGCCCCTGCGCCCTCCGAACCTGCCGACGTTCCGGCTCCGCCGGAGACCGTGGAAACGGCGCTCGCGGTGTTGGAGACGGTTCCGGAGGACGGGCCGACCTGGGAAGAAACCAACGTCTTCGCCAGCCTTCTGGCCTTGGCCCGGCCCGAGCCGTCCAGCCAGCCGGTTCAGCCTGCTCTCGACACCCAATTGGTGAGTGCGGTGCAGGAGGGGCTCTCTCAGCTCGGCTTCCTGCGCGGCCCCACCAACGGCATTGCCGGCGACGAGACCGCCCGCGCCATCCGCAATTTCGAGATCTTCCACAATTTCGAGCCGAGCGGCGCGGTCAGCTACGCCTTGCTCGACCGCCTTGTGGCCGCCGGCGCGGAACTCTAGAACGCCGTCATGCAGCAACTTCGCAGCGATCTCTGGATCGGCGGGTTCACCCGCCGCTACAACGCCTTGGGCGCGATCTGCGTCATCGCGCGCCGCGGCGATCCCATCGCCGGACAGATCTGGATCGACATCGACCACCTCGACGGCACGCGCAGCCTGCTTGTGCCCGCGCCTTCGGCAATGCTGGGCGAGATACCCCAGGAGCGCGTCTTCATGTGGCGTTACCGGCGCGAAGCGCCGCAAACGGTGATCGAGCGCATCCGGCGCGAGGCCAAGTTCGACCCCGATTTCTGGGTTATTGCGCTGGAAACCCGGGAACCCGTCTCGGGCATCGAGATCGTCACGTAAGTCTGCTCAGCCGGCCCGCCGGTTCTTGAGCAGGTCCAAAGCTTCCAGCGCCTGCCGGCTCGCATCGCTTCCCGGCCGTGCGGCCTCCCGCGCATCGGGCATGCGGCGGCTCTCGGGCCGCAGGGGCGCGTATTCAGGCCGCATCAGGTCGAAGATGGCGACGTCGCCCCGCCACACGCTGAGCAGATAGACCATTGCCGACACGGGCACGGTCTCGAAGAGGGCGGAGAAGGTCGCGAGAGCGGGCGAGCGGTCCTCGTCATGGCTCGTCGCGTGGATCAGCACACGCAGTCCGTCCTGGGCCGTGCAGCCGAAGGCGCGCAGGACGACGAATAATGCCGCGCCGCTCGCGTCATGGGCAATCTCGCCGCAACGCACTTCGTCGAGACCCGTGACCTGCGCCAGGAGGCGGGTGATGCGCGGGCGCTTGTTCTCCGAGAACAGCTTGACCAGCGCGCGCGTGAATTCATCGGTCGCGACCGAAATCTGCTCGAACGTGCGCATCAGCGGCACCTGCGGCAGGGTACGGCCGGCGTAAAGCCCGAGCACACGCAGCCGTCCCTCCTCGGGAAGATCGAAGAAGATCGGCGACAGCAGCGCCGCGTCGAAATCCTCCCGCGACGAGAGGATCGCGGCCACCTGATGGTCCATCTGGGCCGAGCGGGTGAGGGCGGTGAGCCAGGCGCCGCGCAACGGGATCGCCCTGTTGCCCGCGAGCGCGCGATAGACTTTTCGCGAGTTGATCGGAAACAGCCGCTCCAGCACGGTGGGGGTGAGATCGCGCCGCTGCGCGAGCGCCGCCGCGATTTCCGGATTGTTCTTGCCAACGAGGCGCAAAGCCACCTCTTCGGAAAGGGCCGGCGCGTTGGCGAGATAGTCCAGCAGTCCGCCCCCGATATGTTCGGCGATCAGCAGTTCCAGTTCGGGCGTGAGGCTCGGTGCGCTCGCGAGAATGCCCGCCGCCTTTGCGCGGGCCGTCGGAGCGGCGGTCGGGAACAGGCGGGCGGCGAGAACCTCGAACTGGCGGATTTCGGCCGGAGCGGGGTCGGGGCGCTCGACAAAGGCCTCGCAGGCCGCGACGAGCAGCGTATTGGCGCGCTCGATGCCTCCGGTCTCGATCAGCAATTGGAAGGTCTCGTAGGGCTGGAACCCGATCATCAACGCATCTCGACCGTGGGCCTTTCTGGAATGTGACCACTATTTGTCGAAAATCGTTAGCGCTCCGTTAACCTTGACGTTTTCTTAATGGCGCCAGGCGAAGCGTGCCGTTGCGGGGCATGGTGCCCCGTTTCAGGGCGATGCACACGCCGCCTAGAGGCAATGGAATGGGTATCGTGCTCAGGTTTACGCCCGGCCAAAGTCCCGCCCGCCGCCCGAACGACAGGAGGGGCGGCGAGCTGGTGATGTTCACGGGCGTTCGTTATCAGCGCGGCGAGGTAACCCCGCCTCTCAAGCGCACGCGGCGGAACAAGCGCAAGGTCGCCGGCGAGTGAAATACGGAGGGCGGGCGGCATGGGCCGCCGTTACCCTCGCGGCCGCAATCCTGGCGCTGGCGGGGTGCACCCGGCCGGTGGGCGATTTCGGGCGCGCGGCGCCCAGCGTGCTGCATGACGCGATTATGCCTGCGGCGGGCGCAGCCCGAGCCGGAGCGGCGGGCGAGCCGGTTTCCGGGTTCAACCTGACCGATCAGGAACGCGAGATGCACAATCGCGTCTGGCGTTTCCTCGTCGCGCCGCACGCGCACGACTGGTTCTACGATACCGCCGTGGAACTCCAGCGCACGCGCCTCTCCGGCGCGACGGACACGAGCTTTTCGCCCGATCGCTATTACAACCACCTGCGGTCCACGCGCTATGCCTCCTCGCGCGTGCGGTACCAAACCGTCGCCAACGATATCTGGATCGACATCTCGACCGCGCCCGCGACTTTCGCCGCAATCTGCGCGGTGATCGAGGTCGACCGCCAGCGCGCCATTGCGGTGGCCAATGTTGCCTCCGCGGGTACCGGCGCTGAAGCGCAGGTCGCGGCGCGCCGGGCGGAGAACGAAGCCCATATCGCCTGGTTCACCCGTGCCCTGCGCTACCGCTATCAGTCCTATTCCATGGCGCTCGACCGGTTGCTGGTGGAAACGCCGCACGAGGAAGCCCGGCTCGTGGCCGAACGGCTCTCCGAGCTGGAGATATACGTGCGTCGCGCCGAAGCCGGCGATTTCTGCGGCGCGGCCGCGCCCCAAGGCAGCGGAACCGTGCCGTCGCGCTTCGAGATCGAGCCGGTTTATACCAAGTGAATTCTAGCGGATATTGAGGCAGCGGATGGCGTCGAGGGCTTCGACGAAGCCGGCGCGCATGGCCTCGTGAGGCGGCGCGGCGCGCATGGCCACGAAGATGTCGTCGCTGTCGGCTTCCACGATCATCAACCCGTCCCCGATCTCGATGCGCTGCTCGGCCAGGAGGCGCGTCTGGGCCTGGTTGAAGATGCCCATGTCGATCGCCCGGCCCGATCCGGACCGGTTGGTGGTCGAATAGATCACGTGCCCCTGGTTGTTATAGACCGCCACGGACCAGAAGCCGAAGGGCATGGTCCCGTTGACCAGCCCCGGCGCCTCGGCCAGCGACAGCCGGCACAGGCCGTAAACCAGCGCCGGATCGAGCTGCATGGGATTGTCCTCCCCGGGCGCGATCGGCGCGAGCACCACCATGTCCTCGAGCGCGTCCATGGCCATGACGCGGTTCCAGATATCGCGCGAGGCGAACTGCGGCAGGATGAGGATCACCGCGATATGGATGATACCGCCCAGGACGAGGCCCGCCAGCAGATAGAGAATCGTCCGCCTCATGCGCAATCCCCGCCCAGGATCGTCGGCATTTCCAGCGTTCCGGCGCCGGTGCCACTGAACAGCACCACGTCATAGAGCGTGAGGACGAGTTGGAACGGCCCGCCCTCAGGGGCGATCTCAAGCCAGTTCCCGGGCGCGAGATCGGCGGCCACCGCAATGTCGGCGACCCCGCCAGGCCCGCGGGCGATGCGTTCGCTATGCAGGTAGGAAAGGTCGGGGCTCGCCGCGATGTTGCGGCCGGCAAGGTCGGTGGCTTCGAGCGTCCAGAACGCCGCCGCCGGGGTCTGCCCATAAATGCGGTAGCGGCAGGCCGCATCAAGCGGTGCGCCCGCGCTGTCCTCCGACGCGACGAACCGTACGCCCTCGGCCAGGCCGAGCTGCAGGATGCCGGTGCGCGAGAGATAGGCGCGGGTATAGGGATCGGGATCGATCTCGCCCACCTCTGGCCACGCGGCCCACGGCCCGGAGCGCGCGGCGCCGAGGAGGCGGCCGTCGGTCAGGGCATAAGAGCTCAGGCCGAAGCCGACGGCGAGCGCGACGGCGAACATGCCGAGCAGGCGGAGAATAAGCAGCACGCCCTAACGATCCCCGCTCGCAACGGCGAGGGTGGCCGGCGCGGCCTGTGCCTGCGTGCTCGGCTCCAGCGCAGACTGCGCGCTGGCCATAAGCTCCGACAGGTTCAGCAGCTTGCGCGCCGCGGCGGGCAGCAGCGTCGGCGGACGTGCGGCCACCGCTTCGGCGTCCTCGCCGTCCTCGCCTTCCGCGATGACGAAGGGCCGCGGTTGCATCTCCACCCCGAACAGGGGCCTGACCTCGATATTGGTATGGGCGTATTCCATGAACATCTGCCAGGTCATTGCGGGCAAAAGGCCGCCGGTCAACGTGTTGGTCGTGCGATAATCGTCATTGCCGTACCAAACAGAGGCGACGTAATTGCCGCTGTAGCCCACGTACCAGGCGTCGCGATAGGACGATGTGGTGCCCGTCTTGCCGGCCGTGGGCACGCCCTCGACCACGGCGCGGCCGCCCGTGCCGCCGTAATTGACCGCGTGCAGCACGTCGTTCATCGAGAGGACGACATCCTCTGAGAGGAGCCGCACGCGCTCCTCGTCGTCCGGATGCTCGTAGATGACCTCGCCGCCCAGCGTCGAGATGCGCGTGATCCCGTATCCGGTCGCCTGATACCCACCATTGGCGAAGACAGCATAGGCCGAGGCCATGTCGAGCGGGCTCACCGACGCCACGCCCAGCGCGAGCGATCGGGTGACCGGGAAATCCGTGGTGATGCCGAGCCGATGCGCCATCTCCGCGATGGGCTCGCGCCCGGTCTCCACGGAAATCCTCACCGGTACTGTGTTGATCGAAGCCGCAACCGCGGCCCGGATGGTGGTCTGGCCGCGATAGGAGCGCCCGTAGTTCTGCGGGCACCAGTCGCCGATGCAGATCGGTGCGTCCGAAATACTGCTGCGCGGGGTGAGCCCCAACTGTTCGAAAGCCGTGGCGTAGACGAAGGGCTTGAAGGCCGAGCCTGGTTGCCGGGTCCCGGCCGTGGCGCGGTTATACTGGCTCTGGCCGTAATCCACCCCGCCCACCATGGCGCGCACCGCGCCATTATGCTCCATCACCACCATGGCGGCCTGGCTGACATTGTAGGTCGGGCCGTGCTCGCGCATCACCGTCACCACGGCTTCCTCGGCATGGTCCTGCAGCGCCGTGTCGATCGTGGTCCTCACCACATAGCCGATCTCGTCGCGCTCGCCGATGATGCGCCGGGCTTCCAGAAAGGCCCAGTCGAGGAAATAGTTGGGTGCCTCGATCTCGGCCGTGCGCTCGACTGGCTGGGCCGGGTTGCGCCGCGCCTGCGCCACCTGGCCTTCGGTCATGAAGCCCGCATTGACCATATTGGAGAGCACCACATTGGCGCGCCCGCGCGCCGCTGCGATGTCGATATGGGGCGCCCAGCGGCCGGGCGCCTTGTAGAGCCCCGCGAGCATCGCGGCTTCGGCGAGCGTCACGTCCTGCACCCGCTTGCCGAAATAGAATTCGGCCGCCGCCACCACCCCGAAATTGCCGCCCCCCATATAGGCCCGGTCGAGATAGAGCTTGAGGATATCGTCCTTGCTGTAATTGGCCTCGAGCCAGAAGGAGAGGAACAGCTCCTTGATCTTGCGCTCGAGCGTGCGCTCATTGGTGAGGAACAGCAACTTGGCGAGCTGCTGGGTGATCGAGGACCCGCCCTGCAGCCCGGAATCCCCCTCCACGTTGGAGAGCAGGGCCCGCAACGTGCCCCACACGTCGATGCCGTAATGCTCGTAGAAGCGCCGGTCCTCGGTCGCGAGCGTCGCGCGGATCAGGTAGTCGGGAATTTCCGAAAGCGCCACAGAATCGTCGGCGCGGATGCCGCGGCGGCCGATCTCGTTGCCGTAGCGGTCGAGGAAGACGATGGCGTAATCCTCGGCGCGGTTGAATTCGCCCGAGGCGGTCGCGTCCATGGCCGAAAGCGCCAGCGCCGTCATCAGCACGGCTCCCATGGCCCCGAAGGTCAGCGCGTCCGACGTGAGCTCGACCAGCAGGCGCTTGAAGCCGCGCACCGTAAAGTGCGAAAAGAAGTCCTGTACGCGCGTATAGCCGCGCCCGAAGGATTTGAGGCTGTCATAGAGCGCGGAATCGAGCCAAGCATCCGCTTCGAGCATGCGGCCGCTCTTTTTCCGCTTCTGCCTGGTGTAGAACGGATCCTGCACGGCTGGCCCGAGGTCCTCTTGATCTGTGGCGTCCGGAGCCCGCCACTTTTCGACGCCGCCGTTTCGCCTCAATGGCTCGCAACGACATCATACACTTGTTCGCCAAAAGCTTAAAACACAGTCACGGTATGGTTTATGCCCTTCTGGGAGGAAAAGACGCTCGAAGAGATGTCCACCGTCGAGTGGGAGGCCCTGTGCGACGGCTGCGGCCGCTGCTGCCTCCTCAAGCTCGAGGATGAGGACACCGGCGAGATCTATACCTCCGACGTGCGCTGCAAGCTCCTGGATGGCGATACCTGCCGCTGCTCGGATTACCCCAATCGGCAGCAAAAGGTTCCCGATTGCATCAAGCTCACCCTCAAGGAGGTGAGGGAGATCGCCTGGATTCCGACGAGCTGCGCCTATCGCCGGCTAGCCGAGGGACGCGGGCTGGCCTGGTGGCATCCCCTGGTGTCGGGCGACCCAGAGACCGTTGTCACCGCCGGCATTTCGGCGCGCGGCCGAACGGTCGCGGAAGGCGATGCCAACACCGACGACTGGGAGAGCCACATCGTGGATTGGCCTCATTGGGAGCCTGAGGACTAGGCTGACCGGCATTCAGCATTTTCATTGCCAAACCTTCGGGGCCGTGGCGAGATCGACTGGATTCCGGCAATAAATGCCGGAATGACATCGGAGTTTGTGCTTCGATCTCGCCTAATATCTCGGTCGTCACCCCGGCATTCATTGCCGGGGTCCACACGGTGCTCGCCCAGAACGCCCAGCGTCGATTAACCCTAAAGCCAAGCCTCCAGCACCTCCAACCCCGCGCCGCTCGGTAACGGGCGCGGTTCATAGCCCATCCATCGCCCCGCGACGATGGCACCGATCCAAACGAGGATCGAGATCATCCCGAACGCCTTGACCAGGGCCGGGGTATCGGGCCGCTCGCCCCAGGTCTCCACCCGGCGCCAGACCCCGGTGTGGAACAGCGCGAGGTTGATCCCGCCCAGCACCATGAGCAGCGCCTTGAGCTGGAACGAGACACTCGCCGCATAGCGGTCCGCGGCCGAGATGAAGAGCACGCCACCCGTGACTGTAATGAGCAGGAAGGCGGCGATGGTCAGCGGCAGGATGTGGCGTGCCGCGAGCCTTACGCTCAGCGCCGGCCCCACGCCGATGAGCCTCAGGTCGAGCAGCAGGATCGAGCCGAAGAAGAAGGCGACGCCCACGAGATGCAGGCTTTCGAACAGCGCGAAGACGAACGGGGTGAGCTGCACCCACTGCGCCGGAGCTGACGCCGCGAGTTGGTCCCAAATCGACATCTCAGCCTTGCCCTCCGCCCCTCGCACTCATTACGATCGCGCGACCGTTTGCTGTCAAGCGAGGGCGCGTGGGGGAGGGGACCTATGCTGAGATGGCTCATGGCTTCCGATGTCGCTTTGTACATCGGCGCGAACGCCTGGGCGCAGCAGGCCCTCGAAACCGTGCACATGCTGGCCTTCTCGGCCATGATCGGCGCCATCGCCGTGGCCGATCTGCGCCTTCTCGGCCGCGGCCGTTCCCTGCCGCCCGATGCCTGGTGGCCGCTGGTCAACTGGATCGCCTGGGCCGCCATGCTGGCGCTCACCGTCTCGGGCGTGCTCATGTTCCTGCCCCGCGCCGAGCCTATCGCATTGCGCACGGCCTTCCAGATCAAGATGGGTCTGCTGGTCCTCGCCCTCGCCAACCTGGTCTACATTCAACATCGTACGCGCCAACTGGCCCTTGTGGGCGGAGGAGGGGCGCAGGTTCCGATCGCTCTCCAGGCCATGGCAGCCGCCTCCCTGCTCCTCTGGGCCGCCACCATCATCACCGCCCGCTTCATGTACGCCATCGATCAAGTTCTCGGCACGACACGGCAGGGCTTGTGACCGCATTGCGAGCTGCGAGATCGCAGATGGCCGGGTAAAGCCCGTCCATGACGAAGCGGAATGCGCCACGCCGGGAAAATCGCTATCCTCATGTCGGCGATAACGCGCATTCCCCGTCGTAACTGCACGAGCGCTTCGGCGCCGAGACAGCGAGGAGATGACCCATGACTTCTATCCACGATCCCGAACGCGACCTCGTGTTGAGCCGGCTGATCGCCGCCAGCCCCGAAAGGGTATACGCCGCCTGGACGCAGCCCGATCTGGTGCGCCAGTGGTTCGCTCCCAGACCCTGGACCACGCCCCGCGCCGAACTCGATGTGCGGCCCGGCGGCCAGAGCCTGGTGGTGATGGCCGATCCCGACGGAAACGAGTTCCCCAATCCAGGCGTCTATCTCGAGGTCGTGCCGGGTCGTAGGCTCGTGTTCACCGATGCCTATACCGAGGCCTGGGTGCCTTCGGAAAAGCCGTTCTTCACCTGCATCCTGACCTTCGAGGACGAAGGGGGCGGCACGCGTTATACCGCCCGCGCCCGTCATTGGACTGCCGAAGACCGCGAAACTCACGAAAAGATGGGCTTTCACGACGGATGGGGCCAGTGCGCGGACCAGCTTCAGGAGCTTCTGGCCAGGACGTAGAACCAGGACGATGCCCCTGAACAGGGGTGCTGAATGGGGTTGCAATTTCACTGTCACGCGGATGAAGTAACCCGGACCGGGAAGAACCTCGGCATGAGGGGGAGGCGAGATGATCATGCGTGCAGATTTCGCGCTTGCGGCAAGACTTCGGTCCGCTGTGGCGGGCGTGCTCTGTGCCGCGCTTCTTCTCCTCGCTCTTTCCGCGCCGGCCTGGGCGCAGACTTACGAGGAAGGCGTCGCGGCCTACGAGGGCGGAGATTACCTCACCGCCGAACGGATCTGGCGCGATCTCGCCGAGACAGGCGACGCTTCCGCTCAGAACGACCTGGGTCACCTCTATGAGAACGGCCTGGGTATGCGCCAGGACTATGAAATGGCGCAGTTCTGGTACGGCCTCGCGGCCGAGCAGGGCAATTGGACCGCGATTTTCAATCTCGGCTACATGTACGACGCCGGGCACGGCGTGCCCCAGGACCTGGTCGAGGCCGCGCGGCTCTATCGTCTTGCCGCGGAGCTGGGCGAGCCGCGGGCGCAATATAATCTAGGCCTCATGTATCACGACGGAGATGGGGTCGCCCAAAGCGACCGCGAGGCCCTTTACTGGCTGACCGTCGCCCAGCGCAACGCAGGCACCAATGACGACGAGCTGGCCGAGGCGCTGGAACTCAATCTCGTCACCAGCCCTCTGGTGACCTTGCCGCCCAGCGAGCACCAGGCGGTGGTGCGCTCGGCGCAATCCTGGCAGCCCGTGGCGTTCACCGGCTTTGGCGGCACCGGCGACAGCTACCAGGATGCCGTCGATGCATACGATGCCGGCGATTACGAGCGCGCTGCGCGCATCTGGCTGCGCCTGGCCGAGGCAGGCGACCCGCAGGCCCAGCACGCCATCGGCGATCTCTACGAATACGGTGAAGGGGTGCCGATGGATTATGCCGAAGCCCTGCGCTGGTTCCAGGCTTCGGCCAAGCAGGGCTTCGCGCAGGGCCAGTTCAGGCTCGGCGTGCTGTTCGATGTCGGCGTGGGCGTTGCGGTTAACAAATCCGAAGCCGTCCGTCTTTACCGCCTTTCGGTCGACCAGAACTATGCCCCGGCACAATTCAATCTCGGCTTGCTCTATTACAATGGCGACGGCGTCGCACAGGACTATGACGAGGCCTTCAGCCTGTTCACGGCCGCGGCCGACCAGAATTACGCATCCGCGCAGAACAGCATCGGTCTGATGTACGAGCTCGGGTTCTCGGTCGAGCAGAATTACGGCGAGGCGCGGCGCTGGTACGAGATGTCGGCGGCGCAGAACAATGAGGTCGCGATGTACAATCTCGGCCTGCTCTATGACAGCGGGCTGGGCGTTGCAGTCGATTTCGAACGTGCGGCCGAGTACTACCGCATGGCTGCCGACCGGGGCTGGCCACGGGCGCAGTTCGACCTCGGCCTCATGTATTTCTACGGCGACGGCGTCTCGCAAAGCGACGTGGAAGGGCTCTATTGGATGCTGTTGGCCGAGCGTAACGGCAATGCCGACTTCGCCGCTGAAATCGCGGAGGACATTGCCGATGTTCGCGCGCGGCTCAGCGCCAAGCAGATTTCCGCCGTCGAGCAGCGCGTCCTCGCCTGGACCCGGATCTGAGATTTCCGAAAAGACGTCGTAGTTAACGGCGTATTAAATTTACTGCTCGATAATCCTGTTCGTGTCGCGTTTGCGCGCGTGCCGGGTTCGGGCGGCCTGCTGTCGCGAAGGTCCGCTCCCCGCCACAATGGGGATGTATGCCCATGCGCAAGACAGCAGGCGAGGTTGTCCCGTGCGTATCCATTCTTGCGTGTTCGCTCCGTCCCGGGTTCTGGCCCGGCGTTTTAGAGCCCTCATCGTTCTGGCCGGCCTTGCCGGGCTGGCCGCGACACCGGTTCATGCCAATACGGCCTCTTTTCTTGCCGAGCTTTGGCCCCAGGCCCAGGCCCGCGGCGTCTCCCGCGCGGTCTTCGATGCCGCGCTCTCGGGGTTCACCCCGAGCGAGCGCGTCATGGGGCTGACCCAGAGCCAGCCCGAATTCGCCCAGACGGTCGCGGAATATGTCAACCGGCGTGTCACCGCCGCACAGATCGCCACCGGCCAGTCCAAGGCGCGCGAATGGGCTCAGACCCTCGCGGCCATCGAGCGGCGCTGGGGCGTCCAGGACGAGGTGGTCCTCGCCATCTGGGGCATGGAAACCAATTTCGGCTCCTATATGGGCAACGAGAACACCGTCCATGCGCTCGCAACGCTTACCTATGGCGGCTATCGCGAAAGCTTCTTCCGGGGCGAGCTGCTGACTGCCCTCGAAATCCTCAATGCCGGGCACGTCGCGCCGCAGAACATGATCGGCTCCTGGGCCGGTGCCATGGGTCACACCCAGTTCATGCCCTCGAGCTTCGTGCGCTACGCCGCCGATTTCGACGGTGACGGCCGCCGTGACATCTGGACCAATATCCCCGACGCGCTCGCGTCTACCGCCAATTATCTGCACGAGCATGGCTGGCGGCCGGGAGCAACCTGGGGCTACGAGGTCCACCTGCCGCAAGGCTTCAATTTCGCCCGCGCCTGGGAGGTGGGGCGGCAAAGCCTCGGGGCCTGGGAAGCGATGGGCGTGCGCCGCGCCAACGGCCGCGATTTCCCGCGCCCTTCGGATCAGGCACGCATCTTCATGCCCTCGGGAGCCAATGGCCCCGCGTTCCTGCTGCTCCACAATTTCGAGGTCATCAAGCGCTACAACAACTCGGACAATTATGCGCTGGCCGTGGGGCATCTGGCTGACCGTATTCTCGGCACCGGGCCCTTCGTGCAGTCCTGGCCGTCGGGCGAGGTGGCGTTGACCCGCAGCCAGCGCCAGGAGCTGCAGAGCCTGCTCAACCAGCGCGGCTTCAACGCCGGCACTCCGGACGGGGTCATCGGACCGCTGACCCGGTCGGCACTCATGCAATATCAGATGTCCGCCGGACTCGTTCCTGACGGACATGCTTCGGCCGCGGTGCTCTCGCGCCTGCGCTGACGGGCGTGCAGGCCCACCGGACATTTGTTGGATTGGCTGGAAAATATTGAGAAAGTCAAAACCATGCCGCCGTGTCGCGGCGGGAATTATACGGGTTTCCGCTGTAAGTTAACTTCCTGGCAGCGACCCGGGCACAGGATGACCGCGTCGCAAGGAAGCCGAGGAGAGGCGCATGACCATTGTTCCCTTGACCGACGAAGAGGGACGCATAGCCGCGCTCTACCGCTACGATCTGCTCAATGGCGCGCACAACGTCATGATGGAGCGGATCGCCAAGCTGGCGAAAACTGCTCTCAATGCAGCGATTTCCGGCGTTACGATCGTAGATCGTGAAGACGTGCATTTCCGCGCCGCCATCGGCATGTCCAGCCGGCCGACGCCGCGCGCCGCGACCTTCTGCGACGCCATCATCGCGACCGGGCGGCCCTCCATCATCTCCGACGTGGCGAACGATCCGCGCTATTTCGGGCATCCGGTTCACGTCGATCACCCCGAAATCCGCGCCTATTGCGGCGTGCCGCTCGTCACGTCCGACGGCTTTGTCGCGGGCTCGATTTTCGTGGCCGACGATGTGCCGCGTAGTTTCAGCGATACCGATACGGCCGTGCTCGCCCAACTCGCCAAGGTGGCGATCGAGCATCTCGAACTTCAGCAGATGGCGCGCTACGATTTCCTGACCGGGGCCGTCACGCGGCGCACGTTCCAGCTCGAGGTCGAGCGCGAATACTCCCGCGCCATGCGCTACGATCGGCCGGCGGCGCTGGTGTTCATGGATATCGACCAGTTCCGGGTGATCAACGAGGTCTTCGGCCATGGGGCAGGGGACGAGGCCATGCGCGCGGTCGCGAACCGGTGCATGGAAACCATGCGCCAGTCCGACGTCTTCGGCCGGGTGGGCGGGGAGGAGTTCGCCATGCTGCTTCCCGAGACCCTCGCCTACGAGGCGGGCCAATGCGCGGAACGTCTGCGCGATCTCGTAAGCCAGTTGCGGTTCAAGACCGAGAAAGGCGTGCGCTCGGTCACGGCGAGCTTCGGCGTGGCGCCACTGCGCAGCGACATAGCTTCTGCGGCCCAATGGTTCGCGGATGCCGACGTCGCGCTCTACAACGCCAAGAAGGCCGGCGGCAATTGCGTGACCCGCGCCAACAGCGCGCGCAACTTCCCCAACAAGCCCGCGAGCCCGGTTGCCGAGCAGCCAGAAAAGCCTATCGGCAAGCTGCACTGATCGTTTCGGATCCATCGACTCCGACGTTCGAACCGCTTTGCCGGTTCTGCGTTGAAGAAGGAGAAGGATGGATCCGGAGGTACGGCAATGGCACAGCTCGCGGCAGGAAGAAGGCTCACGCTGCGGGTGCGCCGCCGCGCTCTGACCTTGACCGAGATCATCGCTGACGGCATCGTCCACGGCGTGGGGCTGCTGGTTGCCCTGGTCGCAGGCACCGCGCTCATCACCCTTGCCGCGGTGTTCTACGGCGCCGACGCCATCGTCTCGCTCTCGATCTATGTCGCGACGCTGTTGGCGGTGCTGGTGGCTTCGCTGGCCTACAACATTGCGCCCCATGGCCGTCTCAAGGCGTGGTTCGCGCGCCTCGACCAGGCGGCGATCTTCCTCTTCATCGCGGGAAGCTATACCCCGCTGCTCACGGCTGCGGGCGGCAGCGCGCGCGTCGATGCGCTGCTTGCGCTCGTCTGGGTCCTGTCCGGGATCGGCATGGCCCTCAAGCTCTGGATGCCCCACCGCTTCGGCCGCATCGCCATCCTGCTCTACCTGGCCATCGGCTGGAGCGGGCTTGCGGCGGCCGACACTCTGGCGGGAGCATTGCCGCCGGACGTCCTCTGGCTGATCGTGGCGGGCGGGGTCGCGTTCACCGTGGGCGTCGCGTTCCACCTCTGGGAGGAGCTGCATTTCCAGACCGTGGTCTGGCACGCCCTCGTCGTCCTTGGTGCGGTGCTGCACCTCATCGCGATCTATCGCACGGTGCTGACCGGGCACTTGGCTTGAGGCCGGTCTTGGGCGACCGGCCCCATTCTATGCCACGAGCCCCTTGGTGAGTTCGAGCGCCTGCCGCTCGAACAGGCGGCGATAGATGCCGCCCTCGGACCGGATCAGCGTTCCGTGCGTCCCTTCCTCGACGATCCTGCCCTTGTCGAAGACAAGGATGCGGTCGAGTGCACGCACGGTCGAGAGCCGGTGCGCGATGACCAGCGTCGTGCGGCCGGTCATCAGCCGCTCGATCGCCTGCTGGATCAGCAACTCGCTTTCCGAATCCAGGCTCGAAGTGGCCTCGTCGAGGATCAGGATCGGCGCATCCGCGAGAAAGGCCCGGGCGATGGCGACGCGCTGGCGCTCGCCGCCCGAGAGCTTCACGCCTCGCTCGCCCACCAGCGTTCCGTACCCCTTCGGCAGGATGACGATGAAATCGTGCGCATTGGCCTGGCGTGCCGCCTCCTCGATTTCCGCCTGTGTCGCTCCCGGACGGGCATAGGCGATGTTATCGGAGAGCGAGCGGTGGAACAGGATCGGCTCCTGCTGCACGATGGCGATCTGGCCGCGCAGGCTCGACTGGGTTACCCCGGCGATGTCCTGCCCGTCGATCGAGATCGTGCCGCCCTGGATATCGTGGAGCCGCTGGATCAGCTTGACGAAGGTCGTCTTGCCCGACCCCGAATGGCCGACCAGCCCCACGCGCTCGCCGGGCGCTATCGTGACCGAGAAATTCTTGTAAAGCGGCTGCACGTGCCCTCCGTAGCGGAAGGTCACATTGTCGAACGCGATGGCGCCATCGGTGATGGCGATCGCTCCGGCGCCGGGCTTGTCCGCAACGCCGAACGGCTGGGCGTCGAGTTCGGCCAGCTCTTCCATGTCGTTGACTGAACGCTGCAGGTTGCGCACGTGATAGCCAACGTCCTGCAGATAGCCCTGCAGCACGAAGAAGGCCGTGAGCACGAAGGCGATATCGCCGGCGGTGGCAAGCCCCTGGTTCCACAGGATCAGCCCGACGCCAAGGATCGCGGCCCGCAGGATCAGCAGGCTGACGCCCTGCACCGTGCCGTTGACGGTGCCTCGCATCCATGTGCGGTTCGTTCGCTTACGCCATTTGTCGATGACGGCGCTCAGGCGCTTCTCCTCGCGCTCCTCGGCCCCGAAGCCCTTGACCACGGCATTGCAGCTGATGGCGTCGGCCAAAGCCCCGCCGGTCTTCGTGTCCCAGGCATTCGAGAGCGACGCGGCCGGCGCCACATAGAGCATCGACAGCGTCACCGTGAGCGCGATGTAGATCAGCGAGCCCAGCCCGATCACCAGCCCCATGACGGGCCAGAAGAAGGCCAACAGGGCCGTGGTCCCGATCAGCATGACCAGAGAGGGAAACAGCGCGACCAGCAGGGTGTCGTTGAGCAGGTCGAGCGCCCACATGCCGCGCGTGATCTTGCGCACCGTGGAGCCGGCGAAGGTATTGGCGTGCCAGTCCGTGGAGAACCGTTGCACGCGATGGAACGCCTCGTTGGCGATGTCGCTCATCATGCGCAGCGTCAGGTTGACGATGCCGTAGAAGGTGAAGAAGCGCAGCACCACGGCGCCCAGCCCGAGCGCGAGCAGCGCGGCCAGCGCGAAAAGCCCGGCATTGAAGGCCTGCTCGGAGCCCGGCGCGCCGGAGGCAACCGCATCGACGAGCTGACCCGCGAAATAGGGCGTGAGCACATCGGCGACGGTCGCCAGCATGATGAGGACGAGAACGGCCAGCACCAGCAAAGGCTGGCGCCGCCAATAACGGCCGGAATAGGCCAATACGGTGCGGAAGGCGTTGGATCGCCAGACGAACTTTGTCTTCGACATTTGGGATTCCGGCCGCGGTTGGGCGCACCGGTCCTGGCAAAGCGGAAATGAAAGCCGCGCGACGGCCGCCTGGCCGGTCGAGCAGCACTATTGAAAGAATGGAACGGGCCGGCCGCTGTCAGGTGCGGCGGGGCCGGAAAATGGGCTCTAAGATCGAGCGCGCCCGATTGCGCCCATGGAAGGATCGACACTGATTTGCAATGCAACGCCTCCCTGGTTAGCGCTGAGGGGAGTCGGCTTATAGTCGAGCTTCTTCGTTCCGCCAAGGGGCGGAGGCGCAAAATCAGCGCAACGGCGACGGATCAGGACCTCGTGCCCTTGTCGCTGGCGTCGACGGTGGTGGCTTCGGGCACGACCGCGGTCGGTGTGGTCTTGGCCAATTGCCGCTCGCGCAGCCAGATATAGAGCCCGCTCGCGATGACGATGGGCGCGCCGATGAAGAGCCAGACATCGGGCGGATCGGAAAAGATCAGCCAACTCGACAGCGTCATCCAGATGATCTGGGTGTAGGCGAAGGGCGCCAGCACCGACGCCGGGGCGAAGCGGTGGGCGATCGTATAGATGAAGTGTCCCGTGAGGCCGGCGATCCCGACGAGAAAGAAGGCGATCCAGGTATAGGGGTCGGACGGCCAGATCCAGCTCGCGAGCGCGAAGGGCGCGACCGCGATTGTGCCGACGATGCCGGTATAGATCTGCATGGTGCTGGCCGAGTCGCGCCCCGCAAGCTTGCGCGTCAGGATGAAATAGAACGAGGCGGCCGCTGCCGAGAGCAGCGACAGGATCACGGCCCAATTGAAATCCGTGCCGCCGGGTCGGATCACGATCATCACGCCGACGAAACCGACGAGGATCGCTGCCCAGCGCCGCGGCCCGACCTTCTCGCCCAGCATGGGCCCGGAAAGCGCACACACAAGGAGCGGCATGGAAAAGGCCACCGCACCCGTCACCGTGAGCGGGAGAAATTGCACCGCCAGGAAATTGAACATCGTCGTCGCAAGCAGGCCCGCGGCGCGCAGCAATTCGGTCGGGAGGCTGACCGTGCGGAGCACGCCGAACCCCTGGCTCGGAAAGACGAAGGCCGAGATCAGCAGCAGATGGATGGCATAGCGCTGGAACGTGACCTGATGGGCCGGAATCCCAGCCTCGACCAGCCATTTCGCGGAACTGTCGATAACCGTGAACACCGCGAAGGTGACAAGGGCCAGGGCAATAGCGAGCAGGCGGCGCTCCTCAAGGGGAGCGATGGGACGAGCCATGGGGGCGAAACCGATGCAGGAAGGCGGAGTCGAGCGCAACGCGCGCGGTTCCGAACTCTAGCGGGATCGGTAGGCCGCGCAAGCCTTGCCATGCCCCGCTCAGGCCGATGGGTCGCTTCGACGCAACCCGATCAGCGAGAGAGCGCGCAGGGCCCGGTCACCGCCGGGCCCGCGCTGTCAGTCTTCCGGCAGGACGCGCACCGCGCCCCGATCGGCGCTCGACGCAAAGGCCGCATAGGCCTTGAGCGCCGTGGTGACCTTGCGCTTGCGCTTCTCGGTTGGCTTCCAGGCTTCCGAGCCCTTAGCCTCCATCGCCGCCCGCCGTGCCGCGAGCTCTGCATCGGAGATGACGAGATTGATGGTGCGGTTGGGGATGTCGATCTCGATCGTGTCGCCCTCTTCGATCAATGCGATGGCGCCGCCATTGGCGGCCTCGGGCGAGACGTGGCCGATCGAGAGCCCTGAGGTGCCGCCGGAAAACCGGCCGTCCGTCAGCAGCGCGCAGGCTTTGCCGAGGCCCTTGGATTTCAGGTAGCTCGTCGGATAGAGCATTTCCTGCATGCCGGGACCGCCCTTGGGGCCTTCGTAGCGGATGACGACCACGTCGCCTTCCTTGACCTTACCCGTCAGGATGCCCGAGACGGCCGAGTCCTGGCTCTCGTACACCACGGCCTTGCCGGTGAACTTCAGGATGGAATCATCCACTCCGGCGGTCTTCACCACGCATCCGTCGAGCGCGATATTGCCCCTCAGCACGGCGAGCCCGCCATCCTTGGAAAAGGCGTGCTCGGCCGAGCGGATGACGCCGCTTCGACGGTCGAGGTCGAGCTCGGCCCAGCGGTTCTCGGTCGAAAAGGCCTGCGTGGTGCGCACGCCGCCCGGCGCGGCCATGAAGAATTTCCGCACCGAGTCGGAATTGGTGCGCGAGATATCCCAGCGATCCAGCGCATCCCCGAGCGTCGCGGAATGGACCGTGGGCTGGTCGCGATTGAGGAGGCCGGCGCGGTCGAGCTGGCCCAGGATGCTCATGATGCCGCCCGCGCGGTGAACGTCCTCCATGTGAACGTCCTGCTTGGCCGGAGCCACCTTGCACAGCACCGGCACCTGGCGGCTGAGCCGGTCGATGTCCTCGAGCGTGAAATCCATCTCCGCTTCATGCGCCGCGGCGAGGATGTGCAGCACAGTATTGGTCGAGCCGCCCATGGCGATGTCCAGCGCCATGGCGTTCTCGAACGCTTCCTTGCTCGCGATCGTGCGGGGCAGGACGGTCTCGTCGTCCTGCTCGTAATAGCGGCGGGCGAGATCGACGATCAGGTGTCCCGCTTCCTGGAACAGGCGCTTGCGGTCCGCATGGGTCGCGAGGGTCGAGCCGTTTCCCGGCAGCGAGAGCCCCAGCGCCTCCGTGAGGCAGTTCATGGAATTGGCCGTGAACATGCCCGAGCACGAGCCGCAGGTGGGGCAGGCGGCTTCTTCGATCGCCTGCACTTCTGCGTCGGTATAGCTGTCGTCGGCAGCCACCACCATGGCGTCGACCAGGTCGAGCGCCTGGAGCTTGTCGTGATGGACCACCTTGCCCGCTTCCATCGGGCCGCCCGAGACGAAGACAACCGGAATGTTGAGCCGCAGCGCGGCCATCAGCATGCCCGGGGTGATCTTGTCGCAATTGGAGATGCAGACCATGGCGTCAGCACAATGGGCATTGACCATGTATTCGACACTGTCCGCGATCACCTCGCGCGAAGGCAGCGAATAGAGCATGCCGTCATGGCCCATGGCGATGCCGTCATCCACCGCAATGGTGTTGAATTCCTTGGCTACTCCGCCCGCGGCCTCGATCTCGCGCGCAACGAGCTGGCCGAGGTCCTTGAGGTGCACGTGGCCGGGCACGAACTGCGTGAAGGAATTGACCACGGCAATGATCGGCTTGCCGAAATCATTGTCCTTCATGCCGGTGGCGCGCCAAAGGCCGCGCGCGCCGGCCATGTTGCGGCCATGTGTGGTAGTGCGGGAACGATAAGCGGGCATGGAACCCTCATAAGGCTGGTGATGCGAGGGACAGCCGATGACGCGGCGCTCTCCTCCGAGCCTTTCTATCTAATGGCCATAGGAGACCATGTAAAGCGAAACCGTACCGTACCGTACGGTACGCAAAATGGCATTCCGGTCGAGATGCGATGCCACCAAAAGCCGCCTCACGCGTTGCTCCCGGGATCATCATAGCTTCCGGATGCGATCGCGCCGGCGGCGGAGAAGGGCAGGTCTTCATGGGGGCATCGCGTTCGGAGTCGGGGCATCCGCACCATCGGCGTCTCTCGGTCAGTCTGGGCAGGGCGTTTGGGGGCGCGCTGGTCTTCTCGCTGCCCATGCTCATGACCATGGAGATGTGGGAGCTGGGGGCGGTCATCGACCGGTGGCGCCTCTTGGGCCTGATGGCGCTGAGCTGGCCTCTTTTCATGTTCATCTCCCACTATTCCGGGTTCGAGGAAACCTGGGACTGGCAGGAAGATGCCCGCGACGTCGCCATCGCGTTCGGCGTGGGCGTCGCGACCAGCGCGCTTATCCTGTCATTGCTCGCCATTATCGAGCCGGGGCAGTCAGTTTCGGAAATTCTGGGCGCCATCGGCTTGCAGACCATCCCGGCCGCGCTCGGGGCATTGCTGGCGCGCAGCCAGTTCAGCGCCCATGATGGGTCGAGTGACGAAGACGACAAGTCGGAGAGTTATGGCGGCGAACTCGCGGTCATGACCGCGGGCGCGTTGTTCCTCAATCTCAATCTCGCCCCGACCGAGGAAATGCTTCTGATTTCCTACCGGATGTCGGCGTTCCACTGCTTCCTGCTCGTTCCGCTGTCCATGCTGATCATGCACGGCTTCGTTTACGCCGCCGCGTTCAAGGGCGGCAGCGACTATGGCCCCGACACCCCCTGGTGGACGGTGTTCCTGAAATTCACCGTCGTCGGCTACGTGATCGCGCTCGCGGTTTCGTTCTGCGTCCTGTGGACCTTTGGCAGCCTTGACGGGCTGTCGTTCGAAACCGCGCTCGAGGTTGTGGTCGTGCTCGGTTTTCCTGCGGCGGTCGGTGCGGCCGCGGCGCGACTGATCTTGTGAGGTGTCATGACAAGCGAGCAGAAATCCGAGCGCCGCTCGGAAGTGATCGAGTGGGTGTTTGCCGCCATCTCCACCATCGTCGTCCTGGGTCTCATGGGCTTTTTCCTTTTCGAAACCCTGACGGCGACCTCGGGTCCGCCGAAGTTCGAGACGTCCATTCTCGCAAGCTATGAGACCGAGGAGGGATTGTCGCTGGTCGTCCAAGTCGGCAATCTCGGCCATGAGCCCGCAGCGGACGTCACGGTGCGGGCCGTGGCCGGCCAGGGCGAACCCAGCGATGTGACCATCGATTATATCGCGTCGGGATCGACCGGGCAGGCGACGTTCAATCTTCCGGGCCCGATCACCTCCGCGAACGATGTCAGGCTGCGCGTAACGGGTTTCACCAGGCCCTGACCGGCAAACACGAGGAGCGCAGCGGGTTTCTTGCCCTTGCCTCCCGACCGAGGCTGCGGCACTTTCGGCCGCTCACCCTCGAGTCGAAATCGAACCCGGATTCCAGCCGTGACTATCGAGTGGTCGCTGATCCTGCCGCCATTGCGGCACATCATGGGGCGCTATGTTGCGGCGAGCTGGTGGCTGCTGGCGCTGGTTGCTGGGGTCGTGCTGCTTTCCTCGGCCACCGCCGTCGCTGCGCCCTATGTCTTTTCGCGCATGATCGATGCCCTGGCCGCCGGAAGCGCGGTCCAGGTCCTGTTTTGGGGCCTTTTGGCCTATGCCGCTTTGCTTGGCATTTCGACCGCGCTCTCGCGAACCGTTGGGTTCATCTCGCTGATGTCGGGCGAAAGCCTGGGCTATTTCACCGCGACCGCGTTCTTTGAGAAGCTGCTCAAGAAGCGCGCCCAGTTCTTCATCGAGCACAATCCCACCGAGATCCAGAGCGCCCAGGGCCAGGGTGTGGGGGCATTCAACACCCTGATCCAGCTTGCCCTTATCGGCTTCATCCCGGGTATCGTGGAGATCGTTCTGGCGATCGTGATGCTCGGGACGGTCATCAGCGTTGAGATCGCCGCGATCGTCTTTGCCTATGGCGCCGTCTTCATCGCCGTTTCGGCCTGGGCAGCGCGCCGGTCCCGGCCGCACCTGGACGCCGCCATCAAGGCGACCCAGGATCGGGCGAAATTCGTCGGCAACGCCATTGGCGGGGTGGAGACCCTGCGCCAGTTCGGTTCCGACGCCTGGCTGACGGGGCGGTTCTTCGACAAGGCGCGGGAAGTGCTGGGAAGCTGGCAGAACTTCTCGGTGCTCCAGATCTGGTTCTGCGCCGCGCTCGGGCTGGCGCTCTTCGTCCAGTTCGCCCTGACCTTCTTCGTCCTGCTGCCGCGCATGGAGCAAGGGGCGTTGTCGGTGGGCGATCTGGTGCTGATCAACGCCCTGCTGCTTCAGCTCAATTCGCCCTTCCAGTTCATCGGGCAGGCGATCGACAGCCTGGCGCGATCCTATGCGCAGATGCTGCCCTTCGCGCGCATGTGGGCTGCGGAAGAGGAGCCCGACCACGAGGATGGTGACGCGTTCGCTATCGCCGAGGGGGTGCTGGCGGTGGAGGATGTGAGCTTCCGGTATGAGAACGGACGCGGGGTGGATGACGCGAGCTTCACCGCCCGGCGCGGCGCTATCACCTTCCTGACCGGCGATACGGGATCGGGCAAATCGACCCTGTTTCGCCTGATCCTCAAGGGGATCGAGCCCCAGAGCGGCCGCATCACCATGGACGGCACGGACATCGCCGATATATCGCGCCAGGCCTGGTTCTCGGGCATCGCGGCGGTGCCGCAGGACGTGGTGCTGCTCAACGATACGCTTGGCACCAATATCGTTCTGGGGCGGATGTTCGACGCCGAACGCCTGCGCCGCGCCGCGGACCGGGCCGCGATCCTTCCCTTCATCGAGGGGTTGGACGAGGGATTCGAGACCGTGGTGGGCGAACGCGGGCTCAAGCTCTCGGGCGGCGAGCGCCAACGCGTCGCCATCGCCCGCGCGCTCTACGGCGATCCGGCCATGCTGCTGCTCGACGAAGCCAGCTCCGCGCTGGACGAGACGACGGAGAAGGACATCATGGATCACCTGCGCACCATCGCCGACCGGGTGACGATCATCGCCATCACCCACCGGCTTTCGGTGATCGGAGCGGGCGACACTGTGGTGCGGCTCTCGGGAGACCGGAATGGCTGAGCGGTTCGTGGCCTTGCTGCGCGCGGTCAATGTCGGGGGCACCGGCAAGCTGGAAATGGCCGAGTTGCGCCGGATGTGCGAGGCGGCCGGGTTCACGGACGTCAGGACCTATATCGCCAGCGGAAACGTGGTGTTCGGTGCCGCGATGAGCGAAGCGGAGGTCAAGGCCACGCTGGAAGCGGCGCTGGCCGATTATGCCGGCAAGCCGGTGGGCGTGATGGTGCGCACCGCGGCCGAGATGGCGGCGGTGCGGGACGGCAATCCGTTCGCGGATTTCGAGGGCAACACGGTGACTGCAATCTTCCTCGATACGCCGCCCGCGCCTGGGCTTCTCGATGCCGTGACCGGCCAGGCCGACGAGGAGCTGGCGTTCGGCGCGCGCGAGCTTTACGTCCACTATCCCTCGGGCATGGGCCGGTCCAAGCTCGCGATCAAGGGCGCGGAAGCAGGAACGGCGCGCAACATGAACACCGTCGCCAAGCTCGCCGCGATGGCCGCCGAAGCCTAGGACCAGGATCGCAGCAAAAACTCCGATGTCATTCCGGCGTGGCGCGGGCAATCGATTCACTGGATCGATTGCTTTCCCGCTTCACTTGCCGGAACCCAGTCCAGCCACATTCACGATCGCTGGAACGTTGAATGTCGATTCAGCCTAAAGCACCTTGGTCACGTCGAGGAAGCCGTTGCGGGCGCGGTTGGCGTCTGTGATGGCATTTTCCGAGCCGATAACAACCACATGGCCGTTGCGCGCCACCTCGGCCAGGAGGTCGGCCGCGGCGCGGAAATCGGCCTCGGTGGTGGACAGGACCTGGTCCCGCCGCTGCTGCCGATAGGCGTCGGTGGCGCCGGTCAGGATACGGACAAGTGCGGTATAGCCCTTGGCGTCTGGCAGAAGCACGCCGTCCATGTCGCCGATGGTGCCGATGATCGAGCGGGTGACGTCGTTCTCGTCCACGCCCTCGCGCAAAACCTCGGCCGTCTTGTCGTAAACGTCCAGCGTTTCCAGGAGGTTAGGGTCGCGGTAGGATCCGAAGGAATACGTACCCGCGAGGGGATCGAAGCGGGCGAAGCCGCCATAGGCCCCGCCCTCGACCCGGATTTTGTCCCAGAGATAGGCGGTGCCGAGATATTTGGTCACAACGGTCAGGGCGGCCGAGGGGACGTGTCCGAGCTTCTTGAGGTTCACGCCCTTGGCTACGTAATTGACCTGAGCCGGGATGGTGAGCCCTTCATTGCGCGGCGCTGGAAGCGAGCCCCAATCCGCCTGCGATGGCGTTCCCTCCGGGAGTTTCGCGACAAACGCATCGAGTTGCGGCGTGATTTCGGTCCAGATTCCGCGTTCGGTCGTGACGTTGAGAATAAGCCCGCTTTTGTTGACGAGGATATCTCTGATGCTTTCGAAGGCGCGCTGCACGGCCGGCCAGTCGTTTTCGATCCTGCCGACAAGCTCGCGCAGGAAGAAAAGATAGGAAATTCCGCCCATCTGCTCGTTGAGCCAATCGGCCTCGGTGAAGGCGGCGCGCAGCCGGGTCATGGCCATGACATGGCCCGAAGGGACCAGCGAAGCCTCGAAGCGCGCCTTGTCCTCGAGCGCCATCTGGGCGATGCGCTCGCGATTGTCGAGACGGGCGTCGAGCAGGACGTCGCGGAAAATATCCAGCAAATCCGGGGTCTTGTCGGCCACGGATTTCCCGCGCAACACCAGGCGGGCGACGCTCTCGTCCCCTTCGACCGGTGCGGAGATGAGGCGCGACGCCGCGACGCCGCCGGTCAGCCGGCCGATGCGCTGGGAAAGCGCCACGAAATCCTCGCGCCCCGTGCCCGTCTGGGTGAGGGCGCGCGAGAAGATCGGAAGGTATTGCAAAAGCTCGGTGGGCAGGGCTTTGAGATCGAAGGCGAGATCGAGATAGACGATGCCGTTTGTGGGCTGCTCGTGGAACAGGGTCCGCACGCCGGACAGCACGGTGTCCTCGGTCTCGATCCGGTTGATCTCGCGCGGCAGGTCCGCCAGCGTCAGGGTCGGAATCTTGCGCAGGTCCTCGGGCTTGTCCGGCGCATTCTGCAAGGCTTTCAGGCGTTTGGTGGTCTCGATGACCTGGTTGACCCGGTCGGCATCCATCGCCGCGCGGGCCGCGTCGAGCGTTTCGCGCTCGGCCTTTGCGTCGCGCGCCCCCTGTTCCGTGTCGGCCTTGAGCAGGACGCTGACGCGGTGGGTGTTGTCGAGGATCAATGAGCGGATGCGGTCTTCGAGCACGGGCTCGCCGCTGGCGAGCCGGGATTTCAGCGCGGCCAGCGCCTCTTCGTATTTGAGGGCTTCGAGCGGGTCGCGGCCGTGCAGCCAGTCGGAAAGCGCGCCGGTGAAATAGACCAGCCCGCGCGGCGCGCCGCCGGTGTTCATCTCACGCAGCCGGAATTCCAGTGAATTTACAGTGGCTTCGACGGTGGCCTCGTCGATGCCGTTGGCGGCCAGGGCTTCGAGCTCGCGCAGGATCAGGGCCTTGACCTCGGCCGCGCGATCGGGGTCGATGCCGCGCAGGCCGGCGGAAAACGAGGGCTGGCGCGTGTAGCCCGAAAGCCCGCCGATGACGCTCTCGCCCAGCCCGGAATCGGTCAGAGCCTTGCGCAGCGGCGCGGCCGAGGTGCCGAGCAATGCGGACGAAAGCACTGATCTTATGAGGTTTTCCGTCTGGTCTTCTTCCTCGTCCCACATCCAGTTGAGGGTGAAGAAGGCATTGGCCTTGCGCGGTTCGTCGGCCGGATAGGTCGCCACTACGCTGCGCGGCTCGGAAAAGCGCGGCTGCAACGGGATCTCGGGGGCCTTCTGGCCGGGCTCGAAGCGGGAGAGGTAGTCTTCGAGCAGGGCGAGCCGGCGATCCTCGTCATCGTCCCCGTAGAAGATGATCTGAGCGTTTGAAGGATGGTAATATCGGCTGTGGAAGGCCTTAAACTGCTCATATGTCAGCGAAGGCATGACCTTGGGGTCGCCGCCCGAGGAATTTCCGTAGATCGTATCCGGGTAAAGCGCCGCGGACGTGGTCCAGCGTAGGACCGAATCCGGAGAGGAATAGTCCCCCTTCATCTCGTTGAACACGACCCCCTTGTAGCGGAGCGGCTCATCGGGGTTTTCCAGTTCGTAATGCCACCCTTCCTGCATGAAGGTCTCCTCGGTGAGGAGCGGGAAGAGCACCGCGTCGAGATAGACGGTCGCGAGGTTGTAGAAATCGGCCTCGTTCTGGCTCGCCACCGGATAGATCGTCTTGTCCGGATAGGTCATGGCGTTGAGGAAGGTGTGGACCGAGCCCTTGAGCATCTCCACGAACGGCTTCTTGACCGGGTAGCGCTGGCTGCCGCACAGCACCGAGTGCTCGAGGATGTGGGCGATGCCGGTGGAATCGGCCGGCGGGGTCTTGAAGGCGATGCCGAAGACCTTGTTCTCGTCGTCGTTGGCGAGCGAGATGATCTCTGCCCCGGTCTTCTTGTGCCGATAGTAGCGCGCCAGCGAATTGACCTCCTCGATCTGTTCTTCGCGGATCAACTCGAAGGCTTGCGCGGCGGACATGGGCGGCTCCTCTTGGATGGGACGTGCCCACAATACTTAAGACCGGGGCGGAGGGTTGCCAAGGCGCGCCGCTCAGTGCGCGGCGGCCGTGGCCCGATAGCCGCGCAGGATGAGGAACACCGCGACCGAGAGCAGGGCGATGACCGCCGCGGCAGTGAGCAGCACGATGCCGTGGGCGTCGGCGAAGGCGATGCGGTCGGCTTGCGCGAGCGCCGCGCCTTCCGCGCCCAGGCGTTCGGCCGCGATCATGGTTTCACCGATGGAATTGGCGGCGTCCGTCCCGACCCGGCCGGCAAGGGCGGCGGGAATGGTCATGGCGCTTGCATAGATCGCGGACAGCAGGACGCCGAAGATGGAGATGCCGAGGCCGGCACCCAGCTCGTAGCCGGTGCTTTCCAGCGCGCCGGCGGACCCGGCCTTTTCGGCCGGGGCGCTGCTCATGATGGCGATCGAGGAGGCGGTCAGCCCGATGCTGAGCGCAAGGCCGAGCACGGCCATGAGCGCGATCACCTGCCAGCCGAGCTCGTGGAAATCGCTGAACCCCAGGCCGGCAAGGCTGGCGGCCGCGGCGAGGAGGGACACCGATGCCACGGGCCGCAATCCGAGCGTTGCCGTGATGTAGCCGGCGATGGGCCCGCCGATAGCGGTGGCGATGACCAGAGGCATCATGAACAGGCCGGCCTGGAACGGGGAATAGCCGGCCACGAATTGCAGCTCCTGGGCGACGGTCAATTCGACCCCGGCCAGGGCGCCCGAGACCACGACCGCCATGACGATGCCGGTGGTGATGGCGGGCCTCGTGAAGAGCGAGAGATCGAGCATCGGGGCGCGCGAACGCATCTGCGTGCGGACGAACCAGACGACGAGGGTGAGGCCGGCGACGAGGCTGGCGAGGGTGACCAGCGGATCGCTGTCGGGCCGGAAGCCCGACTTCATGGCATAGACCGTGGCGACGAGGCCGGCGATCAGCATCAGGGCCTGACCCACGTTCCAGCTCCCCGCCCCTTGGGGCGCGCGGCGCGGGATGGTGGCGAAGGCGAGCGGCCAGACCACCAGCATGACCGGCACGTTGATGAGGAACACCGAGCCCCACCAGAAATGCTCGAGCAGGAACCCGCCGGCCAGGGGGCCGATAGCCGAGCCCGCGGCGCCGATGGTGCCCCAGAGGCCGAGCGCGACCGCGCGTTCCTTCTCGTCCTCGAAGGTCTGGCGGATGATGGCGAGGATGTTGGGCATGATCATCGCGGCGCCGACCGCGAGCAGGACGCGGGCCCCGATCAGCGCGATCGCCGAAGGGGAGAAGGCGGCGGCGACAGAGGCGACGAGGAAAACGCCGAGGCCGGTGAGCAGCATGCGGCGGTGGCCGACGCGGTCGGCCAGGGTGCCCATGGGCACCAGGAGCCCGGCCATGACCAGGGGATAGATGTCGATGATCCAGAGGATCTCGGTCCCGGTGGCGCCCAGAGCCAGGGTGAGGGAGGGAACCGCGATGTGCAGGATGGTCATGTCGATGACCACCGGCGTGAAGGCCAGCATCACGGCGAGAAGAACCAGCCATCTGTTGCGGGGGGCAGACATGAGAACCTCTGTGGCGTAGCGATTTGCCTTGGGGAAGCCGATGATATATAAATCCGTCCGGACGGATTGAAAAGGGAAGAAATGGGCAGACGGCAGACAATCGACCGCGACGGCTTGCTCGACGCCGCGGAGCGCGTGGCGATGCGGGAGGGGGCGGGCCAGCTCACCATGGACGCGGTGGCGGCCGAGGCGGGTGTATCCAAGGGGGGCGTGCTCTATGCCTTTCCCACCAAGGACGCGCTGATCGACGCCATGTTCGAGAGGGTGTTCGCGCCCGCGGACGAGATCGCGGACGCGGTGGTCGAGCGCTCGGGCGATACGCCCGAGGCGCGCATCAGGGGGCACGTGGAGGCCAGCCGGGACGCGGCCCGGACCATGACCGAGCGCTCCATCGCGCTGATCGTCAATTTCATGCGTTCGCCGCAATACCGCGCGAGCTCGGCCGAATATTACGCCCGGTTGCTCGGGCAGCTCGACACCTCGACCGCACGGGGCCGGAAGGCGCGCCTGGCGCTGCTGGCCGCAGAGGGGGCGTTCATGCTGCACGGGTTCGACTTCCACCGTTTCGAGAAGGACGAGTGGCGGGGTATTCACGACGACATTCTCGAGATGCTGCTGGAGTGAGATTCGGGGGCCTGGACGGGAGGGTCGGCTGCGCGCTTTGTGCGGGGGGAGGTGGTCGGGATGGACCCCGGCTTTCGCCGGGGTAGCGAGATCAGGGATGGGGTGGCGCGGGTGCCTTCGTCCGTCTTTGCCCAGGGTAGCGAGATCGAGAATGGGGCGGCGAGGGTGTCCGCGCCGGTCGCTATCCCGGCGGAGGCCGGGACCCATCCTGAAGTGTTGTCGGTGCCCAAGACGCAGGACGGCGCACGATTTCTCATCATCATCGCCCCGTGGCTTGACCTGCGAGTGGGGCCGACTGCGCGTTCCGGGCGCGGGGAGGTGGTTGGGGATGGACCCCGGCTTTCGCCGGGGTAGCGAGATTGGGGATGGGGCGGAGGGGGTGCCTTCACCCACCGTTGCTGGGGTAGCGAGAGTGGGGATGAGGATGGCGAGGGTGCCACGCCCCGGTCACTGTCCCGGCGGAGGCCGGGATCCATGCTGAGGTGTTTCCGGTGCCCAAGACGCAGGATGGCGCGCGAATCCTCATCATCATCGCCCTACGGCGACCTGCGAGTGGGGCCGACTGCGCGTTCCGGGCGCGGGGAGGTGGTCAGGGATGGACCCCGGCCTTCGCCGGGGTAGCGAGATTGAGGATGGGGTAGCGCGGGGTGCCTTCGTCCGCCTTCGCTGGGTGGCGAGATTGGGATGGGGCAGCAGGTGCCTTCGCCATATAGCGAGATGGGGGATGGGGCGGCGAGTGCGCCCCCGCCCCGGTCGCTATCCCGGCGGAGGCCGGGATCCATCCTGAGATGTCTGCCCGGTGCGCCAAGGGCTCGGTCATCGCCCGCCGGATCGGCGGTTCAGGTGCCGGCACCAAGAATTGCCGGAAAGGCTGGACTTGCGCGTCCACGCCGACCACATTGCGGACCAAAGGGAGCACGACCGGGATGGAGTCATGATTTTTGTGCGGCGCGCGGCGCTCTGGGGCGGTCTTTTGCTGGGGGCACTCGCTTCGCCCGCTCTCGCACAGGTGACGCCGGAGCGTTGTGCGCTGATCGGCGGGGCGACCGAGCGGCTGGCGTGCTACGATTCGATCTTCCGCACCGATACCCCGCCTGCCGGGCAGGAGGCGGAGGCGATCAATCTCTGGACCACGGGGATCGAGGTCTCCGAGATCGACGGGACCGAGACGGTCTACGCCACCATCCCCTCCGAGCAACTGATCCCGGCCCGGCCGACGGGCCGCGCGCCGGCGCGGATGACGGTGCTGTGCACCAATGAGGTGACCACGCTCCAGTTCACCTTCGCGGGCCAGTTCATGGGCACTGAGAACTCCAATTCCGCGCCCATCACCACCCAGTTCGACCGCAACCCGCCCCAGACCCAGTCCCAGCCTTTGTCGCAGGACCGCACCGCGATCGGCTTCTTCCAGAGCGCCCAGGCCATCGGCTTTGCCGGCCAACTCATGGACGCCGAACGCCTGCTGGTGCGCGCCACCCCGCTCGGCCAGCGCTCGGTGACCGTGAGCTTCGTGCTCGAAGGCATAGCGGAAGCCCTTGCGCCGGTGGCCGAAGCCTGCGGCTGGTAGAACCGGCTGCGTTCTGGGGGATTGTAGAGCCGGGGAGCGCGGCGGGCGTCGCCGCGCCGGCACTCCAGTCGGAGCAAGGCGATGGATATTGTCAACGACCTGGTCATTCCGCTCGCGGCCTCGCCCTGGATCTACCTGCTGCTCTTCGCCTTCATCGTGGGGGACAGCGTGATCCCAATGCTGCCGAGCGAGACGCTGGTGGCGGGCCTCGCCGCCATGAGCGCGACCACGGGGCAGCCCAGCATGACGCTTCTGGTCGTGGCGGCGGTAGCGGGTGCGCTGCTGGGCGACAATCTCGCCTATGGCCTGGGCCGCTGGTGGGGCGCGGAAAAGGTCGCGGCCCTCAGAACGCGGCACGACGCGCTCTATCGCGTCATGGAATGGGCGCGGAGCGAGCTGGACCAGCGGCCCGTCTCGGTGCTGCTGACCGCGCGCTATATTCCCCTGGGGCGGACCGCGGTGACGCTCACCGCCGGAGCCACGCGCTTCCCCTGGCACCGCTTCGCCCCGATCTCGTTTCTGGCCGTGCTCGGATGGGCGGCCTACAACGCGCTGGCGGGGTTTTTGGCGGGGTGGTGGCTGCGGGATCATCCGGTGCTGGGGGTGGGGCTGGCCATTGTGGTGGCGATCGTGCTGGGGACCCTGATCGACCGGCTGGTGCGGGCGGTGCAGGGGCAGGGGTAGGGGCAGGGGCAGAGGGTTTGGCGCTTTGTGTGCTTGGCAACATCGCGCACCCCTCATCCGACCTCCGCTTCGCTCCGGCCACCTTCTCCCTCAAGGGGAGAAGGGAAGGCCGTGGCTTATCGGCTCCTGCGCACCCCTCTCCCCTTGAGGGAGAGGGGCCGGGGGTGAGGGGTGCAGCCACCCACACAAACTTATCCCCGCGTCACGCCGCCGGGCTAGGGTTGTGGCATGGTCGGAGAACTGGGCGAAAACGCCCGTAGCCGGCCGCGAAAACCTTTCCCTTTTTTCAAAAGGTCGATCCCCATGACACCCCCGGTTCCGGACTGGGCCGCGGTGCGCGCCGATTATGAAAGCGGCGTCGGCACCCTGGCCGAGATCAGGGCGCGCCACGACGTGACCCAGGCCCAGCTCAACGACCGCAGGCGCGAGGAAGCCTGGACGCCGCGGCGGGCCGGCTCGGCGCAGGCCAGCGGCGCCCGGCTGGCCCGGCGGCTCATCGCCATGCTCGAGCGGATCGCCCATGGCATGGAGACCAAGCTGATGGCCGGCAAGGACGTGGACCCCAATGAATTGCGCCTGCTCGACACCATGGTGAAGGCGCTCGAACGCCTGGTCGCCCTGGAAAAGGCCAGCAAGGCACCGGGCAGGACCAAGAAGATCTACAATCCCGCGGAAGCCGCGGCGCTGCGCGAAAGGCTTGCCGAACGGATCGCGACCCTTGCCGCCCGAAAAGATTGATATCGCGCTGGAACTGGCCGAGGGGCTGAGCCAGGAGCAATTGGCGCTGCTGCGCCACGACTGGCTGCTCTGGGCGCACGCGGCGCAGATGCCGCCCGAGGGCGACTGGACCACCTGGCTGCTGATCGGCGGGCGCGGCTCGGGCAAGACCCGCGCAGGGGCCGAATGGGTGCGGAGCCTTGCGACGGGCGCAAACCCCGTGAGCCCCATCGCGCTGGTGGGCGAGACCATGGCCCAGGCGCGCGCGGTTATGGTCGAGGGCGAATCCGGGATCATGAGGGTCCATCCCGACGACGAGCGGCCGCGCTTCGACGTGGGCCGTGCGCAACTGTTCTGGGACAATGGGGCGACGGCTTATATTTTGCCGGCCAATGATCCGGAACGGTTCCGCGGGCCGCAATTCGCGGCGGCCTGGTGCGACGAGTTGGCCAAATGGCCCAAAGCCGAAACCACTTGGGACATGCTGCAATTCGGCCTGCGGCTGGGGGCGCAGCCCCGGCAATTGGTGACGACGACCCCCCGGCCGACGCGGCTGCTGAAACGGCTATTGGCCGAGAAGGGCACGGTGACGACCCGGATGGCGAGCACCGCCAACCGCAGGAACCTCGCGCCGAGCTTTTTCGCGGCCATCGTCGAGCGGTATCACCGACCACGATGGCGAGATCGCGTTCGGGGGATGGACCTTCAAGCCCGCCGCCGGGCTCGACGGCACCGAGAGCGTCGAGCGCACGGGCGCGCAGACCCAGACCTGGGAAGTGCTTGGGGTGCTGAGCGACGCGGCGGTGACCGAGGCGGATATCCTCGCCGGACGCTATGACGGCGCGCGGGTGGAAAGCTGGCGGGTGAACTGGCGCCTGCCCGAGGAACGGGCGCTGATCCGCGTGGACACGATCGGGGAGATCGTGCGCGAGGACGGGGCGTTCCGCGCCGAGCTGCGCTCGGGCCAGCACGCGATGAACGTGGCCAAGGGCCGGTTCTACCAGCATGTCTGCGACGCGCGGCTGGGGGATGCGCGCTGCGGGGTGGACCTCGGCGCGCCCGGAATGGCGGGTGCGACCTGCGACCGGAGCTTCGCGACCTGCCGGGAAAAATTCAACAATGGCGTCAACTTCCGCGGCTTTCCGCACATCCCGGGCAATGACGCGCTGATGCGCTACCCCGAGGCCGCGGACGCGCTCGAGGGCAGGCCGCGCGTGCGATGAGCGCGCAGATCGGACGGATCGCGCGCGGCTGGGTGGGCACGCCCTATCGCCACATGGCGGCGCGCAAGGGCGCGGGCTGCGATTGCCTCGGGCTGGTGCGCGGGGTCTGGGCCGAGAGGCGCGGAGAGGCCCCGGTTCCGGTGCCGCCCTATAGCGCGGACTGGCGGGTCGGCGGGCACGATCTGGACGCCGCGTTGGCCGAGGTCTTGGCCCGGCATGAGGGCGCGCCGCGCGCCGGGCTGGTGGCGGTGTTCCGGCTGCGGCGCGGGCTCGCACCCCGCCATTGCGGCATCCTCGTTTCGCCCGACCGGTTCGTCCATGCCCAGGAAGGGCTGGGCGTGGTCGAGGCGCGGCTCGAGGGCAGTTGGGGCCGCCGGTTGGCGGGCCTTTTCGCTTTTCCAGAGGAGTAAATCCGTGGCGACATTGGCGCTTTCGCTCGCCGGCCAGGTGGCGGGCGGCTTTATCGGCGGGCCGTTCGGGGCGACGCTCGGGCGTGCGCTCGGCGCGCTGGCCGGGAGCGCGGTGGACGCTGCCCTGTTCGGGCCGCGCCCGGCCGCGCAGCCGGTGGGCGACGTGCGCATCACCGGCGCGGCCGAGGGCGCGGCGATCCCGCGTCTCTATGGCTGGAACCGGGTGGCGGGCACGGTGATCTGGGCCACGGACCTCGAGAAGATCGCGTCCGAAGCCGGCGGATCGAAGGGGTTTTCCGCCGGGGAAGAGGAGGAGGTGGTCGCGAGCTTCGCGCTCGGGCTGTGCGAGGGCGAGATCGCCCATGTGGGCCGCATCTGGGCCGACGGCAAGCTGCTCGACACGGCGGAGTTGACCATCCGGGTCTATCGCGGCACCGTGGACCAGGAGCCGGACGATTTTCTCGTCGCCAAGCAGGGTGAGGGCGAGGTGCCCGGCTATCGCGGGCTCGCGTATCTCGTGTTCGAGCGCCTGCCGCTGACGCGCTTCGGCAACCGCATGCCCAACCTGACCGTGGAAGTGTGCCGGGCGGTGGGGGAGCTGGAGCCGGCGATCCGGGCGGTGTGCGTGATCCCGGGCTCGACCGAGTTCGGCTATGATCCCGAGCCGCGCGTGAGGCTGCTCGGGCCGGGCAGCGTTGCGGGCGAGAACACCCATGTGAGCGCGCTGCGCTCGGACTGGGACGTGTCGATCGACGAACTGGCAGCGCTGTGCCCCAACCTCAGGCATGTGGGACTGGTGGTCTCCTGGTTCGGCACCGACCTGCGCTGCGGCCAATGCATGGTCGAGCCGCGGGTGGAGGCGGGCACAAGGAGCGTCAGGGGCGCCGAATGGGCGGTGGCCGGGCGGACGCGCGCGACCGCGAGCGTGGTCTCCGGGCATGGCGGCGGGCCGGCCTATGGCGGGACGCCGAGCGACGCGAGCGTGGTGGCGGCGATCCGCGACCTCAAGGCGCGCGGGCTCGAGGTCACGCTCTATCCCTTCGTGATGATGGACATTCCGGCGGACAACGCCCTGCCCAACCCCTATGGCGGAACCGGGCAGCCGGCCTATCCCTGGCGCGGACGCGTCACATGCGATCCGGCGCCGGGGCGGCCGGGCAGCGTGGACAAGACCGCGGGCGCGGCGGCCCAGGTCGCCGATTTCGTGGCCGGGGGCTATCGCGAGATGGTGCTGCATTATGCGGGGCTCGCGGAGGCGGCGGGCGGGGTCGATGCGCTGCTGATCGGCTCGGAGCTGGTGGGACTCACCACCGTGCGCGACGGGGCGTCGAGCTCTCCGTTCGTCACCGCCCTGCGCGCGCTGGCGGGCGAGGCGCGGAGCGTGGTGGGCGCGGACACGAGGCTGAGCTACGCCGCGGACTGGAGCGAATATTTCGGCTACCAGCCGGTGGACGGCTCGGGGGACCGGCTGTTCCACCTCGACCCGCTCTGGGCGGATAGCAATATCGACGCGGTGGGGATCGACAATTACATGCCGATTTCCGACTGGCGCGAGGAGGGCGGGCCGGATGCCCTGGCCGCGGTGTCGCCCTATGATCTCGACTATCTCGAGGCCAATATCGCGGGCGGCGAGGGGTTCGACTGGTATTACGCGAGCGAGGCGGACCGGCAGGCCGGGATGCGCACGCCGATCGGCGACGGGGCCTATGGCGAGCCCTGGGTCTATCGCTTCAAGGACATCCTGAGCTGGTGGAGCCGGCCGCACCACAACCGCATCGGCGGGGTGCGCGACCCCAATCCCACGGCATGGGAGCCCGGGAGCAAGCCGATCTGGATGACCGAGATCGGCTGCGGCGCGGTGGACAAGGGCACGAACGCGCCAAACGCCTTCGGCGATCCGAAAAGCGCCGAGGACAAGCGGCCCTATTTCTCCAGCGGCGCGCCGGACGCGCTGATGCAGCGCCAGGCGCTGCGCGCGATCCATCGCCATTGGCAGGGCGGCGGGGACAATCCGCAAGGGATGGTCGATCCGGACCGGCTCTATGTCTGGTGCTGGGACGCGCGGCCGTTTCCGGCCTTTCCGGGGCGCGACGACGTGTGGTCGGACGCGGCCAATTACGAGACCGGGCACTGGCTCAACGGAAGGCTCGGCGCGGCCGGCGCGGGCGAAATGCTGGCGGCGATGGCGGAGGATTATGGCGTCGCGGTCGCGGAGGTGGCCGATGCCCTGCCGCTGGTGACCGGCTGCGCCATCGAGCAGGTAACGAGCCTTCGCGAGGCCGGCGCGGCCCTCGTGGACGTGGCGGGGCTGGTGGTGGCGGATACGCCGCAGGGCCTGCGTTTCGCCCTGCCCGATGCGCGGCAGGTGACCCGGGTTGCGCCCGAGGATCTCGTCCGCGACGAGGGGCCGGTGTTCGGGCGGCGACGCGGCGATCCGGCCGAGGCGGTGGGCCGGCTGACGCTCCACGCGCTCGACCGGGGCCGCGACTACCAGAGCATGAGCGTGGTGGCGCTGGCGGACGAGGGCGAGGCCGTGGCGGTCGAGCACAGCGGGCTGGTGCTGGAGCCGATGGATCTGCGGCGCGCGGCCGAGCAGCGGCTGGCCCGGCTGGCGCAGGCGGCCGACAGCGTCGAGGCCATCCTGCCGCCCGAGGCGCTGGCGATCGAACCGGGCGACCTCTTGGATATCGATGGGGTAGCGGACGGCCCGTTCCTGGTGGAGGAAACCCGCGGGGTGAGCGGGCAGGCGATCAAGGCGCGCCGCTGGGCGCGCGTGCCCGTGGCGGTGTTTTCGGCCGAACGCAGGCGGATGTGGACGCCCGAGCTGGCGCTGGTGGCGCCGCCTGCGGTCGTTGCGGCGCATCTGCCGGCGGAGGGCGGAGCAAGCCGGCTGGTGGCCGGAGCCTTCGCATCGCCCTGGCCGGGCGAGGTGTCGCTCCGCGATGGCGAGATCCGGCTGGCGGGCGCGAGCCGGGCGGCGGTCCTGGGCGTCGCGGAGACCGCGCTGGGACCGGGCGCGCAATGGATGTGGGACCGGGAGGGCGCGCTGGACGTGACGCTCTATGCCGGGCACCTGGCGTCGCGCGACGAGGGCGCGGTGCTGGACGGCGCCAACCGGCTGGCGGTGCTAACCGCGGCGGGCTGGGAGGTGATCGGTTTCGCCGAGGCCGAGCTTACGGACGTCAGGCGTTATCGCCTGACCGGGCTATTGCGGGGGCTGGAGGGCACAGCGGCCGGGGCCGTGGATATCGGCGCCCACGTGCTGGTGCTCGGGCCGGGCCTGGCCGAGATCGCCGTGCCGCCGGGACGGGTGGGCGGGGACTGGAGCCTGCGCGCCTATGCCGGCCCGCGCGACGCCCACGGCGTGCCCGTCGCGGTGGACCTGGATGCGGCACCGGCGCGGCTGCTGGCGCCGGTGCATGTGACGGCGGCGCGGGACGCGTCGGGCGACATTGCGCTGCGCTGGGTGCGGCGCGCGCGTGGCGGGGTGGAATGGGCCTATGGCGAGGTGCCGCTGGACGCGGCGCCCGAGCGCTATCGCGTCACGATCCGCGACGGCGCGACCATCCTGAGGGTGATCGAGGCGGATGGGCCGGAAGCGCGCTATGCGGCGGCCGAGCAGGATGCCGACTGGGGCGGGCCCGCGCCGGATTTCGCCTTCACCGTGGAACAGATCAGCCCGGCCAGCGGGCCGGGCGCAAAAGCCTGGGGAGCATTTCATGGCTGAAACCGACCGTCTCGCCCTGCCTCTGATGGCCGGGGAGCAGGCGAACAAGCACGTCACCCATAACGAGGCCCTGCTGCTGCTCGACGGTGCGGCGCAACTGGTGCTGACCGCGCTGGACGTGGCCGCGCCGCCCCCAGCGCCCGCAGCGGGCACGCTGGTTTCGGTGGCCGCGGGCGCGAGCGGCGCCTTCGCCGGGCACGAAGGCGAGCTGGCGATCTGGACCGCAGGCGGCTGGCGCTTCCTCACGCCGCGCGAAGGATGGCGCGGCTGGGATGCGGCGGCGGGAGCCGAGTGCGTCTTCGCGGGCGCCGCCTGGCGGCCGAGCCACAACCGGCTCGCCGGATTGGGCGTGGGCACCGATGCCGACGCGACCAACCGACTGGCGGTGCGCAGCGAGGCGGCGCTGTTCACGGCGGTCGAGGCGGGCAGCGGCGGCAATGGCGACGTGCGCCTGACGCTCAACAAGGAGGCGGCGGAGGATAGCGCCACCGTGATCTTCCAGTCCGGCTGGTCCGGGCGGGCCGAGATCGGGCTGGCGGGCAACGATGCCTTCGCCTTCAAGGTGAGCGCGGACGGCAGCGCCTGGGAAACCGCGCTGATGCTGGCGCCGGGCATGGTGACGGCGGGCGGGTTTCTCGGGTTGTCCCTGAGCAGCCCCACGGTCGTGGCCGGCGCGCTTACGTGTGCGACCGGCCTCGTCGCGCCGCAGCCCGAAAGCGGCAGCGCCGACACGATCGAGACCATTGCCGGCGGGTTCGAGGGTGCGCTGCTCGTGCTGCTCGGGACCGACGGCGCGACCCTGACCTTCGCCGACAACGCGGGCAACCTGCGTCTCGGGGCGAACCGGATGCTGTCGAGCGCGGTGGACACGCTCACGCTCGTGCGCCGGGCCAGCCAATGGGTCGAACTGGCGTTCGCGGATAACGGCTAGCGTCTATTCCAACTTTACTTGCGGTTCTTGGCGGGCACGAACGGCAGTGTTGGCGACGGCGCCGCTGGATCGGACCCGGTGGCGTTCCTGGCGACCGGCGCTGCGCCCCGCGTTTTCGGGTCGCTTCCGGCGCGCATGAGCGCCATGACGATGACGCCGATGATGCCGCCCACCCACAGGCCGACGAAGAAGCTCAAGAAATCCATCGCATCCCCCAAAATGAACGATGGTTGAAAATAAGTCCTTTGCGTGAAACCGGAAAGCAATTCGCAGAACTGCGTTGCCGGTAAAGCATAACCCTTGACCATGGTTTTTTACAGGGCGCCCGCGCTCCCGGTCAATCGTATTTGTCCCTAGGCAGAGCGATTGCGGCCCCGGGGCGGGCGCCGCATCCCCCGACATTCCGGAACCGAACAGGAGACGACATGGCTGCGTCGGCTTTTTCGCGCGCGCTCGAGACCGTGCTCGCCCATGAGGGCGGCTATGTGGACCACCCGTCCGACCCGGGCGGGGCCACCAATATGGGCATCACCCGGCGGACCCTGGCGGATTGGCGCGGTGTCTCGCCCTATACGGACCTGCCGAAAGCCGAGGTCAGGGCGCTGGCGCGCAGCGAGGCCGAGGCGATCTACCGCGCGCGCTACTGGGACCTGTGCCGCTGCGAGGAGATGCCCGTGGGGCTCGATCTCGCGCTTTTCGATTTCGCGGTCAATTCCGGCCCCTTCCGCGCGGTGAGCACGCTGCAGGCGCTGGTGGGCGTGGCGCGGGACGGCATCGTCGGCCCGGTGACGCTGGCCGCCGTGGCGCAGCGCACGCCCAAGGCCCTGATCGAGGCGCTGTGCCGCGAGCGGCTGGGCTTTCTCGAACGGCTCGCCACCTTCGCGACCTTCGGGCGCGGCTGGACCCAAAGGGTCGCGGCCGTGCGCGCGGCCGCGCTGGCGATGGCATCTTCTTCCTCAACATCGGAGACCAAGGACATGACGCTTCTCCAGGGCTACAAGACCTATATCGTGGGCGCGCTGATGCTGGTGATCGGCGCGCTCAACCTCGCGGGCATCGACGTGCCCGGATTTTCCGGCGCCGCCGGAATGGAGTTGATCGCGGAGGGCTTTGCCATCATCTTCCTGCGCAAGGGCATCAAGGCGGCTACGTCCCGGATGTGATCGCATTTTCGCCGTGTTCAGATGGGGTTCAGGGATTGAAGGGTATTGATCGGCCATGACACTCATGACCCGCCTCCTGTTCACCTTCCTCTCCGTCGCTCTCGTGAGCGCGATGCTGCTCGCCCCCGCCTGGGCGCAGGAGAATTGCCTCACGGACGCCGAGATCCAGTCGGCCGTCGCCTCGGGCAGCATCCAGCCCGTGGCGCGGGTGCTGGAGCGCGAGGGCATCCCGGCCTCGACCCAGGTGCTCTCGGTGCGGGTCTGCGAGACCGGCGGCGGGCTCAGCTATGTGCTGGCCGTGCTCGGGGAGGCGGGGGAAGCCCGCACCCTGACGGTGAGCGCGCAATAGCGCCAATTCGGGGAAAGAGATGCGCGTTCTCGTTGTCGAAGACGATCTGAACCTCAACCGCCAGCTCGTGGCCGCGCTCACCGACGCGGGCTATGTGGTGGACAGCGCCACCGACGGCGAGGAAGGCCATTTCCTCGGCGACACCGAGCCCTATGACGCGGTGGTGCTCGATATCGGCCTGCCGCAGATGGACGGCATTTCCGTGCTCGAGGCCTGGCGGCGCGACGGCCGCCAGATGCCCGTGCTGCTGCTGACCGCCCGCGACCGCTGGAGCGACAAGGTGCAGGGCATCGACGCGGGCGCCGACGATTACGTGGCCAAGCCCTTCCATATGGAAGAAGTGCTGGCGCGCATGCGCGCGCTGGTGCGCCGCGCCGCCGGCCACGCATCCAACGAGATCACCGCCGGGCCCGTGCGGCTCGACGTCAAGGCCGGGCGGGTGACCGTGGACGGGCAGGCGATCAAGCTCACCAGCCACGAATTCCGCCTGCTCTCGTACCTCATGATGCACAAGGGCAAGGTGATCTCGCGCACCGAATTGACCGAGCACCTCTACGACCAGGATTTCGACCGCGACTCCAATACGATCGAAGTCTTCGTGGGGCGGCTGCGCAAGAAGCTGCCCGAGGACACCATCTCGACCGTGCGCGGGCTCGGCTACCAGATCCTCGTGGACTAGGAGAGGTGCGGCGGGGCTCCATCGCGTTCCGGCTGTTCTGGCTGTCCGCCGGATGGCTCATCATCGCGCTCGTCGCGACCGCCTTCCTCCTGACCGAGCTCTATTCCCAGGCGCTCGACGACAGCCTGACCGAGAGCCTCGATTTCCATATCGCCACCCTTGTCGGCCAGACCCTTGCGGGCGACCAGGATACCGGGGCGGCGGACGCGCGCTTCACCCGGCCGCTTTCGGGCTGGTACTGGGAGATCCGCGACGCGAGCGGGGAGGTGACGGCCTTCTCGTCCTCGCTGATCGGCACGGTGCTGCCGCAGCTCGACACCCCATTCAACGCCGCCAATACCCGCACCGGCGTGCTCATCGACGCCAATGGCCAGCGGTTGCGCGCGGTCGAGCGCCGCATCTCCCTCAATTTCAGCGAGCCGGTGTCGATCGTGGTCACCGGCAACCTCTCCCAGGTCGAGGAGCAGGTGGTGGCCTTCCGCGGCCAGGCCATCATCGTGCTGGCCGCCGTGGGGCTGGCGCTGGCGGTGATGAGCGCGCTGATCGCGCGCTTCGCCCTGCGTCCCGTGGGGGAATTGCGCGGCGCCGTGGAAGCGGTGCGCGAGGGCGAGGCCCAGGTGGTCGAAGGCCGGTTTCCGAGCGAGCTGGCCCCGCTCGCCGAGGAGGTCAACGAGCTTTTGCGCTCGAACGCCCAGATCATCGAGCGCGCCCGCAGCCAGGTGGGCAATCTCGCCCACGGGCTCAAGACCCCGCTCGCGGTGCTGCGCAACGAATCCGCCAACGGGGAGACCGAACTCGCCCGGGTGGTGGCGGGCGAGACCGCCAATATGGAGCGGCTGGTGTCGACCTATCTCGACAAGGCGCGGCTCGCGGCCCGGACGGCCGTGGTGGGCAAGCGCAGCGACGCCGGAGCGGTGTTGCAGCGGCTCGCGCGCGTCATGGGCAAGCTGCATCCCGCCTGCGATTTCGCCGCCGACATTGCCGAGGACGTGCCCTGGTTCCGCGGCGAGGAGGGTGATCTCGAGGAGATGGTGGGCAACCTCGCCGACAATGCCTGCAAATGGTCGGGCGGCAAGGTGCGGATCACCGCCGGGGCCGTGCCTCACGAACAAAATCGCATGCTGCGCGTTTGCATCGATGATGATGGACCCGGATTGACCGAGGAGGAAGCAGCCAAAGTGTTGCGACGCGGCGTCAGGCTGGACGAAAAGACTCCCGGAAGCGGGCTGGGTCTCGATATCGTAAAGGAACTTGTCGATGTATACGGTGGACGCCTGACGCTCGGGCAATCCGATCTCGGAGGATTGCGTGCCGAATTGATCCTGCCTGCGGCCAGGGCGAAAACCGATAAACCGATATGATTGATTGATATGCGCGCGGCGGTAAGATCAAGAAAACCGCATGAAGCGGCAATTGCGGCGGAGAAGATGATGACGCAAACCCTATTGAAGACCGTTGGCATGGCGGGCCTCGTGCTGGCCCTTGCAGCCTGCACCAGCGCCCGGACGGTGGCCCCGACGGCGCAGGTGAACCTGCCGCCCCAGCCCACGGTCACCACGCTGCCGACCCTGCCGACCCAGCAGCCCACCACGCCTTCGGCGCCGGTGGTGCAGGCGAGCCTGCCGGCCGGCAATTATACCTTCGTGGATTCCGCGGCGCTGTCCTCGCTCAACGACGCGGCCCGCGCCGCGGCGCGCGACGCGCAATTCTATGCGCTGCAGTTCGGCCGCCCGGGCGCGCCGCGCAACTGGAGCGCCGGCGGGGCGAGCGGGCAGGTTTCAGTGGGCCCCTATGTCCGCGTCAACGCGCTCGACTGCCGCGAGTTCACCCACCGGGTGACCGTGAGCGGGCAGAGCTATTCCCGTTCTGGCACGGCCTGCCGCGAGGCGGACGGGACGTGGGAAGTGGTGCAGGCTTAGGCCTCACCGGCATTTTAGCGGATGAGGGAGCATCGCGCCCCCTCATCCGACCTCCGCTTCGCTCCGGCCACCTTCTCCCACGAGGGGAGAAGGGGAGCCTGTGGCTTATCGGCGTCTGCGCACCCCTCTCCCCTCGTGGGAGAGGGGCCGGGGTTAGGGGGCACCACCGCCGCTGCGTCTTCCCCAAACCACAAACCTTTATTTACCATGCCGGATTAGGATGAAGGGCATATCAGCCCTTTCGCTGACCGGTAGACATATGCTCAAGAGCAAGGCGCGGGTTGCAATCGCCCCGATGGGGGGCAAGCCCGGTGCGGAACCAAGAGAGGCGGAAGCCGCCGCGCTTGCCGCGCAATCGGCGTTTTTCGCCGTGCTCGCGCCCGTCATCGTCCGCTCCCCCGCCTATCATCCCTTCGCCGGCGCCATCGCGCAGGACACCGCCGCCGCCGTGTGGCGCTGGCTCGCGCGCGACGTCGCGCCCGCTGAGGCGAGGCTTCTGGGGGCGGCAGTGGAGGCCGGAACGCCTCCTGCGGAGGCATTCGAGACCGTGGCCGAGGCGCTCTTGGCGCGGATCAGAGCGGTGTTCGCGGCCGAGGAGGAAGACCGCGATCTCGCCCGGCGCAACACGCTCCAGCTCGGGGGCGAGGACACGCGGCGGCGCCTGCCCTATGCGGTGATGGCGCTGCGGCGGCGGGCGCTCCTGGACAAGGCGGTCCAGTTCGGCCGGGCGCTCGGTTATATCCAGGACGAGGCGGCGCTGGTGACCGCGCTCCAGACGGTCACGCTCAAGAACCCGGTGACGCGCGCGCTCTGGATGCAGGCCATGGTGGGCACCATGGTCAATCCCAACCGGGTCATGGGTGCGGCGGTCAAGCTTGCCGGGCCCGACGAGGCGGCGATCGCCCACGGCGGCTTCGCGCCGCTGGTCGAGGCCATGCTGGCCCATGGCCAGGACCAACTCGCGCTGCTGATGACCCAGCCCAGCGCCTTCAACGATTACGATCTGGCCTGCCGCGCCATCGACCGCTTCCACCGGCTGATGCGGGCGCTTGCCTATAATTGCGAGTTCGGGCGGCGCTCGGCCTGGACCGGGATCGTCGCGGACCTGACGGCGCGGTTCTCCGAACGGCTCGAACGTCCGCTGCGCCAGATCACCAGCGACGTGACCCAGGCGCTGCGCCACCCGCGCGACAGCACGGACCGGGTCGATCCCGAGCGCGTGCTGGCCGGGCTCAACGGCTTGTACCTGCTCACGACCATAAGGCGCAGCCGGGATTCCCTCGCGGTCAATGCGGTGCTCGACCAGGTCTGGAGCGAGACGGGCCAGACCCTTGAAGTGCTGGTGACCCGGGCGCTCGACCTCTATCGTTCCAACCCCTCGGAGCCGGTGGCGCGCGAGCGGATCGACGCCGGGATCAAGATGGCGGAAATCCGCTACAATGCGGATTATGCCGACATCCTGCGCCGCGCGCGGGATGGGGCGGAGCGGCGGGTGCAGAGCGCGCCGCAGGCTTTGTGAAGACAGGCGATCCGGTGGTCGGGGAAGCATGACACTGGATTCCGGCAATGAATGCCGGAATGACATTGAGTGTGTGTTGCTATCCCGCCTCATCCCAGCGTCACCCCGGCATTCATTGCCGGGGTCCAGGGCAACCGGGCACCCGGCTACCGCCTATAACCGCACCTTCTCTCCCAGCGTAACCGCGACGCCGGCCGCCATGTCGCGGGCGTGGAGCGTGTCGCCGGACGCGTGCCCGGGGCCGAGCAGCGCCAGCGTTCCGCGGTCGGGATCGCGGCCGAGCACCGCGCCGATGGCGTCGCGCGGGGTGGCGCGGTCGGTATTGGGGTAGATGAGAGCGCCGGGATCGAGGCGGCGTCCGTCCGCCGTGGCGAGGCTCCAGACCTGCTGGCCGGCGCCGAAGCGGCGCTGGAGGAAGGACGGGACCGCCAGGGGCGGTTCGTCCTGGTCGGCGGGGGAGAGCGGGACCGCCAGCAGCGTGGGCGGCACGCAGCGCTCCGCAACGAGGCGGGCGAAGTGATCCGCCGAGATGTCTCCCGAAGCGAGCTTGCCTATGCAATCGTCAAGCCCGAGCGCGAAGGGCTCGCGGTCGAGCGGAGCAGTCTGGGGCGCAGGACGTCGGAACAGGCGTTTTCGGGCCGGCTGCGTTTTCGCAGCGGCGGCGAGGCTCGGGCCCGCGCCGAAATAGGCCGGGGGCCGGTCGGGCGCGGTGGGATTCGAGGCGGGCGGGAGCGCCTGCGGCGTTTCGAAGACGGGGTCGATCAGCACGTCGCTCGGGGCGGGCGGCGTTTCGCCGAGGAGGCGCGCGACAGCGGCCCGGCCGCTTTCCATGGCGCCGGTATGACTCTGGAACCCGGCGGCCGCGCCGGCGAGGGCGATGCCGTCCGGGCCTTCGGAGCCTGCGGCATAACCCTCGGGATGGGGCAGGATGGCGCCGCCGGCGGCAGCCCAGAGCGCGAGATCGGGCAGGAACCCGCCCGAGACGAACGCGCCGTCCACGATCTCCGGCTCGGCTTCGACGCGCCCCGTTTGCGCGTCGCGATGGGTGAGGCTGAGTTCCGCCTGCGATGGCGCGGCGCTGTCGATGGCCGTGCCGCGGCGCAGGCGGAAGCCATAGGCCTTGCAGAACTCGATGAACCGGCTTTGCGGCGCCATGCGCGGGTCTGACGCCTGGGTGACGGTCATGCCGCATTCGGCGGCGAGCAGCGCCATGCGGTAGGCCGTATTGGCCGAGGAATGGATCAGCGTTCTCGCCCCCGGCCAGAGCGCGAAACGCCGCGCCAGCGACCAGGCGGCCGAGGAGAGCAGGATGCCCGGGAGGCGATTGCCGGGAAAGACCGGCAGGACCTCGATCGAGCCGGTCGCGAGCACGATGCGCTCTGCCCGGATCGCAAGGCGGCGGGGGTGGGGCACGGTCTCGTCGAGCGCGACGCCGAGGGCGTCCACGCGGCCGGGCGCGACACCGGTTGCGCGCGTGGCGGTGAGCAGGGTGACGTTCGGTGCGGCCTTCAAAGCCGCCACGAGTTCGGCGATGGCGGGCGCGGGGTCGGCATCGCCTTCGGCGCGGCCGAAAAAGCGGGCGAGCCCGCCAAGGACCTGGTTCTCCTCGACCAGAACCGCCGAGAGCCCGCGTTCCGCCGCCTCGCGCGCCGCCGAAAGGCCGGCGAGCCCGCCCCCGACAATAGCGATATCGGCGCGCAGGGTACGGTCCGGCGTAAGGCCGGCGGTGGGGGCGAAGGACGTACGCAGGGCATCGAGGTCGATCCCGAGGGACGGCGGGCGGCGCCGAAGGGGTAGGGGCAGGCGGGCGAGCCCGCGCGGCGCGCGCTTGGGGGCAAGGGTCACGAGATCGAGCCCGTCGGCGGCAGGGCAGAGCGCCATGGGGACCGCGAGATCGGGCCGGGCGTGGTTGCCGCGATGGATGACCGGGGGCGCGAAGCTTTCGGTGAGGGCGACGGGGTGGCCCTCGCGCGTGCCGACCGTATGGATGCCGCTGGCGAGCAGCGCGGACAGCACCGTGTCGCCGGCAAAGCCGCGCACCGCGCGGCCGTCGAGGGTGAAGCGGATCGGCCGGGCGGGGTCGATGAGGGGATGGGCGAGCTCGTCCGGCCGGGCGCCCGTCAGCCGCAGCATGGTCATGCCTCCGCGCGTACGGGCGCGAATTCCGCGACGGCCGGAGACCGCGCCGAGCGGGTGGCGCCATGGGCCGCGCACCATTGCGCTTCGGGCTCGCTTGCCGCGCCCGCGATCCAGCGTGCCAGCATGGGCGCGAACATCAGCGCATCGGGGCCCAGGCCCAGGAAAACCGTGGCCCGCCCGCGGCGCGGGGCGCCGAGCACGGGCGCGCCGTCATGGGAAACGAAGCGCATGTGCTCGGCCCGCCCGGCGAGCCGCAGGGGATGCTGCCCAATGAGGTCGGAAAAGCCGGCGGGCAGCGCGGATCCGGAAAAAGGGCCGGTGATCTGGAGGGCGCCGCTGGCGCGCTGGCGCAGGATCGCGCCGCTGTCGAGATCGAGCGCAAGCGGGGTGATGGCGAGCGGGGGAACGGGTTCGGTCAGCAGCGTGGCGTGGGGCACGAAACGGCCTAGCTTGGCGAGATCGGCTTCCACGCCGTGGACGAGCGCGGCCGCGTCGTCGGCGAGGATGGCGAGGGGGTAGGTTTCGCCCGCGATGGTCGCGCTGCCGTCGCGGCCGATGCCGGCGAGATCGCGCCCGTGCACCTGCCTGACGCCGCGTGCGGCGAGCCAGCCGTCGCCGGCGGCAAGGAACGCCGCGCGCCGCAGGCGGCGCACGTCGCGCACCCGGACGCGGCGCGGGTTTTCGCCGGGCATGGGCTCCAGCGGAAGGCCGAAGCCGGCGGCGACATGGGTCATATGCGCCAGCGCCTCGCGCGCCGGATGGCCCGTGGCGCCGAGCAGCAGGTCACCGCGGTCGATGACGGGCACGGGAAAGCGGGAGAGCAGGCGCTGCGCCTCGGGCACGAGCCGGGCGAGCAGCGACAGGGTGTCGGGCCGGATGTGCGGCGCAAAGCCGAGATCGATCCCGTCCCGGAGGTGGCCTTCTGCGTCGGGATCACGCACCAGTGCGACGTCTCGCGTCTGGCCAGTCGCCAAAAGCCCTGATAGGAACACGGCGAAGGGCGAGGACCCGATCACGGCAATTCTATCTGGGCTGACCGTCATCGTCATCTTTCGCGGGAGGCCGGATGCGGCCATATAGGACCGACGTCGCACTAGGTTTCAAGGGTTTACTCTATTGCTTTGGGTTCTGATCGCGCTTCTGGCGCTGGCGTGCAGCGCCGTGCTCTACGCCGCCGGGCGGCCGGCAAAGACAGCCGCCGGGGCCGAGATCGAATCCGATGCCGAGGTCCATACCCGCTTCTATCGCGAACAGCTCAAGGGCCTCGAACGCGACGTGGAGCTGGGCCGGCTCAGCGCGAGCGAGGAAGCGGCCGCCAAGGCCGAGCTGGCGCGCGAATATCTGCGCCAGACCCGCGAGGACGCCCGGCAGGGGATTTCGCGGGTGATGACCGGGCGGGCGATCCTGCTTGCGGTGCCGCTCGCAGCCGTTTTGAGCTTCGGGGTCTATGCGCTGATCGGACAGGCAAATCTTCCCGCCCAGCCCCTTGCCGGGCGCGAGGCCGCGCTGGCCGAAGTGCGCCAGACGCTCGATGCGGCCGTGGCGCAGGTGGAGGCCCGGCTGGAAGCGGACCCCAGCGACGTGCGCGGCTGGCAGGTGCTGGCCCCGATCTATCTCGACCAGGCCCGTTACGCCGACGCGGCCAACGCCTATCGCCACGTCCTCGACCTGGCGCCGCCGACCGCCGACATGGAAACCAATCTCGCCGAGGCGCTCATCCTTGCCGGGGACGTCGGGGATGACGAGGAGATCCTTTCCCTGCTCGAAAGCGCGGTGGCGCGGGACCCCGACCATCTGCGCTCGCGTTTCTATCTCGCCGGCGAGCTGACGCGCCGGGGCGACTATGAGCAGGCCGTCCCGATGTGGACACGATTGCTGGATAACGCGACAGGCAGCGAATCCTGGTACGCCACCGCCGTCGAGGGGCGCTCGCTCTCGGTGGCGGGCCTTACCGGCAGCTTGCAGGGCCAGCCGGGCCAAGGCGAAGGCGAAGGCACGGACGCGATGATCGCGGGCATGGTCGAAGGCCTCGCGGAACGACTGTACAGCGAGGGCGGCACCGGCGAGGAGTGGCTGCGGCTGGTGCAATCCCGCCTGGTGCTCGGCGACCGGCAGGCCGCACAGGACGATTTCGCGCGGGGACTGGCCGCTTTGGACGGCGAGGACCGCGCCGCGCTGCTCGCCTTTGGCGAAGGCGAAGGACTGGAGACGGAATAATGGCGATGACGCGCAAGCAGAAGCGGATTTCGATCATTCTCGGGCTGGGCGTGGTGCTGGCGATCGCCGCGACGCTGATCCTGACGGCGCTGCGCGACCAGATCGTGTTCTTCTACAGCCCCACCGAAATCGCCGAGAACGGCATCGCGCCGGGCACGCCGATCCGGCTCGGCGGGTTGGTCAAGGACGCGAGCTGGCGCCAGGACGGCGAAACCAATATCTTCGTGGTCACCGATGGCGCCCGCGAGATGGAAGCCCGCTATGTCGGCATCCTGCCCGACCTCTTCCGCGAGGGACAGGGCGTGGTGGCCGAGGGCGAGATCCAGGCCGACGGCACCTTCATGGCGAACAACGTGCTCGCCAAGCATGACGAGACCTACATGCCGCGCGAGGTCGCCGCGACATTGCAGGACGAAGGACTGTGGCGGCCGGAGGTGGAAGAGGAGCCGGCACCGTGATCGTCGAATTCGGGCACTACGCATTCGTCCTCGCTTTCGTTCTGGCCCTGGCCCAGTGCGCGGTGGGCTTTCTGGCCTGGCGCACGGAAGGCCGGGCGGTGCGGTTCGTTCAGAACGCCGCCATCCTGCAATTCCTGCTCGTGGGACTGGCCTTCGCCGCGCTGGCGCAGGCCTTCATGGTCTCGGACTTCTCGGTCAAGCTCGTCTACGAGCACTCCCATTCGCTCCAGCCGATGCTCTACAAGTTCACGAGCGTCTGGGGGAACCACGAGGGCTCGATGATGCTCTTCGTGCTCATCCTCGTGCTGTTCGGGGCGCTGGTCGCCGTGTTCGGGCGCGGATTGCCGCCTTCGCTGCATACGCTGGTGCTGGCCTGCCAGGGCGTGCTGGTGGCGGCGTTCTCGGGCTTCACGCTCTTCACCTCCAACCCGTTCTGGCGCCTCAATCCCGCGCCCTTCGAGGGCAGCGAGCTCAACCCGGTGCTCCAGGACATTGGCCTCGCGGTCCATCCCCCGCTGCTCTATCTCGGTTATGTCGGGTTCTCGATTTGCTTCGCCTTCGCGGTCGCGGCCCTGATCTCGGGCCGGATCGACGCGGCCTGGGCGCGCTGGGTGCGGCCCTGGACGCTCGCGAGCTGGTCCTTCCTCACCCTCGGCATCGCCATGGGCTCGTACTGGGCCTATTACGAGCTGGGCTGGGGCGGCTGGTGGTTCTGGGACCCGGTGGAGAACGCGAGCTTCATGCCCTGGCTTGCGGGCACGGCGCTGCTGCACTCGGCCATCGTCATGGAGAAGCGCAACGCGCTCAAGATCTGGACGATCTTCCTTGCGATCATCACGTTCTCGCTCAGCCTGCTGGGCACCTTCCTCGTGCGCTCGGGCGTCCTGACCTCGGTCCATTCCTTTGCGTCCGATCCCACGCGCGGCATCGTGATCCTCGCCATGCTCGCGGTGCTGATCGGCGCCGCGTTCACCCTGTTCGCCCTGCGGGCCGGGGCGCTGCGCGCGGGCGGCCTCTTTGCGCCGGTGAGCCGCGAAGGCGCGCTGGTGCTCAACAACCTGTTCCTCTCGACCGCGGCCGCGGCCGTGCTCGTGGGCACGCTCTATCCGCTGGTGCTCGAGGCCCTGACCGGCGCGCGCATCACCGTGGGCGCGCCCTTCTTCGACCTCACCTTCGGGGCATTGATGGTGCCGCTGCTGCTGCTCATTCCCTTCGGCCCGCTGCTGGCCTGGAAGCGCGGCGACCTCGCGGGGGTCACCCAGCGGCTGCTGTTCGCGATCATCGCGACCCTGGTGCTCGCGGTGCTGGTCTTCGCCTTCCTCGGCTTCCCGGTCTCGATGGCCCCGATCGGGCTCGCCATCGGCATCTGGGTGATGGTGGGATCGCTGGTCGAGATCTGGGAGCGCGCGGCCTTCCGCAAGGCAGGTCTCGCCCAGGGCTGGCGGCGGCTCAAGGGCCTGCCGCGCACGGTCTACTCCACGGCCTTCGCCCATTTCGGCGTCGGCATGACGGTGATCGGGATCGTGTGCGCCACGGCCTACCAGACCGAGATCGTCACGGCCATGCAGCCCGGCCAGACCATGCAGCTCGCGGGCTATGCGGTGACCTATGATAGCGAGCACAACCTCGAGGGCCCCAATTACGTGGCCGAGCGCGGCACCTTCACCATCGGCGCGCCCTGGGGCGGCGAACGCCCCCTGACCTCGGAGCGCCGCGTCTATCCGGCGAGCGGCACGCCCACGACCGAAGCGGGCATCAACACCTATGGGCTGAGCCAGGTCTACGTCCAGTTCGGCGAACGCTTCGGCGAGAACGCGCGGGTCGTGCGCCTGTGGCACAAGCCCCTGGTGCTGCTCATCTGGCTCGGGCCGGTCGTCATGGCCCTGGCCGGGTTCTATTCGCTCCTCGACCGCCGCATCCGGGTCGGCGCGCCCCAACCGGCGCGGCGGCGCGAGGAGGAGGCGCAGGCGGCGCAATGAAGCGGCTTGTCCTCGCCCTTTCGCTGATCCTGGCCTTCGCGGCCCCGAGCCTGGCGGTCCAGCCCGACGAGGTGCTGGACGATCCCGCCCTGGAACAGCGCGCGCGCGACATCTCGGGCGATCTGCGCTGCCTCGTGTGCCAGAACCAGTCGATCGACGATTCCGACGCGGAACTGGCCCGCGACCTGCGGCTTCTGGTGCGCGAGCGGCTGGTGGCCGGGGACAGCGACCAGCAGGTCTTCGACTATATCGTCGCGCGCTATGGCGAGTTCGTGCTGCTGCGCCCGGTGTTCCAGGCGCATACGATCGTGCTCTGGATCGCCGCGCCCGTGGTGCTGCTGATCGGCGCCGGGGCGTTGGTGTTCGCGGTGCGGCGGCGGCGCGATGACTCAGGCGGCGGCGGATTGACTCCCGAGGAACGCGCCGCGCTGGAGCAGTTGTCGAAAGACTAGGGCGTGAGGGAAGAGCACCCCTCACCCCCGGCCCCTCTCCCTCAAGGGGAGAGGGGGGCGCTGGAACCGATAAGCCACAGGCTTCCCCTTCTCCCCTTGAGGGATTGAGGAATGTCCCGAAGGGCAAATCGCTCGGGGAGCGATTTGAATGACGAACGTGGCCGGAGCCGAAGCGGAGGTCGGATGAGGGGTGCTCTCTCCGTCCTCCGCAACTGCCGATTGGCTGTGGCAAAGCGGATCGCATGGTGACAGGGTAGCGCACCGTCCTCTCGCCGAATGTCCCGCGCCCTTGGATTTCGCTTTCCTCCCGCCCGATCTGTCGCTTTCCGGGGCTCTGGCGCTGGTCGTCCTGAGTTTCGTGACGTCGCTCATCACGGCGACGCTGAGCCTGGGCGGCGGCATGCTGATGCTTGCGGTTCTCGCGCTCGTTTTCCCGCCGGCCGTGGTTGTGCCGGTGCATGGGCTGGTGCAATTGGGGTCCAATGCCGGGCGTGCGCTGGTGCAGCACCGCTACGTGCAATGGCAGCTGGTCTTGTGGTTCGGGCTGGGCACGCTGGTGGGCTCGTTCCTGGGCGCGCGCTTCGCGGTGGCGCTGCCCGAAGCCCTGTTTCAGGCAGTGATCGGCGTTTTCATCATCTTCAATGCCTGGGCGCCGCAGCCCAGGGTTTCCGGCCGCGGGCCGCTGGGCAATTTCGTAGGCGGCGTCGTGATCTCGGCCCTGGGTATGGTGATCGGCGCCACGGGGCCGCTGGTCGCCAATTTCATGCGCGGGCTTTCCGACCGGCACGAGCTCGTTGCGACCCACGCGGCGCTCATGACGTGGTCCAACAGCGCCAAGGTCGGTGCGTTCGCCCTGTTCGGCTTCGCCTTCGGAGCCTACCTGCCGCTGGCCGCGGCGATGATCGCCACGGGCTTTCTGGGGACCTACATGGGCAGCCAAGCGCTGGCCCGCGTGCCTGAGACCGTCTTCCGCGTCGGGTTCAAGCTCGTTCTGACCCTCGCGGCGCTGCAGATCCTCTGGAGCGCGGCGTCCGCCCTGCCATGGGCGACCCTTACCAAGTTTTAATGCAGCCGACACTGTGCGGAAAGGCTTGGAAGCATACATAGCCAGTCAATTCTGCCCCAGGCGAATAAGGAGAGGACCATTCTCATGCCCGGCTTTCTTTCAACCAACCCCCGCAAGCTGATCGCCGCCTCGGCGCTGGCGATCGTGGTGGCCGGCGGCGGCGTTGCCGCCAGCTTCGTCGACACCCAGCCCGCGACCGCGCAGGCCAATGCGCAGACGGGTATTCCCTACAGCTTCGCCGATCTCGTGGACGCGGTGAGCCCCGCCGTCGTGTCCATCAGGGTCAGCACCGAGATTCCGGCCCAGGTACGCCGCCAGGGACAGGGCTTCTCCTTCCCCGACCTGCCCGAGGATCATCCGCTCCGCCGCTTCTTCGACCAGTTCGAGAACGATTTCGGCGGCCGGCCCGGCGGCCAGCCCCAGCCCCGCATCATGGAGGCGATGGGCTCCGGCTTCCTCATCTCCGCCGACGGTTACGTGGTGACCAACAACCACGTGGTCGAAGGCGCGTCCGAGGTGACCGTGCTGCTCGAGGACGAGACCGAGCTTTCGGCCGAGGTCATCGGGCTCGACCCGCGCACCGACCTCGCTTTGCTCAAGATCAATGAGGATCGCGACGACCTGCCCTTCGTCGAGTTCGCCGACACCGAAGCCCGCGTGGGCGACTGGGTCGTGGCCGTGGGCAATCCGTTCGGCCTCGGCGGCACCGTGACTGCCGGCATCATCTCGGCCCGTGGCCGCGATATCGGCGCCTCGGCCTATGACGACTTCCTCCAGATCGACGCGGCGGTGAACCGCGGCAATTCCGGCGGCCCGGCCTTCAACCTCGAAGGCGACGTGGTCGGCGTCAACACCGCGATCTTCTCGCCCAATGGCGGCAATGTCGGCATCGCCTTCGCCATTCCGGCCAACATCGTCCAGAGCGTGATCGAAGACCTGCGCGACGACGGCATCGTGACCCGCGGCTTCCTCGGCGTCACCCTGCAGGACCTCAACCGCGAGCTCGCCGACGGCCTCGGCCTCAGCAGCACCCGCGGCGCGCTGGTGGCCCAGCCGGTTCCCGGCGCGGCGGCCGAGGCGGCGGGCGTCGAAGCCGGTGACGTGATCACCACGGTGGACGGCAACGCCGTCGCCACGGCCCGGGATCTCTCGCGCATGATCTCCCAGATCGCGCCGGGTACCGACGTGGACCTGGGCATCGTCCGCAACGGCGAGGAGATCACCGTGACCGTGACCCTCGACCGCCTCGAGGACGACCAGCCCGCGGCTCCGACCGAGCAGCAGGCGCCCGACGAGCCTGAAACCTTCGAGACCTCCAGCATCGGCATCTCCGCGACCCCGGCTCCCGATGGGGGCCTCCTGGTCGAGGGCGTCGAATCCGACTCCCCGGCTGCCGAGCGCGGCCTGATGCCCGGCGACGTGATCCTTCAGGCCGACGGCACCTCGGTGTCTTCGGTGGCCGAGCTCGAAAGCGCCATCGCGGCCGTGCGCGACAGCGACCGCTCGACCCTGGTGATCCAGGCCGATCGCGGCGGTTCGGTCCGCTACATCGCCATTCCGCTGGAATAGCGGCAGGCGTTGAGCCATGAACGGCCCCGGCGTAACCTCGCCGGGGCCGCTTTTCATCCGGGATCGGGGTTGGGGCATGAAGATTCTGCTGATCGAGGACGACCGCGAGGCGGCCAATTACCTCACGCAGGCGCTGGAAGAGGCGGGGCACACCACCCATCATGCCAGCGATGGCGATACCGGCTATGCCATGGCCACGGGCATGGACTACGACATGCTGATCGTGGACCGCATGCTGCCGCGCCGGGACGGCCTCTCCATCGTTGAGGGCCTGCGCGGCGCGGGCGACCAAACGCCGGTGCTGATCCTCTCCGCCCTGGGCGAGGTCGATGACCGGGTGCGCGGGCTGCGCGCGGGCGGGGACGATTATCTCGTCAAGCCCTACGCCTTTTCAGAGCTTCTCGCCCGCATCGAGGTGCTGGCCCGGCGCTCCAACCCGGCCGAGGCCGACACGCGGCTCCAGGTCGGCGACCTCATCCTCGACCGGCTTTCGCGCAAGGTCGAGCGTGGTGGCGAGACCATCGTGCTCCAGCCGCGCGAGTTCCGCCTGCTCGAATATCTCATGAAGAATGCCGGGCGCGTGGTGACCCGCACCATGCTGCTCGAGAATGTCTGGGACTACCATTTCGACCCCCAGACCAACGTCATCGACGTCCACATGTCGCGGCTGCGCGGCAAGATCGACAAGGGCTATGCCAGCCAGCTCCTGCATACGGTGCGCGGCGCGGGATACGTGATCCGTGAATAGGTTCTTCGCGCTCTGGCGCACCACGACGGTCCGGCTGACCGCGGTCTTCATCGCGATCTTCACCGTCTTTGCGGTGGCGCTGCTCGCCTATCTGGCCTTCCAGACCTCGGTGCAGATCCAGCGCCAGCAGCTCGGGGCCATAGACCGCGAAATCCAGCAGATCCTGCTGCTCGACATGCGAGGCGGGGTGCGGGCCGTCGCCTTCGCCATCGACCGGCTGGCCGACCGGCCGGGCCCGGGTATCTACTACCTTGCCGACGCGTCCGGGGCGGCGCTCGCGGGAAACGTCTCGGTGTTTCCGGGCGTGGTTCTGGCCCAGCCGGGCCAATACGAGCTGACCTATGAGCGCGGGCTGGAGATCTATGGCGGAACAGAGGACGACGCCCTGACCACAGGCATCGCCGTGGTGCGCTCGATCGAGCTGCCGAGCGGGCTGCGGCTGGTGGTGGGCCGGGATATCGGCGAGCGCCAGGACTTCACCGGCATCGTCTTCAACACCTTTCTCTGGGGCGCGCTGGCGATCGCCTTGCTCTCGGTGGTGGCGGGGGGCGTGACGGCCCGCCGGGTGCTGCGCCGCATCGATGCCATCACCGGCACCTCACAGAAGATCATGAGCGGAAACCTGTCCGAACGCGTGCCGGTGACCGACCGCAACGACGAGTTCGACGCCGTGGCCACCAGCCAGAACGCCATGCTCGACCGGATCGAGCAGTTGATGGCGGGCTTGAAGGAGGTGACCGACAACGTCGCCCACGACTTGAAGACGCCGCTGACCCGGCTGCGCAATCGCGCCGAGGCGGCTTTGCGCGACAGCGCGGGCGACGCGGAGCGCCGGGCGGCGCTGGAGGCGACCATCGCCGAATCCGACCAGCTCATCCGCACCTTCAACGCGCTGCTGCTGATCGCCCGCGCCGAGGCGGGAACGCCCTCGGGCGCCCTGGCGGAGATCGACATCTCCGAGGTGGTCTCGGACGTGGCCGAGCTTTACGCGCCCGTTGCCGAGGACGCCGGGATCACGATCAAGGTGGCGGTCGAGCCGGGCATCACCATGAACGCCAACCGGGAGCTGATCGGCCAGGCACTGGTCAACCTCGTGGAAAACGCGATCAAATACCTTCCCGAAGCACGGACGGACGGGGGCGAGATCACGCTGGCGGTGCGGCGCGAGGGGGACGACGATGTCATCGAAGTCGCCGACAACGGGCCGGGCATTCCTGAGGCGGACCGCGACCGCGTGTTCGAGCGCTTCACCCGGCTGGAGACCAGCCGCACGGAGCCGGGCTCGGGGCTAGGGCTCTCGCTGGTCGCGGCCGTGGTGCGGCTGCACAACGGCACGGTGCAGCTCGAGGACAATGCGCCCGGCGTGCGGGCGGTGCTGCGCTTTCCGCAGCGGTAGGCTTTCCGCGGGTTCTGGACCCCGGCAATGAATGCCGGGGTGACAAGCGAAGAGGGGGCAGGTTAGAGGTACAACCTCCAATGTCATTCCGGCATTTATTGCCGGAATCCAGTACGATGGCGCCGCGAACACTGAATTCAGCCGCTTACGCCGAAACGTGGGGCGCCTTGGTTTTCGGGAGTATCCATGAGCCTAAAAGACTCCCTCAAGCCGCTACCCGCAGCGCCGGGTGACGACGCTGCACTGGCTGACGTGCTGGAGACGCTGACCCGGGAGAGCCGGGCGACGCTTAGCGGCTTGGCTCCAACCTTCGGCCCCATCGTAACATCAGCGCCCTACCTCAAGGAACTGCTCGGCCGGCACGGAGACTGGCTGGCGGGCGTGATCGAAGTCGACCCGGAAACGGTCCTCGAAGGGCTTTTTGCGTCCATGCGTGAAGCCGGGCGGCAAGCGGCGGATGAAGATGCCATCGGCAAGGCCCTGCGGGTCGCCAAGGCGCGCGCCGCGCTGTTCCTCGCGGTGGCCGAGATCGGCGGCGCGTTGAGCACGGCGCAGGCGACCTGCGCCATCTCCGATATCGCCGACGCGGCGCTGGAAGCGGCGCTCGATTTCGAGTTTCGCATGCTGGCGGCGCAGGGCAAGCTGCGCGAGGGCGCCGCCGTAACGGCCGAGAATTGCGGACTGGCGATCTTCGCGCTCGGCAAGCATGGCGGGCGCGAACTCAATTTCTCCTCCGATATCGACATCGTCGCCTTCTACGATCGCAGCGCCTCGCCCTTCGCTGACGAGAGCGAGACCCCGACCCACTACACCAAGGCCGTGCGGCACGTCGCGGCGCGGCTGTCGGACCGCACCGATCACGGCTATGTCTTCCGCACCGATCTGCGGCTGCGGCCCGATCCGGGCTCGACGCCCGTGGCAATCTCTGTGGGCGCGGCGCTGGTCTATTACGAATCGCGCGGCCAGAACTGGGAGCGCGCGGCGTGGATCAAGGCGCGCTGCTGCGCCGGCGATCGGCAGGTGGGCGCGAGCTTCCTGAAGGACATGGCGCCCTTCGTGTGGCGCAAGCACCTCGATTTCGCGACCATCGCCGATATCCAGGCCATGAAGCGCCAGATCAACATCCATCGCAATGTGGGCGGCCAGCGCCTCCTCGGGCACAACACCAAGCTCGGGCGCGGCGGAATCCGCGAGATCGAGTTCTTCGTCCAGACCCAGCAACTGATCGCCGGCGGGCGCGACCCGGAACTCCGCGTGCGCCCGACCGCCGATGCGCTCGAGGCGCTGGTTGCGGGGCGGTGGATCGGGGCAGCGACGGCGAGGGACCTGGAGGACACCTATTGGTTCCTGCGCGCGGTCGAGAACCGCCTGCAGATGCTGCGCGACGAGCAGACCCACACCATGCCCGAAACCGAGGCCGGCGCGCGCCCCGTGGCGCGCCTGATGGGCTTTGACTCCCTCGACGCGTTCTCGACCGCTTATATCGCCGCCCTCAATCGGGTGACGGGCTATTACTCGGAGCTCTTCGCCGAAGGGGAATCGCTGGCGACCGAAATGGGCGACCTCGTCTTCACCGGCACCGAGGAGGACCCCGGCACGCTGGAGACGCTCGCCGGGCTCGGCTTCTCGGACCCGCGGACCGTCTCGGCCACCATCCGCAAATGGCATTATGGCGGCTACGCCGCCACCCGCACGGCCACCGCGCGCGAGCACCTGACCGAGTTGATGCCCGCGCTTTTGAAGGCCATCGCGGAATCCCGCAACGCCGACGCGGCCTTCGCGCGCTTCGACGATTTCCTCTCGCGCCTGCCCGCCGGGGTGCAGATGTTCGCGCTGCTGCGCAGCCATCCGCATCTGCTTCAGCTCCTCATAGACTTCATGGCTTCGGCCCCACGGCTGTCCGAGGCGGTGATTCACCGCGCGCATGTGGTGGACGGGCTGATCGACCCGCAATTCGCCGGCGACGTCGCGAGCCCCGAGGCGCTGACGGAAACGGTGGATACGTTCCTCTCGGATTCGCGCTCCTACGAGGACATGATCGATCGGGCCCGCATCATCGGGCAGGAGCAGAAATTCATGATCGCCGCCGCGCTGGTCGGTGGCGCGCTTTCGGCCGAGCAGGCAGGGCGGCAGTTCACCATCCTCGCCGAAACCCTGATCCGGCGGCTCTTCCGTTCGGTCAGCGACGCGTTCGCCCAGCGGCACGGGCGCATTCCGGGCGCGCGCGCCGGGCTGCTGGCCTTCGGCAAGGCCGCGAGCGCCGAGATGACGCTGACCTCCGATCTCGACCTCATCCTGCTCTACGACCTGCCCGAAGGCGCCGAGGCCTCCGACGGAGCCCGGCCGCTCGATCCGCCGACCTATTTTGCCCGCCTGACCCAGCGCTTCGTGGCCGCGATCTCCGCTCCCACGGCCGAAGGCGTGCTTTACGCGGTGGACATGCGGCTGCGGCCCTCGGGCAATGCCGGACCGCTGGCGACGAGCCTCAACCGCTTCCGCACCTATCAGCGCACCGATGCCTGGACCTGGGAGCACCTGGCCTTGAGCCGCGCCCGGATGATCCTTGCGGACGAGGGGCTGGCCGGGGATGTGGAGGCGGAGATCCGCGCGATCCTCGCCGCCCCGCGGGATCGCGAGAAGATCGCCGCGGACGTGCGCCAGATGCGGGCGCTGATGGCCGAGGAGCGCCCGCCGCGCCACCCCTTCGATCTCAAGCTCATGCCGGGCGGGCTGGTGGATCTGGAGTTCATCGCCCAGACCGCCCAGGTGCTCGAGGCCGACCGCATCGACCGGCCGCAGGCGCCGCCGGGCATGGTGCTCCGGCGGCTCGCCGAGGTCGGGCTGCTGCCCGAGGGCGAGCGGCTTTCCGAGATCTACGGGCTCTATTTCACGGTGCTGGAGCTGATGAGCGCCTGCCTTGTCGATCCGTTCAAGGACGAAGGCTGGACCCCGGCCTTCCGCGAGCTTCTAGCGCGCCGCGCCAACTATCCCGATTTCGCGCGGCTGGAGGTGGATATCAAAGCCATGGCGCAGGAGGTGCAGGCGGCGGAGAAAGGGTTTTACCCAAGAATAGCGGGGCAGGGTTAGGCTTTAAGGCTTCGCCTCGGGCCCGTGGCTGCTGCGCTGGATTCCGGCAATGAATGCCGGAATGACATCGAGGTCGTGGTTCGATTCCGCCCATTCGCAAGCGTCACTCCGGTATTTATTGCCGGAGTCCGGGCGATCTTCGACGAGGGCGGGTTCGATCCTTAAGCCGCCGCCGCGTGTGGGGTGTTGGCCGTGACGCGGGCGGTGACATGCGCGGGCACGGGGTTGGCCGGCTCGCCGTCCCAGAGCGGCAGGGAGATCGCGACCGTGGTGCCGACCGCGGCTGCGGAGTCGATGGCCAGCCGTCCGCCACTCAGCTCCGCGATGGTGCGGGCGATGGCGAGGCCGAGCCCGGCCCCGGCGCTGGTCTTGGTGAAGCTCGCGTCGGAAAGGGCGAAGGGCTGGGAGAGCTTTTCGAGCTGGTCTTCCGGGATGCCGACGCCGGTATCGGTCACCTCGAGCACCACGCCATTGTCGCCGGTCCAGGCCGCGAGTCGCACTTCGCCGCCGCGCGGGGTGAAGCGCAGGGCGTTGTCCACGAGATTGTCGAGCATCCGCTCGACGGCGAGGGGATCGGCCAGCACCGTGACCTGGGCAAGGCTGACGAGCTGCAGCCGGATGCCGCCGCGATGGGCGCGATCCTGATGGCGCGCGACCGTGTCGGACAACAGGTCCGACACCGGGACGGGCTCGGATTTGAGCGCCTTCCGGCCGCCTTCGAGTTCCGCGTATTCGAGGATCTGCGCGAAGGCGGTGAGGAGGCGTTCGCCTGAGCTCTTGATATCGCAGAGATAGTCGCGATAGCGCGCCGCGAGCGGACCGTAGGCTTCCATCTGCATCAGGTCGGCAAAGCCGATGATGTGGTTCAGCGGGGTGCGGATGTCGTGGGAAAGATGGGCGAGGAACGAGGTCTTGGCGCGGCTGGCAGCCTCGGCCCGGATTTTCTCTTCGTGATAGCGCCGCGCCAGATGCTTCTGTTCCTCCCGGATATTGGCGAGCATCTTGTCCGCCACGCGCCGCTCGGTGACCTCGGTCACCGTGGTGATGAAGCCGCCCTCGGTGCAGCCGCGTTCGTCCAGCATGACCGCCGAACCGTCCTCGCGCTCCACGTCCACCACGCGGCGATGCGACTGGTCGAGGATGGGCCGGGCCGAGATGCGGCCGGAAATGCACTTGCTGACCGCGCCATAGGACACGCCGGGCACGATGGCAGCAGGATCGAGGCGCAGAAGCGTGATGAAGCCGCGATTAACGCTGACCAGCGTGCCGTCGTCGGTCCAGCGCGCGACACCATAGGGCAGGTCGTCGAGCCAATCCTTTTCGGCCTCTTCGTCCGGAATCTGCACGGGTGCGGCCGGGAGCGCCAGGGCGACCGGCTGCACGACCGCGGTTTCCGGGCGCCGGCGGAACGCGGCAGCAAAGGCGAACCAGGCGAGGAGCGCCACGAGGCCCGCCCGGCCGGCCACGGCCAGCGTGACCGTGGCGCGCGGCATGGCGATCGCCACGGCGCCGAAGCCTGCGCCGATGGGCGTCGTGGCCGAGATGTACGTCTCGGGAATATCGGCCGGCTCGAGGGCGTCCGGCGAAATTTCGGGAAGCGTGCTGGCGAGCACGGTGCCGTCGTCGGCGACGATCAGCGTTTCGACGCCGTCCAATACGCCCTCCGCTGCCTCGGCGCGCGGCATGTCCGCGGCGCGGGGCGCCATCTGAGCGGCTGCGAGGTCTGCCCGCAACGCGACTTCACGCTGCGCATCGGCAAAGGCGCGTGCGCCGTCGACCGCCGCAAAGGCAAGGCCGAGGACCAGCGCGAGCCCGAGCGCGCGATCCGGAAGCACGGATCGCAGGGCCGCGCCGGCAACGCGTTTCACCCGATTGGACCTGCCGGATGGGCCAACGTCCGAATCGTTAGTGATACGCATGGCGGAACGGCCGCCGGGTGCCTCCGTCGAGTGCATAAAGCTCCTCCAGTCATGGGAAAGCCGCTCACGAAAATCGTGTGCTAAGACTTTGAATCAACGGGGCGACTCTTGTCCATACGCAATTTGCTCGGTTTCGCGCGAGACGTGGAATTCACGAGTCCCCTGAGTCACTTACACGGGTGAAAAAAAATTCCCCGTGCCTGTCGGGGCCTCTTTGCGCCGCGCGTCGTATCCCGACGCAAAACGGTCATGGCGATAGGGCAGGGGAATGATAGTCTCTCCGGCCCGGTTTTCATGGCGCAGCGATCCGATTTCGCTCGGCGAAGCGGAACCGGATTGCCGCCGAGCGCGGTTTAACGTATTAAACAAGAAAATTCTTGGTATATTGCCGCATGGCCGCGGCGCACGCTGCCCGATGGATGGACCCTATGTTCCGCTGGTTTGAAGAAAGACTCGATCCCTACCCCAAGCAGGCGCCCAGCGAGCCGCCCCGCGGTCTGATCGCCTTCTGCCTGCACTACATGGACGGCGCCAAGCTGCCCCTCGTGGTGATGGCGCTCCTGTCCACGGCCATTGCGGTCACCGAGATCGTGCTGTTCGGCTTTCTGGGCAATGTCGTGGACTGGCTCGGCAGCGCCAATCCCGAGACCTTCCTCGCTGACGAGGGGTGGGCGCTGGCCGGCATGGCCTTCGTCGTGCTGATTCTGTTGCCGGGGCTGTCGCTGTTCAGCGCGCTCATGATCAACCAGACCCTGTTGGGAAATTTCCCGCAACGCATTCGCTGGCTGGCGCACCGCTATCTCATCCGGCAGTCGATGAGCTATTTTCAGGACGAGTTCGCCGGCCGCATCGCCACCAAGGTCATGCAGACCGCCCTCGCGGTGCGCGAGACGGTGATGAAGCTTCTCGACGTGCTCAACTACGTCATCGTCTACTTCGTCGGCGCGGTGGTCCTGGTGGCGAGCAACGACTGGCGCCTTGCCGTGCCCTTCGTGGTCTGGATCGTGATCTACGGCATCATGATGCGCGTGCTGGTGCCGCGGCTGGGCAAGATCTCCCAGCGCCAGGCCGACGCCCGCTCGCTCATGACCGGCCGGATCGTGGACAGCTACACCAATATTTCGACGGTGAAGCTCTTCAGCCATTCCTCGCGCGAGGAGAGCTATGCCCGCGACGCCATGGATGGCTTCCTTCAGACCGTCTATGGCCAGATGCGGCTGCTGACCGTGCTCAATGTCGGCATCGTGGCGCTCAATTCCGTACTGCTGTTCGCGGTGGGCGTGATCGGCATCGGGCTCTGGATCAACGGCCTGATCGGTGTCGGCGCCATCGCGGTCGCCGCGGCGCTGGTGATGCGCTTCCAGAGCATGAGCCAGTGGATCATGTGGGAGATGTCGGCGCTGTTCGAGAACATCGGCACGGTGCAGGACGGCATCAACTCCATCTCGCTGCCGCGCATGGTCGCCGACCAGCCGGACGCCCGGGCTCTCGGCCGGGTGAAGGGCGAGATCGCCTTCGAGGACGTGTCGTTCGATTACGGCAAGGACGCCCCGGTGATCATCGGGCTCGATCTCGCGATCCGGCCGGGCGAGAAGATCGGCCTTGTTGGACGCTCCGGAGCGGGCAAGTCTACCATCGTCAACCTGCTGCTGCGCTTCTTCGATCGCGACAGCGGGCGGATCACGGTGGACGGGCTCGACGTGGCCGAGGTGTCCCAGGATTCGCTACGCGCCAATATCGGCGTCGTCACCCAGGATACCTCGCTGCTGCATCGCTCTGTGCGCGACAACATCAAATACGGCCGGCCCGACGCCACCGACGAGGAGATGATCGACGCCGCCAAACAGGCCGAGGCGCATGATTTCATCCTCACCCTCGCCGATGCCAAGGGTCGCACCGGCTATGATGCCCATGTGGGCGAGCGCGGGGTGAAGCTCTCGGGCGGGCAGCGCCAGCGCATCGCCATCGCCCGCGTGCTCTTAAAGAACGCGCCGATCCTGGTGCTGGACGAAGCCACTTCGGCGCTGGACTCCGAAGTCGAAGCCGCGATCCAGAGCCAGCTCGACCACCTGATGCAAGGCAAGACCGTGATCGCGATCGCGCACCGGCTTTCGACCATCGCGGCTATGGACCGGCTGGTCGTTCTCGACCGCGGGCGTATCATCGAGGAAGGCACCCATGCCGAACTGATCGAGAAGGGCGGCGTTTACGCTCAGCTATGGGCGCGCCAGTCCGGCGGTTTCCTTGACGCGAGCGTCGAGGAGGCGGCGGAATAGGCGGCAGCCCGATGTTTGTGACCGTGTCAAGATATATCTTGAATACGGCAGGCAAAACCGGTAAGGTCCGCCGATGCGCAATTTCCACCCTCTTCTCTGGATCTCGGGCCTGTTCGAGACCTGGATCGATCCCTTTGCCCCGCGCAAGGACCTGCAGCCGCCCGCGACGGTCTGGCCCTTCATCTGGCACTATCTCAAGCTCGCCAAGGGCCCCTATGTCCTGGTGCTTCTGTTCGGCGGGCTGACCTCGCTGCTCGAGGCCCTGTTCTTCTACTATATGGGCCGGCTGGTCGACCTCCTCGACAGCGCCGATCCGGCTCTCGGCTGGCAGGGGCTCCTTGCGGATCACGGTGCGGAGCTGGGCATCATGCTGGCCGTGGTGGTTGTCGGCCGCTTCGTCGCGCCTGCGCTCGGCGCGCTCGTGGAAGAGCAGACCATCGGCCGCAGCTTTACCGCGCTCGTCCGCTGGCAGACCTATGCCTATGTCTCGCGCCAGTCGATGCAGTTCTTCTCGGACGATCTTTCGGGCCGGCTCGTCACCAAGGTGTCGCAGGCCTCCAGCGCCCTCAACGATTTCATCGGCAGCGTCATCCAGATCGGCTGGGCGCTCGCGATCTTCGCCTCGACCACGCTTCTGCTGTTTGCCCAGCTCGATCTGCGCATGGCCGGGCTGGTGGTGCTCTGGATCGGGCTGTTCGCCATCGCGGCACGGTATTTCGTGCCCCGCATGCGCGCCCGCGCGGCCGAGAACGCGGAGAACGCCTCGGTGCTCAACGGCAGGCTCACCGACAGTTTCTCCAATATCCAGACCCTGCGCCTCTTCGGCAGCGCCGACGACAACGACCGCTATGTTCGCGACGGCTTCGTGCGCTTCCTTGACTCTGCCACCCGGTTCGGGCGGCTCCTCACCGGCGTGCGCGCGCTGCTGGGCCTATTGAGCGCGGTGATGATCCTCGCCTTCGCCGCGCTCGCGATCAATCTGTGGTCGACCGCCGCGATCACCGTGGGTGCGGTGGCCTTTTCCATGAGCCTGGTGCTGCGCCTCAACATGATGCAGGGCCGCCTCATGGGCCAGCTCAACGGGCTGATGCGCAATTTCGGCGTGCTCCAGAACGCCATGGAGACGGTGGCGCAGCCGCTGGGCGTGGTCGATGCGCCCGATGCGAAGCCGCTCGTCGTCACCCAGGCAGCGATCCGTTTCGAGGATGTGCGTTTCGGCTATGGACGCGACGCGAGCGTGCTCGAGGACTTCAACCTCGAAATCGCGCCGGGCGAGAAGATCGGGCTGATCGGCCATTCGGGGGCGGGCAAGTCCACCCTCGTCAACCTGCTGCTGCGTTTCTACGACGTGGAATCCGGCCGCATCCTGATCGACGGCCAGGACATCGCCGAGGTCACCCAGGAATCGCTGCGCGCCAATATCGGTGTGGTGAGCCAGGACACCGCGCTTCTGCATCGCTCGGTGCGCGACAACCTCATGGTCGGCAGGAAGGATGCGACTGAGCAGGAGATGATCGCCGCCGCCCGCCAGGCCGAGGCGCATGACTTCATCGCGGAGCTCACCGATTTCCGCGGCCGCAAGGGCTATTCGGCCCATGTGGGCGAGCGTGGGGTGAAGCTCTCGGGCGGCCAGCGCCAGCGCATCGCCATCGCCCGCGTGCTCCTGAAGAACGCGCCGATCCTGGTGCTTGACGAGGCCACTTCGGCCCTCGATTCCGAGGTCGAGGCCGCGATCCAGGGCCAGCTCGAAACGCTGATGCAGGGCAAGACCGTGATCGCCATCGCGCACAGGCTCTCGACCATCGCGGCCATGGACCGGCTGGTTATTCTCGAGAACGGCCGCATCGCTGAGCAGGGCACCCACGCGGCGCTGATCGAGGAGGGCGGCCTTTATGCGCGCCTCTGGGCGCGCCAGTCCGGCGGCTTCCTCGACGTGGACGCCGAGGCCGCCGAATAGCCGGTTACCCCGAAACGGGGGTGGCGTCGCGGCGCCGCTTGCCGGCTGATAGGGCGGGTTAAGCTCCTTGGGGGATCTCATGCGTTCGATATTCGTTGCCGTGGTTGCTGCCGCGGCTCTCTGGCTTGGGCTGGCAGCCGCAGCCCAGGCCTGTCCGGTGATCACCACCGGTGTCCAGTCCTATTCCGCTTCGGCCTCCGAGCTGGCGCGTCCGGCGGGCATCAACCTGGTGGCCGGCGGCAACTACAATCTGGGCAATTGCTACAACGCGCCCGGCCACGGCTATGTCATCAGCCAGCCCGACATATCGCTCTATTACAATCGCGACGTCTCGGGCCGCGCGCTGGAAATCCGCACCGCAGGCAATTGCGACACGGTGCTGCTGGTCAATACTGGCGCCGCCAACTGGTATTTCGACGACGACGACGGCAATGGGCTCAACGCCCGCATCCGGCTCAGTTCGCCCTCGGCCGGCCGGTACGACATCTGGGTCGGCACCTATGGCGCCAGCACCTGCAATACGCAGCTCGTCTTCGAGACTTTCCGCTGAGACCCGGGCCGCCGGCGCGCCGGCGGCTTGACGCTCACCGACATTCGCCAACTTGGCAGACTCCCGGTCCTGGGCGTATATCCCGCTTCGTTCCGCAACGAAGCGGGATGTCCGAAGGGAGGGGGACGCCATGATGTATCGCGCCGGTTCCGCCGCTGCCACGTTTCTGCTGGCAGCGGCTCTTTCATGGGGTGCTTCGGCGCAGGAATATGTCCTGCGCCTGCACCAGTTCCTGCCCATCACCGAAAGCGTGCCGCGCGACGGGCTGATTCCTTGGGCTCAGGCGGTAGAGGAAGCATCGGGCGGCCGCATCCGCGTCGAGCACTACCCGTCCATGCAGATGGGCGGCGCGGCAGCCTCGCTGTTCGACCAGACCCGCGACGGGGTGGTGGACCTTGCCTGGACCGTCCTCGGCTATACGCCCGGACGCTTCCCGAAATCGGAAGTGTTCGAGATGCCCTTCCTCGTGGCCTCGGCCGAAGCGACCTCCCGCGCCTTCCAGCGTTTCGTGGAGGAGAACGCGATGGACGAATTCGCCGAGGTCAAGCTCATCGCGGTCCATACCCACGGACCGGGCCTGTTCCACACCCGCGAGCCGGTCGCGAGGCTCGAAGACCTCGCCAACATGAAGATCCGCGGCGGCTCGCGCGTCATCAGCGCCATGCTGGCCGATCTTGGGGCCGAGCCCATCGGCATGCCCGTGCCCCAGGTGCCCGAATCGCTCACCCTGCGCGTCATCGACGGCGCGACCATTCCCTGGCAGGTGACCCTATCGCTGCGCACCAGCGAGATCGTCTCCAACCACACCGAATTCTCCGGCGACCGCGGGCTCTACACCCAGACCTTCGCCTTTATCATGAACCAGGCGAGCTATGATCGTCTGCCCGAGGACCTGCAACAGGTGATCGACGACCATTCCGGCATGGAATGGGCGGCGTTGTTCGGCCGCATCAACGACCAGGACGACGCGGTGGCCCGCCAGCTCGCCGTGGATCGCGGCAACACGATCATCACCCTGGACGCCACCGAAACCGCCCGCTGGCGCGCCGCTGCGCAGGTTACGATCGAGCATTGGCTGGCCGAGGCAGAGGAGCAGGGGATCGACGGCGAGGGGCTTTATACCCGCGCGCTTGAGCTGGTGGCCGAGGAGGTGGCGGCGGAGACGGAATAGAGGGAATCGCGAGAGCACCCCTCACCCCCGTCCCTTCTTCGGCTCCAATCGCCCCACTGGGGCGATTGGTCGCTGCGCCACCGCCTCGAAGTCCCTCAAGGGGAGAGGGGTGCGCAGGAGCCGATAAGCCACGGGCTCCCCTTCTCCCCTTGAGGGATTGAGGAATGTCCCGAAGGGCAAATCGCTCGGGGAGCGATTTGAATGACGAACGTGGCCGGAGCAAAGCGGAGGTCGGATGAGGGGTGCCTGCCACCCCCAATCCGGAGCTATTTATTCTCGCCTGCTCCGCATGCCGGGACGTTTGATGACTCCCTCGTCGGCCAACAACGCGGCATAAATATCCGAATTCCGGTCAACCAGCGCCACGCGCCCATCCGCGTCGTGATGCAGCCCCCACCCGAAGCTCTTGACCAGCGGCGAGGCGCGCAGACACGCTTGCGGCTTGGCGAAGAACGCGGCGCGCGCTTCCTCCCGCTCCGCTTCGGGGATGTCCTTGCGCCGGGCAAACACCTCGAACAGTACGTCGTCGCTGGAGAGCGCGTAGGGCGCTTCCGCGAGCAGCGCGTATTGCAGCCCGGCCACCGAATCCGGTTTGCCGGGCGCGGTGCTCTCGGAGACGGGGCAATCGGCCGAGGGCGTGATCAGCGTTCCGAAATAATTGGTCGTATGCATCGCAGCGGCTCCGTGTCCGGCCGAAAATCCAATCTTATCATGATTTTGGCTAGCCGTGCGGATTCGATCCGCGAGCCGATTGATTCAATTTCGGAGCGGCTTGATTCAGTGTCTCAGGATGGGGCGGCCGCACGCAGCTTGTCGAGCTTGGCCCGGATATGCACCGCCTCGGCCGCGGTCGTGGCGCGCGAGATGGCGATGTCGAAGGCCGCCCGCGCTTCCGCATCCCGCCCCAGATCCATCAGCAGCCCGCCGCGTACGCCGTGGAAATAGAAGTAGTTCCCGAGGGCGGGCGCCAGCGGTTCGACAAGGTCGAGCGCCGCCTGCGGTCCCTCGACCTTTGAGACCGCGACAGCGCGGTTGAGGGTCACGACCGGCGAAGGCTGCATGTGTTCGAGCGCCCGGTAGAGCGCTTCGATCTCGACCCAGTCGGTATCCTCCGGACGGGCGGCGCGCGCATGCAGCGCCGCGATGGCGGCCTGGATCTGGAACGGGCCGGGCCGGCGGTGGCGGATGGCCTTGTCGAGCAGCGCGAGCCCTTCGGCGATCATGTCCCTGTCCCAGAGCGTCCGGTCCTGGTCATCCATGAGGATGATGGTGCCGTCCGCCGTAAAGCGCGCCGGCTCGCGCGACTGTTGCAGGAGGAGGAGCGCCGCGAGCCCCATCAGCTCCGGCTCGGCGGGGAACAGGCCGAGCAGCAGCCGGCCGAGTCGAATCGCCTCGTGGGCGAAGGTGTTGCGGCCTTCGATATTCTCGCTTGCGGTGGAATAGCCCTCGTTGAAGACGAGATAGACCATGGCCATGACCACCCCGAGTCGCTGCGCCCGCTCGACCGCATCCGGCGCGTCGAATTCCGCGCCCGATTGCGCGATGCGCGCCTTGGCGCGGGTGATGCGCTGCTCCATGGCTGCCTCGGACACGAGGAAGGCGCGCGCGATCTGCCTGACCGTCAGGCCCGAGACGATGCGCAGCGCCAGGGCGATCTGCTGGGTGGCGGGCAACTCGGGATGGGCGCAGACGAACAGCAGCCGCAGGATGTCGTCGCGATAATGCGAATCGTCGAGCTGCTCGGCCAGCGAGGTCTCCGCGTCTTCGGTATCCGAGATCTTGTCCTCGTCAGGCAGCGGAGTGAAGCGCGCCCGGCGCCGGGTGCCGTCTATGCCCGCGTTGCGGCCCACGAGGATCAGCCAGGCGGCGGGATCGCGCGGCGGCCCGTTCTTGCGCCAGGAGGTCAACGCCCGCAGGCAGGCATCCTGGAAGGCCTCTTCCGCAAGATCGAGGTCACGGAAATAGCGGTAGAGCGCCGCCACCGCGCGCGGACGGGCGCCGCTGAGCGCCAGCCCGATCCAATGGTCATCGTCGTCGTCATGGGTCACGTTTTGACTGCTCCGGGAAAGAAGGTGCCGACCGGCCGGATCTCATAGGAGCCCATGCCGGGATTGGCTTCGGCCAGATCGCGCACAACGGCGATCGCCTCGTCGAGGTTTTCGGCATCGAGCACGTAGAAGCCCAGGAACTGTTCCTTGGTCTCGGCGAAAGGGCCGTCGAGAACGACCGGCTCGCCGGCGCCCTTGCGCACCGTGGTGGCCGCGGTGGTGGGAAGCAGCCGGGCCACGGGGCCCATCTTGCCGGCCTCGACCAGCGGCTTCTGCACCGCCATGAGGTCGGCCATTACCTTGTCGTCGTAGTCTTTCGACCACGCGCCGACAGCCGCTTCGTCATTGTAGCAAAGGATCGCATAGAGCATGGATTACTCCTGATGTGACTAGGACGTGGGGTGAGGGCGGTTTCCGACATGGCGCCCGATATTTCCGTGCGCACCATGCTCCCGCCCCCGGGCCCGTGCAACCGGCGCCTCCGAATCGGCGTTGGAGATCGGAGCACTGGAAATGGAGGATTCCCATGCCGCTCACACGCAGTGACATCGAGGACATTTTCGGACCCGTGGACGATCACCTCGCCGCACAGCTCGCGGCGACCGGGGCGAGCGCCGCGGAGATGATCGAAGCACTCGCCTGGCATAACAGCGACGATCCGGCACTTAACGAGGGCCGCGAGATGCCGAAGGGCCGTGTCGCCGCCGTGATTACGGTTCTGGATCAGGCAGACGCGGCCCTCGACGACGAACTCTGAACACTGGACATCGTTGCCCGATTGAACTTGTATCGCGCGCAATGCGGCGGTAAGGGGGGTGCCCTGCGCGCCAATTTTTAGGTTTCGGGCGTAATTATGTCTGCACGCACAAAAGCGTTTTTCTCCGAGCTTCTCGGCCATTTCGACATCAAGATCGGCGGCGACCGACCCTGGGACATCACGGTTCATGACGACCGCGTCTTCGACCGCGTACTGAACCAGGGATCGCTTGGTCTGGGCGAGGCCTATATGGATGGTTGGTGGGACAGCCCTGCCGTAGACCAGTTCCTTGCCCGCGTCCTATTGGCCGACGTGCGCAGCAAGCTGAAGTTCGATTTCAACGTCGCGCTCTCGGCCATCAAGGGCCGGCTCATCAACTCCCAGCGCCTGCGCGTGCGCGAGGTCGGCGAGAAGCATTACGACATCGGCAACGACCTCTATAGGGCGATGCTCGACGAGCGCATGATCTATTCCTGCGGCTATTGGCGCGACGCCGACACGCTCGACGCCGCCCAGGAAGCCAAGCTCGATCTCATCTGCCGCAAGATCGGGCTGCAGGAAGGCCAGACCGTCTTGGATGTCGGCTCCGGCTGGGGCGGGTTCCTGAAGTTCGCCGCCGAACGCTATGGCGTCAAAGGCATCGGCATCACCGTCTCCAAGGAGCAGGCCGCCTACGCCAACGACACGCGCGGCAACCTGCCGATCGAGACCCGGCTGATGGACTACATGGATCTCGACGGCAAGTTCGACCGCATCGTCTCCATCGGCATGTTCGAGCACGTGGGCTACAAGAACTACCGCCGCTACTTCAACAAGGTGAGCCAGCTTCTGAGCGACGACGGGCTGTTCCTGCTGCACTCCATCGGCGGCAACCTGTCCCAGACCAGCGGCGATCCCTGGATCGAGAAATACGTCTTTCCCAACGGCATGCTGCCCTCGCCCAAGCAGGTGGCCCAGTCGGTGGAAGGCAAGCTCATAATGGAAGACTGGCACAATTTCGGCGCCGACTACGACCGGACGCTGATGGCCTGGCACGCCAATTTCGAGAAGGCCTGGCCGCAGTTCCGCGAGAAATATGGCGACCGCTTCTATCGCATGTGGCGCTATTACCTATTGTGCTGCGCCGCGATCTTCCGTGCCCGCGACATCCAGCTCTGGCAGATCGTCTATTCCAAGAGGGGCGTGCCCGGCGGATACCTCAGCGTCAGGTAAGAGCTTCCGGTCTGGTGCGTGTTGCGCCTGAACCCCGGCAATGAATGCCGGGGTGGCGAGCCGTCGTAGGGCGGAACGATGGAACACGCTCAAAAGTCATTCCGGCATCCATTGCCGGAATCCAGACCGAAACCTTACGGGTTTCCGAATCGGCGAAACTCCCGCTACCCGCGGTAGTCCTCGTGGCTCTTGGTCGCCGGCTTGCCCCGGAAGGTCACCGAGAAGAAGTTGAGCGTATAGGCGCCCGCGGTGCGGATGATGCCCTGCTGCTTCAAACGCCGGCCCGAGGTCCACATGCGCAGCTTGAAGGTCCAGAGCACGCCCCCGACCTCGCTCAGGCGCACCGCGATATCGGTATCCTCGCCGTAGAACACGATATCGCGGTTATAGCCGCCCACCGCGTCCCACGCGGCGCGCTTGAAGACGAAATTGCCGCCTTGCACCACCGAGCCCACCCGGAAAACGTAGCGGTTGAGGATGTAGATGCCCTTGGTGACCCAGTAGAACGCCTCGACCAGCGCGCGGTCGGCGGGGCCGAGATCGTGATAGATATAAGGGCCGCTGACACAAACCAGCGTCTCGTCCTTGGCAAAAGCGTCGAGCGCGATGCCGAGCCAGCCCGCCGGCACGAGGCTGTCGGCGTCGATATTGGCAACGAACGGCGCGGTGGAATGGGCCAGCCCCGCGGCCCGCGCGGCGCCGAGCCCCTTCTGGGCCTCGTAGACCACGGTGACGCCGGGGAAGCTGCGCGCGATCTCGCCCGTCCGGTCGGTCGAGGCATTGTCCACGACCACGACCTCTATTGCATCGCCGAAGTCGTAGCGGGCGATCTCGTCCAGCACCGATTGCAGGCACTGCCCGATCAGGGCTTCCTCGTTATAGGCGGGGATGACGAAGGCCGCTTTCTTGCTCGCCACGGGTGCCGGGGAATCGTTCATGCGAAATCCATCCAAATCCGTGTCCGCCGCCAGCGCGGCGCCGAACCAAGTTCAGCAGACCTAAACGCCTGACAGGATTCGTCAACGCTCTGTTCGGTCTAAAACGGTTGCAAAGCGCGGCCGTCCTCGGAATTCTCGTCGCTTGTGTCGCAGGGTCCCTCCCTTGATCCCCCTGCGGCCCTCCCCACGTGACATAACGTGTCGCGCTCGCTAGGAAGCTTGGTTTAAGATCGCGCTGAATCTGTTGAGCACCGGCGCTGTTCACCACAGTGCCGACGATCGCGACATCGTCTTTTCCCGACCGTTCAGGAGTCATCCATGTCAGAGCAAGGCAACCCGAAGGATATAAGCGCAACCCACTCCACGATGAGCACCGGCGCGCCTGCGGCGAGCGACCGCAACTCGCTGAGCATCGGCCCGGACGGCCCGATCGTGCTGCACGATGTGCATTTCCTGGAGCAGATGGCGCATTTCAACCGCGAGAAGGTGCCCGAGCGCCAGCCCCATGCCAAGGGCGCCGGTGCGTTCGGCGTGTTCGAGACCACCGAGGACGTGTCGGCCTATACCAAGGCGGCGCTGTTCCAGAGGGGCGCTGCCACCGAGATGCTGGCGCGCTTTTCCACCGTGGCCGGTGAGATGGGCAGCCCCGACACCTGGCGCGACGTGCGCGGCTTCTCGCTGAAGTTCTACACCAGCGAAGGCAATTACGACCTCGTCGGCAACAATACGCCGGTCTTCTTCGTGCGCGATCCGATGAAGTTCCCGCACTTCATCCGCAGCCAGAAGCGGCTTCCCGATTCCGGCCTGCGCGACAACCACATGCAGTGGGACTTCTGGACCAACAACCCCGAAAGCGCGCACCAGGTCACCTACCTGATGGGCGAGCGCGGCCTGCCGCGCACCTGGCGGCACATGAACGGCTACGGTTCGCACACCTATATGTGGGTCAATGCCGACAGCGACCGGTTCTGGGTGAAGTATCATTTCCATACCGAGCAGGGCATGGCGTTCTTCAGCAATGAGGAAGCCTCTGCCATGGCCGGCGCCGATGCCGATTTCCATCGCCGCGACCTGTTCGACGCCATCGCGCGCGGCGAGCATCCGAGTTGGACGCTTTCGGTGCAGGTCATGCCCTATGAAGAGGCCAAGACCTATCGCATCAATCCGTTCGACCTGACCAAGACCTGGCCGCATGCGGACTATCCGCTGATCAAGGTCGGCCGGATGACGCTCAACCGCAATCCGGAGAACTTCTTCGCCCAGATCGAGCAGGCCGCGTTCTCGCCCGGCAACACCGTGCCCGGCATCGGCCTGTCGCCCGACAAGATGCTGCTCGGCCGCGCCTTCGCCTACAATGACGCCCAGCGCAACCGCATCGGCACCAACTTCCACCAGCTGCCGGTCAACCAGCCTAAGGTGCCGGTGAACACCTATATGTTCGACGGCCAGATGGCCTATCACCATTCCGGCAATGCGCCGGTCTATGCGCCCAACAGCGGCGGCCGCCAGTGGGCGGACGAAACCGGCCCCGTGCCCGAGGGCTGGGAAGCCGATGGCGAGATGGTGCGGAGCGCCTATACGCTGCGCAGCAATGACGACGATTTCGGCCAGCCCGGTATCCTCGTGCGCGAGGTGTTCAACGACAGCCAGCGCGACAAGCTTGTCGAGCAGGTCGCGGGGAGCTTGCTGGGCGGCGTTCGCGAGCCGGTGCTGAGCCGCGCCTTCCAGTATTGGAAGAGCATCGACCCCGAGGTCGGCGCCCGGATCGAAGAGAAGGTCCGCCACGGCAGCGCCGAACGGCCGGCCGAGGGCATGGGCGAAGCCTGATCGCCCCCACGTTTCACGCACACGATCGCCGCCGCCTTCAAGCGCGGCGGCGATCGAAATCATTCAAATAAAGGCCCGTAAGCGCTACACGAAGAGCTCCACTACCGCGCGAGGGTGCATCTTTGGATAGGCTGGACTCCGACCGGATGTTCGTGGCGGTGATGGAGACCGGCAGCTTCACCGCTGCCGCCGAGCGTCTGGGCACCAGTTCCGGCCAGGCGTCCAAGCTCGTCTCCAGGCTCGAAAGCGAGCTGGGCGTGCGCCTTCTCAGCCGCACAACCCGGGCAGTCTCGGCCACCGAGGCCGGTCAGGCCTATTTCGATCGGCTGCGTCCGCTGCTGGAAGAATTCGACAATCTCGATGCGTCCATTCGCGACGCCTCGCATGCGCCGCGTGGGCGGCTGCGCCTCACCGCGCCTCTGACCTTCGGGACCATGGAGCTCGCGCCGGCCTTGAACGCGTTTGCGCGCGAATTTCCCGATATCGACCTCGATGTCAGCTTTTCCGACCGCGTCGTGAACCTGGTCGATGAGGGCTTCGACATGGCCGTGAGGGTAGGGCGGCCGACCGATTCCAGCATGATCGCGCGGAAACTCTGCGACGTGCGGATCGTGGTGGTCGGCGCGCCCGCTTACCTGGACCAGCAGGGCGAGCCGGAACGCCTCGATGATCTCTCCCGCTTCGAGTGCATCCTCGACACCAACTTCAAGGAACCGAACCGCTGGCCTTTCCGGGATGAGAGGGGTAATCCGGTCGCCGTTCCCGTACGGGGCCGCATCCGCTACTCCAATGCCGAGGCTTGTCTCGACGCCGCCGAAGCCGGATTAGGGCTCGCCTGCGTGCCCAGCTTCATCGCGGGCCAAACGCTGCGGGAAGGGCGCATGCGCAGGGTGCTGCAGGATTTCGAGACCGAACCCTACGCCGTGCACGCTCTTTATCCGCATAGCCGCCACCTTGCCGGGAAGGTGCGGGCTCTCGTGGGCTTTCTTGCCGAACGCTATCGTGGCACGCCCCATTGGGAGCAGGGCTGGTAGGTTTCTTCCAAATCGGATGCAATCATCTTCCATCGCGGCCGATTATCATTCGCGCTCGTGAGGACCATGTTCTCCGCACAACGCCGCCAATGTCCCGGAGACCGCCATGACCCAAAGTTCCGATAGGTTCGACCTCAACGCCGCGCCCCTGCGGATCGGGCGCGTTCGCCTCAAGGTGCGCGACCTCGCCAAGGTTGCGGCCTTTTACGAAGATGTTCTCGGCCTCAGCCGTATCGCCGAAAAGGCCGACACCGTCACGCTGGGCACGGCAAACATGCCGTTGCTCGAGCTTGCCGGCGATCCTGCTCTCGCGCCGCGCGATCCCCGCAGTGCGGGCCTGTTCCACACCGCCTTCCTGCTGCCGAGCCGGCAGGATCTCGGCCGCTGGCTTGCCTTTGCCGCCCAGAACCGTATTCCGCTTTCCGGCGCGTCGGACCATATCGTCAGCGAGGCCATCTATCTCGCGGACCCCGAGGGCAACGGCATCGAGATCTATGCCGACCGGGCGCCGTCGCGCTGGCGCGGCGCCGATGGCGACATCACGATGGCCACTGAGCCGCTCGACGCCCAGGACCTGCTCGCGTCGGCGGCCGGTACGACCTGGTCGGGCTTTCCCGAGGGTGGGGTCATCGGCCACGTTCACCTTCAGGTCGGCGACACCGCGCAGGCGGACCGCTTCTACAGCGACGTGCTGGGCTTCGATGTGGCGAGTCGCTATCCCGGCGCCAGCTTCTTCGGCAGCGGCGGCTACCACCATCAACTCGCCGGCAATGTCTGGAACAGCCGTCATGCCGGGCCGCAGCCGCAGGGGACGGCCGGGCTGGAGTCGGTCGAGATCGTCTTGCGCGATCCTTCCGAGCGCGAAGCCATCCTCGCGCGGGCCGAAAAGGCCGGCGTGACAGCATCCCGGGACGGAACGGCCGCCGCCCTCGATGATCCCTGGGGCACGCATATCACTCTGGTTGCGTGAGACGGACCGGCGAACCGCATCGTAGCGACCGGACGGCTTGAGCTAGCCTCCGCCTGATAATCGTGTCTTTGCCTTCACGGGCGCGGCCTTCGAAGCCGCGCCCTTTCCACGTCGGCTCTCAAAAACGTGACTTGTGAGTGAGCGCTCACTCGATTAGGAAGCGCGCTATGCAGGAACCAAAGCGCGCGCAACCCATGAGCAGGGAAGACCGGCGGGCGGCGATCATGGACGCGGTCGTCCCGCTGTTGATCGCCCACGGCCGTTCGGTCACCACCAGGCAGATCGCCGAGGCGGCCGGCGTTGCCGAGGGCACGATCTATGCCGTTTTCGAGAACAAGGAAGAGCTGATCTCGGCCTGCGTGCACCGCTATCTGGATGGCGCGAACCAGGCGGCGCCGGTTCGGGCGATCGTACCGGGCGCAAGTCTTGGCGAGCTGATTGAGCAGATCATCGACCTCATTCGCAAACGCATCACCGAGGCTTTCGCCTTGCTCGCCGTGCTGCGTTCGACGCCCGGGGCCAAGCCGCGCGACATGCGCCGCCGCCCGCAGGACGACGGCCTGTTCACCGAGGCGATCAGCGAGGTGCTGCAGCCCTATGCGGATCAGTTGACCATGCCGCCGCATCGGGCAGCGCAGGTGATCCGCGCCGCCGCGTTCTCGCTGTCGCATCCCATGATCGTCGGCGACGAGCCGTTTTCCATCTCTGAAATCCGCGCGTTTCTCCTGCACGGGCTGACGATGGATGACAGCCCGGCCGCCCCGCACACCCATTCTGAAGCATCCGCTGCCGGCGAAGCGCCGGATCGGTCACCCGACTAGGAAGAAAGCCATGCTTTTCCGTCTTCTCGTCCGCTACCTGCGGCCCTATTGGGCGTTGCTCCTGGCCGTGGTCGTCTTCCAGTCCCTCCAGTCCTGGGCGATGCTTGCGCTTCCGAGCCTCAACGCCGACATCATCGACCTCGGCATAGCGACCGGAGATACCGGCTATATCCTCTCGACCGGCGCGTGGATGCTGCTGATCACCCTGGCGCAGATCGTCTGCACGGTCGTCGCCGTCTATTTCGGGGCCAGGGCCGCCATGTCGCTGGGACGGGATCTGCGCCGCGACGTCTTCCGGGGCGTCGGCGCGTTCTCCGAGCGCGAGGTCAATACCTTCGGCGCGCCCAGCCTCATCACCCGCTCGACGAACGACGTGCAGCAGGTCCAGACGCTGGTGCAGATGATCTGCACCATGCTGGTCTCGGCACCGATTCTCGCCATCGGCGGCGTCATCGCCGCCATGCGGCTCAATCTGGAGTTGAGCTGGCTGATCGCGGTGAGCGTCCCGGTGCTCGTGGTTCTCGTCCTTCTCGTCGTCACGCGCATGCTGCCGCTTTATCGCCTCGTGCAGCAACGCATCGATCGGGTGAACTTGGTGCTGCGCGAGCAGCTCACCGGCATCCGGGTCATCCGCGCCTTCGTGCGCGAGCCGATCGAAACCAAGCGCTTCGACGTGGTCAATACCGAGATCACCGACGTCACCACGCGCGCCGGCCGACTGATGGTGTTGATCCCGCCGCTGGTCATGGCGGTGCTGAACGTCTCGAGCGTTGCGGTGCTCTGGTTCGGTGCCTTTCGCGTTGCGGACGGCTCGCTGGAAATCGGAACGCTGTTCGCGTTCCTTCAATATCTCATGCAGATCCTCATGGCCGTCATGATGTCCACCTTCATGCTGGTGATGGTCCCGCGCGCTTCGGTGAGCGCCGACCGTATCGGCGAAGTTCTGGAGACCGAGTCGAGCGTCACCCCTCCAGACACGCCCGTCACGGCGCTGCGCGCGCACGGCACGATCGAGCTGCAGAACGTCTCCTTCAGCTATCCGGGCGCCGACCAGCCGGTCCTGCGCAACCTCAGCTTCACACTTCAGCCGGGCACCACGACCGCGGTGGTGGGCAGCACGGGCGCGGGCAAGACCACGCTGGTCAATCTCATGCTGCGCCTGTTCGATGCCACCGAGGGCCGCGTTCTGGTGGATGGGGTCGATGTCCGTGACCTCGATCCCAAGCTGTTGTGGAGCCGCATCGGCCTCGTGCCGCAAAAGCCCTATCTGTTTGCCGGCACCATCGCGTCCAACCTGCGCTACGGTAATCCCGACGCCACGGACGACGAGCTCTGGCGCGCGCTGGAGACAGCCCAGGCGCGCGACTTCGTTGCCGCCATGCCGGGCGGGCTTTCGGCGAAGATCGCTCAAGGGGGCACCAATGTCTCGGGTGGTCAACGCCAGCGCCTCGCCATCGCCCGCGCCATCGTCAAGCGCCCCGAGATCTACGTTTTCGACGACTCGTTCTCGGCCCTCGATGTGGCGACCGACGCCAGGCTGCGCCGGGCGCTCGATCGGGACGTCGGCGGCGCGACGCGGTTCGTCGTCGCACAGCGGGTAACCAGCATCGTTTCCGCCGACCAGATCCTCGTGCTCGAGCACGGCGTGATCGTCGCGCGCGGCACCCATGAGGAACTGCTGTCGAATTCGGAAATCTACGCCGAGATCGTCGCCAGCCAATTGAAGGCCGAGGAGGTTGCCGCATGACCACCGAGAACCGCAATCAGACGGCGTCCGCCCCGGCACAGCATGAAGACGAAGAGGTTCGGCCCGCCGCGCCCGCGCCACGCGGCGGAATGGGCGGCTTCGGCGGACAGCTTCCTGCGAAAAAGCCCATCAATTTCGGACCGAGCGTCAGGCGGCTGATCGGGCGGTTGCGCCCCGAGGCCTGGCCCGTGGTCATCGTCACCATCCTCGCCATCATCGGCGTGGTCTTCAGCGTCCTGGGACCGATGATCCTGGGCGAGGGCACCAACATCATCTTCGAGGGCTTCATCTCCTCGCAGCTCGCGGAGGGCACGACGGCCCAGCAGGTCATCGAAGGGCTGCGCCTGCAGGGCAATGAGGGGCAGGCAGACATGCTGTCCGCAATGAACCTGCATCCGGGGCAGGGCATCGACTTCACGCAGCTCGGCTGGATTCTGCTCGGTGCGCTCGTCCTCTATCTGCTGTCTTCGCTCTTTACCTGGCTGCAGGGCTATGTGCTCAACGGCGCCATCCAGCGCACCGCCTATCGGCTGCGATCCGATGTGGAGGACAAGATCAACCGCCTGCCGCTGAGCTATTTCGACAGCCTGCCGCGCGGCGAGGTGCTCAGCCGGGTGACCAACGACATGGACAACGTCACCCAGACGCTGCAGCAGACCCTGTCGCAGATGATCACGTCGCTGCTGACGGTCGTCGGCGTGACCGTCATGATGTTCATTATCTCTCCGATACTTGCGCTCGTGGCCCTGGTGACCATCCCGCTCACGGTGGTGGTGACCGTGGTCATTGCACGGCGCAGCCAGAAGATGTTCGCGGCCCAGTGGAAGCACACCGGCGAGCTCAACGCGCGCATCGAGGAAACCTTCACGGCGCACGCGATCGTCAAGGTATTCGACCGCCAGGATGAGGTGAACGCCGACTTCGACGAAAAGAACGCCGAGCTTTTCAAGGCGTCCTTCGGGGCCCAGTTCGTCTCCGGCATCATCATGCCCGCGATGATGTTCGTGGGAAACCTCGTCTATGTGGCGATCGCCGTCGTCGGAGGCGTGATGGTGTCCGTCGGCGCCCTGCGTCTCGGCGCCGTGCAGGCATTCATCCAGTATGCCCGCCAGTTCTCGCAACCGCTGTCCCAACTCGGCTCCATGGCCAATCTGCTGCAATCCGGCGTGGCATCGGCCGAGCGCATCTTCGAGTTGCTGGATGCCGAGGAGATGACCTCCGATCCCTTGGTGCCTGAAACCCCGAAAGCGGCCGCGGGCGCACGCGTGGCTTTCGAGGATGTCAGCTTCAGCTACAGCCCCGACAAGCCGCTCATCACCCATATGAACCTGGTTGCCGAGCCCGGTTCGACCGTGGCGATCGTCGGCCCGACCGGGGCGGGCAAGACCACGCTCGTCAACCTTCTCATGCGGTTCTACGAGGTCGATTCCGGGCGTATCACCTATAATGGCATCGATATCGCGCGCATGACCCGCGATGACCTGCGCAGCCGCACCGGCATCGTGCTTCAGGACACTTGGCTGTTCGTCGGCACCATCCGCGACAACATCGCCTACGGCCGGCCCGACGCGACCGAGGAGGAGATCCACGAGGCCGCCGTGGCCGCCTATGTCGATCGCTTCGTGCACGCGCTTCCCGATGGTTACGACACCATGCTCGATGACGACGCCAGCAATATCTCGGCGGGCGAGCGGCAGTTGATCGCGATCGCGCGCGCGTTCCTGGCAAAGCCGCAGATCCTGATCCTCGACGAAGCCACATCGTCGGTCGATACCCGCACCGAAGTGCTGGTGCAGGAGGCGATGAAGCGGCTGCGCGCGGACCGCACGTCCTTCGTGATCGCGCATCGCCTCTCGACCATCCGCGATGCGGACACCATCGTCGTGATGGAGAACGGCGCGATCGTGGAGCAGGGCGCGCATGCCGAGCTGATCGAGGCGCAGGGCGCGTATTGGCGCCTCTACAACGCCCAGTTCCAGGAGCCGGCCGAACAAGCCGCGTAACCTGCCTTGTAAAGGGCGCGATCCGAGCCCATATCATGGAGCAACGGCGCCGCGTTCGGCGGCGCCATTGTTCTTCCCGAACAGAATGGGTTTTCCGCGCCTCGCCGAAACGGCTCGAGGCGCTTCAACATGGCCGGGCGCATGCCCGGCAGTAGGATTATGACACACATCGATATGAACGCCCGCGCCTCCCTCTACCTGGGCAGCGACTGGCAGAACGCAAAGGCACAGGGCCCGCGTGCATTCCCAACCGCGGCGCAAGCCATCCGGTTTGCAATGGAAGAAGCCGCGCCCGTGAGCCTCAAGGGCGCGCTCCTCGTGATCGAGGGCCGCTCTTTCTCGGGCGCGGACATTGCAAAGGCCTATCGCAGGCCTGCCTATCCCTTCCGCCACAAGGTGACGCGGCGGTATCGTCCGTCCTGGATAGGGCGCAAGCTGCAGATGGCGGGCTGAGCGCCGCGGTCCCATCAAAGCCGCATTTATTTACGAGAAGGCTAAATGCCTCGGTTGCGGCGGACCTCCCCGCATCGCGGGGTCGGGTCGGTTTCGCCACGAGCCCCCAATCGAGCGGAACCGACCCTCTTTAAAGTCTTCAAACGAAAAAGGCGGCGCGTTTCCAGCGCCGCCTTTTTTCATTTCAGTTCGGTTTCGTTCAGGGCCGCCTGACAACCCTCGTGAACAGCGGCACGACGGTGCCCTTGTCGCGATGGCTTCCGCCCGTGCCGGCGGCCATATAGGCAGCGGCGGCGCTCACGAGCAGCGACGCGGCGGTCACGAACGCCACGAGGATGCCCATGCGGCGCGCCTGCTCGGCGGCTTCGGCGATATCGTCCTGAATGTCCTGGGCCTGCGCGATCACATCGTCCACACGCGCTGCGGCCTCTTCCTCCGAAAGATCGGTGCGCGCGGCAACGACGCTGGCCAGATAGTCGCGATCCGCGTCGCTGACCCCATCGCCCATTACGCCGCCCATGAGGATGCGGGTGGCCTCGGCGCGCGGGTCTCCGCCTTCCCCGGTATCACCCCGGAAGAGGACATCGACCGCATAGTCGAACGGATTGGCGTCCGCCAGCTGGTCTCCTGCGGCGCTTGCAGCCGCACCTGCGGCCGATCCCACCACATTGGACGCCGAGGTCGCGAGCGCGCCGAGTCCGCCGAAGGCGAGCACGGCCGACAATACGATGCCGGTCGCCCAGACGAGCAGTCCGTGGATGCCGTCGCGCACGTCGACTTCGTGCTCGGTGGCATCCATATGCCGCCGCCGCAGCCGGCCGGTCACATAGCCGCCGACGAGAAAGGCCGAAACCTGGACCCATACGAGCCAGAGGCCGATCGCGATAGCCGCCCAGAACACCGGAGCGTCGGTGCTGCCGAACGGCTCGGTGAGGGACAGGCCGATGGCCGACCCGAAGGCCAGCATGAGAACGGAAATGGCAGCCGCGAGGATCGCGCCGGCGATGATCGCCGGCCAATCCACATAGGAGCCCTGGTCTTGCGCAGCCACACCGACGGCGACCGGTCGTGCGCTGGTTGGAGTTTCGATAGCCATGATGCGTCCTCCGACGGGTTAATTGGGAACCGTGTTCACATCAGCCCGATGAAAGAGAGAATTGCCATGACCACCACGACGAGCCCGACGAGATAGATGATCGCGTTCATGAAGATGCCTCCGGTTGATGCGGCATGTGTCTGCCACCCACCCTAAGTCTCCGAAGGGCGCGTGAGTTCCTGCATTTGACCGCGATTGTCGGCGCATAAGTCTATGCGTGGCACGATGAGGGCGCTTTGAGCCGCGCCGTCTTTGGGCAATGATGGACGAAACGCATGAAACGGAGACCGCCATGATGCGCCTTTTCGGCACGGCCCTGGCCATCGTCCTCGCCGCGAGCGGGGCCGCCCACGCCCAAGGGACGCAGACACTGCGCGCGGCGCTGGAGCAAATCCCCCAATCCGTCCTCGCGTCTCCCGTCCCCGACCTTGCTTATTTCATCGATATCCAGACGGCCCTGAATGCGCTCGACCTGGACAGTGGGGACGATCCCAACGCACTCCGCCAGTTGATCGGCACCGGGCGGCCACTCGAAGCGCTCGGCTTCGGCGGCCGTGCCGCCTGGGAGGAACGCGCGGGCGTCGGCCTTGAGGACCTGGACTATTTCGCCTTTTTCAGTCGGTTGCCCAACGATATCGCCGTCTGGGGCCTCGGGGAAAATGAAAGGGTGGAGGCCCTGCTCGCGGACCTCGCGGCGCGCGATTTCGTGCCCATGGGGAACGGCGAAATACTGGCCAATGGCGAGCCGCGCGTCCCGAACCTGCAAAGCCGCGATGTCTTGGATCCCTGGCGGGGCAGCGTGGGGCAGGCAAGTTTCGTCCTGTCCCGGGAAAACGCCCTCGTTCAGGCCTTCGCGCCTGAACTGCTGCTTGGGCTCGGCGGACCCGGCGCCGCGCAACACCCCGTGATCGGCACGGCTCTGGCCGGGCTCGACGCCGCGATGGGCCAAGACGCGATCATGCAGGCCATGGTCGTGTCACCTATGATCGGGCTTGCCGGGCCGGATTTGGCCGGTCTGCTCGGCCAGTCCATGGACGAAATCCGCAGCGAGCTAGAAGCTGCCGTGCAAACCGACAGCGCCGATTTGCCGTTCTATCTCGGCGGCATCATCGCCGACCTCGCCGGGGATACGCCAAGGCTTGCCATTGCTCTGACGTTTGGCGATTGCAAGACGGCTTCGTTGGGCATGGAGCGGCTTGTCAATCGTTGGTCCGACGACATGCGGACCGTTGCCCTTGCTATGGAATCCGCAGCGGTAACGGGCGAGGATGGCCTCTGTGCGGGTGTGGTCCTCATTGAGGTCGAGGAAACTCCTACAGTCCGCAACCCGGCCTATTTTGAGATATTTCAATCGCTCGTCCGCGGCGGCGTTCCCGTGCTCGCCATCGGAACCGGCGCCTAGCGGACCGTGACTTCCCACCAGCCGACGATTTTGCGGCGTTCGGGCTTCGAGGGTCGAACCCTCAGAGCCCCCGGTGCAGCGTCTTTTCGCGCATGAGGTCCTCCGGGCGAGCTATGACCCCGGGAGCAGCAGCGGGGATGGAAACGAACGCATTCCGCTTCCATCCGAAGATGCCTGTAAACGCTTGCGTTACCGCGCGATCGCGATCGCCGGGACGTCGAAGGTGGCGAGCGCGTTGACCGCCTCGCCTCGCATCGCTCCAAGACCCTCGAGAAGCGCGCGAGCGCCATCCTCGCCATAGCCGCGGTGGCTGATAGCGAACAGCGCGACCCCGTCTTCCTCAGCGAGCGGCATGTAGCGGTAGGCGTTCCATTCGACCACGATCGGATCGGCGCTCAGGTCGCTGACGACGAAATCGAGCAAGACCTCGCCGGTCGCATCGTTCTGGATGATCTGGTGATTCACCACGGGATCGGTTTCCTTGCGGGCGGTAAGCGACTGAACCTGCACCGCTGCCGCCTCCATGGGGGTGATGGCCCCGGCAACCGCCTCAACGAGGATCATGTCCGTATAGGCCTCTACGCTCTGGCCCTGCGGTACATATTCCTGCTTGAAATACGCTTCCGAAGGCTGCGAGGTCCAGGCGAGGGCATAGCTCTGCCCCTGAAAGGAAATCGGGCCCGGCAGGCCCAGCATGTCCGTTTGGGCAAAAGCGGGCGTCATCATCACAACCGCGAGGGCGGCGGCTGCGGTCGTCCTGGAAAGATATGTCATTGAAGTCCCCTTCGTGCTGGCTACTGACTTAAGACGATGCGTCCGTCGCCATCCTTGGTCGGAAAACGGCGATTGCTGAATGGGAGTGTCTTCAGGTGCTCCGTGCATCCTCACCACTGTACTTTTTGATCTTCGAGCATAAACAGTCCTATCCTCGCGGATCATCCCCTTACCGGAGTAGCCGATTCTTGCCTCTTCACCTTTTTAGATCGCTCTTCGCACGTCCAGCCATCGAGCCGGCGGGTCCGCAATACGGAGCCATTCCATACACGATCGTCGACGGACAACTGGTCGTGCTGCTGATCACCTCGCGCGGCCGCGGAAAGTGGATTTTCCCCAAGGGCCGGATGATGACCGGCAAGGAGCCTTGGGAAAGCGCTGCTTACGAGGCCTATGAAGAGGCCGGCGTCGAAGGCGAGGTCGAACACACCCCGATCGGATCGTATTTCCTGCCGGTGACCGAGGAGCGTCCCAAGCCGGTCGAGGTCAAGATGTTCCCCCTGCGCGTCACTGGCCAGCGCGACGACTGGAAGGAAAAGGGGCAGCGATACCGTCATTGGGTGGTGCTTGCGGAGGCCAAGCGCCTGATCACCCATGACGGCTTGGCGGACCTTGTGGTGCTTTTGGCCCAGCGCGAAACCAGCCCCGCCGCCACGGCGCCGAGGCGACGGGCTGCATCCTAAGCGCGGACAGCCTTAGAGCCCGAACAGCAGGATCATTCCCCAGTATATGACGCCCGCGAGGATCGCTGCGGCGGGAACGGTGATCACCCAGGCCGCCGCGATCGAAAGCGCATGCCGGCGGCGCACCAGGTAACGCTTCCGCCGCTTCTGGAAATTGGCGATCGCTTCCTCTGGCGTGCGGTTGAGATGGTCGGTGCGCAGGAACACGCCTTCCGGGCTCACCGCCTTGTTCTTGATTCCCTTGTTGGAAAATCCCTCGCGCAGGAACCCGACCCCGAAAACCGCGCCCACGGCGATATGCGTCGAGGAGACCGGCAGCCCGAACGCGGAGGCAACCAGCACCGTGGCCGCGGCCGAAAGGGCGACGCAATAGCCCCGGATTTCATTGAGCTTGGTGATGCCCTCGCCGACGGTGCGGATGAGCCGGGGCCCGAACAGCCACAGTCCGACCGCGATCCCGAGCGCACCGATCGCGAGCACCCAGAACGGCAGCGCCACGCTGTCGCCGGTGCCGCCTCCCTGTACGGCGGCCACGATCGCCGCCAGCGGCCCGACCGCGTTGGCCACATCGTTGGCGCCGTGCGCGAAGGAGAGGAGGGCTGTCGCAAAGATCAGCGGCAGGCGGAACAGCGTGCCCACCTGTTTGTTGGAATTCTCCATGCCGCTGGTGCGCGCCTTGACCCAAGGCTGCGCCAAGAGCCAGCCCAGCCCGCCCGCGACGAGCCCGAGCAAGAGCACGATGTGGGCTTCGAGGCTCCACACGCGGCTCAGACCCTTCATCGCCATGTACATGGCAAAGATTCCGATCATCACGCCGACAAAGGCCGGCACCCAGATGCGGGCTGCAAGAACCTTGTCCTTCTGCCGCAGGATGCTGAAGTTGACCACGGTCAGCAGGATGGCGGCCAGGGCGCCCCCCATCACCGGCGAGACCACCCAGCTTGCCGCGATGGTGCTGATGGTGGGCCAGACGATCGCCGCGCCTCCCGCAGCGGCCACGCCCGCGCCGACGACGCCCCCGACCACCGCATGTGTGGTCGAGACCGGCGCGCCGATGATGGTCGCAAGATTGACCCAGAGCGCCGAGGACAGGAGCGCGGCCATCATCACCATGATGTAGGAAATGTCGTCGAGATGCGCGCCCGGCACGATGATGTCGCGCGAGATGGTGGACACGACGTCACCCCCTGCAAGCAGCGCCCCTGCGACTTCGCAGATGGCGGCGATGAACAGAGCGCCGGCCATGGTGAGCGCGCGCGAACCCACCGCGGGGCCCATGTTGTTGGCGACGTCGTTGGCACCGATATTGAGCGCCATATAGGCGGCGATCACCGTAGCGATGATGACCAGATAGCTCAGCGGGCCGCTGGTGATGGCAAACACCGCCCAGAGCAGGGCCGCCAGCAGAAACAGCAGCGCCAGGCCCGGTGCGGCGATGGCGCGAGCGCTTTCCTCGGTGGCCTGCTTGAGCTGGCTGACGCGTTCGAGGTCCTTGTCGATCGCCGCCTTGGCCATGACGTCCGCACTTCCCTGATGGTTTCCGCCCCTGCCTCGCCTGTAGCGAAGCCGAACAGGCTTGGCTACCGGTTGCGTGACAGTTTCGTCATAAAAGAGCGGCGGATCGCATCATTCTGCGGGGTGGGCGTGAGCGCTTTGCGGGGGATAACGCGCAAGGCCGTCCTGATTGACAGCCAGGCGCCTTCGGGAGACAGGCTAAAATTGTCGCTGTTTTGTCGGCAGATCGACAACGTCCGTTATCTACTTCCACGCGAAACTGACCGCTTTCGGGGGAGGGCAGGGTGAACAGCAAACTCTTCATCAGTCTGGTGAACCCGATGATGGTGGGCGTTTTCGCCTGCATGTTTGCCTGCATATGGCTGAGGATACGGAAGCCGTATCTCGGCTACGTCACCGCGGCGTCGGTGATCGCCACCGTCCTGTTCCTGATCCAGAGCTTCTGGCCGTTCGGGGAAGCACAAACCAACGTCATGGTTCTCAACATCGCCCTGCTGGCGGTCATCGTCCTGCTGTCCAGCGCAGCGCTGGTGCGGATCGATGAGGCCATTCCGGTCCTTGCGCTTCTTGCGATCTCGATCTGTTATCTCTCGGCGGTGGCCTGGTTCCTCTACATCCAGCCATCCCTTCCCGTCCGGGTCCATGTGGCGAACCTGGCGATGGTGGCGATCCTTGCGCTCACCGTGCGCGGCCAGCTCCGCGCCCGCACATCGCTCGCCGATAACATCATCATCGGGGTTTCCGCGATGTGCGCCTTCTATTTCGTATGGCGTTCGATAGCCTTCGTGCTTTTCGAAGCGGAAAGCCTTCAATTCGGTACGTTCACCCTTGATCTGTTCTGGACGATAAACCTCCTGATGACCCTGGTCATCGCCGTCGTTCTGGCCATCGGCTACATCGTGGCGCTCGCGCATGACCTTTACGACCAGATCAGGGAGGAATCCCTCACGGACCAATTGTCGGGCATCCTGAACCGGCGCGGCTTCGAAAAAGCCGCCCTGTCATGGCTCAAGGACAATCCAGAAGTCCACGCGACCCTCGTGATTGCGGACATCGACCATTTCAAGATGATCAACGACACATACGGGCATGCCGCCGGCGATCAGGTCATTTCCGCATTCGGACACCTTTTGGCCAGCCATGGCGGCGAAGGATATGTCGTCGGCAGGATCGGCGGCGAGGAGTTCGCCGTGCTTATTCCCCGAGGGGTGGCCCAGGAAGCCCGCGTCTATGTCGATACGATCCGGCAGCTTCTCTCCACGCAATCTCTCCCCGGCATGCCGCACGATTTCCGGTTTACCGTGAGCTTCGGCCTGCGCTCCCGGTCGTCTCGGGAGACCCTTTCCGACATGCTGCGCGGCGCGGATCGCGCCCTGTATTCCGCCAAGGCAGACGGGCGGGATCGGGTCTCGATCGACCTCGGCATGGTCAAGGCCGCGGGATAAGCCGAAGCGCCGAGTCGTGCAGGCCGGACGCAGCGCGGCGTTCAACACCAAGTTGCTGGACACAACAGATTAATCTCGGCCCAACCGAACAGGGCGGTGCATAAATCTTATGCACGAACGCCCTCATTTCTGAGTCATTGCTCAAAAGATAGACAATCAAATATCTAAAGCCCGTGCACGCGCGTGAGCGCGTATCGGTCGCCAGCTCCCCTTCAGCCCAAAACACAAAGGCTCACGGTCCTTTGGTGCGCGCGACCTACCCTTGGCGTGCCCTGGCATGCTTCTTGCTGTCCGGTGAACAGGTGCCAACACCAACCTTTGGAGGTAAAAATGGCAGCCTGGACCAAACGCATAGGGGGCGCGCTGCTGGCCGGCGCCATGGGCGCATCGCTGGTTTCTGTTCCCGCGATCGCCCAAGAGGGCGAGCCTATAAAGGTCGGCGTCCTGCATTCGCTTTCGGGTACGATGGCGATATCGGAAACCACCCTGCGCGACACCATTCTGTTCCTGATCGAGCAACAGAACGCCGCTGGCGGTGTCCTGGGCCGTCCGCTCGAACCCGTCGTCGTCGATATCGCCTCGGACTGGCCGCTGGCCGCCGAACTGGCGCGACGGCTGATCGAGGTCGACGAGGTGGATGTGGTGTTCGGATGCTGGACGTCCGTGTGCCGCAAGTCGGTGCTGCCGGTCTTCGAGGAGCTCAATTCGCTGCTCTTCTATCCCGTTCAGTACGAGGGCGAGGAAAGCCAGCGCAACGTCTTCTATACCGGTGCTTCGCCCAACCAGCAGGCCATTCCCGCCGTCGATTACCTCATGGAAGAGGAAGGCGTCGAGCGCTGGGTGCTGGCGGGCACCGACTACGTCTATCCGCAGACCACCAATCTGATCCTTGAACAATACCTTAGGGACGCCGGGGTGGCGGACGAGGATATCCTCATCAACTACACCCCGTTCGGGCATTCGGACTGGCAGACGATCGTTTCCGACATCGTGGCATTCGGCTCGGAAGGGAGAAAGACCGCGGTGGTCTCGACCATCAATGGCGACGCCAACGTGCCGTTCTACCGCGAGCTGGCCAACCAGGGCGTGGACGCCGCCGACATTCCGGTCGTCGCCTTCTCGGTGGGCGAAGAGGAGCTTTCGGGCTTCGACACGGCTCCCCTGGTCGGGCACCTGGCGGCGTGGAATTATTTCATGAGCGTCGATACGCCCGAAAACGCCGAGTTCATCGCCGCCTGGCATGAGTTCATCGGCGACGACAGCCGCGTCACCAACGACCCGATGGAGGCCCATTATATCGGCTTCAACCTCTGGGTTGCGGCGGTCGAGGCGGCGGGAACCACCGACGCGGATTCCGTGATCGAGGCGATCGTGGGGCTCGAAACGCCCAATCTCACGGGCGGGACCGCAACCATGCTGCCCAACCACCACATCACCAAGCCTGTCCTCATCGGGGAAATCCAGGATGACGGGCAGTTCTTCGTGGTCTGGGAGACCGAGGACCTGGTTCCAGGCGATGCCTGGAGCGATTTCCTGCCCGAATCCGCCGTTCTGGAGGCCGATTGGACGGCCCCGATCAACTGCGGCAACTACAATACCCAAACCCAGACCTGCGGCGGTTCGGCCGAGTAAACCGATGGTTTGAAAGCCCTCCGGGGACGGTGCCTCCGCCCCCGGAAATCTAGCTTTCCATCAAGGGATCGCCTCATGCGCAGTGTCGGCCGGTTTGGCAGACTCCTTTTCGTTCTTCTCCTTCTGGCGCTTTCGGTTCAGGCCGCACGGGCGCAGACGGTCGCGGAGATCGTCCCCACGCTCCACGACGCGAGCCTCAGCGAGTTGCGTTCCGGCGTCGCCGCCCTGGTCGCGACCGGCGACACGGATGCCGTCCCGGTGCTCGAAGCGTTGCGCAGCGGGACCCTCTACGAGAACACCGAGGGCGGCATCTTCATCCAGGTCGGGCGCAACAGCTATGTCGACGCGGTCACGGGAGAAGCGGCCGAGCCGGGGGACGTGAGCGTCATCCGCATCAACAATTCATTGCGGCGCGATCTTTCGGCCGCGATCGGCAATCTGACGCTGATGAGCGAGGATGCCGGCGTGCGCCGGGCGGCGGCGGCGCAGATGTTTTCGACTGCCGACCCCGAAAACCTCGACCTGCTCGACGCGGCGCTCGCGGTCGAGGAGAACGCCGGGGTGCGGCGCGTGATGGAACAGGCGCGGGCGGCGGCGATGCTGCAGACCGATCTCGGCGAGGACGACTTCGCCGAGGCCGTGGCAGTGATCGCGACCCGCGGAGACCGGGCGGCGCTGGGAATATTGAACGCCAACCTCGCCAATGCCTCGGAGGCTGAACGCGCCAATATCGAGGCAGGTATCGCGCGCATCAACCAGACCCTCGCGCTCTGGAACGTGGGGCAGAACGTCTGGTATGGAATTTCGCTGGGCTCGGTGCTGCTTCTGGCCGCAATCGGGCTCGCCATCACCTTCGGGGTCATGGGCGTCATCAACATGGCGCATGGCGAGATGGTGATGATCGGGGCCTATGTGACCTTCGTCGTTCAGGAGCTGATCCGCACCAGTTTTCCGGGGCTCTTCGACTGGTCGCTGACCATCGCCGTGCCGGCCGCCTTTCTCGTCACGGCAGCCATCGGAATGGGGATCGAGCGCGGGATCATCCGATGGCTCTATGGGCGGCCGCTCGAAACGCTGCTCGCTACTTGGGGGCTGTCGCTCGTCATCCAGCAGGGGGTGAGGACCATCTTCGGGGCAACCAACCGGGATGTGGGGAACCCCTCCTATATGTCGGGGGCCTTTGAACTGGGTGGGCTCGCGATCACCTGGAGCCGGCTCTGGATCCTGGTGTTCGCGCTGGTGGTGTTCGCGCTGCTGCTCCTGGTGCTCAACAGGACCGCGCTGGGCCTGCAGATGCGAGCGGTGACGCAGAACCGCCGCATGGCCTCGGCCATGGGCATCAGGACGCCCTGGGTGGATACCATGACCTTCGGTCTGGGCTCCGGAGTGGCGGGGCTGGCCGGGGTCGCCCTGAGCCAGATCGACAACGTCTCGCCCAACCTGGGGCAAGGCTACATCATCGACAGCTTCATGGTGGTGGTCTTCGGGGGTGTCGGGAACCTGTGGGGAACGCTGGTCGGGGCGATGACGCTGGGCATCGCCAACAAGTTCCTCGAGCCCTATGCGGGGGCGGTCCTCGCCAAGATCTGCATCCTGGTGCTCATCATCCTCTTCATCCAGCGGCGGCCGCGCGGCCTCTTCGCGCTCAAGGGAAGGGCGGTCGAGACATGACGGCACATGCTGGCTTTACGGCCTCCGGACGCAACGCCCCTTGCTGGGAAGGCATGGCGGGAGGCGCCCGATGATCACCGGCTGGATATTCGAAAAGCTCGGCGCCAAGGCCGTGTGGGTGGTGGCAATCCTTCTGGCCATCGCGGTGCTGGTGCCGCTCTCGAACCTGATGCTGCCCTTCGGGCATCCGCTGCGGGTGCCCAATTATCTGGTGCCGCTTCTCGGCAAGTACCTGACTTACGCCACCCTCGCGCTGGCGCTCGATCTGGTATGGGGCTATTGCGGCATCCTTTCGCTCGGGCACGGGGCGTTCTTCGCGCTCGGGGGATATGCCATGGGCATGTACCTCATGCGCCAGATCGGGACGCGCGGGGTCTACGGCAACCCGGTGCTGCCGGACTTCATGGTGTTCCTGGGCTGGCGCGAACTGCCCTGGTACTGGCAGGGCTTCGACCAGTTCTGGTTCGCCCTGCTGATGGTGGGGCTGGTGCCGGGGGTGCTGGCTTTCGTCTTCGGGTGGCTTGCATTCAGGAGTCGGGTGACGGGGGTTTATCTCTCGATCATCACGCAGGCCCTGACCTATGCGCTGATGCTGGCGTTCTTCCGCAACGACATGGGGTTTGGCGGCAATAACGGGCTGACCGATTTCCGCGACATCCTCGGCGCGCCGATTTCCGCCCCCATGACCCGAGCGGGCCTGTTCGCGGGCTCCGCGATCCTGCTTGCCGCCTGTTTTATCCTCTGCTCGCTCATCGTGCGGTCCAAGCTCGGTAAGGTCATGGTGGCGGTGCGGGACTCGGAAAGCCGCACGCGGTTCATCGGTTACCGGGTCGAGAACGTCAAACTCTTCGCCTTCACGATTTCCGCTGTGATGGCGGGGCTTGCCGGAGCGCTCTACGTGCCGCAGGTGGGGATCATCAATCCGGGTGAGTTCTCCCCCGCCAATTCCATCGAAGTGGTGATCTGGACCGCCGTGGGCGGCCGCGGCACGCTGGTCGGCCCGATCATCGGGGCCGTGCTGGTCAACGCCGCCAAATCCTTCTTCACCGGCACCTTCGCCGATCTGTGGCTGTTCATACTCGGCGGCATGTTCATCTTCGTGACGCTGTTCATGCCCAAGGGAATCGTGGGGGTGTTCACCTCGGCATGGACGACGCTCAGGACCCGGCGCGCGTCGGGGAGCCAAGCGGATCGGACGCCGGGACCGCGGACGGATGATCCGGCCGCAAAACGGTCCCAACGCTCGTCTGCGCCTGAAAGCGCCAAACCCTCGTTGGCGGAGTGAGCCTCATGGTCGATACGTTACGGGCCGACACGCTCCTCTACCTCGATGGCATCACCGTGTCCTTCGACGGGTTCAAGGCGCTCAATTCCCTTTCCCTTGTCGTCCAGCACCACGAATTGCAGGCCATTATCGGGCCCAATGGGGCAGGCAAGACGACGATGATGGATATCGTCACCGGCAAGACCCGGCCCGACGCCGGCCAAGCCTATTTCGAGGGCAACATCGATCTCACGCGGAAGGACGAGACCGAAATCGCCAATCTCGGCATCGGGCGGAAATTCCAGAAGCCGACCGTCTTCGAAAGCCACACGGTCTGGGACAATATCGAGCTGGCGCTCAAGAAGCCGCGCGGCGTGCTCTCCTCGTTGCTTTATGCGCGCGACGCGGCGGACACCGCGCGGATCACCGATATTCTCGATACGGTCCGGCTGACCGCCCGCAAGGACGAATACGCCGCCAATCTCTCGCACGGGCAAAAGCAGTGGCTCGAAATCGGCATGCTGCTCGCCCAGGATCCCAAGCTGCTGCTGGTCGATGAGCCGGTTGCCGGGATGACCGACGCGGAAACCGAGGAAACCGCCAAACTCCTCAAGAGCATCGCTCAACGCCGTTCGGTGGTGGTGGTCGAGCACGACATGGGCTTCGTGCGCGATCTCGATTGCCGGGTGACATGCCTGGCCGAAGGGGCCGTCCTGGCCCAGGGCTCGCTGGAACACGTCTCCTCCGACCCCCTGGTCATCGAGCGCTATCTGGGAAGGTGAAGGCATGACCACGCTCACCGTCGACAATCTCGATTTATACTATGGCGCGGCCCAGGCGCTGAGGCGGGTTTCGATCACGGCGCAGGCGAACCGGATCACCTCGGTGCTCGGACGCAATGGCGTGGGCAAGTCCTCGCTGCTGCGCGCCGTCACCGGCATTCACCCGGTCTCAAGCGGCACCATCGCGCTCGACCATAAGGATATGAGAAGGAGCCCGCCCTATATGCGGGCGCGCATGGGGATCGGCTATGTGCCGCAAGGGCGCGAGATTTTCCCGCTGCTCACCGTAAAGGAAAACCTTCTGACGGGGTATGCGGCGCTCAAGCCCTCGGAGCGCGCGATCCCGGAAACGGTCTTCAACCTGTTCCCCGTGCTCCAAACCATGCTCTCGCGCCGCGGGGGCGATCTCTCGGGCGGCCAGCAGCAGCAACTGGCCATCGGGCGCGCGCTAGTCACCCGACCCAAGGTGCTGGTGCTGGACGAGCCCACCGAGGGCATTCAGCCCTCCATCATCAAGGATATCGGGCGGGCGCTACAGTATCTCCGCGACGAGATGGGCATGACCATCCTTCTGGTCGAGCAATATCTGGATTTCTGCCGGGAATTGAGTGACCATATCTATGTCATGGATCGCGGCGAGATCATGCATTCGGGGCCGGCCTCCGACCTCGACGATCCGGGCGTAAAGCGGCATTTGATGGTCTAGATGCGCGATCACGCCCCCATTCTGCAGCGCGCCGAGGGCGAAGGGCGCATCGCGGTCAAGACGCGGGACGGCACGACCGCGCTCGATACCCTCTACCAGCATGGCTGCGCCAAGATCCGAGCGCCCAGGAGCCACGGCGACCGGCTCGAAGCGGTTCTGATCAATACGTCCGGCGGCCTGACGGGCGGAGACCGCATGAAATGGGCCGCCACGGCCGGCCCGGATACCCGGCTTTCCCTCACCACCCAGGCCTGCGAGCGCATCTATCGGGCAAGCACCGATGAGGCCCGGATCGATACGCGCCTTTCGGTCGCGCCGGGGGCGCGGCTCGACTGGCTGCCCCAGGAAACGATCCTTTTCGAAGGCTCGGCGCTGGCGCGCACGCTCGATGTGGACATGGCACCCGATTCCACCTTTCTCGGCCTCGAAGTGGTGATCCTCGGCCGGGAGGCCCATGGGGAGGATGCCGCTTTCGCCGCGCTCTCGGATCGCTGGAATGTACGGCGCGCTGGCGCGCTGATCCATGTCGAAGCTACGCGCCTGGCCGCGGGCGACGTCACCGCCCGCGCCAATATTGCCCTGCTGGCGCGCGCGCGCGCCTATGGCACGCTGCTCTATGTCGGTCCGGAGGCCGAACGGAGGATCGAAACGCTCAAGGCTTTGCTCGCCCCGCATGCGAGCGCCGGGGCGTCGCGGATCGGGGACAAGATCGTGATGCGCGCCATGGCCGCTTCCGGCTATCATTTGCGCAAGATCGTGATCCCCGCCATCGCCGCGCTTTCGGCGGCAGGCGCGGCGCCCCGGCTCTGGTCCCTTTAGGAATAGGCGCAGATGAACCTTACCCAGCGCGAAAAAGACAAGCTCCTGATCTCCATGGCCGCCATCGTGGCGCGCAGGCGCCTCGAACGCGGCGTGAGGCTCAACCATCCCGAGGCTATAGCGCTGATCACCGATTTCGTCGTTGAGGGGGCCCGCGACGGACGGCCCGTATCCGAGCTGATGGAAGCGGGCGCCCACGTCATAAGCCGCGCACAGGTGATGGAGGGGGTGGCCGAGATGATCCCTGACATTCAGGTCGAGGCCACCTTTCCCGACGGCACCAAGCTCGTCACCGTTCACGATCCCATTCGATGAGGTATATCACGATGCTCAAACGCATCCTTGGCGCCGGCCTTCTCGTCCTGCTCGGGACGGCACCCGCTTTCGCCCATCTCGATCCGGTCGCGCATGGCTCATTCCTCGCCGGATTCACCCATCCATTGTTCGGGCTGGACCATATCCTCGCCATGGTCGCCGTCGGGCTTTGGGCCGCGAGTCTCGGCGGCAGGGCCCTATGGGTGGTGCCCGCCGCCTTTGTCGGTACCATGGCCCTGGGCTTTTTCGCATCGCTCGCCGGGATGCCTCTGCCGTTCGTCGAGCCCGCGATCCTCGCATCGGTGATCTTCATGGGCATCGTCGTCGCGCTGGCCCTGTCGCTGCCTCTCGGCGCAGGTGCGGCGCTGGTTGCGTTCTTCGCCCTCTTCCATGGCCACGCTCATGGCGGAGAGATGGGCATGGCAGGCGCGTGGAGCTACGCGCTGGGCTTTCTTGCCGCCACCGTGCTGCTGCATGCGGGCGGAATCGCATTGGGCCTTGCGGCGCGCCATCACGCCACGGCAATCCGTTTCGCGGGAGGCCTTGCCGCATTGGGCGGGGGCTGGCTCGCGCTGGCCGGTTAGGAGGCGCATCGTGATCCCCGGAGAAATCATCACCCGCGATGGCGAAATCGAACTCAATGCCGGCCGCGAGGCGGTGACGCTTGCGGTCGCCAATACCGGAGACCGCCCCATCCAGGTCGGCAGCCATTACCATTTCTTCGAAACCAATGCCGGGCTTTCGTTCGACAGGGACAGGACCCGCGGCATGCGGCTCGACATCCCGGCGGGAACGGCCATCCGGTTCGAACCCGGCCAGAAGCGCGAGGTCGTTCTTGTGCCCTTGGGAGGCGGGCGGACCGTCTTCGGTTTCCGCCAGCAGGTGATGGGAGCGCTCGACGGATGATTGCCCGTACGGAGCCCGAGATTTCACCTCCGCAGGGCGACGCGTCCCCTCATTCCAGGAGCTAAGCCATGCCCGCCCGGATTTCGCGCGCCCTTTATGCCGACATGTACGGGCCGACCGTCGGAGACAGGGTGCGGCTGGCCGATACCGAATTGTTCGTCGAGGTCGAAAAGGATTTCACCCTCTACGGCGAGGAGGTGAAATTCGGCGGCGGCAAGGTAATCCGTGACGGCATGGGGCAGAGCCAGGCGACCCGGGCCGAAGGCGCCGTCGACACCGTCATCACCAACGCCTTGGTCATCGACCATACCGGGATCTACAAGGCCGATATCGGATTGAAGGACGGGCTGATCGCCGCCATCGGCAAGGCCGGGAATCCAGACACCCAGCCCGGCGTGGATATCATAATCGGTCCTTCGACCGAGGCCATTGCGGGCGAGGGCAAGATCCTCACGGCGGGGGGCATGGACGCCCACATCCACTTCATCGCGCCCCAGCAGATCGAGGAAGCGCTCAACAGCGGCATCACCACCATGCTCGGAGGCGGGAGCGGGCCGGCGCACGGCACGCTGGCCACCACCTGCACCGGGGCTTGGCATATCGGGCGGATGATCGAGAGCTTCGATGCATTCCCCATGAATTTCGCGTTGGCGGGCAAGGGCAATGCCTCGCGCCCGGCCCCCCTTGCCGAGATGATCCTAGCCGGAGCATCGTGCCTCAAGCTGCATGAGGATTGGGGCACGACCCCCGCCGCGATCGACAATTGCCTCTCGGTCGCCGACGATTACGACGTGCAGGTGATGATCCATACCGACACGCTCAACGAATCCGGGTTCGTCGAGGATACGATAGCGGCCTTCAAGGGGCGCACGATTCACGCCTTCCATACCGAAGGGGCCGGCGGGGGACACGCGCCCGACATCCTGCGTGTCGCGGGCCTCCCCAATGTCATCCCGTCCTCGACCAATCCCACGCGCCCCTATACCGTCAACACCCTTGCCGAGCATCTCGACATGCTCATGGTCTGCCATCATCTCTCGCCCGCGATCGCCGAGGACGTTGCGTTCGCCGAGAGCCGCATCCGCAAGGAAACCATCGCGGCCGAGGATATCCTGCATGATATGGGCGCGCTCTCGATCATCTCCTCGGACAGCCAGGCCATGGGCCGGGTCGGGGAAGTGCTGATCCGCACATGGCAGACTGCCGACAAGATGAAGCGCCAGCGCGGGCGACTGCCCCAGGAGACCGGCGAGAACGACAATTTCCGCGTCCGCCGCTACATCGCCAAATATACGATCAACCCCGCCATCGCGCACGGCATGAGCGCGCATATCGGCTCGGTCGAAATCGGCAAACGCGCCGATCTCGTGCTCTGGAGCCCGGCGTTTTTCGGGGTGAAGCCGGACATGGTGCTGCTGGGCGGCTCGATCGCCGCGGCGCCGATGGGCGACCCTAACGCCTCGATCCCCACCCCCCAGCCCATGCATTACCGCCCGATGTTCGCGTCCTTCGGCAAGCTCGTCGCCAATTGCTCGGTGGTCTTTATTTCACAGGCCGCCCATGAGGACGGATTGCGCGACAGGCTCGGCGTCCAGAAACAATTGCTGCCGGTTTCCAATACGCGCGGGGGCATCGGCAAGAGCGCGATGGTTCTCAACGATGCCACCCCCGATATCGAGATTGATCCCGAAACCTACGAAGTGCGCGCGGACGGAGAGCTCCTGACCTGCGAGCCGGCGGATGTCCTGCCCATGGCGCAGCGCTACTTTCTGTTCTGACGCTGGCTGAGCAGGAAACCGGTCCGATAACAATGAGACGAGAAGGAGCCTGCCATGCGAGCGGTTGATCACGATCACAGGGGACACGGGCGCGGAACGCCTTTCGATGCCGTGGTTCTCGCCCATGACGAGCGCACCCTGCGCCGCCGCCTCCTGACGCTGCGCAGCGGGGCGGAGCTGCTGGTCGACCTGCCTGCAACCGTGGCATTGCAAACCGGCGATGTGCTGGTGCTCGAGGACGGGCGCCTCGTCGAGATCATCGCCGCCGAGGAAGCGCTCCATGCGGTGAAGGGACGGGACGCCCGGCACGTCATGGAATTGTGCTGGCATATCGGCAACCGGCATCTGCCCTGCCAGATCATCCACGAAGAAGACGGGAACTGGCTTGTGTTGATCGGGCGCGATCCCGTCATCGGCACCATGCTCGAAGGGTTGGGCGCTACGGTCTCGGAAGTGTTCGGGCCCTTTTCACCCATCCGCGGCGCCTATTCGGGCGAGGGCCACGCACACGGACATCATCACCCCCATCATGGCTGACCTCGCCGGTCTCACGCGATTGTTTTCCTGGCTCTCGCCGAGCTTCCCGATCGGCGGGTTTGCCTATAGCCAGGGGCTTGAGACGGCCATCGTCCGGGGCGAGGTGCGGGACGGGGAAACGCTGTACGCCTGGATCGCCGGACAATTGCATCGCGGCGGCATGCGCAACGATGCGATGTTTCTCTCCATCGCGGCCCGCGCCGTGCGCGACGACGATCGGGCGGGGTACATGCAGGCTGCCGGGTTCTGCCTCGCTTTGCAGTTTTCCGCCGAGCGCGACAAGGAAACCCGCGAGCAGGCGCGGTCCTTCGTCGTTTCAGCCGCCGCCTGGCCAGCTTCGATACCCGACTGGCTTGAGACGGCGCTTGCCGGGTCCATCGCCCTGCCCATCGCGTTCGGCGCGTTGGCTTCTGTCCATGGCGTCCCGATCCTGCCCGCGGTTTCCGGGTTCCTCAATGCGGCCGCCGCTCAGCAGATCTCGGTGGGCGTGCGGCTAATCCCGCTCGGCCAGAGCACCGGCCTTGCCGTGCAGGCGAGACTGGAACGCGACATCACCGCCCTCGCAGAGGCCGTGCAGGACGCCGGGCTCGATGACGTTGCTGCATTGTCCCCCGGCGCCGATATCGCCAGCCTGGTCCATGAAGACCTCAACGTAAGGATTTTCCGCTCATGAGCACTTCATCGCATGGTCCGTTGCGGGTCGGGATCGGCGGGCCGGTCGGCTCGGGCAAGACGACGCTCGTCGAAAAACTCTGCAAGGCAATGCGGGATGCCTATTCGATCGGCGTGGTGACCAACGATATCTACACCAAGGAAGACGCGCTGATGCTGGCACGGCTGCAAGCCCTGCCGGAAGACCGCATCCTCGGGATCGAGACCGGCGGCTGTCCCCATACGGCGATCCGCGAGGACGCCTCGATCAATCTGCGCGCCATCGCCGAGCTCACTGCTCGCATTCCCGGCCTCGATATCGTGTTCATCGAGTCGGGCGGCGACAATCTCGCGGCGACCTTCTCCCCCGACCTCGCCGATATAACGCTCTATGTCATCTCGGTTTGCCAGGGCGAGGAAATTCCGCGCAAGGGAGGGCCGGGCATAACCCGCTCGGACATGCTGGTGATCAACAAGGCCGATCTCGCGCCTTACGTAGAGGTCGATCTGGACGTCATGGACGGGGATGCCAGAAACATGCGGGCAAGCCGCCCGCACGTCTTCACCGACCTCAAGCGCGGCGCGGGAATCGCCGAGATCGTGCGGTTCATCGAAAGGCAGGGGGGATTGGCACCGCGGGCGGTTTCGGTCGTCTGAGACGCTGCCATACCGCTGTGCGATCAGACTGGAAGGCGGGAAAGCAGTGGCAGGCGCGCGACCAGTTCCGCGCCGCTCTTGAGGATCGGCACGAGGCGTTCAACAGCCTCGATCGACATGCGCGACACCGGCCCCTGCACCCCGATGGCGGCGCGCGCCGGCTCGTTGCCTGAGAGGATCGGCACCGCCACCGAGCGCACGCCGATATGATGCTCCTCGTCGCCCAGCGCATAGCCGCGCGCGCGGATCGCCGCGAGTTCGTCGGCAAGGGCGTCCGAACGGATGATGCTCTTGGGGGTGAGGGCCGTAAGCCGCCCGAGCCGAGCCACGGCCTCGGCATGGGGCTCGTTGCCATAGGCCAGAAGAACCTTGCCCATGCCCGAGCAATGGATGGGGAGCCTGTCGCCGGCGCGATGCTCGAAGCGGAAATGATGGTTGGAGCCCGCCGACAACAGCACCGCGACGCAATCATTGTCGCGAATGCCGAGGCTGAGGGATTCCCCCGTTTCCTCCGACATGCCGCGCAATACGTCGAGCACCACGCCATAGCCGCCCGATGAGAAGGTCGCGCCCGCGAGCGCCAGCAGCAGGGGGCCTACGAAATAGCGCTCGGATTCCTCCTCGCGCCGCAGCACGCCCGTGCGCACCAGGGTCTGCAGCATGCGGTAGGCGGTCGAGACGTTGAGCCGCGTCTGGCGCGACAGCTCGGTCAGCGTCTTGCCCTCGGGACTGTCCACGAAGCATCCGATGAGGGCTACGGCCTTGAGGACCGACTGGTTGTGGGCAATGCCCGCTTGACCCCCTTGGCTCCCCTGGCCGTCCTGACCTCCGTCCCCGCCTGCCGTCACCTTATGCGACCTGTTCCCTGACCCCGAGCTCGGACAGAAGACGGGACCGCAGTAGCGCCACTTCCCTGTCCGCCCGGCCCCGTCGTGGCAAAGTATCCACGCGAACGTCAAGGGAAATCACCCCTTCGGTCAAGACGAGGATGCGGTCGGCGAGCTGTATCGCCTCGTCCACGTCATGGGTCACGAGCAGCACCGCCGGCGTATAGCGGGCGCAAAGCTCGCGCAGCAGCTGGTGCATCTTGAGCCGGGTCAGGGCGTCAAGCGCGCCGAATGGCTCGTCGAGCAGCAACAGGTCGGGGCTGCGCGCCAGCGCCCGGGCGAGGGCCACGCGCTGCGCCTCGCCGCCCGAAAGCGTCGCCGGCCAGGCGTCCTCGTGCTTGTCCAGCCCCACCTCGGCGAGAACCCTGCGGGTCCGCCCCAGCGTGTCGTTGCCGTCGAGCCCGAGCCGGACATTGGCAACGACCTTCTTCCAGGGGATGAGCCGCGCGTCCTGGAACACCACGGCGCGGCGCTTGGCCACCACAACCTGACCCTCGATCTCGTCGTCGAGCCCGGCGAGGATGCGCAGATAGGTGCTCTTGCCCGATCCACTACGGCCCAAGAGCGCGACGAATTCGCCGGCCGGGATGTCGATGTCGAGGCCGTCGAGCACGGCGCGGCCGTTGAAGCTGCGGCGCACGCCCACGGTGTGCACGGCGAGGGACTTGTCCAGTTCCATGGGGTTCTCCATTGGGGTTCGCGGGGCGGAAGTCCGCCCCGCGCCGGCCTAGATCAATCGCCGGTGAAGCCGCGGCGCCAGGCCAGGAGCTTGCGCTCGAGGAAGCGGACGAAGGCGTAGCTCAACAGCCCGAGCACGGCGTAGATCGCGATGACCAGCACCATCACGTCGAGCTGCCACCAGGCCCGCGCGTCGCTCATCAGCGCGCCCAGGCCCTCGCGGGCATTGATGGTTTCGGCAAAGACCAGCGCCAGCCAGGCGCTGGTGAGCGCGATGCGCAAGCCCACGAGAAAGCCGGGCAAGGCCCCCGGCAGCACGATGTGCCGCGTGCGCTCCCAGGAATTGAGCCCCAGGGTGCGCGCGGATTCGATCAGCCGGGAATCCACGTTGCGGATGGCGCTATAGGTGTTGATGTAGATCGGCATGGACACGCTGAGGACGATCAGCGTGATCTTGGGCGCGTTGTCGATGCCCATCCAGATGATCAGCAGCGGCACAAGGGTGAAGTTCGGGATGGCCTTCAAGATCTGCATGATGGAATCGATGCTGTCCTCGAAGCGCTTGAGCGTGCCCGCGAGGGTCGCGAGCAGAACCCCGGCCACCAGCCCGATCGCCAACCCACTGAGCACCCGCTGCAGCGAGGCCCAGAGGTGGCGCCACAGCGTGCCGTCGAGGGTGAGCTCCACCCCCGCGCTCAACACCGCCCAGGGCGTGGGAAAGACCCGCGGCCCGAGCACGCCGAACCCGCTGAGCAGCGACCACAGCACCACCAGCCCGATCGGGCCGTAGAGCCGGCGGATTTCCGTCGGCACCTCATATTTCGTCCGCCGGCCGGCGGGCGGAGCGGAGAGGTCCTCCAGGGGGCCTCCGATCACCGCGTCGCGCCGCCCCTGCACCGGGGTGAGCCCAGGATGCAGGAGATCGAGGCGCGTTATGTTGGTCGTTGCATCAAGGGACATCACTGGCCTCCCGCCGGCGCGCCCGCGTCAGACTCGAGCACCCAGTTGAAACGGTCGTCGAATACGATGGAGGTATCGATCTGCTGACTGATCACGCCGGCCTCGTAGAAGACCTCGGCCTGCCGCTGGTTGGCGGCGATGGCGGCGGCGTCGATCGGAACGTATTCGGAATTGGAATCCTCGACATTGGCCCGAGCGTCCTCCGGGCTCTGCCGGCTGACGTCGATATAGATCTGGACCACCTCGTCCTGGTTCGCCTCCTCCCATTCCTGGGCTTCGACGAGGCGGCGCAGGATGTCGGCGAAGGCGGCTTCCTTCAAAGGATCCGCGAGCGCTTCCGGGCGGGCGACCAGCCAGGAATAGCTGTCGAAGAGGCCGGCCGAGGACGCGATGATCACGCCGTCGCCGGCGCTGACCACCGGCCGTGCATTGCTATAGGCTGTGACCAGCGCGTCGACCGCCCCGCCCACGAAAGCGGCCCGGGCCTCGGCCAGCGGCATCAGCGCGAACTCGACGTCGTCGAGGTCCAGCCCGGCCTCCTGCGCCGCGATGGCGAAGAAATAATGCTGGGCCGTGCCGCGGGCGAAGCTGACGATCTTGCCTTCGAGGTCGGCCACGGTCTCGATCCCCGAATCCGGATGCACCACGATGGAGATGCCGTTGCTGCCCAGGGATTTGTTGCCCCCGATGATGACGAAGGGCAGGGTGTCCTCGGTCCAAGGCTCTGAGGCATTGCCTTGGGTCAGCACGGGCGAGGAGAAGTTGAGCCCGATATCGCCGTCGATCGCGCCGGCGAACAGGGCCTCGACCGCCGAATTGGCGCCGTCGAAATTGGCCCAGGTCAGGGTATAGGGCGTATCCTCGAAGACGCCCGAGGCCTCGAGGATGGCGGTCGCGGCGCTCGAGCCGCTGCTCTGGATGCCGATGGTGATCTCGACGCCGCTGAGGTCGAGCGCCTCGGCATTCTGCGCTGCCGCGGGCGCGGCGGCACTCAGCATCAGGACCGCGCCGAGAACGAGAGGCGCGATGCCGTGGCCGAGACGTCCGGAACGGGTATGGGTCGGGAGAGGCATGTCGGTCCTTTCAGGAATGAGCCGGGATAGCGCCCTGGGCCACGCTGCGCGCGCCCGGGCGGAAGGAGGGATCGGGTTTGACGGGGCCGCCCAGGGGCGCGTGCAGCGCGCTGAACCAGCCGTCGCGGGCGAGGAGCTCGCCCGGCGTCCCGTCCTCGACCAGGCGTCCGTCTTCGAGGACGATGACCCGGTCGGCCCGCCGCACCGTCTGGAGCCGGTGGGCGATGATGACGGTGGTGCGCGCGCGCCCGGTCGCCAGCGCCCGTTCGATGACGGATTCGGTGGCGAGGTCGAGCTGGGCCGTGGCCTCGTCGAGAACGAGGATGCGCGGATCGAGCAGTAGCGCGCGGGCAAGGCAGAGGAGCTGGCGCTGGCCAGACGAGAGCGAGCGGCCGCGCTCGGCGATCAATGTGCGATAACCCAGGGGCAGCGCGGCAATGAAGCCATGCGCGCCGGCCTGGCGGGCCGCGGCCTCGATCTCGGCGGGCGCCGCTTCGGGCCGCGCATAGGCGATGTTGTCGGCCACGGTCGCGGCGAACAGCATCGGCTCCTGCGGCACATAGGCGATATTCCGGCGCAGCACCGCCGACGAGAAATCGCCGAGCGGCGTGCCGTCGATGAGGATACGGCCTTCGCTGGGCCGCGACAGCCGGGTGACGAGTCGCGCCAGGGTGGATTTACCCGCCCCTGTGCGCCCGACCACCGCGAGGGTCGTGCCCGGCGCCACCGCGAGATCGAAATCCGCGAGTGCCGGCTTGACGCTGCCCGGATAGCGGAAGGTCGCGTCCTCGAACCGTAAGCTGCCCGTGATGGTGGCCGGCGCACCGGGCCGTGCGCTGCCGCGATCAAACACCGGCTCGGACAACAGCCCCTTGATCCGGCGCAGCGAGGTGCCGGCCTGCAGCCATTGGTCGAACACCTGGGAGAGCTGCTGGATGGGGGCGAAGAACTGGTCGAGATAGAGCAGGAACGAGATGAGGATGCCGACCGCCACCTCGCCGCTCGCAACCAGGCCCGCGCCAAAAGCCAGCACCAGCGCCTTGGACGCGGTCGAAAGGAATTGCAGGGTCGGGAAATAGATCGCCGAAATGCGCGCGGCGCGCTCGCGCGACTGGCGGTAGGACTCGGAATTGGCCCGGAAGGCGCTGGCCATGCGGGATTCGCTGGCGAGCGCGCGGGTGACCCGCGAGGCCGCGACGCCCTCCTGGATGCCGGCATAGACATTGGCCACGTGCTGGCGCGAGCGCTCATAGGCCTTGGCCGAGGCGCGGCGATACCATTCGGTGCCGATGACCAGCACCGGAACCACGGGCAGCAGCGCCACCGCGAGCCGGGGCTCGAGGATGACGAGGCCGATGAGGATGCCCGCACAGGTCGTGAGCCCGACCACGGCATTGAGCAGGCCCTGCTGCAAAAGGGTCGCGAGCGCGTCCACGTCCGTGGTTGCGCGCGCCATGATGCGGCCCGCGGCCTCCTGCTCGTAGCGCTCGACCGGCAGCCGATGGAGCTGGGCGACGATGCGCACGCGCAGGGCGAACAGCATGCGCTCTGCCGTGCGCGAGGTATGGCGCAGAAGCGCGCCGCCCACGACAAGTGCGAGACCGAGCACGACCGCCAGTCCGGCCGCCGAGGACAGCAGTTCGCCGGCATCGCGCGCGACCACGCCATCGACCCCGCGGCCGATCAGCAGAGGAACCGCGATGCCGAGCAAGGTTTCCGCGAGGACAAGGGCAAGGCCGACGAGCAATCCGTTGCGGAACGGAGCGGCGAAGCGCACAAGGGTGAACGGCGGGCGCGCGGAAATCTCGGCCGCGACGTCCACCTGCGGCCTAGCGTGCCCCGAGGGGAGCCTGGCGAGACGGGCGGAGATATCACCACGCTCAGCGGCCAGTTCGGCACCGGACGGCAGGGCCCGGCGCGAATGGCCGCCGGCTTGGACGTTCTCGGTGAAGGTGAGCGTGCGCACCACCTGACGGTCCGGATCGACCGCGGGCCAGGCAGAGGGTGTGAAGCCCTCCACGCCTTCCGGAATTGCGTCCTCCTCGGCGAGCGGCAGGTCTGCCGCGAGTTCGGTATCCACCAGCCGGCGGTAATCGGGATTACCGGCCAGCAGCTCGGCATGGGAGCCCGCAGCCGCGACGCGGCCGTCAGCCAGCATCACAACACGGTCGGCAATGGCGAGGGTTGATTGCCGTCGGGCGATCAAGAGCGTCGTCCGGCCCGAAACCGCCGCGCGCAGCGCCGAAAGGATGCCGGCCTCCGTGCGCCCGTCCACAGCAGAGGTGGCGTCGTCGAGCACCAGGATAGGCGGGTCGATCAGGAGCGCCCGCGCGATGGTCAAGCGCTGGCGCTGGCCGCCCGAAAGCGAGGCGCCCAATTCGGCGACCGGCGTGTCGTAGCCCTGGGGCAGGGCGGAAATGAATGAATCGGCGCCGGCGATGGTGGCAGCGCGGCGGATTTCTTCCCGCGTCGCCTCGGGCCTGCCCTTGGCGATGTTCTCGGCCACGGTGCCCGAGAACAGCAGCGCGTCCTCGAACACCATGCCCACCGCCTTGCGCAGCGAGGCGAGCGTCACGTCGCGAATGTCCTGATCGTCGATGGCGATGGAACCCGCGTCGGGATCGTGGAAGCGCGCGAGCATCAGGGCCAGCGTGGACTTGCCCGACCCCGAGCCGCCCACTACCGCGACGGTCTCGCCCGGCGCGATGGAAAGATCGAGCCCGGACAGCAGCGGCGCATCGCTCTTGTGCCCGAAACTGACGCCGGTCATGGCGATCGCGCCGGCGCTGACGGCGAGCGGGCGCGCGCCGGGCGCCTCGGTGACGGTCGGCTCGGAATCGAGCAGTTCGAGGATGCGGTTGGCGCCCGCCCGCGCCTGCTGCACCGTGGAGAGCGCGTTGGTCAGCGTGCGCACAGGGGCGGCGAGCTGCACGAGATAGCTGAAAAAGGCCACGAACGTGCCCACGGTGATGGCGCCGTTCCAGGCCATCCAGCCGCCCACCAGCAGCACGCCCAATTGCCCGAGCGTCGGCACCATCTGCATGACGGGCGCGTAGCGGGCATTGATCCGCGCGGTGCGCAACCGCGAGCCGAACAGGCGCTCGGCCGCGGCGACATAGCGGTTGAGCTCGCGCTCCTCCTGGCCGAAGGCGCGCACCACGCGCACCCCGGTAGTGTTCTCTTCGATGATGCCCGCCAGTTCGGCCTGCGCGCGCTGATCGGCCCAGACGGCCGGATAAATATTGGCGCGCAGCCGCAGGGCCGCGATGACCAGCAGCGGCAGGCAGGCCAGCGCGACCAATGCCAGAAGCGGGGAAAGGACGGCCATGACCGCGAGCGAAGCCAGCACCATGAAGAGGCTGCCCGAGAGCACGTGAAGCTGGCTCAAAAGCGTCTGCACCAGCGTGATGTCGGCGGTCGAGCGCGAGATCACCTCGCCGGTCGAGAGATGCCTGTCCTCGCCATCCTGCCCCGCGCCGCCATAACCGACATCGAGGCGCTGGACGTGGCGATAGACCGCGTCGCGCAATTCGTGCTGCACGGCAAAGCCAAAGCTGTTGCCATTGGCGCGGCGGACGATGGTGGCGATCGCCGCAAGCCCGGCCGCGCCGAGAAGGGCCGCGATCCAGAACCCGAGCGAGGGATCGCCCGAAAGCACGACGTCATCGACGATGACCTTCTGCACCAGCGGAATGCTGACGCTCGCCGCCTGTCCGACCAGCGTTGCGACCAGGGCCACGGCCGCCATGCGCTTATGAGCAGCGAGAAACGGCCAGAGCCGGCGGACCCAATGGTCTGCCTGGCCCTTGCCTGCGGAAGCCGCGCGAGGAGGCGCGGCTTCCAGAACGGGTGCACCGTCTGCTACCATGTCAGGCAACGGCTTCAAGACGGTTGTCCACCAGATGGGTGTAGGTGTCGGGCTCGAGCAGGTCCCAGCTGCGCATCCAGTTATAGGTGCGCTCGAAATCCTTCTCCGAATACGGCGCCGGGTCCTCATAACGCAGCCGGCTGCGCGAAAAGTCCTTGGGCTCGAGCTGGACGATCGAGGGATCCACGTCAGCGATCAGGTACTTGACGTAAGGGTAGGGGTCCTGCTTGAGCACCTCGACCGCCCGATGCACCGCGCGGTTGATCGCCGCGAAGGTCTCGGGGTCGAGGTTCGGGCTTGCGATCTCGAGGCCGACATAATGGGCCTCGGCGATCACGCGATAGCCGAGCTTCTCGGCCACGGTGATCCAGGGTTCCATCACCGCCACGGCATCGACCACCCCGTCGCGCAGGGCGAGGAAGCGGTTGCCGCCCTCGACATGGACCACCTTGATCTCATCGCGCGGCAGGAAGCCTTCGAGAAGCTGGATCGCCACATAATGCGAGCCGTGGTGGAAGCTCACGCCCACGGGCACGTCGGCGAGATCTTGCGGGATGAGATAGGGTGAATCCGGGCGCACGATGATGGCCTGGCTGGCGCGCGCCGCGCGCTTGGCGATGGCCTGGCCGCCGACGGCGCTGTCCTGGGCGCGGCGCACCTGGCCCCACTCGCAGGCGCGATAGAGGGCGGTCTCGCCGTTCTCGAACGGCGAGGGGCCGCCGAAGGAGCTGACCTTGCGGTGATCCTCCACGAGCTGGATGGCGTCGAGCTCCGTCGAGCGCTTGCCGCCGCGCTTCACGAACTCGACGTCGAGGCCTTCATCCTCGAAGAAGCCGAGCTCGCGCGCCACGTAAAAGGGCAGGGAAAACACCGTTCCGCTGACCTCGTTCTTGATTTTCTTCAGGGCCATAGGTCCCTCCTTGTCGCAACTCCCGATCGTGCCGGGCATGCAAAACCGTAGCGAAAGGGCGGCCGGAGGAACAAGCGCGCGTTTTGCTATTTGAAATTTGATTTCAAGATATAAATTCTCCTCCCGATGCTCGCAGGAGAAGCATCATGCGCAGGCGCCAAATGGCTCTTGATCACAGCGGCATCCACACGGCAGAAGACGACAACTGCTTTCATTGGATGAAATTTTCTTCCAGATGGCCGACTCCGCTCCAATTTTATCGCCGCCCTACGCATCGTTGACCGATCGGTTCTACAGGGAGGCCGAAACCGCCCCTTTTCCGCGCGCGGAAACGCTTCTCGTGTCAAAGGGCACCGCCGCTTGCTTAGGCCTCGATCCTATCTGGCTGGCGCGGCACGAGGGCGTGCGCTGGATGCTGGGTCAAGCCGGAGGACAGCCGCGCCCGATCGCGATGGCTTATGCCGGGCACCAGTTCGGCCGTTTCTCCCGCAGCTTGGGCGACGGACGGGCGGTGATCCTCGGTCATCTCAAGGACCGCGACGGCCGCGATCACGACCTTGCGGTCAAGGGCGCGGGTCCGACGCCGTTCACCCATCGCGGCGACGGTTATCTGACGCTGTCGGCCGGCATCGCGGAATTCGAGATGTCAGAGGCCCTGGCCGCGCGAAAAATCCCTGCGACCCGCGTCCTGGCCGTGCTCGCGACCGGAGAAACGATCACGCGCGAGGCGCCCGAGCCCGGCGGCATCCTTGTCCGCATCGCTTCGAGCCATATCCGTTTCGGCAGCTTCCAATATGCCTGGGCGCGTCGGGACAGTGATGCGCTGCTGCGCCTGGCCCGCTGGACCCTGGCCCGCCACGCACCCGCTGCCGACTCACTCGATAACCCAGGCCTCGCTATGCTTGATCTTGCGGTCGAACGGCAGGCCAGCCTTGTTGCGCAATGGATGAAGCACGGCTTCGTTCACGGCGTCCTGAACACCGACAACATGCTGGTATCCGGCGAGGCCATGGACCTCTCCACCGGCGGCTTCACGGCAACGCGCGATCCGGCCGCAGTCCTCAGTGCCGTCGATCGCGCAGGCCGCTACGCCTTCGGCAGGCAGCCGGAGATGGTGCGCTGGGGCCTCGCTCGTCTCGCCGAGGCCCTGTTGCCGATCATCGACCGCGATCCTCAGATCGCCATACCTCTCGCGCAGGCGGCAGTCTCCCGCTTCGAGCCACACTTTGCTGAAGCGTTGGAAGCTGATCACTCCCCAGTCGCACCTTCCCGAGTTGCTCTTTCAAAAATCTAGGCTGAACGATTTGGAACGACCACTCGCTTGCCAACGGACTTCATGTCGTCAATGTGAAGGCCTATAAGGTCGCCAAAGTTGTTCACGCCCTCCCGGACGGACGCTTCTTGATCGTAGCCACGATACGACCTCGAAACGTGCACGCGGCGGGTACACTGAATTGTACAAATCAGCGCGTGCAAACGGCGAACTTTGCACGGCTAGCACCTTGAAAGATAACAAGAAAACCATGATAAATCAGGCGCGTAGGTTCGCGATCGCCCCCATGATGGACTGGACGGATCGCCATTGCCGGGCGCTCCACCGAGTGCTCACGCGCCGGGCGCTGCTCTTTACCGAAATGGTCACGGCCCAGGCGGTGATCCATGGCGATCGCGACCAGCTTCTGGGCTTCGCGCCTGCCGAGCACCCGGTCGCGGTGCAGCTTGGCGGCTCGGACCCTCAACAGCTCGCCGAGGCCGTGCGCATCTGCGACGATTACGGCTATGACGAGATCAACCTCAATGTCGGTTGTCCTTCGGACCGCGTGCAGTCAGGCCGGTTCGGCGCGTGCCTGATGGCCGAGCCCGAGCTTGTCGCGCGGTGCATCGCCGCGATGAAGGCCGCGACAACGACGCCGGTCACGGTTAAATGCCGTATCGGCATCGACGATCAGGACAGCGAAGCCGATCTCGCCCGTTTCGCCGAAACCATGGTCGCGGCCGGCGCCGACGCGCTCTATGTCCATGCACGAAAGGCCTGGCTGCAGGGGCTTTCGCCCAAGGAAAACCGAGATATTCCTCCCCTCGATTACGATCGCGTCTATCGCCTCAAGGCCGCGCTCGGCGCCTATCCGGTGATGATCAATGGCGGCATCGGAACGCTCGAGGCGGCGCAGGCGCACCTCGCCCATGTGGACGGCGTGATGCTCGGGCGCGCCGCCTATCACGAGCCCATGCTGCTCGCGAGGGTGGACGCGGAGATTTTCGGAGAGTCCGATCCGGCCACGACGCTCGGGGATGTCGAGGCGTTCCTCCTCGATTACGCCGAAGCCCAGCGCGGCCGCGGCGTGCGGCTCAACCAGATCACGCGCCACGCGCTGGGATTGGCGAACGGATTGCCCGGCGCGCGCCGCTTCCGCCAGATTCTCTCCGTCGAGGCCTGCCGGACCGGCGCTGGACCGGAGGTGATCGCGGCAGCGTTCGCGGCCCTCGAAGGGAAGAGCGCGGCAGCTTAATACGCAGCCCGCACGCGCATTGTCGCGACGCGCCGGAAATTTTCCCGCGTCAATCCTCCAGTTCGAGCGAGTCCTGGCTGACGGAATAGCGCGAAAGCGTTTCGAGGAATGTCATGCCCAGAAGGCTGGTGTCGAGCGCCGAATCCGCCACCACGAAGGCGCGAATGCTTTTTCGCGCGATCGGCCCGATAGTGATCGCATCCAGCGTCACCGGCGCAGCGTAACCCATGCCATTGGCCGTCTGCACCGGCACGGTGAACCGCAGGTCCGCGGTCGAAAGGCCGACCCGCTCGGCATCCTCGGTGCTCAGCACCACGGCCGAGGCCCCGGTATCGAAGATCATGGGCAGAGGGACGCCGTTGATCTCGGTCTCGATCCGGAAACTGCCGCCGAAGGAGCGCGAGACCTGGACATAGCCCGTCGAGGGATCGACGCGCGCGATGCCGGGCTGCAGCGCGCTCACGACGCGGCTGCCGACCTGCGACAGTTCCATGCGATAAGTGTAGCCGGTGACGAGTATGGCCCCGAGCGCGATCCAGGCGGCAAAGCTCGCCACAATGGTCGAGAGCCGCTGCCGCCGCACCGCGAGGCTGCTGGCGAGGATCACCAGCAGGACAACCAGCGGAATGGCCCGCGCGGTCTGGTCCTGGGACAGCCCGATCAGGCTGCCCGCATCGGCGCTGATGACGAAGGCGAGCGCGATGGCAACGAGGAGCGCGAGGCCGGCAAAGATCATGTCGGAAGCCTCCTCGGAAGCGTTAGCGTATGAAGACCATAAAGGTAGTCAACAGCCCGATTTCAATGAGCGCCTGAAGCGCGCCGATCAAATCTCCGGTGATCCCGCCCACCATCCGGTCGCAAAGCCGGGTCCATCCGAACGCCAGAGCGCCGGTCACGACGCCCCCGACCACCATCCCTGGCCAGCCGACAAAGCCATAAGCCAGGATCGTCGCAAGGACCGCAGCGAAAACGAGCCCGACCGCCAATCCGTTCCTGCTGAGCGGTCGCGCGCCCGCCGCCGCGCCATCGCTGCGCGCCGGGGGCAGCGCATGGGCGGGATAAAGCGCCGCCGAGCGCGCAAAGGCGGTCGCCGCCAGCCAGCAGAGCGCAGCCGCAAGCGGCGAGACTTGCAGCATCGCCGCCAGCGCTGCCACGCGCAGCAGCACGAGGAATACGATCGCCAGCACGCCATAGCTGCCATGCCGGCTGTCCTTGAGGATGACCAGCCGCCGCTCGGGTGTTGTCCCGCCGAACAGCCCGTCCGCCGCGTCGGCCAGCGCGTCCTCGCTCATGGCGCCGGTAACGATCGCGAACAGGGCACTGGCAACAATGGCGGCGAACAGCGCCGGCACGCCCGCAAATCCCAGCCCATACAGAGCCAGGGCAGGCAGGACTCCGATCAGCAGGCTCGCGATCGGCAGGACGCGCGCTATGCGGGTGAGGTCGGGCACCTCATGGGGCGCGACGCCGCTGGGCAGCCGCGAGAAGAAGCGCAGCGCCATGATGAGGTCGCGCAACGGAGAAAAGCTTGCCGGCGCGGCGCTGGCATGGGCGGCGTCGGGCGGAACAGCGGGACGCTCCGGGTTCAATTTGCCTTTCCCTTCGGCTTGCCGCACAACGTGCCTCTCCCTACCACCCGAATCCAGAAGCTGCCATGCCCGCGACCCCGGAAAACCCCTTTGCCGACATCCACGACCTTCTCCTGCTGGTGCCCGAGGGCGATGAGGCGGCGGTGGAGGCGGTGCGGGCGCGCGACGCCCGTCTCACCAAGCCCGCCGGCTCCCTTGGCCAGCTCGAAACCCTGGTTGAGTTCCTTGCCCGGTGGCAGGGCGAGCCCGAGCCCACGCTCGACAATCCCATGGTCGCGATCTTCGCCGCCAATCACGGGGTGACCGATCAGGGCATCTCCGCCTATCCGCGCGCCGTCACTGCGCAGATGGTGGCCAATTTCACCCGCGGCGGCGCTGCGATCTCCCAGATCTGCGCCCTGCACGAACTGAACCTGCGGGTGTTCGAACTGGCCTTGGAGGTGCCCACCGAGGATATCACCAAGCTTCCGGCCATGGACGCGCTCACCTGTGCCGCCACCGTCGCCTATGGCATGGAGGCCATTGCAGGCGAGCCGGACCTCCTGTGCATCGGCGAAATGGGCATCGGCAACACCACCGTGGCCGCCGCGATCTTCGCTGCGCTCTATGGCGGGGAGGGGGCCGATTGGGTCGGCCGCGGCACCGGCGTGGACGACGCTGGGCTCGCGCGAAAGGCCCGTGCCGTGGACGCGGCCCTGATGCGCCACGCCGGCCGGCTCGATACGCCCTTTTCCATCCTTTCCCATCTCGGCGGACGCGAGATCGCGGCCATGCTCGGCGCGCTCCTCGCCGCGCGCCACCAGAAGACGCCCGTGATCATCGACGGTTTCGTCGCCACCGCCGCCGCGGCCCTGGCCCACGCGGTCAATCCCGCTGCCATCGACCACTGCATCTTCGGCCACGTCTCGGCAGAACCGGGTCACGCGAAAGTGCTTGAAAGGCTGGAGCGCCGGCCGCTGCTCGATCTCGGCATGCGGCTGGGCGAGGGGTCCGGCGCCGCCATGGCGGCCGTGCTCGCCAAGACCGCGCTGCACCTGCACCGCACCATGGCGACCTTCGAAAGCGCGGCCGTCTCGGGCCCGACCGAATAGAAGGCGTCAGCCGGCTTCGGAATAAATTTCCAGCCGGCGCCGGGTTTCGACCACGGGCGCCAGCCCTTCCATCACCCGCGCGCGGGGGAAGGTCGCGATCACCTCGGTGCCGAAGCGCAGCTTGGAGAAGAGGTCGAACCGGCCCTGATGCAGGTCCATGATCCGCTGAACGATGGGGAGCCCCAGGCCCGCCCCCTGTTCGGCGGTCTTGGCCGCGAGCGAGCCCTGGCCGAAGGACGACAGCACGGTCTCGATCTCGTCGGGCGGAATGCCCGGCCCGTTGTCCTTGACCGACACGAACTGCCCGCCATCGGCGCTGCGGTCCACCGTCAGCACCACCTTGCCCGATTGCGGCGTGAACTTGATGGCGTTGGACAGGAGGTTGAGCACCACCTGCCGGATCGAGCGCTCGTCGCCCCAGAGCTTGGGCAGGTTGGCCGGTGCATTGAACTGGAGGTCGATGCCCTTGGCCGTGGCCCGGATCTCCAGCATGCGCTGGCAATCCGCCGCGATGGCCGCAAGGCTCACCGGCTCCTCGCTGAGATCGTAGCGGCCCGCCTCGATGCGCGAGAGGTCCAGAAGCTCGTTGATGAGATTGAGCAGGTGCTGGCCGCTGGCGTGGATATCCCCGGCATATTCCTTGTACTGCGGCACCGTATGGGCCCCGAGCAGTTCCGATTTCAGAACCTCGGAAAACCCGATGATGGCGTTGAGCGGGGTCCGCAATTCGTGGCTCATGGTGGCGAGGAAGCGCGATTTGGCGACATTGGCCTGCTCGGCATGGCGGCGCGCCTCGTCCGACATGGTGCGCGCCTCTTCCAGGTCGAGGATCAGGCTGTCCTTTTCCGCTCTGTGCTTGAGCGTCTCGATCTCCGATTTCTGCAACTGGCTCGAAACGTAGAGGAAGAAGAACTGCGCCGCGCCCGCCACCGAGGCCAGCGCGAAGGAGAGCACGCTGCCATGGGCCAGCAGCATCAGGCAAACCGTGATCGTGGGCGGCAGCGTCGCCATCCAGGTGGCGCGCGGCAGCGTCCGCGTGGCGAAAGCGTTGGAGGCCATGCCCACGAGCAGCATGGCGAAGATCAGCACCAGAAGGTCGTCGCCGCCTTGCTGTGCCAGCCCCAACAGCGGCAGGCAGGCCCAGGCCACCCCGTTGATCGTCTCGGCGAGAACGAAAGTCGTCGTGGAGCGCGCGGGATTGAAGGCGGTCTTGTTCTCGTGCTTGAACCGGCGCGCGACCAGCGCCACCCCGAGATTGCCCATGGCGACGAAACCGCCCCAGAGCGCGGCCGCGGTCCAAGGCACCCAGACCATGGCGAAGGCGCAGAGCAGGACCACCATGCCCAGAAGCGGCAAGGTGGCGGACAGCCGGGTCGAGGCGTAATCGTCCAGCAGGGCGAAGTCGAAGGACGCTTTCGTGCCCGAGCTCGAGGTCAGCCGCTGGCGCGCGTCGAAGACCGCGCGCTGTACGCTGCGCTTGGGTTCGCGGGACGCGCCGAATGTCTCGCCGGCGCCGGGGACCTGCTCGAACGGCATGATGGTACTCAAGACTCTCAACAACATGCCGGGCGCCGAAAAAGCCGTACCGCCCTGGCTGGCCCCCACGCTAGTGCGGGCGTAGTTAATGCTTTGTTGCTCCGGGTCCACGCATGGTCATCAAGTTTTCGGTAAAGGCGCGCGGTCGATGACGTTCCGGCTGGAGCGAGGGGGCTCGAAGCCCCGGAAAGACTGCCGGTTTGCAGACTGTCGCGTGAATGCCGCACTGGGGACAAGCTGTGGATTGTCCGACCCGGCGCTTCCTTGACATTCGCGCAAGCTATGGGCCAAAATTGCGGCTGCAGCGAACTAATTTTCTAAGCTCGCGCCTCTATTCTTTCTCGTACAGTACGTCATTCCAAGGGGGAGCGCATGGCGCTCGACAATCTCGATCGCAAGATTCTGCAGCTTCTGCAAAAGGACGCCACCATGCCGGTGGCCGAGATCGGCCGCAAGGTGGGCCTCTCCACCACCCCCTGCTGGCGCCGCATCCAGAAGATGGAAGAAGAGGGCGTGATCAAGCGCCGCGTCGCCGTGCTCGATCCCAACAAGGTCAATGCCGGCGTCACGGTTTTCGTCGCCGTGCGCACCAACGAGCACAGCGAAGCCTGGCTGCGCCGCTTCGCCGGCGTGGTGGAGGACTTTCCCGAAGTGGTCGAGTTCTACCGCATGAGCGGGGACGTGGACTATCTGCTCCGGGTCGTGGTGCCCACGATCCAGGCCTATGACGCCTTCTACAAGCGCCTGATCGGCAAGATCCCCCTGACCGATGTCAGCTCGTCCTTCGCCATGGAGCAGATCAAGTACACCACCGCCCTGCCGCTCAATTTCGCGGTGCCGGGCGACGCATAGGGCGCCTCCGATTTACCGGAAGCGGCTTCTCTCGCGTTCGTGGCGACAGCGTTCTGGATTCCGGCAATGAATGCCGGAATGACATCGAAGGTTATCCCGGCGCCCTGAGCCATTCCCAAGCGTCACCCCGGCATTCATTGCCGGGGTCCAGGCGACGCCACCCCACGCGGGGAATAGTCAGCAAAAGTCACCGAACCTGAACTGGGCTGACCAAGTCACCCCCCCGTCACCGACATATGCCGGCTGACGGCCGGCACGCTCCGGCTGCGATCGAGCACGAAATCGTGCCCCTTGGGCTTGAGCATCATCGCGCGTTCCAGCGCCGCGTCGAGCGCTGCCGGGCCGCCCTCGCGCAATGCCGCCCGCAGATCGACCCGGTCTTCCTGCCCCAGGCACATATAGAGCTGCCCCGTACAGGTCAGCCGCACCCGGTTGCAGCTCTCGCAGAAATTGTGGCTCAGCGGCGTGATGAAGCCCAGGACGCCGCCGGTCTCGGCAACCCGCACATAGCGCGCCGGTCCACCCGTGCGCGCCGCCAGCGGCTCCAGCGTATAGTCGCGCACCAAGGCGTCGCGCACGTCGCGCAGCGACAGGTGCTCGTCGCGCCGGTCATGGCCCACGTCGCCGATGGGCATCGCCTCGATCAGCGTCAGCGCAAAGCCCTGGCCATGCGCCCATTCCATCATCGACGCGATCTCGCCGTCGTTGATCCCGCGCAAAGCCACCATGTTGAGCTTGACCGCGAGCCCGGCCCGCCGCGCCGCCTCGATGCCGTCCAGCACCTGGGCGAGGCGCCCGCGCCGCGTGATCTCGGCGAAGGTCGCCGGATCGCGCGTATCCAGCGAGACGTTGACGCGTTTCACCCCCAGCCTCGCCAGTTCCTCGGCGTGGCGCGCCAGCTGGCTGCCGTTCGTCGTGAGCGTCAGTTCCTCCAGCGCCCCGGTCTCCAGATGGGCCGACAGCGCCGCGACCAGCTTCATGATGTCGCGCCGCACCAGCGGCTCGCCGCCGGTCAGCCGCACCTTCTTGACGCCTCGCGCAATGAACGCGCCGATCACCTGCTGGATTTCTGCGAAGGACAGGACCTCCGATTTGGGCAGGAAGGTCATGTCCTCGCCCATGCAATAGGTGCAGCGGAAATCGCAGCGGTCGGTCACCGACACCCGCAGGTAGGTCACGGTGCGGCCGTGACGATCGACCAGCGGACGATTGGCGGGGAAGTGAACGGTCATGGCGCGAGCATAAGCCTTTCTTCCGCCACGGGGTAGGGGCGCGCGGTGGCCGGATTGACAGGAAACCCGACGCACCCTACGGCCTTGCGCAGAAAAAGCGGGAGAAACAGATGAGCAGTGACGCGCTCAAGCGCGCGGCGGCCGAAGCCGCCTTCGCTGAGGTCAGGTCGGGCATGCGCCTGGGGCTCGGCACCGGCTCCACCGCGAAGCATTTCGTGGATATCCTCGGCGCCGCGGTGGCCGAGGGGCTCGATTGCCTCTGCGTGCCCACGTCCGAGGCCACGGCCCGGCAGGCGCGGGATCTCGCCATCCCGCTCTCGGACCTCGACACGCTCGACCAACTCGACCTCACCGTGGACGGCGCCGACGAGATCGACGACGCGTTCCAACTGATCAAGGGCGGCGGCGGCGCGCTGCTGCGCGAAAAGATCGTCGCCGCGGCCTCCAAGCGCATGATCGTGATCGCGGACGCAAGCAAGCGCGTCGAGACGCTGGGCCGCTTCCCGCTGCCGGTCGAGGTCAACCTGTTCGGGCTCGGCGCCACCACTCGCGCCGTGCGCGACGTGATGGATGCCCATGGCGCCCAGGGCGGCCTCGCCCTGCGCCGCGACGCCTCTGGAAAAGCCGTGATGACCGATGGCGGCCACGTGGTTCTCGACGCATCATTTGGCCGTATTTCAAACGCAAAAGCCGTTTCCGATGCCTTGCACGCCATACCCGGCGTGGTCGAGCACGGTCTGTTCCTCGATCTGTGCGACGAGGCTTATCTCGCCGGTGCCGACGGGGTCATGCGTCTGTCGGACTATGTGAACCGCTAGGTGTAACGCCGTTCAAGCGAGAGGGGGAAATCCGCTTATGACTTTGCTTCGCACCGCCCGCCGTGCCGGTCTGGCCCTGCTTCTGTCCTCGGCTCTCGCCGCAACCGCGCTGCCGGTCCTGGCCCAGGCTGAAGTCTCGCCCGAGCATCTGGCCCTGGCGCGCCAATATGTCGAGATGACCGACCGCTCCGCCGTCTACGAGCAGCGCGTCATCGACGTGGCCACCTCGGTCATGCGCATCCTCATCCAGCAAAATCCCGCGCTGGCCGATCCGGTGGGCGAGACCGTGCAGGCCGTTGCGAACGAGTATGTCCAGGAGAAGGGGTCTCTCTACAACCAGTTCGCCCGCATCTACGCGTCGCGCTTCACGATGGAAGAGCTGCAGCAGATCCTGGATTTCTATTCCACGGAAACGGGCCAGAAGCTCCTCAATCAGAACCCGGGCATCAACCGCGATCTCTCCAACGTGCTCCAGCTCTGGGAGAACAACGCCAGCACCGAGTTCCTGGCCCGCGTGCGCGCCAGCCTGCGCGAGCAGGGCCACAACTTCTGACGGTTTTCAGACTTCGAAAAGTCGAAGGCGGCCGGTGACCGGCCGCCTTCTTTGTTTGTAGGGATCAGAACCCGAACAGGGCGTCGCCGAAGGTCGTTCCCGACATGCCCTCTTCGAAATAGCGCTCCCAGGTCTGGGCCCAGGGGCGGCCGAACCAGTCCGGCACGGTATAGTCGAAGGTGGTGTTGGGCGGCAGCGGCTGGGCGCGGCCATCGACCGGGAAGATGGTCGGGTTGCACTCGATGAAGACGTAGGGATCGCCCTCGTTGAGGTCGCGGTTGTAGTTGAGGTCGAACATGATCCGCACCGGCTCGACCAGCGCTTCCGGATCGTACCAGGTCGTCTCCCAGCGCAGCCCGGTATAGTTGCCGTCCTCGTCGTACTGAGCGGTATAGGTCTCGATGGTCTGGAGCTGGCCCGAATGCTCGAACGCGGCATGGGTCATCCAGGCCTGGATGTTCGAGGTCCAGGTGACGAGCACGTCCTCGTCCCAGAACCCAACGGTCTCGCCATACCAGCGCGGCACGTCCTCGCCGAGCCGCGGCACCGAGCCCTCCATGTTGAACTCGCGCCCGAGCTTGACCTCGCGAATGAAGTTATCCGCGTTGCCGCCCATGAACAGGATGCTCTCGGGGGTGAAATAGGTATGGAAGGTCTGGATGCCCGGGCCCGAGAAATAGCGCCCGAAGCCTTCCGGCCAGCAATAGGAGGCCGGCCACTGCGCCGCGTTGCTGGCCGCGCCGTGATAGGCCTGCTGCATGAAGCGGGTCTGGTAGTCGTCTGAAAGGAGCGACAGGAAGGTCGGCATCTGGTTGATATGGCCGTATTGCCAGGGCGGCATCGGCGCGTTCGAGCGGCGGTAGATGCCCGACCATTCGGGCATGGTCTGCTGGGTATACTGCGTCGGCCCGCCACGCTCCTCGGCCTCGGCCAGCAGCGCCTCGTAATGCTCCTGTGCGGTCTCGAACGGGTAGGGGCTCACGATGGCTTCGCGCGGGTAGTCGCGGTCGCAATGGCCCCAGGGCGCGGTTTCCGGGAAATTGTCGCCAGAGAGGTCCACCGAGCCGGGATAGGCAGCCCATACCGACTCAAGGCCGATCGAGCTGTTGCAGCGGAAATAGCGCTGGTCCGTCCACAGGTCGCGGTCGGCATAGAAATCGGTCGAGTTGAAGATATCGACCTCGAGCAATTCCTGCCCCTCGGGAACCGCGCCGTCGCGCGCCGAAAGGACCGGCGGGTTTTCGGCATTGCCGCTGCCCCCGTAAGGGCCGCCCGCGCCCACCAGATCGAACTCCATCTCGAGCACCGGCGCGCCGCGCCCCACGCTCTCCTGCGCGCTGCTGAGCACGCCGTCTTCGCCGGCATCTTGGCCCAGCGCCAGCGGCGCCGCCAGGGCGACCAGCGCCACGGCGGATATGGTTGTCATAAGATGTCTTGTCATCGGAACTCTCCTCCAGTCTCGATCCCTGCGCTCTCCGGCGCCCGGGCAGGTTGCCTCACGTCCGTGTGAGCAACCTGCACGAAGCTGACGCTTTCATGCACAATCCCGCCATGCTTGGCCTCTACGGAAGGGGCTTGACGGAGGCGCAGGAGGCGGCAAGGGTCCGCGCCCGCATCCTGGGATGGAGAACCACGTGAACCTACGCTATGCCGTCGCATTTTCGGGCGTCCTCTTCGCGGCGGCCATGGCCGGCGACGCCATCCTCGCGCAGCCTGTGACGCCATCCCCCGCCGTTTCCGAGAGCGCCATCGAGACCCTCGAAGGGCTGACCGGCCGCGACCGCCCCGAAGAGGTGATCTACGCGCGCCGCCTCGTCATGACCATGATCGGCAGCCGCATCCTGCCCCTGTCCCTCATGGCCAATCCGGGGGCCGAGTTCCACCCCGACATCGCTGAGGAGGCGCTGCTCACCACCACCTTTCTCTTCGATGTCTTTCCGCACCTGTTTCCGCCCGAGACCAACACGATGCCGCCCGAGGACGAGCCGGGCAACCTCTTCGTCACCAATGCCCGCCCGACCATCTGGGAGGATTTCGATACCTTCTACGAGCGCTCCAGGGCAGCCGGCGCCATCGCCAGCGCCGGGCTTCGCGCGCGCGAGGGCGAACCCTTCATCGAGATCATCACCGAGCTTCAGGCCGCATGCGACGCGTGCCACGCCGATTACCGGCGCACGCGCTCGACCTACGGCATCCCCATTCCCCCTCTGGATTGATCCATGTTCAAACCCGCTCTGCTCGCGGCCGCCCTGGCCCTTGGCTTCGCCGCTCCCGCGGCCGCGCACCATTCGACCGCCATGTTCGACACCACCGTGGTGGTGACACATACCGGCGTGGTGTCGGACTGGATCTACACCAATCCCCATACCTGGCTCATCGTCGACGTCACCAACGAGGACGGCAGCGTCACGCGGTGGGGATTCGAAGGCGAGGGGCCTGGCCTTCTCAGCCTTTCGGGCATTTCCCACGATACGGTCTCGGTGGGCGAGACCGTCACCGTCTCGGGCAATCCCATGCGCGACGGCCGGCCCGCGGCGGTCTGGACCAAGCTCGTCAAGGAGGACGGCAGCGAGTATTTCCCGCGCGGCCCCAATCCCCTCGACGCGACGGTGGAATAGAGGCCGCGTCGCGCGGCGCTTGCCGCTCTTGTGGAATTGTGCGACCCCCACACCCATATGATGGGACCGGCTGCTAGGGGCGCATGATGAGTGAAGAGTACGATCTGGTCGTTATCGGCGGTGGTTCGGGCGGCGTGCGCGCCGCGCGGGTGGCCGCCAATTACGGCGCCAAAGTCGCGATCACCGAGGAATACCGCTACGGCGGCACCTGCGTCATTCGCGGCTGCGTCCCCAAGAAGCTCTTCGTCTATGCCTCCCGTTTCGCCGAGGAGTTCCGCATCGCGGAGAGCTTCGGCTGGTCGGTGGACGCCAGCTTCGACTGGTCGACTCTCCTTGCCAACAAGGACAAGGAGATCGATCGGCTTGAGACCATTTACCAGACCCTGCTCCAGGGTGCGGGCGCCGACATCTTCCACGAACGCGCCACCGTCACCGGCCCCAATAGCGTTCGCCTCGCCTCGGGCCGGGAGCTTACGACCCGCTATATCCTCGTCGCGACGGGCGGCACGCCATACAAGCCCGCCATCCCCGGGGCGGAGCTGGGCATCACCTCGAACGAGGCGTTCCATCTCGAAACCCTGCCCAAGACCATCCTCATCGAGGGCGGCGGCTATATCGCCGCCGAGTTCGCCACCATCTTCAACGGCCTGGGCGTCGAAGTGACGCTGCTCTATCGCGGCGACCGCATCCTGCGCGGCTTCGACGAGGATCTGCGCGAAGGCGTCGAGGATGGCATGCGCGAGCGCGGCATCCGCTTCCGTTACGGCACCAACACCGCGTCCCTCGAAAAGACCGGGACCGGAATCTGGGTCAGCTTCGCCAATGGCGAGGAGGCCGAATTCGGCGCCGTGATGTTCGCCACCGGCCGGCATCCGAACACCGCCGGCCTCGGCCTCGAAAAGGCCGGCGTGGAGCTCGATGAATCCTGTGCCGTGGTGGTCGATGCCTATTCGCGCTCGAGCTGCCCGTCGATCTATGCGGTGGGTGACGTCACGGGCCGGGCCGCGCTGACCCCGGTGGCCATACGCGAGGGCCAGGCCTTCGCCGAAACCGTGTTCCACGACACGCCCACCACCGTGCCCTACGATCTCATTCCCACGGCCGTGTTCGCCGATCCCGAAGTTGGCACGGTCGGCCTCTCCGAGGAGCAGGCGATCGCGCGCTATCACGCGGTCGACGTCTATCTTTCCCGCTTCCGGCCCATGATCAACACGCTCACCACCCGGCCCGAGAAGATGATGCTCAAGCTCCTGACCGAGAGCGACACCGGCAAGGTCATCGGCTGTCATATCATGGGGCCCGGCGCCGCCGAGATGATCCAGCTCGTCGCCATCCCCGTGGCCATGGGCGCGACCAAGGCCGATTTCGACCGCACCATCGCGCTCCACCCGACGGCCGCCGAGGAGCTGGTCACCTTCAAGGCTCCGACCTATCGCGTGGTCGACGGCAAGCAGGTGGGCGCCTGACCTCGCTGCCCGATGGCGAGCATGACGTAATGCTCATCTAAACTTCACTGGACCGTCATTCCGGCTTCGCATGTCGGCGCTCAACTTGGAGCGCCGACCGCGCGAGCCTGCGTGTTGCTGTTGCTCGTCGGCGCGGCGCTAACCTCGAAGATCCACATTTTGACGCTCGGGCAGGGTGGCCTTCGCCGCCGCCGGAATCCCGTTGCCGATCAAATGGAGCACAGAAATGACGAGCAGAATTCCATCCACACTGATTGCTGCCCTTCTTGGCACCGCGACCATTCTGGTGGCGGCGGGCCCCGCCGGTGCGTCGACGTTCACCATCGCGGTGGTCTCCGATACCCAGAACTATACCGACGTGACGCTGCCCCAGCCGCGCGGCGTCAACACCTTCGTCGAGCAGATGCAGTATCTGGTCGATACCCGCGACGAGAAGAACCTCGCCTTCGTCACCTTCGTCGGCGACATCGTCCAGCACGGCAACGGCCAGTTCCGCACCGGCACCATCGGCCAGTACACCTATTGGGATACGCGCACCGAATGGGATTACGCCAATATCGCCGTCTCGGTGCTCCATCAGGCAGATCTGCCGTTCTCGCTGGTTCCCGGCAACCACGACTACGACAACTATTCCTGGTACAGCGGCGTCCTCAGCCCCGGCGCCAGCCGTCCGCTCGCCGGCGGTTCGCTCTGGAACGCCTATTTCGGTCCCAATTCGCGCCATTTCGCCGGCAAGGACTGGTATGGCGGGCCGTCCAATAACGGCATGAACAGCTTCCAGACCTTCTCGGCCGGGGGCATCGACTTCCTCCATATCGGCCTCCAGATGGAGCCCACCCCGGCCGATCTGGTCTGGGCCGAAGGCGTGATCGCGCTGCACGAGGGCAAGCCGACCATTCTCACCATTCATGAATGGCTCGACCCCACCCTCGATGGCACCAACGCGCGCTCCAACGACCACCAGTCCTATTTCCCCGGCGCGCCCAACTTGTCGCCGGACGAAACCTGGGACCAGTTCGTGAGCACTAACCCCCAGATCTTCATGGTTCTGGCCGGGCACGACTTCACCTCGACCACCCCCGCCGGCATCTCCAACGGCGAAAACATCCGCATCGACGAAAACGACGCGGGCTATCCCGTCTACCAGACCGTGCAGGACTATCAGGGCAACACCGTCGGTCCTGACGGAACCCCCGGCTCGGCCAATGGCGGCGCGGGCTGGCTGCGTTTCGTCGAGTTCGACACCGAAACCCGCGAAATGCACTACTACACCTATTCCACGCTGCTGGACGCGCATGCCGGCCGCGACGGCGAAGCCACCTTCGGCACCGCACCCGACTATTCCGATTTCGTGCTCGATTTCCCGCCCCAGATCACCAATGTCCTGGACGGCGTCGAAGCGGAAGACGACCGCTAGGCGCTCTTTGACCTTTTGAGGCGCTCGGACCCGGAGTTCTTCCCGTTGCGGGAGGGCTTCGGGTCTTTTCGTTTTCGCTCCGAGCGCACCGCGCCCTCCGGGCGACCCGCGCCGAAGCGCTTGGCTTTCCCACCATCCCCTGTTAGACCGCATGACCCCGAAATTTCAATGAGGGCGGGTGGGACCGCCGGCAACCAAGCGAGTGGAACGATGAGCACCTGGACACCTGAAAGTTGGAGAGCCAAGCCGATCCAGCAGGTTCCGACCTACCCCAATGCCGATGACCTGGCGGCGGTGGAGGCCCGGCTCTCGACCTATCCCCCGCTGGTTTTTGCAGGTGAGGCCCGCGATCTCAAGGCCCATCTGGCCGAGGTCGCGCGTGGGGAAGCCTTCCTCCTGCAAGGCGGCGATTGCGCCGAGAGCTTCGCCGAGCACCGCGCCGATCACATCCGCGATTTCTTCCGCGTCTTCCTTCAGATGGCGGTGGTCCTGACCCATGGCGCCTCCAAGCCCGTGGTCAAGGTCGGCCGCATCGCCGGCCAGTTCGCCAAGCCGCGCTCGTCCGACATCGAGACCGTGGATGGCGTGGACCTGCCGTCCTACCGCGGCGACATCGTCAACGGCATCGAGTTCACCTCTGACGCGCGGATACCCGATCCCAACCGACAGCTCGAGGCCTACCGCCAGGCCGCGGCGACGCTCAACCTGCTGCGCGCCTTCTCGTCCGGCGGCTTCGCCAATCTCGCGCGCGTCCACGAATGGACCATGGGCTTCATGAAGGAGTCCAACTGGTTCCCGCGCTATGAAGAGGTCGCCAAGAAGATCGATGAGGCCATCGAGTTCCTGGGCGCGCTGGGCCTTACGCCGGACAATACCCCGGCCATGCGCGAGACCAAGTTCTTCACCAGCCACGAGGCCTTGCTGCTCGGCTTCGAGGAAGCGATGACCCGCCGGGATTCGATCACCGGCGACTGGTACGCGACGTCCGGGCACATGCTCTGGATCGGGGATCGCACCCGCAATCCCGACCACGCGCATGTCGAATACTTCCGGGGCATCAAGAACCCCATTGGCGTCAAGTGCGGTCCCTCGCTCTCAGGCGACGATCTCAAGCGACTGATGGACGTGCTCAACCCCAATGACGAGGCCGGAAGGCTGACCCTGATCGCCCGCTTCGGCTCCGACAAGGTGGACGACCACCTGCCGCGCCTGATCGAGACGGTGAAAGCCGAAGGCCGCACGGTCGTGTGGTGCTGCGATCCCATGCACGGCAACGTCATCAAGGCCTCGAACGGCTTCAAGACCCGGCCCTTCGACCGCATCCTCTCGGAGGTGAAGTCCTTCTTCGACATTCACCGCCAGATGGGCACCATCGCCGGCGGCGTGCATGTGGAGATGACCGGCAGCGACGTCACCGAATGCACCGGCGGCGTGGCCGCGGTGACCGAGGCCTCGCTCTCGGACCGCTACCACACCCATTGCGACCCGCGGCTGAACGCCAGCCAGGCGCTGGAGTTGGCCTTCCTCATCGCCGAGCAAATGCGCAGCGAGCGCGGCGCCCGCACGCCCCACGCGGTCGCGTTCGGCTGACATCGAGGCATTGAGGGGAACGAGAGCACCCCTCATCCGTCTCGCCCTTCGGGCGATCCACCTTCTCCCTCAAGGGGAGAAGGGTAGTCCGTGACTCCTCGGCTCCATCGCCCCCCCTCTCCCCTTGAGGGAGAGGGGTCGGGGGTGAGGGGTGCTCTCACCCAGCCCCCAACGCTCGCCGTATCCCCCAACCTCCCGCTTAGCACTGTTTTAACCCTAACCGGGTCATAACTGCCGGGTGTCACTTGGGCACGGGCGAAGCGGGGGCATTGCGATGTCGCGTCTTGGATCTGGGGTTCTGGCCGGGCTTGCCTGCGCGCTCTGCGCTGCGACGGCCCACGCGGCAGACGGGTTTTACGGCAACGAACCGCTCTTCCGTCCCGCCTACGACCTCGCCTGGCAGGAAGACTACGAGGATTCCCTCGGCTTCGAATTCGGCCTGCGCTATTTCTACGGCATGGGTGGCCAGAACGCCTCCATCGGCCCGCTCGATTTCTCGTCCGAGGACGCCAGCCACTTCGTCGAGCTGCATGCCCGCATCGACGATTATTCCACCAGCACCTACCTCAAGGGCAATCTCGGGGTCGCCGGCGTCATCGACGGCACCTACGAGACGCCCACCAGCGGCGGCACGCAATCGACCGATTCCGGCACCATCGTTTATGGCGGCGCCGATCTCGGCTATCTCGCCATGATGGGCGACAGCTTCGGCATGGGCGGCTTCGTCGGCTATCAATATCTCAATGAATCCATCGATATGGGCCGCTCCAGCTTCATGACCTCCGGCGGAGGCGGCGACAGCCATCCCAATTCGCTCGAAGTGCACGGCCTGCGTCTCGGCGCCACGGCCCGGGCGGAGTTCGGCAACGCCATCGACTTCACCGTCGACGCCGCCGTCGTCCCCACCGCGTATCTCTCGGGCACTTATGGCGCCTTCGACGTGCGCGCAGCCGACCCCGCGGTTACGCCCGGCAACGCCGCAACCATCTCGGGCAATCTCTATGGCGGCGCCGTCGATGCCATGGTCGGCTTCCGCGCCACGGAGAACATGGTGATCCGCGCCGGCGCGCGTGGCTATTATCTCACCGGCCCGACCGAAACCTATTTCGAGCTGCGCGATCCGGCCAATCCCGGTGTGGCCCAGGGCTTCCGCACCGACGGCACCATCGAGCTCTTCCGCTGGGGGCCCGTGGTCGAGCTGACCGGCACGTTCTAGCCGCGGGTGCGTCTCGCAACAGCGCCAAGCGGTTTCGGGCGTTCGGACACACGCCAAACAAAGCTTCGGCGCGGCGGCGCCGCGCTTGCCCATCTTCGGGTGAACCGCTAAGGCTGGCGCCCTCCGATCCCTATTCCGGACCGCCCCGGCCGTGACCGACCGCCTCCGCATCGCCCTGGCACAGCTCAATCCCAAAGTGGGCGCGCTCGCCGCCAATCTCGGCAAGGCGCGAAAGGCCCTGCGCGAGGCCGAGGCGCTGGATGCCGACATCCTGATGTTCACCGAGCTGTTTCTCACGGGCTATTCCCCCGAGGACCTGCTCTTCAAGCCCCGCTTCGTGGCGGATGCCATCGCGGCCGCCAAGGCCCTCGTCGCGGACACCGCCGAAAGCGGTGTGAGCCTGCTCCTGCCCACGATCTGGCAGGATGGCGACCTGCTGCGCAACGCCGTGCTGCACGCCGCGCGCGGGGCGATCCTCGACATCCGCTACAAGGTCGAGCTGCCCAATTCCGACGTCTTCTTCGAGGCGCGCTACTTCACCTCCGGCCCGTTGCCCGACCCCATCGAAATCCACGGCATCCCCGTGGGCGTGCCGATCTGCGAGGACATCTGGCACAACACGATCTGCCGGACTCTGGCGGATAAGGGCGCGCAAATTCTCCTCTGCCCCAACGGCTCGCCCTATTGGCGCAACAAGCAGCATGTCCGCCTCGATCTCGTGCGCCGGCGCGTCGCGGAAACCGGGCTGCCCATGCTCTATTCCAACCAGGTCGGCGGCCAGGACGAATTGGTCTTCGACGGCGCGAGCTTCGGCATCGCCGCCGACGGCGCGCTCGCCTTCCAGGGCAAGAGCTTCGTCGAGGACATGGTGGTCTCGGATTGGGAGCGCGGGCAGGGCGGTTGGCGCTGCGTTGCCGGCGATGTCACCCCGCTCGTCCCGGTCAAGGAAGCGCCCTGGCACGCCGCCATGCTCGGCCTGCGCGACTACGTGGAAAAGAACGGCTTTTCCTCCGTCGTGCTCGGCCTTTCGGGCGGCATCGACTCCGCGGTGGTCGCCGCCATCGCGGTCGATGCCATCGGCGCCGAGAACGTCCACTGCGTCATGCTGCCCTATCACTACACCTCGGAAGCCAGCCTCGCCGACGCCCGCGCCTGCGCCGAAACCCTCGGCGTGCGCTACGACATCGTGCCCATCGCCGGCCCGGTCGAGGCCGCCAACGCCGCGCTCGCGCCCCTGTTTGAAGGCAGGCCCGCCGACATCACCGAGGAAAATCTGCAATCGCGCACGCGCGGCACGCTGCTCATGGCGATCTCCAACAAGCTCGGCGCGCTGCTGCTGACCACCGGCAACAAGTCCGAGGTCGCCGTCGGCTATTCCACGCTCTACGGCGACATGAACGGCGGCTACAACCCCATCAAGGACATGCTCAAGACCCAGGTCTATGAGCTCGCCGCCTGGCGCAACGCCCATTTTCCCAGCGATGTGCGCGGCCCCGCCGGCATCGTCATCCCCCCCAATATCATCACGCGCCCACCCAGCGCAGAGCTGCGGCCCGACCAGACCGATCAGGACAGCCTGCCGCCCTATGACGTGCTCGATGCCCTCATCGCCGGCCTGGTCGAGGAGGAGCGTTCGCTGGCCGACATGGTCGCTTCCGGCTTCGATCCCGATCTTGTCCGCCGCGTCGAGCGCCTGATCGCCATATCCGAATTCAAGCGCCGCCAGGCCGCGCCCGGCCCCAAGCTCACCGAAAAGGCCTTCGGCTCCGGCCGCAAATACCCCATCACCTCCGGCTACCGCGAAGGAGGCGTGCAATGAGCGTCACGGTCCGCTACGCGCCGTCCCCCACCGGGCGCCTGCATCTGGGCAACGCGCGCCCGGCGGTGCTCAACTGGCTCTTCGCCAGAAAGCACGGCGGCAGCTTCATCCTGCGCTACGACGACACCGACCGCGCCCGCTCGACCGAAGCGTTCGCCCAGGGCATCGCCGAAGACCTCGCCTGGCTCGGCATCGTCCCCAACCGCATCGAACGCCAGTCAGACCGCATAGCAGCCTATGACGCCGCGCGCGAAAAACTCATCGCCGCCGGCCGTCTCTATCCCGCCTACGAAACCGCCGACGAACTCGACCGCAAGCGCCGCCGCGCCCGCGCGCTGGGCAAGCCCCCGATCTACGACCGCGCCGCGCTGAGCCTCACCGGCGAAGACCGCGAGAAGCTCGAAGCCGAAGGCCGCAAGCCCCATTGGCGCTTCCGGCTCGACGGCGAGCCGGTCACGTTCACTGACCTCATCAAGGGCCCTCAGACGGTCAACACCGCCTCCATGTCCGATCCCGTGCTGATCCGCGAGGACGGCACCTATCTCTACACGCTTCCCTCGGTTGTGGACGACATCGAGATGGGCGTCACCCACGTGATCCGCGGCGAGGACCACGTCTCCAACACCGGCACCCAGATCGAGATTTTCCGCGCGCTCGGCGGGCGGGTACCCGAATTTGCGCACCACAACCTTCTCACCGACACCGAAGGCCAGGGCTTCTCCAAGCGCCTCGGCTCGCTCTCGCTGGCCGACCTGCGGCAGGAAGGCTACGAGCCCCTGGCCGTGGCCATCGCCGCGGCCCTCACCGGCACCAGCCTGCCGCTCGAACCCTATGCCGATCTCGATGCCATCGCCGAGCGGCTCGATTTCTCCATGATCTCCCACGGCGCCGCCCGTTTCGATCCTGCCGAGATGGCCCATCTCAACGCCCAGATCCTGCACGGCCTCGATTACGCTGCCGTGCAGCCGCGTCTCGCCGCGCTCGGGCTGGATGACGAAGCCCTCTGGCTCGCCCTGTGCGGCAATCTCGCGAAATTCCCCGAGATCGCGGACCTCGCGACCCTGGTCAAAGGCCCGGTCATACCCGTGATCGCTGAGGAAGATCGCGACTTCATCGCCGCCGCCGCGCGCCTTCTGCCCTCCGAGCCCTGGGGCGAGAATGTCTGGGCCCAATGGACCGACGCGCTCAAGGCCGAAACCGGCCGCAAGGGCAGGGGTCTGTTCATGCCGCTCCGCCTCGCGCTCACCGGCCGTCACGACGGCCCGGAGCTCAAGGCGCTGCTGCCGCTTCTGGGGCGTAGGGAGTCACTGGCCCGACTATCCGTATAGTCCGCCCCTCGAACGTATAGGTGCGCAGCTCCGGCACCGGCGCATCGGGGTCCGGCATCCGTTCCGCCTGCGCCGCCAGCACCTCGAAATCCGGTCTCGGGAGGGGCAGCGGCACGTCCACCATCACCGGCCCCGCGGGAAACGCGGGCTCGGGCTCCTGCGGCATGGGCTCCAGCAGGGAGCGCAACTCGCGGCTCGGCCCGCCGGGGCTCGAGAAGGTGACCCCGCTCCCCGTCCTGCACCCGAAGCGGTCGTAATCGACCAGCAATGCCAGCCGCTGCGCCTCGAGCGACCGCCCGTCCTGGATGGCCTGCTGCACCTCGTTCGCATCGGCCGCGATCCGCGTGATCGCCTGGGCGAAGGCCTGGCAGGTGGCATCCACCCGGCCCTGGGAGAGCTGCGCCTCGCATCCCGCCCGGATGAACTGGCTTTCCGCGTCGCGGCGCTGCTGCTCCACCCGGCTCGCATAGTGCTCGGCGCCCGGCAGGTTGAGGTAGAACGGGCTCGCTTCGATGCTGGCCAGCCGGCTTTCGATGGCAGGGCAATTGGTCTGCGCCAGCGCAGGGCCCGCAGCGAGAATGGCGAGGGCCGCGAGACCCACGCGAATCCGCGCAAGAGCAGGGGCGGAGAAGCAAACCATGCGCGCCTGGCCTTCATGGAAACCGAACGAAGCGGAAGCAGGACTTTAACTGCGCCGTGGTATAGGCCATCTTAAAGCCCGAACGCTCCCAGCCCGCAGTATACCCTTTCATGAAGCTCGCCACCCTTCGCAACGGCCGTCCCGATGGCCATCTGGTCATCGTCTCGCGCGATCTCACCCGCTGCGTGTCGGCCGGCCGCATCGCGAGCACGTTGCAGGCCGCGCTGGACGATTGGCAGCGCTGTGCCCCGATCCTTGCCGCCGTCTACGACCAGCTCAACCGCAACGAGATCGCGGGGCTCGAATTCAATCCCGCCGACGCGCTCGCGCCCCTGCCGCGCGCCTATCAGTGGATCGATTCTTCCGGCTACATGGTCCATCTCGATCGCGTGCGCTCGCTCAAGGGCAGCAAGGATGCCGAGCTGCAGGACCAGCGCCCCCTGATGTATCAGGGCGGCTCCGACAGCCTTGTCGGCCCCACCCAGCCCATCACCGTGCCCGAGCCGGATCTCGCGCTGGACTACGAAGCCGAAACCGTCGTCATTCTGGGCCCCGTGCCCATGCGGCCCACCCGCGAAGAGGCGCAGGGCGCCGTCCGCCTTGTCGGGCTGTGCAACGACACCTCGCTCCGGCGCCTCGTGGCGAGCGACCTGCAGGAAGGCTTCGGCTTCTTCCACTCCAAGCCTGCGACCAGCTTTGCGCCCGTGGTCGCCACGCCCGACGAGCTCGGCGAGGGGTGGCGCGACAACCGCCTGCATTTGAAGGTCAGGATCCACGTCAACGGCAGCCTTTACGGCCAGCTCGACACCGGAACCGACATGCGCTTCGATTTCGCCGACCTGATCGTCGAGGCCGCCAGGACGCGCGAGCTGGGCGAGGGCACCATCCTGGGGTCCGGCACCATCGCCAATGCTCACGAGGAAATCCTCCCCATCAAGCGCGAGGCGCCCGGCTTCGGCTGCATCGCCGAGGCGCGCACCATGGAAAAGATCAAGCTCGGCAAGGCCCAGACGCCCTTCCTCCAGCCTGGCGACAAGCTGCGCATCGAGGCGTTCGACGCCAACGGCAAATCCGTTTTCGGCCGCATCGACCAGACCGTGGTGCTGCTCGGGCGCTAGACCGGTCGCCATTCGCGATGTCGGCCGGCTTCGACCGGACCCCTGCAATGAATGCTGGGGTGACGCTCGGGGGCAGGATCGAAGCAAAAAATCCGATGTCATTCCGGTATTTATTACCGGAATCCAGTCCAACCATATTCACGGTAGCTGGAACGTTGAATGTCGATTCAACCTAGAGCGCGCGCTTCCGGGTCACGAAAACCAGATTATCCGAGAACAGCCGCCCCTTCAGCAGCCCGCCCGAAACATCCTGCCAGGTCCGGCGGGTCCATTTCGGAATCTTGCCCCGGTTCGTATAGCGGAACGCGCCCGGCTCGAAGCCGCATTCCTCGGCGATCCGCGTGATATCCATCCGCAGCAGCGCCGTGATATGCGCCGGATACGACCGGCCCAGGAACGCCGCATGATGCCCGGCGGTGACCAGCGCCAGCAGCGAGCGCAGGCTTTCCTGGTTCGGCGTGGTGAGGATCAGCATTCCGCCGGGCCGCAGCAGCGCCGCCAGATTGCGCATGGTCTGCCTGGGATTTTCCAGGTGCTCGATGACCTCCGAGCAGATCACCACGTCAACCGGCTCATGCGCGATGGGCGCGTTGAGGTCCGCCTCGATCCACGCGATCGAGGCATCCAGCGCATCAGGCCGCGGCATCAGATCGGTGGCGACCAGTCTGGTTCCCGGCAGCAACCCGCGCAGCATGGCGACCAGCTCGCCCTTTCCCGCGCCGTAATCGAACAGCGAGGATGGGGTGGGGAGGTCCTCGAGAACGGCGATCACGGCCTCCTTGATATAGGAGCCGCTCGTCCCGCCCGAGGCATGCGCGCTCGCTTGGCGCCAGAGCTTGAGATGCTCGGCATCGCTCATCGCGTGCCCTCGGAGGGCTCATGGCGCTTCCGCGCCAGCATCACCTCCACCCCGTCGAGGAACCGCTCCAGCCCGAAAAGGAAGGCCCGGTCGGGGTCGCCCAGCCCGTAGGTTTCCCCGGCAGCTGAGCCCACGCGCGAGGAGATAGGATAGGCGGAAAAATCCAGGTGCTCGAAAAACGGCGCGATCGCATACCACCACTCATCGTCGCTCATCCCGGTCTGCTCGCGGACCGTCTGCGCGCGTGCCGCACTGCCCACCGCGCCATGCACGTAATTGGCAAGCGCGGTGATCGTGAGGTCCATCTCGATATCGCTGAGCCCGATGCCCTCCACGGCCGACAGCGCCACCTCATAGGAGGCCATGATATTGGGCCCGAGCACCGGGCGGTGGGTCTCGACCTGCAACGCCCAGGGATGGGCGAGATAATGCGTCCACAGCGCCTTGGCGATAACTGCCAGCCGCTGCCGCCAGCCCATGCTTTCCCAGCCCGGCGGCGCTTCGGTGCCGGGGCCGCTGATATGGTCGACCATGAGATCGAGAAGTTCGGCCTTGCCGGGCACGTGGGTGTAGAACGACATCGGCGAGATGCCCACGGCCTCGGCTACCCGGCGGGTGGAGACCGCGTCCAGCCCGTCCGTATCCGCGATGGCGACCGCGGCGGCGACGATCTCCTTCAGGCTGACCTTCGGCTTCGGCCCGCGCCGTGGCGCATCCGTCTTCCCCCACAGCAATTGCAGGATTCTCGTCAAGTCGCCGCGGCCCGCGATGTCATCCGCCATGCCGTCTCCTCGATAATTTAACTCTTTACACCGCACGAAGTTATGCTAAAACCTCGTGCGCTGTACGATATTATAGCGTTCGCGCCGCACCGTCGATCCCTCAACCGCCCATCGCCTGCTGACATGGCCTGTCAGCGGGTGCGGCTAGCTGTCGCTTCTCGCAAGCCTTCGGAGACCCCGCCCGTGATCCATGCCCGAAATCTCGTCCGAACCTTCAAGACCAAGACCGGCCCGGTCGAAGCCGTGCGCGGCCTCGACCTCGACGTGAGGGAAGGGGAGCTCATCGCCTTTCTCGGCCCCAACGGCGCGGGCAAGTCCACCTCTGTGCGCATGCTGGTAACCCTGCTGCCGCCCACCTCCGGCTCGGCCAATGTCGGCGGCCATGACATCGTCGCCGATCCGGCGGGCGTGCGCCGCGCCATCGGCTATGTCGGGCAGAAGACCGCCTCCGGCGCCTATCATCGCGTGCGCGAAGAGCTGGTCAACCAGGGCCGCGCCCAGCGCATGACCGGAGAGGCTGCGAAAAAGCGCGCCGACGAGCTGCTCGGCATGCTGGAGCTCGAAAGCCTCGCCAACCGTGATTGCGCCTCGCTCTCGGGCGGCCAGAAGCGCCGGCTCGACGTGGCCCTCGGCCTCATGCACACCCCGAGAATCCTGTTCCTCGACGAGCCCTCCACCGGCCTCGATCCCCATTCCCGCGCCAATCTCTGGGAGCATATCCTGCGCATCCGCCGCGAGACCGGCATGACCATCTTCCTCACCACCCATTATCTCGACGAGGCCGACACCATGGCCGAGCGTGTCATGATCATGGACAACGGCAGGATGATCGCCGACGACACGCCCGAAAAGCTCAAGGCCGACCTCGCCGGCGACACGATCCGGCTGATCCTCTCCAGCGACGCACAGGCGGAAGCCGCGCAAACCGCCGCCGCGACCCTGCCCGATGCCCGCGAGATCACCCGCGAGGGCAGCGCGATGCGCGTCACCTTGAGCCATGGCGAGGCGATGCTGCCCCGCCTCATCACCATGCTCAAGGAGCGCGGCGTCGAGGTCGCCGGCGCCAACGTCACGCGCCCCACCCTCGATGACGTCTTCCTCGGCCTCACCGGCCGCTCCCTGCGCGAAACCGCGCTGGCCGCCTGACCCCCTACGTCCGGAGAAAACGACAATGGCCTTTCTCAACGACACCCTTCTGAGCTTCCGCCGCGAGATCGGACCCACGATGCGGAGCTGGTATTACATCCTGTTCGGCGTCATCCAGCCGCTGCTCTATCTCGCCCTGTTCGTGCCCCTGCTCGGCGCCATGCCCATCGGGGCACAAGGCTCGCCCCTGCAATGGTTCGTACCTGGCATGGTGGTGATGCTCGTGTTGTTCACCACCGTCTCCTGCGGCTGGTCGCTCACCGAGGAGCTGATGTCCGGCAGCTTCGAGCGCTTCCTCGCCACCCCCATGAGCCGCCCCGCCATGCTGGTCGGCCGCGCGCTCAAGGAACTGGCGCCGCTCCTGGTCCAGGCCATCCTGCTCATCGTGGTGGCCGTGCCCTTCGGGCTCACGCTTCATCCGCTCACGATGCTGGTGGGCCTGGCCCTGCTACTCGTGTTCTGCATCGGCGTCGCCGCGCTCTCCTACGCCCTCGCCATCGCCAGCAAGGAGGACGGCAGCCTCTTCTATCTCGTCTCCCATTCCGTCGCCCTGCCGCTGATGCTGCTGGGCGGGGTGCTGCTGCCCATGGAGATCGCGCCCGATTGGCTCTATCTCGCCTCGCGCTTCAATCCGCTGGCCTATCTGGTGGAGGCCGAGCGTGCGCTGTTCGCCGGCGAGCTGTTCGCGATGCCCGTGCTCTACGGCCTCGTCACCGCCGCCGCCGTGGCCGTCGTGGGCCTCTGGATCGGCGCCCTGACCGTAAGGAAAGCCTCGCTCTGAACCCCGAAGGGCCGCGCCCAGCGGCCCTTCTTTTCACGCTTGATTTCGGCCGCGTGCCCGTTCATTGTGCGCGCCATGAAAACCGTCTGCTCGATCACCATTATCGGCTGCATCATTATCCGCTGACCTCACGGCTGCGGCGCGGTTTTCCTTTGATCTTCTCCTGCATCATCGAACCCCGCTGCAAGCGCGAGGCCGCCCGCGCACATGGAGTTCCTTATGCCGGCCTCTACGCCTGACATACAGCTCTACAACACGCTCTCCCGCAGCAAGGAGGCCTTCGCGCCTCTCGATCCGGGCAATGTGCGCATGTATGTCTGCGGCCCGACGGTCTACGATTTCGCCCATATCGGCAATGCGCGGCCGGTCATCGTCTTCGACCTGCTCTTCCGCCTGCTGCGCCACGTCTATGGCGCCGGCCACGTCACCTATGTCCGCAACATCACGGACGTGGACGACAAGATCAACGCCCGCGCCGCGCGCGATTTTCCCGGCCTGCCGCTCAACGACGCCATCCGCCGCGTCACCGAAGCCACCGCCGCCCAGTTCCAGGGCGATGTCGCCGCGCTCGGCTGCCTGCCCCCCAGCGTCGAGCCCCGCGCCACAGAGCATATCGGCGGCATGATCGCGCTCATCGCCGAACTGGTCGAAAAGGGCCACGCCTACGCGGCGAACGGGGAAGTGCTGTTCCGCGTCGACTCCATGCCCGATTACGGCCGGCTCTCGGGCCGCAATCTCGAGGACAACCTCGCGGGCGCCCGCGTCGAGGTCGACAGCCACAAGGAGAATCCCGCCGATTTCGTGCTCTGGAAGGGCTCCGATGCGGGCGAGCCCGGCTGGGACAGCCCCTGGGGCTATGGCCGCCCGGGCTGGCATATCGAGTGCTCGGCCATGAGCGCGGCCTATCTCGGCGAGGTCTTCGACATCCATGGCGGCGGGCTCGACCTCATCTTCCCGCACCACGAGAACGAGATCGCCCAGTCCCGCTGCGCCCACGGCACTGCGGTCATGGCCAATATCTGGATGCACAACGGCTTCGTCCAGGTCGAAGGCCGCAAGATGAGCAAGTCCGAAGGCAATTTCATCACCATCCACGACCTGCTTGCGACCGAGACGTTCGGCGGGCGCACCTGGCCCGGCGAGGTGCTGCGCCTCGCCATGCTCATGACCCATTACCGCGAGCCCATCGATTTCTCCGTCCGCCGGCTGGAGGAAGCCGAGGCCAAGCTGCGCGACTGGCAGCGCGTGGCCGAACGCTCCACCGCCGAAGTCGCCCCCGATGCCAGCGTCCTTAAGGCCCTGTCCGACGACCTCGGCTTCCCCCGCGCCCTGGCGACCCTCGACGTCATCGCCCGCAAAGCCAATCGCGGCACCGAAACCGCCGCCGACTGCCTCGCCGCCACCCTGGATTTCCTCGGCCTCCCCCGCCGCTCCCTGCTCGAAGCCGGAGAGGTGGACACCGCAGCCATCGAGGCGAAGATCGAAGCCCGCCTCAAAGCCCTCGCCGCCAAAGACTTCGCCACCGCCGACACCCTCCGCGCCGACCTCCTCGCCGAAGGCATCCAGCTCATGGACGTCAAAGACCCCGAAACCGGCCAACGCCGCACCAAATGGGAGCGCGCGCGGTGAGCGAACATCCAGAGATCGAACCCGCGGCGGAAGCCCCCTCATCCGCCTCGCTGCGCGAGGCACCTTCTCCCACGAGGGGAGAAGGGGATCCGGGGTTCCCCGAACCCACACCAGAATCTCTCGCCCCCATCGCCCCTCTCTCCCCTCGTGGGAGAGGGGCCGGGGGTGAGGGGGCGGAAGCCTTCCCTCGCGTGGACGTTGAGGACGACAAGGCAGAAGCTCCCCCTGGCGCGGTTGTCGAGGATAAAGCACAGTCCGCCCCCATCGCCCCCCTCTCCCCTCGTGGGAGAGGGGCCGGGGGTGAGGGGGCGGAAGCCTCCCTTCGCGCGGAAGTTGAGGACGACAAGGCAGAAGCTCCCCCTGGCGCGGTTGTCGAGGATAAAGCAGAGTCCGCCCCGATCGCCCCTCTCTCCCCCCGTGGGAGAAGGGCCGGGGGTGAGGGGGCGGAAGCCTCCCCTCGTGCGGAAGTTGAGGACGATAAGGCAGAAGCTCCCCCTCGCGCGGTTGTCGAGGATAAAGCAGGGTCCGTCCCCATCGCCCCCCTCTCCCCCCGTGGGAGAGGGGCCGGGGGTGAGGGGGCAGCCCCGCCCGCCGTTGTCACCCGCTCCGACAAGACCCATCGCCTGCGCGAGCGCCGCAACCGCGGCTTCGCCAAAGCCATGCGCCGCAATCCCACGGAAGCCGAGCAAAAGCTCTGGCTCATCCTCAAGGACCGCCGCTTCTCCGGCTTCAAGTTCCGCCGCCAGGTTCCCATCGGCCCCTTTATCGCGGATTTCGTCTGTTATTCCCGCCGCCTGATCGTCGAGCTCGACGGCAGCCAGCACGCAGGCAGCGCAGCCGACGAGCACCGCGCCGCCACGCTCGCGGAAAAGGGTTTCGCCACGATCCGCGTCTGGAATTCCGACCTCACTGCCAACCCGGACGGCGTCGCCGACGCCATCTGGCACCAACTCGAGGAGCGCGCTCATGGCTGACACCCTCACAGGCGGCTGCCAGTGCGGCGCCGTGCGTTTCGCCACCAAGCTCGTGGGGCGGGCGTCCATCTGCCATTGCCGCATGTGCCAGAAGGCGTTCGGCAGCTTCTTCGGCCCGCTCGTCACCACCCATGACGGCCACTGGACCCGGGGCGAGCCGAAATGGTTCCAGAGCTCCAATTCCGCCCGCCGCGCCTTCTGCGGCGATTGCGGCACCCCCTTGGCCTACGAAACCCGCTTCGGCCTCGAGCTCGCGATCGGCGCCTTCGACCATCCCGAAGCCGTCGCGCCCCAGGTCCAGGTCAACCCCCACGACAAGCTGAGCTTTGTCGAGCACCTGCACGAACTGCCCTGGCGCGACGACGGCGGCAGCGACTGGGGAGACTTCATGGCCGGCATCCATTCCAACCAGCATCCCGATCACGACACGGCCGACTGGCCTCCGAAGGAGAAGGACGAGGAATGAAACGCATCGATATCGAGGTCAGCGGCGGCTGCCAGTGCGGCGCGGTGCGCTATCACTCCGCCGTCATGCTTGACAATGCCCATATCTGCCATTGCCGCATGTGCCAGAAGGCGGTGGGCAACATCTTCGCCTCGCTGGTCGCCGCGCCCGTGGACGCGCTGGTCTGGACGCGCGGCACGCCAGCCATCTGGCGCAGCTCCGAGCATGTGGAACGCGGCTTTTGCGCCCATTGCGGCACGCCGCTGTTCTACAACGACGTGAACAATGACCGCACCAATCTCACCATCGGCTCCCTCGACCACCCCGAATGGTTCCCGCCCAAGGGCCAGACCGGCAGCGAAAGCCGCATGCCCTGGTTCGAAACCCTGCCCAAGATCGAGGATAACGGCCCCACCGAGGCCGGCGACGCCGGCCCATGGGCCGGCGCCATCAAGGCCACCAACCGCCAGCATCCCGACCACGACACCGCCGAATGGCATGTGAAGGATTAGGATCATGAGCATCATCGACCATCTTGGCCTGCCTTACGGGAATTACTCCGCCGCCCGCGCCTTCTTCGACGCGGCCCTGGCGCCGCTCGGCATCTCCTGCCTGTCGGAGTTTCCCATCCCCTCCGGCACCATCGCCGGCTACGGACGGGACAAGCCCGAATTCTGGATGCACAGCGGCAAGCCGGTCGGCCAGACGCTCCACATCGCCTTCGTGGCGCGGAGCCGCGCCGAGGTCGACGCCTTCCACGCCGCCGCTCTTGCGGCCGGCGGCACGGACAACGGCGCGCCGGGCATCCGCGAAATCTACCACCCCGATTATTACGGCGCCTTCGTGCTCGACCCGGACGGGCACAACATCGAAGCCGTCTGTCGCGCACCGGCCTGACCCCAGCAGCAAGATCGAACCATGACCCGCGAACGCCTCTATCTCTTCGACACCACGCTCCGCGACGGCGCCCAGACAACGGGTGTCGAGTTCTCGCTCGAGGACAAGATCTCGATTTCGCGGCTGCTCGATGGGCTGGGGCTCGACTATATCGAGGGCGGCTACCCCGGGGCCAACGTGGTCGATACCGAGTTCTTTTCCCAAAAGCGGACCAAGAACGCCCGCTTCGTCGCCTTCGGCATGACCCGCCGTTCCGGCCGCAGCGTATCCAACGATCCCGGCCTGCAGGACCTGATCCATGCCCAGGCCGATGCGGTCTGTTTCGTCTCGAAAGCCTGGGACAAGCAGGTCGAGCTCGCCCTCGGCATCTCGACCAGGGAAAACCTCAAGAGCCTCGCCGACAGCATCAAGGCCGCGACCGGCGCCGGCAAGGAAGCCTTCGTCGATTGCGAGCATTTCTTCGACGGCTACAAGGCCAACCGCGACTACGCCCTGTCCTGCGTCACCACCGCGCTGGAGGCCGGCGCGCGCTGGGTCGTCCTCTGCGACACCAATGGCGGCACCATGCCTGACGAGGTCTCGGCCATCGTCGCGGACGTGATGACCGTCGCGCCGGGCGACAAGCTCGGCATCCACGCCCATGACGATACCGGCCAGGCCGTGGCCAACAGCCTCGCGGCGGTCAAGGCGGGCGTGCGAAAAATCCAGGGCACGCTCAACGGGCTGGGCGAGCGCTGCGGCAACGCCAATCTCGTAACCCTCATCCCCACGCTCATCCTCAAGCCCGGCTTCGCCGACCGCTTCGAGACCGGCGTGGACGCCGAAAAGCTCAAGACGCTCACTCATGTGGCGCGCACATTCGACGACATGCTCAACCGCGCCCCGAGCGCGCAGGCGCCCTATGTCGGCACCTCGGCCTTTGCCACCAAGGCGGGCATCCACGCCTCGGCCATCGCCAAGGACCCCACCACCTACGAGCACATCGAACCCGAACTCGTGGGCAACAGCCGCGCCATCCTCGTCAGCCAGCAGGCCGGCAAGTCCAATCTCCTCACCACCCTCAAGCGCTACGGGCTGGAGATCGAGAAGGACGACCCGCGGCTCGATGCGCTGCTGCGTCAGGTCAAGGCGCGCGAGGCAAGGGGCTATTCCTATGACAGCGCCGAAACCTCCTTCATCCTTTTGGCCCACAAGGCCTTGGGATTGCTGCCCGAATTCTTCACCGTGACCAGCTATCGCGCCTCGGTCGAGCGCCGCCACAACGCGGTGGGCGATCTCGTCACGGTCTCCGAAGCCGTGGTCAAGATCGACATCGATGGCGAAAAGCTCATGTCGGTCGCCGAAGGCAACGGCCCGGTCAACGCGCTCGATCTCGCCATGCGCAAGGACCTGGGCAAGTATTCGCACAGAATTGACGATCTCGAACTGGTCGATTTCAAGGTCAGGATCCTCGACGGCGGCACGGGCGCGGTCACCCGTGTTCTGGTGGAAAGCCGCGACGGCACCGGAGAACGCTGGTTTACGGTGGGTGTTTCGCCCAACCTCATTGATGCGTCTTTTGAGGCGCTATATGAGTCGGTCACCTACAAGTTGATGAAATCGACGTGACCGATTCTGTCTTCTGCACAATGTGTTACGCGTGATCGTTTCACGCGCGCCCGAATAGTCTACGGAGGCTCCGCTGTCCGCCCCGCTTGCTCCTGCATTTCTCGCCATTGGCGCCGCCGCCGCGACCGCGGTGGTTGTCGTGGGGATCACGCTCGGCCCGACCCTGGTGTCCTGCGCCCAGAGCGCGGATTTCGGCCAGTGTTTCAGCCAGGCCATGTCGGGGGAAACCGCTCCGGTCACCGCCTCCGCGCCGCTCACCGCGCCCGACGCTGACCCCGCGCCGCAGGAAACGGCGGCGGCAATTACCCAAGAACCCGCCGCGCCCGTTCAACAGGTCGCAGAGGCAGGGGAAGAGCCGGCGTCCGCCCCCGGGGCGACCCCCGTGCCGCCTTCGGTCGACCTGGTGCGTGTCGAACCCGACGGCTCGGCCCTCATCGCGGGCAATGCCAGCGGCGGAGCCCTGGTCGAGATCTACGCCAACGACGCGCTGATCGGCGACGAGACCAGCGACGCGGGCGGCGACTGGGTCTATGTCACCGATGCCCCGCTGCCCACGGGCGGCGTGGACCTGCGCATTCTCGATACCCAGACCGGCCTCTACGCCTCCACCGCCATCGTCGTCGTCATCGCCGAGGACCGCGCCAGCGAGCCCCTGGTCGTTGCGGCCAACGAAGGCGAGCCCACCGAAATCCTCCAGGGCCTCACGCGGCCCGAGCCGGCGGAACCCCCTGCCGAAGACGTGGCCGACGCGCCGGAACCGCCGGCCGGAGACGTGAGCGCGCAGCCCGAACAAACCATTGTTGACGTAGCCGAGTCCCCCGAGCAAATCGCTCCGGCTCCGGCTCCGGCTCCGGCTCCGGCTCCGGCTCCGGCTCCGGCTCCGGCTCCGGCTCCGGCTCCGGCTCCCGCCGAGCCCGTGGGGGAGTCCCCCGAGCCCACCACCGAAATCGCCGAAGCCGCCGAGCCCATCGCGGACGATGCTCCGGAGGCCGCTGAGACCGTGGCGGAACCCGCCGCCGAGCCCACGCCGGCCGAGGAAGTTCCTGCCCAGATCGCAGCCGTGCGCGGCGTGCTCGATGAAGAACCGGCTGTGCCTGCGGAGCCTGATGCGGCGCCGCAACCGGCGGAGTCTGCCCCCGAGGAAGCCGAGCTTCCCCAGGTCGCAGAGGACCCCGTCGCCGAACTGGAAGAGACCCAGCCTGCAACACAGTCCGAGGCTCAGCCGGAGCCGACGCCTGCTCCCGCTGCTCCGGTCGCGGCTGAAACGCCCGAAACCGCTGACGCGCCCGTGACCGAGGAGCCGGTCGCCGAGCCCGAGCCTGCGAACGACCCCGCGGCCGAAGAGCCCGCCGCCATCGCCCCCGAGCCGGAAGCCGAGCCCGCTCCGGCAGTGCCGCCCGCCGTGACGGAACAACCCGTAATCCCGGAAGCGCCCGCCGCCGAACCCGAGGCCCAGCCCGCGCCTGAAATCCAGCCTGAGCCCGCCGAACCCGAAGCGCAACCCGAGCCCGAAGTTCAGCCCGCGCCCGAAGCGCAACCCGAGTCCGAAGTTCAGCCCGCGCCCGAAACCCAGGTCGCGCTCGCGCCGGCCGGCGATCCCGCGCCCCAGCCCGCTGCCCCCGAGCCCGCGATCGCCGCCGTTCCGCCCACCATCGACGCCATCGAGGTGGACGGGGAGCGCAATTTCTTCGCCGGCGCTGGCCCCGAAGGCTTCACCGTCCGGCTCTATGTCGACAACGCCTTCGTCGCCGACGCGCCCGTGGGCGATGGCCGCTGGCTGGTCGAAAGCGGCAATGTGCTGGTGTCGGAAAGCCAGCGCGTGCGCGCTGATCTGATCGACGAGAACGGCCAGGTCGTGGCCCGCGCCGAGGTGAATTTCGTGCTCGATCTCCCCGAGCCCGAGCTTTCCCCCGAACCTGAGACGCCCGCCGTGGTCGTGGCCGATGCTGATACCGATCCTGTGGTCGAGGACGGTCCCGCGCCCCAGGCTCCGTCCGAACCCGAGACACCTGCCCAGCCGGTGGAAGACGCTCCCATCGCGGAGACAACGGTCGCGGTGGCCGAGGCTGAGGCCCCGGCCCCCGGCGCGCCCGAGCTGCGCGACGTCGCCGCCCAGTCCGAACCCGAGGTGACCGCCGAGCCCCAAGCCCCGGCCGCGCCCGAAGCGCCCGAGGCTCAGCCAACCCAGCCCGAGACGCCCCGGCCGCAGCCCGTCGAGGCCCCCGAGGCCGAGCCCGTGCAGCCCGCGCCCATCGTTCCGGCCCAACCGGAAGAGGCCGAGCCCGTCGCCGAAACCGTGGCCCCCACGCCTCCGGCCGAGGAGCCCGCGCCTGCACCCGAAGCCGAACCCATGCCGGCCGCCGCAGGCGATGAGCCGGAGGCCGACATCCCCACCCTGGTCGGCGTGCAGGATGGCGACCGCGTGGTCACCGGCCGCGCCATCATCCGCAGCGGCGACAATCTCTGGACCATTGCCCGCCGCGTCTATGGCGCCGGCATCCGCTACACCCAGATCTACCAGGCCAATGCCGGCCAGATCCGCGATCCCGACCTCATCTATCCCGGCCAGGTCTTCGATCTGCCCGAGACCGACATGGTGATCGGCGCGGAAGCCGGGCAGGGGAGTGAGGAGGAGGCGGCGGCGCAGTAGCGGGCCTTGCCCCGCCTGTTCCGCTCCTCTATCGTCGCGATACGATGAAGCCCGTAGTCCTCGACGACGAAACCCTGGCGCAGATGATGCGCGCGCTCGGCCACCCCGTGCGCCTCGAAATCCTGCGCATCCTCGTCGAAAAATCCGGCGAATGCTGCTGCACCGACGTGACCGAATGCCTGGCGCTCGCCCAAAGCACCGTGTCCCAGCACCTCAAGGTGCTGCTCGAAGCCGGCGTCGTCGACCGCCAGCCCATGGGCACGCGCAACCGCTATCGCGTGCGCACCGACAGGCTCGAGGCCTTCAACGCCGGCCTCAGCAGCTTCTGCCACGGCCTGCGCCAGCCCGCTTAAGCGCCATCCGCGATATGGTCAGTCACCGCGCCGACCCGGCGATGAATGCTGGGCTGGTGGTGGAAGGTGGGGCAGGAAAAAGCCCCAACCCCAATGTCATTCCGGCATTCATTGCCCGAATCCAGTCCGATGCCGCCCCACGGCCAAGACGTTGCATGCCGGCTCACCGAATGCCCTAGCCGTCATTGCTCGCGGTCAACTCTTCCGGCCGCCGTCCCTCGTCGGGCTCGAGATCGGCCGTCCCGCGCGTAAGCGCATCCTCAATCACTCCTGCAAGAGCCTCGATCTCGCCGGCATCGAGCATATCCGGTCCCAGGCGTGGATGGCGTGCAAGCTCCCGTTCGAGAACCTGGGCGATGAGGAGGCGGCGGCTGGTCGGCATGGGAACTCCATCGGACGAAAAAAAAGCGGCCCCTGGAGGAGGGCCGCATTAGGTGACTGCGTTCGGAAGTCTCCTGTGAGGGGAGGAGCGATATCTCTACCGCATCGACAGGAGAACGGCGCGCCCCGCCAATGGTTCCACGCCGAAAGCGCGGTCAGAGAAATCGCGCCGCGCTGAACGGGGCCAGCGCCACCTCCGGGGTTTCCCCGGTCATCGCCTGGGCGATGAGCTTTCCCGTCACCGGGCCCAGCGTAAAGCCGTGATGCGCGTGCCCGAACCCGAACCACAGGTTCGAGTGCCGCGGCGCCGCCCCGATGATCGGCTTCATATCCGGCGTGCAGGGCCGCGAGCCCATCCAGGGCTGCGGATCGACCCGCGCCCCCAGCGGCAGCAGCTTTCGCGCCGTGCGTTCGGCGCGTTCCAGTTGCACGGGGGAGGGCTCGGCATCGCGCGGCGAGAACTCGGCGCCCGTGGTGATGCGGATGCCCTTGCGCATCGGCGCCAGCATATAGCCGCCCTCGGCGTCCAGCATGCAGTGGTTCAGCACCGTGCCGTCCTTGTCGCCATAATGCATGTGATAGCCGCGCTTGACGAACAGCGGCAGGCTGTAGCCCAGCCTGGCCACGGCCTCCCGCGACCACGCGCCCAGCGCGATCACCACGTCCCGCGCGGTCTCGATGCCCTCGGCGGTCTTCACTGACCAGCCGGTCTGCCATTGCTCCAGCGTTGCCGCATCACCCACCGCGATGGTGCCGCCGAGCTTCGTAAAGAGCTCCGCATAGGCGGAAACCAGCGCCCCGGGGTCCTTCACCGTCCAGGGATCGGTCCAGTGGATCGCCCCGGCCATCTCGATCTGGATATTGGGCTCGGCCGCCTTGAGCGCCGCCCCGTCCAGCGCCGTGAAGTTGACGCCATAATCGCGCCGGTCGCCCTCGGCGGCCGCCACTTCCCGCTCCAGCACGTGCTGGCTCCGGAAGGCGGAAATCCAGCCCTGCTTGACGATCAGGTCCTCCGCCCCGGCCTCCGCGATCAGCTCCGCATGGGTGTCGATGGAGCGCGCGATCAGCGGCGCATAGTCGGCGACGATCTTCCTGTAGCGCTCCGGCTCGGATTCCAGCCAATAGTGCAGCAGCGGCCCGCTCAGCTCGGGCAGCACCGAAACCGAATAGCGCGCATCCGTGCTGCGGTTGCGGGCGATGCGGGCCAGGGTTGCGATATCGCGCGGAAAGGTGCGCGGGCGCACGCCCTCGCGCTGGATGATCCCCGCATTGCCGAAGGACGTCTCCCGCCCCGGCTCGCGCTTGTCCACCAGCAGCACCGAGCGGCCGCGCTTGGCCAGATGGATGGCGGTGGCGACACCGACGATGCCGCCTCCCAGAACGATGACGTCACGGCTCACGACAGGCCCTTTCGAAACAAGGACTTGGAGCTCCGTTCTGATTCAGTCAGAAAGGAATTTCTCCGAGGGTTTTCGCTATACTTAGCCCCCCGATGCCGCCGTACAAGGGCCCGGGCAGGCGGTCATTCGCCGCGCCCGCGAAACCGCCGCTGATAGGCCGCGTCATAGAGCGCGCTGTCGGAAAATTCCGTCCCGCCCACCCCCGGCCCGACAAAGACAATGGCCGTGCGCTCGATCGGCTCCACCGCCAGCCGCTCCGCGACGTCCCCCAGCGTGCCGCGCAGGATTTTCTCGTCCGGCCAGCTCGCCCGCGCCACCACGGCCACCGGGCAGTCCACACCGTAAAGCGGGGTCAGCTCGGCCACGATGGTGTCGATGGTGTGGATCGCGAGATGGATCGCCAGCGTCGCGCCGGTGGCGCCGAAACCCGCGAGCGTCTCGCCCGCCGGCATGGGCGAGGCCCGGCCTGAAACCCGCGTCAGCACCAGGCTCTGCGCCACCCCCGGCCGTGTCAGTTCCCGCCCGAGCGCCGCCGCGGCCGCGGCAAAGGCCGGCACCCCCGGCGTCAGCGTGTAGCCGATGCCCAGCGCCTCGAGCCGGCGGATCTGCTCGGCCACCGCGCTCCACACCGAAAGATCGCCCGAATGCAGCCGCGCTACGTCCAGCCCCTTGGCGTGCGCCGCGGCATATTCGGCCACGATCTCGTCCAGCGACAGTGGCGCCGTGTTGACCACCCGCGCCCCGGGCGGGCACCAGTCCAGCAAGGCCTTGGGCACGATGGAGCCGGCATAAAGGCACACCGGGCAGGCGGCGATCAGGTCGCGTCCGCGCACCGTGATGAGGTCCGCCGCGCCCGGCCCGGCGCCGATGAAATGCACCTTCATTTGGTCCACACCCATTGCACCACCGGTCGCGCCGGGCGCCATCCGGTCATGGTGCCGAGCGTCTCGGCGCGGTCGATGGCAATGCGCCGCAGCGCACCGCCATGCTCTGCATATGCCGCGAGCAGCACCGCCTCCATCTCCAGCGTCACCCCGTTGGCCACCAGCCGCCCGCCCGGCTTGAGCGTCGCCATGGCCGCGTCGAGCACCCCCGGCGCGCTTCCGCCGCCGCCGACGAACACCGCGTCCGGCGCCGCGAGTCCCGCCAGCGCATCCGGCGCCGCGCCAATGACCACCGCCAGCCCCGGCACGCCCAGCGCCGCGGCATTGCCCGAAATCCGCGCTGCCCGCGCCGCATCGACTTCGATGGCGGTGGCGGAAAGCGAGCGATCCGCCAGCATCCACTCGATGGCCACCGATCCCGACCCCGCGCCGATATCCCAAAGGTGCTCGCCATGGCGCGGCGCCAGCGCCGCGAGCGTCACCGCCCGCACCTCGCTCTTGGTGATCTGCCCGTCATGCGTAAACGCCGCATCCGGCAATCCGGGCGTGAACGGGATGACGAGGCCCGGGCTTTCCCCGGTCTCGATGGCCACGAGATTGAGCGCCGCGACATCCGTGAGGTCGAAATCGCGCGCAAGCGTCGAGCGAACCCGCTCCGCCGGCCCGCCCAGCGCGTCCAGCACCGTCAGCCGCGAATCCCCGAAACCCAGCCCAACAAGATAGGCCGCAATCGCCGCCGGCCCGCTCCCGTCCGGCGTCAGCACCAGCAATTTGCGGTGCGGATGCAGGTGCGGCCGCAGCAATTCCAGCGGCCGCCCATGCACCGAAACCGTGGTCACGTCCTGCAGCGGCCAGCCCAGCCGCGACGCGGCCAGCGAGACGGAGGAGGGCGCAGGCAGCACCTCCATCTCCTCAGCCGGGATCTCCCGCGCCAGCACCGCGCCGACCCCGTAAAAGAACGGGTCGCCCGAAGCCAGCACGCAGACCGGCCTTCCGCGCAGCGCCAGCACCTCCGCCACGCCGCGCTCGAACGGCGAGGGCCATGGCCGCCGCTCGGCCCGTCCGAGCCCCTCGGCCAGCGCCAGATGCCGCGCGCCGCCGTAGAGAATTTCGGCCGTCTCGATCCGCGCCCGCGCCGCGGAGCTCAGCCCGTCAACGCCGTCCTCGCCGATCCCGACAAGCGTCAGCCACCGCGTCATGGCCGCGCCCCGGCCGCGCGCGGCGTATAGACCAGCGGTGGCAATCCCGGGCGGGCGACGACCCGCGTCTCGGCCGAGCCGATAATCACGCAGGTCGCCATATCCGCCTGCGCCGGGTCTGCCTCCGCCAGCGTCATGAGCGCGATCCGCTCATCCGCCCGCCCCACCGCACGCGCGAAAATCACCGGAACGCCCCCCGGCAGCACCTCCCGCAACACGGAAAACGCGGTGCCGATCTGGTGCGGCCGCGCCTTGCTGATGGGATTGTAAAGCGCCATCGCCATGCCCGCCTGCGCCACCAGCCGCAGCCGCTTTTCGATCAGCACCCAGGGTTTGAGATTATCGGAGAGCGAGATCGCCGCGAAATCATGCCCCAGCGGCGCGCCCACCCGCGCCGCCGCCGCCAGCATGGCGGTGATCCCAGGCACCACGTTCAGCGCCACCTTCCGATAGCTCTCCGGCCCGGCCTCGATGGCCTCGCACACCGCCGCGGCCATGGCGAACACCCCCGGATCGCCGCCCGAAACCACGCACACGGTTTCCCCCGCCACCGCGCAATCCAGCGCCGCCCGGGCCCGGGCAAGTTCCTCGCGATTGTCCGACGCCACGCGCCGTTGGTGCGGCCTTAGCGCCAGCCGGTCGAGATAAGGCCCATACCCGAAAAACACCCCGGACTCCGCAATCGCCAGCCGCGCCGCCTCGGTCAGATGCTCCGGCCCGCCCGGCCCCAGCCCCACCACGTGCAGCGTGCCCGCGCCGGTCTCCAAGGTCGTCATGGTCGCCCCCGCCAGCCGGGCACCAGCACCAGCGAGAAATACGGCGCCGGCGCGTCGTCGCGCTCGGCCAGGGGCACGATCCGCGCCTCCGCCATGGTGCCGCGCTCCACATAGATCGCGCCGTCCAGCTTGCCCGCCGCCTCCAGCGCCGCGCGGATTTTCGGCAAGTTGCGTCCCACCTTCATGATCGCCGCGCTATCGCTCTCCGCCAGCTTCCGCGTCAGCGCGTCCGGCTCCAGCGTGCCGGGAAGCACGGTGAAGACATCGTCCCCCTGCATCAGCGGCAGCCCGGCCTGCGACCAGCTTCCCGAAATCGAGGTCACCCCCGCCACCACTTCCGTCCGGTAGCGCGGCGCCAGCCGCACATGGATGTGCATATAGGAGCCGTAGAAGAACGGATCGCCCTCGCTCAGCACCGCCACATCGCGCCCCGCATCGAGATGCGCCGCGATCGCCGCCGCGCTCTCGTCGAAAAACCGCCCGATCGCGTCGCGATAGTCCGCCGCGCGCCGATCCATCTCCGTGGTCACCGGATAGGCGAGGGGCAACTCCATCACCCCCTCCGGCCAATGCGCGGCAACGATCGTGCGCGCGTTCCCGGCCCGTCCGCGCTTGCAGAAATGCGCGATCACATCCGCGTCCCGCACCACCCGCAGCGCCCTGAGCGTCAAAAGCTCCGGGTCTCCCGGCCCCGTGCCCACGCCATAAAGCGTGCCGACCCTCACAGGCCCGGCCTCGCCAGCGCGTTGAGCGCCGCCGCGGTCATGGCGCTGCCGCCCAGCCGGCCCTCGACGATGGCCCAGTCCAGCCCCATCGTATTGGCCGCCAGCGCTGCCTTGGATTCCGCCGCCCCCACGAACCCCACCGGCATCCCGAGGATCGCCGCCGGCCGCGGCGCGCCGTCGCGCAGCATTTCGAGCAGGTGGAACAGCGCCGTCGGCGCATTGCCGATCGCCACCACCGCGCCCTCCAGCCGCGGCAGCCAGATATGGAGCGCGGCGGCCGAGCGCGTGGTGCCGTAATCCTGCGCCAGATAGGGCGTTTCGGGATTGTTGATCTCGCAGATCACCGCATTGCCCGCCGGCAGCCTCTTCCGCGTCACCCCATGCGCCACCATTTCCGTGTCCACGAGGATCGGCGCGCCCGCCAGCAGCGCCCCGCGCGCCGCGTCCACCAGGCCCGGCGAAAACCGGATATGGGCGGCAGCCTCCACCAGCCCGGCCGCATGGATCATGCGCACGACCACATCGGCTTCCGCGTCGGTGAAGCCGGAAAGATCGGCCTCTGCCCGGATGATGGCGAAGGACCGCTCGTAGATCGCGGTGCCGTCCTTGATATAGTCGTAGGCGGTCATTGCAGCTCCAGCCAAAGCCGCGCGAAAGCGGCAAGGTCCTCCTCAATAGCGCTCTCGCGCACCCACGCAAGGGGCGCCTCCGACGCACCCGGAAAGGGCAGCAGCGCCAGCCGCCCCTCCATCGCCACCAGGCGCACGCCCTTCCGCCCCGCAAAGCCGCAGCCCTTGGCACAGGTCGCGCTATGCAGGTGCAGCCGCCCCGCGATCTCCGGCGTCCCATCAACCAGCATCCGCGCCACATCCGCGGTATGCACCAGTCCATGCCCGGTTCGCACCGCCCCCGAGCACAGGGTCAGCGCAACGTCCTCGCCCCGCGTCCAGAACCCGAGCCCTTCGGCATCCGGCGCGTCCCCCACGATCACGAGGTGCCGGTGCGGCGCCGGATAAATCGCCGCCGCCCCCAGCGAATCCGCCAGCGCCTCCAGCATCGTCCCGCTGCATTGCCCGAAGGGCAGGGCGAGCGCCAGCGCTTCCCCGCCGTCCGTGAGCGTTATCGGTCCCGGAGCCGGGGCAGGCGCGGGCGGAAGCGCCGGCCCACCCGGGCCGAACCGCAGCACGTCCGCATCGAGGTCCTTGGCCCGCGCTCCGGCCCCGAGCGCCGCGATCTTCGCCAGAAGCCCGCGGACGATCTCCGGCACCGCCGCCTCGTCCGCAATCCCCAACGCGACGCCCGCCGCCGCGATCTGCCAGCGCCCGGGCTCGACCAGCGCCACCGCGATATCCGCCCCAAAGGTTGCAAGGTCATAACGTCCGCCCGCCGACACGGTCAGCGACACTTTCGGCGCCAGGCCCGTGGCCTTTCGCGCCACGGCATCGAGCCGCGCGATAAGCGGCCTGGGATCACCACGCTCCTCCGGATCGCGCCCGGCAAGCGGCGCGTGCTCCACCACCAGCCCCGTCGCCACCGCGATCCCCGCGCGATCGAGCCGCTGCCGCAACGCCTCCGCGCTTTCTTCCGTGAACCCGCGCAACTGCAGGCTGCCGCGCGTCGAAACCTCGACCCGTCCATTCCCCAGTTCCACCGCCGCCCGCCCCAGCAAGGCCAGCTCGCGCGGCGACAGAAAGCCCCGCGCCGGGCGCAGCCGCACCAGCAACCCGTCCGCCACCGCCATGGGCGTTTCGAGGCTCGGGCAGGCGCCGCGCGGCGCGGCGTAGGGGGAGGGGGATGCGGCCATCATGACGGGCGACAGTGCGGCGTCTTCAGCGCCGGCGCAACAGATAGGTGTCCATGATCCAGCCATGCCGCGCCCGCGCCGCCGCGCGAGCCTCCACGATCCGGTCCGCCACGGCGTCGAGCGTCCCTTCGATCAGCATCTGGTCCGCGCTCCCCAGATACGCCCCCCACCAGATATGGAGGTCGCGACCAACGAGGTGCATAAAGATCTGCTTCCCGTCGAGCATCACCGCCACCGTGTCCGCGCCCGTCGGCCAACCCTCGGCCAGCCGCCGCCCCGTGGTGATCAGCACCGGCGCGCCGAGCGTGTTGAGCGGAATGCAGAAAGCTGCCGTAAGCGCTTGAATCGCCGTGATTCCCGGCACCACGCGCAGGGAAAAATCCAGCCCCGCCGCCCTCACCCGCGCGAGGATGCGCAGCGTGGAATCGTAGAGCGAAGGATCGCCCCACACCAGCAGCGCCACCGTGGCATCCTCCTGCGTCTCCCCCAGCAATTGCCCATAGAGCGCCGCGATCGCCGCATGCCAGTCGCCGACCCCGTCGAGATAGGCCGGGTTATCCGCCGCGCGCACCGGCAGCGCGAACGCCCGTATCGCCGGCGGCGTCACCCCATGCCGCGCGACAATCCCCCGCCGCAGGTCGGCGAGATCGGCCTTGTCCGCGCCCTTGGTCGGCAGCAGCACCAGATCGGCGCCATTGAGCGCGTTCACCCCCTCCACCGTGATGTGGTCGGGATGCCCGGTGCCGATGCCGATAAGAACGATCTTCCGCATGCCCAGCGCTTACGCTCCCGCACGCGGCTGCACAAGCATCGGAAGTATCGCCCTCCCTGCCGGAAGCGGCATCTCAGGATGGACCCCGGCTGCGCCGGGGCAGCGAAAGGCGGGGAGGCGATATCCCGATTTCGCCGCTCATCCCGCCCCACCCCCGGACGTCACCCCGGCATTCATTGCCCGGGTCCAGCGCCGCCGCGCACGCTGGTGCAAGCATTCGATTCCCGATCCTCCCCCTCGTCGTCCTCGGGCTCGACCCGAGGACCCGCGCCGCCGCCCCACCACAAAGAGCAGTTCGGCCCCCGTGCACGCCGGGAAATCGCGGATGGCCGGGTCAAGCCCGGCCATGACGAGGGGGAGGGTACGCGGGAGGGGAAAAGATGAGAGGTGAAGGTGAAACGGATATCCCGATTTCGCCTCCCATCCCGTCCCACCCCCTGACCGTCACCCCGGCATTCATTGCCGGGGTCCAGCGCCGCCGCGCACGCTGGCGCAAGCATTCGATCCACGATCTTCCCTTCGTCGTCCTCGGGCTCGACCCGAGGACCCGCGACGCCGCCCCAACACAAAGAGCAGTTCAGCCCCGTGCGCGCCGAGAAATCGCGGATGGCCGGGTCAAGCCCGGCCATGACGAGGGGGAGGGTACGCGGGAGGGGAAAAGATGAGAGGTGAAACGGATATCCCGATTTCGCCGCACATCCCGCCCCACCCCCGGACCGTCACCCCGGCATTCATTGCCGGGGTCCAGCGCAGTTACCTCCCCAACCACAGAGCGTTCGGACCATCTCCAATCTCGCTGTCCCGGCGCAGGCCGGGACCCATCCCTGAACCTCTCCCCTGGCACGGCAGGCGCGTTTCGCCGGACGGACCGCGGCTTTCGCCCGGGCAGCGACGGCGTCGCTTGCCGGCGCCGCCTAACCCGTATCGCCGGGCTGCGAAAAACCTGGCTTGCCCGGCCCCGCCTAACCCCCAATCGCCGCCCCGCCAACCCCTCACACCAAGCTCCCCCGCAACCCCTCCTGCGTCTCCAGCAGCAGCGGCAGGCACGTCTCCACCAGCGCGCTGACCGGTGACCGCGCGATATGCGCCCCGACATTGACCGCCGCCACCACGGCTCCCGAGGCGTTGAACAGCGGCACCGCGATCGAGCACAGGCCCTTTTCCAGCTCCTGGTCGATCACCGCATAGCCCTGCCGCGCCACCTGCCCCAGCGTCGAGACCAGCTCCCCCAGCTCGGTCTTGGTGAAGGGGGTGACCTGGGTCAGCTCGGACGCCTCGAGGATCGCCACCGCCTCGGACATGGGCAGCGCCGCCAGCAGCACCCGTCCCATGGACGAGCAATAGGCCGGCAGCCGGCTGCCCGGATTGAGGTTGATCGTCATCACCCGGCGCTGCGACGAGCGCGCCACATAGACGATCTCGGTCCCGTCCAGCACCGAGACGGAGGCACTTTCCCCGGTCAGCGCCGTCAGCTTTTCGAGATGCGGCTGCACCAGGTCGGGCAGGGCGGTGGATTGCAGGTAGGCGTGCCCCAGCTTCAGCGTGCGCGGGGTCAGCCAGAAATACTTCCCGTCATAGCCCGCATAGCCCAGCGCGTGCAGGGTCAGAAGGCACCGCCGCGCCGTGGCGCGATCCAGCCCCGTGCGCTCCGCCATGGCCGAAACCGACATGCGGCGATCGGATTCATTAAAGGATTCAATAACAACCAGGCCTTTTGCGAATCCTTGCATGAAGTCGGTCGCCCGCCCTCGCGGCGCCCACGCCTTGGTTTTCCGGGCCGTTACTACCGTTCCCCGCTCTGCCATGCTCCACCGTCATGCTGATTCTTCCTTGCCCCATTTCCTATCAACTATTGAACAAATATCAAATATCGCGCGAACCAGCCCATGGTAGTACTTGCGGAGGGCCCCCGGTTTTGCGAGACACCGGGGCAGTAAAGGAGGACGAAAGTGCCCGCATTCCTGTCTCTGAGCGAAGCTGTTCGCGACAACCTCCACGACGGCGACACCGTCGCCTTCGAGGGCTTCACTCACCTCATTCCCCACGCCGCCGCCCACGAGGCCATCCGCCAGGGCTTCAAGGACCTGACCCTGGTCCGCATGACCCCCGACCTGGTCTACGACCAGATGGTCGGCATGGGCATGGCGAAAAAGCTGATCTTCTCCTATGCCGGCAATCCCGGCGTGGGCCTCCTGCGCCGCGTGCGCGATGCCATCGAGAACGGCTGGCCCAACCGCCCCGAGATCGAGGAGCACTCCCACGCCGCCATGGCCAATGCCTATGAGGCCGGCGCCTCGGGCCTGCCGCTGGCGGTCTTCCGCGGCTACAAGGGCGCGGACCTCGCCAAGGTCAATCCCAACATCCGCTCGATCACCTGCCCCTTCACCGGCGAGGAGCTCGCGGCCATTCCCTCCGTCCGCCCCGACGTGACCTTCGTCCACGCCCAGAAGGCCAACAAGGCCGGCGACGTCTTGGTCGAAGGCATCATCGGCATCCAGAAGGAGGCGGTGCTGGCCGCCAGGCGCGCCGTGGTCACGGTCGAGGAGATCGTCGACGACTTTTCCGACGTCCACCCCAATGCCTGCGTGCTGCCGCACTGGACCATCAAGGCCATTGCCGTTGTGCCGGGCGGGGCGCATCCATCCTACGCCCACGGCTACTACGACCGCGACAACGCGTCCTATCTCGCATGGGACAAGATCGCGGCCGACCGCGACGCCTTCCGCGCGTGGATGGAGGAAAACGTCCTCAACGCCACGCCCGAAACTTTCGCGACCCGTGTCGCCAATCTGAGGAAAGCATCATGAGCGATCTGGGCTTCACTCCCGACGAGATGATGACCGTCGCCGCGGCGCGCGCGCTGGGCAACGAAGACGTCTGCTTCGTCGGCATCGGCGCGCCCTCCGCCGCCTGCAACGTCGCGCGGCTCACCCACGCACCCGACATCACGCTGATCTACGAGAGTGGCACCATCGGCACCAAGCCGAGCGTGCTGCCCCTCTCCATCGGCGACGGCGAATTGTGCGAGACCGCGACCACCACGGTCTCGGTGCCCGAGATGTTCCGCTACTGGCTCCAGGGCGGCCGCATCACCATCGGCTTCCTCGGCGCGGCCCAGCTCGACAGGTTCGGCAACATCAACACCACCGTCATCGGCGATTACGAGCACCCCAAGACCCGCCTGCCGGGTGGCGGCGGCGCGCCCGAGATCGCATCGTCCTGCGGCGAGATCTTCATCACCATGAAGCAGAGTAAGCGCGGCCTGGTGGAAAAGATCGACTTCTTCACCTCCTTCGGCCACGGCACGGGCGGGGACGACCGCGAAAAGCTGGGCATCACCACCAAGGGGCCGACCCTGCTGATCACCGATCTTGCCATCTGGAAGCCCGATCCGGTGACCAAGGAGTTCACCGTGGTCTCCCTCCACAAGGGCGTGACCAGGGATCAGGTGCAGGAGACCTGCGGCTGGACCGTCAAGTTTGCCGACACGCTCGAGGAAACCCCCGAGCCCACGGAAGAGGAACTCAAGACCCTGCGCGATCTGAAGGCCCGCACGGCCGCGGCGCACGGGCAGACCGGAGAGGCGGCGTAACATGGCTGAAGCCTTCATCTGCGACTATATCCGCACCCCCATCGGCCGCTTCGGCGGCGCGCTCTCCAAGGTCCGCGCCGACGATCTCGGCGTGGTGCCGCTCAAGGCCCTGGTCGAGCGCAACGCCAATGTGGATTGGGAAGCGGTCGAGGACGTGATCTTCGGCTGCGCCAACCAGGCCGGCGAGGACAACCGCAACGTCGCCCGCATGGCGACGCTGCTGGCCGGTTTCCCGGTCTCGGTCACCGGCACCACCATCAACCGGCTGTGCGGCTCGGGCATGGATGCGGTCATCACCGCCGCCCGCGCCATCAAGGCCGGGGAGGGCGAGCTCTTCATCGCCGGCGGCGTCGAATCCATGTCCCGCGCCCCCTTCGTCCTGCCCAAGGCCGACAGCGCCTTCTCGCGCAATGCCGAGATCTACGACACCACCATCGGCTGGCGCTTCGTCAATCCGCTGATGAAGCAGCAATATGGCGTGGATTCCATGCCCGAGACCGGCGAGAACGTCGCGGCCGATTACAAGGTCAGCCGCGAGGACCAGGACGCCTTCGCCATGCGCAGCCAGAACAAGGCCGCCGCGGCGCAGAAGAACGGGCGCCTCGCCCAGGAGATCGTCCCGGTCACCATCCCGCAGCGCAAGGGCGATCCGGTGGTCGTGGACACCGACGAGCACCCGCGCGAAACCTCGCTCGAACAGCTCGCCAAGCTCCCCACCCCGTTCCGGAAAGAGGGCGGCTCGGTGACGGCCGGCAACGCCTCGGGCGTCAATGACGGCGCCGCCGCGCTCATCATCGCGTCGGAGGAAGCCGCGCGCAAATACGGCCTCACTCCCATCGCCCGCATCCTGGGCGGGGCCACGGCCGGCGTTCCGCCCCGCATCATGGGCATGGGCCCGGCTCCGGCCAGCGCCAGGCTCATGGCCCGGCTCGGCTTCACCCACGCCGATTTCGACGTGATCGAGCTCAACGAAGCCTTCGCCAGCCAGGGCCTCGCGGTCCTGCGCGAGCTTGGCATCCCGGACGACGATCCGCGCGTGAACCCCAATGGCGGCGCCATCGCGCTCGGCCATCCGCTCGGCATGTCCGGCGCCCGCATCTCCGGCACCGCCGCGCTCGAGCTGCGCAACCGCGACGCCCGCCGCGCGCTGGCCACCATGTGCATCGGCGTCGGCCAGGGCATCGCCATCGCCCTCGAACGCGCCTGACGCCTTCCGGTCTCGAACATCAAAAAGGGCCCCGAAAGGGGCCCTTTTTTCTTGCATTATATAGCTCTGCGGTCTTGGCAGCATGGGACCCAATCCCACTCGTCACCCCGGCGTTCATTGAGACGATGCGTGTCCCATGCAGGAGCTTTCGAGCTAAGCCAACCTGCTAATCCGCCCAGAGCGGGTGCTGCTCCATATCCTGGGCCGTGAGGTCGACGGTCAGCCGCAGCCCGTCCGGCTGCACCGCGCCGATCGGCAGGATCACCTGCCGGTCGCCCATCCCCACGAAGCCGCTGATCTCGACCAGCAAGGCCACCACCTCGCCCGAGCCATTGCCGAGCACGGCGTCGATCTCGCCGAACTGGGTGCCGTCCGAACCGAAGAGCATCATCCCGTCGAGCTCATCCACCGTGATGTTGAACGGCTGCACCACCAGCGGGTCCCGCACGATCTCGATCAGCATGCCCTCGGGAAAGCCGGCGCCGGGCTCGGCCGCCGCTTGCTCCTGTGCCACCGGCGCGGGGGCGTTCTCCTGCGCGGGCACGGGCGGGGCGGTCACCAGGGCAGCAGCGGCCACCGCGAGGAGCGAAAAAACTGGGGCTTTCATAGAAATCTCCATTCGAGCGCCGAGGGGAAAGAGCGCTCGGCCAGGGAAAAAACAGGTTTCGGCCACAATCGTTCCGCCGCCCTGCGGGCAGCGCAACGCCGAAACCATGAAGAACTGCAAAACCGGAGGAAAGTTGCTGCCCCGATCTCCAGTAAGCGCCTGAAAATCCATTTCGGTTTCAGCGGAACTACGGTCCGTGCCGAACATTGAAGTGCCAGGACCGACACTAAAGACCCACACTAAACCCACGCTTTGATTAGCAACGCTTCGACTGGAGTGCGACCATGGCCAATACCAACACCTCTCCACAGTCCCCCAATTCCGGCTCCGGCTCGGAGAGCGACATGCGCAAGGAGGCCGACGCCGCGCGTCAGGCCGCCCAGAGCGATCTCGCCGACCTCAAGAGCAAGGCCGAGGACGACCTGCACGGCATCACCGAGACCGCGCGCCGCGATTTCGAGGAAGCCCGCGATGCCGCCAGCCGCTACGCGGAAAACCGCAAGAACGATGCCGCCGACCAGATGGAGGGCGTCGCCTCGGCCGTCCGCCGCGTGGCCGACGAGCTCGAGGACGAGACCAGCCCCATGATCGGCCGCTATGCCCGCGAGCTCGGTGACGGCCTCGCCCGCTTCTCGGAGACCGCCCGCAACCGCTCGCTCAGCGACATGCTGGGCGACGTGCAGCGCTTCGGTCGCGATCACCCGACCGCCTTCATCGCCGGCGCGGCCTTCCTCGGCTTCGCCGCGAGCCGCTTCCTCGCGGCCTCGTCCAATCAGGGCCAGTCGATGCGCGAAAGCGCCGATCACGGGCGTCCGGGCTCGACCGGCAGCGACAATTCGGGCCGCGTGGCTTCGCCCGCAGCCTTTCACGCCGGACAGGAGGACTTCTGATGACGGCCACCCATCCCACGGGAAACAGCCCCTCGGGCATCTCCCATCTCATCGGCGGGATCATCTCCGACATCACCGCGCTGTTCCGTCAGGAGATCGAGCTCGCCAAGACCGAAGCCGGTGAAAGCGTCCAGAAGGCCGCCAATGGCGGCGCGATGATCGCGGTCGGCGGCGTTCTGGCCCTCGGCGCCCTGGGCGTCTTCCTGGCCGGCGTCGTCGTCCTGCTCGGCGCCTGGCTCGAGGCCATAGGGCTCGATCCCATGATGGCCAACGTGCTCGCCGCGCTGATCGTGACCGTGATCGTGGGCGGCATCGCCTGGATCACCGTCGCGGCCGGCATCAACCGGCTCAAGACCGCCAATTTCACGCTTCCGCGCACGACCAGCACGCTGTCGGCCGACGTGGACGCCGTCAAGGAGCGTTTCTGATGTCCCATCACGACCACAAGACCGCCGCCGAGCTCGAACGCGATATCGAGGCCCGGCGCATGAGCATCGAGCACAAGGTCGATGAGCTGGCCAACCGGCTGTCCCCCGGCCAGCTCCTCGACGAGGCCCTGCGCATGACCCGCAACGGGCCGGCCGCCGATTTCGTCCAGAACATGGGCCGCTCGGTCGTCAACAACCCCATCCCCGTGGCGCTTCTCGCCAGCAGCATGGCCTGGCTCGCGATCCGGCCCGAAGGCATTCATGCCGCCGACGGACGCGACGAGGACATGTCTCGGCGCAGCCGCGGCGACGGTTACGCCGCCCATGGCTCGGGCCGTGACGAGATGGGCGAGGAATATCCCGTCGCCGTCATCAAGGGCTCCTATCTGCGCCGTGTCGGCGTCGAGCCCTCCTCCGAGCAGGAAGGGCATAGCCACACCAGCTTTGCCGACGAGGCCGGCCGCAAGTTCCGCGCGCTGACCGATGCGGCGGGCAACCGGGCCGGCCATTTCAGCGACGAGAGCGGCCGCATGTTCCGCGGCTTCATCGACGAGACGGGCCACCGCGTCACCGATTTCCGCGACGAAGCCGGCAAGCGCCTGCAGGAAGCGGGCGATTGGGCCTCCCATATCTGGGAGACCGCGAGCGACCGCGCCGGCAACCTCGGACGCCGGCTGCGCGAAGGCGGCCAGAACATCGGCGGCATGGCGAGCGACGCGCGCCACGCCGTGCAGTCCGGTGGCGGCCAGGCCGTCCACGCGGTCGATGATTTCATGCACAACCAGCCGCTCGTGAGCGGGGCCATCGCCTTCGCGGTGGGCGCCGTTCTGGCCGGCATGCTGCCGCGCACGAAGCAGGAGGACGAGGTCTTCGGTGAAGCCTCCGACACCCTGAAGCGCCGCGCCGGCGAAGAGGCCGGGCATCTCTACGAGCGCGGCAAGGAGGAGGCCGAGCACCTGCACGATCAGGCGCGCGAAATGGCCGCCGACCTCCACGACCGCGCCCGCGACGCCGCCGGCCAGGCCCACGACGCGGCCCGCTCCGAAATGGACAAGGTCACCCGGCACTGAGCCAGGGCTATCTCCGAACCAGAAAAGGCGCCGCACGGCGCCTTTTTTGTTGGCCCTAGCGGGGGCCGAAAAAGCCAAAGCAGAGAACGAGACCGGGATGCCTCCCACGCTCCAATGTCATTCCGGCATTCATTGCCGGAATCCAGAAGAAGCCCGCCCGGGACACCTCGCTTTCAGTCGTCACCCCCGGGCGCGACCCGGGGGTCCACAACGGCGCCGCGCCCTGAAGGCGCCGTTTCACCCGCCATCATTCCGCATGAAAGAGCGCAGATGGGCGGCCGAGCCCATCCATACGCCCTGCGCCTTCTCTCCCACTGAGAACCGCGCCCCAATCTCTCCCCTCGTCACCCCCGGGCTTGACCCGGGGGTCCAGAAAAACGCGCCGCCAACACGGACCGTTCAACCGCCCACCCACCCCGAGCCAAGCCGTTCGCACGCACGAAACCCCTGATTTCCGGGCCGTTCGTCACCCACCGTAAAAACTGCCATCCAAGGGTAGATTTTACGATAAAACCTGTTATCCATACGCAGGTTTTAGGCGTGCGACTGCGCGTCTCCGAGGGCCGCCGGCAAATCCTGCTCAACAGGGATACGGCGGAGGGGAGGGTATTAATGACAGCAGTAGCGGCGGGCGTTATCGCCCGCGAGCGACCCTTGCGGCTGGTCATCTGCTTTGCGGCTTTCGTGGCCCTGGCGGTGTTCGGCTTTCTCATCCTGATCGCGCGCGGCACGGTCTATATTCCCATCGCCGAAGTGGCGCAGATCATCTTTGGCGGCGAGGGCAGCCGCGAGGTGCATCGCGTCATCGTCATGGATGCGCGCCTGCCCAAGGCCATCACCGCCGTTCTGGCCGGGGCCGCGCTCGGGGTCGGGGGCGCGCTGATGCAGACCCTGTTCCGCAACCCGCTGGCCGATCCCTACGTGCTCGGCGTCAGCTCGGGCGCGGTGCTCGGCGCGGCCATCGTCATCCTGGGCACGGGCTCGGCCGGCTGGCTCTCCGGGCTCACCATCGTGCGCCAGATCGGGGTCACGGGCGCGGCGGTCGCCGGCGCCGCCCTTGTCCTCATGCTTGCGCTCGCCTTCGCCCGGCGCGTCGGCAACCCCACCACCGTCCTGATCGTCGGCGTCATGTTCGGCTTTTTGTCCGGCGCCATGGTGGACGTGCTCGTCTATTACGCCGATCCCGAGCGCCTGCAGGGCCTCGCGTCCTTCACCCGCGGCACCGTGCGCGACGTGAGCTGGTACGACCTCCAGGTCGTCGCCCCGTCCTGCCTCGTCGTGATCGTCGTCTCGATCATCCTCGCCAAGCCCATGAACATCCTCCTGCTCGGCGACAATTACGCCGCGACCATGGGCATCAAGGTCCGGCCGATCCAGTTCGTCGCCCTGGCCATGGTCGCCGTGCTCGCCGGCGTCATCACCGCCTATTGCGGCGGCATCGGCTTCATCGGGCTGTGCGCGCCGCACCTGGTGCGCGGCTTCCTGCGCGATTCCGATCACTTCGTGGTTTTGCCCGGCTCGGCCATCGTCGGCGCGGTGCTGGTGCTGTTCGCCGAGTACGTCGCGGGCGGCAACGGGCTGACCAACGCCACGCTCCCCCTCAACTCCGTTACCGCCTTCGTCGGCGCGCCCGTGGTGCTCTGGATCCTGATGCGCCGCCGCCGCGAGGCCGGACAGGTGCCCACATGAGCGTGCTCGCCATGGACATGCCCTCCGCTGCCGACCAGCCGGTCGTCGAGGCCATCGACCTCACAGTGGGCTATCGCGGCGCGCGGGGCCGGCCGGCGGAGGTCCTCAAGGGCGTCAACGCCACGCTCAAGTCCGGCCAGTTCGCCTTCCTTCTCGGCCCCAATGGGGCGGGCAAGTCCACCTTGCTGCGCACCCTCGTGGGCAGCCAGCGTTCGCTCGCGGGTCGCGTGCTGCTCGACGGGCACGACCTCGCCCGCCTGTCGGCCCGCGAGCGAGCCCAGCGTCTTTCGGTCGTGCTCACCGACCGCGTCGATGTCGGGCTCATGTCCGTGCGCGCGCTGGTCGGCCTCGGCCGCGCGCCGCATGTAGGCTGGATGTCGCGCATGGACGACGAGGACCGGCGCACCATCGAATGGGCCCTGACCGCCGCCGGCGCCCAGCCGCTCGCCCATCGCCAGGTGATCGAGCTCTCGGACGGCGAGCGCCAGCGCGTCATGATCGCCCGCGCGCTCGCCCAGCGCCCCTCCATCCTCGTGCTCGACGAGCCCACCGCCTTTCTCGACCTCACCCGCCGCGTCGAATTGACCGCGCTGCTCCGCCGCCTGGTCGATGAAACCGGGCTCGCCATCCTCATGTCTACCCACGATCTCGAGCTGGCCCTGCGCACCGGCGACCAGATCTGGCTCGTCCACGGCGATTCCAGCTTCGAGACCGGCTGCCCCGAGGACCTGGCCCATTCGGGCGCCATTGCTCGCGCCTATGCAGGGCGCGGCATCTCCTTCGACCACGAAGCCGGCACCTTCGTCGTCACCGCCGGAAACGATGGCCCGAAAATCGCCATCGACGGCGATGGCCAGGCCGCCCACTGGGCCAGCCGCGCCGCATTGCGGGCCGGCTGCGTGCCCGTTCGCGATGGTGGCGAATGCAGATGGGGCCTCTCGGTCGATGCCGCGGACGGCGCGGTGCGCTGGCGGCTCGATGGACGCGGGCGCACGCGGTCCGGGACCGGGTTCGAGACCCTGGTCGATGAACTGCGCGCCGCGTCAGCGCACGCCGATTGAGAAAAACAGGGGGAAGAGACGACATGCTCGGATTGACCTTCGGCACAGCGGCCCTGCTCGGCAGCCTCGCGCTGCTGCCCGCCGCCCAGGCGCAGGACGCCAACCCGGCCACCTGCGTCGCGGACTACGATCCCGCGGTGAACTATTTCCCCGATCGGGTCCAGTCCGTGCACGCCCTACAATGGGACATCGCCTATCACGACAGCTACAAGGTGCTGACGGTCCCGAACTCGGAATTCCCCGACCAGGCCGATCTCACCTATGTGCTGGTCCAGTGCGGCACGCCCGCGCCCGAGCTGACCGGGGACCTCGAAGGCGCGCTGCTTGTCGAGATCCCGGTGGATCGCGCCATCATCACCAGCCGCAACGCCCTCGCCATGCTCGATGAGATCGACCGCGTCGATACCGTCGTGGGCCTCAGCGGCAACTTCTTCGGCTTTGCCGAAAGCGACGCCTGGTACGCGTCCATCCTCGAGCGCGCCGCCTCGCCCCTCGACGTCGCCTCCGAATCCGACATGGATTTCGAGACCGCCCTCGCGCTCGAAGCCGACGCCATCTTCATGGCCGGCTACGGCCCGAGCTACGAGGAAGTGGCGACCGTGCGGGGCAGGGGCCTGCCTTCGGTCATGGTCTCCAACCGCATCGAGCCCACACCGCTCGGCTCGGCCGAATGGGTCAAGTTCGTCGCCGCCTTCTATAACCAGGAAGCGGCCGCCAATGCCGTCTTCGACAGCATAGAGACCGATTATACGACCATCGCCGGCGAGGTCGCCGGCCAGCTCACCGAGGATTACGAGGCTGCCTATGCCTGCCTCGGCGACGAAGGCGGCTGCGGGTTCACGTATGCCCACGGCGCGTCCTCGCTCAACGGCCAGATTCTCGATCTGATGGGCGTCTCCAACCCCTTCGCGCAGGGCAACGACCGTCCCAACGGCATGGGCTTCGACTACGAAGCCGCCCTGGGCCGCACCCAGGATACCGATTTCTTCATCATCTATTCCATCGGCTCGCCCGCGGCCCTGGAAAGCGATCCGCGCTACCGGAACGTCCCCGCGCTCGCGGCCGGCAACTACATCATCTCGACGATCGACAACTACTACGAGTGCAACGCGGTGACCTATGTCCGTGTCGATCGCCTCGTCCGCGACTATGCCATCGGCATGTTCCCTGAGCTGTTCCCCGGCGAGGAGGGCGTCTGCTTCCAGGCGCCCGGCAACTGACCCGGCAATCCACAACCATAATTTCAAGAGGAGGAATCATGAAGCGCGTCATCACCCTGGCCGTCGGAGCAGGCCTGCTTGCCGCCGGCGTCGCGGTCCCGGCCATGAGCCAGGAGACCAACCCCGCCGAATGCGTCGATACCTTCGATCCTTCGGTGAACTATTTCCCCGAGAAGGTCGAACCGCGCCATTCGACCTTCTGGGATATCGCCTACCACAACAACTACAAGGTCCTGACCGTCCCGGATTCCGAGTTCCCCGACAATCCCGCGCTCACCTACGTCCTCGTCCAGTGCGGCACCCCCGCGCCCGAGCTGACCGGCGACCTCGAAGGCGCGCTGGTGGTCGAAATCCCGGTGGATCGTACCGCGATCACCCACAATAACGGTCTTGCCATGCTCGACGAGATCGGCGCGCTCGGCACCATCGTCGGCGTCTCGCAAGCCATGCTCAACAGCGCCGAGAACAGCCCCTGGTTCGCGCGCGTCATAGAGGAATCCAACGATGCGGTGAGCCTCGGCTCGTCCAGCGGCATGGATTTCGAGACCACGGTCGGCCTCGAGCCCGACATCATCGTCATGGCCGGCTTCGGCCCAGGCTATACTGAAATCTCCGATACGCGCGGCCGCGGCCTGCCGGCCGTCATGGTCTCCAACCGCATCGAGCCCACCCCGCTCGGCTCGGCCGAATGGCTCAAGTTCCTCTCCGCCTTCTACAACGCCGAAGGCGTGGGCAATGAGCGCTTCGACGCCATCGAGGCGGGCTACGAGGACGCCGCGGCCACCGTCGCGGGCCGGCTTCCGGCCGGTTACAGCGCCGCCTATGCCTGCATCGGCGACCAGCGCGGCTGCGACTTCATGTATGCCCACGGCCCGCGCTCGCTCAACGGCCAGATCCTCGACACCCTCGGGGTCACCAATCCCTTCGCCGAAGGCAACGAGGCCGGAAACGGCATGACCTTCGATTTCGAGACCTCGCTCGGCCGCGCCGTCGATACGGATTTCTTCATCCTCTACTACGAGGCGTCCGTGAACAACGAGACCATCGCAACCGACACGCGCTTCCAGAACTTTCCCGCGCTTGCCGAGGGCAATTACATCACCGGCACCGACGAGAACTATCCCGAATGCGGCGCGACCAACTATATCCGCGTCGACCGCCTGATCCGGGATTACGCCATCGGCATGCTGCCCGAGCTGTTCCCCGGCGAGGAAGGCGTCTGCTTCGCACGCCCATGAGACAGCAGTGGCGCCCGCGGTGTTCCGCAGGCGCCACACCCTTCGAACTGCGGCAATCTGCCGGCAAATTAAACCTGTCATCATAGAGCAGGTTTTGCTAAAACGGGCCCGCCTTGATCTGGGTCAAGGCGATGCGGCCCGCCGGAGGATGGGCTGCAGGTGGAGGACACGACCTGAGTTTCCGCGCGTCGGGCCCGGCTCGCGCGCATCACGCAACATAGTGCTAGCCATGGCCCTTCGTTACGTCGTCGGGGTGTGGAGCGCGGGTACGACCTCGGGGCGGATCTCTCCTCATCGTCACCGCCCGGGGCCGCGCATCCACCTTCTCCTTCGCCGGCGCACGTGAGCTCCACCGGAGGGTCATGGCATTTTCTTTATGGGAGGACTGAAAGAGGAATGGAATCGTTTTCGAACTGGCTGAGCGGCACGGAGCTTAGTCTTCTGATTCAGAGCACGCTTTGGGTGATCCCGGCGGTTCAGTGTGTGCACATCATCGCGATCGGGGTGCTTTTCGGCTCAGTGCTGATGATCGACCTTCGGGTTCTGGGTGCGGTGAGCGCGGACCAGCCTGTGTCGGCGGTCAACCGCCGCTTTGCGCCCTGGTTCTGGACGGCGCTGTGCGTCCTGGCGGCCACGGGCATCCTGCTGACCATCGGCGAGCCGCGGCGCGAG